>ERZ791744.16-NODE-16-length-208139-cov-24.612402_pt1 | contig 208139 bp, 158 predicted proteins | sample MGYA00510039_ERZ791744 | MGnify/ENA primary metagenome ERZ791744 (study PRJEB30046, sample SAMN00791969) | human gut metagenome | study: EMG produced TPA metagenomics assembly of the A metagenome-wide association study of gut microbiota in type 2... | reverse complement strand
TCTGAATGCCGTTCAGATTGCTGAATACCTGATTAAAGTGAAGAATATCGGATAAATAGTTTATCGGTACTGATATAAAGAAAGGCATTGCCTGAGGTTTGGAACTCACAGGCAATGCCTTTTTATTTCTCTTATCCCGACTTATATCATTCTTATGTCCTCTTTCTTTTTTCTTTTATAAAAACCTTTTGTGAATAGTGCATTGCACCAAAGAGCTTTATACGTTTTCCCATCGAGAAACCTACGTTTTCTAGCAGGGAAACATAGGTTTTCGCAATGCGAAACCTACGGTTTGGAGAAGGAAGATATAAAAAAGAGAGTCAGATTTTCGCAATAAAAAACCTAGACTTTCAGAAGAGATTGAACTACAGACAATTTTCTAATAAAAAACGTCTTGATGCAAAACATCAAGACGTTTTTTATTAGAAATTACTTATCCTTCTTTAGTTAGCTGTTTCCTCATCAGCAACAGCATCCTCCCAATTATCGAACATAAATACGCTATCATCATATCCATCATAGCCGTAATTCTGACGAAGCTGAGCACCAGTATTCGCGGTAATAGCAGAATTAGGAATAGGCCAGAACAAGTTACGTTTGTCAACCTGATAATTAATTTCAACCTTAGATGTAATAGGACCATGGTTGAAAATACTGTAACGAGTTGTACGCTTGTACCAATAGCTACCACCGTTCAGGTCTGTACCACTTTGTTTGTCCCAAGTAGCCAAATCATAAGTATCACCCCATTCATCCGGTTGACCGCTCTTTGCTAAGCACCAAGAGATACGGGTTAACTCAGGCTGACGCCATTCTTCCAGGTAAAGTTCGCGTGCACGTTCATCACAAATGTCTCCAATTGTTACCGTTGTAAACATCTTCTTAGCATTGGCACGGCGACGAATTTCATTAACATCTTCAGCTGCTCCTGTTGCATTACCCTGATAGAACTTAGCTTCTGCACGCAACAGATAAGTTTCTGCCAAACGGAACAGATACAAGTTACCGTTAGATACATTATTACCTTTTGTCGCACCGTTAAACTGATTGGCATTCATATTCTCCTCTGCACTCTGGTCGAGGATATAAACCTTATACAACGGAGTCGGGAACCAGCTACGAATAGTATCTTTACAAAGCAATTGTCCTTTCTTAATTAAAGGTTCATTTTTCTCTTCATCCCATCCCCAGTCTTCCGGCGCATAAAGCATCATATTCTGTCCATAAAACTCAGAAGAAGGATTGTTGTATTTCAAGTCGGTCATCTCTACCCAGTTACCCTTTTCACGGTTGTGGCGCAAATCCTGCCAGTCTGTTTCACCGTCGTAGTTCCAGATAGTCTGGTTGTAGTGATAAGATGTACGGAAACAACCGATTCCACGACCTAAAGCACGCAACCAATCCAACTCTGCATTATATTTATCATCAGTACGTGCATAGTTATAAGTTGGAGAGCCTATATTATGAGGATCAACAATGTCACCATTACTCCAGTGCACACACATAGCACGCATTTGCGGATAAGAAATAAAACCTTCTGTATAATAGTTCAGAATCGGCATAATCATTTCCGTATTTGAAGCATCGGTAATATTGACACCACGATGCAAGTCCCAAATTACGTTACGTTCTACAGGCCATGTTTCTGGATTACCTGAAGGTACATTGGTACCAAACGGCGCTTTCATAAGTGCCAGTCCATGGTTATTAATCAAGTCTGTAGCCATCGCTTCAGCCTTTGCATATTCTCCTACCACCAGATAGCATTTAATAAGGAGCTGCATACAAGCTTCTTGATTCACCGTTCCAATGTAACCAATCTCTTTCTGAGGCGGTACATGTTCTACTGCAAATTCCAAATCATGTACCAACATTTTAAAGATGGCTTCCTTACTGGTTGATTTATAGTTTTGCTTAGGAACTTCAATCAATTTTGTAATCAAAGGAATATCACCAAACAACAATACACCATGATAGTAAGCATAAGCACGATGGAAATAAGCACGACCCAGATACTCGTCGCGTAAAGTAGGATCCAAGCCTTCTACCTTATCTACATTCGAAATAATTGTATTAGCAAAAGTAACACTGTTCCAGGTACGATCCCAAAAACGTTGCATAGCGTTTAAGTCACCCCCACCTGCCATACCGGAAGTAGGAGTAATGATATTAGCGAAGTCTGCCTGTACAGGATTTGCATCTGTTTTAGCATACAAACCAATATCAGTCATAAAATAAAGAGAAGCCATAGGAAGAACATTCGAGTTACCATCCATCAACATTTCCTTCAAACCATAGTCACACATTGCCATGGCAGCCTTCAATCCTGATTCGGTCGTATAGGTATTTTCAGGATTATAGAATGACAAGGGGTCTTGCTTCAGGAAGTCATCCGTACATCCAGTAGTAAGCAGCGCAGCTGAAGCCAGCACCATACATCCTTTTGTAAATATTGTATTTATTGTTTTCATAATGTTTTTTCAGTAATTAGAGTGTTACGTTAATACCAAAGTTAAAGGAACGTGTAGCCAATCCACCTGTTTCCGGATCACCGTATTCCCAACCGTCAATCGTACAAACATTCTTGCAAGTGGCAGTCAGACGAATGCGGTCTACCATAAACTTGTGTGTCCATTTTCTCGGCAACGTATAACCGATAGTGATGTCATCCAAACGAACAAAGCTACGGTTATAGACTTTATCAACGCCTCCAGACAAACCAGTATTAGGACCTACTGCTTCCAAACGGCAATAATCATTTGTCGGATTATCCGGAGTCCAATATTCTCTAGCTGCTACGTTAAATCCGTTTGTTACCTGTGAACCTCCGTTTTCCTGGTTCAACCAGTAACCTGCGCGACTCTTGTGTCCCATGTATGAGTACAATGAAATAGAGAGTGTCAAATCTTTCCACAGAGTGAAGTCGTTGCGCATGTTCCAATAGATAGGAGGAGCTGTAGTACCTTGGTATACTTTATCGTTATCGTTATATACCGGGATACGAGTTCCATCTTCCAAAATCTGATCATCCTCCGTATAATTATTTACAACTTTCGGGTCACCCGGTTTCTGTCCTACCAGTGCGGCAGCCTTAATGTCTTCCGGTGTGTTCTGCCATACACCATCTGTTTCATAATACCAGATGGTACCGATAGGCTGTCCAATAAACCATCCGTTAGATGTATCATCCTTTTCTACTCCGTTTTCATCGTAGTCGTAGTAGATGTGGTTGATTTTGTTCTTATTAATAGAGAAACCTACAGAAGTATTCCAAGTAAAGTCCTTGTTCTGAATATTGGTAGAATTAAGTGCAATTTCAAAACCTTGGTTCTGTACTTCACCCAAGTTAGCCATAATAGATCCAAATCCAGAGAAATTCGGCAGACGCTGACTCATAATCATGTCAGTGGTCTTCTTGAAATAATAATCCATGTTGGCTGTCAATCTTCCGTTAAAGAAAGAAAGGTCCAAACCAACGTTCCATGCTTTTGTCTTTTCCCATTCCAAGTTAGGAGCAGCCAGGCGGCTCATATAAAGCGGATTAACCACATTGGAATTACCATTCTGGTAGTACACCATGTTTCCTCCTGCCAAAGCCAAGTTAGCCAATGTAGAATATACATCACCGAATTCACGGTTACCGTTGGTACCCCATGACAAACGTAACTTACCCATATCGAACCAGTCGCGAGTGGCAGACATGAATTTTTCTTCAGAGAATACCCAGCTAACACCCACAGAACCGAAGTTACCCCATGGATTATTAGCACCAAAACCAGAATAACCATCACGACGGAAAGTTCCAGTTATCATATAACGGTCTTTCAATCCATAGAACAAACGACCAAGATAAGAAGCTGCCGTATAGTGTGTATCGTTGGTACTGAAACTACTCTGACTCTTGTTGGCACCCGATGTATAGTGGAAGCCCAAGGCGTCACTCGGAGTGATATTACGTGCATTGATATTATCGCTCCAATAACGGTGCTCTTCTGCTTCCTGTACTAAAGTAGCCGTAATATGATGGTCACCAAAGGTTCTATCCCATGTAATGGTGTTGTTCAAGTTGTAGTCGAAGTTCTTACTCCATCCACGATTTACTCCTCGGCTGGAAGCTGAAGCATCGGGCAGATCAGCAGACATCCAATAACGGTCATAATACCACTGGTATCGAGGAGCAATATTAAATGAATAAGTGAAACCTGCCGGCAAAGTGATTTTGGCATTGAAAATTGTATTCAATACAGTGTAACCTTTTTCCAAATCATAGTATTGACGGTCAAAATAGTAGTTATAACCACCATTAGAAGGCAGACCAGACATAGGATATTGTTCATAATTTCCATCCTCATCATACATAGAAGCGTATGGAGAGTTACGCAACATATTGGCATCCCAATAATTGCTTCCCAACGAAACCTGAATATCGCCATCTGAACGATCCTGGAAGTTCACATTGGCACCTACTTCCAACCAATCTGTGATTTTCGCATTGATTTTCATGTTTGAACGGAATGCATTGTATTCATTCCCCTGTACGGCACCTTCATTGTTCACATACCCCAGTGAGAAGTAGTAGTTCACACGTTCAGTAGCACCAGAAATACTAGCATTATAATCTTGATTGAATCCGGTACGGAATGTGGCATCATTCCAATCGACCATACGTCCATTCAAGAAATTATCCATCATCAACGGAGAATTGTAGAATTGTAAACGACGAGCAAACAAATTCAGCGCTGTCTCACCATCTGACGGACCAATACCACTAGCACCTACATTAGTCATCCACTTCTGCTGCTCACTTTCCGACATAGTGCGGGGGTCATCGAAGTAACCTTCAGGATACAGGACGTTACCATTACCATCTTTCGCTTGATAATAGCCATACAAGCCATCTTCTCCCTGGCCATAGGTATAATACATTTTACGCCAATCCTGATGGAATTTAAGATATCCAGCAGCATCATAATAGTCGCGGTAATCAGATTTATTAACTACCGAAAGGTTTGCACTTACATTAATAACAGGTTTTCCTTCCTTACCTTTCTTTGTAGTAATGATAATAACACCCGCAGCAGCCTTGGCACCATAGATAGCCGCAGAAGAAGCATCTTTCAACACATCAATCTGTGCAATATCGTCCGGATTAATTTCAGAAAGTTCACCATAGAAAGGCATACCATCTAACACAATCATCGGACTGGCATTGGTACCTAAAGAGTTCTGACCACGCAATTGGATAGAAGCATCTGTACCTTTTGCCGAAGCATCATAACCAATCTGCAAACCTGGAGTTCCTCGTAATACATCTTGTACAGAAGTCGGATTTTGGTCAGCAATCTTAGTTGGATTAATTTGCACAACAGAACCTGTCAAGTCTTTCTTACGCATTGTACCATAACCGACAACAACAACCTCATCCAACATTTCAGTATCATCTTTCAAAACAATGTTCAATGATTTGGAAGAATCAATCTTAAACTCCTGGGTCTTGTAGCCGATGAAAGATACTTCAAGAATAGCCCCTTTTGCAACATTTAAAGAAAACTTACCGTCGATATCGGATATAGTACCTGTAGTACCTCCTTTAACGGCAATACTAGCTCCAATTACTGGTTCCCCCGCATTGTCTTTTACGACACCAGACACTGTCAAATTTTGTTGCTGAGTAGCTTGAACCTCATTACTGCTTGCAAACACCGTTAACGGATGTGAAGCAATAAATCCTGAACACAACAGCAAAGCAAATAATGCTCTTCGATTGTTTTTTACTGAATCTACTTTCATTGCTTTTCAAATTAATTAGATTTTCTGCCGCAAAATTATACTATATTAAGTCAGTCATAAATGAAAAAATGAGCAAATGAATCGTTTTTTTCGTCATTCTATCTAATTAAAAAGCCAAAAATAAATCACCTTTTAAATATACGCCCTATTATACAGATATTCACATACCGTAAATGAACAGAAATGCCCATTCAGCGAATAATAAAAATTCGTCATAGCATAAAAAATTCGTCTGTTTTTATTTCTAGGTACATATTTTTCTATTCTCTCAAATTCTCAATCTAAAGAGTTTATTGTATTTTTGCCTAAAAATCGCAAACCATGAGAAACTGCATTGTTCTATTTCTTTTCTTTTTCGGGTGGTGCCACTCTATCCTTTCACAACCTCAATATACCTTCAAGCGATTAACAATGTCCGACGGCATGGTCAGTAATTATATTGTCGATATTATTCAAGACAAACAAGGGTATATATGGATGGCCTCAGAATCCGGACTCTGCAAATTTGATGGAAAGGATTTTACAATATATAATATAGGAAACTCAGCTATTGGAAGCAATGCACAAAATGTATTATACTACAATGAAGCAGACAACACCGTATGGGTAGGAACTCAACGCGATGGTATTAGCATTTTTGATTGTGAAAAGCAAACTTTCATCACCAATGGCGTTCCTGATATGATTACCAGAGACGTCACAGACTTAAGCCCTGCAGCCGATGGAGGTATTTGGATTACCCATTATCATCTCGGTATAGACTATTATGACAATAAGACTAAAGAAGTAACTCATTATTGGGCAAAAGATATTAAAGGATTGTCAGGAAATTTCTGGTGTGCAACCGACGATGGAAAAGGTCATCTTTACGTAGGTCTTCATAAAGGAGGGCTGGCTGTTATAGATATTCAGAAACAAACCGCAAAAGTCTACCAACACAATCCGGAAGACCCATATAGCTTACCTAACAATACCGTACGCTGCATATTCATTAGCAAAACCAACGCTATTTGGATTGGTACAGACAAAGGACTGGCACTATTCAACCCTCATAAAGAACAATTTATCACCTTTCAGAACCAACAAGAAAATCCCAACTCACTCTTATCTAATCAAATCAATGATATAGGCGAAAGCAGAGACGGGAAATTGTGGGTATGCGCCCACATGGGAGGAGTAAGCATACTCGACCTCAATGACAACGTATTCACAAGTCCCGAAAACATGCATTTTCAGAATATACGGGTCACCAATGACCTGCATGGCATCTCATCTCCTAATGCCAAATGTTTCTTGCAAGATTCATTCGGAAATATCTGGTTAGGGAACTATCGAGGAGGCGTAGATTTTCTCAGTTATAACCAACCTGTTTTCCAAACATTAGCATATAATACATTAAAGGACGGAACACTAACAGACAAACAGGTGTGGGGTATAGCTCTTGACAATAAATCACGTATCTGGCTAGGAGGAGAAAACGAAATCGCCATATTCAGTGCGGATATGAAGTATCAGAAAATATTGTCACTTGCCAATAAAGCTAATCCTCATACCCATGTTTCTACTATCTTTAAAGATAAAAACGGAATTCTTTGGCTAGGATTATATAAAGATGGAATATTGACTTGTGACCCCAGCACAGAGAAAATTACCCGAATTGAACTAGAAGATAAGAAGGCTGACATTTGCTGCTTTTATGAAGAGAACAATAAAATATGGATTGGTACACAAAACGGACTATATTCATACCAAAATGGAAAAATCGCTGAAGAAAAAGGAATAAATGAACAGCTTACAGACATCATGATACACGGTATCCAGCGAGACCGTCAGGGGAAACTATGGCTGGGCACATTTGGCAAAGGACTTATTGTTTTTTCACCAGAAGGAAAACGAACCATGCGTTTCGACACATCCAATGGAATGGGATCGAATGCGGTCAACTCATTATATATTGATTCAAAAGGAAGTTTATGGGCTGCCACACGAGCTGGTATCGCGCATATCAGTGATACAAGTAACCCTAAACTGGAAATCTACAATCACAATCAAGGGCTAATTGATGAAAATGTCAGAAGTATCATAGAAGACGAAAAAGGAAACATCTGGCTCAGCACCAACGGAGGAATTGCTCAATGGAAAAGTGACGAAAAAAGATTTCTAAACTATACCTGGCACCAAGGAGTACCCAGAGGGGACTTTATGGATGGCTCAGTATGCAAGGATAAAAATGGGTATTTGTTTTTTGGCTCACAGAATGGAGCTTGCTACTTTAACCCAGAGCAAACCACAGAAGACATACAGATAGCTCCCGTAAGAATTACAGCAGTCAAAAGTTATAGCAACTCAGATCCAAGTAGTAAAGGAACTCTTGTCCCAATTGTAGATAACAAGGTCGATTTATCTTACCAAAATAGTACTTTTACAGTCTCTTTCAGTGTGATGGACTTCTCACAAACCCCTCAGGTAGAATATGCCTACACCATGGAAGGATTAGGTAAGACATGGTTTGAAACAGGCGATGAAAACCGGATTACATTCCGGAACCTACAGCCTGGAGAATATACATTTAAGGTAAAAGCCAAAATGAGAAACCAGCCATGGGGCGAGAAGTTTACTTCTCTCCAGATTACAATTGCCCCTCCTATCTGGCTTACCTGGTATGCTAAACTATTTTATACGATTCTCATTGCCCTTATACTGTTTGCAATCTTGCGCTTCTACAAGCGTAAACTGGCACTGGAAAGTCGTCTGAATCTGGAACATCACCAGCACGAGAATGATCAGAAGCTAAATAATGAACGACTGCGTTTCTATACTAACATCACTCATGAATTACGCACTCCTCTAACCCTGATTCTCGGACCACTAGAGGACTTACTGGCTGACAAAACACTGTCTCCACGACAGGCCAATAAGATCAGTATTATACGTGACAGTGCCAACCGGTTACTTAACCTTATTAATCAGATTCTGGAATTTAGAAAAACGGAGACAGAAAACAGAAAGCTAAAGGTAGGTTATCATAATCTGGCACTACTGGTACAAGAAATAGGCATCAAATATAAAGAATTAAACCAAAATGCAGAAGTAAATATTCACATCAATGTAGAAACGCAAGATACCAAGATTTATTATGACCACGAGATTATCACTATTATTATCGATAATCTGATGTCGAATGCCTTAAAATATACTCCCAAAGGCGATATAACACTTGCTTTGGCAAACAATGAGGAGAACGGGGTTAAATATACAACTATCAGTGTGGAAGACACCGGACATGGTATCTCCCAAGAGTCTTTGAATCATATCTTCGAACGATATTATCAAGGACAAGGGAAATATCAGGCTTCGGGTTCAGGTATTGGCCTGGCACTGGTAAAATCACTGGCAGATTTGCATCAGGCAACCATTGAAGTGGAAAGTGAGGTGGAAAAAGGAAGTAAGTTTACATTAAAACTACTTACAGAGAACACTTATCCTAATGCAGAACGCCAGGTTACTAAAGAAGTTCATAAAGCTGAAGACGAAAACAAACAACCTGCTTCTGTAGAATCAGAAGATGGAAAACCGATTGTTCTGGTCGTGGAAGACAATCGGGATATCCGCGAATATGTACGAAGTTCGTTTGAAGAAATGTATGAAGTCTTGACGGCTGCAGATGGAAAAGAAGGATGGGATATTGCACAAAGCCAGATTCCGAATATCATCATCAGCGACATCATGATGCCGGTGATGGACGGAATTGAACTATGTTGTCATATCAAAGAAGATATGCGTACCAGCCACATCCCGGTCATCTTGCTTACAGCTAAAGATACTCTTCAAGATAAGGAAGAGGGCTATGCCGCAGGAGCCGATTCGTTTATTACCAAACCGTTCAGTGCCCGTTTGCTGAACAGCCGCATCAACAACATTCTGGAAAACAGACGTAAAACGGCAGGAGTAATCACTTCCATACCCGAAACGGAAAGTGAACAGAAGAACATTGAGAATGAACGAAAGAACTTAAACAAACTAGACCAAGAGTTCTTGGATAAGGTAACCGCCATCATCGAAGAGAACCTGAGTATGGAGAAAATGGATGTAGCGTTTATTGCCGATAAGATGTGCATGAGCCATTCTACTCTTTACCGAAAGATTAAAGGACTGACTGAAATGTCGGTCAATGAATATGTCCGTAAAATCAAGATGAAGAAAGGTATGGAACTTATCAATGAAGGGAAGTATTCCTTAGCTGAGATTTCGGATTTGACAGGTTTCAGTAGTGTTGCTTATTTCCGCCAATGTTTTAAAGATGAATACGGAATGGCACCCACTGAATATTTGAAGAGAAAACAAAACTAATATTATCTCTTAGCAATATAAAACAATAAATGCCTGTCTGAACAATCCAGACAGGCATTTATTATTCTTATTATTTCTTATTGAAGAAATCAAGTGTCCAGCTATCCATCCACTCGATATAAGGTATCCCATTTTCAAATTGAACAGGTAACCAAATATAACGGGCATCACTCGGATGCTTAGGCCGCCAGATATCTGCCATAAAGATAAAGGCGTCTTTCTTTCTCGGTACCGGAAGTACATATGTACTCTGTCCACCAAAAGTGATTTCCGATTTTTCTCCACGACAAGGATTTGGATGTTGTGTCCAAGGTCCCCAGATGCTAGGAGCAGAGAACATGCGTGCCTCATTCGGATCCCATCCTGTACAGCCAGAAGTAATCATCCAGTATGTACCGTCACTCTTCTTGAATATGGCCGGAGCTTCATTGTGTCCGGCTGGAGCCATACGCACATACTTACCTGTATGAGTCAGGTAGTCATCACTCAATTCTGCAATCTGTAGTGTCAGATTGTCTTCTGACGAGTAAATGTGATAGGCTTTTCCATCTTCATCAACAAAAAGCTGCATATCACGTGCCATTTGTCCTCCTTGCAGGTCGCGTTTCACAAACAAACCTTTGTGAATAGCTTCATACCACATTGGTGTCCACCATTCCTTATACTTCTCTGCATCCAATGTATCCAGCATGGCACGCTGTGTTTCATTCATATCAAAAGGAAGCACTCCCGGATTAATACGTTCCGAACGAATATACTTGAATGGCCCGGTAGGAGAATCAGAGACGGCCACCGCTGAACGGGCTGCTGCATAGCCTTTTCCTTTCAATTCCAGATGGAACCACATGACAAACTTCTTCGTCTTTTCATTATAGATTACTTTTGGACGTTCCATTACACATCCCTGTACAATGTCACTGGTAGAATCGTTCAACACTACAGGTAAAACGGCTCCTTCGTTGTTCCAGTCAGTCAGGTTCTTTGAAGAGTAACACATAATTCCCACCATGGCACTGCTGGTAGAGTCGGATTTATTCTCTCCATACCAGTAGTAAGTTCCATCGTGATACAATACACCTCCTCCGTGGGCATTTACATGTACTCCCTGATTGTCAGGCCAGATTTCACCACTACGAATTTCTTTAGGAGGTTCGGCCGTACATGCCACCACTCCCCAACAAAAACAAATACTTCCTAAAAGATTAATGAATTTATTTCTCATGGATTGATATAAATTAAAATTAAACGATAAGTTCATTCTGCTACGGTTGATACTCTTTCCCGACCGTCAGTTTATCACCCGATAAGTCCACTTCAAACAAATGAGGAATACGAATATATACTCCATTCACATCTTTATGGCTATGTACAGACATCAGCCATTTTCCTTCCAAAGTTTGAAACAACATACCGTGACCAAAGTCGGGAGGAGTTATGGGCTTCGGTTCTTGTATCCAAGGTCCGTCTAAAGTACCACTTTCCGAATAGGCTACTCCCTGGGTATATACATTATAAATCCAGCTTGTCCATATCATTCCCAGACGTCCCGTAGCCGTGCGAAACAGATAGGGACCATCCGTTACTTTATTGGGAACTTCCTTTCCGTCCTGCAATTCACGACTCCAGGGGCACTCACTGGCCCGAAATAATAGTTTACCTTCTCCAATGGAACCACTCAAGTCTGGTTTTAATTCAATCTTTTCAATGGTACCATCCCAATTCTGCAGCCACTCATAACAATACACCATGTAAGGCTTTCCATCAGTATCCACCCAAAATGTCCCATCCAGGGTTGGCTTGTCTGCCGGCAAATAAGTAGCATCCAGCATCGGACGATAAGGTCCTTCTGGTTTGTCACTAACCAACACATGAGAAGCCCTGCGCTCTATCACATTTCCTTTTACGGTATCTATCTTTACGGCGGTATTCGTGAAGGTAGCAAAATAATAATATTTGTCTTTATAATGGTGAAGTTCAGCAGCCCATATCATTGGCTTTGGGCCCATCCATGAATGAGGGTCTGTTTGAGCTACATCGTAAGGTCCATCCCAAAGTTTCAAGTCCTTGCTTTTCCATAATTTTCCACCTGTACCTGTCATATAGTACATTTGTGTCTGTGTATCTGCCAGAATGCAAGGATCACTCAAACGAATAGAATCCAGTGGAAGCAATTTTTTAGCAAGTGACTGTGCATTTACGGTATGAAGCAACAAGCAAACAAACCATAAAAAAGACAATAACCCCGTTTTTTTCATATTCTATAAAAAATCAGATAAAATGAAGTATTCAAAACCATATAGCACTTGCGGCCAGGCTCTTATGAGAATACCCAAAGAGTCTGGTCGCAGTTCATAATCCCTTATTTACAAAGTTCAATAATTCCTTAGAACAAATCCCATGTACGGATTTCATCTTTCCAATGATGGTCCTTCGGGAAAGGTTTTTCACCCCATGCACGTACGCTGGTCCATTCCTGTGGTGCATCAGTCCAGAAAGGATGAGAAGCTGGAAGTCCCAGCGGCAAGAATGCCAGAGAAGTCATATACAAACTTCCGTTGTTGGTATACCAGTCGGCAACATTCGGCTGACGTCCGGTAAATCCGATAGTCAAGAAACCACCTTCATTAAAATTGTGTCCACTGGCAAACATACGTTTCATCACCGCAGTCAATGCACAGCGTACCTGAGCACTGCTTACGCCTGCAGGCAACTCCTGATACCACGCCATTAAAGCCAAAGGTTGCATAGTAGCCATACGGTAAGGAATGGAACGACCGAATACGGGGAAGGTTCCTTCCGGAGAAATGAAACGCTCCAGAATCAAACTATATTTCTGGGCACGTTTCAATGCGCGGTCATAATACTTTCCATAATCTATCCGGCTACGCACTTTTGCATCCTTCATAGCCTGAAGAGTTTCAAGATACATCGGATGGAACACATAACTGCTGTAATAATCGAATGCAAAAGAAGGACCATCAGCATACCAGCCATCTCCCGTATACCATTCTTCTACCTTACGAATGGCTGAATTCACACGATATTCATCGAATGAAGCTCCTGCTTTTGCCAGGAAACTTTCTATCGTAGATGAGAACAACAGCCAGTTGGTATAAGGAGGATCTATACGACGTAACTGCTGAAATTCTTCTATATAACGCTTTTTAGTGGTTTCATCCAAGGGTTTCCACAACTGATCGTAAGCACGAAGAAAGCTTTCTGCCACGTAAGCGCCATCTACCAGAGTCTGGCCCTCCTGTCTCCATAATAAATAGTCCGGACTTTGCGGATCTACAGCATTCGCATAGCTCTTCAAAGCCATCTCACGAAGTTCCTTACGCATCTTTCCTTCTTCTGTATCATCATCCGGCAGCGTCAGCCAAGGAGCGATACCAGCCATCAAACGACCGAACGTTTCCATATAAGCCACCTTTTTGTTTCGGCCATCCCATGTGGGACTAACTTCCAGCTGCATATTCTTCTGCAACTCTCCTTTTGCCATGTTGCTCAATACCGGATAAGCCATCTGATAAGCCAGTTTGCACCAGTAGGCACGATCTGTAGTTTGAGGTGCTTCCAAGTAACGAACATACTCACAAGCAGCCAACAAGAAGGCTCCCACTCCAAAATTAGCGGTAGACTTTGCATTAATTACTTGTCCGGGGATTGCTTTTTCACCGATAGGCTGTACATAACCTACCGCTCCATCTTTCTGAAGAGCTTTCTTTGACAAATAGTTCCATGCCTTCTGCACCACCGGCATATATATATCTTTTTCTAAATACCCATTGTTTATACCCCATAAAAATCCGTATGTAAATAGTGCCGTACCGCTGGTTTCCGGTCCCGGTGCAAACTCCGGATCCATCATGCTGCGTGTCCAGTAACCTTCAGGCTGTTGGATAGCTGCGACGGCTTTTGCCATCTTCTGAAACTTATCCACAAAGAACTGATGATGCTTGTATTCTTCCGGCAAATCCTTCAACACTTTAGCCAGTCCGGCCAATACCCAGGCATCACCTCTGGCCCAAAAATCCTTCTTACCGTTTACCGTCTTGTGTTTCGGATAAATGTATTTTGCATCACGGTAATAAAGATTCTCTTCCTTATCGAACATGATGCTGTCAGAATACTGCAAATAAGCATACAGTTTATCCAGATACAGCGTGTTATGAGTCACCTTGTAAAGTTTTGTCATTACCGGCATCGCCATATACAACGCATCACTCCACCACCAATAGTCATTCTGTGAAGTACTCATCTGATATTCCATAACCTCACGCGCACGTTTGATTTTCTTATCATCCGGAGCTAAATTGTACAAATCGGTATAAGTCTGGAAACAAATCTGGTAGTCACCAAAAAGGACATACTGATCCGACTCTCCATAAGAATATTTCCATTCCGCACGGTTATCACTCTTCGCTCCCTTCCACTGGTTGTAGTTTGCCCAAGTTTCAGAATAAGCACGATAAGTCTCATTTCCCGTCAGGAAATAGGCTTCCATATTACCCGTATGATATACAGCATTATCCCAGAATGAACGAACCTCCGGCGAATTTTCTGCCTGCCAATGCTGATTTACCTTATCAATCATCTTCCGGACCTCAACAGCCTCGGAATCTCTGGCCCCAACCGACATCGGCAATACTCCGACAGCGCAGGCCAGCAACAATTTAAATACCTGTTTCATAGTTTTATTTTGAGATTAATTTATTTCCAATACATACACAGGGGTTGCTTCTGAAGCCTTAACTTTTTCCCCGTCTCCCTGATGCGTTTCCTGCACAAATACATGCAGTTTCTGATGTGTTTTCCACAACTCCGTATCATAGCTGGGTTCCCAGGCATCTACAGAGAAATCGGTCAGGTCTTTCACCTGCCATTTGCCCGATTTCACATCATCTGTATAGGCCATAGATACTTTACTGCCACGTTCTGCATCACGGAACACAAAATAAGCCTTACCTTTATCTACTGCAATACGTGGTCGTGAAATCGGAATCATTTTGGTGCCTCCGCCTTTTAGAGAAAATCCTTGCGAACGATTCATAATCTGACGGTTCTGCCATCCTTTCCCGTCGTTCCATACCAGCCGATATTGAGGGACCTCACTGTCTGCATCTCTCCAGTAGGTCACAATATAAGGATGTCCTTCCGCATCAGTACTCATACTGGTCTGATTTATCAGTTCACTGTTTTGAGGAATGCGGCAAGCATATTCTGCATTGTCCTTACAAATAGGTAAGGTATATTTTTCACCTGTCGATTTATACCATGTCTTTCCCTCATCTGGAGAATATGCATAACAAAGGTCATGATTTGTTTCTACCATCCAGGTTTCACGCCATACCCACGACAAGTGAATCACTCCAGCATTATCCATATAAAGTTGCCAGTAGGCATTTCGCTGATTTTCTCCGTCAATCAACACATCCTGCACACGTGTCCATTTCCGACTCTTCAAGTCATAACGGTTTAATACCAGATTGCCTCTTCCGGAAGCCCCCGAACGATACACAAACAGCAAATCGCCATCAGGCATCCGATAAAACTCCGGATACGTGACATCGTCTTCATCCTTACCGGTCATCGATTCTTTTTCTCCCAGCGTCAAAGCACCGGGTGCCGTACTCTTGCAATAGTTTAATTTGTTTCCGTGATGGTCGAAAGAAAGATGCAGATAACCGTCCCCATCTACCATCATACTGATGACATTATGTGCATCGGCTACATTTCCTTTATATTGACTGCGGTGCAACGTCCATTCGGTACTCCCCAATGCACGTTTACCTACGGTCAAATATCCATCGGCATCATAATAAGATATGTATTGCACTTTGCCTTCCGTTACCAGAGAACTGTTACGGAATACAGTCGTATTGACGGAAGTAGAACTATATCCGTCACCCACCTTTACAAGTTGTTGTGCTGAAATCTCACCCCAAACAAGAAGTCCTATGAGAAATAAATAAATGCGCTTCATAGTTTATCCATTAAGTTTCTTTGGCAAAAATAGGATTTTCATATAAAAGGAAGTACGAAAATTTCGTCAAGGAGGGATAAAAAACGGGCAAGGGAAACTGAATGGACAAATTACACCTTATTTTGACAGAATCGTCACCAGTTCTGATACAAATGTCTAGGACACGTACACAAAAAAACAGTCCGTATTCAAAGACTCTCTCTCAATACGGACTGTTTCGCAAAAACAATATATCTTACAAACACGCTGGAAGTTCGCTTAACTTCATACTGTTTGAACCTTTTATCAACACGCAACAATGCTGAACAGGATGAGCAGCCAGCATAGCTTCTACCTCCTTCACATTCTCATAATGTTCAAACGAAGCAGAGAGTCCGGCAAACTCCGGCCCAACCAGAATCACGCGTTCAAACTGACATTCGTTCAGGAAGTCCACTACTTTCTGATGTTCTTCCCGGCTTCCTTCACCCAGCTCTTTCATATCGCCCAAGATAGCCACCTTATGCTCGGCCTCCATCTGGCGAAAGTTTACCAGCGCCGCCATCATACTGGTTGGGTTGGCATTATACGCATCTACAATGAGTGTATTGGACTCTGTCTGAACCAGCTGTGAACGATTGTTCTGAGGCACATAAGAGGAAAGCGCATGACAGATTTGTGTATCTTCCACGCCGAAATAACGACCAATAGCAACCGCAGCCAATGCATTATCCAGGTTATAGGCACCTATCAGGTGTGTCTTCACCTCGTGTGACGCACCTCCAGCCGTCCAGCCCAAATGCAGGAACGGAGAACAAGAAAGCACTGCTCCACTCACATCCAGCCCCGAAGTCTGTCCGTAACGGACACAATTCAGTCCTTCCGCAATTTTATTCAAATGAGGATTCTCATTCTGAATGAAAATGGTGGCATTTCCTTTTTCCCGAAGATAGTCATACAGTTCTCCTTTGGTGCGGATGACTCCTTCAAAAGAACCGAATCCTTCCAGATGCGCCTTTCCCACATTAGTAATAATACCGCAATCAGGCTCAGCAATATGAACCAGCGTCTTGATTTCACCCGGATGATTGGCTCCCATTTCAATGACAGCCACCTCATGTTCCGGTTTCAGGCGCAACAATGTCAAGGGCACGCCAATATGGTTATTGAAATTTCCCTGTGTATAGAGCACATTGAATTTTTCTTTCAATACGGCCGCAATCAGTTCCTTCGTTGTGGTTTTCCCGTTGGTACCGGTTACTCCCACCATGCGAGTTCCTAACTTACGACGATGATAATTGGCCAGCTGCTGCAACGTCTGAAGGCAATTTTCCACCAGCAAGATACGTGGATTCTCCGGTGATGCATATTGTGGTTCGTCCACCACAGCATAACGGCATCCCTGTGCCAGCGACTGTGCCGCAAACGCATTGCCATTAAATGTTTCTCCTTTCAGGGCCAGAAACATAGAACCCTCCGGACAATGACGGCTGTCGGTCGTCAGTCCGTTACACTCCGTAAACCGGCTGTATAGTTCCTCAATATCCATATTCTTATTGTTCTGAGAAGCGCTTTGCCTGCTCTTCAATCAATGCCGCATCTTCAAAATAGTTGATTTTCATGGCACGGCGCACTTCATCCATGGTCTGAGCGGCAGCTTCACGAGCCACTTCACACCCTTTCTTCAACATATCATATACGGCAGGAATGTCTTTTTCAAATTCCTTACGACGCGCACGGATCGGTTCCAACACCTCTTCCATCACAGCTCCCAGGAACTTCTTCACCTTCATATCACCCAATCCACCGCGAGTGTAATGTGCTTTCAGCTCGTCCAGGTTAGCATATTCCGGCAAATAACGTCCAAAATGTTCTGTCTGGCAAAAAGCATCCAGGTAAGTGAACACACAGTTACCTTCCAGTTTACCCGGATCGCTTACCTTGATATGTGTCGGGTCTGTATACATACTCTTCACTTTCTTCAATACCTCATCTGCCGAATCAGACAAATAGATACAGTTGCCCAGCGACTTACTCATCTTCGCCTTTCCGTCCGTACCCGGCAAACGCAGACAAGCCGCATTGTCCGGAAGAAGGATTTCCGGTTCTACCAGTGTTTCGCCATAGATATGGTTGAAACGGCGTACAATCTCACGTGTCTGTTCAATCATCGGTTCCTGGTCTTCTCCCACCGGAACGGTAGTTGCCTTGAATGCCGCAATATCGGCAGCCTGGCTGATAGGATAAGTAAAGAAACCTACCGGAATGCTTGTTTCGAAGTTACGCATCTGGATTTCAGTCTTCACCGTAGGATTACGCTGCAAGCGCGATACGGTTACCAAATCCATAAAATAGAAGCTCAATTCATAGAGTTCCGGAATCTGTGACTGAATAAAGATGGTTGACTTTGCAGGGTCAAGTCCGGCAGCCAAGTAGTCCAAAGCCACTTCAATCACGTTCTGACGTACTTTTTCCGGGTTTTCAATATTATCCGTCAAAGCCTGTCCGTCAGCTTCGAACACAAATATCTTATCATACAAACCCGAATTCTGCAATTCCACACGTCGGCGCAATGAACCTACATAGTGGCCGATATGTAATTTTCCGGTCGGACGGTCACCGGTCAAAATAATCTTTTCCTTTTTCATAATATAAGCTATTGTTCATTTTTAAATTGCAGCAAAGATAGAAAAAGGTGAGCGAAGCTCCAAGCCAAAAGCTTGCTTTTGAGTGAAAGAGCTTTCGAACCGCATCCTATCTTCTCTAAAGATATATAAATCCTTTGTTTTCTTCAAAATAAATCGTTTCTTTGCAAGAGGTCTCTACAGACAACCATCTGCCTGACAGGGACTACCTTTAACGATACCACAACAAATTATCTATAACCATGAAGAAAGAACTCAAAAAAGTCCTGGTTCTCGGATCAGGCGCACTGAAAATCGGGCAAGCCGGAGAATTCGACTACTCAGGTTCACAAGCACTAAAAGCCTTACGCGAAGAAGGCATCCGCTCGGTACTTATCAACCCTAATATTGCTACTATTCAAACTTCGGAAGGAATTGCCGACCAAGTATATTTCCTGCCCGTTACACCTTATTTTGTAACTGAGATTATTAAGAAAGAACATCCGGACGGCATTCTGCTGGCCTTTGGAGGACAAACGGCCCTGAACTGCGGTACGGAACTTTACCAGAAAGGTATATTGAAAGAATACGGTGTGGAAGTATTAGGAACTTCCGTAGACGCCATTATGTATACAGAAGACCGCGACCTCTTTGTCAAGAAGCTGAACGAGAAATCTCTGAAAACTCCGGTCAGCCGTGCGGTAGAAAACATGAAAGACGCACTGGAAGCAGCACGTACCATCGGCTACCCGGTGATGATCCGTTCGGCTTACGCATTAGGAGGATTGGGAAGTGGTATCTGCCCCGATGAAGAAAAATTCATCGAACTGGCTGAAAGTGCCTTTACCTTCTCTCCACAGATTCTGGTGGAAGAATCACTGAAAGGCTGGAAAGAAATTGAATTCGAAGTGATTCGCGATGCCAACGACCACTGTTTCACCGTGGCCAGCATGGAAAACTTCGACCCGCTGGGTATTCATACCGGTGAATCTATCGTAGTGGCTCCTACCTGCTCACTAAGCGAAGAACAGGTAACCATGTTGCAGGATTTGTCCAAGCAATGTATCCGTCATTTGAACATTGTGGGTGAATGTAACATTCAGTATGCGTTCAATGCGGAAACCAACGACTACCGTATCATCGAGGTAAATGCTCGCCTGAGCCGTTCTTCTGCACTGGCTTCCAAAGCGACAGGTTATCCGCTGGCTTTCGTAGCTGCCAAGATTGCCTTGGGCTATACCTTGGATGAAATCGGAGAAATGGGGACACCGAACTCTGCTTACGTAGCTCCGCAACTGGATTACCTGATTTGCAAGATTCCGCGTTGGGACCTCAACAAGTTTGCCGGAGTTTCTCACCGCATCGGTTCAAGCATGAAGTCTGTGGGTGAAATCATGTCTATCGGACGCACGTTTGAAGAAATCATCCAGAAAGGTCTTCGTATGATCGGACAGGGCATGCACGGATTTGTAGGCAATGACCACACCCGCTTCACCAACCTGGATGATGAACTGGCCAATCCGACTGACCTGCGTATCTTTGCCATTGCACAGGCACTGGAAGAAGGTTACTCTATCGAACGCATCTATGAACTGACCAAGATTGACCCGTGGTTTATCGGCAAACTGAAAAATATTGTAGACTACAAACATAAACTGTCAACCTACAACTCGCTTGAAGAACTTCCGGCAGAGGTACTTCGTGAAGCCAAAGTGATGGGATTCTCAGACTTCCAGATTGCCCGCTTCGTACTGAAGCCTCAGCAGGGTAACATGGAAAAGGAAAATCTGGCCGTTCGTTCTTACCGTAAGAAATTAGGTATCCTTCCGGCCGTAAAACGCATCAATACCGTAGCTTCCGAACATCCGGAACTGACCAACTACTTGTACATGACGTATGCCGTAGAAGGATACGATGTGAATTATTACAAGAATGAAAAGTCAGTCATCGTGCTGGGTTCAGGAGCTTACCGCATCGGTTCATCTGTAGAATTTGACTGGTGTTCGGTAAATGCCATCCAGACAGCCCGCAAGTTAGGCTACAAGTCTATCATGATCAACTACAACCCGGAAACGGTTTCTACTGACTACGACGTGTGCGACCGCCTGTATTTCGACGAGTTGTCATTCGAACGCGTACTCGACGTGATTGATTTGGAACAGCCGCGCGGCGTCATCGTATCTGTAGGTGGTCAGATTCCGAACAACCTGGCCATGAAACTTTACCGTCAGGCTGTACCGGTACTCGGTACTTCCCCAATTTCTATTGACCGTGCTGAAAACCGTAACAAGTTCTCGGCTATGCTTGACCAGTTGGGCATCGACCAGCCGGCTTGGCAGGAACTGACCAGCCTGGACGATGTGAAGGACTTTGTCAAGAAAGTGGGTTATCCGGTACTGGTTCGTCCGTCATACGTACTGAGTGGTGCAGCCATGAACGTATGCTACGACCAGGAAGAACTGGAACGCTTCCTGCAAATGGCCAGCGAAGTATCAAAAGAATATCCGGTAGTTGTATCACAATTCATGCAGGAAACCAAGGAAATAGAATTCGATGCCGTGGCACAGAACGGTGAAATCGTAGAATATGCTATTTCAGAACACATCGAATTTGCCGGTGTACACTCTGGTGATGCGACACTTGTCTTCCCGGCACAGCACATCTATTTTGCTACTGCCCGCCAGATTAAGAAAATCAGTCGCAAGATTGCCAAAGAACTCAATATCTCCGGTCCGTTCAACATCCAGTTCCTGGCTAAGAACAACGATGTGAAGGTAATCGAATGTAACCTGCGTGCTTCACGTAGCTTCCCGTTTGTATCAAAAGTATTGAAGCGCAACTTTATCGAAACGGCTACCCGCATCATGCTGGATGCTCCTTACGTACGTCCTGACAAGCTGGCGTTTGACATTGACTGGATTGGGGTAAAAGCTTCTCAGTTCTCATTCGCCCGTCTGCAGAATGCCGACCCGGTACTGGGAGTAGACATGTCATCCACCGGTGAAGTAGGTTGCTTGGGAGACGACTTCGACGAAGCATTGCTGAATGCCTTGATTGCAACCGGCTACAAGATTCCGAAACAGTCCGTTCTGTTCTCTTCCGGTGCTACCAAGTCAAAAGTCGATTTGCTGGATGCCAGCCAGATGCTTCACCAGAAAGGATACAACATCTATGCTACAGCTGGTACAGCTGCCTTCCTGAACTCTCACGGCATCACCACCACTCCGGTGTTCTGGCCGGATGAACGTCCGAATGCAGAAAACAATGTGATGAAGATGATTGCGGAACATAAGTTCGACTTGATTGTCAACATCCCGAAAAACCACACCAAACGGGAATTGACCAACGGCTACCGCATCCGTCGTGGTGCCATCGACCATAACATTCCGCTGATTACCAATGCCCGTCTGGCCAAAGCGTTCATCGAAGCATTCTGCCACATGAACCAGAATGAAATCCAGATCAAGAGTTGGCAGGAATATAAATAAGGTATACCAATGGTAGAAAATAAGAACGTCAAAGCGCTTAAAAAAACGCTTTGACGTTTAAATTAAAACGCAAGTGCGTTTGAAGTAAAATGCACTTGCGTTTCAACTAAAACGTCCTTGCGTTTTCCCTTAAACGCAAGGACGTTTTTTTCATATACCTTTTTCTTATTTCAAAGCGGCTTCTATATCAGCCATAAGTTCTTGAAATTCAGCCTTTGTATAGCCTATGGAAGCATGAATCAACTTACCGTCTTTTCCGAACAGATATGCTCTGGGGATTGTCTGGTCGGCAAAAAGAGAGAAGACTTCCCGTTTAGGGTCCGGATAGAGTGGGAAGCTGAACTTCTTCCGTTCATTGTACTTTTTCAGTTCTGCATCTGTATGCTCCCGGCCAATAACTAACAACTTAAAGTCCTTGTTATCCTTATATTTCGGCCACAAGGTTTTCTGAACTTCAGCCAGTTCTATCTGACAAGGTCCGCACCACGTAGCAAACAAGCTGACCAGTACCACCTTTCCTTTCAAATCGGCTGGGGTTACTTTACCATATATTTCCGAATTCAGGGTAATGGCAGGCATGGCATCACCCAAACTGATTTTTTCTTTCCCGGTGTCTTGTGCAGAAGCAGCCAATACGCCCATCCAAATCAGACACAAAAGACTCCAAATCCGTAAATTTTTCATTGTTCTTTCCTTTCTATAAAATGTTAAACCCTGACAAATATACCGTAAACCGCTGGAAAATCCGCCAAGGAGTCTATCTTTGTAAATAGTTTTAACGAAAAACAAGAGCGCGTATGATGACATTTATCTCGTGTGCCAAGACCATGACCGCACGTAGCAAAACTCCATATCCAGAAACCACTACTCCTCATTTTCTGAAAGAGGCCCGCGAAAACGCCTTGTACATGACCCAGTTTACCGCCGAAGAACTGGCCCAGATGCTGAAAGTGAATCCGAAGTTAGCAGCCGAAAACTATCTGCGCTACCACGAGTTCCTTTCACCGGAGACTCCTGCCCTGCCGGCTCTTCTGGCCTACACAGGCATCGTGTTCAAGCGCATCCATCCGGCAGACTTTACCGCAGAAGACTTCCGGTATGCCCAGCAACATTTGTTGATAACCTCTTTCTTATACGGATTGCTCCGCCCGCTGGACAGTATTCAGAATTACCGCTTGGAAGGCAATGTACGCTTACCGGAACACGAGCGGAAAACCATGTTTGAATACTGGCGTCCTTTACTGACAGACTATTTCATTGATGCCATCCAGCAACAAGGAGGCATTCTTGTCAACCTGGCCAGTGGTGAAATGAAAGATTTGTTCGACTGGGAAAAAGTCTGTCGGGAAGTACAGGTCGTTACGCCCGAGTTCTACACCCTGAAAAACGGGAAACCTACCACGGTAGTCATCTATGCCAAGATGTGTCGGGGCGAGATGACCCGCTTCATCCTGAAAAACCGGATAGCACATCCGGAACAACTGAAAGAGTTTGAGTGGGAAGGCTTTTCCTATCACGGAGAAGAAGATGGGAAAATGCATTTCATTCTCCAATAAAAAAGAAGCGGTCTGCCGAGCTATTTCTCCCGACAGACCGCCATCAATCAAATGAAATCTATTTCTTATTCTTCAGCACCGTTACATTCAATATCCGTAGCCAAAGTTACGTAGTTCAATACTGAAGTACCGTCTACCAATGCCTTTTCAGTTTCTGTAGTTTCAGTTGTCAAGCATTTTCCCTTACCAGAAATCAGGGCATTGTACATCTTCACTTGTGTACCGGCACGCAAGCGAACACCCTGTTTCTCACCGCCGTTACCAATCAAGGTCAAGTTAGCCAAAATAGGACAAGCTACCGGAGTGGCTGCAAAGTTCTTACCGTTGTTATCGCATTCCATCAAACAGTCGCAATCAAATCCGAGTGTTTCCTTTGCTTCCTGATAAGCCACCAGGAACTGGCCGCGTCCGTTCCATCCTTCAGTCCAGTCGAAAGAGTCATCACTACAGTTGGTCACTACCATGTGTTTCACGTCAACGCTACCACCGAAGAATTCAAAACCGTCGTCAGAACCATTGTAAGCCTGTACGTATTCTACTGTAGTACCGTTACCTACGCCATAGAAAGAAATACCGTTTGCTTCATGTTCAGAGTCCAATGCATATCCCGTATTTTCCAGACGAATATATTTCAGCGTACCAGAGTTATCATTGTCAGCAGAACCTCCATAAGCTGCATTACCGATTTCTGATGTACCTTCGCCATTTTCTGCGTTGGTATGAGCTTTACCGCAGATGTGCAAACCGCCCCATGCACCAGATTCCTTTTTGTCTGAAGTCATGATAATCGGATTTTCTTTTGTTCCTACAGCCTCAATCTTAGCACCCTGCTGTACCAAGATATAATCTACAGACTCATCGTCGGTCATAGCAACAATTTTCACACCTTCTTCAATAGTCAGTGTAGCGCCAGTCTTCACAATATATTCACCGCTAAGTGCATATACTTTATTCTTCAATAAAGTTTTATTGGCAGTCAGTTCGCCTTGCAGAATTTCTTCAGCATTGGCACTTGTTTCATCACCGTTGCCGCTTGTACGAATCCATCCGGCTGTCCAGTCATTATTAGCTGGAACTGCACCACGATAAGCAGCTGCTTCAAAGAAATTATCTACCTTCGTCATGTCGGCTCCACCGTCAATCGTACCGACAAATTTGTTTGTAAATGTATTGCTGAAATTATAATTGATTGCGTTATTGTTTGCTGTAGCCAAGAACAACTCTGAAGAATACGCATCTGCAACAGGAGGTTCCGGATTCGGAGTGTTGTCATCTTCACTACAAGCAGTACACAAAGTCATAGCAGCGATTGCAGCCATCGACATAAATTTCAAGTTCATTGTTTTCATACTTTTCTCGTTAATAAAAAGTTTAGAATAGTGTTCAAATTTTTTCCTTTATGAATTTTTATAATGTATAGCTAAAACCTAATTCAAAAGTAGTTCCTCTTCCGTAGCGTTCCACTTCCAGTTTTCTGCCGTCTTTCACTTCCTGCTTGAAGACGATGTCCTGATTCAGCAAGTCGGTCATCTGCAACTTAAAGTTCCAGTGGTCATTCAGTTTGTAAGTGGCTACGAAATCCAGTGTATGTAAATCTTCCTGTTTCACATCACCCAATCCAGAGATACCAACCGCATGAATGCGTGGCCCTTGCAGGTTATAGAGCAGCGTAGCTGTCAACTGTGTATCGTTCTTAAACTTAGGAGCATAGCTGATATCCGCATTCACCAGGTAAGGAGAAGCTCCCTGCAGGGAACGCTGTGCATTGGTATAGGCTCCACCTTCCGGCAATTGTACGTTGGTGTACATGTAAGAAGCGTTGGCTCCTACGCGGAAGTCGCGGAACAGTTCTCTGCGGAATTCCACTTCCACTCCGGCAGCCACACCTGTATCTGCATTCTGGAAAGAGTGAACAGCCGCACCACCCGACAAGGTCTGTGTACGTTCAATCGGGTCTTCCAGGATTTTTGCATAACCCGTAATAGAGAACATATTGTTGCTGTTCTGCTGGTCGAAGCGTTCGTAACGTAAGTCGATATTGTAGTTATATCCGTTCTTCAATTCTGCATTACCTCGAATCATGGCTGCTCCATACGATTCCTGATAGAGGAAAGGAGCCATTTCGATAAATGACGGACGAGTTACCGTACGTGAGAACGAGAAGCGCAGACTGTTGGCATCGTTCACGGTATATTTCAAGTTTAATGCCGGGAAGAAATCATGGCAGTTTACCTCATTCCGTTTGGCCTCACCTCCGTCAGTCGCATAATTTACCCACTGGTGGCTGTATTCATAACGTACTCCTATGTTCACCAGAAAATTGGCTGTCGGGTAATATTCCGCATCAATAAATCCGGCATAAATGGAATGTCCGGCATCATACTGGTCTTTCGGCTGCTGGTCACGGATTATAGAAATGTCTCCATTGGCAATATGGTCATACCCCATAAAGCCGGAAGTCTGGTAAATATCCTCTATTTCAGGATTGAAACGGCTTACATCATAGTAGAAACGTGTAGAACGGAACGTACGGCTCTTGTCTTTGTAAGTAGCCCCCATACGTATCAGGTTATTGTCTCCATAACGATAAGAGCTTCGCAAATCGCCCACCCATTCTTCTTCATTCAGCGAGCCGAAATAACGCATATTCTCCTGCTTGTTCAGGTCGAACAGTTCCAGAGAGTTACCTGCCTTTTCAAACATCACCTGTCTGCGGTCTGGTTCTTCACTGGAAGTCTTGCTGTACGAACCGCTCCAGTTCAAGTCCCACTGCTTTCCAAACTCATGGTGTCCGTTCAACTGATGATTTTGAAGTGTATAAATGTGGGTTACAGAGTTGTTACCTATCAGTTCATTGTCTTCATAGTCTTCTCCTTGTCGCAACATGTAGGTATTCTCCGCATTACGTGCATAGAAGAAGGTATATCCTATGCGGTCAGCATCTCTTAGCGTATAAGCCAGGTTACCAAGACCAGCCAGTTTCAGTTCCTGACGGTAACTGTCGTAGTTAAACCGGTCGAGGGTAGTACCTCCGGCCTCAAGGGTACGATAAAAAGCATCTTTTGTGGTTTCATTGGTATTGCTTGCACTCAACGCGGCCAACAGACTCAGATTCTGTCCATTCACATCCCAGTTCTTTCCACCGGCTATATTACCGCCAAATTCCGGAAGACTTGTACTCTTATTCACATCGAAAGTTGTATGAAAAGGATTTTCCTTTGTAATGGCAGTAGAAAAGTCCGCTTTAGGCATATCAATGTACTTCTGATTAATGCCCGGATTACGGAACAAGGAATATTGCTGATCCATTTTATAGAAGTCCTGGAAAATTGTATTGAACCGGCCTCCCGTATTGAAACCGATGGAGAAAAAGTCCTTTCCCGTATTTTCTTTGGTACTGATGTCGATATGTGCTCCTGAATAATCTGCGAATGTTCCTGCTTCATATACCTTACTTACCGTTATGTTTCGTACCGTACTTGAAGGAAACAAATCCAAAGGAATCAGTTTGTTATCCGGATTCGGAGAAGCAATCGGCAGTCCGTTCAAAGTAGTCGTACTATAACGGTCGCCCAATCCGCGCACAATCAACTGTCCTGCACTGGCAATCGAGATACCAGTTATTTTTTTCACACCTTCCTGCACATTGCTGATACCTTTCACGCTCATTTCTTTCGCCCCAAGGTTTTCAATGGCTACAGTGGCTTTCTGGCGTTCCATGCTCAACGCACGTTCACCTTCCAGATTTTTACGCGCTACGACGGAGACTTCGCTCAAAGCCTGTGCATCGCTTTCCATTTCAAAGTTCAGCACCACATCTTTGCCTTTAGCTTTTACACCTCCAGTTTTAATGTCGGTGTATCCCACATATTTCACTACCAGCTCATACACACCGCCGGGAACATCTAAAGTATAATTTCCATCAAGATCGGCCACAGCCCCTACTGTACTTCCAAGCACTTGTATGGTAGCTCCCGTCAAGGGTTCTTTAGTCTGCTTGTCTACAATGGTACCCTTTATAGTCTCTGCTACCATCGGCATAGTAGAACAAGTTAAGAAACTGGAAACAAAAACAATCTCCTTAAAACCTAATCTCATAATCTATTCATGCATTTCTTTTTTCCGTTGCAAAGATGGGGTGTTTATGTTACAGCAAGACTTCATGGGATATACATTTCATTAACACGAAGATTACGTTTGTATTTCTCTTCAAAAAACCTTCATTTTCTTTTTTTCTCCTCTAATTATATAAGGTGGAATCATAGTTTTTCCTATTTTTGTACAGACCAAAATAAATAAGATTATGTATCCTTTGAAATTCAAACCTATTTTAAAATCGACCCTTTGGGGAGGAGAGCGTATTATTCCTTTTAAACAACTGGACTGTCAGCAGGAACAAGTGGGCGAAAGCTGGGAAATCTCAGATGTACCGGGCGACGAATCTGTAGTAGCAGAAGGTGCAGATGCCGGCAAGAACCTGACTCAGCTGATGGAAGAATATAAAGGAAAGCTGGTAGGAGAAGAAAACTACAAGCGATTCCAGGGCAAGTTCCCTTTGCTTATCAAGTTTATTGACGCCAAGCAGGATTTGTCTATTCAGGTACACCCTGACGATGAACTGGCCATGAAGCGCCACCAGTCTATGGGTAAAACAGAAATGTGGTATATCATCGACAATACCGGCGGACAGGCACACCTGTATTCAGGTCTGAAAAAACAGATTACTCCGCAGGAATATGCCGACATGATTGAAAACAATACGATTTGCGATGCCCTCGACAAGTATGATGTACAGCCTGGTGATGTATTCTTCTTGCCGGCAGGACGTATCCACAGCATCGGAGCCGGATGTTTCCTGGCAGAAATACAGCAGACTTCCAACATCACGTACCGTATTTATGACTTCAACCGCAGAGACAAGAACGGTAACCTGCGTGAACTGCATACGGAACTCTCAAAAGATGCCATCGACTATACTGTATCTGATGATTATCGTACGCACTATGAACCGCGTAAAGACGAACCTGTGGAACTGGTAAGCTGTCCGTACTTCACTACTTCTGTTTATAACCTGACAGAAACCATGAACATGGACTACAGCGAACTGGATTCATTTGTCATTTACATCTGCATGAAGGGAGCCTGCACCATTACTGACAACGAAGGCAACCGCATCAGCGTAAAAGCAGGTGAATCAGTATTGTTCCCGGCTACTACCCAGAACCTGGAAGTTATACCGGAAGGAGAAGTATCTTTCCTGGAAACTTACGTATAATCTGATTTGATTTATACTCATTGCTGAGTCCTTTTCTTTTGTCCTGTTTCAGGCAGAGAAAGGGACTCAGTCATTTTTTACAAAAGCATTAGGTGATACACCCGTAATCTGACGGAACACACGATTGAAATGGTTGGGAGTGGCAAAACCTACTTCGTATGCAATCTGCTGCATGGTTCTTCCTCCATCAGCAAAAAGCTCGATAGCCCGCATGATTCTCAGATTGTTTACATAATAGCTGAAACGTATGCCCGACTCATTGAACAAACGGCTCAGATTACGCACAGAGAATCCGAAATGAGCAGCCAGTTGCGGCATCTTCAAATTCTCATGCAAATGCTCCTGCAAATATGCCAGAATAGGATGCAAACGTGCATCATTGGGAATGGCCAGCATCTTCAACAAAAAGCCCATATCCTGGCTGATGGAGGGCAGCAGTTTGAAAAAGCTGAGTGCAAAAGCATACAAATCGGGGGAATCGGCCTGTTCTATCTCTGTCCCCTTAGAAGCAATAAATTTCAAGTTCTCTGCAATAAAGGAGTTGGTGTGATAAATGGAAAATTCCTTCAAGGCAGTATCCTTGTCATCCGCATCCATCGACAGATAGAAAATAACCAATGACACCTGCCGGTTCTTGCTGGACAACTCATGCTCCGTACTGCCGGGTATCCAGGCGATGTGCTTCTCTGGCACAAAATAGCTTGTGGAACCTATCTGTACATGCAACGTACCGGAAAGGGTATAGATAATCTGGCACTTTTCATGTGCATGGCCCGGCAGTTTAATTTCTTCCCATCCGGTTTTCTTGATGCGGATGGTCTCCTTACTCGTCTGCTTTATCAGCGAAATATAACTTTCCTGTTCCTGATTCATTCTCTGAGGATGGCTTAAAATGGTAATCTTTTTGCATAAACCGCAAATTCAGCCTAAAAATAATGGTTTAATTTTGCACAGCCAAATAAAATGGCTAAAGGTATTTTCAACACAAAAAGAATAATGGGTAAAAGATTAGTTTCAACTATTGGAGTTCTTTCCTTTTTTATTTACACAGCCGCCGCGCAAGAACGGGTTCTTTCTATCGATGAATTGTTTCAACTGGCTGACCAGAACAGCAAAAGCATCCAGCTTCATTCGCTGGCCATTGATGAAACGACACAGGCGGTAGAAGTGGCTAAAAATGCCAAACTGCCTTCCATCCGGGCACAGGTGGACCTTAATTACATTGGTGACGGTTGCATGACAGACCGGGATTTCAGTAACGGCATACATGCCGACATGCCGCACTTCGGTAATTCTTTTGTACTCAAAGCCTCACAGACTATCTACGCAGGAGGAAGTATCAATGCCAATATCCAAAAAGCGAAACTGCAACAGCAGTTGGCACAACAGACTTATCAAAATAACCAGCAGGATTTGCGCTTCATGCTGTTGGGATATTATCTTGATTTGTTCCAACTGAGAAATCAACAGACGGTCTACGAAAAAAACATTGAGCAGACACATCTATTGGTAAAGGATATGCGGGCTGCCTATCAACAGGGTACGGCACTGAAGAGTGACATTACCCGCTATGAACTACAATTGCAGAATCTGCAATTAGGTCTGACTTCTACTATCAACAGGCTCAATGTCTTGAACCACAAATTAACAACAACCATCGGATTGGACCCTTCGGTACATATTGTGCCAGACTCCACGGCACTGTTCCGTATCAATGTAGACAAACAACAAGAAATGGCCTGGATGGAAGCTTCTCAGGAATCTCCCGAACTCCAGCAGGCACACACGGAAATCAAACTGACCCACAACCAGCAAAACCTGATTCGTTCGGAACGCAGACCTCACATCAGTCTGACGGCAACTAATGAGTTTAATGGGCCGATTCTGATAGAAGTTCCACCATTGAACAACAACTTCAACTACTGGTTTGCCGGAGTAGGTATCTCGTACAACCTGGATGCTTTGTTCAAGAGCAAGAAGAAACTGAAACAGGCACGGATAGCTACCTCAAAAGCAGAAAAGAACTACCAACTGGTCAAGGAAGAAATAGAGAACAAAGTGCACGAAGCGTACGTAAACCTGAATGAAGCTTACGTAAGACTGCATACCCAGCAAAAAAGCGTACAACTGGCACATGAAAACTTCCGCATCGTGCGGCAACGTTACCTGAACGGTCTGTCACTGATTACCGATATGCTGGATGCCAGCAACATGCAGCTGGATATGGAATTGCAGCTGGCCAACTACCAGATAGGTATATTGTATCAATATTACCTGCTGAAAAAAATTACGGGAACACTTTAATGAAATGCATATTTACACAAAAACGAAAAAATATATGATGCGAAACAAAAAAAGAGCTATTTCTAATTTCTTTATACTGCTGGTCCTCGTAGCCGGTATCAGCTGGGTTTGCGGCAAATTTATCCATTTAGGTAATGTGGAATATACAGACAATGCCCAGGTGAAACAACACCTGACCCCAGTCAGCACACGGGTGCAAGGCTTCATCAAGAAAATCTGCTTTGAGGAATACCAGACAGTGAAAAAGGGAGATACCCTGGCCATCATAGAAGATACGGAGTATCGTCTGAAAGTGGCACAGGCCGAAGCAGACTATCGCAATGCACTGGCTGGAAAGAGTGCCATGCATACCACTATCAACACCACACAGAACAACATCCTCGTAACGGATGCAGCTATTGATGAACAGCGAATCCGCCTGCAAAATGCACAGACGGATTACAAACGTTATCAGGAATTGCTGAAAGAAGAAGCCGTTACTCCCCAGCAATTCGACCGGGTAAAAACGGATTATGAAGCGACACAGGCACGCTATGAACAGCTGTTGCGCCAGAAACAATCGACTTTGCTCCAGAAACAGGAGCAAACCCAACGACTGGAACAGAATGAATCGGCCATCAAACTGGCAGAGGCTGCGCTCAACCTGGCCAAACTGAACCTCTCTTATACAGTCATTCTGGCTACTACAGACGGGGTAACCGGACGAAAAAACATCCATGAAGGAGAGTTAGTTCAGCCTGGACAAGCCTTGGTTACTCTGGTAGACGGTACAGAGAAATGGGTCATTGCCAACTACAAGGAAACTCAGACTACCGACATGAAGAGAAACCAGCTGGTAGAAGTAAGAGTAGACGCCATCCCTGATGTGAAATTTGAGGGACGTATTGCTTCTATTTCGGATGCTACCGGAGCTTCCTATTCACTTATTCCACAAAATAACTCGGCGGGCAACTTCGTAAAGGTAGAACAGCGCATCCCAGTCCGTATCGAGTTTACAGAAAACAACCGTCCCGAAGACTTGCAACGCCTGAGAGCCGGAATGAATGTAGAATGTTACGTTAAACAGTAAACAAGAAAATGGCTGAACAACGTCCTCAGATTCCTTACTTCAAAGAATTCTTACCGACTCCGGTCTGCATCGTCCTGTCGCTCTTCTTTGCCATGGTCTTTCAGTTTAACGGAGGAGTTTTCCTGCCGGCTGCTACCCAGATGTCGAGCGCATTGGGATGTATTCAGGAAGATGTAACCATGGCAGGTTATGCCTCCTTCATCGGCATGACCGTCATATTCCCGATACTGTTCCGTCTGAAATCCCGGTTCACCACCCGGTCTATTTTCATGACGGTATGCCCGGTACTCATTCTCTGCAACCTGATCACCATGCATACAGAAAACATCTTTCTCATGATTTGTGTATGCTTCGTATCGGGATTCTTCCGCATGTGGGGCACCTTCGAGTGTTTCTCCAATACCCGCCTGAGCATCACACCTTCCGGAAATTTCTCGGTATTCTATCCCGTGATCTATATCATCGTGCTTGAAAGTATACAGTTGTCCGGACTAGTCACCATGCACATCAACGACTGGGCCAACTGGCAATACATGCACTGGTTTGTCATCGGCATGCTGATGGTGGTATGGATTTGTGTCATGTGCCTGACTCGAACCATTAGACTGGGTAAAAAGATTCCTTTATATGGCATAGACTGGATAGGTCTCCTCTTATGGACAGCCATGCTGTTCGCAATTGTTTTTATTTGCATCTATGGAGACTTTTACGACTGGCTGGACAGCGTTCAGATCCGCTCCTGCATTGTAATAGCCGTAGTATCCTTGTTGATAAACATCAACCGGATGACTTCCATACGGCATCCGTATATAGACCCGCAGGTATTCCGCTACAAGAAATTCCCCGTAGTATTGTTCCTGTTCTTGATGCTCTGTCTGTTTCTCACCACCTCCTCCGTACTGCAGAATGCATTCATGACCTCCATCTTACAGTACGATACGCTAAATGCCATTTCATTGAACTGGTGTGTATTTGCAGGAATCCTGGCTGGAGCAGGTATCGTATTCTTCCGGCAAGCAGTATTAAAGAAAGGATATAAACTATTGATTTCTGTCGGATTTACACTGATAGTCATGTACCAGTATTACATGTATTTTCTGATATACCCTGATTTGAATATTGAAAGTTTATATCTGCCCAACTTTTTAAAAGGAATCGGACACGGAGTGCTTTATATTTCGCTGACCATTTATGTAGCAAAACATATCCCCTTCAAGCATTTCTTCCAGTCTTTATGCGTACTCAGTTTCATTCGTACCAGCATTGCAACCCCGCTGGGAGCAGCCATATTGAACCGCTGGATGAAGCACCTGCAACGTGACAACTGGGGATTATTAAGCAGAAACATGGACAACCTGCACGAGTGGATGCCGGATGTATCACTCATGCAACTCTATGAAGAAGTAAACACCCAAACCATGCTGACCAGCCTGAAAGAGTTGTTCGGCTGGGTATGTCTCTTGGGAACTGTTTTTCTGATAATTGTGCTCAGCTACCGAATCTGGCGCGACCGCCACTTGGCAGCTATCAAAATGCTGCACAGCCTGCCCGTAAAGAAACGGTACAGGCCATCCAGCGTAGATAGAATCTCTAAAAATTAAAATTTATAGCCAGCAGTGAAGAAGAATGCCAAGTTGCGTGTCTTTGAATTGCTGGCTAATTTGCAACATCCAAATTCTCCGTCAAGTCCTACCGTCCAGCGTTTAAAGTCGAGTGCCACACCAGCCATCACGCCGGCATCAAAACGGCGAAGTCCTGGAGTAATTTCATCCTTTATCTTTGATTCACTAAAAGTACTATAAGAAACTGTTAAATCATCAAAGTCGATATTCTGCTTGCCGTTTACTCCATACGCCAAATAAGGACCTGCAGTAAATACCATATCAAAATTAGCAGCAGTACCCACATGAAAAGCCGCCAACAACGGCATTTCAAAATAGTTCTGGTTTACATGTTTATTTACTACACTTTGAGTATTATCCCACTCAAAATATTCATCTATACTTGCTCCTTTCGAAGCCCAGTATAATCCGGTCTGGAATGATACCAGTCCACTCAAAGGTACATCAATTCCTACCCCAACCTTCTGGTTAAACAATGGAGAAGAATCTCCGGCATCCTTTCCCATCCAGGAACTCATACCCAGTCCGAGTTCCATACTCCAGGTTACTTTTGTCTGTGCGGCCATTGTCAAAGCTACGAACAAACCTGCCACTATGCATGCAATCTTTTTCATAAGCTCAAATAATAATGAATTACACAAATTTAAAAAGATAAAGCGGAGATACAAATAAAAAGGGAGCAAAAAAGAAGTTTTCACCTCTTTTTGCTCCCTATCTATTAGTTATTCAATTGTTCTTATTAGAATTCGTACTCAATACCAATGGAAATATTCTCACCGTCCAAGCCGACGCCGAATCCATTTTCTTCTCCACGATAATAGTCGTCACGATAACCTGCAAAACCTACTTTAGTAATAAAGCTGAAATTATCATTCAACTTTACTGCCAATCCTGGTTTCACTCCGATTTCAAAACCATTTACTGAATCAGCATGTTTCTCCTTGTAAGTAGAGAATCCAAATCCCATATCCAAAAACAAACGGACAATCTTGTTTTCATAGAAAGAGTAACGTGCATACGGAGCCAAAGCAAATGCATTCGTACTTATTGCATCTTCACCATCATAACCATTGTGGGCATAAGCCAGTTCCACACCTACAGCCCATTTTTCACTCAGGTTATAACCAACATCCGGTGTGATAGAAAATGAAGTCTTGTCCAAATCATTGTTTCTCCATAAACTGATGCCACCACCCAGATAAATTCCTTCCTGTGCGCTGGCCGAGATTGCAGCCATTACAATCACTACGAGTAAAAATAATTTTCTCATAATCTTCTTTTTTTAGTTTTACAAATATATTAACAACTGAATACAGTTTTTTGTTCACTCTCATCCCTGTTTGTGTCTGTTGGCTCTCCGACGGCGATATTCCGCTTTCATCTTGGCAGAGCCAGAACCATGCAAACCCGTAATATAGGTTTTCTTCTTAGCCTTGGTCTTTACTTTCTCTTCTTTCTTTTTTCCGTCAGAAGACTTCCCGCCTCTGAACACAATTCCTTCTGTCAATATCTTTTCAATATCCATATTCTTTCATTTTTTTGGAGATAATTTCACATGTTTTCCTGTTTTCGTACATACCAGTGTACGTTTCAAAGGGACACGGGTAGACATATTAAATAATAATCCGGGATTAAAATGTTGTCCGTTAGCCCTGAGTTCAAAATGCAGATGCTCTGTCGTAGCACGTCCGGTACGTCCGGTCAATGCGATTACCTGACCCGCCTTGACCGAATCACCCGGTGCAACAAAGTTTTTGGAATTATGACTGTACACGGTTTCCAATCCATTAAAATGCCGTACCACAATCACCTTTCCATATCCACCATAACTTTTGGCCATACGCACCACACCGTCGAACACACAAAGAATGGAATCATTGGCCTTGGTCTTTATATCTGCTCCCGAATGTCCACCGCGACTTCCATAAGCAGAAATGACCTTCCCTCCAGGAAGTGGAAAACAGAACTGTGAATCAGCCAGACACTCCAGATGTATCTCCACACTATTTCCCTTTGAAAACAATTCAGGTGTATGCACCCTGATATGACTACGCTCCATGTGTGTAAACCCGGCTTTCACCGGTTCACCAGCCTGTATACCCACCATGCAAAGGAGCCACAATCCAAGCATTACAATCAAGCGATTCATATTACTCAAAATAATAAAGTTCTACATCCTGAGCATCCGCAAATTCTTTCAGTAAGTTTACCATATAGTTTACGGCTTCCTCCAAACCGTCACTCCCACTGTACGCATTCATGATGGCTAACAGATGAGTAGTTTCCGATGAGATTTTTGTCCGCTCATTATCGCTTGTCGGTGTACCTACACCTCCCACGGCATCTCGGTATACCGGCATTCCCTCAATGTTCAATTCTCCACGCCCAATACCTTCGTAAGGCTCACCCGCCTTTCCGATACCTAATACCAGCTTATTTCCTTGAATCTTATCCCGGTCAAAGCCTCCGATGGAATGTCCGCTATTGATGGATGCCAAGTTAATCAAATCGACCAGCGTATCTATCTGATAAAGTGACAGTCCTCTCAACAAACGTCGGCATAAAGCTTCTGAAGAAGGACGGTAACGGCTGGGATCTTTCCCACATTTCTTATAAGCCTGACGAGTAGCCTGAATGGCAGGCATCTCTTTGATAGAATCAATGGTATATTTCTGACGGTAAAGTTCCGTAAACTCACCGATACGTTTCCACAGTTCTTCACTATATGGAGAATTCTTTACCGTCGCAAATACAGCGGCTCCACGAAACTGCGGCCAAGCCTGCCGTAATTCCTCTGATACTTCAATTTTCAAATCCATTTCGCTATTTTCTTAAATGGTTCTACATCCGCATAATCCCCGACAAAATACGTCCGGAACGAATGCCCAGCCGACGTGCCGAGAAGAAATCTGTATAATTTTGATAGGTACAAATCCCTGCTACTTCCACATTCTCCTCTTTTACTCCTTTAGACAGCAACTGCATCCGGTTGGCTTCCCAAAGATCGAGGTGCCACTTTTCATCTCTGCGGGCGATACAAGCCATATCAAATCCGGCTGCTTCAAAGGCTTCATACACCTCATCTCCCACTTCAAAAGCATCCAGAGAAATACCCGGCCCGATATAAGCCCGCACGTCTTCTCCCCTCGTACCATAAAGTACAGCCATCTTGTCCAATGTCTTTTCCACGATGCGCTTCACTGTTCCCCGCCATCCAGCATGTATCGCGGCAATCACTTTCCGCCGGGTATCATAGCAAAGCACAGGGATACAATCGGCAGTAGAAATGCAAAGACAGACCTGCTCCATGTTACTGACCATCGCATCCACTCCCTCCAGTTGTTTCATTTGTTCCTCTGAAGAGAGCCGTAAAAAAGCCTCGTCCACAACTCTCACCACTGTATCGTGCGTTTGATGAGGAACAACCAGCATCCGAGGACGTACAGGCAACAACGAGCATAGCAGTTCCCGGTTCCGTTCTACCTTATCGGGCACATCACCACAATAATGATTGCAGTTAAATGAAGCATAATTCCCCTCACTGCAACCGCCGTGACGTGTCGTAGAGAAACAAAAAATGTCGGTGTGCGGACTATTCGGGCCGTACACCAACATTCTTTTATCATCAGTCAGATTATTCATTACTTTTGTGGTTCGTCCTCCCAGTCTTCCTCTTCGTACTCGTAGTCAAAGTCATCTTCATCATCCACGTCTTCATACTCATAGTCAAAGTCTTCGTCTTCGCCCATATCTTCCAACTCCTTACGAAGCTTGGTCATATCTTTCGGACGATGTACGATGGCTTCCCGACGTACAGCTTCCAACTGGTTACTGTCTTTATTCAGTTCGGCCCAGAGCAAATCTTTCAACTGTTGAATGCCCATTCCCGATACCGAAGAAATAAAGACATGAGGTATATCTTCAGGTAATGTAGGTTCCAGCATCTGCATCAGTTCCTCGTCCAACATGTCACATTTCGTAATGGCCAACACCCGCTGCTTATCCAGCATTTCCGGATTAAAGGTAGCCAGTTCGTTCAACAGAATCTCATACTCCTTACGTATGTCATCCGTATCACCCGGTACCATAAACAGCAACAATGAGTTGCGCTCAATGTGACGCAAGAACCGCAGTCCCAGTCCTTTTCCTTCACTGGCTCCCTCAATGATACCCGGAATATCCGCCATCACGAAAGACTTCCCTTCGTGATAAGACACAATTCCCAGGTTCGGTTCCAGCGTGGTAAAAGGATAATTGGCAATTTTCGGACGCGCGGCAGAAACCGAAGAAAGCAAAGTGGATTTTCCGGCATTCGGAAAACCTACCAGACCTACATCCGCCAATAATTTCAATTCCAAAATCACCGTCATCTCCTGCATCGGTTCACCCGGTTGGGCAAAACGGGGTGCCTGACGGGTTGCTGTACGGAAATGCCAGTTTCCCAATCCTCCACGTCCGCCTTTCAGCAAGATGACTTCCTGTCCGTGCTCCGTTACGTCGCACACATATTCCCCTGTTTCGGCATTATATACTACCGTTCCACAAGGCACTTCAATGACTTTATCTGCCCCGTCCTTTCCAAAACTTTTGTTCTTTGAACCGTTACCTCCGTGTTCTGCAAACACATGACGGTCGTACTTCAGGTGCAGCAATGTCCAGTAATTGCGGTTTCCCCGCAAAATCACATGACCTCCTCTACCACCGTCGCCACCGTCCGGACCTCCGTTGGGCATATACTTCTCACGGCGCATGTGCACCGAGCCACGGCCTCCCTTTCCGGAGCGGCAGTAGATTTTTACATAATCAACAAAATTCGATTCAGCCATAAATTCAAGTTTAAGAACTGGCAGACCGTCACCGGCCCGCCAGTTTTTTTATTATTTAAAGTTTATCAATAGCCGCGCAAATATCAGCGAAGATACCGTCCATAGTACCCAATCCCTGAATGTGGCAATATTTACCGTCGTTCTTGTACCAGTCAATCAACGGAGCAGTCTGAGAGTGGTATACTACCAGACGCTTCTTGATAGTTTCTTCATTGTCGTCAGCACGACCAGATTCCTGTCCACGTTTGATCAGACGAGTCATCAGTTCATCTTCAGGAACTTCCAGGTCAAGCATGATAGAAACTTCCTGTCCGCGTACCTTCAACATTTCTTTCAAAGCCTCAGCCTGAGCGATTGTACGAGGGAATCCATCGAAAATCACACCTTTGCTATCCTTGAAGCTGTCGAATACGCTAGCCAGAATATCAATCATCAATGCATCCGGAATCAACTGACCATTGTCGATATAACCTTTTGCTGTTTTACCCAGTTCCGTGCCGTTCTTGATTTCTGCACGCAATACATCTCCCGTAGAAATATGGTTCAAGCCATATTTTTCCACAATACGAGCACTCTGAGTTCCTTTACCTGAACCCGGAGCACCAAAAATTACAATATTCAACATGTTGTCTTATAATAAATAAAAAAATTATTCCATCACTGTATAGATGTCACGGTAGTTCCGTCCGAAGCCATCGTAATCCAATCCGTAGCCCACGATAAAATCATTCGGAATATTCATCGCTACATAGTTTATATCCAAATCTACCTGCAACTTATCCGGTTTCACCAGCAGTGTGGCAATACGGATTTCTTTCGGATTGCGTGCCTTCAAGGTTTCCAGCAAACGTTGCATGGTCAGCCCCGTATCCACAATATCCTCCACGATTACTACCGTACGCCCTGAAATATCTTCATTCAGTCCTACCAGTTCTTTTACTTTTCCTGTAGAAGCCGTTCCTGCATACGAAGCCAATTTCACAAACGAAATCTCACACGGAATCGTCAGATGTTTCATCAAATCGGCCGTAAACATGAACGAGCCATTCAACACACTCAAAAACAACGGATTTTCACCCTCCAAGTCATGATTGATTTCATTGGCCACACGTGCCACCTCCTTCAGGATATCCGCCTCTGGGATAAACGTTTTGAAACGCTTGTCTTTAATCTGAATCGTATCCATGTTATAATCTAGTTTTAGAAATTGTGCAAATTTACGGATTTTCCCTAAAACCGCCACACTTCCCCCTGAGTATTTAAAGATATTTTCAATAGAATATATATCCCATTCGAGGCTTTTTTCGTACTTTTACCGACAAAATAGCTATTTTATATATACAATGAAAATTTTAAGTTGTACACAACAAAAAGAGGCTGATGCATATACCATCGCCCACGAATCTATATTGTCAATCAACCTTATGGAAAAAGCCGCCGGCCTGCTGGCACAAGCCATCAGCGAGCGATATGACAAATCACACCGTCTTGTCGTATTTGCCGGTCCCGGGAACAATGGCGGAGATGCACTGGCCGTAGCCCGGATTCTTTTCCTTAAGAACTATCCGGTAGAAGTCTATTTGTTCAATGTAAAAGGCACACTTTCTGAAGAATGCCTTACAAACGTACAGCGTCTGAAAGAAAGCGGTTTTGCCAACTACACCGAAGTCAGCAACCAGTTCGATCCTCCCCATCTGGGCAGTCACGACGTAGTCATAGATGGTCTGTTCGGTTCCGGACTGCAAAAACCGCTGAGTGGAGGCTTTGCAGCCGTAGTACAATACATCAATGCTTCTCCTGCTCAGGTAGTATCCATTGACATTCCTTCCGGACTGATGGGAGAAGACAACACCCACAACATCCGACAAAATATCATCAAAGCCGACCTGACCCTGAGTATCCAGTTGCCTAAACTCTCCTTCCTTTTTGCTGAAAATGCAGATGTAGTAGGCGAATGGCAATTACTCGACATCGGCATCAGCCGTGAATTCATCGAAGCAGCAAAAACTCCCTATTATATTACAGAAGCCAGCGAAATGCGTGCGCTCATCAAGCCGAGAAAGAAGTTTGCCCACAAAGGCATGTTCGGCCACGGTCTGCTGATAGCCGGTTCCTACGGGATGGGAGGTGCCGCTTTGTTAGCTTCACGTGCCTGCCTGCGTTCAGGCATCGGACTACTTACCGTACACACTCCTGTATGTAACCATGATCTGCTACAGAGCAATGTGCCCGAAGCCATGGTGCAAGATGACGTACACGACCGCTGCTTTGCCGAAGCTGCCGACCTCGACAACTTCCAGGCCGTAGCCATCGGTCCAGGATTAGGACAGGAAGAAATCACGGTGCAGGCACTGTTTGACCAGGTAAGCAACTGTTATATTCCTTTGGTGCTGGATGCAGATGCGCTCAATATCTTCAGCAACTACCGCAACTACCTGACCCGTATTCCTCGCCACAGCATCCTGACTCCACATGTCAAGGAACTGGAGCGCATCATCGGACGCTGCAGCAACAGCTATGAACGCTTGTCAAAGGCTAAAGAGCTGGCAGCCCACCTGCAATGCTACATCGTACTGAAAGGGGCATGGAGCGCCGTCATTACCCCTGACGGAGTGACCTATTTCAATCCGACAGGCAATCCGGGTATGGCCACAGCCGGAAGCGGTGATGTACTTACCGGTATTATCCTTTCACTGCTTTCACAAGGCTATACACACGAAGAAGCCTGCCGACTGGGTGTATATGTACACGGTCTGGCTGGCGACATTGCTTGCCAGCAAAAAGGCGTTATCAGCATGACTTCCGGAGATATTGTAGAAGCACTGCCTGAAGCCTGGAAACAACTAATGGAAACTAAATGACAGACAATATGAAAAGAGGAATCATTGCATTGGGACTACTGGCCTCTCTGAATGCCTACTCCCAGGAAAGCTATGTACCACAAGCAGGCGAAGGCATCGTGTACTTCTTGCCTAAGACCAAAGTTGCTATTGACATCATTGCAACCAAAGTAAACTACCAGCCAGGCGACTTCAGCCTCTACGCCAGCCGCTACCTGCGTTTAAATGATGTCAATACACAACCCGAAAGTCACTGGGAAATCAAGGATATTCATGTACGCCTTGTGGGAGTACCCGACTCCACCAAAGCTTACATCATGAAACTGAAAGATAAAAGTGTGGCGTCCAATGTGGAACTGACAGATAAAGGTATTGTAAAAGCTATCAATACGACCTCTACAGAGAAAGAATCTGCCCCTGACTATAAACTGGAGACACCCGAGCCACATGAAAATGCCCGCAAGTACATGACAGAAGACATCCTCATGGCCGGTTCCAGTGCCAAGATGGCCGAACTGACAGCACGCGAAATTTACAACATACGCGACAGCAAAAATATCATCCTGCGCGGCCAGGCAGAAACCATGCCAAAGGACGGGGCTTCCCTGCAACTGGTTATTGACCAGCTGAACAAACAAGAAAAAGCGCTGACCCAAACATTTACCGGTACTACTGACCGCAAAGACAAAGTCTTTACGTTTTTAGTAGAACCCGACAACAATGCACAAGAACAAATTGCCGCCCGTTTTTCTGCCCAACTAGGAGTGCTTCCAACGAACAATCTGGCGGGTGATCCGATTTACGTTTCCATTCGAAACACTTCTACCCTGCCTGTACCTGAAGAAGAAGGGAAAAAGAAGAAAAAAATTGACGGTGTCATTTACAATGTACCCGGTAAAGGCAATGTCACAGTCAGCTATCAAGGCAAAAAACTTTTCAACGACGAAATGTCGTTTACCCAGTTCGGGCATACCGAAGTACTGGTAGATGGTCTGTTTGACAAAAAAATCAATACACGGGTCGTTTTCAATTCTACGACTGGTGGTATTCTTAAAATTGACAAAGACTGATACACGAGGTTTATAAATGACAAGAATCCCGTTCTTCGGTATTTATACACGCGAAGAACGGGATTCTTATTTTAAAAGGATAAGGTAAAAGTTGACAACAAAACCTCTTGAACAAAAAAGTATGACATCAAAAAATTTTTTATGTTTTCCGTCAGAGAGCTATTCGTTTGCTAATCGGGAAATATAAATTTCTGCTCCCAGAAACATATAGCTTCGGACAGGAAAACATAAAACAAACAAAGAAATTTCATTAAAACAGCTTCAACGCATTTAACCAAGCTGGGACAGTCCCTAAACGATGCTTCAACTGCGCCTCGTAAAGCGATTGAGGTTCCACTGGAATGCCATTACTCTCATCTAATTTTACCTGCTCCTTTACGAATTTAACTGAAGCCCCATGGAACCCCACAACTACCGGAGGCAAAATCTTCCAGTATTTCCATCCCATACGCCACCAGTCAAACTCACCATTACCAGGTAGTGTTCCGCCTCCATTTACAGCTGTCTTCGTAGCACACATATTCCAGATAGTAAGATCATTCAAATGATTCGGTACCTGATTAGCATCTCCCCCTTGTCTGGACTGCACAAAACCACCCGTACAATTATCAATCAACGTAGCACGAGGCTGAGTAGCATGCGATTCAAAGCAAGCATCATCCCCCCAAGTTACCCTCCAAATAACAGCTCCCATACTAGGTTTCGATACGCCACAAGCATGATATTGTCCGGCATTAGTCTGAAACGTAGGGTATTGGTCTGCCAACGGTCCGTCCGTACAATCACGTACTGCACCAATAAACACCCGGCTGGAACCTTGGGAACGAATGGCCGAATGTCCGCGATTCCCGGTAATATTAATTTTATAAGCAGAGAAGTTCGCACTAGAGATAATAGAAGCAGCCTCGCTCACACTCTCAAAGTTCACTCGTCGCATCCATGAATTGACCACACGCATAAAAGCAATCGGTTTATACGCCCCATCATCAATCCAGCTACGATGATGAATGAAGTCATCTACAGCATGTCCTACAAACGTCAAATCCTCTACTCCGACATTCTCGTAATAGGAATACTTACGTAATTTCCAGTCCCATTGTGCATCCACTTCATGCATTATCGGTTCTTTAAACGTTAGTTCATCGCCACTAATGCTCACAATCTGATGGTAATCTTCCACCTGCACACCTTCTGTAGAAATATTTGTCATAGTAGATTCCCAAGTATACGGAAGCAATTCCCTTCTCACCAGTTCAGGATTATTGTCATGCAAATACAAGCATACCCACTCACCGACCTTGAAATTCGATGCTCCAGCCACTTTCACCTTAAACGCGCCTTTTTCCGCATTTCCGGTCACTTCATACTCAGCCCCCAGCCATGAATTATGCTTGATATTAATCATTACTGGTGAAGAATACATATCCGATTTCTTTTTAGGCAAGTTAGGAGTTTCCATTTCCAGGAACGTCTTGTCTGCTCCGTCACCTTTTATGACAAAATTCCCTCCATACATTAAAATTTCATTGCTGACATTATTTCCTTTTGCATCTGAGTCAAAATCTGTTTTATTTGCATCGTATGTGTTGTCATCATCATTGTGCAACACATAAGTACCTTCCGGGAAATAAATCACCACATTGGCATTTTTTATCCCTTTATCCAGTTTATACTCATTTATAATATCCAGAAAGGCAGCACGGGCAGACATATTCTTCTGCTGCATACGTTCTTTCACATTCTCAATTTTATATCCAAATGCAAATCCATCGGGAGCTTCTTCTTCCCCATACCTGTAACCGGCATACGAGAAATCCAGCAATACATTATCGGAAGAGCCTGCTACAAACTTATTCCAGGCCTCTGTTGTGGTTTTACCTTGTACCTGTGCAGTAATTACTTTCGCTCCACACCGTAAATGCAACGACAATGTACCGGCAGATTCGTTCAAAACACAATCCGCAAAAGGAGAAAATGCAGCAGCTGCTTCTTTTTCTATGTCCCATACCTGCCGGTTTCCAATTTGCAGCCATTGAGAACCATCATAGGTAACCTCCCAAAACCTCTTCGAACCAATTCGAAATTGCGGCGTAAAGACTCCTTTACCAGTAGAACTTAATGCGGAAGCACGTTGCCCATTCGCAACTTTTAAATTTTCAGTTTCTCCATCTAATTTATACACCCAATAACCGTCTGCATCAATTCCAACCAGAGGAACAGAGGCATTCTCTTCCAGCTCATCCTCTGCATACACAGTAAGCACATGACCATTGTCTAATTCTATCAGAAACCGGCCGCTACTTTCCCTTGTATAAGCTAAAACTTTAACCTCTCCTTCTGCAATATGTTGCATATCGGCAATATCACGATTCATCTGTGTCAATACATTATCTGCAACCGGACTATCTTCAGCGCTATCTTCTCTATCCCCCTCTGGGTTTTCGCCTTTACACGCACATACAATCAATAGCATGACAGCTGTCCATACACAATGCAGCCATACTGTTTTAAGGTGATTTTTTTTCATTCGTATTCAGTTTTAAATCTTATTCCGTTATATCGCAATAATAAAATCCTTGCGATATAATGCCTTTCTCCAATCTCATGATATTATAAAAAAAATTCTGCCACAATGTGGCAGAATTTTTTCAATCTCTATGACGTTACTATTTAGTCAATAACTTTACAGGAATTATCACTGCCTTACAATATCCTTCTTTAGAGAATATCTTCAGGACAATCTTATCTTCATATTCCTTTCCTTGTACATTCACCGTAGGAGCTGTTATATAAATCTTCTTTTCATCTAACTTCACTCCCCAGGTATTGGTTTCAATCACCACATTTTCTACCTTTGTTTGAGTGACTTTAAACTCACGAGACTCACCCAGGGCAAAGACAATGGGAGCTGAACCATAATCTACATCAAGGCTCAATCCTCCATATAAAGCTACGGTCTGGCTCATAACTGTTTCTCCATTCTTCCATTCAAAAGTCAACGAAGATCCATCATCGGAAACAATTACATTTGTAAAAATAGATACCCCCGCACTTCCTTGAGCAGGATTAGCCGGTCCGATATTACCTAACCAAGTTTTTCCATTGTCCAATGAATATTCCCACATGCCTTGTGCATTTACACGAATCTTAGGAGTAACTCCAGTCTCACCTAAAGCCGGTGCTTGCTGACCTTCGGAATTCATCAAAGGATAAGTTTCATCGCCTTGCGTATAAAACCATTTACCATCAGCAATAGAAAACAACGGTAAATCTTCTGCCGGTTTTCCGCTATAGATTTTAATTGTTTCCCCATTGCTCAGTTCCACAGTATAATCTCCGTTTTCACTCACGGCATATCCCATTACCAACAACTTTCCATCAAGGACTCCCTGATAATTTGAAATATTCTCATTCAACTGAGCCAACATAGGTTCCAACTGATCCAAGCGAGAGTTCAAATCATCAATATCCTTCTGGATATCGTCTCTCTTGTCACACGAATTCAGTGCGACAAGAGAAATCATACTAAGAAATAAAAATATCAGTTTCTTCATGGGTCAAAGGTTTTTATTCAAATTTTGCACCATATTCTGCATAAGTAGCATTAGGAACAAACGTACCTGTAGAAAGATCGAAGGTTCCACCAACAAATGGATTTTCTGCACTTTCTGTAGATTCAGCCTTAATATTGATAATATTTTCAGCACCCTCGAACTTATTATCATCAAATCCAAAGAATGCAATCCAAGTATTTGTATTCGCATTGAGACTAAATCCTACATTGTGCTTACAAACAGTTCCTGCAATTTTCGTATTTCCCGGACGTAAGATGATACCGTTTGCTAGAAGAGTAGAAGCCCAGAAGAGATTATTCTGCAAATCTACCGTACCTAAACTAAGCTGATAATACATTCCACTCCAATTAGGACAAACATTAACAAATGTATTATTATTAAGAACCAGTTTATCCAAACTTGAGGTAGCATTCGTAGAATTAAAGATCTTGAATCCATTTCCGCTTGTTACAGCTTCAGCATAGAATACATTGTTCACCAAAGATAAATTTCCAAATTTTGTAGAAGTATTCTTATCAATATGAACAAGATACATACTGTTATTCAATTTCACCTTCGAATTCTTAATAGTCAGGCTATTGAAATAACGTCCGTCTGTTGTCAACTCAAAAAAGTTTTTATTTCCTAAAGTCAGATTACAGTTATCAAACACAATAGCTTTATCTTGTACATCATTCTTATAGGCCAATAATGCCGGAGTAGTAGTAGAAGAAGCATCAAAGTTAACATTATAGAATACATAATAACCATCACTTTCAGCAGGAGATGATCCCATATTTAACTGAATACGATTCTTCAATACTACTTTTGCAGTCTGGTCAGCAGAATTATCACCTATTACAATCAACGATTTAGCAGAAACTGATGTAGGCGCATTATACGTCAATGTAGCTCCAGGTTTCACAAAATAAACCTTATAATCTAATTTAGAGATTTCGGTATCAGATTCAATGCTACATGCTTCACCGAACATAGCCTTAGAAATCTCTACTCCATTTACATTGATAGCCTGATCCGCATCATACAAGGCCTTATAACTTGCAACTACAAGTTTTGCCTCCACTTTAATTTTATCAATTGCCCAGTTAATCCCTTTATTTACCTGCAAAACCAATTCTGTAGAATTATCGGCAGTAGCACGGCTCTGTACTGAAGCCTGGGCCGGAGCTGTAACCGTTAAAGTTGCCTTTCCATCTTTTACCTCACTCAATGTAGCTGTCCAGCCTCCTGCAGGAACAGTTACAAAAGAGTTATCACCAGAAATTTCCACTTCAGTTGTTACAGTTTCACCATATCCGATAGTCCAGACACCATCTTTAAATCCTTTAGTAGGATCTACAATCTGTGCCTTTAAATCGGCTACAATAGGTAATGAGTAAGTCTCTCCGTCCTTCAATGTAACCTCCAGCATATCGCCTTTCACATTCACTTCTTTAAAGAATGCATCAGAAACACTTACATCCCCCCCTGTAGTGGCAGGAACCTTCTTATTATTTACATCCAATACATAGTCATAGGTAACCCCGCCATCAAGGCTAATTTGCCAATATTTATCTGCACTGATATTAAATTTAGGAGTTATACCATCGTTACCGGTAGCTTGTCCTATTACTTTATCATTCAGAACCCATTCTCCATTTTCATTAATCGTAATATCAGGTTCAACAATCTGTCCTTCATTACCTTGTGACAAAGTAATTTCAGACCCGTCACTTAACTTCAACGTATAGGTTCCATTTTCCAACGTATATGAAGATATGGTTTTCGTTCCATCCAATATTACACGAATAGCGTTCATATTGTCATTGATGGCACTCACCTGAGCTTCCAAGCTTTCTACTCGGTTCTCCAACTCATCCACATTATTTCTCAAATCATCTGTATCACATCCTGCCCACACAAATAACATCAGCAGGAAAGGCAGTAAAGATTTAAAGTTCTTCATAAGATATATCATTTAGTTTGTTTATTTTACGTTAATTACCATATTTATAATTTTTGACTCACTATGTTTATAATTTTCATTAGATACATAGAAAGTAGCTCTATAAGTTCCGACCTCGTTGTATGTATATTCATACGAAGAAAAACGGTTTGTCATATTTTTCAAAGCGACTCCTGTATCAGGAGAACAAGCATTGATTACCAAATAATCAGACACTAACCATGATTCGCGAAGCCCCTTTCCAAGAGCGGCACTATGCACATAGAAACTACCGGTAGAAGCATTAGAAAGATTCCACATACCCCAAATATTATTAGTTACGGTACCATACCACAAGGCACTTTCTATCAGATTATTATTTGTGTCATAATATCCGGTATTCTTTGACAGGTTCGGGTCAATCTCTACACTGCTAACATCAGAACTCCATACATTTACAGGAGTAAAGCCCATATTTGAAGCATAAAGTTCAACTGCAGAACCATTTGTCAGTTCATTCGTGATTTTCACTTTACTAAAGTTCAATCTAGGCTGCTGTTTTGTAAGATCATGTGGATGCACATGAATAGCCAATGTAATATTTTTTCCCAAATGAGACATCATATCCATTTCATAGCTCACAGTTTTACTAGGCTCAACCGGAAGTTCCTCTTGCTTCACCCATTCCGTCCATCCAGTAAAATCCTTCAACTGTTGACAATCTCCAGGAAAATCGTCTTTATAAAGTCCAGGAAATTCCTCAGACATATACATGCTGAAAAGATTGTCATACGCACCACTATACTGGGTATTTATTTCTACAGTCAGTTTTGAAGATACAATCTGAGACGGATCGATTGTAACCCTTTCCCGATAATCAAAATTATGTCCAGTTTCTCCGCTAAAGAAAGTGATATTATCCGGTTCACCTCCTATATTAAATTTAACAGGGGTTCCTTTTGCCACAGTAATCACCTTTCCATCGTACGTCACGTTATCGTTTGTCTCAACTGTTACACTAACATCTTTCAAGTCTTTCTCCAGTTCATCATTACATGCCACTGAAGAAAAAGCCGCTAATGTCAGAAACAACCAATTATATGTTTTCATAATTCTTACTACTTTAATATTGTTTTCAAGATTACCAGCCTGGATTATTTTCTGTTATTTCCTTATTTACAGACATTTCCTGATCTGGTATCGGGAAATAATTATAGGCTTCTGTCACGTTTTTGAAATAATTATGTACACTATTAGTTTGTACCTGCTTCCATTCATCACCTGCAGAAAGAGCTACATCTACCATAGCATGCATATTAGTCACAAATTCTCCCCATCGTATCAAATCATAACGACGTGTAAACTCAAAACACAATTCCATTGCACGTTCGTCTTTCACAGCCTGACGGAAACCAGCCTGATCCAGGCCACTCAAAGTAGAAATGCCAGCTCTCGAACGTACCTTATTAATACATGTATATGCTAATGTAGTAGGACCTCCATTCACTTCATTCTCAGCCTCGGCAATCATCAGCAATACATCCGAATAACGTAATATAGGGAAGTTGATGCAAGTATAGTTTTTATCTTTCTTGTCAGCTTCATATTCGCGACGGAACTTTGCACAAGCCCGACCTTTATCTTTTACTTCACTAGGATTTTCAAAATCACCTACCTGATTATAGCTCTCTGCCGGTCCTGTATATTCACCGTATGAATAAGTATCCTCGCCCCAGTTATGGAATTCATCAAGGATTTTACGCATAGAACCTTTAACGAAATAGCGTCCGGTAACCGAAACCTTTGCCTTATTATCCTTTTCTACATACTTAAATGGAGCCAAATTCCAGTAGAAACGCTCATAATCACCATTAGCAGTGTACAGATCAAACAGTTTCGGAGTAGCAAATATAAACTGGTAGCAATAACCCGGGTCATTCTTTCCAACCACATTACTATTATTTGACAAGTCCGGACCTTCCAATCCTACATTATTTCCCCAACGTCCAGCAGCCTTCACATCAGTCTGATTGCCACCAGCAAATTCTACTTCCCAAATACTCTCATACTTTCCAGTACTATTGTATCTGTCTGAACACAAATCAATGAATACATCCCAGTAATTATCAGCCAGATCATGTCCTTCGTTCATCACTTTCTGAGCATATTCACTTGCCTTTGCAAAATATTCTGTCTCCTTTCCTGAAGGCTGAGTCTTCATTCTATGATATTCTCCTGCACGGAACATGTATACTCTTGCCAAGATTCCCCAGGCTGCAGAACGAGAAATTCGTCCAGGCTTATATCCCAATTCACTGGCATGTAACAAGCCGCCTTTTTCTTCATCGGCCGCTTCAGACATTTCGGTTACGATAAAATCATAAATTTTCTCTCTGTCAGTACGCGGAAGACTCAGATTATCTACGGTATTGGTCGATTCAGTCTTGAACGGCACATCACCCCAGTTTTGTACCAATGTGAAATAGTAAAAAGCACGTAAAAAGCGAGCTTCTGCTATATACTGAGCTTTCTGTTCATCAGAAATATCATTTACGCGATCAATGTTCTCCAGGAACATATTGGCACGATTAATACCAGAATACAATGTATACCACATACCAGTAACGGCAGGGTCACTTGATACTGTATTGGCACAAATAAGTCCTTTATCAGCCGGCTGACGAGTACTTGTTCCGCCATAATGCTGCAAGTCGTCACCACCAGCAAGATACATAAAGTTCTCTCCATAGAAAGTAGATTGTCCCAAAATGGCATATACACCTGTCAGGAATGACTCTGCTTCCGTGGCATTGTTAAAATATTTCTCCGGAGAAAGCTTATAAGGCTCCTTGTCCAGGAAGTTACAAGAGGAAACCAATCCTCCAAACAAGAAAGCACATAAAGCGTATTTTATTATTTTCATATATTTCACGATTTATAATTCAACCCTTTATTAAAATCCCAAATTAACACCAAAACTCAAAGTGAATGCTCTCGGATAAGAAGAGAAGTCAAGACCAGGAGTCAAGGCACTGTTACGAATAGAAACCTCTGGGTCATAACCCGAATAACTTGTCCATGTCCACAGGTTCTGAGCTGCCAGATATACTCTTGCATTACTCAATTTAGCTTTTGCAATCAGAGTTTTCGGGAATGTGTAACCCAACGTAACGGTCTTCAAACGCAAATAAGAGCCATCTTCTATAATACGTGAAGATATCACATTATTTGATGCAGATTTAGTTGCTGCAGGAATATCGCTATCTGGATTATCCGGTGTCCAACGGTTTGCATAAGAAGCAAACTGGTTCAAATCCTTCTTACCACCTGCATTTTCAAAGAACAAGCGGTTTGCATTCATAATATCATTTCCGTATGACCACTGGAAGAAGATACTCAGGTCAAATCCTTTATAAGCAAAGCTATTAGTAAAACCACCAGTATGGATTGGCAAACCACGACCAATAATCGTACGGTCATTGGAATCAATAACTCCATCTCCATTTATATCCTTATATTTAGGCATACCCGGCTGTGTATTTGCTTCTGAACTGAAATACGGTACATTATCTTTCAAAGTATAACTATTTCCAGACTTAATAAAGTCATCGTACTTATAAGTACCTTCATAAAGATAACCATACATCATACCCATCGGGAGTCCTACCTTAGCAATATAGCTCGGCTGAGAATTATAATTCTGGTCAAATTTGGCAGCAGTTGTCAATGACAGCTGATTTTCAGCCAGTTCAAGTACCTCATTCTTATTGAATGCAATATTAAAGTCACTAGTCCAAGTAAAATCTTTTGTCTTGATATTTACTGTACTTAAGCTCAATTCCAAACCATCGTTACGAACCTTACCTATATTCTTCGTAGCACTATAATATCCAGAAACAAGAGGTAAAGAAGCTTCCAAAAGCAAATCACGCGTAGTTTTACGATATACATCAGCTGTGAAATTCAACCGTTCATCAAAGAAACTCAAATCCAAACCTACGTTCCATTGCTCAGTAGTTTCCCATTTCAAATCTTCATTTGGAAGAGAAACGGGCACCATACCTACACTACTCATGTCATTATCAAAAGGATAAACACCGCTCGGTATACTACCATTAGAGATATAATCTCCTTGTTTCTCCTTCAGCATCTGCAACAAAGCATAATAATCATACTCTCCAATACGGTTATTACCCGTCAATCCCCAGCTTACACGCAGCTTACCTGCTCCAACAACTTTCTTAATTGGAGCCATAAACTCTTCTTCCATAAAGTTCCAAGCTAAAGATCCTGAGGGGAAATAGCCATAACGATGTTTTTTGCTAAACTTGGATGAACCATCGGCACGGAATGAAGCGGTTGCATAATATTTTGATTTATAATTATAATTCAAACGTGCCAAGTAAGACATCATTGCCCAAGAACTCTTCAAAGAAGATGAAGAAGACAAAGTTCCATCTGCCATTCCAGCCATTCCCAGTGATTCATTAGGGATATGAGTAGACTTCAGTGAATAATATTCATAATCTGAATTCTGGAATGTAATACCAATCAAAGAGTTAAAGAAATGTTTCTTCTTAATGTTTGTTTGATATGTCAACGTATTTTCATTCAACCATGTCAAACGTTCATTACGAATAATCTGCGCATTCACTTTATCGGTAGAAGTCGGACCACCGTAACGTGTATTGGAGTTGTTGAACTGGTCGTTTTTACGTGCATCGTAAGTATAACCTCCCGAAACCTTCAATTTCAATCCTTTAATAAATTCATAAGAAACGTATCCGTTCATCTGAAGATTATTAATATAGTACTTGCGATATTCTTCTTTTAAAGAACGGATAGGATTGAAACGGTAGTCATTACTGCTATCAATAGCCTCATCCATCACATCATTCAGCAATGACTCCATAGACTTGTTCGGATAAGTAACAGGACGATATCCCCATACACTATAGAACAGGTTATTCATACCACTATAAGAAGTTTCTGATGGGGTGCTACCAGTCTGTATGCTACGAGAATAGTTTGTAGTCAGACTAATATCCAATTTATCTCTTTTCACAACCGTATTTGCACGCGCCTGAAAACGTTCATAACCTGAATTCAGCAAAATACCATCTTGATTATAATAAGATACAGATGCATTGTAACGGACACCTTCTGTACCTCCCGTAATTCTTATATTATGATTATGCTGCAAAGCTGTACGCAAAATTTCATCTTGCCAGTCATATTGGAAAATATCACGATAATCTTCCAGAGTCCATTGTTTTCCTTGATATTCCATAAGGTATCCACCTGTCGAATTTGCAATGGATGCAGGATATGTTTCTGCCTGTAATTTTACAAATTCGTATGCATCCATCATCGGAATGGTACGAGTCACATGCTGCATGGTTACACTTCCATCATATGTAATTTGTGCCTTACCTACCTTACCTTTTTTAGTCGTAATAATAACTACACCATTTGCACCACGAGCACCATAAATAGCCGTAGCCGAAGCATCCTTCAAAATATCCAATGATTCAATATCAGAAGGGTTGATAGTACTTGCAATGGCAGCATCTTCCACCGGGAAACCATCAATTACATAAAGTGGAGAGTTATCCTGTGTCAATGAGTTATTACCACGAATTACAATATTCATCGTTCCACCCGGAGTACCTTCTCCAGAAGACACATTTACACCCGCAATACGTCCCCCCAGTGTCTGGTCAAATGACCCTACTGGAGTATTTAACAATTCATTCATATCCGCCTTGGCTACAGAACCAGTCAGGTCTTTTTTTCTCACTTCCTGGTAACCAACGACTACAACTTCATCCAATACCTTTGTATCTTCTTCCAATACAATAGACATTGGTTTAGAGGGATCCACCTGGAGTTCTTTTGTGGCATAGCCAATAAAAGAAATCACAATAACGGATTTTTTGTCAGGTACTCCTAACGAAAACTTACCATCAATATCGGTAATGGTTCCCTGAGTAGTACCTTTTACTTGAATACTGGCACCGATGACACTTTCTCCTGTCTTGTCAATCACAGTACCCTTCACGAGCACCTGGGCCATAGCCACAGTCATAGAGAATAAGACGAACAGCATCATGCTCAATCCCCTTCTCCATAGAATAGTACGGAATTCAGTTTGCATACAATGAATTTAGATTAAATTTAGATTTTAAAGTTTTCGTGACAAATGTACCGTTTTATTATAGAAAGAAGTGACAAAATAGTTCATTTAAGGGGACAAAAATATTCATTAGCTAAAAAAACAAAAAATTACAAACTTTATAAACACCTATTTATCAGATACATACGAAAACAAACATGATAAAGAACATCTATTTCACAAATAAAATTATAGCTCCAAATGCTTTTACATCACCCTCAAAAACACAAGTACATTTCAACTAAAACGCAAGTACGTTTCCTTTAAAATGTACTTGTGTTTCAGTTAAAACGTCAAAGAGTTTAAAATCAAACGCCCTTGCGTTTTTTCAGCAGATATCAAAATCATCTTTTTTCCTCTTTATTTAAAGAGGAAATATTCACCTTAGCTTGTTTTTCTGTTTCTATTATTTGCAGAGTTCTCAAATTAGCCCTATCTTCGCACGATAAAAACATTCAACTTTGTTATGACCCGAATGAACAAAATAAAGAAACTAAAAAAAATCCGCCTCCACCATGAAGGAACTCACATTCTGATTACCAGCGCAATATTATTGCTTCTTGTAAACTCCGCTTTATATTGGGGGATAGAATGTCGGATACCATTTTATATTGTAGCGGCCATTAGTATCATTCTGTATCTACTGATGGTCAATTTTTTCCGCTGCCCGATTCGATTGTTCAAAGGAGATACGGAAAAAACCGTAGTGGCTCCTGCCGACGGACGTATTGTGGTAATTGAGGAGGTGGACGAACACGAATATTTCCATGACCGCCGACTGATGATTTCCATTTTCATGGACATCACCAATGTGCATGCCAACTGGTATCCTGTAGACGGAGTGGTAAAACACGTAGACCATCACAACGGACGGTTCATGAAGGCATGGCTACCCAAAGCCAGTACGGAAAACGAACGTTCCATGGTGGTAATTGAAACCCCTGAGGGTCATACAGTGATGGCACGGCAGATTGCCGGTGCAGTAGCAAGACGCATCGTTACCTATGCGGTACCGGGTGAAGATTGTTATATTGACGAGCACATGGGCTTCATCAAATTCGGATCACGAGTAGATGTCTACCTGCCATTAGGCACGGAAGTTTGTGTCAGCATGGGACAGAAAACAACCGGTAATGAAACTGTAATTGCCCGCTTGCCTTAAACCTGAAATACAATATTTACACCTTATTATATAATAAGATATGGCAAATGTGATAACCCGGAACATTCCCAATACCATTACAAGTTGCAACTTGTTTTGTGGATGCATAGCCAGCTATATGGCTTTTCATTGTAAATATGAACTGGCTCTGCTTTTTATTGTATTAGGAGCCACATTCGACTTTTTTGATGGAATGACCGCCCGTCTGCTACATGTATCTTCTCCCATAGGAAAAGAACTTGATTCACTGGCAGATGACATCACTTTTGGACTTGCACCGGCTGCCATCGCATTTTCTTTGTTTAAAGAAGTACATTATCCGGATTTTCTTCTGCCATTGTCAGGAATCATGCCCTATACAGCTTTCCTGATAGCTGTTTTCTCTGCCTTACGATTAGCCAAGTTTAATTTGGATGAACGACAGACTTCCTCCTTTATCGGAATGCCGACTCCAGCCAATGCATTATTCTGGGGCTCACTGACCGTAGGTGCACACAGTTTTTTAGTATCCGACCATTTCAACGCTTTATACTTGTTCATCTTAGTAGTAATCATGTCACTGCTGCTGGTGGCAGAACTCCCGATGTTTTCACTAAAGTTTAAAGACCTGTCATGGGGGCATAACAAGATAAGCTATATTTTTCTGATTGTCAGTATCCCTCTGCTAATTATTTTCCAACTGAGCGGATTTGCGGCTGTCATCGTCTGGTATATCATTCTGTCATTACTGACATATAAGAAATAGCTTAGAAATCGTATGGCACATTTTTTGCATATCTCACATTAAAAACAAAAGACAATGTTCCATATTTTAGGCTTTCTATTTTTTATTATACTGGTTGTTCTGGTGATTGGATTGCTTATACTTTCCAAAATCGTCAGTCTGGTATTCGGATTCAAACGCCGTATGCAAGGTAAGAATTCGGGTCAGAGAACAACTTACTCTTCTCAAAATTATCAGTCGAACCCTCGTCAGGAAGAGACAACAGATTCTTACTCCACACAAGGAGATGTACCTGTGCGTCAACGCAAAAAGATTTTTGATAAAGACGAAGGGGAATACGTAGAGTTCGAAGAAATCAAATAAATCTTCATCTCCTCTTTCGGAAGAAATCTTTCATCAGCCCGGCACATTCATCGGCCAGCACTCCTTTCACGACCACGGTCTTCGGATGCAAGGCTTGAGGTGCATAGCGCTGGTAGCCTCTTTTCTCGTCTTCTGCACCGAAAACGAGCCGACCGACTTGTGACCAGGCAATGGCACCGGCACACATCACACAGGGCTCCACCGTAACGTAGAGCGTGCAATCAGTCAAATATTTTGCTCCTAACGAATTGGCAGCGGCAGTAAGTGCCTGCATCTCGGCATGGGCTGTCACATCGTGCAGTGTTTCGGTCAGGTTATGCGCACGCGCCAAGATACGGTCACGACAGACTACCACGGCTCCCACCGGAACCTCTCCTCTTTCTGCTGCCCGTGCGGCCTCAGCCAGAGCCTGTTTCATATAAAAAGAATCGTCTGCCATAACTTATCTGCGCATATCGTGTTCCTTAAAAAGAGTAGGATAATCTTCCTCCATATTCTGATGGATAAAAGCCAATACAGTCTCGCGAAGCCAGCGTGCCTTGTTGGTTATCTGGTATTTCTCCAGATAACGGTCTACAATTCGCACCTCTTCTTCGCTCATCAGACAAACCATCCGCTGGCGGCGGGGAGGATTACTGACTGGTACTTTTTTTCTTTTTTTTCCGCTATTTACCATCTTCGGTGCAAAATTAGCGTATTCTGTTAAAATGGAAGCATAAAAATGCGTATTTTTGCGAAAAAGCGGAAAAATGGCATTACACAATGAACTGGGAAAAGAAGGAGAAAATGCGGCCGTGAAGTACCTGCTGGAGAAAGGATATGAAATCAGGCATCGAAACTGGCACTCCGGACACCGCGACCTGGACATCGTGGCACAGAAAGACGGTGAACTGGTCATTGTGGAGGTAAAAACACGAAGCGATGCCTGTTTCGGACAGCCGGAGGATGCGGTGGACAGGCGTAAGATAAGAAACATCGTAGCCTCTACGGATGCATACGTCCGAAAGTTTGCCATTGACCTTCCGGTTCGCTTTGATATTATCACGGTAGTAGGAAACCGCCCTCCCTTCCACATAGAACACATTGAGGACGCCTTTTTCCCGCCCGTGTGGAACTAACTTTGAAACAGAAAAAACAATGACATATCCTGAACCTATTGTATTGGCAGAAACGACTTCTACCAACACGTATCTGGCGACACTCTGCCAGAAAGAAGCGTGTGCGGAACTGACCACCGTGTATTCATCTTTCCAGTCTGCCGGACGCGGCCAGCGCGGCAACAGCTGGGAGTCGGAAGCCGGAAAAAACCTGCTCTTCAGTTTTGTTGTTTATCCGGAGTTTCTGGAGGCACACCGTCAGTTCTACCTTTCACAAGTGACCGCCCTAGCACTGCACGATGTGCTGTCCACCTACACAGAGGGCATTTCCATCAAATGGCCTAACGATATTTACTGGAAAGACAAAAAAATTTGCGGCACACTGATCGAAAATGATCTGACAGGCATCCATATCAGCCGTTCCATTTCGGGTACCGGCGTAAACCTAAATCAGGAACGTTTTCTCAGCGATGCCCCTAATCCGGTATCGTTATGCCAGATTACGGGCAACCAATATAATCCACGGGAGATATTGGAACAGATTATGGAAAAAGTAACGGAGTATTATCAACTTCTGAAAGAGAACCGGACAGAGGTGCTGGAAACACGCTACAAGGAGGCGCTTTACCGAAAAGAAGGATTGCATCTGTTCCGCGATAAAGACGGGGACTTCCGGGCACGCATTGCCGACATTGAACCGAACGGACGACTGATACTGGAAGACGAGGACGGACAGACAAGGGGGTATTTATTTAAGGAAGTAGAATACATCTTATGACACGTACTGACCGACAGATTCTTCACATCGCCCTTCCTTCCATCGTTTCCAATATCACAGTTCCCCTGTTAGGTCTGATTGACGTCAGCATTGTAGGGCACTTGGGAGCCGCATCTTACATCGGTGCCATTGCGGTGGGAGGCATGCTGTTCAATATGATTTACTGGCTGTTCGGTTTCCTCCGTATGGGAACCGGAGGACTTACTGCACAGGCCTACGGAAGACATGACCTACAGGAAGTGACGCGCATCCTGCTACGTTCACTGAGCATCAGCCTGTTACTGGCGCTTGCCTTGCTGTTACTGCAATATCCGATACGAAATATCGCATTTATGTGCATGAATACCAGTGAGGAGGTCCGGCAATTAGCTACGTTATATTTCCACATCTGTATCTGGGGGGCACCGGCCACTTTAGGGCTCTATGGCTTCACGGGCTGGTACATCGGCATGCAGAATTCCCGTTTCCCAATGTTCATCGCCATCACCCAGAACATTGTCAATATAGCAGCCAGCCTGTTTTTTGTATTCGTACTGAAGATGAAAGTAGAAGGCGTGGCATTAGGCACGCTCGTGGCACAATATGCCGGACTGGGTATGGCCTGTCTGCTCTGGCTGACTTATTACCGTCCGCTCCGAAAATACCTTTGCCAGAAAGCCCTGTTCGACCGTATGGAAATGAAGCGTTTCTTCCAGGTAAACCGGGATATTTTTTTCCGTACGCTCTGCCTGATTGCAGTTACCGTCTTCTTCACCTCTACAGGTGCGGCCTACGGGGATGTGGTATTGGCCGTGAATGCCCTGCTGATGCAGCTATTCACCCTCTTTTCTTATTTCATGGATGGATTTGCCTACGCAGGAGAGGCGCTGACCGGAAAATACATCGGGAGCAAAGACAATCAGTCGCTAAGACTGACTATACGACATCTTTTTAAGTGGGGAATCGCCTTGTCACTGCTGTTCACGTTACTCTACGGAGCAGGAGGAAAAAGTTTTCTCGGCTTACTCACGAACGACACTTCCGTCATTTCGGCTTCTGAGGAATATATCTATTGGGTACTGGCCATTCCGTTGGCAGGATTCTCGGCCTTTCTGCTCGATGGAATCTGTATCGGTGCCACAGCTACCCGCGTGATGCTTCGCTCCATGTTAGTGGCCTCGGCCAGCTTCTTCCTACTCTATTATGGATTCCATACCACGTTAGGGAATCATGCGTTATGGATGGCTTTTATTGTGTACCTGGCACTGCGAGGTATTGTGCAGGGAGGAATACTCTACCGGATGCCACACGCAAACCTTAACAAGCAGACATAGTTTTGATGACAAGCCTCAGGATATATGCAAATTATTACTAACTTTGTAGCAATCTAAAAACAAATACGATTATGGCAAAATTCAAACGCATCCTGTTAAAACTCAGCGGCGAAAGCTTGATGGGAGAAAAGAAATACGGTATTGACGAAAAACGTCTGGGCGAATATGCACAGCAAATTAAGGAAATCCACGACATGGGGGTACAGATTGGTATCGTGATTGGTGGCGGTAACATCTTCCGCGGATTGTCTGGAGCCGGAAAAGGTTTCGACCGTGTAAAAGGTGACCAGATGGGTATGCTGGCTACTGTTATCAACAGCCTGGGATTAAGTTCTGCATTGGTAGCAACCGGTGTAAAAGCCCGCGTACTGACAGCCATCCGCATGGAACCCATCGGTGAATTCTACACCAAATGGAAAGCCATTGAAGCCATGGAAAATGGAGAAGTAGTAATCATGTCGGCCGGAACAGGTAATCCGTTCTTTACTACAGACACTGGTTCTTCATTGAGAGGTATTGAAATTGAAGCTGATGTGATGCTGAAGGGTACGCGCGTGGACGGTATCTATACTGCCGACCCGGAAAAAGATCCGACCGCCACTAAGTTCGATGACATCACTTACGATGAAGTACTGGCAAGAGGACTGAAAGTAATGGACCTGACCGCTACTTGTATGTGTAAGGAAAACAACCTGCCAATTATTGTATTCGACATGGATACAGTGGGCAACCTGAAAAAGGTAATGTCTGGCGAAAACATCGGTACGCTGGTACACAACTGATTATTCATTTAAATCAAAAAATATACGGCAAGACTGGAAACGCATCCTGGTCTTGCCGTTTTTGTTTATTCACGTGTCAGTTCGTAACGGTGAAGTTCTGCATTTTTCATCAGTGGAACCGTACGCAGTTCCTCCAGCGAAACACCTGTAATACGGGCTTCCAGGCAACGGTTGATTTGTCCGTGTGCCACTACCAACACACGTTTTCCGTCATAATGCTGCCACAGATAGTCCAAAAAAGTGCCGGCCCGGTCGTACATCATCTGGCGAGTTTCCACTCCAGCAGGAGGATTACTTAAATCGACACTCCCCACAGACAGCCCAGTCCAAGGTCCCCAGTCTATTTCCCTCAACAACGTAGTCTGCTGCCAAGGAAGTTGCCGGTCGCCTACAGCCAGTTGCACGGTATCCACCACCCGTTGCAAATCACTGCTGACCACTGCATCCAATGCAATATCCCGCAGGGACTCTCCTAATTCCATCGCCTGTTTTTTTCCTTCTTCTGTCAATGTACCGGGCAAGTGCCCCTGAAAAATACGGCTCAGGTTTTCCACCGTCTGCCCGTGGCGCGCCAAATAAAGTGTAATCATACAACCGTGCTGTTTTATAGTGATAAAACAAAGATAAGAAGTTTTTCAGGATATTTCCGAAACCGGAAGACACAAACTTATTTTCAGAAGTATTGCAAGGAAATAAAAAATAGCTTATTTTTGTTCACATAAATACTTATCAACGAATATAAAACCTATAAATGCAAGAAATATATGGCAGATTCTAAAACAATTATCAGCGAAGCTGAAGAGAAAATGGATATGGCAGTCATGTACCTGGATGAGTCACTGGCTCACATCCGTGCCGGAAAGGCTGACGTACGTTTGTTGGACGGTATCCGCGTAGATTCTTACGGAAGCATGGTGCCCATCAACAATGTAGCGGCAGTAACTACTCCTGATGCGCGCAGCATCGCCATCAAGCCGTGGGACAAGAGCATGTTTCGCGTAATTGAAAAGGCTATCATCGACTCTGAACTGGGTATCATGCCGGAAAACAACGGTGAAATCATCCGTATCGGTATCCCGCCGTTGACAGAGGAACGCCGTAAACAGTTGAGCAAGCAGTGCAAGGGTGAAGGTGAAACTGCAAAAGTAAGTGTGCGCAACGCACGCCGCGACGCCATCGATGCACTGAAAAAAGCCGTAAAAGATGGTATGCCGGAAGATGAACAGAAGAACTCGGAAGCCAAACTGCAAAAAGTACACGACAAGTACATCAAGCAGATTGACGACATGCTGGCTGCCAAGGACAAAGAAATCATGACAGTATAATCTTATTCACCATACACGAGGAGAGAGGAGTCCTTATGGTCTCTTCCCTCCTCTTTTTAATTTTGCACATATTCATTTTGGAAAAAGGTCTAGTCATTAAAAATACGGGAAGCTGGTACCTGGTCAAGACGGACGAGGGAAAGCTGATTGAATGTAAGATAAAAGGAAATTTCCGCCTGAAAGGAATACGCAGCACGAACCCCATTGCGGTGGGCGACCGTGTACAAATCAATGTCAATGCGGAGGGAACCGCATTCATTACTGAAATTGAAGACCGGAAAAATTACATCATCCGCCGTTCTTCCAATCTTTCCAAACAGTCACACATCATTGCAGCCAATCTGGACCAGTGCATGCTGGTGGTTACAGTGAACTATCCGGAGACTTCGACAGTCTTCATCGACCGTTTTCTGGCCTCAGCAGAAGCCTATCGTGTGCCAGTCTGCCTGGTATTCAACAAGGTAGACCGCTATACGGAAGAAGAACTGCATTATCTGGATGGCTTGACAAACTTATACACGCACATCGGCTACCCGTGTTACCGGATTTCTGCCTTGGACGGTACGGGAGTAGACGAAATCAAACAGGCATTAGAAGGAAAAGTAACCTTATTTTCCGGCCACTCCGGTGTGGGAAAATCCACCCTCATCAATGCCATCCTGCCTGAACAGAACGTCAAGACAGGAGAAATCTCCACCGCACATAACAAAGGTATGCACACCACCACATTCTCAGAAATGTTTCCGGTGGCAGGCGACGGATACATCATTGACACACCGGGTATCAAGGGATTTGGTACGTTCGACATGAAAGACGAAGAGGTGGGACACTATTTCAAGGAAATCTTTGAATTCTCTGCCCAATGCAAATATGGCAACTGTACCCACCGCCATGAACCGGGATGTGCCGTACGGGAAGCCGTAGAAAATCACTACATCAGTGAATCAAGGTATACTTCTTACCTGAATATCTTAGAAGATAAAGAAGAAGGGAAATACCGTTCCGCATATTAACCAAAAGATTACGAAAAACACATGGACAAACGAATCAAATGGGGAATTATCGTTTTGGTAGGTGCAGGGCTGACCGCTTTGGGAATTCATACATTTACTCCCGGAGAGAACAAGGAACTGGCTGCTGCCGAAAAGAAATCACCAGTCGACAAAAATAAAGCGCTGAATGTAAATGCGAAGATTATCAAGCCTCATCTGCTTACGGACCAGCTGTTTGTAAGCGGAAAGCTGATGCCGGATGAAGAGGTAGATCTGTCTTTTGAAACCTCTGGAAAGATTACCAGCATCGAATTTACGGAAGGTAGTTTCGTATCAAAGGGACAGTTGCTGGCCAAAGTGAACGACAGCCAGCTACAGGCTCAGTTGAAACGCCTGGAAGCCCAGATGCCACTGGCTGAGGACCGCGTGTTCCGCCAAAATGCCTTGCTGCAACGCGATGCGGTCAGTAAGGAAGCATACGAACAGGTAAAAACGGAACTGGCCACCCTCAATGCCGACATAGAAAATGTGAAGGCCAATATTGCCATGACGGAGCTCCGCGCTCCGTTCGACGGTATCATCGGATTGCGGCAGGTCAGCCTGGGAGCCTATGCCTCTCCGACTACGGTCATTGCCAAACTGACTAAAATTACCCCACTAAAAGTGGAATTTGCCGTGCCGGAACGTTATGCCCGACAGATTCAGAAAGGTACCAACCTGACCTTTAAAATTGAAGGACGGCTGGAAACTTTCAATTCGCAAGTATATGCAACTGAGTCACGTATCAATGAGGAAACACATACTCTGACCGTACGTGCCCTCTATCCGAACCGAAATGGAGAATTGCTCCCCGGACGTTATGCAGACATCGCGCTGAAACAACAGGAAATTCAAGAAGCCATTGCCATCCCCTCGGAAGCCATCGTACCGGAAATGGGAAAGAACAAGGTGTTCTTGTACCGTTCAGGACTGGCTGAACCAGTGGATGTAGAGATAGGTATCCGCACGGAAGCAGAAGTACAAATATTAAAAGGCCTGTCTGCAGGAGATACCATACTTACTTCTGGTACCTTGCAGCTACGTACCGGCATGCCGGTAATTCTTGACCAAATCAACTAACCTTCTGCCGTATGAACATATCCGAACTTAGTATACGAAGACCAGTACTGGCCACCGTACTCACCATCATCATCCTGCTATTCGGACTGATTGGTTATACGACTTTAGGAGTACGTGAATACCCGTCGGTAGATAACCCGATTATCTCTGTGACCTGCAGTTATCCGGGAGCGAATGCAGAAGTTATTGAGAATCAAATTACGGAACCTCTGGAGCAGAACATCAACGGTATTCCGGGCATCCGTTCCCTGTCGAGTACCAGCCAGCAAGGACAATGCCGTATTACGGTAGAATTTGAGTTGTCTGTGGATTTGGAAACAGCCGCCAACGACGTACGCGACAAGGTATCGCGTGCGCAGCGTTACCTGCCACGCGACTGTGACCCTCCTACCGTTTCCAAAGCCGATGCAGATGCCAGTCCCATCCTGATGGTAGCCATCCAAAGCAATACCCGCTCACTGCTGGAGCTAAGTGAAATAGCCGATTTAACGGTCAAGGAGCAATTGCAAACCATACCAGATGTCAGCAGCGTATCCATCTGGGGAGAGAAACGTTACTCCATGCGCCTGTGGCTGGACCCGGTAAAAATGGCTGGTTACGGAATCACGCCTGTAGACGTCAAGAATGCCATCAATAACCAGAACCTGGAACTTCCCTCAGGAAGTATCGAAGGAAATACTATGGAGCTTACCCTGCGTACCATGGGACAGATGCATACGGCTAAAGAATTCAACAACATCATCTTAAAGGAACAGAATGGACAGGTAGTACGCTTCAGCGACATCGGGTATGCCGAATTGGGACCGGCCGACATCAAAAGCTACATGAAGATGAACGGTGTGCCCATGGTCGGTGTGGTAGTTATCCCTCAGCCGGGAGCCAACCACATTGATATTGCAGATGCCGTGTACGAACGTATGGAGCAGATGCAGAAGGACTTACCCGACGACGTAGAATATACTTACGGCTTCGATAATACCCGCTTCATCCGCGCCTCCATTGCGGAAGTAGAGAGTACGGTATACGAAGCTTTTGTACTGGTTATCATCATCATTTTCCTTTTCTTGCGCGACTGGCGCGTGACACTGATACCCTGTATCGTGATTCCGGTCTCCCTGATTGGAGCATTCTTTGTGATGTACGTCGCAGGATTCTCCATCAACGTACTTACGATGCTGGCTGTCGTCTTGTCTGTGGGACTGGTTGTGGACGATGCCATTGTTATGACGGAAAATATTTATATTCGCATCGAACAGGGAATGAAGCCTTTTGAAGCCGGTATTGAAGGAGCCAAGGAAATCTTCTTTGCCGTCATCTCTACCACCATTACGCTGGCGGCTGTATTTATCCCGATTGTGTTCATGGAAGGCACTAGCGGACGTCTGTTCAGGGAATTCAGTTTCGTGGTGGCCGGTTCGGTTATCATCTCTTCTTTTGCAGCCCTGACATTCACCCCGATGCTTGCTACCAAACTTTTGAAACACAGGGAAAAGCAAAACTGGTTCTATCGGAAGACAGAGCCTTTCTTCGAAGGAATGAACCGTGTCTACTCACGTTCGCTCAACGCCTTCCTCCGGAAACGTGTCATTGCCATTCCGTTTACCATCATCACACTGGTGCTCATCGGCTATTTATGGGGAGAAATACCTGCAGAAATGGCTCCGTTGGAGGACCGTTCACAAATCAATATCCGAACCCGTGCGGCAGAAGGGGCCAGCTATGAGTACATACGCGATTATACGGAAGAGATCAACACGCTGGTAGACTCAATCGTACCGGATGCCGCCTTCGTCTCCGCCCGCGTATCCAGTGGTAGCGGAAACATTCAGATTACCTTGAAAGACATCAAGGAACGCGACTATACGCAGATGCAGGTGGCCGAACAGATTTCGAAAGCCATCCGTACCCACACCAAAGCACGTTCCTTCGTACAGCAGCAATCTTCTTTCGGCGGACGAAGAGCCAGCATGCCGGTACAATACGTGCTACAGGCTGTCAGCATCGAAAAGCTACAGGAGGTTCTACCAGAGTTCCTGGCACAAGTGTACGACAACCCGACCTTCCAGATGGCCGACGTAGACTTGAAGTTTAGTAGTCCGGAAATGCGTGTCACCATCAACCGCGACAAAGCGGGTACCATGGGAGTAAGCGTACGCGACATTGGAGAAACCTTACAATACGGATTAAGCGGACAGCGTATGGGATATTTCTATATGAACGGGAAACAATATGAAATTCTCGGTCAGATTAACCGCCAACAACGCAACCAACCCGCCAATATTAAATCCATCTATATCCGCAGCGACAAGGGAGAAATGATTCAGCTGGACAACTTGGTGGAATTCATAGAAGCCGTAGCGCCTCCCAAACTGTATCACTACAACCGTTTTATCTCAGCTACGATTTCTGCCGGACTGGCTGAAGGAAAAACCATTGGTGACGGTCTGGACGAAATGGACAAGATTGCAGCCAACGTACTGGATGATACCTTCCGCACGGCTTTGTCGGGCGACTCAAAGGAATATCGTGAAAGTTCCTCCAGTCTGATGTTTGCCTTTATTCTGGCACTCGTACTGATTTATCTGATACTTTCAGCGCAGTTTGAAAGTTTCAAGGACCCGTTCATCATCATGCTGACCGTCCCTCTGGCCATTGCCGGAGCATTGGTCTTCATGTATTTTGGAGACATTACCATGAACATTTTCAGTCAGATTGGTATCATCATGCTGATTGGTCTGGTAGCCAAGAACGGTATTTTGATTGTAGAGTTTGCCAACCAAAAGCAAGAAGCAGGTGAAGACAAGATGCAAGCCATCCGCGATGCTGCCCTTCAGCGTTTACGCCCCATCCTGATGACAAGTGCTTCTACCATCCTGGGCTTGCTGCCGCTGGCTTTTGCCTCGGGAGAAGGAGCCAATCAGCGCATTGCCATGGGAGTAGCTGTAGTGGGTGGTATGTTGGTATCTACCTTCCTGACCATGTACATTGTACCTGCTATCTATTCGTATATTTCGACAAACCGTGCTAAAAAAGAAAGAAAATGAAGAAACGGCTTATTTATTTCATGATATGTCTGCTGGGAGGTGGAATAACCACACAAGCCCAATACACCTATACGCTAAAACAGTGCCTGGAAGAGGGACTGGCGAACAACTATTCACTCCGCATCACCCGCAACAAGGAGCAGATGAGCAAAAACAATGCGACGTTAGGAAATGCCGGTTACTTGCCCACTGTGGATCTGACTGCCGGATATACCGGAAATGCAGACAACAGCAATACGCAGGCACGGGCTACAGGTGAAACTACCAAGCTTCGTGGTGTATATGACCAGACCTTGGATGCTGGAGTAGATTTGAACTGGACCATCTTTGACGGTTTCAACATTAGCACCACTTACAAACAACTGAAAGAACTGGAACGTCAAGGTGCCACCAACACCCGAATTGCCATTGAAGATTTCATTGCCAGTCTTACTGCGGAGTATTATAATTACATCCAGCAGGAAATCCGCTTGAAAAACTTCCGTTATGCTGTGTCGCTGTCCAGAGAACGCCTGCGTATCGTAGAAGAACGTTATCATATCGGAAATTTCTCCCGACTGGACTATCAACAGGCCACCGTCGACTTTAATGCTGACCGTGCGCAGTATATCAAACAAAGAGAGCTGGTACACACCTCGCGTATCAATCTCAATGAGCTGATGGCCGCCAAGGACATGGACCGCCCACTCAGTGTAAAAGATTCTGTGATTGACGTAAACGAAAGCCTGGAATTCAATGATTTGTGGGAAGGGGCCCTTCAAACCAACGCTTCTTTATTGCAAGCGGACCAAAACACCGTATTGGCTCAGTTGGATTATAAAAAGGTATTGTCACGTAACTATCCGTACGTACGACTGAATGCAGGTTACGGATACACCCTCAACAAATACGATGTAAATGCCACACGCCAACGAAGTAACTGGGGATTCAGCGGAGGAGTCACTATCGGATTCAATATTTTCGACGGTAACCGGAAACGGGAAAAACGAAATGCCAGCCTGGCTATCCGCAACGCACAATTTGCCCGTGATGAACTGGAACAAAGCTTACGGGCCGACCTTAGCAACCTGTGGCAGGCTTACCGAAACAATCTTCGCTTGCTGGAACTGGAACGCCAAAATCTGATTTCAGCCAAGGAGAATCATGAAATCGCCAAGGAACGCTACCTGCTGGGCGACTTATCGGGTATTGAAATGCGTGAAGCGCAAAAAAGCCTGCTCGATGCCGAAGAACGAATTCTTTCTGCCGAATACGATACCAAGATGTGCGAAATCTCTTTACTACAGCTCAGCGGAAAGGTTACACAATATCTGAAATAAGATATTCAGTAATTTTTCCTACCTTTGTCGGACAATAAAAAACAGACAAAGAAATGGGGCTTTTTATTCGAAAAAGTATAGAGGCTTTACAAGCAGAAGCCAAAGAAACTGGAAGTGGTACCCTTAAACGAGTGCTAGGTCCTGTCAGCCTGGTAGCTCTTGGGGTAGGTGTAATTATCGGAGCCGGATTATTTTCCATTACCGGAACCGTAGCTGCATCGTATACCGGACCAGCTATCACACTTTCCTTTATTATTGCAGCCATCGGCTGTTGTTTTGCCGGACTCTGTTATGCAGAATTTGCTTCCATGATTCCGGTATCCGGGAGTGCCTATACCTATTCCTACGCCACCATGGGAGAACTTATTGCCTGGATTATCGGATGGGATTTAGTATTGGAATATACCGTAGCAGCTACCACAGTCAGTATCAGTTGGAGCCGCTACATGACCGTATTCCTGCAAGGAGTAGGCATTGAGCTACCCCATGCATTTACAGCATGTCCATGGGACGGGGGCATTGTCAATATTCCTGCTATGATTATCGTAGTCCTCATGAGCTTGATTCTGATGCGAGGCACCGCAGGAAGTTCTTTCTTTAACGGACTGATTGTCTTTCTGAAAATAGCAGTCATCCTGATTTTCGTAGTACTCGGTTGGCAGTTTATTCAAAATGACAACTATACCCCTTACATTCCAGCTAATACCGGTACATTGGGAGAGTTCGGAATTTCCGGCATTTTCCGTGGAGCAGCGATTGTCTTTTTTGCCTTTTTAGGATTCGATGCGGTAAGCACGGCAGCGCAGGAAACCAAAAATCCGAAACGGGATATGCCTATCGGTATTTTAGTATCCTTATTGGTCTGCACCATCTTATATATTCTCTTTGCACATGTCATGACAGGAGTAGCCCACTATACCGATTTCAGCGGACAGGTGGGAATTGCTCCGGTAGCTGTAGCCATTGAAAAGATGGGGCATCCCGATGCCACAGGCATCATACAACCCGCTTATCCTTGGTTGAACAAGGCTATCATCCTGGCTATTCTGTTCGGATATTGCTCGGTAATCATGGTCACCCTGCTCGGACAAAGCCGTGTATTCCTGAGCATGAGTCGCGATGGTCTTTTGCCACCGTTCTTCTCCAAAATCAACCAACGCTTCCGTACACCGGTACACAGCAACTGCCTGTTTATGGTAGTCGTCAGCCTGTTGGCGGGATTTATCCCGGCACAAGTAGCAGGTGAAATGACCAGTATCGGTACACTTCTGGCATTCACCTTAGTCTGTGCAGCCATCCTGATTGTACGCAAGACTATGCCCGATGTGCCCCGTGCCTTCAAGACTCCCTTCGTACCCTTCGTTCCAATTATGGGCATCCTTACCTGCTTGTGCATGATGAGCTTCCTGCCGGCCGATACATGGATACGCCTGGTGCTGTGGATGCTTGTCGGATTGGATGTCTATGCTTCATACGGAATCCATCACAGCAAACTGGAGTATGGTCAAAAGCACCGTAAAGGAGATATTGTATTAAACCTGACCGGACTTCTTTTGTCTATTCTGAGTGTGATTACCGGACTATGGCATCAGCAAACCGTAGGATGGGATGCAGACAAAACCCTGCTGACCATTTCTTTTGTGTTTGCCTTCACACACTGCGCTTTTTACATGTGGCGAATTTGGAAACACCCACACAATCGGGCCAAAGTTTCTTAAAAGAAGTTATAAAAAATCGTCAGGAACAGAAAAAACGAATAATAAACCACAACCAGCATATAAAAAAGCAGTTATTTTACAGCGATTTATACTATTATGGATAAGAATATATTGTACACGGCTATTCAGGCCGCCCTTGCTGCGGGAGCAGAAATTATGTCTGTCTACACAGACCCGAAAGCAGATTTTGAAATAGAAAAGAAAGCGGACAATTCTCCGTTGACCATTGCCGACCGCAAGTCGCATGCAATTATAGCCCAAGCACTGACTGCGACTCCTTACCCCGTTTTGAGCGAAGAAGGAGCTAAAATTGCTCCAGAAGAAAGACAGCAATGGAAAGAATTGTGGGTAGTCGATCCATTAGACGGCACCAAGGAATTTATCAAACGTAACGGAGAATTTACCGTAAACATTGCCTATGTAAAGAATGGTTGTCCTGAAGCTGGAGTCATTTACATTCCGGTAAAGCAGGAACTTTATTTTGCCGACATTGAACTGGGAGCCTACAAAATCAAAGACATTACCGATATAGAAGCTTATCCGTCGCTGGATACACTGATGGAGCAAGCCGAACGTCTGCCGTATGCCAACCGGACAGACGATACATTTGTCATCGTAGCTTCACGCTCACACCTGACTCCCGAAACGGAAGCTTACATCCATGAAATGCAGCAAAAACATGCACATGTGGAAACAATTTCCAAGGGAAGTTCGTTAAAGCTATGCCTCATTGCCGAAGGGAATGCCGACGTATATCCTCGTTTTGCTCCTACTATGGAGTGGGATACTGCAGCCGGACATGCTATTATACGTGCTTCCGGGAAGGAAGTATATCAGGCTGGAAAGAATGAACCGCTACAATACAATAAAACAGATCTGCTGAACCCCTGGTTCATTGCAGAATAACCCACTAATTTATGTCTATCGAGATTATCATCGTACTTCTTTCACTTGTGGCCATGCTGACCGCATTGATTATGGACAAGATGCGTCCGGGAATGATTCTGTTCTCGGTGGTTGTCATTTTCCTTTGTACGGGTATTCTTACCCCTAAAGAAATGCTGGAAGGCTTCAGCAACAAAGGTATGATTACCGTCGCCATGCTGTTTCTGGTAAGTGAAGGTGTCCGCCAGAGCGGTGCCTTGACTCAGCTTATCAAGAAACTGCTTCCTCAGGAAAAGACTTCCGTATTCAAGGCTCAAGTACGCATGTTGCCCAGCATTGCCTTCATCTCGGCCTTTCTGAACAATACACCGGTTGTAGTCATTTTTGCCCCCATTATCAAACGGTGGGCCAGCTATGTCAAGCTTCCGGCCACGTACTTCCTGATACCTCTTTCGTATGTAACGATTTTAGGAGGTATCTGTACTTTGATAGGAACTTCTACCAACCTGGTGGTACACAGCATGATTCTTGATGCAGGGATGAAAGGATTCAGCATGTTCGAACTAGGAAAGGTCGGTATCTTCATCGCACTAGCCGGTATCATCTATCTGTTTCTGTTTTCTAAGAAACTGTTACCAGCTAACCGCCCGGAAACGACGAATGAAGAAGATAGCGATTCCTCCCTACACCTTGTAGAAGCCGTTATCGGTCCCCGATTTCCGGGTATCAACAAAAGAGTTCGTGAATTTGATTTCAAGCGCCATTATGGAGCCGAAATCAAGGAACTTCGCCGTAGCGGACGTACCTATACCGATTTAAATGAAGTGAGCTTCCGAGAAGGAGATACACTGGTGGTACTAACCGACGACAGCTTTATCCAGACATGGGGAGAATCATCTGTCTTCCTGATGCTGGCCAACGGAAAGGAATACGAACCCGCCGGAAAAAAGAAGCGCTGGTTTACCCTTTTCCTGCTCTTGTTCATGATTGTGGGAGCCACCGTAGGCGAACTGCCAGGCATCGAGAAATACCTTCCTGAAGGCATCAAACTGGATATGTTCTTCTTCGTATCCATCACAACGGTTATTATGGCGTGGAGCAAGATTTTTCCTCCACAGAAGTATACCAAATATATTTCATGGGATATTCTGATTACGATTGCTTGTGCTTTCGCTATTAGCAAAGCCATGGAAAATTCAGGAGTAGCGGATTTATTGGCTGGATATATCATCAGCCTGAGTCACGATTATGGCCCCTACGTATTGCTGGCCGTACTATTTATCATTACGAACATCTTTACAGAGCTTATTACCAACAATGCAGCGGCCGCACTGGCTTTCCCCATCGCCTTGTCCCTGTCCACCCAGTTAAGTGTCAACCCGATGCCCTTCTTCGTGGTCATCTGCATGGCAGCCTCAGCCAGTTTCTCTACTCCTATCGGCTATCAGACCAACCTGATTGTACAAGGTATCGGGAACTACAAGTTCACCGACTTCGTCCGTATCGGATTGCCGCTGAACATTATCACCTTCCTGATTTCCGTTTTCCTCATCCCGTTGATATGGCCGTTTTAAAACTGATTTAAATACGCTTTAAAATATGAACAACCAAGAAACAAATCATATCTATCCGATATTCGACCGCATGTTAGGTCGTGCCGACAAGGAAGAATTGCTGAAACAACACGGACTCATGATCTGGTTTACCGGACTAAGCGGTTCTGGCAAAAGTACCATCGCCATTGCTCTGGAACGTGAACTGCAGCAGCGCGGTCTGCTGTGCCGTATTCTGGATGGCGACAACATCCGCAGCGGTATCAACAATAACTTAGGATTCTCGGCAGAAGACCGTGTAGAAAACATTCGCCGCATTGCAGAAGTCGGCAAACTGTTTGTCGATACCGGCATCATCACTCTGGCTGCTTTTATCAGTCCCAACAATGAGATACGTGAAATGGCTGCCGGAATTATCGGAAAAGAGGATTTCTTAGAAATCTATGTCAGCACGCCATTAGAAGAATGTGAGCGTCGTGATGTAAAAGGTCTGTATGCCAAGGCACGCCGTGGAGAAATCAAAAACTTCACCGGTATCTCTGCCCCGTTCGAAGCGCCAGCCCATCCGGCTCTTTCGCTCGACACTTCGAAATTATCCCTTAAAGAATCTGTTGACCAGCTGCTCGACTTGATTCTTCCGAAAGTAATCAAAAAATAAACATATATAACCATGCAAGAAGAATACAATTTAAGTCACCTGAAAGAACTCGAAGCCGAGTCTATTCACATTATTCGTGAGGTGGCTGCCGAATTTGAAAATCCGGTAATGCTCTACAGTATCGGAAAAGACTCATCCGTCATGGTCCGTCTGGCTGAAAAAGCCTTCGCTCCAGGAAAAGTACCTTTCCCACTGATGCATATTGACTCTAAATGGAAATTCAAGGAAATGATTCAGTTCCGTGATGAATATGCCAAGAAATACGGCTGGAACCTGATTGTAGAAAGTAACATGGAAGCTTTCAAAGCAGGCGTAGGTCCCTTCACTCACGGAAGTAAGGTACATACCGACCTGATGAAGACACAGGCCCTGCTCCATGCTCTCGACAAATATAAATTTGACGCTGCTTTCGGTGGCGCACGCCGCGACGAAGAGAAATCACGTGCTAAGGAACGTATCTTCTCTTTCCGTAACGAATTCCACCAGTGGGACCCTAAAAACCAGCGTCCGGAACTCTGGGACATCTACAATGCCCGCATCCGCAAAGGTGAAAGCATCCGTGTATTCCCATTGAGCAACTGGACAGAACTGGACATCTGGCAATATATCCGCCTTGAAAATATTCCAATCGTACCGCTGTATTTCGCCAAAGAACGCCCGGTAGTCAACATGGACGGACAGTTGATTATGCCCGACGATGACCGTCTGCCGGAAAAATACCGCGACAAGATTGAAATGAAGAAAATCCGTTTCCGTACCTTGGGATGCTGGCCGCTGACAGGAGCCATTGAAAGCGAAGCCGATACCATCGAAAAGATTGTAGAGGAAATGATGACTACCACCAAGAGTGAACGTACTACCCGTGTCATCGACTTCGACCAGGAAGCCAGTATGGAACAAAAGAAACGTGAAGGATATTTTTAATTACGCAACAACATGGAAGAATTAGATAAAAGCAAATCAGGCAACCCGATGGAAGGAGAAGCCAGAGGCAAGATGTCCATCGAAGAATTCCTGGCAAAAGATGAACAAAAAGACCTGCTCCGTTTCCTGACCGCAGGTTCAGTAGACGACGGTAAATCTACACTAATCGGTCGCCTACTGTTCGATAGTAAGAAATTGTATGAAGACCAGCTCGACGCTTTGGAACGCGACAGCAAACGTATGGGAAATGCCGGTGAACACATCGACTATGCCCTGCTACTCGACGGACTGAAAGCTGAACGTGAACAAGGTATCACTATCGATGTAGCTTACCGTTATTTCTCTACCAACAACCGTAAGTTCATCATTGCCGACACTCCGGGACACGAACAATACACCCGTAACATGATTACTGGTGGTTCTACCGCCAACTTGGCTGTCATCCTAGTTGATGCCCGCACCGGTGTCATTACACAGACCCGCCGCCACACTTATCTGGTATCCCTGCTAGGTATCAAACACGTGGTATTGGCTGTCAACAAGATGGACTTGGTAGACTACTCCAAAGATGTATTCGACAAAATTGTAGCCGAATATACCGCTTTCATCTCCCCGTTAGGAGTCCCCGACGTACAGTGCATTCCACTTTCAGCCCTTGAAGGTGACAATGTAGTAGAAAAATCAGACCGTACTCCATGGTACGAAGGTCCAGCCTTGCTGGAATTCCTTGAAACCGTACACATCGGTAACGACCATAACCTGAACGATTTCCGCTATCCGGTACAATATGTACTCCGCCCGAACCTCGACTTCCGTGGTTTCTGTGGAAAAGTGGCTTCCGGCGTCATCCGCAAAGGTGATGAAGTAGTAGCTCTTCCTTCCGGCAAGCGTTCACATGTAAAGAGTATCGTGACCTATGACGGCGAACTCGACTACGCCTTCCCGCCTATGTCTGTAACCCTGACACTGGAAGACGAAATCGATGTATCCCGTGGTGAAATGCTGGTACACCCAGATAACATGCCGCTGGTTGGACGTAACTTCGAAGCTATGCTCGTATGGATGGACGAAGAAAAAATGGACATGGAAAAATCTTTCTTCCTGAAACAGACCACCAATACCAGCCGTACCCGCATCGACAGCATCAAGTACAAGGTAGATATCAACACCATGGAACACCTGTCTGTAGAAAACGGACGTCTGGCCAAGGAAGATGTTCCTATGCAACTTAACCAGATTGCCCATGTAGTACTGACTTCTTCCAAGGAGTTATTCTTCGACCCATATACAAAGAACAAAGCTACCGGTGCCTTCATCCTGATTGACCCGATTACCAACAACACCAGTGCAGTAGGTATGATTATCAATCAGGTGGCCGACAAAGACATGCACAACCAGATGGAACTGCCTGTCCTCAATCTGCCGAAACTGGGAATCGCTCCAGAGCACTACGAAGCCATTGAACGTGCCGTAAAAGAATTGGAACGTCAAGGCATTGCTGTGGAAATCAGAAAATAATACGCATCAATACACGGTAAAGTATGAATAAAAAATTCACAGCCCTCGCAATGGCAGCACTCCTGATTCAGATGGACACTTCTGCCTTTATTCAGGCAATGGAAATTTCAGCAGAAACTTATGCTTCTGCCAATGAAAGCCATCAATGGAAAGGCAAGAAAGTAGCTTTTTTGGGCGACTCCATCACAGACAAGCAACGAATCGGTACACAAAAGTGCTATTGGGAGTACTTAACAGAAATGCTAGGAATCGAAGCTTTCTCATACGGCATCAATGGAAATCAGATGGATGGTTTGCTAAAACAGGCACAACTGCTTCTGCAAGAACACGGACAAGAAACAGATGCCATTATCGTTTTTGCCGGAACCAATGATTTCAATGCAGGAGTTCCCATCGGTAAATGGTTCGAAGAAGTAAAACGTGATGCCCCTATGCCGAACGGGAAGAAAGCAGAAAGAACTTACCGCGAGATGAGCACAGATACAGACACATTCTGCGGACGTATAAACAGACTGATGGATTATCTGAAAACGAATTTCCCAACCCAGCAAATCATTTTGCTTACGCCTCTGCATCGAGGATTTGCGCAATTTGGAGACAACAATGTACAACCAGAAGAAGCTTTCACCAACAGCAAAGGCTTATTCATAAGTGATTACGTGCAAACAATCAAAGAAGCCGGAAATGTTTGGGCTGTACCCGTCATCGATTTGAATAGTCTAAGCGGCCTATACCCCATGAATGATTCCCATGTACCTTATTTCCACAATGGAGAGACAGACCGACTTCATCCCAATGCAGAAGGCCACAAACGGATGGCCAAGACACTGATGTATCAGATGATGGCCCTTCCTTCTTCATTTAAGTAAAAAGAATAAAGACCAAGAAACAATAAAACAAAACGTAAGAAATGGGATTACTTGAATTCAACAAACTCCCCATCAATACTTTAGTGGGAGCCGACTGGAAGACCTTCAACCAGATAACCGCCGGTCGTACCATCGATCCTGCGTATAAAGGAAAATACCGCCTGACCAAGGCTGTATGCCGCCTGTTATCTACACTGGCTCCCCTGCAGGACAAACGTTACGAAAAGCTGTTGGCCGACAAGCCACTGGAACATGATCCTGTATTTATCCTTGGGCATTGGCGTAGCGGAACCACGTTCATGCACAACGTATTCTCCTGCGACAAGCACTTCGGCTATAATACTACCTATCAAACAGTATTCCCACACCTGATGATGTGGGGACAGCCTTTCTTCAAAAAGAACATGAGCTGGTTGATGCCGGACAAACGTCCGACAGACAACATGGAACTGGCCGTAGACCTTCCGCAAGAAGAAGAATTTGCCTTGGCTAACATGATGCCCTACACGTACTATAACTTCTGGTTCCTGCCTAAACACATGCAGGAATATGCCGATAAGTACCTGTTATTTGATGACATCAGTGATGCCGAACTGAAAGTGTTTGAAGAAACCTTTACCAAACTCATCAAGATTTCTTTGTGGAACACCCACGGTACACAGTTCCTCAGCAAAAATCCGCCGCATACCGGACGTGTGAAAGAGCTGGTAAAAATGTTCCCTAACGCTAAATTCATCTACCTGATGCGTAACCCGTACACCGTATTTGAATCTACACGCAGCTTCTTTACCAACACCATCCAGCCACTGAAATTGCAGGACATCAGCAACGAAGAACTGCAAGAGAACATCCTTTCGGTTTATGCCAAATTGTACCACAAGTACGAAGCCGACAAGAAGTTCATTCCGGAAGGCAACCTGGTAGAAGTCCGCTTTGAAGATTACGAAACCAATGCTTTTGACATGACGCAGGAAATCTACCAAAAACTCCAGATTCCAGGCTTTGAAGACGCTCGTGCCGACATCGAAGCTTACGTCAATAAAAAGAAAGGCTACAAGAAAAACAAATACCAATACAAGCCTGAGACGGTAGAACTGGTAGAAAAGAACTGGTCGTTCGCCTTGGAGCAGTGGGGATATAAATTGTAAGACTAAACTCAATAGAACAAAAAATGCGGGACATACGTTCCGCATTTTTTGTTACACATTCTCAATCTGTTTACTTACATACGATTCGGAATCCTACAGCTGTTTTCAGATGAGCTGAATCAGGGTAAACAATATTCAGTCCATCAGCCTCTTGCTTCCACTCTATCTTATTCTTCTCTCCCAACAATTCCACCGAGGTTACCTGCTTTTGTCCTGTAACCGCATCACTCCCTAAAGAGACGATTTTCAGTTTATCGCCAGCCTTTGGCACAGTCATACACCAAGCATAGATTGCTCCATCTTTACCAACCGTAAAACGAAAATCAGTGGTATAGAAGGAATGATTCGCCTGATTCGCACCAATAAATCCGCCAGGCAACACATTCAACTTACCATCCTTACCTTCGCCCAATACACTCCATGCAGAACTGCCATAAATTCCCTGTCCGTTTATCCGCATCCATTCACCAACTTCTTTCAGCATCTTCACACAGCCTTCATCTAGAGAGCCGTCAGGGCGAAGTGGAATAGACACGCCTACCGCACCATCACGAGCCACTATTTCCAAAAGATAACGTATCACGGCATCTGAGCTATACACAAAATTCGGTCCATAGAACCAGTCACCGACCGGAGTCTCTGCAATCCAGGCCTGGTCGGTTTTAATATTCTCCGGAATTCCCGTCTCACAAGTATTGACCGTGCCATTTGTCTGCTTCCTGAACTTCACGATACTAAATACATCCACCTTTCCCCGCCGATCCAGCGTCTTATTATAAAAATCCGCTATTACCCGTTGCATGGCATCACATTTGTATCCAGTACCTGTTCCAGAGCCACTGAAAGGTTGCTGGTCTGTACCGTCTGTATAAATGAAATCCGGATTGTATTTGTCTACGGCATCCATCATTCTCAACGCCCACCATTTGGCATACCATTCAGCATACTCCAAATGTCCGCTAAAGATACCGGCCTGAGGAGGAGACCATCTTGAGTTAGCCGCCTCAGCCACCGTTTCATACTCCCTCAAATTAATCCCATAAAGATATTTAGGGTCTAATCCTTCCCACCATTTACCTTTGCCGTCGGCCAGTGTCAGGTTTCCGTCGTATGGCACTCCTTTCTTATCACCTTTTGTATCACTTTGAAAAGCAGTTTGCCACCACCACCAGGAATACTCATGATGGAAGGTAAGCCCAAAACGGATTCCTGCCTTTCTTGCAGCCTTCTCCCATTCGCCAATCAAATCACGCTTCGGGCCCAGACGCGTGGAGTTCCAAGGCTGATATTTAGAATTCCACATATCAAACTGGTCATGATGCACACCCTGGATAATAAGAAATCTTGCTCCTGCATCCTTATATATATCCACTAAAGCCTGCGGGTTAAACTTCTTCGGATTCCAGTCGCGCAACACCTCCTTGTATCCCACTTCCGAAGGATGTCCATAATTTTTCAGATGATTTTCATACGCCGGTGTCCCTTCCACGTACATCTTCCGGGCATACCAGTCGCCACTTTCTCCTGCCGACTGCGGTCCAAAATGTATCCAGATTCCGAATTTGGAATCCCGCAACCACTCCGGTGTACCCGGATAATTTGCCTCAATCGACTTCCACGTGGGGGCATACGGTCCGGAAGTTATCGGCAAATCTAATTTTACCTCTTCAAAAGTCTGGATATTCCCCATCGGAACAGAATTTTCTGCCAACGGTTTATGTACTGACGGCATCGGGTCTAACTGATAATTCACTCCATTGGTCTGTTGCTGGGAAAAAGCCGTTGCACAAGCCCCCAACCACAAACAACCTAACATTACAAATTGATTCATGCCTATTCCTATTTTTATAAACTCTCTTAATACTTCAATGCTTCTACAAATATTCATAATTCTAATAGATACAAATATAGACAGGAAACTAAGCGCAAAAATAGGATGAAAATATGGAATTATAGGAAAAAATCGATAGAGCATTCTAAATTAAAAAAGTATATAACCCTATAACCTTAAACAAATTATTTACTTTACTAAAATCAGACACACGAGTATAAACAAAAACCGATTATTGAGAGAAAGCTCACCATTCTCTAATAATCGGCTTTTTGTAAAATATCAAATCCTCTAAAACATACCCCAAAGACTCATTACTTTTCACCTGCTATCTGTGCATACATCTTCTTGCCTGAAGGCAGTTTCACCTCTACCATTGAATATACATTTCCGTATACATCCTAACAAGAATCTGTCTGATAACGTTTTCTATCAACTTTAGCCTGTGGATACTGACCCATAAATGCAACCCTCCATACAAGTTCCTGGAAGGTATTGTTTTCTATCTCAATAACAATACATCCGGTATGCTTTACACTGACATACCCATCAAGTACAGGTAGATTTCTGATTTCAGCATCTAAAGTATCTGAAGTTAAGCGAGAGCAAGTGGAGATTGTATTCTCACTGGCAGAAGGAACCACTCCCATAGTCAACCTCCTGAAATTCTCTACATAAGAAGACAATCCCCTGCAAGTATGGAAATTATTGTTCAAGTCAAAATTCTCCGGCAGATTCATGTAGCGTGACCGTGACATAATATCCTCAGGCTGGAGTTTCCAGCGAGAAATATACTCATTCAAAGTTTTATCATAGAAATTGACAAAACAAGAATCCGTCAGATAATCCTAGGATTTGGGCACCCACCGATTGATGGGAAACATCACGCATACAAAAAGCTTCACGCTGAGGTAAAGCAGCCTCATACCAATACCCTACCGAATCTGTACCATCGTGAGCATACGACAATGCCATTTTTCGGGCCATAGGTATTCTCCAAATGCTTGTCTGTAGAAACAAATACTGCAATCTGCTCTTGAGGAAGTTTTTCCATCACAGCTTTTTGAGACGAATTTCCCCCCCCGACAAAAGTAAAGCCATAGTACCAAGCAGTAATAAATGTCTCATTACTTCAAATTGATTGTGATTGATTTCCCTTCTTTCAATCTATAGACTTTCTTCTTACCTTGGCTTGTAGTCATTATGACTTGCAATTTTCCTGCTCCCTGTCGTTGAATCACTAAATCAAAGTCTGCCCCAAAAGCACGCACATGACGCAATGCCATCTGATTCCATTTTTGCGGTAGATGAGGAGTTAAGGTAAATGCTTTAAATCCAACCGGACGAATACCAAACAAGCCCTCAGTAATGATACGACCATACAAACCACTCTCTGCAGAAAGATGTCTCTGATTACCTTCAGGCCATGCCTCAATTGCATATGGAACATGATTACCCAATAAACGAGTTTCAGAATACCGATGCAGATATTCTGTTGCACGTTCAGTTTCACCAACCGAATAAACCCCACGTAGTGCATACAACGTAGAACGGTCCCAAAATGTTTCACTACCGGCCTGAGTCAGCAAGCCATTCTCAGTCCATAATCTTTCAGAAAACAAAGCTTGAATAGTCCCGTTAGCGCGTTCGTTTATCCCTACTGTTAACGGTATACAAATCCACGAACGTAATACATCATTACCCTCATAATAAGCATATGTATCAAACCCCTCTACAACAGCAGCAAAATAATTATTTATATTCCTACGTAATTCTTTTGCCTGTTGCCGATAAGAAGAAATAACACTGTTATCTTCTTTAAGTTCCTTAGCTAAATATGACGCAGAAATTAATGCATCATAATACAATGAAGAAGTACATAAATTTGCATTCCCAGATGGGAATCTTCCTTCCAACTCATCTGAATCAGAAGCAACCACTCCTCCATCATTTAATTTACGATGACAATATTCTAAGCACCAAGTAATTAAAGGCCATAAGGACTTTGCTTCTTGTATATCCCCGCGAGCCAAAGCATAGCGTGACGCCCCATAAGCAATCATTGCGGCATCTCCTCTGTCCCCTGCTCCATTCCAAATATCTATTCCTTCTGCTATTATCGAACTTGGAATCGGTTTCCACTCAGTATTCATAAATCGAGCAAAATGCTTATATGAATTTAGTGCCGATTGATTTCCATAATCATAACCAACAAACGGAAAATATGGATTTATATACTCTGCCTGATCATTAGCCCATATTGCAGCATAAAATGTTTCACCACCAGGACCATGCATAGGCCCCCCCTTTGTTTCATAAATACTCTCACACGCACGAATTTTAGAAAAAGCAAACATTCTATCTATAACTGCATCCGGCGTTTCCAAGATTAAATTGTTCATCAAAAAGTCTACTAGCTTTTTTCGCTTCACACTCTCTTCTACTGCATTCAGAGTTATTGATGCATCCATTTTTTTACGAGCTGAAATCGAAGCCGAGAAGCACAAGGTGTCTTGAGGAGAAAGGACAAAATACCCATCTCCATCCACCTTGTTTTCAATACAATAACTTCCATCAACTCCTTGTAAAGGATTGGTATAAGAACATTGATATAGCTTAGGAATTTCTATACTTATATCCTTATTACCGACATTCACAATATTATAAGTTTCTATCAAAGAAGGTTGATCAACAGATGGGAAATATTCACGGAGTAATTTTATCTGCCCATTATTGTATGTACATTCCACAGCCAAAATACCTTTTAAGGAAATTGATTTGACTTTTTCAGCTTCCAAAGCCCTTCCATTTATTGTTATCGCATCTAAAGGATTCCAATCATAACTGCGAATTAAACTTCCATGAGTATCATTAGGAATCGTACGCAGCATAGGCCAGACCAAACTTTTATTAATCACAAAGTTTCCTTCATTATTAATACCATACCGAAAAACAACTGAAATTTTCTTTCCTGATAATTCTATATGATCTTTATGAGATTGTCCATTTTGAATATCCCAAGTGATTCCTCCGTCTTTATTAATTCTCCAGAAGTTATCAGCTCTTACAAATAAGAAGTTAGAAACACAGATAAAAAATAATAAGATTCTATGCATAATGATTTTCATTTATCAATTCCCCAATTAAAATTAGGTTTATTACCCATATACAATACTAATTTGCCACCTTTTATTACATCCTTAAAAGTCAATTTAGGAACAATCAATTCCTTCCCATTCAAATAAGCCTTTTGAATATAGACATTATCAGATGAATTATTAACAGTTTCAATGACAAATTCTCTACCACTATAATATTGAGGAGACAACTCGATTGTTATTTTATCAAATAAAGGAGAGGTTAAATCAAAAGTTGGATTATCCATCACTCCACCATTCATCTCAAATAATCCCATAGAAGATATAACAAACCAACCACTCATCTGCCCCTCATCTTCGTCTCCTTCCCAACCATGAAATGGAGTATCTCCATAATATTTCTCAAGAATCATTCGAGTATACATTTGTGTCAACCAAGGTTTTCCCGAATAATTAAATAAATAAGCAGCTTGCATATTTACTTCATTTCCATGATTTACATAATACTCATAAGCTTTATCCTGATGTCTGTCAAAAACATGGGCAGCAAAGTTATGTTTAATAGACTTTTCAAAACCTTCTTCAAGTCTAGTATTAAATAAATCTTTACCCATCATATGTATTAACCCATCAACATCATGAGGAACATACCATGTATATTGCCATCCATTCCCTTCAATCCAATGTTTTCCTGAAAATGGGTTATAATCTGGCAACCAGTTTCCCAATGAATCCTTTGGAACCTGCCATTTATATAATGGATGAAACTGATTTTTCCAATTATTTGATCTCTCTAAAAGAAACTTATAATCTTTTTTCTTTCCCATGATTTTAGCTAATTGAGCAGCACAGAAATCAGTATAAGCATAATCTAAAGTACGGGAAGCTGCATCTATTTCATAAGGAACATATCCTAAACGATTGTATATATCAAGCCGCTCCATACCAGCTAATCCTGTACCGGGTAGTCTGCGTCCTTGTTCCATAGAGTTATGTAATACAGCGTCGTATAATTTCTTAGTATCATAATTTCGAATCCCTTTTTGGTATGCAGACACCATCATAGAGATTTCATGAGTAACCTCCATTATACCTGTCAGCTCAACTCCTGTAGGTCCATTACTAGTCCAACCCGTTTTATCATACAATTCCAGTTGAGTTTTAACCCAGTTATTCATGATATCAGGGGCTATTAAGGATAATATTGTATTATAGTTCCAGAAAGAATTCCATAAAGCATCCCCTCCGTAAATATCTGTTGCATCAGTTAACTTCTGAATCTGTTCAAATGGATCTACATAACGTCCATCCACATCATTCCAACGCTGCTTTGAGAAGCTTCTATAAAAATTAGTATAAAACTTTCTCTTATTCTTCTCACTACCTTCAACCTTTATCCTTGAAAGAAGATTATTCCATTGGTCTTCAGCGCTCTTTCTGGCCTTATTAAAATCCCAGCCGAATAAATCCATTTCTTCTGAAAGATTTCTTTTAGCACCTTGAATATCAACAAGCGACAAACCAACCTTCATCATTATAGCTTCATTTTCTTTTACATTAAACGTAACAATGGCTCCTACATCTCCTTTACCAAGTATTGCATCAATATCATGTTTAACATCTGAATTCTCCCAACCGCCTACAGACAAAAAAGGCTTACTAAATTCGATATAGAAATTTAATTTATAATCGCTATACCCACACTCTATACTAGCATATCCTTCAATTGTCGAATCAGACACTTTTTTAATATAACCTTCTTTCAAATTAAGTTTATATTCCGTCGGATAATTTAAGGATATTAAAAAACGAGATTCATCATGCTCTTTATTGAAAGTATATTTATGGAACCCACATCTAGCAGAGGCCGTTAATTCAGCTTTACAACCTGCATCATACAAAAAACAAGAATAATAGCCAGGCGCTCCACATTCCGTCTCTTTAGAAATTCTGGAGTGAATACTAGCTCCGGCTCCTTTATATGGAGAAGAAACACGCCCTTTATCTATTGTGAAATCTTGATTATGGGGAGTTATCATTAATCCCCCCATAGACCACGCATGAATATGACTAAAACCTAATACATTAGATAATGAATATTCATAGCCTCCCATCCAGCCTTCATCTTGATTATCAGGCCCCAATTGGACCATACCATAAGGTACCCCAGCATAAGGCCCTAACATAGCTCGAGAATTGGATGTACCAGTAAATACATCCACATAATCAACAGGCCTTTTTTGGGCTAGCCCCATCAATGAATATAAAAAACAAGACAATAACAAAAATCTATATTTCATAACTTTTAATTTTAAGAACTAAAAACCTTAAGAAAAGAAACTAATACCTTATACTTTTTAATTATAACCGGGATTTTCAGTTAAATTAGGATTATTACTTATCCTATCAGGCATAATAGGCAGATAATAATGCTGTGGTAAGAATTTTCTCTTCCCTGCTTCATTTCCTGCTGCATAAAATGTATAACAATAATCATTAATCGTAAAATCATAATATGCAAAAGCTGAATGCAAATCTTTAGCAATCACCTCTTCAGCAATACGCCAGCGTCGAATATCATAAAAACGATGCTCTTCAAAAGCCAATTCGACCTTTCGTTCATCCATAATTTTCTGCATATCAATACTAGTTAATTCAAACACTCCAGCTCGTCTTCTAATTTCATTTATAGCATCCAATGCAGTATCTGAATCCCCTAATTTAAAAGCAGCCTCAGCTTTATTTAACAAAATCTCAGCATATCGAAAAACTATATAATCAGTACCACTTTCTGAATCTTTTGTTTTAATGACACTTTCTGGATCTAAATACTTTTTCAAAGTAAAACCCGTCGCCATATTTTCACAAAAATCAGAACCTTGTTGAGCCATACCCTTATATTCCTTGGTCCGATCTGTCATTGTTACTCTCTCACCATTTATTACATCTATAACTCCTCTATAAGACTCTATTGGCTTATTTTTCCATTCTGCACCATTCCACAATACCGAAGCATGTAAACGTGGATCTTTTTTCTCTAAGATCTTATTCAAAGTTCCTGTCACATTGGAAAAATCAATCTCTTTATTAGACCCATCTACCATATCAAAAGAGTTAACCATTTCAGCAGATACAGCCACGCAAACATTGTGCAAATCAATAGACTGCCACCAGTCATAACTATGCCCTGAAAGAATTGGCACATATTTTTTCCATAAAATAACCTCACTATTATTTTCTGTATCTAAAAACAGATTCTGATAATTCAACACTTTATTTTCATTTTTCTCATAAAGGCTAAACTTGCCAACCAATTTATTTGATGCATTCAATGAAGCCTGATAATAAGCTTCCGCCTTATCGGCAGGAATACCCACTTTTCCATTAGGATCATTAATTGGAGAACCATTTTCTGCAATTGATCCTGCATATAAAGCAGCTCTTGATAATAATGCCCAAGCAGCATAACGGGTTATTCTACCAGATTCTGAATCTTCATAGCTTTCAGGAAGTATTTTAGCTATATCATCACATTCTTTGATAATAAAATCATATACTTCATCTTCTTTATTTCGTGAAACAAAAAGCTTATCTCCATCATTAATATCTTGCACCGATAAAACTAAAGGAACTCCTCCATAGCGTTTCACCATCTCAAAATAGCAAAAAGCACGTAAAAAGCGAACCTCAGCTGCTCGATTTTCCAGAAGTTCTGGTTCTAGCACACCTTGTTTATAATTTTCCAAAAAGTAATTGGCTCTACGAATAAATTCATAATCCCAATATTGATTAAAATTATGAGTAGAATTTACGACACCTCTGCAAATCTCATGAGTATGAGCATATATTTGCCCACCTAAAGCTTCATCTGTAGTCGTAATTAATTCTATTTTCTCACTTTCTCGAAATATACCTCCCAATCTACTCGTTGAATATAAATCAATAACATATGCTTCTATCAGTGATTGAGAATTCCATAAATTTTCATCACTATATACATCTTGAGGACCTTTATCCAATATATTATCAAAACAGCTTGTAAGCCCAAGCATTAGTGACATAAGTATAATAAATCTTGTTTTCATTTTCTTAGAATTTTAAATTAAAACCAAAACTCATTGTTTTCTGAACAGGATAACGCCATCCACGGTCTCCACTAGCCACTTCAGGATCAATTGTGTCTACATTATCAATTGTTAACAGATTCATTCCAGACACAAAGAATCTCAAGCTAGACAAACCGGTTTTAGTCAACCAGCGATCAGGTAAAGTATATCCTAACTCTATATTCTTCAATCGCAGATAAGAAGCATTCTGCAACCAGAAATCAGACTCATAATCATTATTGGTAGATTGGTCAAAAGTCATTCTTGGCCATTCACCGTCTGGATTCTCCGTAGGATGGAAACGGTCCAAAAAGCCTACATGAGGAGTTGCTGTATCAAAAAATGGACGTCTTAAATCCATCGCATACATTGTATTTACTAAACCTGCTCCTTGCCAAAGCATATTCAGATCAAACCCTTTCCAACTAAAATCAGCTCTTAACCCAAAAACTAACTCTGGCACATCACTGCGTCCTATTACAACTCTATCTTTATCACTCAACACATTATCCCCATTAATATCCAAATATCTAATATCTCCAGGAGCTAAAGTTTTATTACCTTGTCCATCCTGATCAACAGGCCAATTATCAATTTCTTCCTGAGTTCTAAAAAGTCCTGCAGATTTATAACCAAACCAGCGATTTTTCCATTGGCCCGATTTCTGCAATCTGTATCTCTCATTATCATCTACGTATACAGGCTCATCAAAATGATCCCATTTTGACCGGGTCCATGACACATTACCTTCAATCAAATAAAAGAAATCCCCTTTCGTTTGTGAATGCCCAAGCATTAATTCAAATCCTCTATCATTATAGCTATTTATATTCATTTGAGGCAAAGTTGCTCCAAATGTAGTTGGCAAAGATGAAGCCTTAGACCCAAACACATCCCAAACTTTACGATAGAAAACATCAAACTCTCCATATAGTCCCCTTCTCCATAAAGAAAAGTCTACACCAATATTAGTCGTAGCTGTTTTTTCCCATGTTATATCAGGATTACTCAATCCCCGAGTTCTTAATCCATCTAAAACTTGTTGATTATTTCCTAAGACATAATTTCCTCCCTTAGAATACCCAGTCATAAACTGATATTTGTTTATCTCAGAATTATTATCATTACCAGCCATACCCCAAGAAGCCCTTAATTTTAAGTTATCAAGATTAGAGAACTTTTTCATGAAATTTTCTTCTGAAAGTCTCCAACCAACAAGTACACCTGGAAAGTACCCCCAACGTTCTCCTGTAGCAAATTTAGAAGAGCCATCTATTCTCATTACAAATTCAGCCATATATTTTTGTTTATAGGCATAATTCAAGCGAGTAATCCAAGCGGCTCTTCCTTCTTCATAAGCACCTCCATCATTTTGTTGAGAAGTAGGATCTCCAGCTGGTAATTGTTCTACTTCATTACTCAAGAATCCTTTTCGATTTGCTTTAAAATTATTATCATAATATGTACTTAACTCCAGCAACGCTAAAGCTGAAAAATCATGAATATCATTAAATACATTATGGTAATTTAATGAGAATTGCGGTGTTGACTTCTTTACATTCCAATATTGCTCTCTTAAAGCTGCAGGATATTCCCTTTGTTTTGTATATTCACCTGTATCATAGTTATAATCATAAATAGCAAAACTCTTATCAAACTGCTTCTCATAAACATTATCTATACGATAATTCAAGAACGCTTTAGCAGATAATCCTTTTAAGAACTTGAAATCATAATTTATGGTTACAGACGGAAGTATTGAATAATCATCATTCCTACGATACCCCCTAAAATCTTTACGGGTAGAAAATGCCGTTGAAGCCCATTCACCATGATACGTTGATTTTGGAGCATAGTTAGGATTAGGCCAATAGGCAGGATCTGTCGGTCTAGCTATAAAAATATTCGCATAAGTATCCCACATACTTAAAGCTGGCACATCAGTATTATTCCATGTTCCCGAAATATCTACAGAAATAGATAAATTATCCAGTAACTGAATATCAAGATTAGAACGTAAATTATATCGACGGATTTGCTGATCATTAGAACGTAAAAGTCCTGTCTGATGCATATATCCTGCAGCCACATAATATTTTACTTTTTCAGTTCCTCCACGTAAACTAATATTATACTGCTGCATTGGAGCTCTTTTTCTAAACGTTACATCATACCAATCCGTTCCCCCCTCTCTTTTATATTTTTCAATCTGATCAGGAGTATACTTTCTTTCAGGCTGTCCAGAATTGTCTGCAGCTTCATTCCATAACATAATAAAATCATTCACATCTACAAATTCGATGGGATCTATTGCAGACTGCCAAGAGAAAGTTGAATTAAAAGTCAATTCTGGCTTCCCACTAACTCCACGTTTCGTTTTAATCAAAATAACTCCATTACCTGCTCTAGAACCATAAATTGACGCAGAAGCATCTTTCAACACTGAAAAACTTTCAATATCATTAGGATCCATTTTTTGGAAATCTCGTACTTCTACTCCGTCTACAATCACTAAAGGAGAGCCGAAACCACGAATATTCAGAGTTGCATTATCCGCTCCAGGTTCTCCACTTCGACTATATGCAATCAAACCTGGTAAACGACCAGCCAATGTAGTTCCCACATTGGAGGCAGCCGTTCCAGAAATATCATCTCCCTTTATAGCTGCAACAGAACCTGTTATAGAACTCTTTCTTTGCACACCATAACCTACAACTACTACTTCATCCATCACTTCTGTATCTTCTTTCAATACAACAGACAATTGTCCTTGCCTAATTTTAGCTACAGAATATTCCTGACTCTTATAACCAATATAACTAACAGCCAGTGTTCCACTTTCAGAAAGTTCCAATGTATAATTTCCATCAAAATCGGTCACAGTACCATTGGTAGTTCCCTTTTCAACTACTGTGGCTCCAATAATCGGCTCCCCATTAGCATCCTTTACTGTTCCTGTTACCTTTTTTCTTTTCCCAGAAGTAACCTGCTGCTGACTTCCTTTTTTGATTACAATATTTTTACCTTGAATTTCATACGACACATTCTGCCCTTTCAAAATCTGAGCAACCGCATCCTTCAGCTGGCTGGCATTAATCGAAACCGTACGGTCTGTATCCACATCACCAGCTATATATACGAAAGAATAACCACTCTTAGTTTGAAGTTCCGTCATCGCCTTCTTCACCGATACATTGCTCATTTTCAATGATATACTCTGTGAGTATATGCTTAGATTAAGGCATAGCAAAGCCCCGGCCATTAACATGGCTTTTTTTCTGTAATTCATAAGCTTAAATTTTAAGATTAAAAATTTCTGATAAAAGGCGTTTTACAAGGAATGTTTTATTACTTTTGCTGTATTCCTTAGAAAACATCTTAAAAACTAAAAAGTTAGAAAGAACTAAGGCTTGGCCGGATGAACTCCCCTTCTTCCGGCTTTTTTATGTTCTTCCACTAAAAAGCTAAATCAGGTATCCACTTTTTGCATAACATGAAGATTTTAGTGTGTTTAACAATCGGTTAATATAAGGTTATTTCCTTTTCATTTTGTATATAACGTACTTTTCCGGTTTTCTCCAATGCTTCCAAAATATCTTTAATGCCTTGTTCACCGTGAGAAAAACTTCCATAAAAACAGAAGTCTCGAAGAGAATCTGTAGCAAAAGTGATATGTACATCGTAACTGCGTTCCAATATCTTTACAACCTCCGGCAACGGCAACTCATCAAAGAACAACTTGCCGGAAGTCCATTCCAATACATTCTTTACTTCTTTAGTTTCCTTTTTCATGTGGCCTTCCGCCTTGTCCAGTGTAACCTGTTCATCCGGGAGCAAAATCATCTCTGCTTCTGCCCGTAGGCGATTGCCTAATGCTACTTTTCCTTCTAATAAAGAAACTACGGCTTCTTCATCGTTCGGATAGTCCCGGAAATTAAACTTGGTACCCAACACTCTGACCGACAAAGAAGGAGTCTGTACATGAAACGGGAGTTTCTCATTACGCTCTACCTCAAAATACCCTTCTCCACTTAATTCCACCTCACGGTTATCTACTCCAAAATCTTGCGGATAGACCAGACGGGAACCGGCATTCAGCACTACCAGCGTACCATCGGGCAAACGGAGGCGTGTCTGTGCACCGAGAGGAGCTTCTACCTCTACCTGAGTCAACGCATTTTGCAGGTTGTTTTCTCCCTGACGGTAAGAGAAGAAGGAAATAAGTCCTACCACCAACACAGCAGCCGCATATTTATAGATTGTTTTCCAATCTATGACTTTCTTGGATTGCTTCTGAGCCGTACTTACAGCCACCCGTTTCCGGAAGGTTTCAAAAGCGCGGTCAGCATCGTAACGCGTACGTTCTTCCTCCTGCACGGCAGAGAACCAGATTTCCTGCTGCTGCATGAAATAACGTCGGTTTGCTTCAGAACTAGCAATCCATGCATCCAGTTCCTCACGTGCTTCCTTGCTCAGACCTTTACTCAGAAAAGCGGCAATCAGTTCGTCGATATGTGAATTTCTTTCTTCCATTTTCAGGGTTTCTATAAGTGAGACGAAATTTTCGCCTGAGCGGGTAGGCGAAAAACGTAATTTTTTTTACTTGAAAGTCGAAAAAAATAAAATCAGGATAATCAGGTACTTCCCGAGTTCTGAATGAAGAGATGATAATGCACTCTTTATGTGATACTTGACTGTATTCACAGAAATATTCAGCTCTGTAGCGATTTCTTCGTATTTTTTCCCTTCGAAACGACTTTTGATAAAAACTTTCCGGCAGACTTCCGGCAAATTCCGGATGGCATGATGAATTTCTTCCTCCAGTTCATGTTCCAGCAGACTTCCCAAAGGATAATCGTCAGAGAGCAAATAACGCATCTCTCCTTCTTCCGGAATAGAAGAAAAGGCCACTTCCGTACGTTCTTTCTTGGAGGACAGATAATCCATGCAGTGATTCCGCACGGCACGCACTAAGTAACTGCGCAAGGAAACTTGAATGTCGAGTGACTCATGTATCTCCCACAGATGAAAAACGACATCTCCTACCAGCGTTTCAGCCAGAAAATCATCTCCCACATATTCACGCGCTATATGACACAACAAGACATAATGATGACGGTAGAGGTATTTATAAGCCTCTTCATTACCTCGTTTCAGTTGTTCTATGATAATCCGTTCCGTAATTTCCATCTGTTACTGCTGCGTAATTTCAAATCATTCAAACATTTTCCGATAATAAGTGGCTTTATCTGATATTTGTTTCCATTGTTCAATCCCATTAATAGAGGAAGAATGCACGCGTTCATAAAAGGCAATTTCCTCCCGAAGCGGACGGAAATCATTTTGCATCAGTGACAGGTTCAGCGCTTTTTCGATTCGGGCAAAACCATACATCAGAGAATCCTGTGCTACCTGCTGAATTTTTATCGTATAGGCAGAATCTGCCCGCAAGAAATCTTTGCGAGCTGTGAGCGTATCTCCCCTGTAATCTTCAAGCATAGCTTTCAGGTGCAGCAATTCGGATGACATGGAATCACTCATGCGTACATCCATCTCACGCAACAAATCCAGCACTTCCTCCAAATGCCAGCTCTGAAACAAATAACGGTATTTCAATAAATAAGTCTGCTTGTCAGGACATAAAGCCAATGCACTGTCCAATTTCTGACGGATGAGTGAATCATGAATACATACTCGCGGATGTAACTTATCAATCGGCTTATTCCAAAACAAAGAATCGCTTTGCATCAAGCTGTCAGCTTCCAACATCAGCCCACGCACAATTTGCTGTATATCTGATTTATCATCTGACTTCTCATGCATGCAAGCGGAAACTATTCCTGCCACGCATCCAACCATCAAAAAGAGTTTTGCATTCATAGTTCAAAGATTGGGTTTGCGCAAAGTTAATTTTTTTCAGTCACATCAACCATAAGAATGCAAAAAAATCTAAAACAAACGACCTTCTTTTTATTTGAATCCCTCCTTACATCTTTCTCATTTCATTTTTTTCTATTCTACGTTTCCCATACCGGAAACCTTCGTTTCGCACGAGGAAAACGTACGTTTCCGCACCGAGAAACATAAGTTTCCGAAAAGGAAAACGTAAAATACGCCTAATGATTTCCTCATTATTTCTACAGGGTTTTCAACTCATATTATCACAATCATTTTTTAAGGCTTCTTTTTACCACTGCCGGCACACCAGCCGCCAGAGAATCATCGGGAATATCTTTAGTTACTACACTGCCTGCCGCAATGATGCAGCGATTGCCAATGGTCACTCCCGGACATACTACCACATTTCCGCCCAACCAGCAGTCCTCACCTATCGTAATAGGATAGGCGGTTTCCTTCTCTTCACGGCGTTCCACATAATCCATGGGATGCTGAGGGGTATAGAACTGACAATGAGGTCCTATCAGGGTATGTTTTCCGATACGGATATAGCCTCCGTCGAGCATGATACAATCATAGTTCATAAACACATTTTCTCCTAAAATGATGCCCGTACCATGGTCGCAATGGAAAGGCGGACAGATAGTGGTGCTCTGCGGAATGCCGGGAATCAGCTCTTCTATCACCTGACGGTAGTCATCATCGCAAATAGTCATGGAACGCAAACGGGCACAAACTTTCTTGGCGTGTACCAAACTGGCATGTATTTCAGGATCGGAAAAATAATAGAGCTCCTGACTGCGCATTTTTTCGTATTCTGTTTTCATAGATTTTCAATGTATAATTTACCATACTCAAAGTTAGAAGGATTTTTGTTTATTTGCAAAGAGATACCCTGGGGAATCAAGCATACACCTATTGTCTGCGAAAATACGCAGAGGGAGGCTCACCTGTAATCTGTTTGAAAACTCGGGTAAAACTATTCGGTGAATTAAAACCCACTTCGTATGCGGTCTGTTCAATGTTCATCACATTGTCTGTCAAAATCTCAATGGCCCTTACTATCCGCTGGTAGTTGAGGTAATGTACAAAGCGGATACCTGAACTGGTGAATAGGCGAGTCAGATTTCGCACCGAAAAACTGAAATGAGAAGCTACCTGCTCAATGGTCAGTTCCTGATGCAGATTGGCTTTGATATATTCCAGTATGGGGAGCAGCCGACTGTCTTTTGCCAAAATAAAGGGTTGCATGGAAAATGTGGCTTGCTGACAGATGCAGGGCAGCATTTGGAAAAAACTTTTCGCAAACGAAAAGATTTCAGGTTGCTGCAATTTATGCAAATGCGGAAAAGTACTGATAAATCTCAAGTTACGGGCTATCAGTTCATCGGTGTGATACACTGCGACTTCTTCTGCTGATTGATTTGCCAGCAAAAAGTAACTTGTCAGTAGAGTAATCTGCCGGTTATTACTCGACAGACGATGCTGTGTTCCGCTGGGTATCCACACCAAATGACGGTCGGTCACAAAATAACTGGTCTTTTCAGTTTCTACATGAAGCGTACCTGAAAGGACATAAATAATCTGATGACGATTGTGACAGTGGGGACGCAAACTCACTTCCTCCCGTCCGGTAACCTTGGTAAGTACCTCATCGGCCGACATGCCTTCAATCAAGGAAATCCTCTCTTCTGTTATCGATTCACATGGCGTAAATTGCATGGTTTATGTCTTGAAATGTAATTTAGGAACAAATATAAATAAACATCTTTGCGGCGTCAAATAAAATTATAACATTTAATGGAAGAAAGTCGTAAAAAGAACAAAGCCGAACTCTTTCGGCGATACCTGGTCTTTGGTATCTCACTCTTTATTATCGCATGTGGCATCAGCCTCATCACCCGTTCCAATTTAGGAACTTCACCAATCACGAGCGTACCCTACGTAGCCAGCCTTCACACACCTGTCACCTTAGGTACTTATTTTTTTCTGTTCACCATCGTACTGATTTGCATGCAATTGTTGCTGTTAGGCAAAAAAGGCATTATGGAACGGAAAATGGAACTGCTCATGCAGTTTCCGGTAGCTTTCGTGCTGTCTGTCTTCACCGACCTGGGCATGTGGCTTACCTCTAGTTTCTCACCGGAAGCATATTACGCAAAAATTATCTCATTGGTCATCGGATGCGTGATACTGGCATTAGGTATCTGTCTGGAAGTAATAGCCGACGTAACAATGATTAGTGCCGAATATACCATACAGTTTGCCACGATGCGTTTCAAGAAGAACTTCGGCAACATCAAGATTTGTTTCGATGTGACGCTGGTACTCTGTGCCATCCTGTGCTCATGGGCTTTGTCAGGCCGTATTGAAGGAGTTAGAGAAGGTACCGTAATTGCTGCCCTGATAACCGGTCCGTTTGTTCGACTGATTATGCCCCGTCTGACATTTGTCCGTCACTGGCTGGCAGAACCAGGCATTCCAGCTACTGCACCAGTTGCCACACCAACGCACTATCCGCTGGTCATTACTATCTCCCGCGAATATGGCAGCGGCGGACATCAGATTGGAGAGGCACTGGCCAAAGCATTAGGCATCACTTTCTACGACAAGGAACTGATTACCCTTGTAGCCAAGGAGAGTGGTTTCAGCGAAGAATTCATTTCACAGAATGAACAGAAGATGCCCAGCGCCCTGCTCTATCAAATGATTATGCAGGACTATGAGGCTCCGTTGGACAAAAGTCTTTCGTACGATGACGCCTTGTTTGTGGCACAAAGCCGGGTTATCCGTCGTCTGGCAACGGAAAAGCCATGCGTCATCGTAGGACGATGCGCTGACTATATTCTAAGAGACCGTCCGCACACCATCAATATTTTCTTGTTTGGAGACATGAAGAGCAAAACCGAACGTGTCATTGCCGAATATGGAATTTCCCCCGCACAAGCTCCCGGTAAGATTACCCAAGTGGATAAATCCCGGAAAGAGCATTATTTCCATTATACCGGCCGTCAATGGGGTGATTCACGGAATTATCATGCCACGTTTAATACCGGTATGATTTCTATTACTCAAATAACGGAGATTCTAAAGAAAATTTATGAAGACCGAAAGTAAAAATGTCTTCACCCGGTATTTTGTATGAAAAGTTTGTCACTTCCCTGAATTGCTGTAAATTTGCAAGTGAAAAACATATAAAACACCTACATGAAGAAGATATTTCTACTCCTTACCTTGCTCGTTTCTACTTTTTATCATACAACTGTAACGGCACAATCTCAAACTGTCCAGCCGGAAAAGACCCGTGTAATCGTCACTACCGACGGAGAAGCTGATGACAGAGCCTCGATGGTACGTTTCCTGCTTTCTGCCAATGAATTCGATGTGGAAGGAATTATCAACAGCAGTTCACAATTCCACTGGGAAGGGGGAAAGGGATGGAATGCCTTTCACCCCGTAGAATGGATTCGGGAATACATTGAATACTATGGAAAGGTGTATTCCAATCTGCTCCTGCACGACAAGGGTTATCCGTCACCGGAATATCTGTTAAGCAAATGGAAAGTAGGAAATATAAAAGGGGATGGAGAATATCGGGAACGAACTGAAGGAGCACAGTTTATCGCAAAGGTTCTCCTCGCCGAGGACAATGACCCGCGACCTGTCTGGATTCAGGCCTGGGGAGGGTGCAACACACTGGCATCTGCACTGAAAATCATTCAGGAAGATTATCCTGAAAAAATGGAACAAGTAGCTGCAAAGATGCGTCTGTTCTTAATTTGGGAGCAGGATAAAGCCTATCAGGAATACATCCGCCCGAACTGGGAGCACTTTCAGATACCGACTATTATCTCAGACCAGTTCGACTGTATGGCCTATATCTGGAATAAGGTACTCCCCGCTTCAGTGCAACCATTTTTTCAGAAAGAATGGATGACACAGCATATCCTTCAGGGACATGGTGCCCTCTGTGACGCATACCCTCACAAAAAGGGAGCTTTCAATGCGGAAGGAGATACACCTGCATTTCTGCATAGCATCCCAACGGGTCTGCGCAATATGGAAAATCCTGGATACGGAGGATGGGGAGGCCGCTATGTGAAAGTAAGAAATAATGTATGGATGGATCCTCAACCGTCATCGGACTACAGCTACCCGACCGGCCAATATGGCTTTGACAACAGTTGGTCGAAGATGATGGAACATTATACAGATACGGCACAAGTAGCCATGCGTACCCGTTATTTTCAGCCGTTATGGTGCTGGCTGGATAAAGTGCAGCTGGATTTTGCCGCCAGAGCAGACTGGTGTGTAAAAGACTATGCCTCAGCTAACCATCATCCTGTGGTGAATCTGAACCTGGAATCACTTGATTTGAGTGCTCAACCAAGGGAGAAAATCACACTGGATGCCTCACAAAGCCAGGATCCGGACGGAAACTTATTGAAATTCCACTGGTGGATGTATCCGGAAGCGAGCAACTATAAAGGTAATTTCTGCTTTGAATCTGACCAGCCCCAAACTGCCTTCAGCGTTCCACAAGATGCACGTCCAGGAGATACCATACACCTCATTTGTGAAGTTTCAGATAATGGAGTACCTTCACTAACCAGATACAAGCGGATAATTATCAGAGTTAGCCATTAATCTAACTTATGAGTGAATTCTCTTTTTAAAAGCAAAGGTTTAGATTATCTACTATTTTCTGTTTTCCTCGACTTTCCCCTATCCTGAATAATTGCCTCCATATTCTCTTTGGCCCAATCAATGAGCGAATTGATACAAGGCAATAAAGACAAAGCCCTGTCAGTTAAGGAATACTCCACCCTAGGAGGAACTTCTGCATAAACTTTTCTATTTACAAATCCATCCTCTTCCAATGTTTTCAATGTGACGGCCAGCATTTTCTGAGATATATCAGGAATACTCTTCTGTAAAGCATTAAAACGCATGACTGACTCCTTATTTAATGTATATAGCACTAAAAGTGACCATTTATCACTGATACGAGCAAGTATATTCCTTATCGGACAATCGGGAACAAGTTCATTTATTATTTCATTTCTTCTCATCTCAATTAGCTTAACCATTACTATACAAAAGTAACCAAGTGTATTTTATTATGCAAGTGAAAAAAATATTTTATTTTTTCACTTATGTACCGACCTAATTATCAACAATAGTTTCCTACAAGTAACTTACTGACTCCTGCGTATCTTCTTGCATAATCTAAAAAAGAAATCCATCTTTGCATACGAAAAGAGATAAACATACTTTTAGTTAGTATTACTGATTATTAAATTTTTAAGATTATGAAAAATGTAGTATTAATAGGAGCGAGCGGATTCGTTGGAAGCGCTATCCTGAATGAATTGCTTACAAAAGGACACAAAGTAACAGTCATCGTACGTACCCCACAAAAGATTAATGTCGAGAATCCCAATCTGGCTGTCATAAAAGCTGATGTTTCCGACACCAATACACTTATCAATGCATGTAAAGGGAAAGACGCGGTAATAAGCGCATATAATCCCGGATGGACAAACCCTCACATTTATGAAGAAACTCTACGTAATTACCCATTAATACTGGATGCTGTTAAACAATCTGGAGTAAAAAGATTATTATGTGTGGGCGGTGCAGGCACATTATTCTGTGCTCCTGGCCTTCGGGTGGTCGATTCAGGGGTTATTCCAGAAGCCATCATGGGTGGAGTCAAGTCTCTCGGTGAGTTCTATTTGAACACATTGATGAATGAAAAGGACATTGATTGGATTTTCTTCTCGCCTGCAGGGACACTTGAACCAGGACAACGTACCGGAAAATTCCGTCTAGGTAAAGATGATTTGATAGTTGACGAAAATGGTACTAGCCATATTTCCGTGGAGGATTACGCTGTTGCGATGATCGATGAACTGGAAAATCCGAAACACCATTATGAGCGTTTCACCATCGGATATTAAGCCAACTATTGTATAACTCAAATCAAAGGCGCAAACAATGAAAAAAGCATTATTTATTTTATTGAATCTCTTAACGATTACAGCTATGGCACAGACTAAAGGACGTTTCGAGGTACATGATCTCGGCGGTTACAAACTGCACGTTTATTACACCAACGATGCGTTGGGCGATGCGAGTTACATCATCGAAGGCAAAAATGCTCTTATAACAATGGAGCAACCACTATTCAAGGATAATGTGGCTGAATTTGACACCTATCTTTCCAAGTTGGATAAACCAGTAGAAAAACGTATTACGGATTATCATGTGGGAGGCACAGGGAAACACGATGTGGTAATGGCTCAAGGTATGCCTGAGTTTACCAAAGGCGAAATCTATAGCGACATGATGAAAGGCTTTACACAGGCCTTCGGCGATGCAATGACAGACATGCCCACAGGCAAGGTTACGGAAGTCGCTTTTGGAACAACACAGACATGGGCAGGCGTTACTTTTGAGTTCCGTCATGGGGCAGCATCGGACTTCCCAGGTGCAAGTATCCTGATTGGAGGCAAAGCTTATTATACACACTGGACTCCGACAAAGGCACATATCAGCCATTTACAGATTTCTTCTCCAGCAGCTATCGATGCTGAAATTGCTGAAGCTGAAAGGTCGCTTACCTCGGGGGCTGAACTGTTTATCGGTGGACACGGAGGTGCGGCTAAACGCGATGCTGTAGAGTTCAAAATCGCTTATCTGAAGAAAATGAAAGAAATATTGGCAGCAAACAAATCTTCTCAGGCTTTTGTAAATGCAATAAAAAAAGCTTATCCCGGTTTGCCCGGAGAAGCCGGACTGGAAGATTTGGGTAAAGTCCTCTATCAATAAGAATACTTTTTCAAGGCTACATCGCAGAAGAAATCTATAGCAATGATGCTGTTTTACCGCGACTGTATAAAACTTATAAAGATCTGGTTTTACGCCACCGCTATTTGAACACTATGAGAATATACATGTGTGGAAAAAATCAGATAATAAAAAAGGCTAAGTAATGAATTAATCAATTACTTAGCCTTTTAATCTGTACCCAGACCCGGTACAAACCATAGAAATCATAGGAAAACAAAAGAAACTATCTACCTTATTATCAACAACTTGCATATTTCCTATTTTCTCCATTTTTGCCATATTTTGCCCATTTTCTGTTATTCAGTACACTTTTAGTACACTTTGAAATATCATTTTCTTTTGTACCTTTGCAATATCAGAAAACAAAAGAAAATCAACTATTTAGCGTAATCACCCGGTTATGGTACCTAAATCGGGATAAAACCTCTAAACAATGGCAAAGTTAGAAAATAAAACGAAAGAAAACCCCAAGTTAGAGCAAAATAAGCTCTCGGATGGTAGAATTAGCCTTTACTTAGAGTATTATTTAGGTAGAGAGGAAAAGCCCGTATTAGATGAAAACGGCAATCAAGTGTACTATGATAGTGGAAAGATGCAAGGCAAGCCCAAGTTTGCAGTAAAGCACAACAGGCGAAAAGAGAACCTTAGTCTGTATCTGATAGATAAGCCCCGTACTCCTGCGGAACGCCAGCAGAACAAAGAAACGTTGGAGCTTGCCACAAAGATACGTGCAGAGCGTGAACAGGAATTTAAGGAAAGTATGTTGGGGTATCGGTTGAAAAAAGATAGAACGGTCAATTTCTTAGACTATTTCCAAGCTTATATCAACAATTATACCAAGAAAGATATTCGCATGGTACAAATTGCGCTTAGCCGTTTTAAGGACTTCTTAAAAGAGCAGTACCCCATGAATGAGTTTAGTATCAAACCGGAACTTATCACTAAAGAAATGATGGAGCAGTTTGTAGCCTACCTGCAATCCCGAAGTGTGGGTGAGGGTGCTAAAAGCATTTACCAGCGTTTCAAGAAAGTTATTCGATATGCGATTGAACACGATGTAATGTTGAAAGACCCGTGCAAAAGTGTTACCTGCAAAGTAGATAGTCAAATGCTTCGGAAAGATGTGCTTTCTCCCGAAGAAATACAAAAATTGGTAGCTTGCCATTACGATAATGAAAATCCGAATGTCAGACGGGCTTTTGTCTTCTGTCTGTATTGTGGGCTGCGTTTCTGCGATGTAAAAGACCTTACTTATAAAAATGTGGACTATGCTAACCGATTATTGAAGTTCGAGCAAAGCAAGACCAAGGGGCATTCTGCCAGTAGCGGTGTAGTTATTCCCTTGAATGATGGTCTATTATCCATTATTGGCGAAGCTCCGGCAGACAAGAACTGTTTGATATTCGATTTACCTACATACGAAAGCTGCTGCAAATCGGTTAAGCGTTGGGTAAAAAGAGCCGGAATAGACAAGCATATAAGCTGGCATTGCGCCCGACATTCATTTGCCGTGAATATTCTGAACAATGGGGCAAATATCAAGACCGTAGCCAGTCTTTTAGGACACAGCGGATTGAAGCATACAGAGAAATACACCCGTGCAGTGGATAAATTGAAAGAGGAAGCAATAAACAGCTTGCCCGAACTAAAGTTTTAACTATAAAAGACTTATATTTGTAACTATGGACTTTGAATCATTAGTAAAACATATCAGCACGATACAGAACACGTTGCAGGCACAAGCCGCACACGCTGTAAACCTTGCCCTTACTTCCCGTAACTGGCTTATGGGTTGCTATATCGTAGAGTTTGAGCAGCACGGAGAAGACCGTGCCGCCTACGGTGAACAATTGTTGAAGAAGCTGGAACAACGGTTGAAAACAAAAGGGTTAAATGAACGTAGATTTCGTGAATTTAGGCGATTATACCTTGTTTATCCACAATTGAAAGAGCCTATCTCACAATACATTGCATCACAAATTCAAATTCGGCAGTCGTTGACCGCCGAATTCACCGAACCAATTCGGCGGTTGGTGACCGCCGAATCTGAAAATGGCGTTTGGAAACTATCAACAGAACACCCACAAACCGAAACATGGATGATTCCGGCTGATAGATTATTCAACAGATTATCTTCCACCCATTTAAATACCATATCGGGAATTGAAAACCCGGTAAAACGTGCTTTCTATGAAATGGAAACTATGCGTGGTTGCTGGTCTGTAAAGGAGTTGGAGCGACAAATAGCGTCTTTATATTACGAACGTAGCGGATTATCCAAAAACAAAGAAGCACTCTCCGCTTTAGTCCAACAACAAGCAACCTTATTACAGCCCAAAGATGTAATCAATACCCCTGTTACTTTGGAATTCTTAGGCTTGAATGAACGTGCATTAGTGACAGAAAACGATTTGGAGCAATCCATTCTTGACAATCTGCAACGCTTCCTATTAGAAATGGGACATGGCTTCTGCTTTGAAGCCCGGCAAAAACGTATCTTGATTGATGAAGATTATTTCTTTACTGACCTTGTGTTCTATCACCGTATTTTGAAATGCCATGTTATTGTGGAATTAAAGATAGACAAGTTCCGCCATGAATATGCTTCACAGTTAAATATGTACCTCAACTACTTTAAAGCAGAAGTGATGCAGTCGGATGATAATCCGCCTATCGGCATTTTGCTCTGCACCGAAAAGGGAGATACATTAGTTAAATATGCCACTGCCGGATTAGACCCGAATATCTTTGTACAGAAGTACATGATAGAACTTCCAACCGAGGAAGAAATAAAAGAGTTCATTTCTTCCTCAAACTATTAAGGATAAATCAAGACTGAAAAAGATTGCTAAAAACGATACTGGCGAAAAAGGTAATACTATTTCTTTTTTCGCCAGCACACGTATTTTGCTGTCAATAGAAATAGGTTTAGTTCGTTTTGGCTATATAGACAAAGGGATAAACTAAACGTAGTTTAGCACCACCTATTTCTTTTGCCTATATCACATATCCACATCGTGGTTCTCTTTTCATCCCACCTTGCTAAAAATAGTCAAATTCCTTTTTAAACTATGAATGCAACAATATTATCCCTTTCTGTTTTCGTATTTTTGTAGAAAGAGCAAAAACATTGATAATGGATAATATAATAAGAAAGATACAAGAACTCTATCCTGTTTCGCATGATTCATTGCACCTGCTAAAGTACTGTTTCAAACAACAGACTTTTCCGGCTAAAACTATCATCATACAAGCTGGTCGTTTTGACAATCAGGTTTATTTTATAGAAAAAGGTATAACACGTTCATATATCCTGCATAATGGAAAAGAAATAACAACATGGTTTTCTATGGAAGGCGATGCGACTTGTGGTTCATGGGATTTATATCGGCACAAAGCAGGATTTGAATATGTAGAAACCTTAGAAGAAACTTTAACCTACTCCATTTCTATAGACAAGTTGAATGATTTATATAAATCCCGTATTGACATTGCCAATTGGATGAGAGTGTTACAGCAAGAAAATTTTCTACTTTTACAGGACATTCATATTTCCCGGCTGAACTTGTCTGCCCAAGAACGTTATGAAAAGTTGATAAAAGAATATCCCAGCATTTTCCACCGAGTGACTTTAGGACATATTGCCTCTTTTTTAGGAATAACACAACCTTCTCTTAGCAGAATCCGGTCAAGCCGATGATTTTTTAACATAGGACAAAAATAAAGAATTTCATTTTCCATACCTTTGTAAATCAATATAACGATACTAACATTCACTATATGAATAAAATAGTACAACCACAATGGCTTGAATGGGCAAAAGAACTACAATTCATTGCCCAAGGGGGATTGACATACTCCAAAGATGTATTTGATATAGAACGCTTTGAACGCATTAGAGAAATTGCAGCAGAAATGCTTAGTCTGCAAAGTGAAATACCCATAGAAAAAGTAAAGAATCTGTTTTGCAATGAAACAGGATTTCAAACTCCTAAATTAGATACACGAGCTGCTATATTCAAAGATGATAAAATACTGCTTGTGAAAGAGAAAAATGGAACTTGGTCTTTGCCCGGTGGTTGGGTCGATATAAATCAGAGTATCAAGACTAATACAGAAAAAGAAGTAAAAGAAGAAGCAGGATTAAATGTAAAAGCTATCCGGATAATAGCTATACAAGATAGAAATTTGCATAATATTCCCCCCTATGCCTACAATGTTTGTAAAGTTTTTGTTCTTTGTGAGATTGAAAGCGGATATTTCCGACCCAATATTGAAACGGATGAGAGTGCCTATTTCGGATTGGAAGAATTACCTATTCTTGCAAAAGAGAAAAATAACGAAGAACAAATTAAAATGTGCTTTTCAGCTTACTACGATAGAAACTGGCAAGTATTATTTGACTAATAAATCAAACACATGAAATATAAACATATCGTATTCGACATAGACGGTACATTGATAGATACGGAATATGCAGTCATCAACTCTTTAATAAAAACAATTACAGAAATAACAGGACGCGCACCTCAATATGAAAGTCTGAAATTTGCTTTAGGCATTACCGGAAGAAATGCGTTGGAATTACTCAAAATACTCGACATAGAAGATGCATTGAAACGATGGGATAGGAATATGAAATTGCTCCAGCACACTATTCAACCTTTTCAAGGCATCAAAGAATGCTTGCAATCCCTTTTATCAAGAGGCTATATTTTAGGCATTGTAACCTCCAAAACATATCAAGAATATTATTCTGATTTTGAGCCATTAGGGTTAGCGGACTATTTTTCCACAATTGTATGTGCCGATGATACTGATGAACATAAGCCCCAAGCAGCACCCTTAGTAGCATATTTGGCTAAAGCCCATGTAAGCCCCGAAAACGCTCTCTATATTGGTGATAGTATTTATGATATTCAATGTGCTAACAATGCCGGTGTTGATTCCGGATTGGTTTTATGGAGCAATAATGTATCTAATCCTATACGTGCAGACTATTATTTTAAGACACCCAATGATATAAGTAAAATTCTATAAAAGACGAACTAACTAATTATGAAATTAAAAATATTAATAGATGAAAGCATTATTACAACAGAGTTTTTTTCGATTACTATCGGAATACTCACAGCGCAAAGTTTCTGCATCTGAACTAACAAAAGCTGTTGAAGAATTAGCTATCCATGTAGCCAATTTCAGTATTAACGAGCAAGATTATAGTGTATTACTCCGCTATTTTTCTTTTGGTTTATATCGTCTTAAGTCATACCGTGTACGGTTTGAGCAAGAAAAAAATGCCCTATTTGCATCTAATTGATGAAGCGATAGGACTTTTAAACACAGAAATACGCCTTATTGAATGGCGCATCAAATACCCGGAACAACTCAAACAGCGGATTGAAAAACAAAGCCTTTCCCCTCTCTATCTCGCTGACAAAACAGCCCTTATCAACATCATGGAAATGGTAAGCGGTCTGTTCCTCTCCAAAGACATTGTTTATCAGAACGGCAAACCTGCCTATTTGGTAGATTTATCCAAAGGTTTTGAATGGTTGTTTAACATCAAGATAAGCGACTGTCACCAAAAGCATGAGGACGTGATAAAACGAAAGCCGGGCAAACTCACAGAATTTCTTAATGGACTGGCAGACCTTATCCGAAAGGAACATGACAAAAAAGGATATAGATAATCAGTGCTTTATGATTTATTTATAATGGATTCCATGTGCGCCCCCGTAATTTTCTTGCATTCTTTTTCTGAATTTTGCTTCATCAATTCACAAAAGGTATAATCTGAAATATGAAGCAATTATGTATATAGAAAATGATGAATTTGGCGAATGGATGCAGAAGTTGTATGCCAAACTGGAAGAACTCTGCAAAGATGTACGGATGTTGCGTAACGCCGATAAGGTGCTGCCCGAAGATGATAACCTGTTGGATAATCAAGACTTGTGTCTGTTGTTCAAAGTAAGTATCAAAACCCTTCAACGTTACCGGGCTATCGGTGTGCTGCCGTACTTCACAATCAGCGGAAAAGTGTATTACAAGGCTTCCGATGTCCGAGAGTTTATTAAAGAAAGGTTTAGCATTACCACGCTACGCCAGTTCGAGAAAGAACACTGCACGAAGAAAAAGAAGTGAATTAAAACAGCCGAAACGGTGAATGTGCTTCATCCGTTCCGGCTTTCTCTGTTTATGGCTTACCCAACTTATCGGCTTCTTTCTTTAGTTGCTCGGCTTGTTCGTTCAACAGCCTTGCACGTTCCAGTGCTTCCGCCTGCTTTTGGATGCGGTATTCAAAATCTATAACTGAATCGGTCAGACTTCGGATAAAACCGTTATCCCGTTGCCACTTGAACTTGTTTTCCAGCATATCAAAAGTTTCCCCGTCTGCCTGTCCTTGCATCAGTAAATAGCGGTATTTCATATCGTTGTCCTGCAACTGCTGCATACGTTCAGCCAAACAAACATTCAAGAATATGGAAGCGAAACAGATAACCAGCACTGCCGAAAAAAGAAACAATCCCGGACAAATCCAAGAAGCTACCTTGTTGTAAATCCGTTGATAGAGTGGTAAGGGCGTAGCTTCCTCTTTATCCGTCTTGCAAGAACCCCAAGCATCAATCATTACCTTGAAACAACGGTAGGTTTCCAATACTATTTTCTTGGTGTCCTCGATATGTTTCTGCTGACCTTGCATCCTGTTCCTTATCTCGTCAAGCTGGCTTTGGATAGCCTGCAAATCCTTTTCGGGAACAGCCGGGTTACTATGCAGTTCCGACAATGCCTGTTCGATTGCGTTCAGTCTTTCGAGAGTTTCCTCCCGACTGGCTGGCGTCACCTGTGTTTCCTGCTTCTCTTTCAGTTCTGTAACCATTGAGAGAAGCCCCTCTAAAATCAAATTTTCCTCCATGTATTTACAGTTTAAGTTGTTTTTTCTTTTTCTTCTTCTTTCTCAAAAAGGAATAATCATCGGGTATTTCATCAGCCGGGGCTGACAAACCGGAAAACAGACCGTCTAAACCTGCAATAAAAGAATTATTCGCTTTGTCGGGTGCTGATACTGATTTCTGAATAGGTGCAGTAACCGTCTGCTTATTGCTTCCGACTATCGCCTGCCCTACATCCCCAAAACATTTATCCAGTTTGGAGAAACTGAAATTACGGTCTATTTCCGAACCCTTGAACGTGTATTCGCCTTTGGAAAAGGAAACGCCCTGTATCTCGCCCGTCTGCCCCTTATACTTGAACAGGATAGTAATACCCTTTTCCGCTAACCGTTCCTGTAACTGCTGCCAGTTCTTGGACTTTCCGATTTCATTCTTTACAGCGTTGTAAATCTCGTATTTCGATTTGTCCGGCTCTTTCAAGCGGTGCTGCTTTACTTGTTCTTTTCCACCAGCGAAATAAAGCCTGTGTTTGGCTTTCAGCTTCTTGCATACTTGTTCGTTACGGTACATATCGTTCCTGTCCGAAATAGTCTTGCCGCTGTTGTCTATACGGTTGAACACGATATGCACGTGCGGATGCTCCCGGTCTTGATGGCGCACGATGATATACTGCGTATCGGTAATTTTCATTTCACGCATATATTCCTGCGCAAGCTGTATCATCTTCTCGTCTGTCAATTTGGGTGCATCCACCGCCGAATAGCTTAACGCAATATGTCCGACTGGCTTTTTCAAGTCGGGATTCATCCCGGTCTGCATACAGAAGCTGCGGATTATATCTCCCTGACTTTCTGTCAGTACCCCGTCCGCATGGAGCAAAGCCGCCTGTTCCTTGCCCAACACATAGTTTACGCAGCCCTTAAACCCGCTTCCCTTTTTTATTTTTCCAATCATCCGACAACTGGTTTATAATTTCGACAATCCTGTTTTTCAGTTTCACCAGTTCCACCGCCACCAGTGCGAAACCTCCGGCATTTGCCCGGTGTGCCAGTTGGTTGATGTTGTTGGCTTCCCCTGCCAGCTTGCGGATGGTGTCCGCATCCTGCCTATTCAGCCGGGGTATGACCTCTGCCGAAACAACTGCCTGCCGGACATACTCACTGACACGCAACCCGGCTTCTCCGGCTCTCTTTCTGATGGCGTAATACTGCAACTCGGTCAGTTTCGTACTGACAACCCGTTGCTGCTTCTCTATCCGTTTCTTTGCCGGACGTCCCCCCGGCTTATCCTTTATATTCGTCATAGGTTTTTACGTTTAAATGGTGTCTTAAAAATTGCGACCAACGGGAGAAATTTTCTTTGCGATGAGCAAAGCAAGGTAGTTTCGGTTTACCGAAACATAACCTTGCTCTCCAAATTAAACCGCCTGCCGTTGGTAATCCTGCCGGACTAAATCCCCCTGCCCCTTTTCTGTCTTGGGGCGGCACGTTGTCCGGTTTCCTGCTTTATCTCCTGTACTTGGCTGGTGCTGTTCTTCTGTTCCTGCTTCTTGCCGCACAGGTAATCGTTCAAGTCTGAATAGCCCCTATAATTGTCCGAGAAGTCACGCACATGGTAGGAGTATTCCAATGCAATAGCCTGTGTCGCCTTATACCCCGTCTCGTCATTGTCAAGCATACAGTGGATGCGTTCATATGGGTACAGCACGTCAATGGCTTTCGGCACGTTGACAGTAGAGTTGAGTATGACATAATCCTGTCTGTCAAGGTCGGGCATGGTCGGACAGTTCTTCATCCGGAGCGTGAGGAAAGAAAGATAATCCATAAAACCCTCGAATACCAAACATTTCTCTCTCGGCTCTCCCTGCTGCCGTATATGGGTGATGTCTTTCGGGGCGATGCAGCCTTTGAAAAAGGAATTGCGAACCTCGTAACCTCCTGCCATATTCGGGAAACCGATAGCAAAGAACGGTCTGCCGTTATTGGTAAAATGGAGTTCCTTACATTCTCTTTTTGCCAGTTCGATATTGATACCCCGCCCCTGCAAGTAACGGAGCAATGCCGGATGGGTCAAGTCACGGACTTCCAAATGTTGAAAACTCGGTTCTGTCCTACGCTGGGGAAAAGAAAAACTGACCGGGCGGACGTGCGGTGTCTGTTCCGCTATCCGGTTTAAAAGGTATGGCAGGCTGTCGGAGCAATAGAGTTCCTTTGCCAGTGCAATGATGTTGCCGCCCTTGCCTGCGCCAAAGTCATACCAAAGGTTGCGGTCAGTGTTCACCTTGAAAGACGGTTCGTGTTCCTCCCTTAACGGTGATTTGTACCATAAGCCGTTGCCCTGCTGCTTGACAGGAGAGTAACCTAAACTGTGCAGATAGTCTGCGATGGGTATTTGTTTCACATCTTCGATGTTCATAACATTTTCTTTTTTGGGGATTAAAAAATAGTTGAAAAGTGCGCCAGTCCTGTTTAGTCCGTTATATATATACCCGTACCATACTAAACCTGCCTGTTCCGATACAGGGAAATAGTAAGTCCGTTCCTCTTATATATACACCCGGACTAAACCAAACTGACTTTTAATAATGGAAATCGGGATTATATCGGTAGCCCTTGCCCTCTTTCACAATCATGCGCTTGTTCACAAGAAACTTGTTAAGTGACACAAGGACATTGCGTCCACGCTCGTAGCCGATACTCGCATAACCCTGCTTCAATGCCGCTATGACATTGGAATAGCCTTGTACCACCTGCTTGCCGAAACCGTTCTCCAACGCTTCCCGATGTTGCTGTTCAGTCAGTTCCGTAAGCGGAAAATTCCTGTCTTGCTTAGGTTGTTGGAATACATAATCATCCACGATTTCGGGCAAAGCGTTGTCATTGATACGAAATGCGAACGGGTCAAATTCCCGGTCACGTATGTGCATCGCCTTTACCTCGCTTATGTTGCCGTCCTGCTGGCTTTTCGTGATTTGCAGGACGGTTTCAGCCTTGTTGTTCAGCTCCGTACCAATATGCCCCCTTGTGTTGTCATCCCCCTTGTTCAAATGCAGTACAGTATGGATATGCAGGTTATATCCGCTTGACCAGCGCATCAAGAGGTTGATTAGGTCAGTCGATTCACTGGGGCTGTTGATGTCATACATCAAGTCACGGATTCCGTCAATAATGAGTAACCCCACATCGGGCATATTTTCAAGCATATAGCCGATAATCTGTTTCCGCTTGTCGGGTGTCTGCTCCCTTAGCACGATGAAAACAAAATCGTCTCTGTCCTTGTCGGTAGGCAGTCCGGCAAGTCGCAAAATACGCTCCATGACCTTATGGCAATGGTATTTACTCTGCTCGGTATCTACATAGAGGATTTTCCGCTTGTTCGGTGGCAGATATGCCGAATACTTCAGTACTTCGTCATTCTTCAACGCTGCCGCAACGATGGCGGAAATGTTGAATGTCTTTTTGCTCTTGGCTTTACCTGTGGATGCGCTGAAATTACCCAGCGTGCCAATGGTAGAGCCGTTCACCCAGAGTATTTCGGGCGGTACTTCGTAAGTGTCCGTCACCTTTAGATGGATGGTTTTCCAAAGGGCTGCAAAATCCTCTTTCTGCATAGTGACATCCTGCCCGGCTTCTGTCGCTTTTCTATTTTCCATAGCCGCTATTTCTTTAGGGGACGGTTAAGGATATATTTCTGCGCTTCCTGCTCTATCTGCGCCTGCGTCTTCACGGGGTTCTGACGCAACCACGCTTCTAATTCCGCTTTCTCAAAATAAAGCATTTTGCCCTGCGGCTTGTAATGGGGTATCAAGTTACCCGAAGTCAACTTGTACAGGTAACTTTTAGAAAGGTTCAAAAATTTGCTCGCTTCATCGAAACTAAGCACGTTTTTTGAAAGGAACAACATCTTTTCGAGTTCGGAAACTCTTAACTCTAAATCTCTTTCCATATTGTTTAGGAATTTAGGTGAAACAATATGAAGGTGCGCACCCTCGTTTTTTTTGTTAACGGGGGCAAAGTTAAGAGGTTGAAAATGAAGTCTAATTGACCTTTGTTTGAGCGTTCAATCTATGCTCAACCTTTTTTCAGTTGTTTGATGTACTTGTCTATGATTTCATATCCTTTCGGATAGATGTTTTTTGCTTGGTCTGTTGCACTGGATAAGTCAGTACGTGTAAGTGGTTCTCCTTTTATCTTTCCTAATATCAGCTTGTTATTTGCTATGACAGACTGCCATTCATAAACAATGTAATTATAGCAGCCAAGCTGCATCATAAGATAGGCTAACAGACGGGTATTATTAACTTTCAATACCCCATTCAGTTTGCAGTTGAAAAAATCGGTAAGTATTTTGGCACTGACGGTAGTAGTAAACATATTCGCTTCATTCACACAGTCGGTCAGAAGTTTGATTTCATTGGCTTTCAACGTGGACTTGAAAGGATTGCTTTTGCCCACAATCTTGGTTGGATTAGTATCTGCACTTTCCTCTTTCTCTTTTGGCAAGACTTGCTCTTGGATGGCAACCGCATCTGTATGGTAATTGCTTTCCTGTTCTTGCAGATAGCGCAAATACTTGGAAAGCACGACAAGACTAACGATAATGGACAAATAGGGAAGCCGCCCATCATAACAGGACGGTTCATGCAAATATGCGTCCATATCAAAATCAGAGCAGCGGAAACCGATATACTTTTTTCTTTCATCAGAATTCAAGTCCTCAAAATAACCGCTTTCCCACAAAAAATCGGGAATATCCATATCCAATACAATGTTACGCACGACACGGTATTTTTGTTGGATGGCTACAATATTTTCAGTCACACGGAAAATTTCTTGCCGCAAATAATCCTTTAGCTGAGCTTGCGTCAAATATTCACGTTTTAAAAATAGTGCATCTACTTTAGTTTTATAGTCATGAGCTATACAACTATCTAATATCTTCTGTATTTCTCTGAAATTGTTTTCCATATGATTTTCCATAATCGTGCGCCTTTAAACGTTCTTACTACAAATATAAGGTAAGAATCTCACTTTTCCCGAAAACATCGGCAATAATAAGGTAGATAAAGATAGGATAAGCGTTAAGAAATCATAAAGATATGGGGAAGAAAACTATTAAAGTACACCTTTTCTTTGTATTCGTCATTCAGTACACATTTAGTACGCCCTATAAAAGCAGAAAATCCTGATAATCAGGTGATTATCAGGATTTATTCGTACCCAGACCCGGGGTCGAACCGGGATGGATGTTACTCCACTGGTGTTTGAGACCAGCGCGTCTACCGATTCCGCCATCTGGGCATCATTTTCGATTGCGAGTGCAAAGGTACACATATTTTTCGATAGTGCAAGAAATTCGGACAAAAAAGTTGAAAAAAAGTTTTCTAACACTATTTAGAATCCTTTTCGGGCGTTTCTTGCAAAATAAGCCCTATCTTAGCATCAAACTTTAATGCCAGCATCAACCATGGACAGTAAAAATTTTTATTGCATCATCATGGCCGGAGGAACCGGGCGTCGGTTCTGGCCATACAGCCGGAAAGCCTTACCCAAACAATTTCTAGACTTTTTTGGAACTGGCCAGACACTCTTGCAGCAAACTTACGAAAGATATAAGCAGATTCTTCCTGCAGAGAATATTTTCATTACAACCAACCAGCATTACAGGGAACTGGTACTGAACTCGCTTCCCGGTTTCAGCGAATCTAACCTGATTGTGGAAGAGGAACACCGGAATACGGCACCAGCCATTGCATACGCATCGTATGTCATTCAAAAAATCAATCCGGATGCCAGCATCGTGGTAGCTCCTTCCGATCACCTGATTCTAAAAATGGATGAGTTCAAACGGGATATTCTGAAATCGCTGGAATTTGCATCCCATTCAGACAAACTCCTGACATTGGGTATTAAACCCAGCTATCCGGAAACGGGCTATGGATATATCCAAGTTTCGGAAGAAAAAGAAGAAGATTTCTATAAAGTCAAGACATTCATTGAGAAACCGTTGCGAGAATTTGCCGAAGTATTTGTACAAAGTAATGAGTTCTATTGGAATTCCGGTATCTTTGTATGGCACGTCAAAACAATAATGAAGGCATTCCATGAAATGATGGCGGAGGTATGTCCGCAAGTGGAATGTGACATGCCGAAATTCAGTACTTGCCCCAACAGTTCCATCGATTATAGCATCATGGAAAAGGCTGACAATGTATATGTACTGCTTTGTGACTTCGGGTGGGCAGACATAGGCACATGGAACGCATTGTACGATGCTTCTCCCAAAGATGAAAATCAGAATGTGACGACGCACAGTAATGCGTTGCTATATAACTGCAAGGACAATATCATCATGACTCCCAAAGATAAATTAGTGGTTGTACAAGACTTGGAAGGATATCTGGTGGCAGAACAGGGGAATGCCCTGCTTATCTGCAAAAAGGATGATCAGAATGCCATCCGGAAGTTTGTCAACGATGCAGAAATGAAGTTTGGTGAGTTGTATTCATGAGTCACAATAAACCTTCTCACACATAAAAGAATGGCTTGTCTCTCTGGTGGAAAGACAAGCCATTCTTTTTATAGCGACCCAACTTAATACTCAAAGGTAATTCCTAACGTAGGGAGTAACGTGCCACTCTCCTGGCGGATGGATTTCATGACATATCGCTGCTCACTCAGCGGTGCGGAAGGATTCTCAATCTGTCCGGTACTCATCAGGGCATCAGGCTGACGCAGCTTGCTGGCTGTAATATTCTGAATGTCTAGATAAAAGCCTAACATACATTTTTTCAGATAGAAGGTTTTATCTACCCGTACATCCAGTTGTCCGAAAACCGGCAGACGCTCCTGATTATAGCGGCTATAATCATAGTAAGCGCGTCCCTGCACATTCCAAGCTTCCACCAGCGAAGATTTTTCCACATCGTAAGGCGTATAAGGGGAACCACCTATACAACTAACCTTAGCTCCTAAACTCCAATGTTTGGGGAAGTTATAGGTTCCGCTCATATTCAGAATAAAACGGTTATCCCAAGCGGAAGGTACGTAGCTTCCTTGCTCGCCATCCTTAAATTCACTCTTGAAAATAGTCAGCGAGGAAGAGAGATTCAGCTTTTGTGCCAGCAGCCACTTGAACATCAGTTCTACCCCATACGAGCGACCTTTTGCTTCGGAAGAGAGCGCTTCATTTCCGATGGTTCCATAATCATTTCCTTTGCAGGAAAGAGGTATCTGGTCGGACAAGGAGAAAGGCATGTGCCCGTATAATTTATAGAAGCCTTCCACTGACAGCTCCATATTTTCATTGGGTGTCCATGACAGCCCCAGACTTTCCTGTGACACGGAGATGTAATCCAAGTGACGGTTGACATACTCCCCTTCTTCCCCTTTGAAACCTAGTGCGGTATAAGAAGGAAGCTGATAATACAGTCCCACATGTCCACTTAAAGTAAGCCCCTCAATCAGCTGATAGGATACTGACAAACGGGGGGAAAGCTGACGCCACAATTCCTTCATTTTATCGCTATAGTTATTTCCATCGGTACGTACGCCCATGGAGGCCGTGAAACTTTTGTCGGGAGCGGCATAATCGACTGAGGCAAACATCCCCCAACGCCAGAGAGACAAATCGGTATGGTAATCATATTCCCTCAAGACATTGGCAAAGACCTTGCGGTATTCATTGCTTTTGTAACGGGAATAATTCAAATCGAACCCGGCTTTTACTTTCCACACGCTCCATGAGGAGGTATTTTCCATGCGCAATTTGGTTTCCTGCTCAATCGACCCCAACCGCAGTGTCAGATTTTCTTCGCTGCTTTCGTCATTGTCGCGATATTTTACATTCCGGTTGTTCAGATAGCTTTGACTTAATACGATTGACTGCACATGCCGCTGGGAATAATGACGGTACACACCTCCCACGGTATAGGTTTCCTGATTGATTTCGGGAAGGTAACTGAGCATATACTCGGCATCTTCGCCTTCAATCCCCAAATTGAGTTTCATGCGGTCAATTCCTCCAAGACCAAGCAAAGTCAGTTCGTTGTGGCTGTCAAAACGGGTTTTAATTTTAAAGGAAGCATCGGTATAAGCCGGAAGGAAAGGCAGGCCCAAAATTTTAAACAATGCCTGCAAATAAGACTGGCGTACCGACACCAAATAAGAAGTCTTGTTACCAATATGTCCGTTGGAGCTGAGTGAAACCTCCGAAGCACCTAAAGTTGCCTTCAGGGAATTGCGCTCCATGTCTCCATCGCGCAGACTAAAGTCGAGTACACTACTCAACGCATTACCTTTATCGGCTGGGAATGCCCCGCTGTAAAACTTCACACTACGAATCAAATCGGCATCAATCAGTCCGACAGGACCTCCGGAAGCTCCTTGTGTACTGAAGTGATTGATATTCGGGATCTCTACCCCATCCAGGTAGAAACGGTTTTCGGAAGGACCACCTCCCCGCACAATCAGGTCATTGCGATAGCCTATAGGAGAAAAAGCTACTCCCGGATAATTTTGTACAACTTTCGAAATATCCCGGTTCGCTCCCGGGGCTTTTTCAATCTCCTGCAAGCCAATCACCCGAAGGCTGACAGGACTCTCCGGTACTTTCTGGAAAGGAGAAGCTGTCACAACGACCTCATTCAACGACGCATTTTCTTCCTCCAGTTCAATCTGTACATAAGGTGTCACGTGATTCACCCGATATTCCGGAGTCAGCTCCGTTTTATACCCAAGGAAAGAAGCTTGCAGACGGTAAATACCCGGTGGCACCTGAGTGATGAGAAAATTTCCATTGGCATCGGTAGAAGCCCCGATACCCAATCCCACTACAAGCACATTCACAAACTCCAACGGCTGGCGGGTGGACTTGTCAATTACCACTCCTTTTATCTGATATTCGGCTGCAAAAACATTCCAGCACAGACAGCAAAGAAGAATAAAGAAAGAAATTCGTCTAATACGCATAGGCTACAATTCTAAAAGAAAACAGGCATGGTTTTCATGGAATCTGTCCAACTGAAAACCACGCCTGAAAATACGAAGAATCCTTTATATCAAAGGTATTTTTGAGAAGAAAATTATTTGCTTTCAGCTTTCCAAGCAGAATTTATTGCATTGGCAATTTCAATGAATTCTTCCTGAGAAAGTTTAAGTTTTGGATTAGAGAACAACATGTCCGATTCATTCTGGATAGGAATCAGGTGAATGTGTGCATGAGGAACTTCCAGACCAATCACAGCCTCACCTACTTTTTTGCAAGGGAAAGCTTTCTGGATAGCCAGCGCCACATGCTTGGCAAACACATGCATCTGAGCCAGCTCCTCATCGCTTAAATCGTAGATATAGTCTACTTCCCGCTTGGGAACTACCAGCGTATGTCCTTTCACCAAAGGATTGATGTCAAGAAACGCATAAAAATTGGCATCTTCGGCTACCTTGTAGCTCGGAATTTCGCCCGCAATGATTTTACTGAATATTGTTGCCATATTGTTTAGATATTAAATAAGGCAAGCCCGCCAAAGCAGACCTGCCTTATACATTAAAATGATATACCCATAATTTCCAAAGAGATTTTTCCCTGTGGAATAGTGATTTCTGCTACATCACCTACCTTCTTTCCTAACAGGCCCTGTGCAATCGGTGTATTCACTGAAATTTTACCCTGCTTCAGGTTAGCTTCACTTTCTGATACGATAGTGTAAGCCATCTTCATGCCTGTTTTCACATTTTTCAGTTCCACACGGCTCAGAATCTGCACAGTGTCAGTCTTCAGCTTAGATGTATCAATAATCTTGGCATCACCGATGGTTGCCTTCAACTGGTTGATTTTCATTTCCAGCAAGCCTTGTGCCTCTTTTGCAGCATCGTATTCTGCATTCTCTGACAAATCGCCTTTATCACGCGCTTCTGCAATAGCAGCTACAATCTTCGGACGTTCCACCGATTCCAAATGTTTCAATTCAGCTACCAGTTTCTGATAGCCTTCTTCTGACATGTAAGCCATAATTTTTCTCCTTAAATATTCGTTATTAAATTATTTATTTTCAACAAAAGTAAAGGGCTGTCCAAAATAAGAACCGTTTATCACAAAAGTAAAGTCATTCTGAACGAAGAGTGAACCCTCCACAGGATGTGGAAACAAACGGATTCTTCACTTTGTTCAGAATGACAATCTGACAAATCAATTTTTATTTTGATACAGCCTCTCTTTCTCAGAGTCTTATATCTTGCGACAAAGATAAATCTTTTTACAATACCAGTCAAGTTTATCTATACATGCTTTTCAACATGTTACAACAAATTCTTGATGGCTTCTTCCATATTTGTCTTTTCCTCCACACGCAAGCTCAACTCGTTATTACGATTAACCAAGAATGCAGTAGGCAACTGGGTTACGCCGTACAAGTTAAGATAGGTAGAATAAGGTCCCTGCGGGTCGCGAACACAAATCCAAGGAAGATTATCCGCAGCTGTCTTCCAGAAATGTTCGTCTGCATCCAAAGAAATCTGATAAATCACCAGTCCCTGAGAAGCATATTTATTATACAGTTCACGCAAAGCCAGATTACGTGCTCCTGAAGCTGCTGAAGAATAGGCTGTAAAATCAATCAAGACTACTTTACCTTTCAGGTCTGTCAGACGATGTATCTTTCCATTTAAATCTTTCAGCTCAATATCAATGATAGAAGCTTCCTGAATCTTATCGGCTGGAAGTGTCACATCTTTTACCTGAGGCGTACGGGTATTCTTCATTCCCTTTATTACCATATTGTAAAGGTTGCGTGAACGATCAGCATGAGGATACAGATTATTCAGGCTAGTAGCCACCGCCGCAAAGCATTTCACATCTTCCTTACTCGTCAGCGGATCAAAAATCATATAACCATTCAACTGCTGGAACAAAGCAAAATAAGCGTATGCCTTGTTAGGAGCTGCAAAAATATAATTGCGCTTTACCTGATCCTTATATGCATTCACCAATGAGAACAAACTATCTTGGGCTACTCCGGCTGGCAGTCCAGACTGCCCCAGTTTATTCACCTGATCCTGCAAATTTGCCTGAAGCAGTACCAGTTCCTTTATTTTTTGGTTATTTTCTGAACCCTCCACCTGATAAGCAGTAGCAAAGCCCGAATTATCAGCTTTTATCGTCACGGTCTCAGTAGAATCAACAGAGAAATTAATAACCTGATTATCCAGACGAAGCCGATAGAAATCAGGAGAATCCGGACGTGTACCCGAAAAGCGGAAAGTTCCGTCCTCATCCAATTTAACAGAATCGACCTGCACGATACCTTCCAGGCTGGTGTGTTCCAAATACAGCATCTTGTCGGCTGCACCCGATACTGTTCCTTCTACTTTAAAAGCAGGTTCATTGTGACATGCCATCAGTCCGGCCGACAGCAGTGCCGTTAACAGATAAGTATTTCTTCTCATACCTGATTTTCTTTAATCTCACATTCTTATGTAAATTCAAGGTGCAAAGATACGGCTTTTCATGACGCCACAAAGTTTTTAAAAGATAAATCCACCATCAAACCGACGAAAACCGTTGTTTTTACGACAAATTATTGTATAAAAAGCACTTCATACTGAAACTTTTACATAAATACCCACTTTTATCCATAATAAAACATTATCTTTGTACGCTTTTTTAGATGAAATAATATTAAATCAATTTTTATGATCAATCCTATTGTTAAGACGATCGAGCTGAATGATGGAAGAACCATCACACTCGAAACGGGAAAGCTGGCAAAACAGGCAGATGGTGCTGTTATGCTACGCATGGGTAACACCATGTTGCTGGCTACTGTTTGTGCAGCAAAAGATGCAGTTCCCGGTACAGATTTTATGCCTCTCCAGGTAGAGTACAGAGAAAAATACTCCGCATTCGGACGTTTCCCCGGTGGCTTTACCAAACGTGAAGGAAAGGCTTCAGATTACGAAATCCTCACTTGCCGTCTGGTAGACCGCGCATTGCGCCCTCTGTTCCCGGACAATTATCATGCTGAAGTTTACGTAAATATCATACTTTATTCTGCTGATGGCGTAGATATGCCGGATGCACTGGCTGGTCTGGCTGCTTCTGCCGCACTGGCTGTTTCTGACATTCCGTTCGGAGGTCCGATTTCTGAAGTACGTGTAGCACGTATCGACGGTCAGTTCGTTATCAACCCGACATTCGAAGCACTGGAACGTGCTGACATGGATATCATGGTTGCCGCTACTTATGAAAACATCATGATGGTGGAAGGCGAAATGAAGGAAGTTTCTGAACAAGACCTGTTGGAAGCCATGAAGTTTGCTCACGAAGCAATCAAGGTTCACTGCAAGGCTCAGATGGAACTGATGGAAGAAGTCGGCAAGACTGTAAAACGTGAATACTGTCACGAAGAAAATGACGAAGACCTGCGCAAGGCTGTACACGATGCTTGCTACGAAAAAGCATACGCCATTGCAAAATCAGGCAACAAGAACAAACACGAAAGAGGAGATGCTTTCGATGCTGTTTGCGAAGAATTCAAGGCTCAGTTCTCTGAAGAAGAACTGGAAGAAAAGGGTCCGATGATTGACCGCTACTATCACGACGTAGAAAAAGAAGCAATGCGTCGTTGTATCCTTGATGAAGGCAAACGTCTGGACGGTCGTGCTACTACAGAAATCCGTCCTATCTGGTGCGAAACCAGTCCGCTGCCGGGTCCTCACGGTTCTTCTATCTTTACTCGTGGTGAAACTCAGTCTTTGAGTACTGTTACACTGGGTACAAAGATGGACGAAAAGATTGTAGACGATGTACTCGACCAGCACAAAGAACGCTTCCTGCTTCATTACAACTTCCCTCCTTTCTCTACAGGAGAAGCAAAAGCACAGCGTGGCGTAGGCCGTCGTGAAATTGGTCACGGTCATCTGGCATGGCGTGCATTGAAAGGACAGATTCCGGCAGATTATCCTTACTGCGTACGCGTAGTTTCTGATATTCTGGAATCTAACGGTTCTTCTTCTATGGCTACAGTTTGTGCCGGAACATTGGCTTTGATGGATGCAGGTGTACCTATCAAGAAGCCGGTTTCAGGTATTGCGATGGGATTGATCAAGAATGCCGGCGAAGATAAATACGCTGTATTGTCAGATATTTTGGGCGACGAAGACCACCTGGGTGACATGGACTTCAAGGTTACAGGTACACGCGACGGTATCACAGCTACTCAGATGGATATCAAATGTGACGGTCTGACTTACGATATTCTGGAAAAAGCATTGATGCAGGCTAAACAAGGACGTGAATACATCCTCGGCAAACTGACTGAATGCATTGCAGAACCTCGTGCAGAACTCAAACCTCATGCTCCACGTATTGAAACTCTGACTATTCCGAAAGAATTCATCGGAGCTGTAATCGGCCCGGGCGGAAAGATTATCCAGGGTATGCAGGAAGAAACCGGTGCTACTATCACTATTGAAGAAGTAGACGGTGCAGGCCGCATCGAAATTGCAGGAACAAACAAGAAATGTATCGACGACGCAATGCGTATGATAAAGGCTATTGTAGCTGTTCCTGAAGTAGGTGAAGTATACACTGGTAAGGTTCGCTCTATCATGCCTTACGGTGCATTCGTAGAATTCCTGCCAGGAAAAGACGGATTGTTGCACATCTCTGAAATCGACTGGAAACGCTTCGAAACAATCGAAGAAACCGGATTGAAAGAAGGCGATGAAATTGAAGTGAAACTGCTGGACATCGACCCGAAAACTGGTAAGTTCAAGCTGTCACACAAGGTATTGCTTCCGAAACCGGAAGGAATGACCGAAAATCATCCGAAACGCGAACGTCGTCCGCAGAATAACCACAAGGATAAAGAATAATCTACTTATATATCCTTTAACCCCAAAGGCTGCCCTTACCGGCAGCCTTTTTTATTTGACACCACCACACACAAAAAGATATTTTTAACATCCCTCCTGAACCATTCTGTTTTTATTTTCGTACTTTTGGGTAAATGAACTTTAAATAGCTATATTATGAACGCAAATCCTGTATTCAGTTTGCACATCCCGACCAAAATTTTGTTCGGATGCGGAGAGTTAAGAAAGTTGGCGACAGAAAAGTTACCCGGCAAGAAAGCCCTGATTGTCATCTCGTCAGGAACCTCCATGAAGAAATACGGCTACCTCGACAAAGTCGTTGAACTGTTGCAAGAAAACAATACGGAATCTGTTGTCTACGACAAGATTCTGCCCAACCCGATTAAATCTCACGTAATGGAAGCAGCTTCTGTCTGTCGTGAACAGAAATGTGATTTTATCGTCGGACTTGGCGGAGGAAGTAGCATTGACTCTGCGAAAGCCATTGCCGTTATGGCCTGCAACGACGGAGATTACTGGGATTACATCCCGGCAGGCAGCGGAAAAGGACGTCCTGTAACCAAGGCACTGCCCGTGATTGCCATTCCTACCACTGCAGGAACAGGTACGGAAGCTGACCCATGGAGCGTGATTACCAATGAAGAAGCAAAAGAGAAAATCGGCTTCGGAAGCACACTGACCTTCCCTGTACTTTCTATTATTGATCCGGAACTGATGGTTTCCATTCCTCCGCATCTTACCGCTTATCAGGGATTTGATGCCTTCTTCCATGCTGCCGAAGGCTTCTTAGCAAACTGCGCTACTCCTATCAGCGACTTGTATGCCCTTGAAGCCATTCGTTTATTGTACAAATACCTTCCAGTAGCCGTAAAAGATGGACGTAACCTCAAGGCACGCGCGAAAGTAGCATGGGCCAGCACATTGGCCGGACTGGTAGAAGCCACTTCCTGCTGCATTTCAGAACACTCTATGGAGCACGCCATGAGTGCCTTCCATCCGGAACTGCCGCACGGCGCCGGACTGATTGCCATCAGCGAAGCATATTTCGAAACATTCCGTAACGACTGCATGAAACGTTACATGAAAATGGCCGAAATCATGACTCAACAAAAGAGTAACCGTCCCAGCGATTTTATCGATGCACTGGTACGCATGCAGAAAGAATGCAACGTATACCAATTGAAACTGAGCGACTGGGGAGTGAAAGAAGAAGAACTTCCTCTCATGGTACAAAACGCACGCGATACCATGGGTTCATTGTTTACTCTCGACCCGCGTCCGCTGACCGATGAAGAAGTGCTACAAATTTACCAGAAATCTTTCCGATAAAAGCCGGAGAGAGATACAAAAAAAGGAGGAATGTTTGTTCCTCCTTTTTTGTATCTCAGTTTTAAAACTTTTAAACCTGTGCCATAGCCTGTTCCAGGTCGGCAATAATATCGTTGACATTTTCAATGCCGACAGACAAGCGAATCAAATCAGGAGCCACACCCGCTTCAATCAGCTGTTCATCTGTCAACTGACGATGTGTATGGCTGGCCGGATGCAACACACAAGTACGTGCATCTGCCACGTGAGTCACAATACAAGCCAGTTTCAGACTATCCATAAATTTGATAGCCTCTTCACGAGTACCTTCCAGACCGAAAGCAATCACGCCACAAGAACCGTTAGGCATATATTTCTGAGCCAGTTCATAATACTTGTTGCTCTTCAATCCGCAATAGTTTACCCATTTCACTTTCGGATTTGCTTCCAGCCATTCCGCTATTTTCTGCGCATTTTCACAGTGACGCGGTACACGCAAATGCAATGTTTCCAGTCCAAGATTCAACAGGAACGCATTCTCCGGTGACTGTATAGAACCCAAATCACGCATCAGTTGCGCAGTAGCCTTGGTCATATAAGCCATCTTTCCGAAAGCCTTTGTATAAGTAAGTCCATGATAAGACTCATCTGGCTGTGTCAATCCCGGGAATTTGTCGGCATGTGCATCCCAGTCAAAATTACCGCTATCTACAATAGCACCTCCCACACAAGTGGCATGTCCATCCATGTATTTCGTAGTAGAATGTGTCACGATGTCTGCTCCCCATTCGAAAGGACGGCAGTTAATCGGAGTAGCAAAAGTATTATCCACAATCAAAGGCACTCCGTGTTTATGGGCAATACGGGCAAATTTCTCAATATCGAGCACATTGATACCCGGATTAGAGATTGTTTCTCCGAACAAACATTTAGTATTCGGACGGAAAGCCTTTTCTATTTCTTCTTCCGGAGCATCCGCATCAATAAAGGTACACTCAATACCCAGTTTCTTCATCGTTACAGCGAACAGATTGAATGTACCTCCATAAATGGTAGATGAGCAGACAAAATGGTCGCCTGCCTCGCAAATATTAAATACGGCATAGAAGTTAGCTGCCTGACCCGATGAAGTCAACATAGCTCCTACTCCTCCTTCCAATGCTGCAATCTTGGCAGCTACGGCATCATTCGTTGGGTTCTGCAAGCGAGTATAAAAATAACCGCTGTCTTCCAAATCGAAAAGACGAGCCATCTGTTCACTGGTATCATACTTAAACGTTGTACTTTGATAAATAGGCAATACACGAGGTTCTCCTTTTTTCGGAGTCCATCCAGCCTGTACACAAAGTGTCTCTTTGTTGAATTTCTGTTCCATCTTATATAATATTATTTATCTACAAATCATTCTGACGGACAAAAGTAAGAAATATTCCACCATTGATAGCAGATTTATGAAAAAAAGATGTACATTTGGTGAAAACTTAAAAGCATTACTATGAACGCAGAATTCCAATTCAAGCACGAAATCCCAGTACAAATCCGTTTCAGCGATGTAGACCAGTACGGTCACATGAATAATTCCGTGTATTTTTCGTTGTACGACCTGGCTAAAACATCCTATTTCCGCGATGTGTTTGGGGAAGAAGAACGCGACAAATTCAATGTGGTAGTAGTCAATATCAATGCAGACTTTTTAGCACCTGTATTCTTTTCTGACGAACTCATGATTGAAACGACTGTGATCCACCTCGGGCATAAGAGTTTAACCATGCTACAACGAGCCTTCAATAAGGCCAGCGGTGTATTGAAGTGCCAGTGCCGTACCGTATTGGTGGGATATGATATACTGACCAAAGAACCCATGGAAATTCCGATGGCATATAAACAAGCTATCTGTGATTATGAAGGAAAAACATTAAGCGAACTATCCCAGCCTATTCAATAAAAAAATCCTGCCCTAAGGGCAGGATTTTTTATTTACTTAACCAATATTATTCCTCCATCCGGTTGGAGTACCACTTTCACCTCTTCCGGATTCTTGATTTTCAGTTCCTCCAGCTGCAGCTGACGTTTCTTGTCGTCCAGATAATAGGAAACCGTTTCGCCTTTCTCCCACATCGGCAGGTTCAGGCTTAGTTTCAATGGTTCTTTCTGCGCATTTACACCCACTACATACCAGCGGTCGCCATGACGGCGGGCCAGTACACAGTATTTGCCGGGATAACCGTCAAGGAACACCGTTTCATCCCACGTAGTAGGTACCTGCTTCATAAAATCGATAGCCAGTGCCGGTGCATCCGTCAGGTTGTTCGGAGCCAGCGCAAAGTTCTGAATCGGGTTCTGATACAGCACTGCCGTAGCCAGCTGGAACACGTCCGTCGTCTTGCGGATAGTACCTCCGTCGTTCGTACGATTGTGGCGTTTGTTCAGCAGCGTACCGCCAAATTCCATACAACCGATGGTATTGCGGATAAACGGATGCAGGCAGGCATTGTAAGCCTCCATGTCATCGAAGTGCTGGTTGAATATCAGATTTTCAGAAGCAAGTACCGCCTCACTGCCCACATAGTTCGGATACATGCGTTCCCAACCGCGAGGAATCGTACAGCCATGGAAGATTATCATCAGGCCGTATTCGTTGGCATCGGTCAGGATGTCTTCGTACAAGCCCATCATCTGCTGCTTGTCACTGCCGAAGAAGTCCACCTTCAGTCCCTTCACGCCGCACTTCTGCAACCATTTCATCTCTTTCTTGCGGGCTACCGAGTTGCTCATGCACTGCTTGGCATCCTGGGGAGCGTCGTTCCAGTAACCGTTGGAGTTGTACCACACGAATACATCCACGTTCTTCTGGTGAGCGTACTTGAACAGCTCTTCCATACGGTCGCGGCCGATGTTCTTTTCCCAGCCTCCGTCAATCAGCGTATATTCATAACCCATTTCACTGGCCAGGTCAATGAAACGAATCTGGTCATCGTAGTTGATGCTAGGGTCCTGCCACATAATCCAGCTCCACGTAGAACGGCCGAACTTGTATTCCTGTGATGGCTCATACAGCGGTTCCACCACATCAAACGGGACGGTAGTCTCCACTATCGGCTTCAGTCCGCTGCCCACCGTAATGGTACGCCACGGAGTAGCACCCGGAAGGGCCAGTCCCGGAGTAGAAGAACCCAGACCGTTCATCTCGCCCGGATTCGGGAAAGCAATACTGTAAAGGCCGTCTTTAGTAGCATCACTCAGGTGAGAAGCACAATACAGGCTGCGCACACCTGTCTCCGATACCAGCGCCCAGTTGTCGCCCACATGGAACAGAGCCGGGAAAGTATAGCCTTCACCATACTTGGAAGGGGTAGCCACAGGTTCATCGGGCACATATTCCTCCTCGTAGCTCGGCTTGGTACGCATCCAGCCTATCATCGGGTCACTCTGCGGAGAAAGGAACGTGGTGGTAGACGAAGGAAAATCAAAGCCGGTTGCCTCCTTTTCAATGACCATACAGGCCGTTTCGCCATACTGAGGCATCTCGTAGCGGAAAGCAATGTCGTTATTACTCAACTGAAACACGATGTCCAGTTTCTTCTTCTCCGCATTTTCAAGGGTTACAGTCAGCTTGTTGGCAGAATAATTCACCGTAGAACACTTGATACGGTCCTGCGTGTACGTCTTTTCCACCTTGTCCGCCTGCTGGCCGACAAAACTCATCTGATGGCTGAAGTCACCGATATTGGATACAAAGCCGAGAGGAGAGTTCTCCAGTACGGTCTTTCCATCGTAGGTCACCGAATAGACAGGCTTGCCGTCCTGCAACTGAAAATCGAGTTTCAAACGAGAATCAGGGCCGGTGACTGCCGCCTGCTGGGCAAATGTCTGTACCACCCCTGCAAATAATAAAGAAAATAAAGTAAGCTGCTTCATAAACAGTTTATATCATAAAACAATAACCTATCTCAAACTAATATTCCAAATTAGGGAGCCGACAAAATCAGCCCCCTAATTTTATTTATTTTCCGTAAGCATAGACCTCAGACAATGAACAGTTCTGATCACGATAACTGCTAAGAATCCTGATTTTCACATACCGTCCTGTCGTCGGAATTATACCAAACACTTGCTTGTCAGTATTTTGCTTCATCGTGAAGCGTCCTACCGGTTCTCCCCAGTCATTTCCATCTGTACTAACATAGAACTCACCCGATCCAGTATCTGTAAATCCACCTCCACGCTGTACCATGGCAAACTGAGTAAACGTATAATTCTGTTTTGCATCCAATACAATCTCATACGGAAGTCCTCTTTGTCCACTACCGTTCTGCCAAATTGAATGCCAATATGTACCTAAATCTCCATCCAAGACTTTATTTGCTGCTCCATTAGAACCTTCACCAGTAGTTTCCTCCGAGTTTGCCGTACCTGTCCACCCCGTGCGGTCCAGTTCTTTCGCCATAACACGAATCTTAATTGGGTACACATTCATCGTAGCAGAAACCGCAAACTGAGAAACACTCTTTATTTTCACGGGCAACATATAATCACCAGGAATGGTAAATTTAGAGCCATCAATTGTCACATTCAACTTAGAAGTTGTTGTTCCTGCTGGAAGAGAAACTAATTCATCAAAAGAATAGCTACCTTCCGGCATCATCTGGAAAACAGTTCCATTTTCGTCATTATAATCTGCTATAAAGTCTGCACTTTCAGTTTCTAATTCACATGACAAATCCCATTTGTTTTCCGTATCCAGTCCGATTTCTATTTCTTCCGTAATCGAAGGAACTTCCCCAAACAGAAACTCTTTCACTTCTTCGCTCTGAACAAAGAATCCCACATTCGGAGTCACCACACCTGTAATCTGAAGAAACAATTCATTCTTTGCTGCATTCACAGAGTCAGTCTGACTAGTCACTCTCAGCGGCAATACCCACTTTGCTTCTGGATTACTTTCAATCAGTGCTTTCACCTTGGTTGAGTTAACAGACACATTTACCGATTTTGAATGATCTTCAGATGTAAATACCAAGTCAGCAGTCTCCAAAGAAAAACTTTCTTCAGAAAGTACCTTATAGTTTACGGCTTCAGGATTACTATACAACTGATCCACTTCTTCCTGACTTAACACGTTTATCTGTGCATTCGCAGTCAGAGTAGGGTCACTTCCTGTCTTAATCACCGACAAGGTATAAGTGTAATCCTCACCTGTATCATATAACGTCATTTCTTGTTTTCCACTATTATTTACATACAAAATTTTATGATATTCTTGTGGCACAAGATTTTCCAAGTCATACTTGGAGTTATTGCAGGCACTCAACAACATAAGACATCCTGCCAAATAAATTATATTCTTTCTCATCAGATTCATTTCTTAAAACATTAATAACCTGGAGCCTGTACTAACTGAGGATTGCTATACAGTTCATCCATTCCTTGTCTAGACCAAATCGGCATCAAGTAAAGACGGTTATCCCATTTAAAGGGCTGATCAATCAAGGTTGGCTGATTGAACTCTTCAAAACTAGGATTTTCAACTAATCCATTCAAACCGTATCTGACTCCAGCTTTCAACATAGTCGGAGCAATCATCCAGCGGCGCACATCATAATAGCGGAAGCCTTCTTCGTACAATTCCACAAAGCGCTCATTACGAACCCAGTCCATCAATGTCATATCACCAGTCAAATCTGCATCCGTCAATTCTTTCAAGCCCGCTCTTTCTCTTATCTCATTCAGGTTGGCAAGCGATTCCGTTGTATTATCCAATGCCGCATAGCATTCAGCTAAATTCAAATATAATTCAGCCATACGGATATAAGGACGTCGAGCCGCACGATGAGTTCTTGTTCCATTTGCCCCAAAACGGATGTTAGGATCAATGAATTTCTTAGACAGATATCCGGTTCCTGCACAGTTACGAGTATTACTCTGACTCCATCCATTCGTATTGGTATTCTTTAAATTCAACCAAAGAGAGTTTCCGTCATTAATTTTCTTCGCATATTCACATCCATCAAATGCAATCCAAGCATAAAAACGAGCTTCACGCTTTGCATTCAATTTTATGATATCATTCTTCACATCCTCTCCATCCAAACGGTCTGTAACCAATTCCGGACTTTGAACAGCATCATTAAAACGTTCATACCAATCAGATTCCGGATAGAAATTCGCATCCTGACTAGGCAATTTGCCATTTTCTGTATAGAAATGCTGCACTGCATACAAGGTAGGAGCCATTCCCGACCATCCACCGGCATATTGTCCATCACTTTTCTTCACCACTCTACTCGGCAGACGAGAATCAGTAGCTTCTCCTCCATTATTCACATCAGAATCAATACGGTTTGCCCAAATCAATTCTTTGTTGCCCTGCCCTTCATTAGCAGTCACCAGATACTGGAACATACGTACTCTTCTCTTGAAAAGGTCATTTTCCTCTGTCTCCGTTTCTTTTCCAGGTATATAAGGTAAGCCTAATCCATCATTTTCTGCTATCTGATCTGCAGCCTCTATGCTGAACAACTCATAACCAGCTGCTTTTGCAGCAGCCAATGCCTCCTGCGCAGCTGTCAACGCCCGCTCCCACTTACTACGGTCATAAGTAGTGCTTACCAGATCCATTCCATATCCAGGAGTTTCAAAATTTACATTCTTCCAGTTTGGATAAGGGAATGAACCGTTCCACAAAGGAGATGCCGCACACAGCAATACTCTTGCTTTCAAAGCCTTACAAATGGTAGAAGTAGCACGTCCCAAATCATCCGTTTCTCTGACAGCAGGCAAAATCGTTGCAGCCGTATCCAACTTCTGTACAATATAATCTACACAATAATCAAAGTGAGAACGACCCGGAATCTGGCTGTTCGTTATATTCGGGTCCACTTTTTCTGTGATAATCGGACAAGGTCCCATAGCCTGAAGAATCCGGAAATGATAATACGCCTCCAGGAACCAACATTCAGCCTTGTATTCATCCTTATCCTCTTCTGTAACTCCTACAGGTTGAAGTTCATCTATCAAACTTAGAAAATGGTGTACATATCCTATCCAGTTATACCCCGGTACCCAGAATCCGAAATCATCAAAATTCTTACCGTTTCCCCAAGTCATATAAGTAGAAGCAGAAACTGTTCCCCAAGCAATTTGCTGTTGAAAATCATTCCAAGCCTTCGGTGCTACAATTTCATCTGCAGACTGTTCAAAAGCATTGAAGTCATAAGGCTGACAACGAGGTACATAGCCATAACAGGTAAACAAAAAGTTTTCTACTGCATTTTGATCTTTCATGGTGTCCTCAAAATCGGCCTGTGCGGGAGGAATCACATCTAGATAATTACAGGCAGTCAACATACAGCAAGGTATTACTATCATCCGTGCTGTCTTATATATATTTTTTATCAAATTCATAGTTTCATGTATTATTCATTAAAATGTAAGTTGAACTCCCAAGTTAAAAGTACGTTGCAAAGGATAAGCATTCCAACTTAATTCTGGATCCCACAATTTAAACGGACTGAACACAGCCAGGTTGTCTCCACTCAGGTATACACGGCAATAAGGGAAACGATAACCAATTTCCAGTGTCTTAAAGCGCAAGAAATTTCCATTTCTTAACCAATACGAACTAGGCTGAGTATTATTAGAAACATCTGCTTCAGTAATACCTAAACGAGGATATTCTGCATTAGGATTCGGATTATCTACTGACCAGTGATCGTCTGCAATCCACTGCATCAAGTTTCTTTCCAGCGTTTCCACCGTGATACCATCGCCACCACCGGCAAGGAATGGAGTGTATCCACTATTAATCATAATTTTACGTTTGGCAGAACCGTTAAAGAATACTCCAAAATCAAATTTCTTATATGATATATTCAAACCGAAACCATATTGGATGCGAGGCACTCCATTGTAAGGAGAAAGCATCACCTGGTCTTCTGTCGTAATCTGTCCATCCCCGTTTATATCCCGATACTTGATATCTCCCGGCATGATGTTAGAGCCCAGCTGAGACTGGTCTGCCCATTGATCAATTTCCTCCTGGCTAGTGAATAATCCTTCTGCGACATACCCAGTAAGTGTATTCAGTGGCTTGCCTGTTTTAGTCTGCCAAGTATATGGATAGTTAGGTTCGTCTACATATTTATATTCGTTCTGGTTATAGGTAAAGTTTCCACGCAAATCAATAGACCAGTCCTTTCCAAACTGTTTAGACCAGTTCACACTCAATTCATATCCCTGATTCACTACTTCTCCAATATTACTCCAAGGCAATGATCCCCAGTAACCCAACATATAAGGCCAGGAAGCACGCGCCATCAAGATTCTGTCTCGCTTATCGTGGAAATAATCAAAGGTGATATTCAACTGGTTAAACAGTGACATATCAAAACCAATATCAAACTTCTTGACATGTTCCCATCCTGCATTCTGCACAGCCAATACATAAAAGGCAGGACCTCTTCTATTTATCTCACTAGTAGGTAACCCTGTCCAAAAATCATGAGCACTTCCTATACTGATATTATTTTGATACAAGAAATGAGGAGCCCCTCCGTTAAACTCATCACTACCTACCAAACCATAAGAAGTTCTCACCTTCAAATGGCTAACATAGTTACTAATTGGTTCCCAGAACTTTTCTGAACTGACTACCCACCCCAAAGAAGCAGCCGGGAAGAATTCGAAACGCTCTCCTTTTGCCAAACGTTCAGAGCCATTGTAACCAAAGTTAAATTCCAGCAAGTACTTATTAGCAAAATCGTACGTCAAGCGTCCTGAATACCCCTGGTTTCTATTAGGTAACACATCATTTCTGTATTCACGCATCATGTACATCAACATGGCTGACAAGTTATGGTCGCCAAAACTACGCTTCCAGTCCAAACGTGCGTCAAAATAGAAGGTCTGATCAGAATTACGGCTAATTCCCGACTGACTAAGATATTGATCACCTGTTTGTAACAATTGAAGTTCGTACTCATCGGTATCCGGTAAATAACTACCGTCTTTTACCTTATAATAATAAGGTTTGATAGAACGATTATAAGAAGACTCTGACCAGTTCTTGAAGTTCACCAAAGCTTTTAAACTCAATCCTTCCGTGATAAAGTCCAGTTTCTGATTTAAACTGATAGAAGTATTCAGTGTATTGTAGTTCGTTTCTTTAAATGAACCTAACATTTCTGCATAAGGGTTCTTTCCGAGTACATTTGGTTTTATTTCTGCATTACCGAAGCGAATAAAACCATCATCCCCTTCCTGACTTGGAAAATAAGCAGGGAAAGCCACTGGATTCGCTCTCATTACAGTCTGGTACATATCCGACACACTGTAGTTAGGCCCCTGACGATTTCCAATCTGTGCCATCATACGAAGGTCAATCGTAGTCGTATTGGTTACCTTATAAGATATATTATTCTGGAAGTTATACTCCCAGTTATTGATGTTGGTATCATAATAATAATTCTTCGGTGCATCCAGCAAACCAGTATCATGATTGGCTTGCAAACTCATATAATATGTCACACGAGAACCACCACCTTGAAGATTAATATTGGCACGCTGATTATAGTTTCCTTCCTTAAAAATCAAGTCATACCAGTCCACATTCGGGTATACATACGGATTCAATCCTTTTTCAGTATTCAGAATCTGTTCTTCCGTATATTTCGGATTTGTGATAGGAGTAAGACTTCTAGCCTGAGCCGCTTCATTGTAAGTACGCATAAACGTCGGTCCGTCTGCAAATTCCACTACATTCATCGGCCGGAAATAAGATGCCTCCAAAGAAACATTTATCTTCGCTTTTGAGTTTTCCGTACCACTTTTTGTAGTAACCAGCATCACACCATTTGCACCTCGGTTACCGTAAATAGCCGTTGCCGAAGCATCTTTCAACAAAGAAAAACTTTCGATAGATTCTGCCGGAATACGGTTCAAGTCAGAGGATGAAATTTCCACTCCATCCAACAGAATCAATGGTGTAGAACGTCCTCCGAATGTATTGATACCACGGATATAAAACTCAGAAGAAGATCCAGGTTCTCCACTGCTTGTCATAGACATAATACCAGCTAACTTACCAGCCAAAGAACTAGTCAGCGAAGAAGAAGGAACCTTTAGAGTAGAACCTTTTACAGTAGCAATAGATCCAGTTACAGAAACTTTCTTCTGTGTTCCCTGTCCTACAACCACTACCTCAGCCAGCATTTCATTATCCGGTACAAGCTTCACATTTACAAGTCCCTGATCAGTAATATAAACTTCCTGTTTTTTATAACCTACATAACTAACCTCCAGGGTGCAACTTTTCCCAGAAAAAGTAAGTGAGAAGTTACCATCCAAGTCAGTAATAACACCATTAGTAGTGCCTTTTACAACTACATTGGCACCTATCACTGTCGAACCATCGGTAGCATCAGTTACTACACCAGAAATAGTACGCTGCTGTTTCACCGATTTAGCAGAGGCCTTACTTAAAATAATTTCTTTTCCATTTACTTTATATACAATTCCACTACCTTCAAATACTTCTGAAAGCACTTCCTCAATATCCCCGTTGAGATTATAGTTTTTCTTAGCACTTCCTTCCAAATCACTGGATTTATAAAAGAAAGAATAATCAGTGGTTTCTTCTATTTCTCTTACCACTTCCAACAAAGACATTGAATTTCCCCGTAAAGGAATCTGCCCGGTAAAAGGTGCAGACCAAGCATCCGACGAAGGATACAACAAGAGCGAAAGAATCAAACTCCTACAAAACAAACTTCTCTTTTTCATTTTTCATGTGTTTAATTTATAGTTAACCATCATTCAAGAATTAGGTTTTGTAATAAATACACTTATCATGAAAAAAAGACTACATGGGTAATAAGATTTTTTCTAAAAATATTTTTATCTGTAGAAATAAAAAATCCCCGTGAGACTTACAAACACAAAGTTTCACGGGGAATATACATCTATTATATATCAGCAATAAATTCTATTTCATCAACAAATAATGGGAACCATTTTTCTTATAAGTCAGTTGTGAAGAAAAACATATTTTTTCTATCACAGCTTCCATACTTTCATCATTTCGTATAGTACCAGTCAGCAATAAGCCATGATTTACAGCTTTATCCAATTCTACCTCTACCCGATATTTTTTTCTGATAAAATCCATCAAATTATCAAGTCGGATATCCGTAAAACGATAATTTCCATCTACCCATTGTATGTTTTCTGGAAAATTCTCGACCAAAGTAGAACCGGTATGTACATCATATACTAAACGTTGAGAAGGTGCCATACTAATTAATGACTGGTTTTTACCAACAAAATCAATGGCTCCCTCATATAAGGCTATAATTGAAGTATCTAACGTAGGTTGATTTACAGAAAAGACTGTACCTTTAACCTCTATACAAGCTGTATTGATATAGACCTTGAAATCTGTATTGGCTTTCTTTTTTACTTCGAAGACAGAACTTCCTGTCAGCCAAACTTCACGTTTACTCAGGAAGTCTGAAGAAATTCGTATCTTACTCTCTGGTTCCAACCAAACAATTGAACTATCTGGCAATATATACATACGGCCTTCTACATAAGAATGCTCTATATAAGCCACACTCTTTATTTCATGTTTTTCAGGTATCTTATATCCCCAATAAAGCATAACCCCTACTAATGCTGCAGCAACCGCCCATCCTGCCCGCAAAATATAACGACGAGGAGAGAATATTTTTCTATCTACCCTTTTCCAAGTCTTTTCTTTAAGTTCCAGATTCTCATCCACCTGTTCACTTTTTACTTTTTCCCATTCCTTGTGTAACTGTTCCACAAAAGGTTTCCAATTTCCCAAATCTTCTGTTTTATGTTTTTTCTGGTTCATGCACCTAAACTTATTTTATTTACTATAAATACACGCCATAAAAAGAATTGACTACAAAGCTATATCACTTTATTGTTATTTTTTACATTCGTATTCATTTCATTCAAAAGATTTTCAATAATAAGATTATTTATCTACATTTGCACACATAGAATATTTAAAGAACGCTAATAATTTTTTTCGACCTCGCAGTATGATTAATACTATCCGTCAAATTAAACAAGGGAATTCCAAGGCCTTTAAAGCAATTTTTGACCGATATTGGAACATCGTATATCGTTTTACAGGCCTGTATCTCATGGATAACTACGAGAAGGAAGAAATTACACAGCAAGTATTTATTAAACTTTGGGAAAAGCGCGAACTGTTGGACGAAGAAAAAGATCTGGACGGACTACTTTTCATTATCACAAGAAATTTGATATTCAACCATATCCGCAAATCTATCAATGAAGAAAAACTAGCTGAGACATTACAGCTGGCAACAGAAGCCTCAAATGAAATTGAACAAGGAATAGAAGCTGAAGATTTAAAAAAGTACATAGACAAACTTGTTCACATGCTTCCTGAACGGCAACGAACCGCATTCATTTTAAGTAAAAAAAGAGGACTAAAGGTAAAAGAGATTGCAGAAGAAATGCATATCTCCGAAAAAGGAGTTGCCAGAAACCTGTATCTGGCAACAAAGTTCCTAAAAAAACATATCTTGTTCTTCTGGCTCGCATATTCTGTATTCTCGCATTCTAATTTTTCCTTTCAATCATTGGAAGACATCTCTCTAAGGTTCTGGAGTACTATTCCTGAATGCCGTTTAAAGAATTTGCTGAATGAGGCTTGATTGACAAGCTTAGTATTACTCTAATTATTGAATACTTAATTATCAACCATATCCGCAAAAAAGCAAAAAGCCGGACAGATACACGAAGTATCCTTCCGGCTTTCACTTTTTCCGTCTTATCAGACAATATTTACAATTAATTCTGCATTCTATTATTCTTCCGTATTCTCTTCCATCTTCCGTTTCACGAACTTGATTTTCAAGTTGGCCTCTTTCTGTTCTTTCTTGATTTCTTCGATGGCAGACAACACACGTGCCAGATCACTCAGTTCTGCGACTGCCTTCACATCATTCGGATGCATCACTGTCTTATAGTTCCGATCGCCGATAAATTCCAGACGGATGTTTTTCTTATCACGATTGGCAACCAGAAATGCAATCACCCCTCCGTCATTACCCAGTTTATAGTCGGCCTTTTCTACCGGACGTCCCAAGTCTGTAGTTTCATAACTATCTATTGACGTAGGAGTCTCCGCAAAAGTATCATCCACGGAAACCTTTACAGCCGTATGATGAATACTTCCTCCCGCACAATAAATAGAGGTCAGCGACATCTCGCCTAATTCGCTCACCTGCGCACGCAAGAACGAACGGCCGATATTCTTCTCGACCACCTGAGTGGGATAGAAATAATTTCCTACTTCCTGATAGGCCGTATCTTTTTCCAATACAAACTTTCCCTTGATGGAGTCAAGCGCAGCCTGCTTCACCGTCATCATGCTGTCCAGATAAGCCAACGTCTTGGTCTGTTCTGCCAGGTCAATCTGCTGCATCAGCTTGATGCCCGCCTTGCGTACTTCAAATGCCTTGGGATATAGGGTACGAATACTATCTATCTGCAATTTAGCCAGGCTGTACTCACCTGCCGCATACGCAGCTTCCGCACGCTGAAACAATTGGCCAGCCTGCTTCTCACCGTTCTGGCAAGCAGAAAGTGCCAGTGCCATCGGGACGAGCAATAATCCTATCTTTTTCATACGTTTATCTATCATTCTATGCAGGCAAAAATACAACTATTTTCGGAACTCCTCCGCACATTCTTTCTTTTTTCCGCGCATTTTCTACGTTTCCCTCACCGGAAACCTACGTTTTGCGGAAGGGAAACCTACGTTTCAGCCTTGAGAAACATAGGGTTCGCACAAGCGAAACGTAAAACATGCAGAAAGGTTTGTTTCTTAACAGCCTGATGTTTCCTCAATGTCTTTCCACAACCAGAAAAACAAATGCAAGATTTCAAGCAAGCGGCAAAAAATGGACAAAGGGATTTTTTTTGTAACTTTGCGGCAAATTGAAAAAATGCATACAATGGAACTGAAAGAACACTTCGCTGGCAGAATTTTTAGTCTGATATCAGAAACGGCCGATGAGCTGGGACTGGAATGCTATGTTGTAGGTGGATATGTAAGAGATATTTTCCTGAACAGACCTTCCAAGGACATAGATGTAGTGGTGGTAGGAAGCGGAATTGAAATGGCTCAGGCTTTCGGCAAAAAGCTGGGACGAGGTGCGCATGTATCTGTTTTCAAGAACTTCGGTACGGCACAAGTCAAGTTCAAGGATACGGAAGTGGAGTTTGTGGGTGCACGCAAGGAGTCGTATAGCCACGACAGCCGTAAGCCGATAGTGGAAGACGGCACGCTGGAAGATGACCAGAACCGCAGAGACTTCACCATCAATGCCATGGCGGTTTGCCTGAACAAGGCACGTTTCGGAGAATTGGTAGACCCCTTTGGCGGGCTGGATGACCTGAAGGAACGCACCATCCGTACTCCGCTTGATCCTGACATCACGTTCAGCGACGACCCGCTGCGCATGATGCGCTGCATACGATTTGCCACGCAATTGAATTTCTATATAGACGATGAAACGTTCGAAGCATTGGAACGCAACAAGGAACGCATCAAGATTATCTCGCGCGAACGTATCGCTGACGAACTGAACAAGATTTTGCTGTCACCTGTCCCTTCCAAGGGCTTTATCGATCTGGACCGCTGCGGACTACTGGAACTGATTTTTCCGGAACTGGTGGCACTGCAGGGAGTGGAAGTACGCAACGGACGCGGTCACAAAGACAATTTCTACCACACGCTGGAAGTGGTGGATAATATTTCACGCGTAAGCAACGACTTGTGGCTACGCTGGGCTACCCTGCTACACGATATAGGCAAACCGAGAACCAAACGCTGGGAACCTAAGGCAGGATGGACCTTCCATAACCATAATTTCATCGGTGAGAAAATGATTCCGGAAATCTTCCGTAAGATGAAGCTTCCGATGAACGAGAAAATGAAGTACGTACAGAAACTCGTCGGTCTGCACATGCGTCCGATTGTGATTGCCGATGAAGAAGTGACCGACTCGGCCGTACGCCGCCTGCTCTTCGAAGCCGGTGATGATATCGACGACCTGATGATGCTTTGCGAAGCAGATATTACTTCCAAAAACGAAGCCCGCAAGCAACGCTTTCTGGATAACTTCAAACTGGTGCGCCAGAAGCTGAAAGATTTGGAAGAAAAAGACCGCATCCGGAACTTCCAGCCGCCTGTGGACGGAGCCGAAATCATGCAGGTATTCAACTTGCAGCCTTGCCGTGAAATCGGAAGCCTGAAAAGTTCTATCAAGGATGCGATTCTGGATGGTGCCATCCCGAACGAGCACGACGCAGCCTTTGAATATATGCTGAAAAAGGCGGAACAAATGGGACTAAAGCCCGTGAACCTGCCTGAAAAAAAATAAGCTAACCCAACCTCTTTCGAAGCCTCTGTCACCCTTGACCTACAGAAGCTTCGAAAGATTTTTCCGATATAGCTATTCGCTTGTCGACAAACTAGAAAAATATTTCAGAATTTCCAATATCTGAGAGCTATTACAAATTAGAGTTACCCAATTAAACCTCCTACAACACCATACAAGGAGGATTTCGTTCATAAAAGTTCTCCCAATTTAGAAACATCCGAAAAATCTCATTTTTTATTTTTCTCCCAAATCTCTATCTTTGTCCTGCTTTTCAAAAGGTAACCTAACCGTTTCAAAAGGGAATGCCGTGGAAATCGGCAACAGTACCTGCTGCTGTGATTCTTGCGTAAACCTGGACATGCATTGCAAGCCACTGTGAATCGAATTCATGGGAAGGCGTCTGTGGGGAAAGATCAGTCAGAAGACCTGCCCGGAAAAGCACAATTATAAGCTATGTTTTACCTCATTTAATTGAAAAAATGAATTTGACAGAAATCCGCATCATCAAGCGCGACGGAAAGCAGGAAAACTTTTCAGCCGCAAAAATCACCAACGCCATCGGAAAGGCTTTCGAAGCAACCGGTATTCCTCAGCAGAAAGAGGAACTGGATCTGATTACCCGGCAGGTGGTGTCACACTTCTCACAGCCCACCATGGGTGTAGAAGAAATTCAGGACCTTGTGGAAAACGAATTAATGAAGGTACAGCCGGAAGTGGCTAAAAAATACATCATCTACCGTCAGTGGAGAAATACGGAAAGAGACCGGAAGACGCACATCAAGCATATCATGGACGGTATTGTGGCCATTGACAAGAATGATGTAAACCTGAGCAATGCCAACATGTCAAGTCATACACCGGCCGGACAGATGATGACTTTCGCTTCAGAAATCACCAAGGACTATACTTACAAATATCTTCTTCCGAAAAAATATGCAGAAGCGCATCAGATGGGCGACATACACATCCACGACCTGGATTATTACCCCACAAAGACGACTACCTGCATACAGTATGACTTAGATGATTTGTTCGAACGCGGATTTCACACCAAGAACGGAAGCATCCGTACGCCGCAGTCCATCCAGAGTTACGCTACACTGGCTACCATCATTTTCCAGACGAACCAGAATGAACAGCACGGAGGACAGGCCATTCCAGCCTTCGACTTTTTCATGGCCAAAGGAGTACTGAAAAGTTTCCAGAAAATCATGGCTACTCATTTAGGATTGCTGCTCGACATCAAAGGACACGCTACTGATGAAAAAGAAATCCTGAAAGGAATACGCAGCTACTTCCACAGCATCGCTCCTAACGAAGAAACAGAAAAGGCTTACCTGGATTCTTTGCAAGCGGCAGGTATCAACCTGACAGCAGACGAATTGAAGTATGTGCTCCGCAAAACGCTGGCACAAACCCGCAAAGATACACATCAGGCCATGGAGGGCTTTATCCACAACTTGAACACCATGCATTCCAGAGGAGGTAATCAGGTGGTATTCAGCTCCATCAATTATGGTACGGACACCTCGGCAGAAGGAAGAATGGTGATTCAGGAATTATTGAAGGCTACCATCGAAGGCTTGGGAAATCATGGAGAAGTTCCAGTCTTCCCTATCCAGATTTTTAAAGTGAAAGACGGAGTGAGCTATTCTGAAGCCGATTATCAACTGGCCATGAAGGATTTTGAAGCAGCTCTCTCAGGAGAAGTGAAGTTTGAATGCCCGAATTTCGACCTATTCCTGCAAGCATGTCGTACAACGGCCAAAGCGTTGTTCCCGAACTTTATGTTCCTAGATACTCCGTTCAACAAACACGAGAAATGGAGTGCTGACGACCCGAAACGTTACCGTTATGAATTGGCGACCATGGGATGCCGTACGCGCGTATTCGAGAACCTCAACGGAGAAAAGACTTCATTGGGAAGAGGTAACCTTTCATTCACGACCATGAACCTGCCTCGTCTGGCCATCGAAGCGCACCGGAAAGCAGAAAGTCTGACTAACGAGACTCCGGAAGGCAAGCTCCAGAAAGCAAAGGAACTTTTCCTCCAGTCGGTACACTCCATGGCTGAATTCATCGCAGAGCAATTGTATACCCGTTACCAGTACCAGCGTACCGCTCTTGCGCGTCAGTTCCCGTTCATGATGGGCAATAATGTATGGAAAGGTGGAGGTGCCCTTCATCCCAACGAAGAAGTAGGAGATGTGTTGAAACAGGGTACTTTAGGTATCGGCTTTATTGGAGGACACAATGCCATGATGGCATTATACGGCCAAGGACATGGACATAACCAGCAGGCGTGGAACACGCTTTACGAGGCTATTGAAGAGATGAACAAAGTGGCCGAAGACTACAAAAAGAAATACGGATTGAATTATTCGGTACTGGCAACTCCCGCCGAAGGATTGTCCGGTAGATTCACCCGCATGGATAAACGCAAATACGGAATCATAGAAGGAGTAAACGACCGTGATTACTATGTCAACTCATTCCATGTGGACGTGAAAGAACCGATTACCATTGTCGAGAAAATCAAATGTGAAGCTCCTTTCCATGCACTGACACGTGGCGGACACATCACCTACGTAGAACTGGATGGAGAAGCGCAGAAAAACGTAAAGGCCATTGCGAAGATTGTAAAGGTGATGCACGACGGACAGATTGGATACGGTTCTATCAACCACCCTGTAGATACTTGTCACGATTGTGGCTACAAGGGAGTCATCTACAGCCGTTGTCCGGTATGTAACAGCGAGAATATCCTGCGCATGCGCCGTATCACCGGTTACCTGACAGGCGACCTTAGCAGCTGGAACTCTGCCAAGAGAGCGGAAGAGCACGACCGTGTAAAGCATGCATAAGCCGAAAGGAAACGTACATGTTACATTATTTATATACATATCCTGAAACAATTGTCGACGGTGAGGGCATCCGGTATTCCATCTATCTGGCTGGATGTACCCATCGTTGCAAGGGATGTCACAATCCGGAATCATGGAATCCGAAAGCCGGCAAACCTCTCACGCAGGAAGTCCTGGAACAAATCATTCAGGAAATCAATGCCAATCCTCTGCTGGACGGAGTTACCTTTTCAGGCGGTGACCCTTTTTACAATCCGGAAGAATTTCTGCCTGTACTGAAAGAAGTCAGCCAGCGAACGGGCATGAATATCTGGTGTTATACAGGATATACATACGAACAACTGAAAGAGGACCCTATCCGCCAGAAACTACTCCCCTACATAGACGTACTCGTGGACGGTCCTTTCATCGAATCGCTCTACTCTCCTTTTCTGGACTTTTGCGGGAGCAGCAACCAGAGAATCCTTAAACTGAAATAGCCAGACATTGGTTCGTTAGCATATCCCTCGATTTTAGTTAATAAATTCGTAACTAAAATCGAGGGATATATTTTATACCCGTTTCCCGTTCCGTTACATTGTTATCGCACACGGAGAAAAATGTTGTCGTACACGGCCGCCGTTTCCGTGCACAAAGACTAAAAATAGCGCTTTTCTTGATTTATATCATGAAAACAACTATTTATTAAAAAAACATCTTGCAAGTTCTTGCTATCAATCAAAAAAGAATTACCTTTGCAATGTGGTTGTGAAACCAATAGGTAAAAAGAGAAAAACATTTAGGTATTAGAATACATAAGGTAAAAAAGTAATTATTTATTTCAAGGTATTAGCTAGACTATTTAAGGTATTAGGATTAAGGTATTTAGATTAGATTTAAGTTAAGGTATTAGATTTTAAAGGTAAAAGTTTTCAGGAATTAGGTTTGAGAAGGTATTAGGAATATCTTCAGGTAAAAAGAAAGACGAAAGTAAGGATAACAGAAAACACAAAAATTATGTAGATGAAAAGAACCCTTAAATGGGGGTTCTTTAGGAAGGCAGCGGAGGTTCAGCGAACTCTCGCTTTTTTTATGCCCGTACGTGAACTTATGAATCGTTTGTAACCGCCTAGATACAATAACGGCGGAACAGCCTACGCCATCCCGCCGTGAATCAACATGCAACAAGTTATCTTATCGCTGAGGAATATTTACCGAAGATTCTTTCTTTCCTTTCAAATGTTCTGAGAAGAAATCAACCATTCTCCAATAGAAATACTCATCCATATCGCCGAAACCATGACGTTGTCCCGGCAGTATCAGCATATCAAAACGCTTGTTGGCGCGAATCAGTGCATTGACCACGCGAATGGTATTTCCCGGATGCACGTTGTTGTCAATATCTCCATGTACCAACATCAAATGTCCTTTCAACTGCTTTACAATCTCTGGATTGGTGGCAATCTTATAGGCAAAAGTAGTGTCTCCCTTTTCTGAAATTTCTTCTTTTACCCCATGATGCGTTTCGCTCCACCAACGGTTGTAGATACGGTTATCGTGATTGCCGGCACAAGAAACTGCGGCCTTATAGAAATCAGGATACTGGCAGATTGCTGCTGTCGACATAAAGCCACCTCCCGAATGCCCGTGGATTCCCACACGCGTAATATCGATAAAAGAATAACGGTCGGCCAGTTGCTCTACTGCTGCCTTATGGTCGGCCAACGGGTAATCCCGCATATTTCCATATCCGTAATTATGGTACCATTTGGAGCGGCTGGGATGCCCACCTCGCTGTCCTACCGTAATCACGATAAATCCGGCTTGTGCCAGACGGTCTGTCCGGACACTCATGCGTCGGAACGGATAATCCACCGCTTCTACCTGAGGCCCCGGATATACATAATCAATGATGGGATATACCTTGGTAGAATCAAAATCAAAAGGTTTGTACATCACTCCATACAAATCAGTCACTCCATCGGCTGCTTTCACCTTGAAAGGTTCCGGAAATTTGTAACCGGCTGCTTTCAGAGAAGAGAAATCACTTTCCTGTATGGTCATCACCTTTTTCCCGTTATTGTCCAGCAGGTCAGCACAAGGAACGGTATTGGCACGTGAATAGTTATCGACAAAGAAACGGGCATCGTCATCCAGTTCTACATCATGGAAGAATTCACCATGCGTAAGCTGTTTCAATCCGCTTCCATCCACATTTACTTTATAAAAATGTTCGTAATATGGATTTTCACCTGCCTCCCGTCCATTGGCCACAAAATAGACTGTCCGTGCAGCTTCATCTACTTTTACCACACGCTCCACATGCCAGGGACCTTCTGTGATACGATTTTTCAAGTTTCCTTTATCATCATATAAGTAAAGGTGTGCCCAGCCGTCACGTTCGCTCCATTGGATAAACTCTTTTCCTCCCTTCAGCACATGAATAGGACGTGTTTCCTGGTAGGTATTCATTCTTTCCTTTACTAAAGGGACAATGGAATCAGCCCCCAATGTATAAGTACATACATCAATACGATGTAGGTCACGACTGCTGCGTGTCAGGAAGAAACGGTTGTTATCCCCTTGCCAGATTCTTGGAATCAGATCCATATCGCGCTGTTTCTGTTCAAAGGGTTTACCTTCCAAGTCAATCGATTGATTTTTCCACGCCGCTGCCTTGATTTCTTTCCGTGTACCTGCCTGCACATCGAACAAATACAGATGATATTCCGGCATACCTGTCTCTCCCGGCATCTCATACTTATAAGTTTCCAGAGTAGGACGTGGCTCCGCAATAGAGTTAATCACCCACAACGGTTTCACATTCCGCTGGTCCGCAATAATCGTAGCAAAATATTTGGAATCGGGCGACCAGTATCCCCATACTCCACGACGTTTTCCATTACACAGTGTATCTGTATTCAGGGTACTATACGGAATGCCATACCCGAAATCCGGTGTACCATCCGTTGTCAGACGAACTTCTACAATCGTACTGTCTTTCTCATCCTTGCGAGCCTTCTGATAATCGGCGATACTCATATAGTACAAGTCACAATCCTTGGCATAAATCACCCGCTGTCCATCAGGCGAAACAGAGGCCCAGCTTGGTCTGTCCAGTTCCTTCTTTTTGTCTTTCAGATGTGTCAACTTACGAGACGGATAGTCGTACGAGAAATAAAACGTGGAATCAGCCTTTGAAACCACTTTAAATGTAAAGGTACGTCCGTCTTCTCCAGCCTTCAGGTCTGCAATAGGTAACTGACGTGCTTCAAAAGGGTCCTGTACAATCTCGGTGAGCTGTGAAGCCATCCGTTCACGGTCAAACAACAATTCTTTACGCTTAGCTGACGGATTCACCACATACCAGAACTTTCCTTCACTGGTTTTATACTCAAACCAGAAATTGTTTCCCTGTTGAAACCAGTGCGGGTCCACAGTAGTAGAAAACAACATTTTGTCCAGCTTACTCTTGGTAAACTTTTCGGCCTGTAAGTAGCCTGGCAGACGTCCTTCCGCCTGCTGGGCAGAAACAGCCGTCAATCCGAAACCGCCACACAGCACTACAGCCAATAGGATTTTTTTCATCATATTTTCTTTTTATTTATCGATTAAACAAAAAAGACACAAGGAGACAAAGCCGGCAAGCCAGCTTTGTACTTCCTTGTGTCCATTTATACTATTCTTCTATAAATTCATCAGAACAAGAACCTCAGTACATCATTGAAGTTTGCCCAGATAAGCAGACCAAACAGCAGGAACATACCTACCATCTGCGCATATTCCAGGAACTTGTCACTTGGTTTCCGACGGGCTATAATCTCATAAAGCAAGAACAACACATGTCCTCCGTCGAGTGCCGGTATCGGCAAGATATTCATGAAGGCCAGAATGATAGACAAGAATGCAGTCATCTCCCAGAAACGCTGCCAATCCCAGACTTTCGGGAAGATACTTCCAATAGTAGCAAATCCGCCCACACTCTTGGCTCCTTCCTTGGTAAACACATATTTCATGTCATTGACATAGCCTTTCAATGTATTGACGCCCAATGCTACCCCTGCCGGGAAAGATTCAAAGAAGCCATAGCTCAACGTACGTTGCTTATAATCCACCAGTCCACCTATCACAGCAACCTTGAATTTATCATCCGTCTGCACATCTACGGTATCACGCACTCCTGCACGTGAGTAAACCAGCGTAAAGGCGGCCGAAGTCTTCTTTTCCAACTCAGCCTTTGCCTTCAGCTCAGCCATGTTGTCCAGAAATTCATTCCATGAAGTCATTTCTTTGCCATTAAAGGCAATCAAAGAGTCTCCTTTCTGAATACCCACTTTCGCGAATCCACCGTCCGGAAGTACAGAATCGACCACATTCGGATAGAATACATCCACAAACATAGGGTCTTCTTTTGCCACATCCAGCAAGCTTAACTCAGGCAGCAAAATCTTTTTCTCTTCTCCCTGACGCAAGACAGTCACCTCACGAGCTTCTACGATGCTACGAATCATATCCATATTGAAGCGAGTCAGCTCCTTGCCATCGGCACTCTTCAGAATATCGCCGTCGCGGAAACCGATTTCCTGCGCATGCTCATTGAACTTCATACCCATCGTCATATCGCTCAAGGCCGTGTAATGGTCTCCCCATGTAAAGAGAATCATGGAATAGATGAACAGAGCCAGCAGGAAATTCATCAATACTCCTCCCACCATTACCAGCAGACGCTGCCAGGCCGGTTTGGAACGGAACTCCCACGGTTGAGCCGGCTGTTTCATCTGCTCGGTATCCATTGACTCATCAATCATTCCCGAGATTTTGCAGTATCCTCCTAACGGCAACCAACCCACTCCGTATTCCGTATCACTGTTCTTGGGTTTATATTTGAACAGCGAAAACCAAGGGTCAAAAAATATATAAAACTTTTCTACGCGAATCTTAAACAGACGGGCGAAGAAAAAATGTCCTCCTTCGTGAATGATGACCAGCAGCGACAAGCTGAGAATCAACTGAAGGGCACGAATCAAAAATGTTTCCATTTCTATTTTACTTCTTACTTTTTATAATTAGACTTTGTTTATTTCATTCCATTAATCACCAGTTCTGCTGCAATACGACGGGTTTCCGCATCGGTCGATACATAATCTCCGTAGGTAGGTGCCTTTATAAAAGGAACCTTCGCCATAGATTTTTCAATCACCTCACTCATACCTAAGAAAGAAATCTGGTCTTTCAAGAACGCAGCCACCACGACTTCATTCGCCGCATTGACAATACAAGGCATATTTCCTCCCTGGTGCAGGGCTTCGTAGGCCAAAGCCAAGTTACGGAAGCGTGCCGTATCCGGCTTTTCGAACGTCAAAGTATTGTACTTGGCAAAATCCAGCCGCTCACCCGAAAGCGATTCCCGTTTCGGATAAGAAAAAGCATACTGAATAGGCAGACGCATATCGGGTACGCCCAACTGAGCCTTTACTGCTCCGTCTTCGAACTCCACCATAGAGTGAATGACCGACTGCGGATGCACCACCACTTCAATCTGTTCCGGAGTAACTCCAAACAGCCATTTAGCTTCCATCACTTCAAACCCCTTGTTCATCATGGATGCAGAATCGATGGTAATCTTCGCTCCCATCGACCAGTTGGGATGCTTCAAAGCCTGCTCTTTGGTCACCGTTTGAAGCTGTTCCATGGTAAAGGTACGGAAAGGACCTCCCGATGCAGTCAGAATCACTTTATGCACAGGGTTGTTCATTTCCAGACACTGGAAAATAGCCGAATGTTCAGAATCTACCGGTAAAATCGGCGTCTGATACTGACTGGCCAAGGCCGTAATCAGTTCACCAGCTACCACCAATGTTTCCTTATTGGCCAGTGCAATGGTTTTTCGGGCTTTTATGGCATTGATGGTCGGCTTCAGACCGGCATAACCCACCATCGCGGTCAGTACAATGTCAATAGGCTGTGCCTCTACCACCTGACACAACGCCTCAGCTCCGGCATACACCTTAATCGGTAAATCAGCCAGCGCTTCCTTCAAAATTCCATACTTATCCTCGTTGGCTATAACTACCACTTCCGGTTGGAACTTACGAGCCTGTTCGGCCAACAAATCCACTTTATTGTTCGCCGTAAGGGCATATACCTCATACAAATCAGGATGCTCCTCTATTACCTGAAGAGCCTGAGTACCGATTGATCCGGTAGAACCTAATATGGCAATCTGTTTCTTCATAAGCTTTAAAATACAACATATTTCGCCGGGTCAATCGGGGTGCCATCATGCCACAGTTCGAAATGCACATGCGACACATGCTTGCCCTCGTCCGATGTTCCGGCCAATGCGATTACTTCTCCCCCTTTCACCTGGTCACCTTCTTTTTTCCGGGAAGGGCCACAATGTTTATATACGGATATAAAATTCTGTTCATGCTGAATCTGAATGAGTACCCCGCTGTCGGCAGTCTGCACCACCAGCATCACTGTACCGTCCAAAGCAGCCAGTACACTCTCATCGACAGAGGCTGCCATATCCACCCCATAATGATGACGCGAAGGAGCAAAGTCCTTCACCACCATTCCACGAGTAGGACGGAAGAACAACAAATCGGGCAACGTATGGTCATCTGTTCCTGCCACTGCTGCAGCCCGCTCCCGTTCTTCGTACTTCCGGCGAAAATCATCTTCCTCCTTCGAACGGTTCATCAACTCCTCCGTACGGATGGTAGTCAGCGAGTCAATCGACTGTACCGTATCCACATCCACTTTCCCGCTGAAAATATCCTGAATATTCATGATATAGCGGTTCTGGCGTTCCAGTGCCTCAACCAACGAGTCAGCTTTCAGTGCATTAGTCACCACCTGCGAACGAACCTCACTGTTCATATATCCCGGCAAATAATTCCGTAAGGGAGTAAACACAATAATGATGGCAGCCAAAAGAAAGATTACCGTACAAGCAGCCAGCAACACCGAAAACCCGTTCAGTTTCGACACATGAATGCCAATTACCTCTTCCAGTGTATTCTCATTTATGACGGTCAGCTTATACTTAAACTTAATGTTCCGCCAGAATGCTTTACGACCTTTCTTTTTCATACCTAATCTGGTTTTTAATCCAACAATCCCTCAGGAATATCCACCGTCAACACTTTCTGTGCCTTGTCAATATCCAGTATAAACTCTTCGTGAGCCGGGAGCAACAGTTCCTCTCCTTCCTTCTCAATGACAAACAGCACATTCATCGTCGCATCATCCACATCCACCACTTCACCCAAGTCGCCATGATGCACATCGTGCACCTTGAATCCGACAAAGAAATTCCAGGAAGTGATTTCATCCTGTTCTTCCATATACTTCTTCGGGAAATACACTTCCACATTGGTAAAACTACGTGCTTTTTCGGCCGTGTCTATCCCTTCGAATTTCACCAGCGCTGCATTGTCGGAGCGGAAGCGATATTCCTCTATAAAAAACGGAACCAGAATCCCGTCGAGCAACAAAATCAGGTAATCGCAGTCCACCCGGTCGAAAATATCGTCGGTAAACGTAAACGACACCTCACCCTTCACTCCGTGGGGTTTGTTGATGATTCCTATTTTAAATACTTCTTCTTTTCTAATCATACTTATTCAATACGCGTGATACGTGCACCGAGTGCAGTCAGTCGCTGTTCAATATTCTGGTATCCTCGGTCAATCTGTTCAATGTTATGGATGCGACTGTTTCCTTCTGCTCCCAGTGCTGCAATCAGCAAGGCAATACCGGCACGAATATCCGGCGACGTCATGTTGCCGCCCCGCAGACAGAAATTGCGGTCATGACCGATTACCACCGCACGGTGAGGGTCGCATAAGATAATCTGTGCCCCCATGTCAATCAATTTATCCACAAAGAACAGACGGCTTTCAAACATCTTCTGATGAATCAGCACACTGCCCTTAGCCTGAGTAGCCACAACGAGCATCACACTTAGCAAGTCAGGAGTCAGCCCCGGCCACGGTGCATCGGCAATGGTCATAATGGAGCCGTCAATAAACGACTCTATCTGATAATGCTCCTGTGCAGGCACAAATATATCGTCACCGCGCTGTTCCAAACGGATACCCAGACGACGGAAACTGTCGGGAATGATTCCCAAGTTTTCATAAGACACATCCTTGATGGTAATTTCACTTCCCGTCATGGCAGCCATTCCGATAAAACTGCCGACCTCAATCATATCTGGAAGCACCCGATGCGAACAGCCTTTCAAGCTAGATACACCTTCGATGGTAAGCAAATTCGATGCAATGCCCGAAATCTTGGCTCCCATGCGATTCAACATCCGGCACAACTGCTGCAAATAAGGTTCACAGGCTGCATTGTAAATCGTGGTCACTCCTTCGGCCAGTACAGCTGCCATCACAATATTGGCCGTACCGGTCACAGAAGCCTCATCCAGCAGCATATAAGCCCCTTTCAGCTTCTCGGCATTGATGCAAAAACGACCATTCACGGCATCATATTCAAACGAAGCACCCAGTTTCTGAATACCCAGGAAGTGCGTATCCAGACGGCGACGTCCGATTTTATCACCACCCGGTTTCGAAATCATTGCCTTTCCGAAGCGAGCTACCAAAGGGCCTACCAGCATCACCGAACCACGCAATTTAGAGCAACGGCTCAAGAAGTCATCACTCTCCAGGTAAGCCAGGTTCAGATTATCAGCCTGAAAAGTATACGCATCACTTCCCGACTTAGAAACCTTCACCCCCATGTCGCGAAGCAACTGTATCAGGTTGTTCACATCCAGAATGTTCGGAATGTTTTCAATAGTCACTTCCTCATCTGTCAGCAATGTGGCACAAAGTACCTGTAATACTTCGTTTTTAGCACCCTGAGGCACAATCTCGCCATGCAGTTTGTGTCCTCCTTCGATTACAAATGAAGCCATAGTATCCGATTTTGATTAATATTTCTTTTTCTGCTGATTGTTATTGTTCATCTGACGGCGACGCGGACCGAACGAACGCTGTTCCACCAGCTTCAAGTCATCCGTCGTCAGCTTGATACGTCCTTCTGACAGCTCGCACAAATCCTCCAAGATTTTCTGGTCTTCCACCCCATCCTTGTTGAAGTTGATGTAATCCTTCTTCATGTGGTTGGCGATATATTTTATCAGCTGTTTCTTCTCGTCACCTTCCGGATAGTCTACTGCAATCTTAATCAGGTCCTGAATGAACCGTCCGTAATGACGGAAACGAATGACGTTCGGAGAATAGGGAATTCTGTCCGGTTTCACTTCCAAACTTTCTTTCTTCACAATTTCCACCGGATAGTCAATATCCAGTTTGAAGTCGGACATAATGGCCAGATGATCCCACAACTTATGGCGGAAATCCTCCATGTCGCGCAATTGCGGGAACATGCCTCCCATTATGTTTACAATCGTATTGGCACACCGCTGACGCTCTTCACGGTCTTCGATGGTCAATGCATGGTCTACCATGTTCTGCACACTTCGTCCATACTCCGGAAGTGGCAATTTTCGTTGCTGGGTATTATATTCCATATAAAATTCTGTTATTCTACAAATCAAATCTTTTTACGCCTCTCCGGCTATACGCCCTTACAGCAGTTTCTTCGGAGTAGAAGCCACGAATTCTTTCAGATAGAACGGCTCGAAATAGGCCACATCCTTGAAATCTTCCACTGCCATGGCTTTCTCGGCCAGCGGGAACATCCATTTGGCTACCGGATGAATATTCTCAATGAAGTGTGCGTTGGGATGCGAAAGTTTTTCCTTGCACTTGGCTGCTCCGTTACCAAAGAAATACACCGGATGTTTCTCCAAATATTCGGCATACGAATTTTCGTCAATAATATCTGCTCCGATGGCACGCTGCACCTTCAAAGCACGGTTATACACGGCCGCATATACTTCCATACGGCGGGCATCAATCATCGGACAAAGCAAAGCATCTTCCGGCAGGTCGTGCGCAAGCAATACCGGCACACACATCACCTCCAGTGTAGGCAATCCTATCAGCGGAATGTTCCGTCCGTAACAGATACCTTTCGCCATCGACACACCGATACGCAGCCCCGTATACGAACCAGGACCACAGCTCACCGCCACCGCATCCAACGGAATGGCATGGTTATCAATGAACGACAAAGCTTCATCCACAAATACCCCTAACACAGTAGCATGCGAAGGGCCGTTAAAATCTTCTTTTGAGAAAATGGAAGCTCCATCCTGGCTTACAGCCACAGAACAAACTTCCGTAGATGTTTCAATATGTAAAATGCATGACATAATTAAACTCGATACAATTATTATAGTCTGCAAATATACACTTTTCTTCTCACTATCTCATGAAAAAAGAAGCAGAAAGTTTGCCGAAACTCTGTTCCATCCGTCAGAGTCAAAGGTATTTCGCACGTTTTTTTAACAGCCGCTTATTCTTTATTTAGATTTTTCCTACCTTTGTATCCAAATTATCAAAAAACAGAAGGAGTTATGATACAGTCAATGACCGGATACGGAAAAGCAGTCACTGTGTTCGGAGACAAAAAAATCAACGTGGAAATCAAATCGTTGAACAGCAAAGCAATGGACTTATCCACACGCATCGCTCCATTGTATCGTGAAAAAGAAATGGAAATCCGCAACCTGATTGCCCAGACACTGGAACGCGGGAAAGTGGACTTCTCTATATGGGTGGAAAAAGACGCCGCCGAATCGGCTACTCCCATCAATACAGCCTTGGTAGAAAACTATTACAACCAGATTAAAACCATTTCTGAAACTTGCCATATTCCGTTGCCGGAAGACTGGTTTGCCACTTTGTTGCGCATGCCCGACGTACTGACCCGCGTAGACGTGCAGGAACTGTCGGACGAAGAATGGGCTGCAGCCAAACAAACCATCGAAACCGCTCTGCAACATCTGGTTGACTTCCGCAAGCAGGAAGGAGCAGCTCTCGAAAAGAAGTTTACAGAAAAAATCGACAACATCGAACGGTTGATGAAATCCATCGAGCCTTACGAGAAGGAACGTGTGGCCAAGATACGGGAACGCATTACCGATGCACTGGAAAAAACGCTGAGCATCGACTATGACAAGAACCGTCTGGAGCAGGAATTGATTTATTACATCGAAAAACTGGACATCAACGAAGAGAAACAGCGTCTGGCCAACCACCTGAAATATTTCCGCGAAACCATGGCGGGCGGACACGGCCAAGGCAAGAAACTGGGATTCATCGCTCAGGAAATGGGACGTGAAATCAATACCACCGGCAGCAAGTCGAACCATGCCGAAATGCAGAACATCGTGGTACAGATGAAAGACGAACTGGAACAGATTAAGGAACAAGTGTTGAACGTAATGTAAAAAAGAATATGGCAGGCAAACTTATTATTTTTTCAGCCCCTTCCGGCTCTGGTAAATCCACCATTATCAATTACTTGCTGACACAGAACCTGAATCTGGCCTTCTCCATCTCTGCCACCAGCCGCGCCCCTCGTGGTACAGAGCAGAACGGAGTGGAATACTTCTTCCTGACACCAGAGGAATTCAAACAGCGTATCGCCAACGATGAGTTTCTGGAATACGAAGAAGTGTACAAGGACCGTTTCTATGGCACACTGAAAGCACAGGTAGAAAAACAGCTGGCAGCCGGACAGAATGTAATTTTCGATGTCGACGTAGTAGGCGGATGCAATATCAAGAAATTCTACGGCGACCGCGCACTGTCTGTATTTATCCAGCCGCCTTCACTCGAAGAGCTCCGCAAGCGACTGACCGGTCGTGGGACCGACGCACCCGAAGTAATCGAAAGCCGCCTGGCAAAAGCTACCTTCGAGCTGAGCTATGCCGAAAAATTCGATGTAGTGATTGTCAACGACAATCTGGAAAAGGCTCAAGCAGAAGCCTTGAAGACCATTCGCGATTTTATTCAACAATAAATTTGCTGATATGCCTAAAGACCCAAAGAAAATCATGTTCATGATGACCATACTTTGTATCGTCATCGGGCTGGCAGCCATTGCCGTAGGGGTGGTGGCCGTAGCAAAAGAAGAATACATCATTGCCGTAGCCATGCTGCTGGTAGCTGCCTGGCAGATACTCAACTACAGACAATGGAAGAAAAGCCTCAAATAAAAACCGGACTTTTCGGAGGTTCCTTCAACCCTATCCATACAGGCCATCTGGCACTTGCCAACTACCTGTGTGAATATGGGGGACTGGAGGAGGTATGGTTTTTAGTCACTCCTCAGAACCCGTTTAAACAGAACGAAACTTTGCTCGACGACCATCTGCGGCTGAAAATGGTAGAAGCTGCCGTGGCAGGATACCCCCGTTTCCGCGCATCCGACTTTGAGTTTCAACTTCCACGTCCCTCATACACTATCCATACCCTTGATAAACTGGCCGAGTGTTATCCTGACCGGGAGTTTCACCTGATTATTGGTGCCGACAACTGGCAGGCTTTCGACCGCTGGCGGTCGCCCGAAGAAATCATCCGCCGCCATCACATTCTGGTCTATCCGCGCCAGGGTTATCCCTTGGAGGATACAACCAGTCTGCCTCCTCATGTCAGAGTCGTACAAACTCCCCTCATCGAAATCAGTTCAACCTTTATCCGCAAAGGCATCCGGGAAGGAAAAGACCTGCGCTATTTCCTGCATCCGGAAGTATTCAGAATTATTCAGGAAAAAGGATTGTACCGGTAATCATTTCTTTTTGTGCAATACCACCAGCACCACCTCGCTCGGTGTAAACAAGCGCACATCCTTGCGGGAGGTGCCTAGTCCATTGGTAATAATAACCGGAATACCCGCACTGTTATACTTCAACCCTGTCAGGAAACGGTTGCCGTATTTGGAAAAATGCGCCGGTGTCCATCGGCGGAACAAACTGACTTGTCCCCCGTGCGTATGTCCGGCCAGCGCCAAATCGGTGTGCGCCACATTTACATCCTCCACATAATCGGGTGTATGCACCAACATTAGTACGAAATCTTCTTCCCGCAATGCCAAAGTGGGCGATACCCCGTTCCGTTTCAAGTCAAACGGGTTACGAATGCCGCACAGCAAAATGTATTCCTTTCCCCTCCACAAGGTATCCACTTCGTGTTCCAATAAATGTACCCCAGTTGCCTGCATGACCTTCCGTGCCAGCGAGTCAGCCTGCCCACGCTCGTGATTTCCCATCACGGCATACGTTCCGCAGGGTGTTTCCACCGTCTTCAGCGCCTGAAAAAGTTGTGTTACATCTCCTCCGTTGCGTCCCCGATAGTCACCTCCCAAGAGCAACACATCCGCATCCAGCGAACGAAGTGCCTGGCACATGCCCGGTAGGCGACGGGCGGTAAACCGACTCTCGTAATGAAAATCGGAAGCAAAAGCCACACGGAAGCCATCGAAAGAATCGGGCAACTGGGCACTGTAGAAATCATAGCGCTTTACACGCCCCACGCCTTTATATTTGGAAAAAGAAGCCGTAGCACAAGAAGAAAGCAGGACACATAGCACCACCAGGCAACCTGCCAGCAAGTTCAATCGTTTCATCATTTTAAAATACATATAACTATCCGGTCGTGACAAAGGTCGTAAAAAAATGCCTAACTTTGCCGGACGAAAAACTAAAAATCAATCCACAATGACAAACGTCAAAACCAATTCCATAAAAGCCTGGCTGTTGGCTGCCCGCCCCAAGACGCTGACCGGTGCTGCCATTCCCGTCATGCTGGGCTGTGCGCTGGCCTTTATTTACGGTCACTTTCAATTAACGCCTGCCCTGCTTTGCTTTCTGTTTGCGTTTCTGATGCAAATTGACGCCAACTTTATCAACGATTTGTTTGATTTTCTGAAAGGCAGCGACCGCGAAGACCGGCTGGGACCGGAACGCGCCTGTGCACAAGGATGGATCAGCGCCAAGGCCATGAAAGCCGGAATTGCCTGTACCACCCTGTTAGCAGGAATCACCGGACTTTGCCTGCTTTACTACGGAGGACTGGAAATGATTCCGGTTGGTATTGCCTGCATGATTTTTGCCTTCCTCTATACCGCCGGGCCGTATCCGCTGGCTTATCACGGATGGGGTGACTTGCTGGTACTTGTCTTCTTCGGCTTCGTACCCGTGGGATGTACCTACTATGTCCTGGCGCACGACTGGAACATGTCTGTCACCATGGCTTCACTGGCCTGCGGCCTCATCATCGATACCCTGCTGATGATTAATAACTTCCGCGACCGTGAACAGGATGCTATCAGCGGCAAGAAAACCATTGTGGTACGTCTGGGGGCCAAAGCCGGACTAATTCTTTACTTTCTGTTAGGACTGGCGGCCTGCTGGTGCTGTTTCTACTTTTTGGAAATCGGAAAAATCTATGCCGTACTGCTACCCCAGCTGTACCTGATTCCACACATCCTGACCACCCAGCACATGGCCCGTATCTACCGCGGAAAAGCCCTGAACAGAATCTTGGGAGAAACCTCCCGCAACATGCTTATTTTTGGATTATTACTCACCCTTGGCTTAATACTTTAATATGATTCGAAAGGTACGCAAAGAAGATACATCGGCCATCACTGCCATCTATAATCATTACATCGCCCACACTACCATCACCTTTGAACTGGAACCGGTGAGCGAAGAGGAAATGTGGACACGTATCCAGCACATCAGTGAGAAATACCCGTACTTTGTATATGAGACGGAAGGGCAGATTGCCGGCTACTGCTACGTGCACGGATGGAAAGAAAAGGCTGCTTACAACCAGAGTGCAGAGACCACCATCTACCTGGCTCCTTCGCATACCGGGAAAGGTATCGGAAAAGAACTGATGCTGCATCTAATAGAAGAATGCCGCCGCTACGGACTGCATGCCCTGATTGCCTGCATCACGGAAGGTAACGAGGCCAGCTACGCCTTGCATGAAAAGTTAGGGTTTGAAAAGGTATCTTATTTCCGGGAAGTAGGCCGTAAATTCGGGAAGTGGTTAGGAATCGTAGATTATGAACTGATTCTATAAGAGAGTATAGTATTATAAAAACAAGCAGGGCGATACCTTTATTTCTCAGGTATCGCCCTGTCTGTTTTTCGCTTTACCATGACAATGTAGTCACATATTGCGGAACAACCTGCACTGAATCGACCCGAGCTACTGAACCTTTGGAAAAATCAGGAACAGCTTCTCCCGGCAAATCAGACAGGAAAGGTGCATTTTTCCGCAACGGACGAATGTAAAAACTCAGTTCCTCATCAGTCAGTTCCTGGTGGAAACGTTTCAGACTAATCTGCCAGGGGGCTCCATAATAAAAGTGATCCAGCACCAGCTCACCCTTCAAGAAAGCCATGGCCACGTCGCCTGTATAATCCAGCTGCAAGAAGTAATCATTTACCTGAGGGTATTCCTTTCCGGAAAAACGAACTGCCAGCCGACGGCTTCCAACCTTACGGAAGGTATATTCGGGCTGTACTTTCATCTGTTCCTTAAAGCCTTTTGCCGAAGGATATTCTACATAACGGAACACCGGGTCTCCCATATTCAACAACCGTACTCTTCCTGCTTCCGGCAGCACCATGGAAGAAGTAATCAGCAACTTACCGTCGACCTTACAAGCATTCAAAGCCTGTTCGCGGGTCAGCGTGGTTACTTTAAACCGTTTTCCACCGGATGTCTTCACTGTAAATGTACTTTTTAAGCCTGCTTCCGGAGTATAACAATGTTTCCCGGCTACCGTAGTCTTGTCAAACACAAATTCCGGACGAATACCTCCCGGCACAAAGAAAAAGTAATGGTCCATCCCCTTGTCATCCAGTTTCAGCAATAACTGGGCGGTGGCATACTTCAACAAGGCATCCTCCATCTGAAAATTAAACGGCAGAATCAGGCTCTCATCTTTCGGCAAAGTAAACGTACCCTGCGAAGGAATACGAAGTGTCTCATCCGCAAACTTCAGCCGTAAGCACAAATCTTTCTGGTCTACCCGAGCAGTATCGTGGTCTTGAAAGTTCACCATAAACACGAAACCCGATTTTCCTCTTACCCGCGCTGCATATCGCAACGTTTCCCGGTTATCCGGAGTCATTTGTTCATATCCCTTCGGAAGCACCGTTTCCATCGGTGCCAGCTGACTGGAGAAATCGTTCAGGAACAGATGCAACAGGCGCAACGCACGATAAGAACCATGCTCCAAACCAAATTCTCCCAAGGGAGCCTGAAAATCATACGAAATCTTGGGCATTCCCATCGGTTCATCACTGAAAAAGGCCGTTGGTCCCATTTTTGGAGTAGAACCTCCATGATACATATAATATCCGATGCCATTGGCACCGCTCCCCAGCGTACGCACCATCAACGCCTCTGCGGCCTTAGCCGTGACAATAGGGCGACGGGTATAAATCATCTGAATGCCGACTCCCATTTCTGCACAGAAGGAAGGATATTTCTCGGTGTCATAACGCACCGGTGCATAATCGGGATTCTTCTGAATATCCTTGAACATGCAAAAAGGAGACATACCCGGTTTGGCCCAGAAAGGATACGTATAGGCAGCCGTCACAGGAATGGCTTCCTCTCCGATTACAGCTGCATTGCCCCATCCGGTAGCTGTGTACAAAGGTGTCTGGATTCCAGCTTCTTCGGCCATCTTTTTCAGTGTTTTCATGTGCAGGTCACCCAAATCGGCCGTCGTGATTTTCTTGTCCTGTACACTCACTCCTATCATCGTAATATTGGCATCATAAGTGGCCGACGTCATGTCCTTCGGTTCGCCCGGATACGTAATTCCCCAAGGAGCCGCCGAATGCTGGTGTTCATTTTCTATCTGCGTTCCGATAATCGTTCCACCGTCTTTATAATACAATCCTTCCAACTGTCGGCCAATCTCTTCATAAAGCCGTTTTACATACTTCAGGTAGTTCGCATCGTTCGAACGAATTTCCAAGGGCTTGGCAAACAACCAGTCGGGGAGTCCTCCGTTTCGTATTTCCCCATGACAGAAAGGGCCTATTCGTACCACCGTCCACATATTATGTTTCTGACACAATGATAAAAACTTACGAAGATTCCGGTTCCCTTCCCAATTAAATACGCCTTCCCTTTCTTCATGAATACTCCAAAATACATACGTAGGAATCACCGTTACTCCTCCTGCCTTCATTTTCAGGATTTCTTCTTCCCACTGGCATTCCGGATAACGGCTATAATGGAACTCTCCCATTACTGGAATAACCGGCTTTCCCCCTACCGACATATAATAGCTGTTTACCTCAATACGCTCACCGGAAGGATTACTTCCTCCCAGCTTCAGGTGCCCACTATAAATTGTCTTTTCCTTGACAGGCATATCCAGTTCATACACCTGCTGTGCCATAGCCAGCACTCCAGCCATCATACATATAATTGTTCCCGTAAATCGATTCATTGTTTTTCCTAGTTAAAGTAAAAAATGAGATACAATATCTCCAATTCAAAAGTACCGCCTCAAAATACACGAAAAAATGGAATCTTTTACGGAATACATGTAATTTTTTGCGACCTTACTATCCCGTTTCAACAAGATACACGAAAAGTTTTTATATCCTTCCCCAAACGCAAGTACATTTCAAACGGAACGTAAGTACATTTTACCTGAAACACAAGTACGTTTAGATACAAACGTAAAGGCGCTTATCTTCAAACGTACTTGCGTTTTTCCGATTACGCCCAAACGAATTTTACAAACTTAATAATCAGGATATTACAGACCAGTTCACATTCTTCTTACGAAGTTCTTTCAACTGTTGCCAGATAATTTGATTTTCCGGTTTCATACCTTCGGGGTCGTCATCCAGCAGGCGTTCAGCTATTTCACGGACATACTGTAACAACTGGCCGTCTTTGGCGATGTCAGCAATTTTCAAATCGAAGGCTACCCCGCTCTGCTGGGTACCTTCCAAATCGCCGGGACCACGTAGTTTCAGGTCGGCTTCGGCAATTTCAAAACCGTCATTGGTCTGCACCATGATTTCAATGCGCTTGCGAGTTTCTTCCGTCAACTTGTATCCGGTCACTAAAATACAATAGGACTGATCGGCACCACGACCTACTCGCCCACGCAACTGGTGTAGCTGGGAAAGTCCGAAACGTTCGGCATTCTCAATAGCCATCACTGAGGCATTGGGCACATTCACGCCGACTTCTATCACGGTAGTAGCCACCATAATTTGGGTTTCGTTAGCCAAGAAACGCTGCATTTCTTCCTCTTTCTCGGCCGGTTTCATCTTACCGTGCACCTTGCTGACCTTGTATTCTGGGAACTCCTCACAGATGTGCATGTAACCCTCTTCCAAGTTCTTGATGTCCATCTTTTCGCTCTCCTGTATCAACGGATACACGATGTATACCTGACGTCCTTCCTGAATCTGTTTCCGCATGAATTCGTACATGCTTTTCCGACGGTTGTCAAACTGATGAATGGTCTGAATAGGCTTTCGGCCGGGAGGCAACTCATCAATGACCGACACATCCAGGTCGCCATACAAAGTCATGGCCAGCGTACGGGGAATCGGAGTGGCCGTCATAACCAATACATGAGGAGGACGGGTGTTCTTAGCCCACAACTTGGCCCGCTGGGCTACTCCAAAACGGTGTTGTTCGTCAATCACCACCAGACCCAAGGAAGAGAAGTTGACAGTATCTTCAATCACGGCATGCGTACCAATCAAGATATGCACATCCCCTGTTAATAAGTCGCGGAGAATCGTTTCCCGGCGTTTGCCTTTCACGTTACCGGTCAACAGTTCCACCCGCACGGGCATCCCATTCAGAAAGCGACGGATGGTTTCATAATGCTGTGTGGCAAGAATTTCCGTCGGAGCCATCATGCAGGCCTGAAATCCGTTATCCAAGGCTATCAGCATGGTCATCAGGGCTACTAATGTTTTTCCACTACCCACATCGCCCTGCAACAGACGGTTCATCTGTCGTCCGCTGCCCATGTCACGACGCATTTCCTTGATTACACGTTTCTGTGCCCCTGTCAACTGAAAAGGCAGGTGATGCGCATAAAAGGTATTGAAAATTTCACCCACCCGTTCAAATACCAGTCCACGAAATTTGTTGCGACGTTCTTTAGTATAACGGAGAATATTGAGCTGTACATAAAACAGTTCCTCAAATTTCAAGCGATACTGTGCCTTACGGAGAAGTTCCGGATTCTGCGGGAAATGAATATTATACAACGCATCGGTCAGGGGCATCAGCTGGTGTGCCGTAATTAAAGAGGGACTTAGCGTTTCCTCAAAACTCTCCTTCTGCAAGGCCTGAAAAAGATTTTTCATCAGCTTTTCCAGCGCATGAGAATTCAGGCTGGTACGCTTCATCTTTTCCGTAGTGTTGTAATAAGGCTGAAGCCCCATGGTAGAAAGGGTAAGTTCTTGTGCCGGGTCAATATCGGGATGCGCCACGTTGATACGCCCGTTGAAAACCGTCGGCTTACCGAATACAATGTATTCTTCGTTGGCTTTGTACTTTCCGGTGATATACTTCAATCCTTGAAACCACACTAAATCCACCACTCCCGTACCATCGGAGAAATGTCCCACCAGCCGGCGCTGACGACCTTCTCCGAACATTTCAAAACTCAGAATCCGTCCGCGCAACTGGATGTAAGGCATGTTGCCGTCTATCTCATGGATGTAATACAGACGACTACGGTCCACATACTTGTATGGGAAATAATACAACAGGTCGCGTAAGGAATAGATATTTAATTCCTTATTCAGTATGGCCGCCCGCTGCGGCCCTACTCCTGGCAAATATTTCACATCGCGTGTGGATAAGTCAAACATTAGTCGTCGATAAGAGATTCTGCTACTTTCAAGTCAAAAGGTGTGGTGAGCTTGATGTTCTCCCGATTACCGGATACCAGATGTACCGACTGTCCCAATGCTTCCACCACCGAAGCATCGTCGGTAAAGAAGGGCTTGTAGTCCTGGGCATAGGCCCGTTTCAACAACTCCACAGTGAAGACTTGAGGAGTCTGCACCAGCTTGTAATCATTGCGTGATACAGTCTCACTTCCTCCTTCAGGCAACAAATGACGGACTGTTTCCACTACATCTGTTACCGGAACTACAGCCTGCAAAGTGGCTGCCTGCGCATAACAATCCGCAATGACTTCGGCAGAGACGAAAGGACGTACCCCATCGTGCACACCGACCACACCGTCTTCTTCCACCAGTGCCAGTCCGTTCTTTACGGAATGGAAACGGGTTTCTCCACCTGCCGCAATACAGTGAGGCAACGTAAAGCCATATTCAGCACAAAGGTGCTCCCAGTAGGAACGCTGTTCCACCGGAAGCACCACAATCAGTTCAATACTCGGGTCACAGGCATAAAAAGTCTCCAGCGTACGCATCAATACCGGTTTTCCTTTTACCGGAATGAATTGTTTGGGAATCTCTCCCCCCATACGCAGGCCTTTTCCTCCCGCTACCACTATCACATATTTCTTCATTAAGCCAGTAACATTCCTTTTTTCACTTCGAGTGCTTTTTCTGCTCCTGCAAATTTCTCCAGGATAGTAAAGCCAAAGGCAGGTGCAGCACCCGGACCTTTACCCAAAATGAAGTTGTCGACTACTTCTACCATATTTCCTGTATATTCTGCTCCTTCCAGGAACTTATCGAAACCCGGATAGCAAGTAGCTTTCTTGCCTTTCAGCAAACCGCGCTTGCCATATACCATCGGAGCAGCACAAATGGCAGCCAACGGTTTTCCGGCAGCTGCAAAGCTCATAATCAGTTTGTCCAGTCCGGCATGTGCATCCAGGTTAGTAGCACCCGGCAGTCCACCAGGAAGAACAATCATTTCTACATCTTCCTCCTTCAGTTCTTCGAACAACAAATCAGCCACAATGGGTACCTGATGAGAACTGATGACCGTCTTGTTTCCAGTGACAGACACCGTTTTTACGTTCAATCCGCCTCTGCGCATAATATCCAACGGAAACATGGCTTCCATTTCCTCGAAACCTTCAGCCAAAAAGATACAAACTGCTTTCATAAATCTACTATTTAGAATTAAAAGTTTTATTTCAACTTAAAGTAGTACGTAATGGTACCACTCTGATTATTTACCCCATCCACCGCATTAAAACGTGCTTTTCGAGCTGCCTCTTCCGCCGCTCTTCGCAACGCCGGATTCACTGTGTTCGTCCGTTTGTTAATGCTGGTACTGATGACCTGTCCGGCTGGATTCACCACAATAGTTACAACCACACGTCCTTCATCCTGCACATTGTAGACGGGTACAGGAAGTTTTCCACTTCCCAAAGTTCGCCCATTCAGGTCGAATGTGCCATAACCACCTACACCGCTCGTTTTTCCCGTAGAAGAGTTACCCGTAGGACTACCCTGCAGTCCGGCTCCGGTGGCATTTCCTTTGCTTCCCATCTGAGAACCTTTTCCAAATGCCCCGGCAATAGCGTTAGCCGCAGCCTGAGCCGCCGCTTTTTCTGCTTCCGCCCGTTTCTCAGCCTCCGTTTTCTCCTTCGGCTTGTTCACCTTCTGCGTTTCAGTCTTTACCGGTGTCTTTTTAGGTTGTTCCTTCTTCGTCTCTGTTTTAGGCTTTTCTTTCTTCACCTGCAAAGAAGGTTCATCCTGCTGCGTAATCATGGGCTGTTCTACCTCTGGCTCCGCTGCAGCTTCCGGTGCAGAAGAAGGAGCTTCCGACGGCATGACATCCACCTCGGTCATCGTATAAGGGTCGGCATCACCTGCAGCCAGTTCCGTATTGCCCAGCATAACGGGCACACCGCCTTCCTCCTGTTCTGCCGGAACGGTCAGCTTCAGAAGAAACAGCAACAGCAGCACCAGCACATGCAAAGCCACCGTACATACAATTCCGATTACCTTATTTTTTTTCAACGTTACTCTGTTTTAGTTTTTATCCGGACGGCGAGTCGCCAGGACCATCTTAAAATGATTCTCGTTCGCAATATTCAGCACCCGCACGATTTCCCGATAAGGAATCGATTCATCGGCATACAATGCCACATACATTTCCGGTTCTTTCCGAGCACATTCCTGAAGAAATGCAGCCACCTCATCAATAGCCAGCGGCATTTCATCTTCATTGCCAAAAGCACCGTAATAATTTAAATCCTTGTCTATAATCACCCGTGCCATAGGTTTGGCCGAAGTCTGCTCCGAACCTTGCGGCAGAAGCACCTTGATGGCATTCGGCGATACCATGGTAGAAGTAATCATAAAAAATATCAGCAGCAAGAATATCAAGTCGGTCATAGACGACATGCTGAAGCTGGGTGATATTTTCTGTCTTCTCTTTAAAGCCATACGCGATTATTTTTCAGTCGGTTCATTCAGCAAGTCCATGAAAGCCAGCGTACGCGCTTCCATCTGACTTACTACCTTATCTACACGATACACCAGATGATTATAAGCAAACATCGTAGCAATACCCACTACCAGTCCGCCCACTGTAGTAATCATGGCTTCATAAATACCACTTGACAAAAGAGTAATATCAATATTGTTTCCAGCATTAGCCATATTCCAAAAGGCACGTACCATACCGGTTACCGTACCCAAGAATCCCAACATCGGTGCCCCACTTGAAATGGTAGCCATAATAGACAAACCATTTTCCAGCTTGGCCACTTCGATGTTTCCAGTATTTTCAATGGCAGCCTGCACATCGGCAACCGGACGTCCCATACGAGTAATACCTTTCTCAATCATACGTGCAGAAGGAGTATTCGTAATGCGGCAATAGTTGATAGCCGATTTGATTTCTCCCGATTTGATATAATCACGGATACGGTCCATAAACAAAGGATCATCCTTTCCAGCCTTGCGGATAGCCACCGCACGTTCAAAGAAAATATAGAAAGCAATTACCGACATCAAAGCCAGTACAATCATAATCCAGCCTCCTTTGCAGGCCATGTCCCAAAGATTCATCTGCGGTTCACCCGAAGCAACCGGAGTCAACACCGGATTTGCTCCGGCCATTGTATCGGCTACAGCTTGTGCGGCAGCCAGTAAAGTTAATGTCATCATAATTTAACGAAGGCAATTTTTATATTCTTCAATGGTTTTCTTTAATCCTAAATAAAGTGCGTCACAAATCAGTGCGTGACCAATAGAAACTTCATCCAGCCAAGGGATATTATCATGGAAATACTTCAAGTTCACCAGACTCAAATCGTGTCCGGCATTCAATCCCATTCCCAGTTTATGTACTCTCTCAGCCGCTTCGATAAAAGGAGCCACGGCTGCTTCCGGGTTCTTAGGATAAAGTGAGGCATAAGGTTCCGTATACAGTTCCACACGGTCGGCTCCTGTCTTGGCTGCATACTCAATCAGTTCCAGATCGGTACCTACAAAAATAGAAGTACGTATACCCGCTTCACCGAACGTATCCATCAATTCTGTCAGGAAAGCCTGATGCGTCTTGGTGTCCCATCCACAATTCGAAGTAATCTGGTCAGGAGCATCCGGTACCAAAGTCACTTGCGTAGGTTTTACTCTCAGCACCAGGTCGATAAACTCTTTTGAAGGATATCCTTCAATATTGAATTCAGTTTTCAACACCGGGCGCAAGGCATATACATCCGCATACCGGATATGACGTTCATCCGGACGCGGATGAACCGTAATACCTTCCGCCCCGAACTGCTCGCAGTCCAGTGCTACTTTCTCTACATCAGGGTTATTCCCACCTCGTGCATTACGAAGCGTAGCCACCTTATTTATATTCACACTTAATTTAGTCATATTTCATGAATTTCGTTATCTTTGCATCAACAACGTGCAAAGTTAGCAGGTTTTACGAGAAACTTGACATGTTTATTCTTAAAAAGATTGATAAAAAAGACACATTCTATGCAGCGGAAGATGAAGTTCGCCCTCTTTGGAAATACGTATCAGGAGCATAAATCGGCTCATGTAACCCATCTGCTGGAAATCCTCCGGCGCAAGGAGGCGCACATTTGTATCCATCGTGAGTTTTATGAGTTCCTTCGCCTGCACACAAACGCAGATTTAACCAATTTAGAGATCTTCAACGGACATGACTTTACCGCCGACATGGCACTTAGTGTGGGAGGAGACGGTACGTTCCTGAAAACAGCCAGTTTAGTTGGTAACAAAGAAATTCCCATACTGGGTATCAATACCGGACGCCTGGGATTCCTGGCCGATATTTCGCCCGACCAGATGGAGGAAACCTTCGATGAGATTTATCAGGGAATGTATCTGGCAGAACCACGAAGGGTACTGAAACTTACCTGCAATGGTCAGGTGCTGAAAGGTTATCCTTACGGACTGAATGAAATCGCCATTCTGAAACGCGATAGTTCTTCCATGATTACCATCCGTGCCTATATCAACGGTGAACTGTTGAATGTGTATCAGGCAGACGGACTAATTGTGGCTACCCCTACCGGCTCTACAGGCTACTCCCTCAGTGTAGGCGGTCCGATTTTAGTACCTCAGAGCGGTACCATCAGCCTGACTCCTGTAGCTCCACACAGCTTAAACGTACGCCCCATTGTCATTCGCGATGAGTGGGAAGTCACATTGGAAGTAGAAAGCCGCAGTCATAATTTTCTGATTGCCATTGACGGACGGAGTGAAACCTTCCGTGAAGGTACCCAACTCACTATCCGGAGGGGAGAATACTTCATCCGTATCGTCAAGCGCTGCCACCACTCGTTCTTCAACACCTTACGTGAGAAAATGATGTGGGGAGCCGATTCGCGTAACTAACTATCCATTATACAAATACACAAAAAGCCGGAGCGTTCAACTTGTTGCTCCGGCTTTTTGCGTATATATACCTTACAGTATCCTATTTGGAAAGCTGCACATCATAGCTCTTTCCTTCACGGCAAGTAAACTGCAATACGGTGTGCTTCTTGTCCGATTCCAGCACCTTCACAGCAGGATGAGATGCCACATTCCATTTCCCTTTCAAAGTAATGGTCACCGGAATCTCCTTACTCTCGTCATCAATCCACGGACGAGAATAAATACTGTGTTCAATACGTTTTCCATTCTCATCAAAAGCCTCATCACTCGGACCGCGATAGAAGGCCATATCCGGTTGTGCCACGGTCAACACCAGTTTTTTCTTGTCCACCTGCTTTACCATAGCCAGACAAGAAGTATCCGCCTTCTCAATGAAATCACCTGGCAAAGCCTTCTGTGGAGTTTCAAAAAGCACGTATGAAGTCAAGTGTTCTGCGCTGGAAGTCACGATATGCGCATTCCGGTCTTTCTGCAACACCTGATAAGTCGGCTGTTTGACAAACTGTGTCAAACCCTGCTCATCCGTCTGCGGCAACACCGCATATTCATACGAAGCCCCTTGAGGTGCTTTCCCATGATTGAACACCAAAGACACCCAATCACCGGAAGTCGGTTTTACACTACGTTCACCTACTGTTACCTGAGGGAAATTCTTTTCAAACTGTACATTGCCCGGTACATAATACCCTACTCCATTAGGAGCCAGATACGTATGTCCGTTATCCTTCCAGTTGTCCCAATATGCTTTTTCTTCCGGCGTAATGGCAGCCAGCTGGAATACAGTGGTTTCTGTAGGATAGTCCTGATTAACATTCTCAATGTCAGAGCCAAGGGCTACGATGGTATTTCCAAAGAAATGATACGAAATACGCGCACGGTGCGAGCCGTTGTACTTATCATGTTCGTGCAACTTCATACCAAAATTACCATTCTCACGTTCTTGAGAAAGTCCTCCGGCAAACGCCTCATCAGAATACAGCATTTCTTCCATTCCGGAAAAAGCATCCACATTCAGCACTTTCGCACGCAACTGGTCAAAAGGCAGATGAATGGAAGTAGCACCCGGAATCCGGTTCCAGTCGAATCCGTTTTCCTGCCAGCCGCTCGTTGTAAAGGTTACTCTTTCTCCCGGCTGAGCAGTCAGTACCTGCATGCTGCCATACCCCAAATATCGTCCGTAGAAATTGGCATCCAGGTAATGCTCGGCATCCCATAAGTAACGTGAATGACCACGTACCACTGCCGCCCAATTGTTACGCCGCTGTACAGACACACAACCATATCCCAACGCTAAATTTCCCTGCGGGTCTTTTTCAGGAGTAAATCCTGCTTTCAGCAACTTTTTCTCCAATTTGCGTTCCAACCCAGCCGGTGCCTGCGGCAAATAATCGGGTTCATTGACACCCGGTTTTGCCGGTTCTCTTACCAGACGCAGATACGCAGCGGCCATATCGGCATCATACTTTTCTTTTCCGTCAGGCGTTCCTGAGATAGCCATCATGGCATACTGTACCGGAATCAACTTTCCTTTTCCATTGGGATGACGTCCCGACATTGACAGCGGGAACTGTTGCTGGTTACAATAGAAACGCATGGTCAGCAACACATCTTTTACAGTCTGATGAGCCAGTTCTGATACGGCAAATGTCGTTCCACTCATCAGATAAATCATGTTAGTTGCCCCATCCAGACCTCCAACCGCATACGCAGGATAGTTATTACGGTGATGGAAGGCAGCCCCATCGCTCTTGAAGGCACCCGCCAGCCCCGGAGCCGGACGGCATCCGTAGTCAATCCAGCGTGAGAAAGCACGCAAGTAACGAAGTTTTTCCGGCGTATCCTCCATCATCAGAATGCTGGCAATGCGCCCGGAAGTCTGTGTATTAAAGGAATCCATATCAATACCGTTTCCTGTCGGCTTTGGATATACCTCATTCGTAATGGCATACCACCGCATAGTAGCTTCCGCTTCTGCCAAGCGATTTTCTTCACGAAGCACATCCTTCATCAGGAAATAAGAAAGATACAAACTGCGTACGCTATATCCATAATGATGTATGTTTCCCCAGCAACTTCCGTAAGCTACTCCCTGATCGGTAATATGATCGTACATAGCCATGAATTTCTGACGCATTTCCTGTTTCACCTGTGCGTCCTGCGCGTTATGATATGCCACGGCAATGGTTTTCATCAGGTCAAAATAGGCTTTCATTTCCATGCCCAACTTCGTAAACATGTCCTTATCCCAATGGGGAATCATACGCTCGTATGCTTCCGACTGACGTACCATAAAAATAGGCAGTCCGCTTACTTTACCGTTTTTATATACAATCTTATAGGCATCGAACTTGCGACGGATATTATCAATCTGTTTTTGAGACAATTTACCCAGCGTATAAATCAAATCCCGGTAACGTTTTTCCATCAGGTGCATATCCTGAAGCTCTTTTTCTGAAACCGGCTTCAAAGGCAAATCCGATTTCCACAATGAATGCGGATAAATCACCAGCCAGTGATTAGTCGTTCCTTTATGTACAAAAGGTACTTGTACATCGGCTGCCTGCTGACGCGCATCTACCTTGCTGGCCGGAATCAGATGGTCGATGAAAAGTTCCCCTTCTATATCCGGTGCCAATACACGTAACTCATTCATACCTTCTTCCGGTGTACCTTCCATATCACGTTCATAGCAAACCCATGCCGCACGCCATCCTGTAAAATTAATACCGAAGGGAAAAGAAGTACACACCTGTCCATCCTTCAAGAATTGAAAGGTTATTTTCTTATCCACTGCCTTCTCGTTATACACCCATACAATAAAAGCCGACAGATACGTATCTTTTCCTGTCGGGTCTTTCGTTTCAAACTTCAAATCCTTTTTCAGGGAAAGGACTGCTCCCGGTTTATACGTCCAACGCAGGGAACGACCTCCATCTTTATAGTGCTCATCACTAAGAGATAAAGTCGCCCCTGCGCTGGAAAGTTCCTGCGGTACTCCTTCTTCAAAAGAGAGTAATCGCTCATGCTTTACGACCTGTGCTGTCAGTTCACCAGAAATCGCAAAGAAACTTAATACAGATGCTAGATTAATAAAAAATTTTCCTTTCATTTGCATCATTCTACATAAAATTTAAGTATCGATGCAAAGATAGTATTTTTTATCATTTAATTATTGTCCTTCTGACGGATTTCTACACGGCGAATTTTTCCACTGATAGTTTTCGGCAGTTCATCTACAAACTCAATGACACGTGGATACTTGTAAGGAGCTGTCACCCGTTTCACGTGATCCTGCAATTCTTTTATCAGTTCCGGTCCGGCCTTCTGCTTGTAGTCTTTTGCCAACACGATAGTGGCTTTTACCACCTGACCGCGGATTTCATCGGGCACACCGGTAATGGCACACTCCACTACAGCCGGATGCGTCATCAAGGCACTTTCCACTTCAAACGGGCCGATACGGTAACCGGAGCTCTTGATGACATCGTCGGCACGTCCTACGAACCAGTAATAACCGTCTTCGTCACGCCAGGCCACATCGCCCGTATAATAGATACCATCATGCCAAGCCTCATGGGTAAGTTCTGCATCACGATAATACTCCTTGAACAAGCCAAGCGGTTTACCTTTATCCGTACGTACCACAATCTGTCCCTGTTCTCCATCTTCCGCCGAACGACCGTCTGGCTTCAGCAAGTCTATGTCATACTGCGGATTAGGCACGCCCATACTTCCCGGTTTCGGCTCCATCCACGGGAAAGTAGCCAGTGTCAATGCCGTTTCCGTCTGTCCGAATCCTTCCATCAGACGAATGCCCGTAATACGTTTGAAAGTCTCATATACAGAATAGTTCAACGCCTCGCCCGCCGTCGTACAATATTCCAGTGAAGACAAATCATATTTCGACAAGTCTTCCCGAATCAGGAAACGATAAATCGTAGGAGGTGCACACAGCGAAGTGATGTGATAATCATGAATCTTTTGCAGAATATCTGCCGGAGTAAACTTCTCATGGTCGTATACAAAGATATTGGCACCGGCAATCATCTGTCCGTACAGCTTTCCCCATACAGCCTTTCCCCATCCGGTATCTGCAATGGTCAGGTGCAAACTATTTTCATGCAGATTGTGCCAGAAGCATCCGGTAGCAATATGTCCGAGCGGATAAGTAAAGTCGTGTGCCACCATCTTCGGTTCTCCGGTAGTTCCCGAAGTAAAGTACATCAGTGAAATATCCTCGTTGGTATTCACATGTTCCGGACGTACAAAAGGAGCGGCAGCTTCCATACCCTTATGGAAATCTTCAAAACCTTCCGGATATTCCGGACCGACACTCACCAGACGTTCTACCGTAGGAGAATCAGGCATGGCCGCCAAAATATGTTCTGTGATGACCGGTTCACCGGCAGCCACAATCATCTTGATACCGGCAGCCTGACAACGATACACAATATCCTTCTTTGTCAGCAAGTGTGTAGCCGGAATGACCACTGCTCCCAACTTGTGCAAAGCAATGATAGAGAACCAGAATTCATACCGGCGTTTCAAAATCAGCATGACCTTATCTCCATGTCCTATACCCAGGCTCTGGAAATAGGAGGCAGTCATATCGGTATATTTCTTCAAGTCCGCATACGTAAACTGTATATGTGCTCCTTTATCGTTTGTCCACAGCAACGCATTTTTATCGGGCTGTTCAGCCGCCCATGCATCTACCACATCATAACCGAAATTAAAATTTTCCAGCACCTTCACTTTAAAATTCGCAATGAAATCCTCTTGTGAGGTAAAGTGAGTTTGTTCAACAAATCTTTCTAACATATTTCTTTTCAAAATTAATTACTACATAACGATGGCGAGGAACTTCACCGCTTTTCCGTCGAGCGCCTTCATTCCGTGAGGTAGTGAAGAATCGAAATACAAACTGTCTCCCTGCTCCAGAATCAGATCTTTTCCGTTTATGCTCAACAGCATCCGGCCCTCAATCACCAGATTGAATTCCTGTCCGTAGTGCGTATTGTAATAAATAGGTGTATCCTCCGGCTTGGGCTCTACCGTTACCAGGAAAGGATCGGCCTTGCGGTTGCGGAACCCTGAAGCCAGCGACTGGTATTTATATGCCTTCGTACGCTCCACCGAAATACCGGTTCCCCAGCGTGTCAGGAAATAAGCATTCATCTTAGGCTCTTCCCCAAACATCAATACATCAAGTGGCACATTGCACTTCCGCCCTATCTGCTGTAACGTACTGACCGCAATGTCACACTCGCCCGACTCAATCTGCTGGTACTTATCCACCGGTAAACCACATTGTCCGGCCATATCCTCCACACTTAAATCCAGCGCATCGCGCAATCCGCGGATACGTTCTCCTATTTGTCTTATTTGTTCGTCCATAGTGCAATTTTTTAGTTATTCGCTCAAAATTACGAAAGATTATGAAAAACCAAGAAAAATATTTCGAACTTTGTAACCGAAAATTTTAAAACCATGATCAGACAGGATTACATCATACGCATGATTCAGGAAATATTTGCCGCAATAGCTAACCTGATTCTCCGCCGGAAGCACATCAGCAAGTCGGACTGGGAGGAATATGAAAGTACGGCACGGCAAGTGCTGGAGGTCACTCCCCAGCAGCTGGAAGAAATGGACGGACAAACCATACTGGAAAAATACAGTCAGGAAAAAGATGGCATGGAGAAGACCGAACTAGCCGCCATGATGCTGCTGAAAATGGCGGAAGACACCGAAAACATCGTGCCTAAGGCCCGCCTTCGTCAGGAAGGACTCTACCTGCTGAAATATGTGCAGGAACATGGAAATACCTATTCCCTACCCCGCAACCTGCTGATTCAGTTTTTGGAATCAAGGAACTGATGTTCACCGACGGAATAAAACGAACCTGCTAACCATGAATACACTGAAAATAGCCTATATCGGTATGGGATACCGGGGAAAGCAACTGCTTGCCCTGACCCGCCACATTCCTTACTTCCAGGTAACTGCCATTGCCGACCCGGAAGCCCGGGAAGCCGACTACGACGTGCCTTGCTACAACCAGGGAGGAGATGATTATCAAAGAATGATTGCCCTTCATGCCCCGCAACTGGTTTTCATTGCTTCTCCATGGCAATTACACGTAACCCATGCCTTGTACTGCATACAACACGGCTGCCATGTGGCACTGGAAATCAAAGGAGGGCTTTACCTGCATGAGTACCAGCCGCTGATTGAAGCGGCAGAAGCCGGAAAGGAAAAAATCTTTCCGCTGGAGAACACGCTTTTCCGGCAAGAAATTCTGGCCATGCACAACCTGGTCCGTGCCGGTGAATTAGGTGAAGTGGTGTACATGCGAGGAGGTTACCGTCACGACTTGCGCAATCTTCTATTGGACGACCAAGGTAATCTGGGCAACCGGAAAAAGACGGAAAGCATCTGGCGAAGCAAATTCTACCAGCAGGAAAATGGCGACCTTTATCCTACCCACGGACTGGCTCCTCTCTGTCTCATCGCCGGCATTCCCCGCAAAGACCGTTTTGTACGCCTGACCACCTTTTCTTCCAAACCTGCAGGCCTATACCAGCGTATCCGTGAATTAGGAGGAAATCCTCACGTGCCTGTCACGCAGGGAGATGTAATCGTCACCCAGCTGGAGACGGCTTCCGGAATCTTGGTTTCTTTGACCCACGACACCACTCTTCCCCGCCCCAGAAGCCTGGACTTCGAAATACAAGGCACCAAAGGAATCTGGCAGGGAGACCAGCGACGCATTTATCTGGAAGGAAAAAGTCCGCACGAAACATGGGAGGCAGATACCGCTTACCTGCAAAAATACGAACACCTCTATTGGCAACAATGGGGAGAAGAAGCGCTGCGCATCGACACGCACCATGAAGGCATGGACTACATCATGCTCAAAGCATTAGAAGCCGAAATGAAACAGGAGATACCCTACCCGGCCGATATACACGACCTGGCTCTTTGGACTTCGGTTACCCCTCTGTCCATACGGTCTGTAGCAGAACAACACACCGTACCGATGGAGTAAGCCATTCCGGTTTATTCCAAATACAGATAATCGTAATGTACCAGCGGTTTCTGCCCGTGCTGTCCCACCATGGAAAGTGCTTCTGCCGAGTCGGCTGATACACGGCCCACTCCAATCTGCCGGCCCTGCTCGTCCATCACGCGCACGAGGTCATCTTTCTCAAAATCTCCCACAACCCGCGTCACTCCCACCGGAAGGATGCTGGTAGCCTTCACCCCTCTGACAGCCTCTACTGCCTGACGGTTCAAATGAAGTTCCCCTTTGGCAAAGCCTTCACTGTGCGCAATCCACTTCTTCATGCTCGACACTCCTTCCATAGCTGGAAGGAAACGGGTACAGACAGTCGTATCCGGATGACACAACAAATCCGACAGGATGTTCTCTTTCTTGCCATTGGCGATAATCACGGCAATGCCTTCATCGGCCACCTTGCGGGCAATGGTGCTTTTAGTGAGCATCCCTCCCCGTCCGAATCCGGACTTTTCCGTCTGAATATAATCCGACAAATCCTTTCCACGCTCCACCGTACGTATCACAGAAGTACCCGGCTGAGAAGGTGAACCGTTGTAAATGCCGTCAATGTTACTAAGGATAATCAATGCCTGCATGTCCATCATCGAAGCAATCATACCCGATAGTTCATCGTTGTCGGTAAACATCAGCTCGGTCACCGAAATCGTATCATTTTCATTCACGATAGGAATCACCCCGTTCTCCAGCATCACCTTCATGCAATTACGCTGGTTCAGGTAATGCCGACGGGTAGAAAAACTCTCCTTAGTCGTGAGTACCTGACCTACGGTAATGCCGTGCTCACGAAACAGTTCATAATAACGGTTTATCAACTTAGCCTGTCCCACTGCCGAGAAAAGCTGCCGCTGGTCCACACTGTCCAGTTTCCGCAAGGGTTTCAACTCGCTTCTTCCTGAAGCTACCGCTCCGGAAGATACCAGTACGATTTCCACTCCTGCTTTATGCAACTCGGCCACCTGGTCCACCAATGCTGACATGCGGGTTATATCCAGTGTGCCGTCACGGCGGGTCAGCACATTACTACCTATCTTTACCGTGATTCTTTTATACTGATACGTTTTGTTTTCCATGATTCACTCTCACTTTTGCACAGGGAACACCTGAAAAATCTTTCAAATACACATTATTTAATCATATTCAGTGGCAAATGTAATAAATACCGCACAGAAACAAAACAATTTATCACAATTCTATAAATACTCTCCTTCAGAACAAACCTTTCCTCTTCCCCGCAGATAAAAAAACACAGTGTCCCAATCAAGAATTCCGAATTACATTTTCTATGTTTCCCTTGCCCAAAACCTATGTTTCCGCATCGGGAACCGTAAGTTTCCGCGTCGAAAAACCTACGGTTCCGCCATGCGAAACGTAAAAGAATTCGGAGAGTTTTATACAGATTTCACTGGGATTTCCGACTCATCATCGCATCCATTAGTCCACTTATCATCCGGTAGATTCCACATAGGCCCAAAAAATTCTCCTAAAAATTCGCTATCTTTGCACGGACTTTTAATACACGAAAAATGGTAAAAGCGATATTCTTTGATATTGATGGAACATTAGTTTCTTTCCAGACTCACACCGTGCCGGAGTCTACCCGCGAAGCCCTGCAACTTTTGAGAGAAAAAGGTATTAAGGTATTCATTGCCACCGGCCGTCCAAAGACATTAATGATGGATGCCGTGGGTGACCTGGATTTCGACGGTTATGTCACGCTGAACGGAGCACATTGCTTCACGGCAAATCATGAAGACATTTACAAGGGTTGTGTGCCGCAGGAAGACATTGAACGACTCATTCAGTACCAGCATAATCATCCGGAAATGCCGTTCGTTTTTGTACACGACAATACCTGGTTCCTGACACATGAGGATGAGGCTGTCAGAGAGATTGCCCGTCTGATTCAAATTGACATTCCGGAAATCCGTCCCATAGAAACTGCAAGAGAGAAAGAAATTCTGCAAATCATGGGATATTTCCCCGAAGAGAAAGACGAAGAAATATTCGGAAAGGTGCTGACTCACTGTGAACCCATGCGCTGGCATCCGCTCTTTGCCGACATCATTGCACGGGGAAACAGCAAAAGTCACGGTATCGACCAGATGTTGGCTTACTACGGCATTGACCTGAAAGATACCATGGCTTTCGGCGATGGCGGCAACGACATTCCGATGTTGAAACATGTAGGTATGGGAATTGCCATGGGAAACGCGGCTCCTCACATACAAGCTGCGGCCGATTATATCACCACCTCAGTGGATGAAGAGGGTATCATGCAGGCATTGAAGCACTTCCATATCCTGTAACAGTCCAAATTCTCTAACCGTAACCCGTTACATTTCATAGGACAAACTACACAATACCTACAAATAGGTATTTATACATAGTCTAAATTACCCATATTTGGCGATTGCCCCACCCGGACAATCGCCTTAATTTTGCACACTGAAAATTAGTCCTGAACAAAAAATACGAGTTACAGTAAATGAGAAATTTATCTTTTTCGCGGGGAAGCGAAAATTTGAAATGGGGTGTACTTTTTATGTTATTGGGTGCTTGTGTCTTATCTCTTTCTGCACAAGGCCGTTCGTTACTATCCGGGAAAGTTCTTTCTTCGGACAAGAGTGTCATTGACTTCGCCACGGTGTACCTGAAAGGTACGCAATATGGCTGCACAACCAACGAAAAAGGCTTGTATCATCTGAAAGCACCCGCCGGGAAATACACACTGACCGTTTCCGCCATCGGGTTTGAAACGGTAGAAAAAGAAGTGGAAATCCTGGCAGACGGACGTAGCAAGCAAAATGTAATCTTGAAGCCGTCAGTCACCGAGCTGGATGAAGTCGTAGTCGTTTCCAACGGAGTCGGACGTATCAAGCGCTCGGCCTTTAATGCCGTGGCTGTAGATACGCGTGAATTGCAGAATTCTACCAAAAACTTGAGTGAAGCGTTACAGAAACTTCCGGGAATGAAACTGCGCGAGTCTGGAGGTGTGGGCTCGGACATGCAGCTGATGCTCGACGGCTTCAGCGGCAAGCATGTAAAAGTATTTATCGACGGGGTGCCACAAGAAGGGGCAGGAACAGCTTTCGACCTGAATAACATCCCGGTCAACTTTGCCGAGCGCATTGAGGTATATAAAGGTGTGGTACCCGTAGGGTTCGGTACCGATGCATTAGGTGGAGTTATCAACATTGTAACCAACAAACAGAAACGCAACTGGTTTCTGGATGCGTCATACTCATACGGTTCGTTCAACACGCATAAATCGTATGTAAACTTCGGGCAGAGTTTCAGAAACGGACTGACATACGAAATCAATGCGTATCAGAATTACTCAGACAATAATTACTATATCAATAACTGGGTGGAAGAGTTCAACCACGAAAACAATACGTCTGTCAGCGATGAAAGTAATATACAGCGTGTAAAACGATTCAATGATACATTCCACAACGAAGCGGTCATCGGAAAAATCGGAGTTACCGGGAAAAGCTGGGCCGACCGGCTGATGTTTAATGTAGCCTACTCGCATTTCTACAAAGAAATACAGAACGGAGTGTACCAGGAAATCGTATTCGGCGAGAAACATCGTCATGGCTATTCCATCGTTCCTTCGGTAGAATATCGCAAGCAGAATCTTTTCACCAAAGGACTGGACGTGACGGTTACGGCCAATTACAACCACAACCTGACGACAAACGTGGATACAGCGATGTACAAATACAACTGGCTGGGTGACCGTATCCCCAGATCGACTGCCGGCGAACAGAATCACCAGTTCAGTGAACAAATCAATACAAACTGGAATACCACACTTACTGCGGTATACCGACTGGGCAGAATGCACTCGTTTACGTTTAATAATGTATTCAGTACTTTTCGTCGTACAGGACGAAGTCTGATTGAGAAAAATTCCGTACTGGAAGATTATGATGAACCTACCAAAAGCCGGAAAAACATTGCAGGATTATCTTATCGCCTGATGCCTTCTGAAAAATGGAATCTGTCGGTCTTCGGCAAACACTACAACTCTTACAGTGAAGGAACGGTGCAGTTGAGCGACAACAATGTAGGAAGTGATACGAGGGTGTCACAAAGTGTCAGCTCTTTCGGATATGGAGCCGCCGGAACCTATTTCTTAGGAAAAGCCATTCAGTTGAAGCTCTCTTACGAAAAGGCGCTGCGCATGCCCAGCACACAGGAATTGTTTGGTGACGGTGACCTTGAAGCAGGAAAAGCTGACTTGAAACCGGAGCGTAGTGACAACGTGAACCTGAGTGCCAGCTACAACAAGCAGTTAGGCAAACACGGATTGTATGTGGAAGGAGGAATCATCTACCGTAATACCCAAGACTACATCAAACGTGACCTGTCGACCGTAGGAGGCACCAGCTATGGAAGCTACACCAATCATGGCCGGGTAGAGACAAAAGGATTCAATGTGTCTTTGCGATACAGTTACAGCAACTGGTTCAATATGGGAGGTACGTTCAACAACCTTGACACCCGCGACAAGGAAAAGAAACGGGCAGCAAGCAGCGGACAGAATGCACTGACATACGGACAACGTATCCCGAACATTCCTTACCAGTATGCAAACGTAGACATGAACTTCTACTGGCATAACCTGTTTGCGAAAGGGAATACCCTCACATTCGGATGGGATTGTTTCTACCAGCATGACTTCCCTTTATATTGGGAAAACTTTGGTGACCCGTCTACTAAGATTCGGGTACCGCAGCAGATTTCGCACAATCTCTCTTTAGGGTACAGTATCCGAAACGGACGTTACAACATTTCATTTGAATGCCGGAATCTCACCGATGAGAAACTGTATGACAACTTTAGTCTGCAAAAAGCCGGACGGGCATTTTATGGAAAATTTCGAGTGTATTTTGGAAAGTAATAAACCAATAAAAATATAAATACAAGTATATGAATAAAAAGAACTTTATGTTAGGACTGGGCGCTTTCTGCATGGGAGGCCTGTTCATGGGGTGTCAGAACGAAGAAAATGACCCAACCTTCAGCAATCACAACAACTTCAAAGGAAACTACGTCATTCCGGTTACCGCAGGAGGTACTTCCTATCTGCTTACGGCCGAAAGTCTGGACGAAGGCAAAATCTCAGTCATTGAAAACGGGAAAGAATTTCAGGACCAGATTTCTTACTGGATTTTCTACGACCAGAATTATTTTTTCGGAATCAAATATAACGACGGCTCACAAGGCACCGGAGGATGTTACTATCTGGATGCCAACAATGTGCCGCAGAAAAAATACACTTATACATTCAACCGTTTTACGACCTACGGCACATGGGGTGACAATGTGATTACCGTATCGACCGGAGACACCAAGCAGACGGACAGTCAGGGTAATGCGGCACAAGGTTTTTTATTTAACTACTTGAATGCGAAAGATGGTACTACCAGTACCAACCAACAGGATATTTTGGCCGAGAACTTTTTAGGAAATGGTGAAAAGGTAACTATGGCCGGATTTGTGGAAGCCAACGGAAAGCTCTACACCTCTATTATTCCCATGGGTATGAGTCACTATGGAGTGAACACCTGGCCCGACAAAGTGTTGAGTCAAGACTATGTAGCAACCGGTACCGGCGGCTCAGGAAGCGGTAAATATACTGCCGGACAGATTCCTTCTACCCAATATCCGGATAATGCTTATATTGCCATTTACAGCGGCAGCAACTTTGATGAAGAACCGGTTATTGCGACAACAGACAAGATTGGTTTTGCCTGCGGACGCATGCGTTCTCAGTACTATCAGACCATTTGGAGCGACGATGACGGAAACTTGTATGTATTTTCAGGAGGATATGGACGTACGGCTACCCAGCCTGCGGCTGATGCCAACTTAAAGGCAAAGGTACAAGGTACACTTCCTTCTGGTGTCGTGCGCATCCCTGCCGGAAGTACTGCCTTCGATGAGTATTATTGCAACCTGGAAACGATGAGCGGTGCGAGCGGCCATCCGTTGTTCCGCTGCTGGCACGTAGGTGGCGATTATTTCCTGCTCAATAATTACGGATGCAGCATTGAAGAAGTAGCCACACTGGGAACCAATGCACCTAAAAATGAACTAGTGATATTCAAAGCCAGCGAAAAGAAGCTGATTCCTATTACAGGATTGCCTGACATGAACCTGATTTCTTCTTTCGGAAATTCTCCTTATCTGGAAAATCAGTATTTTTATATTCCGGTACTGACTACCGAAGAAGGTGCTACTCCCACATTCTATAAAATCAATCCTCAAACAGGAGAAGCTGTAAAAGGACTGGAGGTGGAAGCCGATGAAATTACAACAGTAGGTAAAATTGCATTAACTCAACAATAACATTTAGAAATGAGAAAATTATTCGGGAAAATACACCTCTGGCTTTCTATTCCAGTGGGAATTATTCTTTCCATTATTTGTTTCTCGGGAGCTGCACTGGTATTCGAAAAGGAAATCACTCAGGCATGTAAGCCCCATTTATATAAGGTAAGCGTTCCGGAAGGGAACGCTGCCGCTCTTCCACCTTCACAACTGATTGCACGCATAAAGGAGCAGACCGCCGATTCACTCAAGCTAACCTCACTGCAATATTCGGGAAAAGCCGATGAGGCAGCTACGGTGACTTTCAAAAATGCAGGCAGAAAAAGCCTGAGTGTAAATCCGTACACGGGAGAAGTGAACGGATGGATAGAAGGAAACAGTTTTTTTCAAACCATGCGGAAACTGCATCGCTGGCTGCTGAATCCTCCACCGCAGAAAGGAGCTTCCTCTGTAGGGAAAATGATAGTCGGCATCTCCACCCTTCTGATGGTCGTGATTCTTGTCAGTGGCCTTGTTATCTGGTGGCCCCGAACTCGAAAAGCGTTAAATAACCGGCTGAAGGTTTCATGCCGCAAAGGATGGCGCCGTTTCTGGTATGACAGCCATGTAGCTTTGGGCTTTTATTCTACCCTCTTCCTGCTGATCATGGCACTTACCGGGCTCACCTGGTCGTTTGGCTGGTATCGCTCGTTTGCTTACGGGCTTTTTGGAGGAAACACTTCGAAGCAGGCCCAAACTCACGGGACTTCTCTCCCACAAAAGGAAAACGATGCACGTGCCAAGAAAGGAGGAAAGAAACAAACCGATTATACGGCTTGGGACAAAGCAATCCAAGAAGTACAGGCAAAATACACCGGCTACACTTCACTCCGTATAGAAGAAAAAAAGATACAAGTTATCCAGGGACAGCAATTACGCCGTACGGATACCCTGAAATTCAATCCGAAGAACGGAGAGATTACAGAAGCCACAACCTATGCGGAAGTGCCTCGCGCACAGAAACTGAAAGGCTGGTTTTATGCCTTCCACACCGGAAGCTGGGGAGGTATCTATACAAAGATACTTTATTTTCTGGCAGCTTTTATCGGAGGCGTACTTCCACTCAGCGGGTATTATTTATGGTTGAAGAAGAAACAAAGAGCTACAAGGTAAGTTTGGCCAAATAGTCATAATGACTGCCTTCCTTCACCAGCTCTGCTTTGAATCCATATTGAGAAGCATACAGACTCAGTGTGTTGAAATCCACATACAACCAGTCGAATGCTTCTCCTTTTATTTGTTTATATTGCATCTGGAAATCCAGTTGACCGTAATAATCGCCCGTCAAATCAACGACAAAACTTCCGTCTTCCTCTTCAAACAGGTATCTCAAATCACTTGAATCCATTAAGATACAACCACCAGGATTCAACAACAGCTTCATCCGCTGGAAGAAATCACCGAAATTCTCTACCCGACCGATAATTCCCGAGCCGTTCATCAGCATCAGAATGGTATCGAAGCGTTCGACGAAATGCGTGTCGAACAGATTAACCAGACGGGCATCCAGTCCACGTGCCTGCATGACTTCTACCGACAAAGGAGAAATATCAATAGCCACAGACTTTTTTCCCATTTGCTTTAAAGCCAAGGAATGACAGCCACTGCCTGCTCCTACATCTAAAATCTTTCCCTGAGCCATATCCAATGCAGTCTGTTCCAGCAAGGGCATGTGTTCATACGTACGGAATAATTCACTCACTGGAATTTCATCTTCCTCAAACTGCGAAGAAAAAACTCTTAACTTTCCAGCCTTTCCATTCTTGAAGTAATCGTATATGGCAGCTCCCATCGGATCCTTTTCTGCCTGTAGCCATGTGGTCTTCATGATTCTTTGTCTCTGTAATTAACGTGCACAAAAATACAAAATAAAATTCACAATGGTTATTTATTCATTATATTCATGCATTTTTCAGAATAAACACACAAAAAAGTAAGAATTTATGCATGATATTCAAAATATATCCGTATTTTTGCAGCCGTAAAAGAATAATTATACAATGAAGAACAAGAATAGCAGACTTGATTCAATCAAAATGATTATCTCCAGCAAGGAGATTGGAAGTCAGGACGAACTCTTGCAGGAGTTGACAAAAGAAGGATTCCAATTGACACAAGCCACCCTGTCGCGCGACTTGAAGCAACTGAAGGTAGCCAAAGCTGCCAGCATGAACGGGAACTATGTATATGTACTACCCAACAATACCATGTACAAGCGCATGACAGAACCGCAAAAGGCCAGCGAAATGCTGCGGCACAACGGCTTCATCTCCATTGAATTCTCCCACAACATCGCTGTCATCAAGACTCGTCCGGGATATGCCAGCAGCCTGGCATACGACATTGACATGCACAATTTCCATGAAATCATCGGTACCATTGCCGGCGATGACACCATCATGCTGGTGATTCGCGAAAATTGTACGCGTACAGAAGTCAAGCATGCTCTTGCCAACATTATACCGAATATAAACCAACTCTAACTGATAAGAATAAAAAATGGAACCTACTAAACAAATTGATGTAATGGTAGCCGACGCCTCACACGAGGTTTATGTTGACACAATATTGGACACGATTAGAGAAGCAGCCAAAGTTCGCGGTACGGGTATTGCCGAACGTACACACGAATACGTAGCTACCAAGATGAAAGAAGGAAAAGCCATCATCGCACTGTGCGGAGATGATTTTGCCGGATTTACTTACATCGAATCATGGGGAAACAAGCAGTACGTAGCTACTTCCGGACTGATTGTTCATCCGAAATACAGAGGATGCGGACTGGCTAAGCGTATCAAGCATGCCTCTTTTACTTTGGCTCGTCTGCGATGGCCGAAAGCCAAAATCTTCAGTCTGACTTCAGGAGCTGCGGTCATGAAAATGAATACAGAGCTGGGATACGTACCTGTCACTTTCAACGAGTTGACCGACGATGACTCATTCTGGAAAGGATGTGAGGGATGTATCAACCACGAAATCCTGATGGCGAAAAACCGTAAATTCTGTATCTGCACAGCCATGCTTTATGATCCGGCTTTGCACACAGACGATAAAATAAACAATTTCTAAATACAAAAATAATCTCAAGCGAGGTTTTCTCCTGAACTCATACAGGCGAAAAGCTTCACGATATAAAGATAAGCACCATGGAAGAAAAGAAAAAAGTTGTCGTTGCTTTCAGCGGCGGATTGGACACATCCTTTACCGTAATGTATCTGGCAAAGGAAAAAGGATATGAAGTATATGCAGCATGTGCCAATACCGGTGGTTTTAGCCCGGAACAGTTAAAAAAGAACGAAGAAAATGCGTATAAACTGGGAGCTGTGAAATATGTGACTCTTGACGTAACACAGGAATACTACGAAAAGAGCCTGAAATACATGGTATTCGGAAACGTACTGCGTAACGGTACTTACCCTATTTCTGTAAGTTCTGAACGTATCTTCCAGGCATTGGCCATCGCCCGTTATGCCAACGAAATCGGAGCTCATGCCATTGCTCACGGTTCTACTGGTGCCGGCAACGACCAGGTGCGTTTTGACATGACTTTCCTGGTAATGGCTCCGGGAGTGGAAATCATTACCCTGACACGTGACATGGCATTGAGCCGTGAATATGAAATCAATTACCTGAAGGAAAATGGTTTTGAAGCAGATTTCACTAAACTGAAATACTCATACAACGTAGGTATTTGGGGAACTTCTATCTGCGGTGGTGAAATTCTGGATTCTGCACAGGGATTGCCGGAAAGCGCTTACCTGAAACAGGTAACCAAAACAGGCAGCGAACAACTGAAACTGGAATTCAAGAAAGGTGAGTTGTATGCTGTAAACGGTGAAGTGTTCGACGACAAAATTAAGGCCATCCAGAAAGTAGAAGAGATTGGTGCAGCCTACGGTATCGGTCGTGATATGCATGTGGGTGATACGATTATCGGTATCAAAGGCCGTGTAGGATTCGAAGCTGCTGCTCCGATGCTGATTATCGGTGCTCACCGCTTCCTGGAAAAATATACCCTGAGTAAATGGCAGCAATACTGGAAAGACCAGGTAGCCAACTGGTACGGCATGTTCCTTCACGAAAGCCAGTACCTGGAACCGGTAATGCGCGACATCGAAGCCATGCTGACCGAATCACAGCGTAACGTCAATGGTACAGCTATTCTGGAACTTCGCCCGTACGGATTCTCTACTGTAGGAGTAGAATCGAAAGATGACCTTGTGAAGAACAAGTTCGGCGAATACGGAGAAATGCAGAAAGGATGGACTGCAGAAGACGCTAAAGGCTTCATCAAGGTGTTGTCTACTCCGCTTCGTGCCTATTATGCAAACCATAAAGACGAAGCTGACGTATGATAAAAGCAGGAATTATAGGAGGCGCAGGATATACGGCAGGCGAACTGATTCGCCTGCTGCTTAATCATCCGGATGTAGAGATTGCATTTATCAACAGCTCCAGCAATGCGGGTAACAAGATTACTGACGTACACGAAGGCTTGTATGGAGAAACCAATTTAGTGTTTACAGATGAACTTCCGCTCGATACCATCGATGTATTGTTCTTCTGTACGGCTCACGGCGATACAAAGAAATTCATGGAAAGTCACAATGTACCGGAAGATTTGAAAATCATCGACCTGTCCATGGACTACCGCATCAAATCGGACGACCATGACTTTGTATATGGTCTGCCAGAACTGAACCGCCGGACTATCTGCCAAAGCAAGCACGTGGCTAACCCGGGATGCTTTGCTACATGTATCCAGCTCGGACTTCTACCATTGGCCAAGCATTTGCTGTTGAACGACGACGTGATGGTAAACGCCATTACCGGAAGTACCGGAGCAGGTGTAAAACCGGGAGCTACGAGTCATTTCAGCTGGCGCAACAACAACCTCAGCATCTACAAACCGTTCTCACACCAGCATGTGCCAGAAATCAAACAGTCACTGAAACAGCTGCAGAACAGTTTCCATTCAGAAATCGATTTCATTCCTTACCGAGGTGACTTTGCCCGTGGTATTTTTGCCACTATCGTAGTAAAGACCAAGGTAGAGTTGGAAGAGATTGTGAAAATGTACGAAGAGTACTATGCAGAAGATTCTTTCACCCACATCGTGGACAAGAATATCGACCTGAAGCAGGTAGTCAACACCAACAAATGCTTGATTCATCTGGAGAAACATGGCGACAAGCTGCTTATCATTTCTTGCATTGATAATCTGCTGAAAGGAGCCAGCGGTCAGGCTGTACACAATATGAACCTGATGTTCAACCTGGAAGAAACAGTAGGACTGAAACTGAAACCGAGCGCATTTTAATTAATGAATAATGAATAATGAAAATGAATAACCAGGCAGGACTCCTTGATTGCTGCTCTTAATTATTCATTCTTAATTCTTAATTATATGAAGTTATTCGACGTATATCCTTTGTTCGATGTAAACATCGTAAAAGGAAAAGGCTGCCACGTATGGGACGACAAAGGTCAGGAATACCTTGACCTCTATGGAGGACATGCCGTTATCTCCATCGGTCACGCACATCCCCATTATGTGGAAACCATCAGCAAACAAGTAGCTACATTGGGATTCTATTCCAACTCTGTAATCAACAAATTACAGCAGGAAGTAGCCGACCGTCTGGGAGCCATCAGCGGTTATGATGACTATCAGCTTTTCTTAATCAACTCTGGAGCAGAAGCCAACGAAAATGCATTGAAACTGGCATCTTTCTATAACGGACGTACACGTGTGATTTCTTTCGCCAAAGCTTTCCACGGACGTACTTCACTGGCAGTAGAAGTAACCAACAATCCGAAAATCATTGCTCCTATCAATGACAACGGACACGTGACATACCTGCCGCTGAACGACACAGAAGCGCTGAAAACCGAACTGGCCAAAGGCGATGTATGTGCAGTCATCATTGAAGGCATCCAAGGCGTAGGAGGAATTCAGCTCCCTACTACAGAGTTCATGAAAGCCATTCGCCAGGCGTGTGACGAAACCAATACCGTCATGATTCTGGATGAAATCCAGTCAGGTTATGGACGAAGCGGTAAATTCTTTGCTCACCAGTACAATGACGTACGCCCTGACATGATTACCGTAGCTAAAGGCATTGGCAACGGATTCCCGATGGCCGGTGTACTAATCAGTCCGAAGTTCACTCCGGTATATGGACAGTTAGGAACCACTTTCGGTGGAAACCATTTGGCATGTGCGGCAGCTATCGCTGTACTTGATGTGATGAAAGAAGAAAATCTGGTTGAAAATGCCGCAAAAGTAGGTGCTCACTTATTGGAAGAATTGAAAGGCTTCAAAGGTATCAAAGAAGTACGCGGTCGCGGCTTGATGATTGGAATGGAATTTGAAGAACCCATCAAAGAACTCCGCCAGAAACTACTTTTCGAAGAAAAAGTATTTACCGGAGTCAGCGGCACCAATGTCATCCGTTTGCTTCCGCCGCTCTGCCTGAGCATGAACGAAGCAGATGAATTCCTAAATCGCTTGCATCACGTAACGAAATAAAAACAAAATACTTATCCACAAAAACGGAATCTTCTTAATCAAGATTCCGTTTTTATTTTTACGTACAAGTACATCAAATCAACATTGTTCATGCTCTATTCTTTATATTATAAATTTCAAAGAAATCAATAGTTTTTCCAAATCATCCTCTAAGCATCATTACATTATTTACCACATCCCCTTACACGTTCTACGTTCTCCCACGCAAAACCCTACGTTTCCCGAACCTAAAACCTACGTTTCCGCACTGAGAAACATACGTTTCCTTTACGAGAAACGTAAAACTCACAAAGAAAATATTCCATTATTCCCGAAGCATTTCCACAAAACAATCTCGCCTTTTCCATATACCACCAAAATAAATTCCATTATATAGCCCAACTCTCATTTTAAATTATAACTTTGCGAATAAAGAACTCAAACTTGAAAGATATGAAAGTAGCAATCATCGGAGCCGGAAACATGGGAGGTGCCATTGCCCGTGGACTGGCCAACGGACATTATATTCAGGCACAAGAGATTTCGGTATCCAACCCCAGTGCCGGCAAACTGGACGCGCTAAAAGCGGAATTTCCTGCCATTCACGTAACGCATTCCAATAAAGAAGCGGCAGAAGATGCGGACATTATCATTATTGCCGTCAAGCCGTGGAAAGTGGAAGAAGTGCTGAAGCCGCTTAGATTAAGAGGACCACAGATTTTGGTATCGGTAGCCGCAGGACTGACTTTTGAAGACCTGGCACATTTTGTAGACCCGGAAATGCCGATATTCCGCGTCATTCCTAACACGGCCATTTCAGAAGGAGCCAGCATGACACTGATTGCCGCACGCAATGCTTCGGAAGAACAGATCACTTCCCTGACTGCGCTCTTTAACGAGATGGGACGTTCCATGCTGATTGAAGAGAAACAATTTGCAGCTGCCACCTCGCTGACTTCCTGTGGCATTGCCTACGTACTGAAATACGTACAAGCTGCCATGCAGGCAGGAGTAGAACTGGGTATCAAACCACACGATGCACAGACCATGCTGGCACAAACCCTGGAAGGGGCAGCCAAACTTTTGCTGAACAACGAAAATGCACATCCGGCCACAGAAATCGAGAAAGTAACTACCCCGGGAGGAATTACCATCAAGGGTATCAACTCGCTGGAGCACGACGGATTTACCTCGGCCGTTATTCACGCCATCAAGGCCAGCTTATAAAAACATCATACGGGGAGCTTCGTGCTCCCTTTTTCATTACAAAACCTGAACCGACATGAAAAACAATATTCTTATCACCATGGGAATCCTTGTATTGCTGGGAGTGGCCGTACAGGGTTTGTTTGGCATCGTAGCCGGTGTATTCCTGTCTGCCATTTTAGGAATCATCTACGGAGCCGTCAAGAAGAACAAGCAGTTTCTGCGCTGGTCGGTCATCGCACTTACCATCGACATCATCTGCATCATTCTGTTCTATTTCTGCCTGATTCAATCGGACATGTAGCTTTTACTTCACAAAACCTTTTTTCGCCCATTTCAGGCTGTTCCATCGTTTCACAAAGATAAAGGCACGGATATTCTCGTCGAGCAGGAAAGCACACCACATACCGACCAGTCCCCAGCCCAAATGAATACCGAACAGATAGCTGAGTCCAACAGAGACCGTCCACTGTACAATCAAGCCGACATAGAACGGGAAATTCACGTCACCTGCCGAGCGGAGGGCATTCGTGGCATAGATATTTACGGCACGCCCTATCTCTACGATGACATCGACAATGAGAATGGTCACTCCCAACCGGATAATATTCTCGTTGTCCGTCAGCATACTGAAGATTGTATGACCGAATATGGCCCAAATGCACGAAAGTCCCAGCGATACCAGAATGGACAGACGCATGACGTACTTTCCCAACAGGTAGGCCGCACGTATCCGCTTCTGCCCCACCAGATGACCTATACTGATGGCTCCTCCTTGTGCCATGGCGATGGCAAAGAGATAGACAAACATGGTGGTATTCACCGTATAGGTTCGCGTGGCCAGCGAATCATTTCCCAGAATATTGATTAAATAGGTGATGACCACCTGCGAAAAACTGTACGACATATTCTCTCCGGCAGAAGGGACTCCCACCTTCAACAGGTTTTTCAGTTCTATCCAAGGGAAAGGACGGAAAAGAGCCATCGGGAAAGACGGGATGTGTTTTCTGAAGAGAATGACAAACAAGACAATCATACTCACGCCACGAGCTATAGAAGTAGATATGGCCGCTCCTTCCGCTCCCATAGCAGGCAGACCGAACTTACCGAAAATCAAAGAATAGTTTCCGATAATGTTCATCACATTGACCAGCACTGTGACCAGCATAGGGTAAATGGCTTTGTTGGCACTACGCAAGGACGCGGAAATGGTCAGCGAGATAGCCTGAAAGAAAGCAAATGCACCTACAATCTCCATGTATCCGATGCCATACTTCAGCAATTCCGGACGAAGTCCCATCCATCCCAATAATGTAGCTGCTCCATAATGCAAGATGGCACTGACCACAAGTCCCACGACCAGGTTCAGCAATAAAGACACACCGACCACCTGCACCATCTTGTTCCTCATTCCTGCTCCCAGGTACTGCGAACACAACACAGAAGTTCCGATATTGATTACCTCAAAAATAAGGAAAGCAAACATCACAATCTGGTTCACCACCCCTACTGCCGCCACACTTTCATCGGAATACTGACTCAGCATAACGGTGTCGACAGCACCTAACATCATAATCAATAAAGTCTCGATAAAGATAGGAATCACAAGCTTCGTCAAGCCTTTCCGGATACCTGTTTGTTGAATTGCCTGTTCCACGTATTAACTCTCTAAAAAACGTGACAAAATTACAACATTTAGCCCGGAGAGTGTCTTGACATAGGTCAATTTAAAGGTGTAAACCCTACAATGCACTATTTTCTCCCTTTTCTTCACTATTTTCCCCCTCAAATTCCTGATAAAATATGATTTTTGTAACACTTAAAAATAATTATTATGAAAACCAAGCAATTTCTACTTATCCTATTAGCATGTCTTTGCTTCCCTTTTGCTCAGTTATGGAGTAATCCTGTACACGACCTTCTGGAAAGAATTGATCCAGGAGCTTCCAAGAAATTCATCCTACAAGTAAAAAAAGGGTCATCCGATTTTTTTGAACTCGACCAGAAAGGTGACAAGGTAGTCATTCGAGGAAACAACTACGTAAACATCGCTACCGGCTTGAACTGGTACCTGAAATATTACGCAGGCATTCATCTTTCATGGAACGGCATGACTGCCGAGTTGCCGGAAAGTTTACCGAAAGTTTCTACTCCGGTACGCAAGGAAACCAACCTCTCCTTACGCTACGATTTCAACTATTGCACTTATTCCTATACCATGGCTTTCTGGGACTGGAAACGCTGGGAAAAGGAAATCGACTGGATGGCACTGCACGGTATCAACTTGCCACTGGCAGTAGTCGGTCAGGAATGCGTATGGAAAAACATGCTCGAAAAATTAGGTTATACGAAAGAAGAAATCAATAAATTCATTGCAGGACCTGCTTTCTTGGCATGGTGGGCCATGAACAACCTGGAAGGATGGGGCGGTCCCAATCCGGACAGCTGGTACACACAGCAGGAAGCATTGCAGAAGAAGATTCTGAAACGTATGCGCGAATACGGCATCGAACCGGTATTCCCGGGCTATTCCGGTATGGTACCTCACGATGCCAACAAGAAATTGGGACTGAACGTAACCGAACCAGCATTGTGGAACGGATTTACCCGTCCGGCTTTCCTGCTTCCTACCGACTCACGCTTCAACGAAATTGCTTCCTTATATTATAAGGAATTGGAAAAACTGTTCGGCAAAGCCAACTATTACTCTATGGACCCGTTCCACGAACTTGAAGATGCAGGAAGCGTGGATTTTGATGCAGCCGGAAAAGCCGTACTTAAAGCAATGAAGAATGTCAATCCGAAGGCTACATGGGTGATTCAGGGATGGACTGAAAACCCGCGCCCGGAGATGATCAAGAACCTGAACAACGGGGATATCCTGATTCTGGACCTGTTCAGCGAATGCCGCCCGATGTGGGGTATTCCTTCTATCTGGAAACGTGAAAAGGGTTATGAGCAGCACGACTGGTTGTTCTGTATGATAGAAAACTTCGGAGGCAACGTGGGTCTGCACGGACGTATGGACCAGTTGCTGAACAATTTCTACCTTACTAAGAATAATCCTCTGGCCGCACACTTGAAAGGTATCGGCCTGACCATGGAAGGCAGCGAAAACAATCCGGTGATGTTCGAATTGATGTGCGAACTTCCCTGGCGTCCGGAAAAATTCACTAAAGAAGAATGGTTAAACGACTATCTCTTTGCCCGCTACGGTGTACGCGATGAGAAAATCACACAGGCATGGAGCATTCTTGCCGACGGCATCTACAACTGTCCGTTTGGCAATAACCAGCAAGGCCCTCACGAATCTATCTTCTGTGGCCGTCCCGGACTGAATAACTTCCAGGCATCCAGCTGGTCAAAAATGGAGAATTATTATGACCCGACCAGTACGGAAGCAGCAGCCCGCTTGATGCTGGAAGTGGCCGATAAATACAAAGGCAACAACAATTTTGAATATGATTTGGTAGACATTGTACGTCAGTCACTTTCCGACAGAGGACGTATTGTCTACAACCAGACAATTGCTGACTTCAAGAGCTTCGATAAAAAGAACTTTGCAGCTCACTCACAAGAGTTCCTGAATATCTTGTTGGCACAAGACCGTCTGTTAGGTACAAGAAGTGAATTCCGCGTAGGACGCTGGATTGAACAGGCCCGCAACCTGGGAACTACTCCGGAGGAAAAAGATTTGTACGAATGGAATGCCCGCGTACAGATTACCACATGGGGAAACCGCGTATGTGCCAACGATGGAGGTCTTCGCGACTATGCCCATAAGGAATGGAACGGTCTTCTGAAAGATTTCTACTACAAACGCTGGGCAGCCTACTGGCAGACACTCCAGGATGTGCTCGATGGTAAACCAATGGTAGAACTGGACTACTATGCCATGGAAGAACCTTGGACACTTGCGCATAATCCGTACGCATCGCAACCGGAAGGTGACTGTGTCAGCGTAGCAAAAGAAGTGTTTAACAAAGTGTTTCCCAATAAATAACAAGAATAACCATTAATCAGAAAGCACCATGAAACGATTGTTGTCATTAGACATCTTACGCGGCATCACGGTATGCGGCATGATTCTGGTAAACAATGCCGGAGGCCCCGTTTCGTACGCACCGTTGCGCCATTCTGTATGGAACGGACTCACTCCGTGCGACCTGGTCTTCCCGTTCTTTCTGTTTATGGTCGGTATTTCCACCTACATTTCTCTCCGGAAATTTAATTTCGAGCCTACCTCTGAAGTTATCAGAAAGATTGTTCGACGTACATTCCTTATCATCCTAATCGGATTAGCAATTGACTGGTTTGGATATGCTTGTAACGGAAATTTCTTCCCCATAGACACACTACGCATCCCTGGTGTATTGCAACGAATTGGCCTATGCTACGGCATCGTATCGCTTATGGTCATTTATATCAATCATAAGTATCTCCCATGGATTTGCGGTGGATTACTACTTGCCTATTCCATCTTACTTCTGACAGGAAATGGCTATGCCTGTGATGACACCAATTTGCTTGCGGTCATCGACAGAGGCATATTTGGTGAAGCCCATCTTTACAAAAAAAGTCCAATTGATCCGGAAGGTCTCGCCGGCACATTGTCTGCCGTAGCCCACACGCTCATCGGATTTATGTGTGGCAGATTGTTGCTGGAAAAGATTTCTGTAAACAAACGGATTGTCAAGCTCATTACAGCAGCTGTAATGATGCTGGTCATCGGCTATGTACTTTCCATTTGGATGCCGATTAACAAACGGGTATGGTCTACCACCTTCGTTTTAGTCACATGTGGCTGGGGCTCTCTACTATTGGCATTGCTTATGTATGTAATAGACGTAAAGAACATCAATAAAGGATGGACCTTCTTCCTGGTTTTCGGGATGAACCCTTTGTTCCTTTACGTACTGAGTGAAGTGGTAGCCATCATCTTCTCTCAATGGGAAATAAAAGACGCCATTTATCATGCCATTACTATGATTATTTCTGATGAATATCTGGCGTCTCTTGTCTACTCGCTATTATTCTGTTCAGTTATGGGACTGACCGGATACATCCTCCATCGTAAAAGAATTTATATCAAGATCTGATAAAAACTAACCTTTAAAAAATCTAAGTTTATGTGTAAAGTACAATTGAAAAATGCAAGACTAAGGCCATTCGCTTTGTTTATGGCTCTTTTTCTGATGAATGTTTCATGGGCATTTGCGCAGCTCACTGTTACAGGAAATGTGCAAAGTACATCTGGTGAACCACTGATTGGTGTAAACGTGGTTGAAAAAGGTACTACTAATGGAACTGTGACCGATTTGGACGGTAACTATACTCTCCGAGTAGCAAAGGGTAAGACACTTGTATTTTCTTACATAGGTTTCTTATCGCAAGAAGTTGTAGTAAACGGTGCAAAAGTCAATGTAACCCTGAAAGAAGATACAGAAACATTAGACGAAGTAGTTGTTATCGGTTATGGTAGCATGGCTCGTAAAGACGTTACCAGTTCTATTACTACTGTAAAAGCAGACCAGTTAAATGTTGGTGTATTCTCTGATGCAGCCAGCATGCTGCAGGGTAAAGTGGCTGGATTGACTATCACTACCACCGGTGACCCGAACGGTTCTCCGAGCATCACATTGCGTGGTTCTTCATCTTTACGTACAGGTCAGGCCATGCAGCCTTATTATGTAATCGATGGAATTCCGGGTGTAGACATCTCTATGGTGGCTCCTGACGACATCGAAAGTATCGATGTACTCCGCGATGCTACTGCAACAGCCATCTATGGTTCAAAAGCAGCCAACGGTGTAATCATCATCAATACCAAGAAAGGTAAACATGGAGCAGAACGTACCAATGTAAGCTATAGTGGTTACGTTGCCTTCGATAATATTCTCAACACCCTGGATATGGCAAGCGCAGATGATTTGCGTGCTTATGCAGAAGCTACAGGAGCAACTTTGGCTAATGATATGGGTGCAAACACCAACTGGCAAGACGAAGTGCTTCGCACAGCTATCAGCACCAATCATAACCTCTCAATCAATGGTGGTGCCGGTAAAACTACTTACATGGCCAGCATCAACTATCAAGACCGTGAAGGTGTGATTACAGGCTCTAGCATGGACAGATTAAATGTCCGTTCTTTAGTAACAACAAAAGTACTGAAAGATCGTTTGGAACTTTCTGCTGGTGTAAATGCCAGATATGGTAAAGCAATCGGTGTGCCAATGAACAACGAAGGTGCCTCTGTATTGGATGCAATGAATTACTTCTCACCGATGCTCCCAGTAAGAAACGAAGATGGCTCATGGACAACAGGTTCTGGTTCAAAAAATTACAACCCATTGTCTCTGATTTATGAAAATACATCCGAAACAATGTACAAGAATACACAGTTGCTGGGCAAAGCAAGTTTGGAAATCATCGAAGGATTGAAATGGAATGTAAACTACTCATTCACCAACAACCAAAGTACCTACAGTGCTTATGACAGCCACAATACCCAGCTGGAAGGTATCAGTGCATACAATGGACGTGCTACTCGTAACACATACTTCGGACACGAACATATCTTTGAGACCTTTGGTAACTATGATACCACTATCAATGACATTCACAAACTGTCAGTAATGGCCGGTTATTCCTGGGAAGAAAAGATGTCGAACGATGGATTCGGACTGACTGTACACGATTTCTATGATGACGTATTGAAATGGAACCAGCTGACATACGCCAGCACCATCGACGGTATACCGGCAGTACAAAGCGGAACCAAAGAAACTATCCGTAACATTTCATTCTATGGTCGTGCCAGCTATTCTTTCAATAGCAAATACATGATTCAGGCTACAGTTCGTCGAGATGGTTCTTCTGTATTTGGCAAAAATAATCAATGGGGTACTTTCCCTTCTGTCAGTGTAGCATGGAACATCACTGAAGAAAACTTTATGAAAAATCAGAACTTGTTCGACAACTTGAAATTCCGTTTAGGTTATGGTGTCAGTGGTAATGCTTTAGGTTTTGGAGCTTACACAGCTATCGCTACTTACGGAGCATCCGGCTTCTTTGATTACAACGGAAAACAATGGCGTACACTGGCAGCGACCAAAAATGCAAACCCTGATTTGAAATGGGAAACTACAGGTATGTTTAACGTAGGACTTGACTACGGACTTCTTAATGGACGTCTTAGCGGTACAATCGAATTCTACAATAAAAAGACTAAAGATTTGATCTGGAACTATCCGGTTTCTACAAACCTTTACCCATTTGGTGATATTGCAGCCAACGTAGGTGAAATTACCAATCAAGGTATCGAAGTATCTATCAACGCTGTTCCTGTTCAAACTAAGAACTTCACATGGAATACAACTGTGACTCTTTCACACAACAAAAATACCGTAAACAGACTGTCTAACGATAAATTTGAAGTAGGTGTATTTACACAAGGTGACCCGATGGTAGCAGGTGTTTCATCAGAAGGTTACACACAACGTATCATTGAAGGTGAACCTCTCGGAACATTCTTTACTTACGAATTTGCAGGTTTTAATGACGCAGGCAAGGCTACTTATTACGTAAGAGATGAAAATACTGGTGAACGTACAGGTGAGACTACAGAACAGCCAGGCTACAAAGACCGTACTATTACTGGATGTGCACAGCCGAAACTGAACTTCGGATGGAACAACACATTCAACTACAAAAACTGGAATGCAACTGTATTCTTTACCGGAGTTTTCGGAAACGATATTTACAATGGTACACGTGCCAACTACATGAGCCCTGAAATGCTGGCCGGTGGTAAGAATGTACTGAAAGAGTTCCTTGACAATCCGACTACCTCAGCAAGTCTTCCGTCAGACCGTTTCATTGAGAATGGTTCTTACCTCCGCTTGAGCACTCTTTCTTTGGGTTATACATTTAAGAATTTCAACGGATGGTTACAAAATCTGCAACTGTATGTAACTTGCAACAATCTGTTCACAATCACTGGTTACAAAGGACTTGACCCAGAAGTAAACATGGGTGGTATTGATCCAGGTATCGACTACCGCTGGAGCGTTTATCCACACACTCGCACTACAATGGTAGGTGTAAAGATTAATTTCTAATTTATTAATATAGAAAACAGAATTATGAAAGCAAATATAAAATATTTATTCTCCATTTGTGCAGCCGCTCTAATTTCCGGTTGTACGGATTTGGATGTAAAGGTTGAATCTCAATATACCGAATACCCAACAGACAATGAAATTGCTGTAGAGGCTAAAATGGCCGACGTATATTTCCAGATGCGCGACTGTTTCGGCCGCCGCTACATGGAAGCAATGTCTTTGTCAAGTGATGAATACACAGCCGTATCATATGGTGGTGGATGGTATGACAGTGGTGCGTATGCACACCCTAGCCTTCATGATTTTACAGCAGAAGATGCCACAATCGACTGGATGGGTACTCTCACCGGCGGCTGTACAAAAGCTAATACCATCATCCGAGATTTAGGAGGTGATGAAGCTGGTGAAATCATAGCTCCTGCTCGTGCCATGCGTGCGTTCTTTCATTTTATTATGATGGACTGCTGGGGAGATGCTCCAATTCTTGACCATCTGCCTAGCGATGGCGAATTGATTGACCGTTCACCACGTGCTGATGTTGCTAAATTCATCGAAAAAGAATTGTTGGAAATCATTCCACAACTCACCGATGAAGTAAGCGCCAATACTTATGGGAAACCGACTAAATGGATGGCAGAAGCCTTGTTGGTTAAATTGTATATCAATTGGGCTGTCTATACAGCAGCTTCTGTAGACAAGTATGATGCTGCTACAGCTACTAATGAGAAACTGAACGATTGTATCAAATATTGTGACGATATCATTACCAATGGTGGATTCAGCCTTGGTTCCATGTCTTACCAAAAGAAGTTTGGTCCGGACAACGGATCTCACGTAGAAGACTTTATCTATGCAATGCCATACGATACTTACACTGCTACTGGTATGCAGCATGGACGTGCACGTACTTGGAAAAAGGCCGGAGATGTAGAACTCAGTTACTATGGTATGAAACTGAGTAGTTCTGCGGGTGGTTATATCACTATGACTCCGGAGTTTGCAGAACTGTTTGAAGATGCAAGCAAAGCAGGCGACCGAATAAAAAGTATCCTTAGAGGCCCTGTGTATGTGTACAATCCAGAAACTTATGAGCCAACAACAGAACCAGCACTAGATCCTAACGGAAATCAAATTGTACTTACCAAAAGTATTACACTGGACACTCCTAATGACGTTCAGTTAGGAGTAGGTGATGACATCGAAGGATATAACCAAGGATACCGTTCTGTGAAATTCTTCGTCATCGATGACGATTTCAAGAATAGCAGAAACCAGTCAAATGACTATCCTATTTTCCGCTATGCAGACATTTTGCTGACTAAGGCAGAAGCGTTGTTACGTGGTGGAGTATCTACTGAAAGACCTCAAGACACACCTGTAAGTTTGTTCAACGAAATCCGCAGATATGTACATGCAGAAGAAGTAACAAGTGTCAATCTTGACGAATTGTATGATGAACGAGGACGTGAGTTCTTTGATGAAAACTGGCGTAGAAATGATATGATTCGTTTCGGTCATTTCGAAGATGAATTCTTCCCTCATTATCATGACTTCCCGACAGCAAATTTCGACAAAACACGTCGTATCTTCCCATTGCATAGAGATATGCTGAATACCAACCCGAACTGGGAACAAAATCCGGGATATCCTGAATATCATAACTAATTTTTCTACATAACAAATATTGGTGAGAGAAATTCTCTCACCAATATTTATAAACTCACAAATCAAATACAAACAATCATCTTAAACCCGTAATATAAAAATTGCATTTTCTTACTTTTACAAATAAAAGAATTGCAACCACGTAGTTTTAAGATTCATGAAAACATTTCTTCCGACATTATTCAAATTTCTGATTTGTGGAGTAATTACTCCATTGGTTATATCATGTGCTAACGGTCAAACAACCGAAAGCTCTTTGTCGTACATTGACACAAGAGTTGGCACAGCCGCCAGTATCACTCATACAGCCGGCATGTTTGGCAAACACACAGAGGAATATGGCCAGACACTACCAGCTGTACTGGAGCCCAATGGAATGAACTTCTGGACACCACAAACGCAAGACACCGAACAAAAATGTATTGCCCCTTACTACTACCGTGATTCCTTGTTCCAAGGTTTTCGTAATTCACATTGGATTGTAGGAGGATGTACTCAGGATTATGGTTCCATGACATTAATGCCATTATTCGAATCATTACGCTGTACACCCGAAAAAAGAGGTACACGGTTTTCGCATGATCAGGAAATCGCTACCCCTTCCTATTATTCCGTTTCACTGCCTGACGAACATCTTCAAGCCGAAATGACAGGCTGCTCACGGTCGGCAATTTTCCGCTTTACCTACCAAAAGGAAGGAAAAGCTTACCTCGTTGTAAATCCTAACAGCGATGAAGGAGAAGGATATATTGAAATTGATACCCTTCAAAAACGTATCTACGGATACAATCCTGTACACCGCATTTATCAAGGATGGGGAGAACCTGCCGGATACAGCGGCCATTTTATCATAGACTATCAAAATGAGTTATGTGACTTCGGTACCTTCCGAGAAGATAGTATATTCCCTCGGCAGACTCAAATTAGAAATGAAAAAAATATCGGTATCTATATATGCTTTCAAGTAGAAAGTAACGAACAAATATTAATTAAAGCAGCTTCTTCATTTACCGATAGAAAAGGAGCTGAAAAAAATCTGCAGAAAGAAATCGTTCACTGGGATTTCGACCGTACACACCAAAGACTAACAGATATCTGGGAAAAACATCTGGCAGCTATCCAGGTGGAAAGTCCGGACAAAGAAGCAAAGCAGAAATTCTATGGTGCTTTTTATCGTGCTTCTTTCTTGCCGCATGCTTTTAATGACGTAGACGGACGGTATCCAGCTTTTGCTCAAAAGGATTCCATTCTTCAATTGGCACATGATGAAGTATATTATGAGGATTTCAGTATGTGGGATACCTACAGAGCATTACATCCGCTCATCAACTTGCTGTATCCCACAAAAGCAGGCCATATGATGCAGTCACTCGTCCACAAGTTCGAACAAGGAGGCTGGCTTCCCATCTTCCCCTGCTGGAACAGTTATACGGCAGCCATGATTGGAGATCACTGCATAGCTGCCATTGGCGATGCATGCATAAAAGACATCCGTAACTTTGACATAGAGAAAGCTTACAAAGCTATGCGAAAAAATGCATTTGAATCGCCTGCTGACGATAAAGATTATAAAAACGGAATGGGACGACGTGCCTTGCAGTCATATCTGAAATACGGCTATATTCCATTAGAAGACAGTGTTCCCGATGCCTTCCATACCAAAGAACAGGTATCACGGACATTGGAGTATGCCTATGATGACTTTGTACTCTCTCAAGTAGCTAAACTACTCCAGAAAGAAGAAGATTACAACGTATTGTCTGCACGTACCCAGAATTACCGCAATGTAATTGATCCGCAAACCGGATACGCACAGGGAAGACATGCCGACGGTACATTCTTGAAAGATCAGAACGCATTCCAGTTTACCAAGTTCATCACAGAAGGCGCTCCTTGCCATTACACATGGTATGTGCCCCATGACCCATACGGGCTTATGGAATGTATGGGAGGAAAAGAAAAATTTGCTATGAAGCTGGACTCTATGTTCAGTGAACACAGATACTGGCATGGAAATGAACCTTGCCATCAGGTAGCATTCATGTTCAACTATGCAGGAGAACCTTGGAAAACACAACAGGCCGTACGTCATATCATGGAAACTGAATACCTGAATGCTCCTGGTGGTCTATCAGGTAATGACGATGCAGGACAGATGTCTGCCTGGTATATCTTTGCCTCATTAGGTTTTTATCCTGTATGTCCCGGCTCTCCCTATTACATACTAGCTAGTCCCTCTTTTCCCAAAGCTGTCATACACTTGGAGAACGGACAGACTTTTACCCTCAAGGCAGAGAATGCGTCCAAGGACAACATCTATATTCAGAGTGTGACACTGAACGGAAAACCATACTCTAAAAATTACATTTCCCACAAGGACATTGTACATGGAGGAGAAATGATATTCAAGATGGATGACACCCCCAACAGAGATTGGGGTAACTCTCCAACTGATTGTCCTCCTTCCTTAGTGAAAATACCATAATAAACACATAAACCCCATTCAAATATGAAAACAAAAAACATTCTTCTTGCACTACTTAGCATCTTCTTCCTCGGAGCATGCCACTCGCAGCAAACGGGGATTTATAACATCATGGACTACGGTGCCACGGGAGATGGAAAAACCGACGACGCCCTAGCTATACAAAAGGCTATCAACGCCTGTTCCGAAGCGGGTGGAGGTACAGTAATCGTACCATCCGGACGCACCTTTTTATGTGGTCCTTTCAAGCTGGCATCGCATATCGAATTACATTTGGCCCCCAACTCACGCCTACTGGCTAATCCAGATGAAAGTATTTACACAGAAAGCGCTTTCGGAGCCAACCGTGGAGAGGGTATGATGTGGATTAGCGGAAAAGACCTGAAAAATGTATCCATAACCGGTACCGGAACACTCGATGGTAACGGAGTGGCTTTCATGGGAAAGGAGCTGGAAGATTCTTACGAGCTGAAACCCGTAACCGATTTTGATCCGCGTCCCCACCTGCTGACTTTAACCAACGTGCAGAAGCTGGTAATTCGTGATATCAGCGTACGTAACAGCGCTTACTGGAGTGTACACCTGATAGGTTGCCGTAACGCAATGATTGATGGTATCACTATCCTCAATGACCTGAAAATCCGAAACGGCGACGGTATTGATATTGACCATTCCAAAGACGTGCGTATCTCCAACTGTTTCATTGAATCAGGAGATGACTGCATCTGTCTGAAGAACCGACGTGAATTCGAACAGTATGGAAGCTGTGAAGATGTAGTAGTAACCAACTGTACTATGACCTCCCGCTCATGCGCCGTAAAAATCGGTTCGGAAAACATGGATAAAATCAATAACGTGTTATTCACTAACTGCATTATCAAGGATAGTAACCGAGGTATTGGAATCCAGAACCGAGATGAAGGTACAGTTACCAACGTCATATTCTCAAATATGATTGTAGACTGCCGCTTCTTTTCTGACGTATGGTGGGGAAAAGCAGAGCCGATTTACGTAACTTCTTATCCACGTGCTGTAGGTAATCATAAAGATGCCGGATGGCGTTTTCCAAAAGGAGCTGTGAAAGGTGCCTGTGGAGAAGTAAGCCGCATCTACTTCCAGAACATCAAATGTACAAGTGAAAACGGCATCTTCGTAGGAGGAGACACCATTGACAAAGTGAACCGGATTTACTTTGACCAGGTAGAAGTCAATCTTCACAAACGTACCACATTTGAGGGAGGAATATACGATAAACGCCCATGCGATGGAGAAGGCTTCCTGAAAGGAAAGACTTACGGATTCTTCTTCCACACAGCTTCTGATATTCAAATGGAAAGATGTACAGTCAACTGGGGAGACACTCGCCCAGATTATGCTGCAGAAAATATACATCTAGAAAATACAGCGGGAATTATACAAAAATAATCCCTAGTGCTCATAAAAACGCCGTTGTGAAACGGTACATTTCTAAATTTCTTTTTTTTAGCCGGAACAAACCTTATGTTCCGGCTTTTTCTTTAAGCATGACTGAACGAACTTGGCAAACATCCAAAACGTTGTTTAAAACATTTCGTAAAATATTTGGGATCATTAAAACCAACTGCATAAGCCACTTCCGATACATTGGCATCCCCCTTTCCCTGTTCCAACAGCTGACGTCCCATATCCAGCCTAAAATTCTTCATAAACTGGCCGATAGGCATTCCCGCCAGACTTTGCATTTTCTGATTAACTAGCGTTTTACTATATCCCATGTCGCGCACAAATGCATCCAGTCCATATTCAGCCTCAGCGTAATGTAGCTTCATCAATTCCATAGCCCTGTCCATAAATATCTTGTCTCTGGATTCCTCTATCAGTCCCAATTCACTTATATCCGACAAAACCGCAGGCTGAGAAAGCCTTTCCTGATATCCTCTACGCAAAGTCAAGATATTCCGAATACGATACTTAAATATATCTGCATCAAACGGTTTACACAGATACTCATCTACCCCTATTGAATAACATTTTTTCTCATTTTCTTCCGAATGTACAGCTGTAAGAATCAGGAAAGGAATGTGGCTGGTGGCCAGATTTTCTTTCACTCTTTTCGAAAGTTCCAGCCCGTCCATCTCCGGCATAAGCAAATCACTGACTATTAAATCCACTTGATGCTTTTCAATTATTTTCATAGCCTCCACTCCATTTTCAGCTTCCAACAGTTTATATTCATTTTTCAACAACGAGCGAATATAACGACGCATATCATGGTTATCGTCAACCACCAGCAGCGTAGCCTTCTGTAAAGAATTATCCTCTGTCACGACAGAATTATCTTCCTCAGACATTCCATTTACAGCCGAAAGTTCTTCTGTCGGCATCTCTTTCATCGGCAACAGGACACGGAAGGAAGTACCTCCTGCTCGGTTATTCTTGGCCGAAATCACACCTCCATGAAGAGCTACAATCCGTTTACACACATTCAGTCCGATACCTGTTCCTGTTTGTCCAAATACCGGATAAGTTACTTTATTCTGTGCCTGGAAGAAACTGTCAAATATCTGTGGAAGGTCTTTTTCCGGTATTCCACACCCAGTATCCGATACTGACAGATAAAGCTGTACCTTTCCCTTATTATCTACCAAACGAGCTGCATAAAGCCTGATATGTCCTCCATCGGGAGTAAATTTCACAGCGTTAGCCAACAAGTTTGTCAATACGCGATGAAGATACGTCGGGTCTGCATTTACAGAAAGCCCTTTGAGGTGATAACAAGCTTGCAATGTAATATGCCGATGTTTTACAAAAGAAATAAAAGGCAGAAGCAAGTCGTCTATCATGGAAATAAGATCAAACGGACGAATATTCAATTTTACTTTTTCAGTATCAAGTTTCCGGAAATCCATCAATTCGTTCACTAATGAAAGTAAATCCTGTACATTACGTTCCGCTATATGCAACTGTTCTTTTACCTCTTTATCAGAAGTCAATGCCAAAGCCTGCTGGATAGGCCCATGAATCAAAGTAACAGGCGTACGAAACTCATGAGTAAGATGTGTAAAGAAACGGATCTTTTCTTCTGCCATATCTTCCACATGATGAGCCATTACCTCCAAGCTATGATTCTGTACTTCCAACTCATGCGTACGCTGAGCTACTAACTGCTCCAGCAACACCTGCCGATGTCTCAACCGTCTCACCTTATAACGATAAAAAAGGATGGAAAGACAGACCACCGACATCAGAAGAAGCAATAAGAACCACCAGGACTTATAAAAATACGGACGAACCTGAATGTCCAGTCGCAAAACCCGTTCTGACCATTTACCTTCTCCATCCGTACTCTGTATCTCAAGCTTATAAACTCCCGAAGTTAAAGAAGGGAAAATAATTACCGGATTGTCAGACGGAAGTTCTATCCACTTATCTTCTTCTACTGACTTATAGCGAATTCGAACGGAACTTCTGTAACCATAGTCCTGTGACGTTAAAGCAAGTTCCAGCTGATCACCTTCTTCCAGGCCTGCCAGGCTTTTTTCCTCCGCATATATCCAGTTTTCCTCATTAACCCGAACGGACGAAACCTTAACTCCATGTGAATCCATCAATCCGGATGGCTTTCGAAGTTGAATCTGATACAAACCATAATCTTTTCCACAATACAAGCGATTATATCTTTGAGAAAAATAAAGTGCATTCGCATCATATCCTTTATCCAAAAGTCCATCTGACTTTCCATAACCGATAAAAGTACTACTATTAACCAGCAAACGCGACAAACCGTTTTCCGTAGCAATCCAGATATTACCCAGTTCATCTTCAGTCACTCCGTAAACCGTTTTTTCATCAAACCCTTCTGCCGGTCCATAGTGCTTAAACTGAAAACGGTTCATGTCATCAGAAACCAGGCGATAGAGTCCCGTACCTTTTCCTCCTAACCAAATCACTCCCCTACTATCCTGAAACACAGTATTAATCCGTTCTACCTGAGTAGATTTTTTATCATCCAGTTTATAACGCAAATAAATATAATTCAAGTGTCTGCGTGAGCGAGCAAAAGAGAATAAATCAATAATAAACAATCCCTCAGAGGTACCAAACCACAAACGATTCTTTCGGTCCACACACAACGTCCCAACCGATTCAAATTCATTTACATCCACATCCAAAGTGATTCGAGAAAAACGTCCCTGAGCTTTATCGTAAAAGAGCAGGCCATGTGTGGTAGCAAACCAAATTCCTTTATTTACAGGATCTTCTACCGCACTCATAATAAAATCATCCTCCAGTCCGGGCACTTCTCCATTGGAATGCTGGTGGAATACTGACTGCGACTTATTCAAGTCCAGCTCACTAATCCCAGCCCCCCAAGTATACGCCCACAAATGGTTATCACTGTCTATCAATATTCCATTTATATTATTTGAAAGAATAGACAACCGATTCTGAGGAACGAAAGCATAATGTCGCACCACTTCTGTTTCGGGATTCATCTGATAAAGTCCTCCCTCAATTGTACCAATCCACAAATTCCCGTTTTTATCTTCTGTCACGGCACTGATTTGCGGTGTGCGGCCCGGTGACAGCTTCCAGGGAATATCTCCTAATCTGGATACCTCCAATCTACGTGACAGATACAACAAATTTACTCCTCCATCCTGCGTACCGGCCCAAATGTCTTGTCCGTCAGTAAACAAACAGACTATAATATTGGAATTCAATCCCCGATCCTCGGAGTTTTCCACACGACGAATAAAAGAAAAAGTATCAGATTCACGGTCGTATACATTCAGTCCATTGAAAGTGGAAACCACCAAACTGCCATCTGAAGTAAGCTTCATATCCGTGATATAAGCCTGACTGAGCATTCCCTCCCGGTGGGAAGAGTAACGGTAACGCTTCATCGTTTTCGTTTGCCGGTAATAGCGGAAAAGTCCACGGTTACTGCCTATCCACAGGAAATCACCATCAGCTTGCAGGCAAGAGATACGCCAGTCATCACTAAAAGGTACAATGGACTCCGAAAGCTGCTGTTTACGCAACTTGTCACCTTCCTTCACAATCCGATAAATGCAGTTACCTACTCCGGCACAAACTCCTCCTTCTATTTCAGCAATGGCCGATACACTCTCATCGGCTTCAGCTTGCATCCGATAACACTCCGTCACTACTCCAGAGCGGTCTAGTTCCAGACACCACAACATCTTGTCGGTTACCACCCATATACTTCCATCGGTAGTCTGTATCACCGAACGGACGAACGAATTAAACAAAGTTGACAATTCCGATGTTGCCCCTAAATCGGCCGCGGGAACAGAAAGACCTGTCCGCAAGTCAATCAGGTCGAGTCCGGCTTCCGAACCGACCCAAAGTCTCTTCTGACGATCCTCACATAAGGTATATACATAATTACCTTTCAAGCGGTAAAAAGGTTCCTTCACTCCATAACTCAGGAAACGATAGCCGTCGTAACGCGCCAGCCCGTCCTGAGTGGCCACCCAGATATATCCGAATGAATCTTTCATTACGGCAGTCACCGAATTATTAGGCAATCCGGCTTCCTCTGTTATATGACAGAAATTATAATTTGAGAAGAAATGTTTCTTCGCCTCCAGGCGCAGATTATTTCCTCCCAATAATATACATAAAGTCAACAAAAGTAATCTCATAGCATATTTTTACGTTACAATCGTATCGGTTATTTCATTCTTTAACTGCTTGCGCTCTCTCCGGATATACCAGGTAACGCAAATCCATCCTAAAGCCACCACAAAGACTCCTACCAGTGCCGGATAACGATAACCTAATCCTGCATCAATCGGAAGTCCTCCGGCGTATGCTCCTACCGCATTTCCCAAATTGAAGGCAATCTGCACACAAGCCGCTCCCATCATTTCGCTTCCTCTGGAGTTCTGCAGCAACAGCAATTGCTGAGGAGGAGACACCGCAAACAAGGCTGCCGCACAAATAAACATCAGCAATACGGAAAGCCAAGGTACTCCTGCAAACAGAAACGTGCCCAGCAAAGCCAGCATCATAAACACTTGCGTAAACTGAATCACTGGTGCCAGCCCGTACAAATCGCCACATCGTCCTCCTACCAGGTTACCGATAGTCATCCCCAATCCGGCCAGCATCATAATCCATGTCAGACTTTCCGGTTGGAAACCCGCTTCATGCAGCATCTGCGGAGTGACGTAGCTGAACCAGCAAAATACACCCCCGTTGCCAAACATCGTGGTCAGAATAATCAGCCACGGAGCTAACTTGCGTAAAAAACGGAACTGTCCTTTCCAGCCCACATCCGGCAAAGCGGGCAAAACAGGTATCCATTTCCAGACGAGGAAGAATACCAGCATTCCCCAGCATCCGTTAAACAGGAAGGGGAACCGCCAGGAAAACAAATTACTCAACAACGTACCAAAGGGCACTCCAAATAAATTGGCAATGGTCATCCCGGCAATCATCAGGGCTACAGCCTGCGAGGTTTTCCCTTTATCGGCTACCTTCTCGGCTACAATAGAACCGACTCCGAAAAATGCCCCGTGAGGTAATCCGGACACAAACCTCATAAGCAGCAATGTCCAATATTCTGGAGAAAGTGCCGCACACAAATTTCCTATCACATAAATGGCAACGAGTCCTAATAATATCTGCTTTAACGGACGCGTACGAGCCACAAACACCGTCAAGGGTGCTCCCACACAAACTCCTATGGCATACGCCGAAATAAAATGTCCGGCTTCCGGTATGCTGATACTCAAATCACGAGCCACATTGGGCAGTATTCCCATCATCACAAACTCAGCAATACCTAACCCGAGTGTACCGGAGGCAAGTGCCAGTAAACTTTTTTTCATGCAAACAATCTTTTTTACCTGTTACCTATCTTCTACGGTACAAAATTACATCAAAAAGTGTACATTATACACATGTTTGAAATTCTTTTTAAAAAGATGGCCGGAACCTCCGAAGTTCTCCCCGTAAACGTAAGGCCTGCCCTGCCGTCATGCTGTCAAGCAACTCCCAAAAACGAGGGCCGTGATTCATCTCACGCGTATGAGCCAGTTCATGCAAAATAACATAATCAATCAAGTGAGAGGGAACTAACATCAGGTAACAAGACAAACTGATGGTCTTGGCCGAAGTACAACTTCCCCATCGTGAACGGGCAGCGGTAATCCGTACTTTCCGGTAAGTCAACCCGAAACGTTCTGCCCATACGTGTAATAAAGGTGGCAGAAACTCTGCCGCCACTTTTTTCATGGCACGCAAAATGGCTCCACGCACCAGTTTCTGAACAGCTTCATTCGAGAAGTCGGTATGCTCCGGACAGAACACGGTCACTTCGCCCGAAGGCATCTGCCGCACCGTAAAACATTTCAAATGGCTGGGAGATAATGACAGACGAAAACAGTCGGCCTCAATCCGGAAACTGAAATCTATTGGCCGTACCGCCACCTGCCGAAAGCGTTCCTGTAAATCGGCACGAAACTGCTCCAGGGTAGAAAGCACTTTATCCGTCTTGCTGTAAGGCGGTACTGTGAGATACAAGCCGTCGGGCTTGACACGCATTGTAATGTTCCTTGCTCCCCGGCGCGTAGCAATCACAATACGGCAGAAATCTTTATCTTCTATAATTCGTTTAGTTGACATAACAGGACAAAGATAACAAATAAATTATCAACTAAATAGGATTAATGAAGCAATAAAAGTCGTAACTTTGCACGCCGAAAAAAGATTGTATAGAAAATTATTTATCAATATGGAATTACCTAAAGACCCGATGATGCTTTTCAGTTTCATCAACATGAAGTTAAGAGACTACTATCCTTCGCTCGATGCCCTTTGTGCAGACATGAATGTGAGCAAGGAAGATATTCTGAACCGTTTGAAAGAAGCAGGATTTGAATATAACCCTTCTCAGAACAAGTTCTGGTAAGAAATTAAAAAAAAGGCTGCCTTCCGAAAGGAAAGCAGCCTTCATTCATTTTATTCAGGTGTGATAAGTATCAAGCGCAATTAGCACTGAGCCAATTTGTTGTCAGAACCCAATACGTTGATGATTTTGTGCTTGTAAAGTTTTTCCATGTTATCACGAGCCGGGCCCAGATATTTACGCGGGTCGAATTCAGCCGGTTTTTCAGCGAATACTTTACGGATAGCAGCAGTCATAGCCAGACGAGAGTCTGAGTCGATATTGATCTTGCAAACTGCAGATTTAGCAGCTTTACGCAACTGATCTTCAGGAATACCGATAGCAGCTTCCAAGTTACCACCGAACTTGTTGATAGTGTCAACTTCTTCCTGAGGAACTGAAGAAGATCCGTGAAGAACGATAGGGAATCCCGGAAGTTTTTCCATTACAGCGTCCAATACAGCGAATTCCAATGGAGGAGGAACCAGACGACCTGTAGCCGGATCTACGTGGCACTGTTCAGGTTTGAACTTGTAAGCACCGTGAGAAGTACCGATTGAGATAGCCAATGAGTCGCAACCTGTACGAGTAGCGAAGTCGATAACTTCTTCAGGGTTAGTATAAGTGTGGTGTTCTGCAGAAACTTCATCTTCTACACCAGCCAATACACCCAATTCACCTTCTACAGTTACATCGAACTGATGAGCGTAGTCAACAACTTTCTTAGTCAAAGCTACGTTTTCTTCGTATGGCAAGTGAGAACCGTCGATCATTACTGAAGAGAATCCCATGTCAATGCAAGACTTGCACAGTTCAAAAGAATCTCCGTGGTCAAGGTGAAGCACGATTTCAGGATGTGCGCAACCCAATTCTTTTGCATATTCTACAGCACCTTCTGCCATGTAACGCAACAAAGTCTGGTTAGCATAGTTACGAGCACCTTTAGATACCTGCAAGATAACCGGAGATTTTGTTTCTACAGCAGCCTTCACGATGGCCTGCAACTGTTCCATATTGTTGAAGTTGAAAGCAGGGATAGCATATCCACCTTTGATTGCTCTGGCAAACATATCTCTTGTGTTCACCAAGCCTAACTCTTTGTAATTAACCATTTTTGTAAGTTTTATAATTGTTAGTAATTAATTCCATCTGCAAAAGTAACAATATAAAAAGAATTAGCAATATACTAAATCGGAGATTTTCTGTCTTTTCTTGAGACAAATCAATTTTAAGCGGAATATTTACCAGGACATGCGGTAAGGATGCAAAGTAGATATGACAAAAACTGATTTACCTATTATATAAAAGCCTTTGACTGACAGAATATTTTTTTCGGGTATTTCTTTTTAGTTTCAAAGAAATAGCGTATCTTTGCAACCCGAAATAGACCATTACACACTTTACCAGTGTTACCACATATTTATTTGTCAATAATAACAATAAAAAGTATATACTAAAATGAAAAAAGGCATTCATCCTGAAAACTACCGTCCGGTAGTATTTAAAGACATGTCAAACGGCGACATGTTCCTGTCTCGTTCAACTTGTGCTACTAAAGACACAATTGAATTCGAAGGAGAAACTTATCCGTTGGTTAAGCTGGAAATCTCTAGCTCATCTCACCCGTTCTACACTGGTAAGTCTAAGCTGGTGGATACTGCAGGACGTGTGGACAAGTTCATGAGCCGTTATGCAAACCACAAGAAAAAATAATTGATTATTTTTCTGGAAAAAATAAAAAGAAGCCTTTTCATCGCGATGATGGAAAGGCTTTTTTTATGGAAATTCGGAACTTAAAGAGTCTCCACAAAACTCTTTTGTATCCCGTTCAAAAGACCAAAGAGTTTCACACAAAACGCCTTTGCGCTTTAATGCAAACGTCCTTGCGTTTCATTTCAAATGTACTTGCGATTAAAATAAAACGCAAAGGCGTTTTTTCAGTTGCATTTTCACTTCACTTTTCACACCTGAGTTTTGTCCGTACAAATATTTCTTGATAACTTGCGACTGATTTTCTTTATCCTCAAATCCGCAACTAAGCTCTTCAGCGTCCTTCTTGCGTCTAAACGTC
>ERZ791744.13-NODE-13-length-216974-cov-27.032980_pt1 | contig 216974 bp, 149 predicted proteins | sample MGYA00510039_ERZ791744 | MGnify/ENA primary metagenome ERZ791744 (study PRJEB30046, sample SAMN00791969) | human gut metagenome | study: EMG produced TPA metagenomics assembly of the A metagenome-wide association study of gut microbiota in type 2... | reverse complement strand
GGTGTAAAGGTACAAATAAACCCAGAGAATCAAGATGAAATATATCAAAAAAGAGCATTTATACAACAAATAATTGGTTATAACGTCAACAAGTAATCTACATTTACTAATAACCTTATTTTGTCGCAAAACACAAATTACTTACGACAGCAATATGGCTTATAAAAAGCAAAAAGGGTACTTAGCATAACTCCGGATGGGAAACTGGCTGTTTCATACACTTGTTTCTGCGTAAACAATGCGTAAACAAACGGTTTCAGTTATGGGTATTTAATGAGTTTTATAAGAAATAGTAAAATTTATAACTGCTTGATATTCAATCAGTATTGGTAAAATAAACTATCGTAGAATATCATTTTATCATTCTCATAATCTGGAGGTCCCAGGTTCAAGCCCTGGCTGGTCCACGAAAAAAGGCTCATTTCTAACGGAATAGAGCCTTTTTTCGTGTCCAAACTCCCGATTACAAGCTGTTGTTCCTATATCTTTTTATTCTTTTTAAGGCACTTGTTTCACTTGTTAAACAATACATTATGCCGACAATCAAACTCGAAATAGTAAAAATCTAAAGGCTATCAAATAACACTTTTTTCACCTCATAGAATTGAGATTGACTTAAACCAACAAGAATCAAGGTAAAAACCTGAAAAATTCACTAATAATTCAGATTATCGTCCAAGAAGAAAGGCCAACCTCAGAATTGAAGTCAGCCTTTCTTATCGTTTATCGTCCTCCCGCCGGAAGATTTTTCAAGAAATAATCTGTCATAGACTTGCGAAGGTGATATGTGGTACCTTCCCTCTCACTGATGGAATGTGAACGCATGGGATAGGATAACTGATAAAAGACCTTACCGTGCTTCACCAGTTCATTCACCAGCATCTCACAGCTCTGGTAATGCACATTGTCGTCACCCGTACCATGAATAAGCAGCAGGTTACCCTTCAGTCCCTCTACATAAGTAATAGGAGAACCCTTACGATAACCCTCCGGATTAGCCTGAGGTGTATTCATGTAACGTTCCTGATAAATCGTATCATATAGCCGCTGGTCGGACACGAAAGCAATAGCAATACCCGTGCAAAACACATCCGGATAGCGGAACATGCAGTTCAACGTCTGGCTGCCTCCCCCACTCCAGCCCGTAATACCAATACGGGAAGTATCAATAAAAGAATACTGACGGGCCAAATCAAGAATCCCCTGTGCCTGATCTTGCGAAGCAAACGTTCCAACTTCTCCATAGATACACTTTCTCCATTCCCGTCCGCGGGGAGCCGCAGCCCCACGGTTCTCGATACTGACTACAATATATCCCTGATTAGCCAGGTACTGATGCCACAGATCGCCTCCCTGCCATACATCCTGCACCGTAGAACCTGCAGGTTCACCATACACATCGATAATTACCGGATATTTTTTCGACGGATCAAAATTAACGGGCTTGATTATCCATGCATCCAGTTGCAGTTCGCCGGAACGAGTCTTGACAAACTCCTTCGGACTTAACTGAAGTTGCCGGTACTGCGACGCAGCTTTCTGGTTATCTTCAATGACTGACACCGTTTTATGAGAAGGCAAAGCCACCATCTCTATCCGGGGAGGAGTCACAGAATTGCTAAACGTATGCACGGCATATTTCCCGTCGGGAGACAAATCGTACCGATGCTGTCCCTGCTCATCCATCGGACTGAGACGTTTCACCTCACCTTTTCCCAATAACTCGGCAGAATAAAGATACCGTTGAGTATAATTATCGGGTGAAGCAATGAAATAGACGAGACCTTTCTTCACGTCCATGCCCACCTGTTCGATAAAGTCGAACTCCCCTTTGGTAATGGGCTGAATGTCCTTTCCATCACGACTTACGCGGTAAAGATGACGCCAGCCGCTTCGTTCACTCTGCCATGTAAAGTAAGTATTATTCTTCAGCCAGGTCACCTGGTCGTTCGTTTCCACCCATGCGGCATCTGTTTCTGTCAGGATATTCTTCGGAGCACCGCCTCCGATGGTAGCAATCCACACTTTGTTCGTATTCTGTGGACGGTTCATCTGCTGGATAAACAAATCATTGCTTTCCGGTATAAAATCCATTCGCATGATATAATTCTGACGAGGGTCACCAGGCAGATCAATCCATGTGGTTTCTCCACCGGAAGCATCTACGTATCCCACCTTAACTGCCGAGTTCGTTGTTCCGGCTTTCGGATAAGGAAAACGAAGGATTTTCGGATAAAGTGAATCGACATTGTTGATGATGTCAAACCATCCGGTACCTTCCGTATCGCTCTGCCAGTAGGCTATGTACTTACCATCGGGACTCCAGCGAAATCCGTCACGGCAGGAAAATTCTTCTTCATATACCCAATCGAATGTACCGTTCACAATTGTACTGCTTCCATCATGTGTTAACTGTACAACCTTCCCGTCGGAAACATACTCTACATAGATATTATTCCCACTGACATAAGCCACACGTGTACCATCGGGTGAAAACTTGGCAAACATCAGACTGCTCTCTGGCAACAGTGCTCCTAATTGCCTCAACTTGCCTGTTTCCATGTTCAATACCCAATAGTCTCCGCGCGTATCATACCTCCAGACACGCCGTGTATTGGTATACACCAGAACCTGCTTATGTGAGGTGTCAAAACTAAAACTACGGACAGACAACGTGTCGGAAGTACCCGGCTTTACGAACATGGAAGCAGGAATAAGTACCTCACGCTTGTTATTACCGGGCGTATACGAAACGATATCGTATCCCCCAGCCGGATTTTTCTCCTTCTTTGAATAACTGTTCCCCTCTGAAAGCCAGTTTACCCGGCTTTCGCCCTTCGTGACAATCAGACCTCCGTTCACCACTTCCTCCAGGGTTGGCACATGCTGTGCATAGGATGGAAAGGCGGTCAGACAACACAGAACTAAAAAGATGCTTTTTGTGTTCATCTACGCATTAATTTATGGTTGATTAAAATAAACTTATAAGATATGCCAAAAGTACAACTTTTCAATACACAAACGGAACAATCTGACATAAAAAAACGTACTTATGTCTCAAAAGAAACACAAGTACGTTTCAACCAAAACTCTTTGGCGTTTAAAACAAAACTCTTTTATGTTTTGACACAAACGCCCTGACGTTTTTTTATCACATCAGCGGAGCATAAACAAACGCCTGAAATTACGCAATCATTTCCAGCGTAAACTTTCTTAGAATTTCACTAAAATACGGAATACTTTACCCGGATTCGCCACCCAACCTTCCATTGCTTCCGATGCATTTTCAGGAGATACAACGCTCGATATCAACTGCTCCACCGGACAATTTCCTGTTTTCATGTAGTGTATTACGGCGTGGAAATCAGCTGGCAATGCATTTCGGGAACCACGTATATCCAATTCCTTCTGCACAAAATATTTCGTCTGAAACTCTACCCCACTCTTAGCATAACCAATGCAAACCACACGCCCTGTAAAGCTGACCTCATCGACCGCCATCACGTAAGTAGCCGGACTACCTACCGCCTCGATAACCACATCGGCTCCTATTCCATTGGAATATTCCAGCATACGCTCGTGCACATTCTCCGTACGCGAATTGATAACATACGCAGCTCCTACCTTACGTGCCAGTGCCAGCTTTTCATCATCCAAATCTACGGCAATTACGGTAGCCCCGCGCAAAGCCGCACGCACAATGGCTCCCATACCGACCATACCGCAGCCTATCACCATCACCACTTCATTGTCAATCACCTGCGCACGTGATACCGCATGAAAACCCACACTCATTGGTTCAATCAAGGCGCAGTCACGGGAAGAAATGCCTTCAGCCAGAATAACTTTCGACCAAGGAAGTACCGCATATTCACACATTACCCCATTACGCTGTACGCCCAACGTCTCATTGTGTTCACAGGCATTGACCCGTCCATTCCGGCACGAAGCGCATTTCCCGCAATTCGTATAAGGATTCAACGTCACATTCATGCCCTTCTTAAAACTCTCCGGTACGCCCGGTCCTACGGCTTCTATCACCGCCCCAACCTCATGCCCCGGAATAACCGGCATTTTCACCATCGGGTTCCGCCCCAGATAAGTATTCAGGTCAGAGCCACAGAAACCTACATATTCAATCTTTACCAATATTTCCCCAGCCTTCAGTTCAGGCTTCTCAATCTCTACGACTGCCATTTTCTGGGGAGCTGCAATTTGAACCGCTTTCATTTTCTTATTATTTTTATTTTCAGATATACAATCTCAATCCAATACTTTGTATCCTCTCCACCCGTAATAAGCACAGAACAAGAAACAAACCATCGGAACCACATACGCCAGATGATACATCTGTTCATTAACGTGCATCAGATAAGCCGTAAACTGGGGCAGGCAAGCATTACCCACTATTGACATCACCAGAAAAGCAGAGCCACTTTTCGTCTGACTGCCCAAATCTTTCAATGCCAACGAGAACTGGGTAGGATACATGATGGACATGAAGAACGAGATGCCCAACATGGCATACAGACCAATCCAGCCCCCACACACAGCAACTATGGCACAAAGCAGGATATTCACCAATGCATAGACCAGCAACATATCTTGCGGACGGAAACGAATCATCAGTCCGGTACCAATCCATCGTCCAAGCAGGAAGGCCAGCATATACAGGCCGAAATAGGTAGTAGCTTCCGACTCCGAAATACCGGCATACGAACAGCAATAGACTAAAAACAGACTGTTGATAGCTGTCTGTCCGCCATTATAAAAAAACTGTGCAATGACGCCCCACCGCAGATGCGACCGCTTCCATACACTGAAATCAATCAGTTTCTCCTTAGAAGTGCCCCGCTGCCCTTCATCTCCAATCTTAGGCAACCTGGAGAAAATAAAGATTCCCGCAATGACCAGCAGCAATACCGCCAATGCCAGATAAGGAGTTTTCATAGCATCCGTCTCAAACTGGATATAGGCTTCCCATCCGCCCGGATAATCCGCCGGAAGCGTTTCACGCGTATAGTGTGTGCCACTCAATATCAGTTTACTCAGAAACATGGCTGCAATAAAAGCTCCCAACCCATTAAATGACTGCGCCAGATTCAAACGTTGAGGAGCTGTAGCTGCATCACCTAAAGCCGTTACGTACGGATTGGCTGCTGTTTCCAAGAAACACATCCCGGTAGCGATAATAAAGAAGATGCACAGATAAGCCCAATATTCTTTCAGCATGGCAGCCGGAAAGAATAACAGACCACCTGCTGCCGCCAACACCAAGCCAAAGATGATACCAGCTTTATAGCTATACCGCTTCATGAACATGGCTATTGGAATCGGGAAAATAAAATACGCCAGCCAGTAAGCGGTTTCCGTAAAAGACGCTTCAAAGGTATTCAGCTCGCAGGTCTTCATCAACTGCCGAATCATGGTAGGCAACAGGTTACTGCTAATAGCCCACAAAAAGAACAGGCTGAAAACCAGTGCAAGCGGTAATTTATAGCTATTATTGTTTTTCATCATTTCCCCATTTGTTTATTCCGACATATTCTTAATGTAAGGAAGCTCCGGCAGATTATGGAAACCATAGAAACTGCGGGCATTTTCTCCCAAGAAGAGTGCTTTCTCTCTTTCTGTCAATTCATCGGATTTGCTCACAAAGTCGTACGACATACGGTAAGTAATGGCCGTTATGGTACGCGGATAATCCGACCCCCACATCAGTTTCTCAAAGCCGACCAGCTCAGCAGCCTCACGGATAGCTCTTACCGCCCCCTTAAACGGATAAAACTCGTCATTGAACAACCAGGTAATCCCTCCCGATTCAATACGTACATGAGGATGACGCGCCAACTTAATCTGTTCCTTCCACTGAGGACGGGTTACCATACCGAAATGTCCGATGGCCACCTTCAATTTCGGGCACTCCTGAATTACCTCCTCCAGTTCGCCCACCTGTGTATCTCCGTCAGCCATATCAATGGAAAGCAGCACCCCGTTCTGCTCCATCAGGTGGAACATCTGCATCATTTCCTCACAGTTTAATCTTACACGCCCCTCTTTGAGCAACAAACGCTGTGCAGGAATCTTAATCCCCTTGAATCCCTGTGCAATAAGCTGACGCGCCTGATCCAGATAGCCCGGCTTACGGAACTCACACATTCCGCATACAAAGAAACGATCGGGATAACGGGCTGTAACCTCGGCTAAATAGTCATTCTGAAACCCGTCGATAAACTCTTGCGTCACCACGGCCGCAGACACCTGCGCATAGTCCATGTTAGATAAGAACACTTCGGCACTGTTTACTCCATCGGTCATGAACGGGGGAAGCATCTGTCTCACTTCCCCCATGAACAATGACCTTCCATTCTCCAAGGTGCGGATAGGCAGTCCTTCAACCACCGTATCCTGCTTTAACCACAAATGAGAATGTGCATCAATTATTATAAACCCCATATACAAATTCCTCCTTTAAGAATTAGCCCAACTTACACGGAACTGGTCGCCGATAATTTCACGCACCTCACGTACCAGTGTTTCATCCATCGGTTCCTCTATGTAAGCCACATTCTTCTTCACATTCTGCGGATTGGCCGTACTGAACAACGTCGTAGCAATGCGCGGATTGCTCACGGCATACTGCATGGCCAGTTTTTCTATCGGATAATTCTTACTCTTGCAATGCTCCATGGCCTTTCGGCAAGCTTCTACCAACGACTGAGGAGCCGGGTGCCATGATGGTACACCTCTTTCGGTCAGCAAGCCCATAGACAATGGAGAGGCGCTGATTACCCCAATACCTTTCGATTCAAAATAGTCCAGAAAATCGACCAGCTTGTCATCGCACAAGCAATAATGACAGAAGTTCAGCACCGACTCTACCGTTCCTGCCGGCGAATGGTCAATCACCCATTTCAAATTCTCCAGTTGCAAGTCGGTGATACCCACATGACCTACTACCCCTTTCTCTCTTAACTCCACCAAAGCCGGTAAAGTCTCATTAACCACCTGATTCAAATCGGCAAACTCAATGTCGTGCACATTAATCAGGTCGATATAGTCCACATGCAAGCGATCCATACTTTCGTACACGCTCTCCGTAGCCCGCTTCCCGGAATAATCCCAGGTATTTATCCCGTCTTTTCCATAACGTCCTACCTTCGTAGAGAGATAATACTTGTCGCGAGGAATCTCCTTCAGGGCCTTTCCTAATACCGTTTCAGCCTTATAATGTCCGTAATAAGGAGACACATCGATAAAATTCATTCCCAAATCAATGGCGGTAAACACCGCTTCCAGTCCTTCTTTTTCTCTAATGTCATGGAAGACTCCCCCCAAAGAAGAAGCTCCGAAACTCAAAGAGGATACCTTCATCCCCGTTTTTCCTATTTCATGGTATTCCATAGTGATAACTTTTTAAGATTCATATAAATAAAACATACGCTCCATCAGCTGCCATTTCTCGGCAGAACTGCTTCCCGGCACGCATTCCTGAAAACGTGCCACATAATCTTCCCACTCTGCCTGTCTGGGCAACTGTGCCAGGCGTTTCATCGCGCTATCCCAGTCAAAATCAAGCGGTGTTTCCACAATCATGAACAGCTTGCAGCCTACGATATAGATTTCCATTTCCAGTATCCCCACTGAACGGATTCCTGCCCGAATTTCCGGCCAAGCTTCTTCGCGACTATGTATTTTCCGGTATTCCGCTATCAGTTTCGGGTTGTTTTTCAAATCCAATGCCTGGCAATACCGCTTGACGGGCATACCATACTCTTTTACTCTATATCCTTCCATCTTACCACATTTTATTATTTCGCGATTCGCAATACGGGAGCAATCTGATTCAACGGCTGCGCAGGAAGTGTAACCGACAAGCCTTCGGCAGTACGGACAAAGTCCACCTTTCCGTATCCTAATAATTCTACCTTACGAATCTTTCCTTCATAAAGTTTACTGTCTGCAGCCAGTGACTTGATGTTCACCTTTCCGTCTGCCGGCCACGCCAATACAGTAGCATACAAATACTTCGGAGTCTGTGTGAAACGGATTTCCTTTGCTCCTGCCTGACTGTAAGAACCTTCATTAAATCCCTGGGCATTGAGCGGAATATCTTCTTCCGCAATCGGACCTTCCCCGAACACTACCCACGGACGGGTATCATAAATAGCTTCCTTGTTAATATTCATCCACGCCCCAAATTCATTCAGGATTTTCTCTTCTTTTTCATCGAAAGTTCCATCTGCACGCAGAGGTACGCTCAGCAACAGATTTCCATTCTTGCTCACAATGTCTACCAACAGTTTAGCCACGTATGCCGCTGATTTATATTCGTTTTTCTCGTAAATAGACGTATTGTAATGCCATCCGCCAATGCAGGAGCATGACTGCCACGGCTGATCGATAATTTTATTGGGAGCACCACGTTCTACATCCCACACCAGTGCTTTTCGCTGGTTCTCATCGAGAATCTTACCAAACATCACCGCTTCCAGTTTCCCCTTGTGGGTAGCCATATTGTGGTTATAAAAATGAGCAGCGATCTTCAGCCCCGCATCGCTTACCGGATAGAAAGGAGCTACTGTCACATCAAAATATAGCAAATCAGGGTTATAGCGATTGATTACATCAAGTGTACGGTTATAAAAGTTCGTACAGAATTCTTGGCTTGGCACACAAACTCCATTACCCCAAGCCCACTGACGGTGAATCATTCCGTTGTCCCAGCTGTTCTCACTCAATGGATGGTTCTGTGCATACAAATCCTGCGGATCGTATCCTTCCCACCATTTTCCTTTTCCGTCTGCTTTGGTTAATTTACCATCGTATGGAATTCCTTTCTTCGGACCTTTCGTATCATGACGCTGAGAAGGCTCATACCAGCTCCACGCATGGTCGGCATGCAGGCTGACTCCAAAATACAATCCGTATTTTCTTGCGGCTTTTTCCCATCCAGCCAGAATATCTTTCTTCGGCCCCATATTCACTGAATTCCAGGGCTGATACTTGCTGTCCCACAAGTCCATGTTGTCATGATGATTACCCAAAGCAAAAAAGTACTGGGCACCTATTTTCTTATAAAAGGCTACCAGCCTGTCCGGGTCCCAGTTTTCCGCCTTCCACAAGGGAATAATATCCTTAAAGCCCACTTCCGACGGGTGTCCGTAGTGTTTTACATGATATTCATATTCACGAGTACCCTCCATGTACATGGAACGAGCCATCCAGTCACCTGAACCTTCCACACACTGCGGTCCCCAATGGGCCCATATACCAAATTTCACATTACGGAACCATTCCGGCACTTGAGAGTTTTCCAACGAACTCCATGTGGGTTCGAACTTTCCTTTCATCATCGGTTCATCCTGTTCCGATACCGGTACCTGATAAGTCTGTGCCGACAATCCGGCCATGGATAAAAATAAAGAGGCTAATATTAATTTTGCTTTCATAAGTATTATTCAGATAATGTTTTTACGAAAACAAATGTACGGAGAAGTTCAAATGAGGAATAGGATTAAACTGGGAGGTTATATGTAAATATCGACAAAACAAGGGAACTTAACAATACTCAATATGATAATATCGATTTTTATTGACAAATATCGATTATTGGAAAGGATTATCGAAAAAGAAAAAAAATAATCATGTAATTTTAAAGCGAAAAAGAATTACCTATGAACCTGCAAGTAGAACAAATGCATCCACTCGTCCTGAATGTAGGACTTGCCATCCATAATGCCGACTGGAACTGGAAAAATGTAAACAGCCCATTTACACGTTTATATTACATCACAGAAGGGACAGCCCAAATAGAATTACCCGATGGAATACACACTTTATATCCCCACCATATGTATTTTATCCCTTCATTTACAGTACACACCAATATCTGCAATTCACATTTTGAGCACTATTACCTACATATTTATGAAGATCACTACTCAGAAGATGACTGGCTGGAACAATGGGAATTCCCGTTAGAAATAAAGGCTAGTCCACTTGATTTATCTCTATTCCAACGCTTATGTGAAATCAATCCACACATGAGTCTGCAAAAATCAGATCCGACAACCTATGATAACAATCCCACATTGATAAGAAATTTACTCAAAAACAGACAGAGAGCCTTTTGCGACAAAGTAGAATCACGAGGGATTGTATTACAGCTATTATCACATTTCTTTAAATATGCCCAACCCAGAAATGAAATGGAAGACAACCGCATTGCTAAAGCAGTACGGTATATTCACAAACACATCTCAGAAGAAATTGAATTAGAAAAACTTGCGGAATTATCTTGCCTTTCCAAAGACCACTTTATCCGGCTTTTCAAAAAAGGAATGGGTACTACTCCGTTACAATATGTCAATCAAAAAAAGATAGAAAAAGCTCAGTTGCTTTTACTTACAGAAGAACTCGCTGTAAAAGAAATTGCATTTCGACTGGCATTTGAGGATTATTCATACTTCAACCGACTCTTCAAAAAAATTACCAGTATGACTCCCCAAGAATATCGCCGGTTATACTCACGCTAGTCATTATAATCACGTTTTCCGAAAAGACTTTTATATAACTGCCAGATGATAAACCCATACTTTCAAAGAACTTTCTACGTTTCTCTCCCATAAGCCATACGGTTCACATCCGGGAAACCTACATTTCCGGAACTTAAAACATATAGTCCCCGGCAAGAAAACATAAAAGAATGCCTGACGTTATTTCCATAGCGTACAGGCATTCTTCACAATAAATCATCTAATAATAGACTAGTTTTTCATTTGAACCTTCATCACAAATCCTCCGCGTGGCAGACAGTCTACCTCATGTATAGCTTTCTTCAAGCCAGAGAGCATCTGTATATCAAACTGATTACGTTCTTTTCCATCGGCATACAAAGTGATTTCTTTGACGGGCTTCTGAATAAAACTTAAATCTACAGCAAGCGATTTCTTCTCGTTTGTTCCGTTCAGGCCGGCAATATACCAGCAATCACCACTTTTCCGGGCAAGCACTACATAGCTGGAAGGATAACCGTTTAGCAATTTCGTATCGTCCCAAACGGTGGGAAGTGAAGAGATAAATGAGCGTACTTCAGCTGGTTGGGCATGGTATCCTTCGGGGCGGTCGGCCAAATGCTGCAAGGCAGATTCAAACGCAACCAGCAGAGCCAGTTCATGCCCGTTCGAAGTGATATGCGGATGCTGAGAATCCGTAAAAGTACAAGGAGTATAGTCCATCGGGCCCACTACATTACGTGTAAAAGGCAATGTACAGTTATGCCATGCCGCACTGTCGGTCAATGTCTCCTTATTATTATACCATTCAGCTCCATATACTCCTTCTACTGACATCATGTGAGGATAAGTGCGCTGCCAGCCTCGCGGAATAGGAGCTCCATGAAAGTTTACCATCAAATGATATTTAGCCGCATCCTCCAGAATGTCCACAAAATAATTCATCGTAGATATACTGTCCTGGCTGAAGAAATCTACTTTTATTCCTTTCACACCCATGGACTCAAGCCAGGCAAATTCTTTCTGACGTGTCTCCGGTTTGTTCAGACGATACAAAGGACCAAACGCACACCACGCGGTGGAGGAGTTATACCACAACAAAGGAGCAACTTTCTTCTGTTTTGCATAAGCCAAGGCATCTTCCACATTGCCGCCGTTCCCCATTTCGTCCCATTCCGCATCAATCAACATGTAAGGAAGATGAAAATCTGCCGCAAAATCAATATACTTCTTTATCAGCTGATAATCTCTTGAACCGTGATTATAAGCCCAGTAAATCCAGGAAACGACTCCCGGCTTAATCCAGGAAACATCGCTCAGCCGGCAAGGCTCACTGACGTCTGTCACTAAAGTGGACTCTACCACATCGGCCAGAGAACCGATAATGGCCACGCGCCAAGGCGAACACCATCTACCGGAAGCTTTGGCCGGTTCTGCCATCTCTACTTTATAGGTCGACTCATTGGCAGCATTGTTCAGCCAGGAACCACAGTTACCTTTCGCAACATTCGCTTCTGAGATAAGGGTAAAAACAGAATCTGCCACTTCAAACAATGCCGGGAATCCCCATTGCCCTGCAGTATATCCTTGCACACGACCTTTATTTTTCAAATAGAAGTCTTCATAGGCCTGATTCAACTTCTGTGTCCATCGGGTAATTCCTTTCTGAAAAGCAAAAGCTGTAGTTTCATCGGTCACACACATTTCTTTTGCCGGCTGGGGAAGCACGTAACGAAAAGCGATACCGTCATCGTACACCCGAAATTCCAAATCCAGCGATACATTCTGGGCGTTCTTGAAATGAAATATCTGCTGGTTTCCCTCGTTCGTGCAATGACGGCGTTTACCCGTTATCATGGTATAATCCTCACGTACAGGAGTCACGGCGGAAGAAGACACATAATTAAATTCGTCTCCAGATGTACGCTGAAGTTGAATCCCCAGATTCTTTAACTGAACTACCGAAATCGAAGAATCACCTTTCTTATAAATCACACGCAATTCTTTCGCAGGATTATCCCAGCTCACTCCTATTTTCTTATTAGGAGAGTATAAACTCTCATCTGCTTTCACAGTTATACCGGAAAAGAATACACATACGAAAAGAAGGCATGCTTTCCATGAATTAGAAATTAATTGTCTGTACATAGTTGTTTATTCGTTTTTATTGGATTACAAAATTATCCGTTCTTTCAGGAAACAAATTGCATAAAACCGTTTTATACAGGACAATATCGATATATAAAGAGTACATAAACAAATTTTATCCACAAAAAGTTCTTACGATGTACGAAAAAAGTGACTTTTTGCACAGTATTGTGCCCTTTAACAAAACAGGACAATATGCAACAGAGCTTGATAAAGAGGAGATAACAATATAATTTTATATAAAACTTCCCCTAAAAGCGAGGAATCGAGGAAAAACTTTCTACTTTTGCAACTTGTAATTAAAAGAACTCATTTGCAGATGAAAATAAAGTTTTTGCCATTGATTGCAGTACTCTTTGCTGCAACATCTATAATGACATCGTGTTTGGATAATGATGTGGAACAGGTCACTTATACCTCAGAAACCAGTATTACAGGATTTTCATTGGGTACATTGAACATTGACCGAATAGGGAAAGATAAGGATGGGAAAGATAGTGCGTATGTGGATACACTAGATTGCTCAGAATATCCATTCACCATCAATCAAATGACAAGAGAAATCGAGAATAAAGATTCACTTCCTTATGGTACTCACATTGACAAAGTGATAACCAGCGTGACTTACGACGCCGGTGCACTGGCCTACAGACCCAAAGGAACAGATAAAGATACGTTGTGGACTTCTACAGACTCTATCGATTTTTCAGGAGACACTCGTACCATGTCTACTGTTACCCCTATTGAATTTAAGGTATATGCTTACAGCGGTGCAATCGGACAGGCTTATAAAGTGAAAATCAACGTACACCAGCAGGTTCCAGACACTATCTCATGGAAGAAGTTTGACAATTCATTCAGTGCCGGAAATTTAAGTGAACAAAAAGCTGTATATGCTAACGGGAAAGTATATGTATTCGGGAAAAATGGCAATAATACCCAGATTGAATACTCGGATGTAGCAAATGACAATCCTACTTCATGGACTCCCGTTGCAAGTGTACCCGCAAATATAGATACTTACTCTGCTACTGTATGGACAGAAAATATTTATTTCCTGGCAGGCACAGTTAACAATAAGAAGCTCTATAAACTGGATGTAACCACCAATGAAGTTACCTCCGCAGGTACAGATGTATTCGAAATTCTGATTGGTGGAAATGATGTCACAAAGGAACTCTACGCTGTTAAAGGCGGAAAGAGTGGCATATATAAAGAAAATGTATGGACAGAAGATACAAACCCGTTCACACAATTTACAGCAGGTAAGCCTTTCTTCTCCAATACAACTACTGCATCTTACAACAGCAACGTCACTACTACTGTAGCTCTTTGCTATAATCAGGGCACTACAGCCAATGACACAACAGCGTTGGTATTCAACCGCATGTCAAGTGATAGCAAATGGGAAACAAGAATGCAGAATCTTCCACTGCCGAACCTGAAAAACGTCACCATGATTTACTACGACGGAAAGCTGTATGCTTTTGGTGGGGAAAGTGTAAAACCGGAAGTGAAACCTTTCAGCCAGTTCTATTGTTCTACCGATAACGGACTTTGCTGGAGACCTGTCACTGAATGTATGGCTTTCCCAGCAGAATTCGGCACACTTTATACTACACACCACGGCAATTATTCATGCGCCGTAACTCCCAAACTGGAAAACGGAACGTCCAGAGGTAACTTTATCTGGATTGTGTGGGAAAATGGAAGCATCAGCCGAGGACGTATCAACCGACTGGGATTCACCCCTAAATGGTAATCTAAAAAACTGAAAAACAACAAAGCTATGCTATATAAAGACCAAATTGACAAGAACCGGATACCGGCACATATTGCTATCATCATGGATGGCAACGGACGCTGGGCCAAACAGCAGGGACATGCCCGTACTTTCGGACACCAGGCTGGCGCCGAAACCGTACATGTCATTGCGGAAGAAGCCGCACGGCTGGGCGTGAAGTATCTGACTCTTTATACATTCTCTACCGAAAACTGGAATCGTCCGGTAGACGAGGTTGCCGCACTGATGAGTTTGCTTATGGACTCTATTGAAGAAGAAACCTTCATGAAGAACAACATCAGCTTCCGCATCATCGGTGAAACAGAAAAATTGCCGGAAAACGTACTTGCACGACTGAACAAGTGCATCGAACGTACGTCAAAGAACACGGGAATGTGTCTGACTTTAGCATTAAGCTATTCTTCTAAATGGGAAATCACGGAGGCTGTCAAAAAAATTGCCCGTGAAGTGAAAGAAGGAGTACTCACTCCCGAGGAAATTACAGACCAGACCATCAACCGATGTCTGGCCACTCATTATATGCCCGACCCGGACTTGTTGATCAGAACAGGCGGTGAAATCCGATTAAGCAACTATCTGCTCTGGCAGTGCGCTTACGCGGAACTGTACTTCTGTGACACTTTCTGGCCGGACTTCAAGGCCGAAGAATTGTGTAAGGCTATTTGTGACTTTCAAAAAAGAGAACGCCGATTCGGCAAAACCAGTGAACAAATTTAACAAAGAACAATGCAAAACCGTTTTTCACTTATCCTATTGATTGCTGCATGTCTTTCGTCTGCTCCAATGGGGGGATATGCACAGGACAATAATACAACTGAACAAAGCGATAAACCAATTATCCTTTACAACGGAACACCTAAAAAATATGAAATCGCCGACATCAAGGTCAGCGGAGTAAAGAACTATGAGGATTATGTCCTGATAGGTATTTCCGGCTTGGCTGTCGGACAGACTATCACCGTACCAGGAGATGACATCACCTCGGCAGTAAAAAGATACTGGCGTCATGGTTTGTTCTCTGACGTGAAAATCGTAGCAGACAAAATTGTAGACAATAAAATTTACCTGTCTATCCAGCTAACACAACGTCCGCGTATTACCGACATCGTAATCCACGGTGTGAAAAAGAGTGAGCGCGAAGACTTGCAGGCTAAACTGGGTATGGCAAAAGGTACACAGGTTACACCGAACTTGATTGACCGTGCTAAAATTCTGATCAAGAAACATTTTGATGAAAAAGGTTTCAAGAATGCAGAAGTTAACATCGTAGAGCGTGAAGACCCGGAAAATAAGGAACAGGTATATGTAGACGTGAACATTGACAAAAAGGCCAAAGTCAAAGTCCACAAAATTACCATTGAAGGAAATGAGGTCTTGGCCGACAAGAAACTGAAACGTGTCATGAAGAAGACTAACGAAAAAGGTAAACTGATCAACCTTTTCCGTGCCAAGAAGTTTATCAATGAACGTTACGAAGAAGACAAGCAGAAAATCATCGATAAATACAACGAATTAGGTTATCGTGATGCACAAATCGTAGAAGACAGTGTATCTTCATACGATGAAAAGACGGTAGATGTCTACATGAAGATCTACGAAGGACAAAAATATTACCTTCGTGACATCACCTGGGTAGGTAACACGGTATATCCTTCTGACCTGTTGAACGAACAGCTTCGCATGAAACGCGGTGATGTATATAACCAGAAGTTGCTGAACGACCGTATCTCTAACGATGAAGACGCAATCGGTAACAACTACTATAACCGCGGATATGTGTTCTACCGCCTCGATCCGGTGGAAGTAAACATTGACGGTGACTCTATCGACTTGGAAATGCGTATCACGGAAGGTCCGCAGGCTAGCATCAGCCACGTACGTATCAACGGTAATGACCGTCTGTATGAAAATATTGTACGTCGTGAGTTGCGTACACGTCCGGGCGACCTCTTCAGTAAGGAAGCACTGGAACGTTCTTACCGTGAAATCGCACAGATGGGACACTTCAACCCTGAGAATATCAAACCGGATGTACAGCCGAACTTCCAGGACGGTACAGTAGACATCAACTGGGGACTGGAATCAAAAGCTAACGACCAGGTGGAATTCTCCGCAGGTTGGGGACAGACTGGTGTCATCGGTAAGTTGAGCTTGAAGTTTACTAACTTCTCATTTGCGAACTTGTTCCGCAAGAACGACAACTACCGCGGTATCCTGCCACAAGGTGACGGACAAACACTGACCATCAGTGGACAGACCAACGGACGCTACTATCAGTCATACAGCGTATCGTTCTTCGACCCATGGTTTGGCGGCAAGCGTCCGAACTCGTTCTCTGTTTCTGCTTTCTACTCTATCCAGACCGACGTAAGCAGCCAATATTATAACTCTGCCTACATGAACAACTACTACAACATGTTAAGCGGATACGGATATTACGGAGGCTACGGAAGCTATTATGACAACTACGAATCTTACTACGACCCCGACAAGTCTATCAAGATGTTCGGTGTATCTGTAGGATGGGGTAAGCGTCTGCGCTGGCCGGATGACTACTTTACCTTATCGGCTGAATTGTCTTACCAGCGATTCATGCTGAAAGACTGGAGTTACCTCTATATCAAACTGAACAACGGCCAGTACATGAACACCGGTAACTGTAATAACCTGAGCCTGAACCTGACCTTGTCACGTAACTCTACGGATAACCCGATTTTCCCGCGTTACGGTTCAGAATTCTCGGCTTCTTTGCAGATTACTCCGCCGTACTCTCTGTTCAGCAAGAAGGACTACTCTACTTACGGTAAAGACAACTACCACGATGCTGCCAGCATGTACAAGTGGATTGAATACCACAAGTGGAAATTTAAAGCCAAAACTTATACAGCTTTGATGGATATCCAAAAATGTCCGGTTATCATGACCCGTACAGAATTCGGTATCCTCGGTCACTTCAACAAATACAAACGTTCACCGTTTGAAACCTTCTACGTGGGAGGTGACGGTATGACTGGTTACAGCTACAACTATGCATCCGAAACCATCGCCCTCCGTGGATATGAAAACGGTTCATTGACTCCGTACGGAAGTGAAGGTTATGCTTACATCCGTCTGGGTGCCGAGCTCCGCTACCCGCTGATGCTGGAAAACTCTACCAGTATCTATGCACTGGGCTTCGTGGAAGCAGGTAACGCATGGAACAACGTGACCGACTTTAACCCCTTCCAGTTGAAACGTTCTGCCGGATTCGGTGTACGTATCTTCCTGCCGATGATTGGTATGATGGGTATTGACTGGGCTTACGGTTTCGACAAGATTGACGGTTCAATGCAATACAGCGGAAGTCAGTTCCACTTTATCATCGGACAAGAATTCTAACACTTAAAAACCAATGATTATGAAGAGACTCATTTTATCCGTTATGCTGTTAGTGGCCGCCGTGGGTATGGCCTCAGCACAGAAATTCGCCCTAATAGATATGGAGTATATCCTCAAGCAGATTCCTTCTTATCAACAGGCCAACCAACAGATGGAGTCACTGTCAAAGCAATGGCAAAGCCAGATTGAGGCCAAAGCCAACGAAGCAAAAAAACTGTATGAAGATTACCAGAAAAGCGCCAACACACTTTCTGCTACTCAGAAAACCAGCAAAGAGGAAGCTATCGTAGCCAAAGAGAAAGAAGCGGCAGAACTCCGCAAGCAATATTTCGGACCGGAAGGTGAACTGATGAAGAAACGTCAGGAACTGATTTCTCCGATTCAGGATGCCATCTACAATGCAGTAAAAGAAATTGCTATCCAGCGCGGATACGATGCCGTGATAGACCGTGCCTCGGCACAGAGCATGATTTTTGCTTCTCCACGCATTGATATAAGCAATGAGGTTCTTGCAAAACTAGGATATTCAAATTAATTTTATACATTTGCAACCGGGTGATAATAAGCCCTGTTTTATACATTGAATTAATTAATAACAAATAGAAACTTGAGATTATGTTGAAGAAAATTGCTTTTTTACTTTTGCTCATCGCACCGATGAGTGTATTCGCACAAAAATTTGCGCACTTTAAATCAATGGATATCATCCCTGTAATGCCGGAATGGGCTAAGGCACAGACAGACATCCAGACTATGCAGAAACAATACGAAGACGAAATCAAACGTGCTTCTGACGAATTCAACAAGAAATTTGCAGAATACCAGCAGGAACAGAAGAACCTGCCACAAAATATTCAGGAACGCCGCCAGAAAGAGCTGCAGGATTTGCAGGAAAAAGGTATGCAGTTCCAGCAGGATGCACAGCAGCAGTTGCAGAAAGCATACGGTGACATGATGGAACCTATCTACAAAAAACTGGAAGATGCCGTTAAGGCTGTAGGTAAAGCTGGTGCTTATACTTACGTATTCGATTTGAACCGTACTGACATTCCTTACATTGACGAAACTCAGTCAAAAGATATTACAAACGACATCAAGACTAAATTGGGCATCAGCCTGACAGCAGTACCTGCTACTCCAGCAGCTCCTGCAGCAACTCCTGCTCAGTAATTAAAGGAACTCTTTGTCGTTCTGACTACATGTCATTCAGAGAAACACGAAAAAGATTTCTCTGAATGACATTTTTCTTTTCAAACCTTTCAACTGTTTTCCCATGTACCCTCTATCTGCCCCTCACACCGGTCCCATCGGAGTTTTCGACTCCGGATACGGAGGTCTTACCATTTTAGGAAAATTCATCGAACGACTACCACAGTACGATTACCTGTACTTGGGAGATAATGCCCGTGCCCCATACGGTACACGCTCGTTCGAAGTGGTCTATGACTTCACCCTACAGGCTGTCAAGAAATTGTTTGAGTTGGGCTGCCCGCTGGTCATCCTGGCCTGTAATACGGCTTCCGCCAAGGCTCTTCGCAGCATCCAGCAGAACGACCTTCCTCACATGGATCCGACCCGCCGCGTATTAGGAGTAATCCGCCCCACTGTAGAATGTATCGGTGAAATCACCCGCAACGGACACGTAGGCCTGCTGGCCACAGCCGGTACGGTACGTTCCGAATCCTATCCGCTGGAGATTAAAAAGATTTTTCCAGACATTCAGGTCACAGGAATGGCCTGCCCCATGTGGGTACCACTGGTAGAGAACAAGGAATACGACGGTGACGGAGCCGACTATTTCGTCAAAAAATACATTGATACCATCCTACAGAAAGACCCAGACATCGATACTCTGATTTTAGGCTGTACGCACTATCCCCTACTTCTGCAAAAGATACGGCAGTACACCCCCTCGCACATCCGGCTGGTAACGCAAGGCGAGTATGTAAGCGAAAGCCTGAAGGACTATCTGTCGCGTCATCCGGACATGGACGCGCGCTGCTCCAAGAACAAGCGACGGGAGTTTCTTACCACAGAATCGGTCGAGAAATTCCGGGAATCGGCTTCAGTATTCTTACACTGCACAGACGTACATGTACGCAACGTCCAACTTGAATAAAACAAAAATGGTCCGCCTCTGAATCTTCTCACAGAGACGGACCATTTTTGTTTTATATGAACTGACTTCTATTCAGCCACAAAAGTCGCGTGCTGCACATTCCGGCTGTCCGGACCTACCATCACTTCAAACTCTCCCGGTTCATATCCATATTCCAGACGAGAATTATAATACTTCAAATCATCCTCATCGAGCACAAACTCTACATTCTGTGTCTCTCCCTTTTTAAGGGCCACACGGCGGAAAGCTTTCAGCTCCTTCACCGGACGGGAGATTTCTGCATACACATCGTGAAGGTACAGCTGCACAATCTCTACTCCGTCACACTCGCCGGAATTGGTTACAGGCACGGTTACCTTCAACTGCCCACCCTTGGCCATACGCTCGGCACTCAACTGCAAATTACCGTAACGGAAAGTGGTATAACTCAAGCCATAACCAAAAGGATAAAGCGGTTCATTACTCTGGTCGATGTAATTGCTGCCATAACGGTTGAAAGTGGTATCATCCGTATCCGGACGACCTGTGTTCAAGTGATTATAATAAAGCGGCAACTGTCCCACCGCACGTGGAAAACTCGTAGTCAGCTTACCCGAAGGAGACACGTCACCAAACATCACATCGGCAATGGCATCACCCGCTTCACTGCCGGCAAACCACACGTTCAGGATAGCCGGCACATGCTCAGACTCCCAGCACAAATCCAGCGGACGACCGGTAAACAAAGCCAGTACTACCGGCTTTCCAGTAGCCACCAGTGCCTTCAACAAATCTTTCTGCGCATCCGGGATCTGAATGTCTGTACGAGAAGAAGACTCCCCGCTCATCTCGGCACTCTCACCCAATGCAGCCACAATCACATCGGCAGAAGCCGCCACGCGCAAAGCCTCAGCCCGCAACTGACGGTCATCACCACGTGTCAGCGGACGAGGTTCGACCGCCCCTTTCTCTATATGCTCACTATAATACACGTTGCTTCCTTTGGCATAAGAAACCGTAGCCTTATCACCTACCGCACGACGGAAAGCTTCGTACATCGTCACATGGCGATCTGTCTGACAATCCATGTTCCACGTGCCGCACATATTGTTCTGCGCATCAGCCATCGGCCCAATCAATGCAATGCGTCCTTTTTTCTGCAAAGGCAACAACTTACCCTCGTTCTTCAACAACACAAACGTTTCGGCCGCAATCTCACGTGCCGCTTTACGATTCGCCTCCGTAAACAATTCCTTGCGTCCCCGAAGCGTATCACAATACTTATAAGGATTCTCAAACAATCCTAACTTATACTTGGCTTCCAATACCCGACGGCAAGCCTCGTCAATCCGCTCCTGCGTCACGGCCTTCTCCTTCAATGAAGCTTCCAGCGTATGCAAGAAACCATGTGCCACCATATCCATGTCCGTTCCCGCATTCAACGCCCGTGCGGAAGCCTCCTTCAAGTCGGCCACCCCATGAGTCTTCATCTCACCAATCGAATTGTAGTCGGTCACCACAAATCCCGTGAACCCCCACTCATTGCGGAGCAAATCCGTCAACAGCCATTTGTCGGCTGTAGCAGGTACCCCGTTGATGGTATTGAACGAGCTCATCACCGAGCCCACTCCAGCTTCCACCGCCCCTTTATAAGGAGCCAGGTACACATTATACATCAGGTTTCGACTCATATCCACCGAATTGTAGTCACGTCCCGATTCCGAAGCTCCATACAGTGCAAAGTGCTTCACACAGGCCATGATTTCATTGTTCTGCTTCATGCCGTCACCCTGATAACCGCGCACATACGCTCCGGCCATCAGCGCACCGAGGTACGGGTCTTCTCCACTTCCTTCTGCAATACGTCCCCAGCGGGCATCCCGACAGATGTCTACCATCGGACTGAAGGTCCAGCTGATTCCATCGGCACTGGCCTCCGTGGCAGAAATACGTGCCATACGTGTCACCGCCGCCGTGTCCCAGCTACAAGACAGGGCCAACGGAATCGGGAAGATTGTTTCGTACCCGTGAATCACATCAGCACCCACTATCAAAGGAATTCCCAGACGAGTCTCCTCCACCGCCATACGCTGCATCTGGTAAATCTTATCCACTCCCTTCACATTAAAAAAGCCACCAACCTCACCAGCCCGAATGGCTTCTGCCATCTTACTGTTCTTCACTGCTCCCGACACCAGGTCATTCCCAGCCGGCAGATTCAACTGTCCTAACTTTTCCTGCAAGGTCATCCTTCCCATCAGGTCACTGATAAAGCGGTCCATCTCCGCATCCTTTCCCCCGGAATTCGGCGAAGAACATCCTGCCATTGACAAAAGCAAGGCCCCCGCCTTTACAAACTGACTTATTTTTCCCATAGATATCGTATTTTTTAGAATTCGTTCTTCCAAAAATATCAATTTTTCAAACAAAACGAGCCAGAAATACGAGGTTTATTTTCGCACTTACCAGAACGCAAGTACATTTTAAAAAAACACAAGTGCATTCGAAAGGAAACACAAGTGCGTCTTACCTCAAATGAACTTGTGTTTCAAACAAAACCCTTTGGCATTCTCTTCCAAACGCTTCAAGGTTTTCCATAGCAGCTGAAAAAGGCGTAAAAATCAACAGGGAACCGCTTTTTTCATACCAAAATCATGGATATTCAATAAAAAGACTTACTTTTGCGGAAGATTGCCCTTGTAGTTCAACGGATAGAATAGAAGTTTCCTAAACTTTAGATTCGGGTTCGATTCCCGACGAGGGTACAAAAAATAAGCCGCTCTCCCTTGAAGGAAAAGCGGCTTATTTTTTTGCCTGCAGCAAGTAACGGATTACTTACGAAGACCAAGTTCTTTAACAATAGCACGGTATCTTTCGATATCACGGCTCTTCAGGTAGTTCAGCAAAGAACGACGCTTACCTACCAAAGTTGTCAAAGCTCTTTCAGTGCTATAATCTTTTCTGTTGAGCTTCATGTGCTCAGTCAGGTGAGAAATACGGTATGAAAACAATGCAATCTGAGCTTCAGGTGAGCCAGTATCAGTGTTAGACTTTCCGTACTTTCCAAAGATTTCTTGTTTTTTAGCTGCGTCTAAATACATAATTTGACTATTTATTAAAATGTATAAATTTGATTTGCGGATGCAAAGGTAAGCATAATCTTTCAGACTACAAGCGTTTTACATCTTTTTTTCACACGAAAAGACAGAATCTTCATCATCGCTCCTCTCCGACTTTCACCCCCAGAAAGACCGGTCTTCTCCCCTGCGTTTACGCCAAAAAATATAAAAACCCTGCATAAAATACCTGTCTTTCGCTGAAAAACAGTAATTTTGCACACAATTATATATAGGTATAGTATGCAAGACATTAGAAACATTGCCATTATTGCTCACGTTGACCACGGAAAAACAACTCTGGTGGACAAGATGATGCTGGCGGGACACCTGTTCCGCAACGACCAGACCAACGGTGAACTGGTTTTGGATAACAACGACCTGGAGCGTGAAAGAGGTATAACCATTCTTTCTAAAAACGTATCCATCAATTACAACGGTACAAAAATCAACATTATCGATACTCCGGGACACGCCGACTTCGGTGGAGAAGTGGAACGTGTCTTGAACATGGCCGACGGATGTATTCTGCTGGTAGACGCTTTTGAAGGTCCGATGCCGCAGACCCGCTTCGTGCTTCAGAAAGCCCTGCAAATTGGATTGAAACCTATCGTAGTGGTAAACAAGGTAGACAAACCGAACTGTCGTCCGGAAGAAGTATATGAAATGGTGTTCGACCTGATGTTCAGTCTCAACGCCACAGAAGACCAGCTGGACTTCCCGGTAATCTACGGTTCTGCCAAGAACAACTGGATGGGTGAAGACTGGAAAACTCCGACCGGCACCATCACTCCGCTACTGGATGCCATCGTGAAATACATTCCGGCTCCGGAACAGCTGGAAGGAACTCCGCAGATGCTGATTACTTCACTTGACTATTCTTCTTACACCGGACGTATCGCCGTAGGCCGCGTGCACAGAGGTACGCTGAAAGAAGGCATGAACATCACCCTGGCTAAACGCGACGGTACATTGGTGAAATCTAAAATCAAGGAAGTACATACCTTCGAAGGCCTGGGCCGCAAAAAAGTAGAATCTGTATCTTCTGGCGACATCTGTGCCATCATCGGTGTGGAAGGCTTCGAAATCGGTGATACCATCTGCGACTTCGAAAATCCGGAACCGCTTCCACCTATCGCCATCGACGAACCGACCATGAGCATGCTGTTCACCATCAACGACTCTCCGTTCTTCGGTAAGGAAGGAAAATACGTGACTTCACGTCACATTCACGACCGCCTGATGAAAGAGTTGGACAAGAACCTGGCACTGCGCGTACGCAAGACGGAAAACGAAGACGGAAAATGGATTGTTTCCGGACGTGGTGTGCTTCACTTGTCTGTATTGATTGAAACCATGCGTCGTGAAGGCTACGAACTTCAGGTAGGACAGCCGCAGGTTATCTTCAAGGAAATCGACGGTGTGAAATGCGAACCGATTGAAGAACTGACCATCAGCGTGCCCGAAGAATTTGCCAGCAAGATGATTGATATGGTAACCCGCCGTAAAGGTGAAATGGTATCCATGGAAACTCAAGGCGACCGTGTAAACATTGAATTTGACATGCCGTCACGCGGTATCATCGGTCTGCGTACCAACGTGCTGACTGCTTCTCAGGGAGAAGCCATCATGGCTCACCGTTTCAAAGAATACCAGCCGTTCAAGGGCGACATTCCTCGCCGTACCAACGGTTCAATGATTGCCATGGAGTCAGGAACTGCCTTTGCTTACGCCATCGACAAGCTGCAGGATCGCGGTAAGTTCTTTATCTATCCGCAAGACGAAGTATATGCCGGACAAGTGGTAGGTGAACACGTTCATGAAAACGACCTGGTGATTAACGTAACCAAATCAAAGAAGCTGACCAACATGCGTGCTTCTGGTTCTGACGACAAGGCCCGTATCATTCCGCCGGTTATCTTCTCACTGGAAGAAGCGTTGGAATACATCAAGGAAGATGAATACGTGGAAGTAACTCCGAAGAGCATGCGTATGCGTAAAGTCATTCTGGACGAAACGGAACGTAAACGTGCCAACAAGAACTAATTCATTCTTTATATAAAAGTAAACCGGACTTTCAGAGGTTCTAGCCTTGTGAAAGTCCGGTTTACTTTTTATATGCTGTTTTAAGTTATTCTCTATAAACCAACTCATTGTTGTTCATCCGCTGCATGTACTGCTGGATGATTGACTTCAGCTGGGTTTCCATTTCTTTCCGCACTTCCTGCGGCATGCTGTCTTTCACATCGTCCTTCATCAGTACATCTGCACGGAAACGATAGGCATGAATCACTTTTTCTCCGTCGAACTGAATCAGGTAATCACCTTTCAGGAACTGGTAGATGCCGCTGCCATTAATATAGTTCACGGCAAATTTTTCACTCAGTGGCGTATGAAGTGCATCCTGCCCGAAGCCTATATAAGGACGGTCATACCCAAGCAGGCCCAGCACCGTAGGCATAATATCGATTTGCTCCACAATCATTTCTGTGTTCCGCCCTTTCAGTTCCGGCAAACCGGGAGCATAAAACAAGATTGGAACCTTGTAAGCACCCAAATCTGTCACATACTCCGGATGTTCGTTCATACTGGCATGGTCGGCCGTCAATACAAAAAGCGTATTCTTAAACCAAGGCTGACGAGAAGCCGTTGCAAAGAACTGGCGCAAGGCATTATCTGTATAACCTATACATTCATGTATCGGATGAGTTCCTTTAGGAAATACATTCTTATAGCGTTCGGGCAGTGCATACGGATTATGCGAGGTAGCCGTAAAAACTGAAGTAATAAAAGGCTCTTTAAACTCCGTCATTCGCTTGCAATAGAACTGCAAAAACTCTTCGTCCCATATAGCCCATGTACCGTCAAAATCATCATCTCCATGAAACGCCGGATCCTCATTATATTCCGTACGTCCCCAGTAGCTGTCAAAACCCACAGAATTGGCAAAAGCTTGAAAACCCATTGAGCCGTTCATGGCCCCATGGAAGAAAGCCGAATAATACCCCTTATGCTTTAACTCGCGTGCCAGGCTGGACACATCATTCAGTGAAGCAGGAGTCAGAAAAAACGGTTCCACAAAGCTTGGAATGGAGGACAATACAGACGGCATGCCGTCAATACTCTTCCGGCCATTACTATAAGAATATTCAAAGGTCAGTCCTTTAGTCAACAAAGAATCCAGAAAAGGAGTATAGCCTTTATAGGTCCCGTTATCGAGATGTGGATTAAAACTACCTACAAATTCTTTACTGAAGCTTTCCACAATCAGCACCACCACATTCATCGGACGGAACTGTACGGAATCAGCCGGAACATGAAGAGGAGTATAAACCTTTTCCGCTTCCGCATCTGTCAAATATTGAGGAATCACAAATGCCGTTTTTCCTAATGTGCGGAACAAAGAAAAAGGAGTATTCAATACCAGGCAGGCATCTACCGGCCTGTCGGCATACTGGTTGGCATTACTGATGGTTATAGGACGGGTAGCAGCCGTCATTCCTCCTCGCATACCAAACACGACAAACGGAATAGCTGCCACCAGTGTCAGCGTCTGTACCGTATAATATCCCCATTTATTCCCAGACAACTGCGGACGCGGAGCACGATACATCCGGTAAAGAAAATAACAAAGAGCCGCCGCTAACAGCACTAAATACCAGTTTGCCGCAAATTCTTTTAAAATGATGGATGTCAGATTACCCCCTGCTTCATGACTGAACTCCTGAAACACAGATGTGGTGGTACGTCGTCCGGAGAAACGGAAATACACGCAATCTACCAGATTGGAAAGCAGGAAAAAAGTATTTACAATCACAAATATCCACCGTATCACTCGGTAAAAGCCTTCCCGTTCCTTCCAATGGAAAGGAAACAAGAACAGAAGAATAAACAAAGCATTACTGTAAAGAATGGCTGTCGTATCGAAAATGGTACCGGCACCAAACAAACGGCACATATATCCCCATTCAAACTGTTCACTAAACAAACTCCAGTTTGTCAGCAAGAATGTCAAGCGGCAGATAAAATAGCACACATAGACAAGCAATAAGTTCCAAGCCAACGAAAGCACATTCGAAAAAAGTGTCTTATTCTTCATATCCATTTAGTTTTTAGGGCGGTAAAGTTAGTTATATTTTTGCAAACCCGTAGAAATACCAGTTTATTTATATCTTTGCAACTTCACTACATAAATCTTTAGATACATGAAGAAAAAAAGCATCATCAAACTAAGTATCACGGCAGTTATTCTCATCGCTTTAGGCTGCTGGATAAACTCCCGATGGAATGCCTGGTTCGGTAATCCCCCAGAAGCAGTTTACAGTCCCCAGAACGAGCCTGGAAGAGTCCTGTTGACTTTCGGAGACGAGAATGCCTTGTCGCGCAACATCAGCTGGCAGTATGATTCCATTGTATATCCTTCTCATGTAGAACTGGCTGACACCTTCTCTAAAGATACCTTGCATATTGATGCAATAGGTGAAGTCTTCCAATCCCGTAGTGGAAAGGCCGCTTACTACGTAGCCAGACTACGCTCCTTAAAGCCATCTCATTCTTACAGCTATCGCGTATGCAGTAATGGGAAATATTCTCCATGGTATCACTTCCAGACTCATAATCAGCCGACTCAGGATAGCTACAGTTTCTTATATGTGGGTGATGTACAAGATTCTATCAACGGAAAAACCAATTATTTTCTGAAAAAGGCACTGCAAGCACATCCCGATACCGAATTTCTCGTATGCGGAGGTGACCTTACCGAACGCCCTATTGATGCCTACTGGGGAGAAACTTTCCGTGGTCTGGATTCTATTGCACAATGCCTGCCTGTCTTGACCGTAACAGGCAATCATGATTACTTGAAATATCCTATCCGGAAACTGGAACGACGCTTTTCTTTGATATTCTCCTATTATCTGGACTCCATGATAGGCGAAAACCAGGTATACACACTGAAATACAATGACATGCAGTTGTTCTGTCTGGACAGTAACCGCGAATTTTTCTATTTATGGACACAACGGAAATGGTTGAAAGAACAGTTGGAAAAGAGTAATGCACGCTGGAAGATAGTAGTGCTTCATCATCCGCTTTATTCCATCAAAGGGAAATACAACAACCTGATTCAGAAATCAATGTTCAACTCACTGATTCAGGAACATCATGTCGATTTGGTGTTACAAGGTCACGAACATTCGTATGGCCGAATGACAGGTCATGATGAGAATAACAACCCAATAGTCCCAGTATATACAGTGAGCCATTGCTCTCCGAAAACTTACCGGATTTACTTCGGAGAAGATTTTGATAAATTCGGTATTGACGGGAAATACTACCAACAGATACAAGTAAAAGGAGATACATTACTCATGAACTCCTTTGATGCTGCTAATGGCGACTTGTATGACTGCATCAAGATTGTCAAGAAAAATGACCAGACAGAAATCTTAGATTGCGGAAAAGATATTCCTGAAAACCTGAACTTCAGTCCTGCTCCTGGCAATAAAAAAGATATGAAATACATGGAACGTATCAATGAATATAAACAAAGACGTCATATTGAATTATAAACAAAACCGCTATGCTTTTCAATTCTTATGAATTCCTGATCTTTTTACCTATTGTATTTCTGCTCTATTGGTTTGTTTTTAAACCCTTGAAGTGGCAAAACCTCTTTATTGTAATAGCCAGTTATACATTCTATGGATGGTGGGACTGGAGATTTCTGCTCCTGATGGCACTTACTACATTCTGTAGTTTTTTAAGTGGAATTCTGCTAGAGAAAAATGAGAATAACCGCCAAAAACAAAAAATCATCAGTGCCACCAATATTATTCTCAACCTGTTAATTCTCTGCATATTCAAATACTGTAATTTTTTTTGCGAGAATCTGGCTGCACTATGCAGATGTCTGGGATGGGATATAGACTGGATAACACTCGACATTCTATTACCCGTAGGAATCAGCTTCTATACCTTCCAGGCCTTGAGTTATACCATCGATGTGTACCAGCATAAAATAAAGCCCACACACGATATCATCGCTTTTTTCGCTTTTATCAGTTTTTTCCCACAATTGGTAGCTGGACCTATCGAACGAGCCACCAACTTATTACCACAATTCCTGCAAGGCCGGCAATTTTCCTATGAAAAAGCGACCGACGGAATGAGACAAATTTTGTGGGGACTATTCAAAAAGATGGTTGTCGCAGACAATTGTGCGGCAGCTGTCAATACCATATTTGCCGATTATCAAACTTTAGAAGGAAACCAGCTTCTATTAGGTGCCATTTTCTTCACTTTCCAAATTTATGGCGATTTCTCAGGATATTCCGACATAGCCATCGGTACAGCCAGACTCTTTGGAATTAATTTAATGCGAAATTTCAATTATCCCTATTTTTCACGCGATATTGCAGAGTTTTGGCGTAGATGGCACATATCTCTTACAACCTGGTTTCGCGATTATATTTACTTCCCGTTAGGAGGAAGCAGGTGCAGCAAACTTAAAACGATACGCAATACCTTAATCATTTTCCTTGTCAGCGGTTTCTGGCATGGAGCCAACTGGACATTCATTGTTTGGGGAGCTTTTCATGGCTTGCTATTCCTGCCATTACTTATTGGAGGAAGAAACCGAAGATACACTACAGACATTGTAGCTAAGGGCAGGATATTTCCTTCCATCAAGGAATTCTGTCAGATGTTAACTACCTTCATTTTAGCAATGATAGGATGGGTTATCTTCCGTGCAGAAACAATCCAACAAGCATGGGAATATTTAGTCCGTATGATCACCACGTTTGACTTTTCTCTTCCCGCACACGGAAAGGATCCACTTATCTACATCGGTATTTTATTAGTCATAGAATGGATACAACGAGAGAAACAATTTGGACTACAAATTGAAAAGAAGGGAATATTTCAATATCGTAGTATCCGATGGGGAATTTACTATATCGTATTTATCACAACTTTTTTACTGGCTGGAAAACAAGCCGAATTCATTTACTTCCAGTTTTAACTATATCAAAAAATAAAATAGAGAGATAATATGAAAAACTTTTTAAAATATGTAAGTGTCTTTTCCGCATCACTCATTCTACTCATAATAGGAGTGGAATATATGCTACGCCAGGTTCCTAATGCGTTAGCCTTCAAAAAAGAATTAATTGAGAAACATACACAAGATACTAAGAATCTAATTATTGGTAGCTCTGTAGTCAACTGTGGAATCAATCCAGCCTATCTAGCTGATAGCACGTACAATTTAGCCATCTCCGGAGAATGGTTCAGATTCAATCAGATTTTACTAGAAAAATATATACAACAAATGCCACAGCTAAAAAATGTCTTTTGGGGTATTTGCTTCCATTCTCTATGGAGTGATGACAATGAAAATACAGATATAAGTAGCATTGTCAACCATCAAATATACATGGGAATCAGCAGGAATCATAATAAACTTCATAATATAGAATTATTGAGCTTAGGTTCTTTATGCATGCGCAAATGGTCAAAATATTATATACAAAGAAGACCGACAATGCGCTGCGATTCACTTGGGGTAGACATAGCTATGATTCTAAATTTAAAGATAATAACTGGCTCGAAGACATTCCTGATTTAGTGGCAGATCAGCATAAACCAATGTTAGCAGATACAAATGGGGATTTATATCGTGAGAATATCAGCCGAATGCATCAAATCGCTCAAGTCTGCAAATCTAAAGGTATTACTTTATATTTAGTCATGCCCCCCGTACATCCCACTTATTTCCAACTAATGAATCAGGAGCAGCTAACTTTGATTCACAACGCCATTACAGAAGTTACCAATAAATGGGAAAATGTACATAGTCTGGAATATTTTGGAGACACTCGGTTCAATAACGAAGATTTCTACGATGGCAATCATCTTTCATCTGATATTGGAGCCATAAAATTTACCAAAATACTGAAAGACGATATTTTAACAGATTTATAAACACAAAAAAGGCCTCTTATCTGAATTCTCCATCATCAAGAGTTCCGATAAAAGGCCTTTATTATCATAATTGTCCGCTCGTCTTGAAATACTGTTCCATCACCATCATCTGCAACAACTCTTCTCGTTTCTTATCGCGGAACTGTGCTACATATTCATGAGCATGGGCTATGATTTCTTCCGCTTTTTCCGGATGTGCAATATAATAATTCAGTTTTTCTTCCAAGTCAGAGAAATCATCCTTTACCTCTATATAATGATAATCAGGAATCAAGGTACCTTCCATAAACCATGTTTCACAAGTAGGACGAGGCATCACCGCTAAAGAGTTAGATGACATCACCCATTTCAGATTAGAAGCCACATCATTCCCTTCAACTGCCATGATAAATTTATAATCCAGATGCTCACGTATCGTTTTTTTAGAAGTCATCCACTCTTCTGGACATCCCTCATTCCGTCCTACTACTCCACAATCACATAAAGGGTGACCAAAGAATTTTTCCAGGAAACACGTCCGTAAACGGCTTTGGCGAATCTTACCGCGGAAAATCACACAATCTTTTTTCTCTCGGAAAGATTTCATATCATGCACAAACATGAAATGACGCAGCTTATCCAGCTTCAGCACCACAGAATTTTGGTTATCAGCGGCTAACAAGCGACTTTTTACTACCGTAGGTACTTCCGGAGTGAAATATACATCACCGGGACAAAAATTCCACCGTAAAGAACGAGGAAACCAACGCGTTACATCATGCTGATCAAAATAATAAGCTGTATGAAACATTTTCCGGCGATAATCACCAATGGCTCCAGTATAATGGATCCAGCTTCGGTCGCGTGTCAGTTTATCTTCCGCAGAAATAGTCCAAGGAGCATGAATACGGATATAATAGTCTACGCGCTTCTGCATATACGCATAATCTGGACGACGACGTGCTTCGGCCAACATTCTCTCGCGCCGGCTGCGATACCAGACATCGGGTATCAGCAATCCAGAGAAATTTTTTACAAAGTCAAGAAACTTGATTGGCTTTCCGCTTCGTAGCTTATATAGGATATTATCTGCCATAGCTCTAAACAGTTATCAATTAATAAAATGTTTCCAGACAAAGATAGTGCTTTTATGTGAATATCTTATATCTTTGCAAGAAGGAATGTAAAACTCTTTATCAAAGCATGATACACATAGCCTGCAACATAGACAGCAATTACGTACGCCATTGTGCGGTAACCCTTGTTTCCTTATTTGAGAACAATCGGAAAGAACAAATCACGGCACATATTATAGCACGTGACTTGTCGGATGCAGAAAAGAAAATATTAATTGACCTGGCGGCCTCATACGGAAATCTGGTTTGTTTCTACGAACCGGACATCAAGTTGCTGGAAGGATTCACCATCCGCAAGTTCAGCAAACGTATTTCCATGGCTACCTATTATCGCTGCATTCTCTCTGAATTGTTGCCTGCCGACATCGATCGTCTGTTGTATCTGGACTGTGACATCGTCATTGTAGGAGACATTTCTGAATATTGGAATACTCCATTAGACAATGAAACAGGAGTAGCTGCCGTAGAAGACATGGGATGCAATGAACCTGCCCGCTATGAAATTCTGAAATATCCCATGGAGGATTCTTACTTCAATGCCGGCGTACTTTTAATCAACCTCGATTACTGGCGTAAGAATGATGTAGCTCATGCTTGTGTAGATTACTTCCACAAGTATCCTGAACGTATATTATTTAATGATCAGGATTTATTGAACAGCATCCTGCACAAAAATAAAATATTAGTGGACTTGAAATGGAATGTACAAGATGCTTTTTATCGCCGTCCTAAACAGATGGATGAAGCCTGGAAAGAGAAATTCTCTGAGGTATTGAAGCACCCTGTCATACTGCATTACACCAATCGAAAGCCTTGGGAATATGACAGTCAGCATCCTTTAAGAGAAGTGTATTTCCAATATCTTGACATGACTCCCTGGAAAGGTGAACGCATACTGAATAACCCCTTAGAACAAATTAAACGCTTCTTCCGGTTATTGCCTTTCCGTATTCACCTAAGAAAAGCCAAATATATTAATATCAAAGATATTTAAGAATAAACATTTCAAAGTTGCAAATCAATTTTGTGTTCATTTATTGTCAGTCATGGGTTATCAAATCTCAAAAACAAAACTTTTTTTCAGACGCATAGAAGGATTTTTTTCTTTCTTCAAGCAACAATATATTCTCCACCACCTCATTGCTAAAAGTGGAGGCAAAGAGATTATCTCAAAATACAAGAATCAGACGTGTGATTCTTGCGAAAACATTGATGCAACATCTCCTATCTGGGTATGCTGGTGGCAAGGAAAAGAAAATATGCCGGATATTGTAAAAGCCTGCTATAATTCAATCCAGAAGCATGCCTGTAATCATCCCGTAATTTTAATTACAGAAGAAAATTTCCGGAATTATATTGACATGCCTGAATACATTATCAATAAACAGAAAGAAGGATATATTGATATTACACACTTTTCTGACATACTCCGGATGATGCTCCTTACCAAACATGGAGGAATCTGGATGGATAGTACCTTATTAATTCCATCAAAACAGGTTGACGAATTCATTCATCCAGGAGATAAGTTCTGGAGCTGCCATCATAAACCAATTTACCATAATGTATCACGTGGAGGATGGGTCAGTTTTTTTGTGGCCTGCGGAAAAAAGAATCCACTCCCATCTATGATTGCAGATTTGCATCTCAGCTATTGGAAGATACATAACAAGCTTATCAATTATTTATTATTGGACTATACATTTGCTATTGCACGCAAATATATACCAGCCATACAACAAATGGTAGAACAAGTCCCCATTACAGTTATGGGACCTCTTGGAAAATGCCTAAATGACGAATACTCAGAAGAAGAATGGAATGACTTCTGTAAGAATTATGATTTTCACAAACTAACTTATAAAATTCAATTACAGAAAGTAACTCCTGAAGGGAAGAAAACTTTTTATGGGCATATTCTAGAAGAATTTTTGGGTATTCCATCTTTATAATCAATCCCTTTTTCTGATCAAACAGAAAAGGATAAAGTCACTCCAAAAATCAAGAGTATAATTTATTAATCTATTGTATTTAAGCATGTTGATTTAATTATTATCTTTGCAAAGCCAAAGTATAATGAAGTCACCATGATAAATCTTAGTACGGAAGTTTTAGAAGCACGAAAAATCCAATTATTATTACTTCAAGAGTTATTAAAAGTTTGCAACGAACATAATCTCAAAATTTTTGCAGCATACGGCACGTTATTAGGCGCAATACGTCATAAAGGATTTATTCCTTGGGATGATGATATTGACATGGATATGCTCCGCCCAGATTATGACAAACTTGTATCCATTGCCCCAAAAGCATTTCAACCTCCTTTCTTTTTTCAAGAGGCCCATACGGATAAAAATTATTTCAAAGGCCATGCACAACTCCGATACGACGGAACAACCGCTATACGCCCTGATGATATGAACGCACCATTTCATCAAGGTATTTTTATTGACATCTTCGTAATGGACGCAGTACCTGCATGTGATCCTAAGAAAGAAGAGCTTATTAAAGAAACAAGAAATATATTTGCTTATTTACGCAATAAATACAAATATAACCCTCATAATCCCATTAAAAAAATAGAACGCTTTTTTCGTTGGAGACAATTTCTACATACACCTGACATTGAATTGTATGATAGATTCGAAAATATGTTCCGCCAATATAAACTAGAAGAATGCGCTCAAGTAGGCCCTTTATCACTAACTCCATATAGTACCAATAGTTATCACAGAAAAGAATGTTATGCCGATACACTTTGGGGACCTTTTGAGCATCTCCAGATTCCAATTCCGGTTGAATATCATGAAATCCTAAGTGAAGAATTCGGACCAAACTATATGACTCCCATCCAGGCTCCTAATTCGCATGGAACACTTCTGATTGATGCTCACATGTCATATATAGATTATATAAAGAAAAACAAACCCACCCTATCACAAAAGATTAAAAATAAGATCCGAAAAAAGATCCGGAAACTCAAAGCATTAGGGAAGTAAAGAGACCTAAATCAGAAGGCTAATTAAAACGCCCACCAAGAAACCAAAGTGAACATAAGAGCAATGAAGAAAGTAATTACTTATGGAACATACGACTTGTTCCATCAAGGCCATTATAACCTCCTTAAACGCGCAAAGGAGTTGGGAGACTATCTTATAGTGGGAGTCACCACAGATAATTTCGACCTTGAAAGAGGTAAAATGAACACATGCAACAATGTGATGGAACGCATTGAAGCGGTAAAAGCCACAGGACTTGCCGATCAAATAGTGATAGAAGAATACCGGGGACAGAAGATTGAAGACATTCAAAAATACGGTGTAGATATCTTTGCAATTGGCTCAGACTGGGAAGGCTATTTCGATTATTTAAGTGAATTCTGTAAGGTAGTATACCTTCCTCGGACTCAAGGAATCTCATCTACTCAACTTCGTAAAGAGCGTACCGTTGTCAATATCGGCATGATCGGCACAGGAAGCATTGCATCTCGCTTTGTTCCAGAATCAAAAAATGTGAACAGTGCGGTTATTTCTGCTGTATATAATCCCAATATAGATGAGAATATTTTATTCTGCCACAAATTCCAGATTCCTGTAATGGCTCATAACCTTGAAGAATTATATGCAAACTGTGATGCTGTATACATTGCTTCGCCTCATTATACTCACTACGAATATACCAAATCAGCTCTAATAGCAGGAAAGCATGTTTTATGTGAGACTCCATTTGTATTCAGTAGAACACAAGCAGAAGAACTCTATACCATTGCAGAGAAAAGAGGTTTACATCTCCAGGTGGCTCTTAAAACAGCCTACTGTCCGGCCTTTGGTCATTTATTTTCATTACTTAAATCTGGCGTAATAGGCGAGATTGTGGAAGTAAATGCATCTGTAACTACCTTAACCGATGAAAATTCAGAAAAGCTGAACAGCAAATTCCTAGGTGGTAGTATAAGTGAGAATGCTTGCTTCCCTTTACTACCAATCTTTAAATTTCTGGGAACAGATTTCCGCGACATCCACTTTTATTCAAAAATGAAAAATGATGTAGACATGTTCACTAAAGCCGTATTTCGTTACGACCATGCCGTAGCATCCTTTCAGGTTGGACTCGGAGTAAAGACTGAAGGCTCTATGACCATTGCGGGAACTAAAGGCTATGTATATGTACCGGCCCCATGGTGGAAGACCGACTACTTTGAAGTTAGATACGAAGACCAAAATAAAAATAAGAAGTACTTCTATCCATATGTTGACGAAGGCCTGCGCTATGAAATAAAAGATTTTATTGCTGCCATTTTAACAGAGGGCTACTATTTTAATAAAGTGTCAAAGGAAGAAAATCTTATGATGGCCCAGGTACAGGAAATGTATATAAACAATCAAAACGTATATAAATTATAAATCAAGTATGATAAACTTTACAGTAGGTCCCGTACAATCCAGTGACGCCGTACGTGCCATTGGTGCGGAACAAGTACCCTATTTTAGAACCGCAGAATTCTCTAAAACTATGCTAGAGAACGAGCGTCTCATTAAAAAATTTGCCCATGCTTCTGACGAAAGCAAAGTGGCATTTATGACTTGCTCTGGCTCGGGTGGTATGGAAACTGCGATTATGAATTGTCTCACTAAAGATGATAAAGCTCTAGTTATCAATGGAGGAAGTTTTGGTGAACGCTTCGTAGAATTACTTACCTTACACGAAATACCTTTTACTGAAATAAAGTTAGAACATGGAAAAGCTTTAAAAGCTGAACATCTAGCCGAATATGAAGGAAAGGGTTACACAGCCTTCCTCATGCAAAAACATGAGACTTCTACAGGTGTGCACTACGATATTAATCTTGTGTCAGAGTTCTGCAAGCGTAATGGTTGCTTTCTCATAGTAGATACTATTTCAACTTTCCTCTGTGATCCATTCGACATGGCAGCAACCGGTACGGGAGTGATGATTACGGGCAGTCAGAAAGCTTTGGCCTGTGCCCCTGGTATTGCAGTTATGATACTGGCTCCATCGGCTCTTGAACGCATCAATAAAACAAAATGCTGCTGCCAGTATCTCGACCTCAAACTGGCTCTAAAAAATATGGAAAGAGGGCAAACTCCTTGGACTCCTGCTGTAGGTATTCTTCGCCAGATTAATGTCCGCTTGAAAGAGATTGATGCCAATGGCGGTGCAGAAGCTGAAATTGCACGTTGCGCCGGCTTAGCTAAATATTTTCGTGACAAGTTAGTAGAGCATAACCTTCCTTTTGAAATTGTAAGCGAAAGCCTTAGCAATGCTGTTACTCCTTTACATCCTACGACCCAGTCTGCCAATGAAATCTTCCTTAAAATTAAAGATGAATATGGAATGTGGGTATGCCCGAATGGTGGCAGTATGAAAGACACCATCTTCCGTGTAGGACACATCGGCTATCTACAAAAGGAAGATTACGACAAACTAATAGCTGCATTTATAGACTTAAGAGAAAAGAAATTTATCTAACTAGAATTGTAGCAAATAATAACACTAATTTTAAAAATAAAAACGCCTAAGCGTTCAAACTAAAATGCTTAAGCGTTTTCTCTGAAACGCCTAAGAGTTTTAAATCAAACGCTTAGGCGTTTTAGTTAAAATGTACTTGCGTTTTCCCGCAATCTTAAAGTTGTTGTTTCCTCATCTTAACCTCACAGGAAATTCACTCTATAATTAACTGCAAATCAGCATCTCCTGTCTTTGCTTTCAGCCATTTCACGATTTTATCGCGACTCTTCGAATCAGGCATCCGCTGACAATCAACAATGGCGTATGTCAAGGTGTCTATCCGGGAACTGTCAACTGACAAACGAAGACTCTTTGAAACGGAAAGAGTTTTGATTTCGGGAAACAAGACTTTTAATTCCTGCCCTAACTGGGTACTCATCCAATCTGAACCGGAAAAGTCAGCCAACTGCTTATGCAGGGTATTGATTTCCTCATCCTGCTCCTTCAAGCGTTTTTCGCTGTTCCGATAGAAATCTTCCATCACCATCGACTTAATGTTGCTGATGTCTACCGCACTGCCGTCACCCATTCCTTGAAATACTACCAAATTGGTTTTTGCCAGATTATAATCCGCCAAACGATGCTGGGCAGCCGCAATCTGATCTTTTGAGACTTCTTTTCCCACAAACACGACCTTTATTTCACGCTTGTCGTAGGAGATTTCCCGACTTAAAATCTGAGAGTCAGGGAACTGCAATTCTTCTGCAATGAAATGGTTTGCCGCAGACTGGTAGAAGGTTTCCCGCACAATATTATAAGTAAGGTAGACTGCCGGACACATCGTACCGATGGTTATCCAGATGATATAGCGTTTTACCAACTTTTCACGAGCTTTATCTACAAACTGCTTGCGCTGGAAGTGCATCACCCGCACCCCGATGTAAGTGGCCAGACTGATAAAAACGGAGTTAATGAAATACAAATAGAAGGCACCTAAAAAATACAGCAGATTCCCCGTGGCAATACCGAAACCAGCCGTACACAACGGCGGCATCAAGGCTGTAGCAATGGCCACACCCGGTATTACATTTCCCTTTTCCTTCGTGGCCAATGCCACAATGCCAGCCAGACCACCCACTAAGGCTATGAACACATCGTAAATGGTAGGCGAGGTGCGCGCCAACAATTCCGACTGAACTTCATCCAAGGGAGTAAAAGAAAAATAAATCGTGGCAGTTGTCACACTGAACAGCGTAGCTACTAGGTAACTTTTCAGTGAACGCTTCATCAGCTCGAAATCGTTCAGTCCGATAGAAAGTCCCACTCCCATGATAGGTCCCATCAAAGGAGAAATCAACATGGCACCGATGATTACCGCCGTAGAATTGACATTCAGTCCCAGTGAAGCAATAAAGGTAGCAAAAATCAAGACCCAAAGATTGGTCCCTTTAAACTCTACCCCACTGCGGATGGCATCTACCGTCAGCTGTTCATCTTCCTTGCTCCGGTTCAAGTCCAGATACTCATTGAAGAATTTACGAAGGAGGAATTTCCTCTTGTTCCCTAGTTCCATACTTATCCGATTTATAAATTACAATTCAGCCTATATGCCCCACCCCACATTTCTTATTTAAAGAAACGGTTGACAAATGGAAGACTCCTTAAAGGTAAATCTTTTTTGATAATAAATGCCACAAAAACCAATATTAATAAGGTGCGGTAACTTAAACGTAACCAAAGGTTGGCAATAGGTGTTTCTTGTGACAAGGCATAAAGCACCAACGCCAAAATCAGATAGGCAGTCATCCGCTTCAACGGATAAGCCACAGGGTATTTTTTCTGTCCGATGAAATAAGACAACAGGGTAATCACGCCATATCCGGCTACAGATGCCCAAGCCGAAGCTACATAACCATAAGTAGGTACCAACCAGATGTTCAGACCTAAAATCACAGCACATCCGATAAGAGAGAAGTAAGCTCCCCAATAGGTTTCATCCGTCAGCTTATACCAGAAAGAAAGGTTGAAATAGATACCTTTGATTATCTCGGCCAGCATCACGATGGCTACTACGCTCAGTCCTTCCCAGTAGTCGGAGGCTACCATGTACTTCAGGATGTCCATGTAGCCCATCACGGCCAAGAATGCTAAAAGAGAAAAGATAAAGAAGTACTTCATGGCAGAAGAATACATCTTCTTGCTGTCGGCATCTTTATTCTTACCGAAGACAAAGGGCTCGTAGGCATAACGGAAAGCCTGGGTAAACATGGCCATGACTAAAGCTACCTTACTGGTGGCACTGTAAATACCCAGCTGTACCAGTCCCTCTGAACGGTCATCGAACAGGTAGGGATAAATCATCTTGTCGACCGTCTGATTGAGGATACCGACCAGCCCGAATATCAGAATCGGGAAAGAGTAGTTAATCATGTGCTTCATCAGTACCTTATCCATACGGTAGGACACACCGCGCAGCTCGGGTATGAAGAAGAACATCTGCAAGGCCGACATAATCAGATTGGACACGAAAATATATCCCACCAGATAATCGGGGTTATAGAACCAGCTGACAGTTTCGTGCGCATGGGCATCGAGCCACGGACAAACCAGCAGAAAGAAAAGATTCAGCAGAATGTTTCCTAGGATGTTCAGCAATTTGATGGCCGCAAACTTGACAGGCCGCTTCTTATAACGCAGGTAGGCGAAAGGTATACATTGGAAGGAATCGAGGGCCACCACACACACCATCATGGCAATATAGTCGGGATGGTCCGGATACTCCAACAAGGCTGAGAGCGGATGCAAAAAAGCCATACACAGCACCACAAACAGCAGCGAGAGCCCTCCCACAAATAACAGGGAATTGGCATATACCTTTTGCGCATCCTCGTCCGACTTATTGGCAAAACGGAAAAACCCCGTTTCCATGCCAAAGGTCAGCAACACTAAAATCAGTGCTGTATAGGCATATACATTCGACACTACTCCATATCCTCCAGAAGCAGCAGGAAGTACTGCCGTATAGAGAGGAACCAACAAATAATTCAAAAAACGTCCTACGATACTGCTCAGTCCATAAATGGCAGTATCCTTTGCCAAAGATTTTATTCCGGCCATAATGTTTATCAATCAAACAGCGTTCTTTCGCTATTGTATTTACTTTTTCCTAAATGTTTATATGCCAGTTCTGTCACTTCGCGTCCTCTGGGGGTACGCTTCAGGAAGCCTTCTTTTATCAGGAAGGGTTCGTACACTTCTTCCAGCGTGCCCGGGTCTTCACCCAAAGCTGTAGCAATGGTGGTCAGTCCCACAGGACCTCCCTTAAACTTGTCTATAATCGTGCACAGAATCTTGTTGTCTATCTCATCCAGACCATACTGGTCAATGTTCAGGGCCTCCAGTGCAAAACGGGCAATCTCCAAATCAATTCTTCCCGAGCCTTTTACCTGTGCAAAGTCGCGCACACGTCGCAACAAGGCATTTGCTATACGGGGGGTGCCACGGCTACGGGAAGCTATCTCTCCTGCCGCATCTGCATCACACGGCACATCCAAGATGCGTGCGGAGCGCAGGATGATGCGTGAAAGTACTGAATCATCATAATACTCCAGGTGCAGGTTGATGCCGAAGCGGGCACGAAGCGGGGCTGTAAGCAAACCACTGCGTGTAGTGGCTCCCACCAACGTAAACGGATTCAGGTCAATCTGTATGCTGCGGGCAGAAGGTCCCTTATCAATCATAATGTCGATGCGATAGTCTTCCATGGCAGAATAGAGGTATTCTTCCACTACCGGACTCAGACGGTGAATCTCATCAATAAACAGCACATCGTTCGGTTCCAGGCTGGTCAGTACTCCGGCCAAATCACCTGGTTTGTCGAGCACCGGTCCTGAAGTCACTTTAAATCCCACCCCTAATTCATTGGCAATAATGTTGCTCAGTGTGGTCTTTCCTAATCCGGGAGGGCCATGCAACAAAACATGGTCAAGCGCTTCTGCACGAAGTCTCGCTGCTTTTACAAAGATGCGCAGGTTATCCACCACCTTATCTTGTCCGCTGAAATCTTCAAACTGAAGCGGGCGAAGCGCATTCTCAAAATCACGCTCTTTTCCGGTTGGTTTATAATCGCGTATGTCAAATTGTTCTTCCATAAATTCTTTAAAAGTATGACTACAAAAGTACGAATAAAAGAAGAATCCCCGATGAAGAATCCCGATTTTCGTTTATATATTGTATTTTTGTCTACTACAAAAACTATTAGAATAAGCTTATGACATCAGCAACAACCCAACTCAATGGTACCCGCCTGATATTCTTCTCACCCACACATACCTCGGCCAAGATTGCACGAGCTATCGGAGAAGGTATCGGCATGGGAAGAAGAATGGAAACAGACCTGACGCTGGATGAACAAACCTCCCTTATTGAAATGAAAGGAGAACTGTGCGTCATCGCCGTTCCGGTATACGGTGGCCGTGTAGCCGCTACGGCACTCCAGCGCCTGCAACGACTCAAAGGCAACGGCTCACCCGCCATCCTTGTCGTGGTATATGGCAACCGTGATTACGAGGATGCCTTACTGGAGCTCCGTGACACTGCTGTACAACTCGGTTTTGTACCTCTCTCTGCAGGTGCGTTCATCGGGGAACATAGTTTTAGTACACCGGAACTTCCCATTGCTGCCGGACGTCCGGATACAGACGATTTACAACAGGCCCGTGAGTTTGGAAAAAGCAGTCTGGAAAAATGGGAAAAGTTGCAAGCTGCCGGAACCCCTGTCACTGAATTGACGGTAAAAGGAAATTTTCCCTACAAACAACTGACACCCGGTGCCCCCGCCTGCCCGACTTGCACGGACGGTTGTTTTGCTTGTGGAGAATGTATTGAAGTCTGCCCCACACATGCCATCCATTTCAGTGAAGACCAGAGCTCCATTGAAACAGATATTCACAAGTGCATCAAATGCTGCGCCTGCGTGAAATGCTGCCCGAACGAAGCCCGCGAGTTCAGTACCCCGTTTGCTGCCATCCTTCACGAGAAGTTCAGCGCCCGCCGTCAGCCGGAATTATTCTTCTAACATAAAAACTTGTTTACATGAAAGAAAGAGAAAAACGAGTACTGGTTGGCATGAGTGGCGGGATAGACAGTTCGGCTGCCTGCATCATGCTTCAGGAACAAGGATATGAGGTAGTAGGTGTCACGATGCGTACCTGGGACGTAGCCTCTCATTTCACTCCCGGAAATGATCAGCCCAATGAAGTCATAGAAGCTCAGGAGCTGGCAGCACGTTTAGGTATCGAACACCACGTGGCCGATGTCCGTACGGAGTTCCGGCAAGTCATCGTACAGTATTTCATCGACGAATATATGCGTGGACGCACTCCCAACCCCTGTGTCATGTGCAACCCTTTATTTAAGGAACGGATTCTGTGTGAATGGGCAGACAAGTGTAACTGTGCCTGGATTGCTACAGGGCATTACTGCCAACTGAAAGACCTCAACGGTTATCGTTACATCCTGACCGGAGACGACCCGCTGAAGGACCAATCGTACTTTCTGTGGAAACTTCCACAAGAAATTCTGAAACGCATGATGTTTCCCTTAGGAGGAATGACCAAAGCCAGTGTACGCGATTACCTGGCATCCAAAGGTTTTGAAGCCAAAGCACGCGGAGGAGAAAGCATGGAAATCTGTTTCATCGAAAAAGATTACCGGGAATTCCTGAAAGAACATTGTCCCGACATTGATGAGAGAATCGGTCCAGGATGGTTTGTGGACAGCAAAGGCCTGAAACTGGGACAGCACAAGGGTTTTGCCTACTACACCATCGGTCAGCGAAAAGGCCTGGAGATTGCTTTAGGTAAACCGGCGTATGTGCTGAAAATCAATCCGGCCAAGAATACGGTCATGTTAGGAGATGCCGACCAGCTCAAAACTTACTACATGTTAGTGGAGGACTATAACGTGGCCAGCCTGGAAGAGTTACTCAACTGCAAGGAGCTTTCGGTACGTATCCGCTACCGCAGCCGCTCAATTCCCTGCCGTGTAATTCTGCTGGACAACGAGCAACTATTAGTCCGATTTGAGCAAGAGGCTTCCGCTATCACTCCCGGCCAGTCGGCAGTGTTCTACGAAGGGAACCGTGTACTCGGAGGCGGTTTCATCGCCTCGCAACAAGCAATTAAAAAAATAGCCGCTGAGAATGAAGCTAAATTTCTATAGCATACCACAAAAAAATGTCCGGACTGCTCACTAAAGCCTTCCGGACATTTTTCATTTATAACTACCTTCTTACAAATTATTCCTTATCCCGTTCCGGCGAGAAACGTACGGGGTCATCATATTGTTCCTGCAGTTTCAGCATTTCTGCCTTCAACTCGTCAACCACTGCCTCATACTCCTTCTGTCCATACAGATTGTGCATTTCGTGCGGGTCTGCCTGCAAGTCGTACAATTCCCATGTATCAATGTCATTATAGAAATGAATCAGTTTGTAACGGTCTGTACGCACTCCATAATGGCGTTTCACCATGTGCTCTGCCGGGTATTCATAGAAATGATAGTACAAAGCCTTGCGCCAGTCTTTCGGATGTTCACCTTTCAGTAACGGCAACAAAGATACTCCGTGCATATCAGACGGAATTTCTACTCCTGCCAAATCCAGGAAGGTAGGTCCATAATCAATGTTCTGTACCATTTCGGTAATGTCTCCCCGACGAGTGAACCCGTCCGGCAAACGCATAATCAGCGGAGTACGCATGGATTCTTCATACATGAAACGCTTGTCAAACCAACCGTGTTCTCCCATATAGAATCCCTGGTCGGAAGTATACACTACCAGTGTATTCTCCAGTAATCCTTTTTCCTTCAGATAGTCCAATACGCGACCCACATTGTCATCCAACGACTTCACCGTTTTCATATAGTCGCGCATGTAACGCTGGAATTTCCAGTTGGCCAGATCCTTTCCTTGAGGATTTTTCTTGTAGAAATCTTCGATGATAGGACCATAGAACTTCTCCCATGCTGCACGCTGAGCGGTATCCATTCGGCCGAGGAAACTTTCATACAATGTCTTCAAACGAGAGTTCTTGTCCGGACGAAGCATCTTCAAGTCATAAATCATATCCATGTCCTTCACGATGCTCATTTCCTGAGCAGCCGCCGCTTCACGTCCCTCATAGTCATCAAAGAAGTTATCCGGCAAAGGGAAGGTCTTGTCTTCATACAAGGCCAGATTACAAGTATCTGCCATCCAGTTGCGATGGATAGCCTTGTGGTGAATGAACAAGCAGAACGGCTTCTTGTCATCACGCTTGTGCTCCATCCAGTCGATGGCATCATCGGTAATGATGTTGGTTATGTAACCGTGCTTCTGAATAGTATCATTCTGTTGCGTAATAAAGTTCGGATTATAATAGTCCCCCTGTCCCGGCACAATTTGCCAGTAATCAAATCCTGAAGGCAGACTTTCCAGGTGCCACTTTCCGATAATCGCCGTCTGATAACCAGCCTTCTGCAACAGTTTCGGGAAGGTTTGCTGTGCACTGTCGAATACACAAGTAGTATTATCATAGAACTTATTGCCACAAGAATGCTTGCCTGTAATCATACAGGCACGGCTGGGACCACTCAACGAGTTTGCCACAAAACTGTTCGTAAAGCGCACTCCCTCATTGGCTATGCGATCCAAGTTGGGAGTTTCCATGTAGCGCGCATCATAACAGCTCATCATCTGTGCCGTATGGTCATCGGTCATAATGTACACAATGTTGTATTGCTTCTTTTCTTGCTTGTCGGCCTGCTGACAGGCTGTAGTGACGGCCGATAAAGCAACCATACCGGCAACGGGATAAAATTTATTCATAAGTCTACTTAGGTTATTCTATTCTTACAACGCAGATATACGGAGCTTATAGCTCATCGGTTTCTGCGGAATCTGGTACTTCAGCATGGTTTCCGGACCACAACTTGCATTTCCTATTCCACGCAAAGCGGCATCCAGGTGAAGCACTACGTATGGACGCGGTTGCAATTCCCAAGTATGTTTGGTATTCATCAAGTCCTCATCTGTATAACGCAAAGCAGAGAAAGAGACATTACCTTGTGTCTGGATACGGATACCCTTTCCTGAAGCATCCTTCAAGTCCATGCTACGTAAACCTTCCCGGTTACCCATAGACTGAGGTTTCACATACTTGCCGGTATCATTTGCATCCAGCGTGTAACGTCCCACAGGACATGCATCCTTGCGGTCGACATAGTTTTCCCAAGGACCATGTGCATAATAGTCTACCTGAGTCAAAGTAGAATCCAGCAGGCAAACCAATCCACAGCGACGTAAGTTCGCAGTCTGAGGAGAGAAACGTACATCCATGTCTATTACTCCATTCGGCATAAATGTGTACACAATGTTGGTTGCACACAAAGAACCGCCACGAGACGTACTTACCTGTACAATTCCTTTATCTACACTCACCTCACAAGTACCAGCCGCATCCAGTCCGTTAGCCACGTCCTTAAATAAATCATTCTCAATCCAGCGATGATTATCATACAAGAAGCCGCCATTGTGACTGATGATTTCCTTTCCAGCCATATTCAACTGTACCATCTGTCCGGTAGCTTTATCAAAAGCTGCACGGAGATGCTTGTTGTAAAGCATCAACAGTTTATCGGTTTCCTGAATGGTCCATTCATTTTTCTTTTTCTTAAACGTCAATTTCGGCAAATCAGCTCTCTTCTGCAATTCAAACTGGCAAACAGCTACCTCATGTCCAGCTTCTGCCCATACAGCGGGTGCTAACATACGTACATGCAAATTGACCATCACTTCATCACCAGCCTTCTTGGCATCTGCCAGATTTACTCCTGACAGTTTCAGATTCAATACTGCAGAATCCCCCGGAAGGATATTTTCTAGTTTCAAGCTGTCAGCTCCCACAATCACTCCATTCTTCACGCTTTCCCATTTCAAATCGAACCCCTTCAATGACAAGAACGCATACTTGTTACGTACCTGCACATTGACTAGATTATGAGAAGCATCTGTACCTACACACTTAAAGGCTACATACTGATAAATGGCTTTCACCTCTTTCAGCTTCGGAGATTCCTCACGTGTAGCCGGTACAATACCGTTGGAACAGAAGTTACCCTGATGCGGGCCAGGGAAGTCATATCCTGTATGCAGACGATAAATACCTTCCTTTATTTCATGTGGTTCATAAATAGCCTGGTCTACCCAGTCCCAAATAGCTCCACCGATAGTAGCCGTACTACCTTCAATACTTTCCCAATATTCTTTCAGGTTACCGATGGCATTTCCCATGGCATGCGCATATTCACATACGAAAAGTGGTTTTTCAAACGCACTTACATGCTCACCCATCCAGTCCATGCTCGGATACATCTTGGAGTAGAAATCACTGAAACGGTTACCACCATACGACTTACCATCGCGTGTACCTTCATAATGTACCGGACGGCTATCCAGCTTTTTAGCTGCGTCATAACAATCACGGAAGTTGGCTCCTCCTCCGGCTTCATTACCCAAGCTCCAGAAAATCACACTCGGATGATTGCGGTCTCTCAGCACCATCCGGTCAATACGGTCCACGAATGAAGGTATCCAGGAAGGCATGTCACTAATAGACTGGTTGGCATGGTCTTCCAGGTCAGCCTCATCCATTGTGTACAAACCATAGTAGTCAAACATAGCATACATTTTGGCTGCATTCGGATAATGCGACGTACGAATCGTATTGATATTGTTCTGTTTCATAGTCAGCACATCCCACAGCATAGACTCTGTTGTCACCGCACGACCATATACCGGATGCGTATCGTGACGGTTGGTTCCCTTGAAGAACACTCGTTTGCCATTCAAGTAAAGTAATGCCCCTTTCACCTCTATGTCACGGAAACCGTACTTCGTAGAGAAAGCCATTTCATCTTTTCCTCCCTGACGCTGTATCACTTGCACAGTATACAATGTAGGAGTTTCAGCAGTCCACAAAGACAAATCTGTCAAATCGAATGACACATTAGCCGTACTTACCGGAGAAGAAGGAGCGTATTTCACAGCCACTTCCGATTCAGCTACCTTACGGCCTTCCGGATCTAACAGACGCACCAGCAGATTCTTGGTACCCTTCAGCTTGTCACGGTTATCCAAAGACAACTTCACATTCATGGTTCCACTCTTATAATTCTTATCCTTATCCAATAGACAAGTAATGTAATGGTCGCGCACGCTGACTTTCGGCACGTTATACAGATAGACATCACGGAAGATACCACTCATGCGGAACATATCCTGACATTCCAGATAAGAACCGTCACACCAGCGGAACACCTGCACAGCCAGACGATTTTCGCCCGGTTTCAGGTACTTAGTCACATCAAACTCAGCTACATTGTTTGCTCCTTGTGAATAGCCCACATATTTTCCGTTGAGATACACAAAAGCTGCACTGTAAATACCACCGAAATGAATGAAAGTACGTTTTCCATCCCAGCCTTCCGGCAAGTTAAACATACGTACATACGAACCTACCGGATTGATACCATAGTTCTTTCCGCCATCGTTAAAACCTTTACGAGCCTGAATATAAGGCGGTGTGTTGGCATGCGGGAATTCTACATTAGCATAAATCGGACGGTCGTAGCCCTGCATTTCCCAGTTAGACGGCACAGGAATACGGTCCCATCCCGATACATCGAAATCTTCCTTATAAAAATCCAGCGGACGTTTTGAAGGTTCTGACACCCAATGAAAAGCCCATGTACCGTTCAGCAGCATATAGGCAGAGTTATGTACTTCCTCCCAAGGGCGGTCATAGAAAGCCTTGTCTGCCAGCATATCTTTCTCTGAAGGATAAGGCATGTACGTGGCATGACCTGCTTCCTTATTTTCTTCAAAGCGAGTTTCATCTTCCCAGTACACTTTTTCGCGTGCAGCCATACCCGCTCTTTCGGGCATAGGTACAGCGCTTACCCGTATCTGGAACAAAGAAGCTTCCATCGTTTCAGCCTTCTTTCTGTCCATCAACTGCAGACGGCCGTCTTTCTGACATACCAGCATAAGCGACGGAGTATTGGCCGGAGCCAGTCTCACCCCGTTAGCGGTTTCCTGTATGCTCCACAACTGCGCCTCATCACTTCCATTCACCTCTGTAACGGCCAATGCCTTATGGTCTACATCAGCTCTCAGCGCCTTGTCCTCGAATACATTCACCAAACGGAAACTTCCCGATAACTCGTTAATGTTCCACTGCTGTTTCTGGTCGTCCTTACTCAATGATTTCAATATTACAGACGAACCTTTATCATAACCCAGTACCTTATTTGATACCTTTGCAGGGAACACATTATAAAGTTTGTCTTTATCGTATCTGCTTTGCGAAGATACATTCTGAGCCATCCATACCAGAAGTCCCAGGACCATCAAAAAACGATAAATTCTAATCATAGCATTTGCAATATTAAAGTGGAATACATACTAAATTTCTAACTTTTCCTTTAAATCCCATTTTGGTATCTCCCAGCTGTTTCAAAGGGAAAATCAAGGTTTCCCGATACCATAATTTATCTTTTCGCTGCCACTTTTCATTGAAGACCTCTTTCACACGGCCTTCCAGTCTTTCCTGCAGCTGTCCATTTACAAACAGGGAAGTACCCTTTTCATCTCCTTCAATTCTTACTTTTGTCCATTGTCCGGCAGGCAAACGATACGCATGGAACACAAACTCATATCCATCGCGACGGAAAGCAAACTTACCGGTATTCTGCCAGTTGGACACGAATTCTGAATGCGGACCTTTGAATAATATCGCATCAGCATTAGGCGTTGCATCCGGACACAATTCAAATTCCACCGCATAAGGATATCCAATTTCATCGACTTCCGTAGTCACCACTTCTGTACCTGACAAAGTCACTTCTTTTCCTGTTTCAGTCAGCGTAGTCTGTTTGTCTACCTTGGCCAACAGGTTTACCCCCGGAGCCTCAGGAGTAACCGCACAAAGCGCCATAAATTGTTCAAAAGGCACTTTATCGGCATTCTCACCTTTCCACATCTTTTCACACGCTACTTGTAACCCAGGAAAAGTACGAAGATGTACATCCTGTTCGCTGATTCCATTACCCACACGGTCGTTCCAGACCGCCAGCATCGCACCCAAGAAGTTGGGATGACGCACTGTCATCTTCGGGTCATCCTTCCGCATCATTTCCGGCATCCAGCTTTCATACAACCACTGATAGTCCAGGAAATCATGGTAATAATTTACGGCTGGAACTATATACAATAATCCGTCGCATAAATTTACGACCTTAGCCCCTGCATCCAGACAAGTCTGTACATCCATCCAGCCATGATTCCATGCACTTACCACCTTTCCCTTCAAATCCACAGGCGTATTTCCTTTCATCATGCTCAAGCTTCCCCATAAACGCGGGGTCTTGCCATATTTCGATACGAAATCAAGATAATGATTTGTAAAATGACGGAACTGCTCTGCCTCTTTCTGATTATATTCATCTGTTCCAATATGAACTTCCGGCCCTACGAACACCGGATTCTCGCCCGACAAATACTCGTCAAACAGCGCATCCACAAATTCGTAAACCTCCGGTTTGTATAAATCCAGGTGGTCCATACCATACTCTTTCTTATCGGCTGCCAGACGCGGATTATAATGTGTGAAAGCCAATGAATGAGCTGGCACGTCAATCTCCGGTATCACATTTACCCCATAACGTGCTGCCATAATCTGAAAATCACGGAATTCTTCTTTGGTATAAAAGCCATCCTTTGCCGTCAGTCCCGGGAAACGTTCACTTTCCAGACGGAAAGCTGCATACGTCTTGTTCCAGTCATTGTCAAAAAATTCCACAAAGCCATTGTCATTCAAATGTACCTGCAATTCATTCATCTTATAGAACGAAAGAATCTTGACATAATCACGCAGATAATCCATCGTAAAGAACTTACGGCCTACATCAATCATGAATCCTCGGTTCGGATACAAAGGAAAGTCCGTAGCCCGGCCCTTCATCAATCCTTCCGGTTGATTATGAATCATCTGGAGCAACGTACGCGTTCCCCAGAAAACACCTTTAGAAGTAGGTGCCTCAATGGTAACCTCACCCTGAATATTCATCCGGTATCCTTCTTCACCCAAAGTTTTGTCCGGCTTACCCAAAGTCAGATAAACAGCTCCTTTTTCTTTCTTTCCTACTACGACACTATACTCCCAACCAAACATTTCCTTCAAATCCTGCGCCAGGATTTCAGCTTCCTCTTTCAGCTTGTTTTCTTCCTCCGGAGAAACGATTACTTTTCCAGTTTCTGGAAGTACCAGTTTCCCTTTTGCCGATTTCCACTGCTGCAAGGCAGGAATCACTTGTGGCACATTCTGGCCTACGGCCATCATCAGCCCACACAACCACATCACACTACATAGAATCAGATGTCTCATTGTATCAAATTTAAAGTTCATATAATTATCTAATTTGTAATTCATCAAAATAATAACGTGCCGGTTGTCCAGGACGCATGTAATGCGATTCCGGACAAGAGCCAAATCCTTCAGCAGTAACTCGAACATAGCGGACCTTACGCGCTTTAAACGTAAATTCCACATCCTCTACATAGTTCCCGTCTCTGAAAATTTCCGCTTCCGAAAACTCCTTCTGACCTACCTGAACAAAAGTACGATTATCCTTTGAAACTTCCACTATTACTCTCTTAGGTTTATGAACTGCCATGCCATAATTGGTCAAGCATCCCAACAGAACTTGCTGTACTGACTCTGTTTGCTGTAAGTCTACTGTAAATGAAGCAGAATTCAAGTTATCCCACGTGCACCACTCAAAATCGGACTGACGCAAACTTCCACGCACTCCATTTGTCAATAAATAAGCCATAGGAGCCTTACTCAACACATGCTTTCCTGTCGCTTTATTGTTCAACAGCGGAAGAGTCAGAATTTCTCCTTTTCTCATATCTTTTACGAACGATGCACACTTTACAACCGTCCCCGCATCCAGTTTCAAAGGCATTGTATAGACTGAAGAATACATATCCGGTACTCTTCCATCTAAGGTATATCGTATTTCGACATCTGTACGTTCACAATCTAACTTCACACATAACTTTCCTTTCTCAGGAACAACTGTATGCTGAATATTATACATGGATGAAGCATAAGGTACATCCTTTTTGTTCAGATGAGCCAAATAATTATCCAGCCCCTGCTGAAAATCTGTCCAGTTCTTCTTTTCTTTTTGTGACCAGGCCACTTCAGCCAAAGCAGCCAGGCGAGGAAACAGCATATACATCACATCGTCTGCATTATAACAGAACTCCGTCCACATGGAAGCCTGTACTCCTAGCAACAATTTCTCATACTCCGGTTTCCAGTCCGCCTGTACCGGCTCATAATTATACACATCACGCAGGGTATTATTCCCAAAGTAGGTAAGCGGTTCAAACCACTGGGGACCTTGATACCGAATTAAATAAAGTACACGGGCCGGCGTCATCACAAAGTTCAATCCTTGGTCTGCCGCTTTCAATGCCGCATTGCCCAATCCTTGCCAGCCAAGAATCACGGCCTTATCGGGCAACTTGCTATTGGTCAGTTCATCCCATCCCATCATCGTACGTCCCTTACTCCGTATATAATCGTTCAATCTGCCCATGAAATAGCCCTGCAAGTCTTCTACCTCTTTCAAGTGTTCTTCCTGCATGCGCTTCTGGCACAACGGACATATCTTCCAATACGTTTTTGTAGCCTCATCACCCCCCATATTAATATAAGGAGAAGGAAATAGCTGAAGCAGTTCATCAATCACATCCTGTAAAAGAGTGAAAACCTTCTCATTTCCAGCACAATAAATCATTTCCGGATTACGTCCTCCCAGCCCTGGCAACACAGTAATCATTTCTTTTACCACCGGACATGCCAGTTCGGGATACGCGGCCAACGCCGCACACGAATGAGCCGGCACATCAATTTCTGGAATCACATTAATCTGCCGGTCGGCTGCATAAGCCACAATCTCCTCCATATCGTCCTGAGTATAGAAACCTCCCAGCGTAGTCTTTTCTCCCTCTGCCTGATTACGACGTGCATAAAACGGCAATCGCCCTCTGTCCACTCTCCATGCTCCTACTTCTGTTAAACGGGGATATTTTTTGATTTCCAATCGCCAGCCCGTATCGTCCGACAAATGCAAGTGAAGGGTGTTCAATTTCAACAGAGCCATACAGTCCAATATACGCAGCACTTCTTCTTTGGGAATAAAGCACCGGGCCACGTCCAACATCAGACTTCTATATCCAAAACGAGGTTCATCCGTCATAGTAAAGACCGGCAACTTCCATATTTGATTGGCCAAAGTCTGCCCCTCAATATCCGAAGGTAACAACAACCTCAACGTCTGGAAAGCATAAAAGAATCCTTTGGTGTCCGAAGCATAAATCCGTATATTATCTTCTGACACCTTTAACCGATAAGCTTCCTTTTTCAAGGCTTTATCAGTAACCAACGATATGTCCGCATTCTGTCCCCCGATTTCTACCATAGGAGTAAATCCAGCCGGAACAGTAAATAAATCAGCAAAATCAGATGCTATTCCCTCTTGTGCTTCATTCTCCACAGAAATGACAGTTTCTTCAGTAACCTGAAAAAAGCCATCTCCTTCCTCTATTAACAGAGGAGCGGGAACTAAATTTATCGGATGCTGTGCATATAAGTAATCTGTAGAAAAAAACAAAAGGCTCCACAGATAAATAAAAAACCATCTATTCATAAGACCAAATGTGTGTATTTCAAAAATCAACCACATTCAAAAAAGATATACAACTTATGCAAAGCATATGCTCTTCAGGCAATGAACAAATAAAACGAAAGTTTTTTTTCATATTATTTATTTAAGGATTTTAGTTTCAAGCACAAAAATATGTATTTTTCTTTTCATCAACGCTTCTATAGCCTGATTTTTAAGTCTTAAAAATATCTATTAATAAGAATCGGAACAAGTTAAGGTACACCTTTCTGATGATATTACATTTTCTGAGAAATCTCAGTCTCTTTTTTATGTATCCTTTCCTGAAAACAAATGTTTTCCAGACCTGAACTATACAGCTCTCAGCCGAAAGCCGTATATTCTGCACAAGAGAAACATAAAAAGCTTTTTAGTGAATATGCATTTATGTAAAATACATTTACCAAAATGAAATAATTGCTTAATTCCTTCTTAAAATAGAGTTTACATTTATGAAATATTGTTTCTATTCCTTTGCTGCAAAATTTAAAAGCACATTAAAGCAAGCTAAATGGAAACAAAGTTTTTTGAAGAAGGTAAAATTACAAGCAAAAGGATTGCAAGTATGCTACTAGCTGGAATCTGTTGCATATCCACATTTGCAGAAGAAGGGAACAGCCGTACAGTCGTCGGTAAGGTTTTGGATAACAGTGGATTTGGATTACCTGGGGTAACAATCCTACAAAAAAACACAACAAATGGGACAGTTACAGACATCGATGGAAATTTTACCATTAATGTATCAGACCCGACCAAAAGTACTTTGGTAGTTTCATTCATCGGATACGATACCAAAGAGATAAAACTGACCGGAAATGAACCAGTCTCAATTGTACTACATGAAGATGTACAAGCTCTAGATGAAGTTGTAGTAACAGCATTGGGTATTAAAAGAGAGAAAAAATCACTTGGATATGCCCAGCAAGTTGTAGAAGGTGATAACATGAATGTAGGCAACGATGCCAACGTTCTTAATAAACTAGCAGGAAAAGTTTCTGGTGTACAGATTATATCAGGAAACTCTGGTGCAGGTTCATCTACACGAGTTGTCATACGTGGTGAATCCTCACTATCCAACAATAACCAGCCACTATATGTAGTAGACGGTGTACCCATTAACAATAATATCTATTCTAATCTTTCAGGAACCCCCCAAGAAATCGACTATGGGAATGGTGCCGGAGAATTAAATGCAGATGACATAGAAAGTATCTCTGTCTTAAAAGGAGCCAATGCCGCAGCTCTATATGGCTCCAGAGCCGCTAATGGAGTAGTTCTAATTACCACAAAATCTGGAAAAACAAAAAACAAATTCCAAATAGCGGTCAACTCCACTACAACTTTTGAACAAGTTTCCCGTTTACCCAAATATCAAAACAGTTATAGCCAGGGATTAGACGGTGAATTCGAATACTGGGACGGAAATAACGGTCATGGAACTCAAGATCACCAAGACATGAGTTGGGGACGTCCGCTTGATGGGAGCCTTGTACCTCAATTTGATTCTCCTTCCATCGGAGCAGATGGAACAATTTACAGAGGAGGTGATGTAGCAGCCCGAAATGGAGCAGCTATTCAAGGAACTCCACTTATTGCTCATCCTGACAACGTAAAAGATTTCTTCGAAACTGGTATTACCTACAACAACAACATCGCATTAAGTGCCAGCAATGATAAAGGCGACATCCGAATCTCCTACACTAACCTATACAGTCAAGGAGTTTTACCGAATGTGGATCTTCGAAGAAATACAGTAAGTATAAATGCTGGCTATCATTTTACTGATAAATTCTCCGCAAAGACCAGTGTGACCTACATGAATGCAGCGAGCAGTAATCGCCCAAGTATGGGATATGGAACTGAAAACCCTATGTATACCTTCACCTGGTTTGGTCGTCAAGTAAATATTGACAGCCTGCGTGATTACTGGCAGAGAGGATATGAAGGTACCAAACAATTCCACTTTAACTCTGGATGGAATGACAATCCATTTTTCACCATGTATGAAAATACCAATGGATACGACAAAAACCGTATGTTCGGAAATATCTCTTTAAGCTACGATTTCTTACCAAACCTGAAACTAACAGCTCGTTCCGGTATCGACTTTTTTTATGATCTTCGACAAAGCAAACGCGCGTATAGTACCAAAAACTTTCCTACAGGAGCTTATAAACGTGAAAATGTCTTCTTCTCCGAATGGAATACTGATATTCTTTTACAATGGAATCAAACATTCAATGAGATTTGGCGAGTAGACCTTACGGGAGGTGCCAATTCAATGATACAAAAGAATATGTATGACTATGCTTTTGCTAACGGACTTTCTATTCCTGGAGTTTATAATCTAGGCAATGCCTCATCTAATGTATCTGTTATTCAGAAGGACTCTAAAAAACGTATAAATAGTATACTTTTCACAGGACAACTTTCTTATCATGACTATCTATTCTTAAATATCACAGCACGTAATGACTGGTCTAGTTCTCTTACACGGTCGGATGGTTCCGGGAACAATTCGTATTTCTACCCCTCCGCTTCTATCAGTGCCGTGCTTAGTGATATTTTCGAACTACCTCAGCCCATCACCTACTGGTCTTTACGAGGAGGATACGCAGAGGTCGGTAGTGACACGGAGCCATATCGTCTAGAGAATACCTACTCATATAGCAATCCTTACGGCTCTCAATCAGGGGTCACTATGCCGTCTACTCTATCGAATAATGACCTAAAACCCGAAAGAATGCATTCATACGAAATTGGAACAGATTTTCGTATTTTTGATAACCGCCTGGGAATTGACTTCACATATTACAACACGTTAAATAAAAATCAGATTGTACAAATTCCGATATCTTCAACCTCCGGTTATGATACACGTTATATAAATGCTGGCGCCATTCGGAATTATGGATTTGAAGCTACATTATCATACACTCCCATCAAAACCAAAACAGGTTTCCAATGGGATGGTTCTATCAACTTTTCTATGAATAAAAGTAAAGTTGAAGAAATCAGTGACGAATATGATCAATATGTATACTCATGGGCGGCAATCTATTCAGACCAAGATGCACGAGTTTACGCGATTGCCAAAGAAGGAGAACCTATGGGTAATCTTTATGGAACAGGATTCAAACGCACGGAAAAAGGAGAAATTATTGTAGATGCAACCGGTTTACCTATTGCAGACCCGACACTTGTCAAACTTGGTAATTATAATCCAGACTTTATCATGGGATTCTACAATAAATTTACTTATAAAAACTTCTCTCTTGATTTTCTGATTGACTGGCATCAAGGTGGAGTATTTGTATCAAGAACTTTCGGAATGGGAATGGAATCAGGAGTTTTAGATAAAACAGAAAATAGAAATCCTGAAGATATGGTCATAGATGGAGTAATTTGGGATGAAACAAAAGAAGAATATGTAAAAAATACTATTCAAGTAAGCCCGCGGGATTACTATCGTAACTTATACAGACGCTATCATGAGACTCAATCTACCTTCAGTGCCACTTATGTAAAGTTACGTGAAGTAAAACTTGGCTATCAGTTTCCCAGTAAATGGCTAAGCAAAACACCTATTAAAAATTTAGGACTCTCATTTGTTGCCAGAAACCTGTTCATGTGGACAAAAGACCAGGATTATGTAGATCCGGAAGCAATTACTTACGAAGGCGCCAGTGCAACTCCTGGAGTAGAAGAGATGTCATATCCTTCAACAAGAAGTTTTGGCTTTAACATAAATGTCGTATTCTAAAAATAAAAATCCATGAAACATTTTATATATACCCTCAAAACCGGAGTTATCGTATTCCTTACAGTATGTACAACCTCATGTACCTCTGATTTTGACAACATAAATACAGACCCCAACAATCCTACCACCGCCACAGCCGATTTATTACTAACTCCATTATTGCGTAATATCGTACAAAGTCAGTTTAACTATGGTGACGGTCCAGGTCTAGCCCACCAGATAGCCCGCACCAATTACAACGAAGTAGAACAATATGCATTTGGCACAAACGAAGGGATTTGGAATCAATACTATTTATATTTGAATAGCATCCAAGAAATGATTCGGGTATCAGAACGTGACAATTGCTTGTCTTCTAAAGGAATTGCTTATATATTAAAAGCATTTTGTATCGCACAAATTACTGATATGTGGGGCGATGTTCCTTTTTTTGAAGCGACCCTTGGAGCAGAAAACATAACCCCTTCATACGACACTCAAAAAGATATCTATACGGCAGAAGGAGGAATAATTGATTTACTCAAACAAGCAGATAAACTACTGGAAGAAAATATTGATGTGCTCCCGGCCGATATCGTATATGGAGGAGACAGACTAAAATGGAGAAAACTTGCCAATTCTCTTCGCCTTCGCTATCTGATTCGTATTTCGAATCGCATAGATGACACAAACTTGAATATTCCTGCAGAGATCAATTCTATCATGTCTTTACCTTTAATGGAAACGAATGATGACAACATGTTACTTCCATTTCTTGCCGGAAGTCCCAACAAATGTCCTATTTATGATATGCGAGCAGGTAACTTTGAATATACTCGCATGAGCGATGAAATGGAACGAATGTGGACACAATACGGAGACGAAAGAGTCACAGTTTGGTTTTCTCCAACGACCAATAGCGCAAATACGGCAATTAAAGAATACGCAGGAATTCCTTCTGGGTGTTCATCTACTACCTTAACTAACATCGGCTATTCACAAGCTGATGTCTCAATGTTAGGAGGTTATTATCGTGATACTCCAGACGGATGTAGTGCAATATTGATGAATTGTTCAGAAGTCAAGTTTCTACAAGCTGAAGCAGTTATAAAAGGCTATGCTGCAGGAAATGCAAAACAGCTTTACGAAGATGGCATCACATTATCTTTTGAATATTACAACAAGAAAGATGCAATAACAAGTTATTTGCAACAAACCGGAATTGCATTTAACTCGGACAATGCAATGGAACAAATTATGCAGCAAAAATGGATGTCTCTCTTTATGGTAGGATATGAAGCATGGTTCGATTTCTTACGCACAGGGTTACCCGTACAAAATCAACTTCTTGACAATCGTAATCCATCTGCACCCGGAGAAGTCCCTTCTCGTTTTTACTATCCGGAAGACGAACAAGCCCTGAATACCGCAAATTATCAGGAAGCTATTAAACGACAGGGAGGAGAAGATAATATTAATACAAAACTTTGGTGGGAAAAATGAAAATAAGAACAATCTTATGCGCAATAGCTTGCTGGCTATGTGCTACTGCACAAGCAGATATTATCAAAGGAACAGTGAAAGGAGATGGAAAAGCGTTAGGAGAAGTAATTGTCACTGATGGCTTCTCATTTTCTGTCACAGATTCAAATGGGAACTATGCTATCGATTTAAATAGTAAAGCCGAATTCGTATATCTATTAACGCCTAAAGGATACGTGGCAGACTTTACTTCTGGAGTTCCACAATTCTTTCAACGAATAGATCCAAACAAGAAACAGTATAATTTCTCCCTACAAAAAATGCAGGGAGATCCAGAACGATTTGCCATGATTACCATGGCCGATACACAACTTGATACAGAAGCTGATACCAAACGTTTTTTTTCAGAAACACTCCCTGACATAAAAGAAACACTATCTCAATACTCAGGTATTCAGACTGCAGGTATCATCTTAGGAGATATTTCATGGGATGTCTATATACAAAATATGTCTTATAAAGAATTCGCAAAACAATTAAACATACCTATTTATCCAGTCATAGGAAATCATGATTTTGATAAATACATGAATATTACTTCTAACGCTGATTTTGCTCATATTTACAAAGCAGAGTTCGGCCCTTTATATTATGCAGTACAACTTGGAGATGTGTATTATATCATTCTAAATAATATAAATTACTTTGGTAACAAACGGTATAAGACGACATTGGAATTTGAAGATCAGATGAAATGGCTCGAGCTATTGCTTAACTGTGTACTTCAGCAAGATAAGCAACTAGTCATCGCAATGCACGCTCCCATGAAACCATCTCCTGAACATCCACTCATCGATGGAGGGGAAAAGCTTATAAAAATGGTAATGAATAAATTTCAAGCAACCATTATTTCAGGTCATTATCACCGCAACTCCAACACTGATTTAGGAGCAGGTATTACAGAACATAATCTAGGGGCTGTTTGTGGAACATGGTGGAATGGAGACACGGGTAGTGATGGTTCACCTAACGGATACCAGGTATTTGAAGGAAACAAAAATAAAATCTCCTGGTATTATAAAGCTACAGGGCAAAAACGTAACTGGCAATTTAAAACATACCCAAAAGGAAGTATTATGGAACGACCTAATGCTGTGGTCGCTAAAGTCTGGAACTGGGATAAAAACTGGCGAATAAGATGGTATGAAGATGAGAAATTTATGGGAGACATGGAACAATTCTATTCCTACGATCCTGATTATTTGGCTCATTTAAATGGAAGAAGAGCTGTTGCAGACTACGAACCTGCAAGAACTAATCATTACTTTTCAGCAACACCTTCTATTACAGCAAAAAAAATACAGATTGAAGTAACAGACTGTTTTGGAGAAGTTTACACGGAAGAAATATATTTATAATATCGTTTTAACATCTCTATCTTATAACTCCTGTCAATATTCACAAACTGACAGGAGTTGTTTTATTCTAAATATCATACAAAGATTTACTTTGAATTCTACATTTAAAAGTACTCAAACGGATTATATCTCAAACCACCCTCGAAAAATTCGCTTCGCACGCCTCAAAAAAGAATAATTTCCAAATAAATCGTATCTTTGCACATCGTAAGGTTGCAACTTAGAATAAACTATATACGTATATGGAAAAGAACTTTAAACGAACGACCGTTACATCGGCTCTGCCATACGCAAACGGTCCGGTCCATATCGGCCATCTGGCAGGGGTTTATGTGCCGGCCGATATTTACGTGCGCTATCTGCGCCTGAAAAAAGAAGACGTGCTCTTTATCGGAGGTTCGGATGAGCATGGAGTGCCCATCACTATCCGCGCCAAAAAAGAAGGCGTAACTCCACAAGATATCGTAGACCGTTATCATACCCTCATCAAGGATTCTTTCAAAGAGTTCGGTATTTCATTCGATGTGTACGGACGTACCTCTTCACCCACTCACCATCAGTTAGCATCTGACTTTTTCCGTAAATTGTATGACAAGCATGAGTTCATCGAAAAAACTTCCATGCAATATTATGACGAGGAAGCTCACACATTCTTAGCTGACCGTTACATCACGGGAGAATGCCCTCGCTGCCATGCAGAAGGTGCTTACGGCGACCAGTGCGAGAAATGTGGAAGTACACTTTCTCCTACAGAACTGATTAACCCGAAAAGTGCCATCAGCGGAAGCCAGCCTGTCATGAAGGAAACCAAACACTGGTATTTGCCACTTGACAAACACGAAGGCTGGTTGCGCAAATGGATTCTGGAAGATCACAAGGAATGGCGTCCGAATGTGTACGGACAGTGCAAGAGTTGGCTGGATATGGGGCTGCAGCCTCGTGCCGTGAGCCGCGACCTTGACTGGGGTATTCCGGTTCCGGTAGAAGGTGCAGAAGGAAAAGTATTGTATGTATGGTTCGATGCACCTATCGGCTATATCTCTAACACAAAAGAACTGTTGCCCGATTCATGGGAGAAATGGTGGAAAGACCCTGAAACACGCCTGATTCATTTCATTGGAAAAGATAACATCGTGTTCCACTGCATCGTATTCCCGGCCATGTTGAAGGCAGAAGGAAGTTACATCCTTCCAGACAACGTACCTTCTAACGAGTTCCTGAACCTGGAAGGTGACAAGATTTCAACTTCACGCAACTGGGCAGTATGGCTGCACGAGTACCTGCAGGACTTCCCTGGCAAACAGGATGTTTTGCGCTACGTGCTGACTGCCAATGCTCCGGAAACTAAGGACAACGACTTTACTTGGAAAGATTTCCAGGCTCGTAACAACAACGAACTGGTAGCCGTATACGGTAACTTCGTAAACCGTGCATTGGTACTGACTCACAAATATTTCAATGGAAAGGTTCCGGCTTGCGGTGAATTAAACGACTACGACCGTGAAACACTGAAGGAATTTGCCGACGTAAAAGAAGAAGTAGAAAAACTGCTGAACGTGTTCAAATTCCGCGATGCACAGAAAGAAGCCATGAACCTGGCCCGCATCGGAAACAAATACCTGGCAGATACAGAACCATGGAAACTGGCTAAGACCGACATGGCACGTGTGGCTACCATCCTGAACATTTCATTGCAGCTGGTTGCTAACCTGGCCATTGCTTTTGAACCGTTCCTGCCGTTCAGTTCTGAAAAACTGCGCAAGATGCTGAACATGGAAAGCTTCGACTGGGAACAGTTGGGACGTACAGACTTGCTGGCAGAAGGCCATCAGCTGAACAAGCCTGAACTGTTGTTCGAAAAGATTGAAGACGACGTCATTCAGGCACAGGTAGATAAATTGCTGGCTACCAAGAAGGCCAACGAAGCAGCCAATTACAAGGCTAATCCGATTAAACCGACCATTGCTTTCGAAGAATTTGAGAAACTCGACATCCGTGTAGGTACCGTACTGGAATGCGAAAACGTACCTAAGATGAAGAAGCTGCTGAAATTCAAGATTGCCGACGGATTGGAAAACCGTACCATCGTCAGTGGTATTGCTCAGCATTACAAACCGGAAGACCTGGTAGGCAAGCAAGTGCTGTTTATCGCCAACTTAGCTCCTCGTCAGTTCAAGAACGGTCTGGTGAGCGAGGGTATGATTCTCAGTGCGGAAAACTTTGACGGTTCACTGTCCGTTACAACTACTTTGAACGAAGTAAAACCAGGAAGCGAAGTGAAATAACCTTTGCTCTCCTTCATTCTATTTTTACACACGCACGCAGATTTCCGTTGATACACAACGGAGGTCTGCGTCGTCTGTTCCATAAGAAACAAGAATGCCCGAAAACTCTTTAAAAGAAAAAACGGCCAAAGGATTGCTCTGGGGAGGAATCAACAATGGGGCCATGCAGGTGCTGAATCTGGCATTCGGCATCATTACTGCCCGTATCCTGAACGACAGTGATTACGGAATGGTAGGGATGCTGAGCATTTTCTCACTGATAGCCGGTTCTTTACAAGAAAGCGGTTTCACCGCAGCGTTGGTCAACAAAAAGGAAATCAGTCACCAGGATTACAATGCGGTGTTCTGGTTCTGTAGTGGAGTGAGTCTTACACTCTACCTCATCTTAGCCGGATGTGCACCACTGATTGCGGATTTTTATCGTAACGATGAACTGATTCCATTGGCACGTTACTCATTTATCGGGTTCTTTATTGCTAGTCTGGGAATCCCTCACAGTGCTTACTTATTTCGCAACCTGATGGTGAAGCAGAAAGCTTTATCCAGTATCATTGCACTAGTGGTATCAGGATGCACGGGAGTAGCAATGGCATTGTTAGGCTACTCTTACTGGGGTATTGCCACGCAAAGCATCGTATATGTATCTGTCATCAATCTGTGTTACCTGTATTTCTCTCCCTGGCGACCGACTCTCCAGTTTGATTTCCGACCGCTGAAAAGCATGGTCAGTTTCAGTAGCAAACTTCTGCTGACCAACATTTTCAATCACATCAACAACAACCTGTTTTCCATTATTTTAGGACGCTATTACTCAGAGCGGGAGGTCGGACAGTTCAATCAGGCCAACAAATGGAATTTGATGGGCCACTCGCTGATTACAGGAATGGTAAGCAGCGTAGCCCTGCCGGTATTACGCCAGGTAGCCGACGACAGCGAACGCCAGTGCCGCATTTTCCGTAAGATGCTTCGTTTCACGGCATTCATTTCTTTTCCGGTCATGCTTGGCTTGTCACTTATTGCTCCGGAAATGATTACACTGACTATCGGAAGTAAATGGCTTCCCAGTGCCAATATCCTGCAACTGCTGGCCATAGGAGGTGCTTTCCTGCCCGTAACCAGCCTCTATACCAACTTGCTTATCAGCAAAGGAAAATCCAACTTGTTCATGTGGAATACCATTGCACAAGGAGTCAGCCAACTCGTCGTCATGTATCTGCTTTATCCTTACGGCATACAGTGCATGATTAAAGTCTACATTGCCATCAACGTAGGCTGGCTGCTGGCATGGCACTACTTTGTGTGGCGTGAAATCAGACTGAGCCTTTTCCACGCCATCAAGGACGTGTTTTCATTTGGTCTCATCGCCGCCATTATCATGGCAGGAGTCTATTTCCTGACACGTTCCCTCACCAACCTGTACCTGCTGATTACTGCAAAAATCTTATTGGCAGGAATCCTTTATCCTCTGGTTATGTGGTTGAGTGGTTCAGCCACTTTTAAAGAGGCACTGAACTATATCTTTAAAAAGAAACTATCCTAACATAAAATGACCGAAACAATGACATCCCCTACCGTAGCCGTAGTAATGTGTACCTACAATGGAGAGAAATACCTGTGCCAGCAACTGGATTCCATTCTGGCACAGACCTATCCCATTCAAGAACTGATTGTGCAGGATGACTGTTCAAGCGATACAACTCTGGCCATCTTACAAGAATATAAGGCCAAAGTCCCTTTCATGAAAGTCATTGAGAATACACATAATCTGGGATTCAATCTTAACTTCAAGACCGCCTGCATGCGAGCTACTGCCGACCTGATAGCCATTTCTGACCAGGACGATGTCTGGATGCCTGAGAAAATACAGAAACAAGTGCAGGCTATTGGAGATTACAACCTCTGTTTTTCCGCCCATTTACGAGGAGAACGTATGGAAACGGCTCATATTGTCAGTTCACAATATGCGCCAGAAGCTTTATTGTTTGCAGGTATCGCAGGCCATACCATGCTTGTACGCCGTGAATTCCTTCAAAGAGAAGAAATCTGGGTAGACAAGTTTTTCTATGACTGGAGTATTGCTGTCAGTGCCTACCTCTACGACCATCGCGGCATTGTCAAAATAGACGAACCGCTTAACTGGCATCGCTCCCACGAAAATGAGGCTGCACTCAAACAAAACCTGGACCTGTTTCCCAAAAGCAAGAAAAAACCGACTTACCAGCCTTATCTGTATGGATTAAGGAACTACCGCAGACTCCAGCAAAAACCAAACTGGAAGCGGTTTTACACATTTGTGCGTGAGCATTCCGACCCCTCACTCTACCCGCTGCTACATCAGATGGCCACACTCATGCTAAAGAATGACGTGATTTCCTTGCTGAAGCTTTGCCGTCTGTGCATGAAACACCGCCAGACAATTTATCCGGTAAAGGAAAAAGCACAAGGAATACGAGGTATGATTCGTGGATTTTTTTATCCGTTCATCTTCTCCTACCGTTGCTCTACCTTCGATTTAAAACAATAAAATATATGCTGTTCGCCTAGTTTTTAACATGCAAGCTTGGCTGAAAAAACGAGATTCACTAAGTTTGCAAAAAGATAGTGAATGCTGCTTAATTAAAAGATTTCCATGAATACATGCTCCAGAAAATATACCCCGCAAGAGTTGGAACAGCTACATAAAGCTTTATACGAGATACTCGGTGAAATCGTACGTATCTGCGAGAAGCATCAGATTCCGTTCTTCGTAATTGGGGGAACAGCCATTGGTGCGCTGTATGACAAAGCCATCCTTCCATGGGATGACGACATAGACATTGGAATGAAACGGGAAGATTATAACCGCTTCCTGAAGGTTGCTCCTCAGGAACTGGATTCCCGCTATTTCCTTTCATGGATAGAAACAGACCCGCATACTCCTTACTACTTCGCCAAGGTTAAGAAGAATCACACCCTTTTCGTGGAAGGACTTTTCAAGAATGTACCTATGCATCAGGGTATTTTTGTCGATATTTTTCCTTTTGACCGCATTCCTGACAATCGTAGGCTGATGAAAGTCCAGCATGAGCTGGTCAAGTTCCTGAACTGCTGCCTGATTGGAAAAGAAGCCTGGCTTTGGAAGCATTGCCGCCCTTGTGAAATAGAAAACCCGACCAACCGTGGATTTATGGGATGCCTGGCTAACTATCTTATCGACGTACTTCTACCCAAAAAGACCATTTTCCGACTCCTGACAGGAGCACAAACGTTTTTCAATACACGAAAGACCCGCTACTTCAATAATGTCATGACCAAAACCGACCATGTGACAGAAGCAAGTCTGAACCACTTGGAGCCGGTGAAATTCGGTCCATTAACCCTGGCTGCTCCTCAAGGACTGGAAGAGTTTCTCCGGTACAATTACCCGAAACTGCACCGCTTCAATGAAGAAGAGCAAGCACAAGTAGTTGATCACTATCCTGAAGTATTGTCATTCAATACACTTGCAGAAGCCAACGAAACGAAATCTCATTCCTAAAACCACATAGTATCATGGAAAATTACATTCCTGTACACAGTACTCCGATTCAATATACCGGCCATCCATCACAAGTTGATGTAGCCGTATTGATTCTGTTCTTCAACCGGCCTGAGCCTCTTTCTGCCGTATTTGAACAGGTCAGAAAAGCACGTCCTTCCAAATTGTTTCTTTATCAGGACGGAGCAAGAGGGGAAAAAGACATGCCCGGCATTTTAGCTTGCCGGAAGGTAGTAGATGAGATAGACTGGGAATGTGAAGTATATCAATGGTACCAGGAAAAGAATTTCGGTTGCGACCCTTCTGAATATCTTTCCCAGAAATGGGCTTTTTCTATTGTCGAGAAATGCATCGTACTTGAAGACGATGATGTACCTTCCGTCAGCTTTTTTGCTTTCTGTAAGGAACTGCTCAACCGATATGAAAACGATAGCCGCATCTGCATGATTTCGGGAATTAACTACGACGAAATTACCCCAAACATGCCTTATGACTATTTCTTCAGTACGGCATTTTCCATTTGGGGATGGGCCAGCTGGCGTCGTGTCATCGACCAATGGGATGAGCATTATAGTTTCCTGGATGATACGTTCAATCTGCAACAATTGGAAGAATACATCAAGGAAAGAAAATACCAGAAGGAATTCATCGAGTTTTGTCGTCACCACCGGGAAAGCGGAAAAGCCTATTATGAGAGTATTTTCCATGCGGCCATGTTCTTCAACTCCGGCTTGAGTATTGTCCCCACCAAGAACATGATCAACAATTTGGGAGCCACAGCCGGTTCTACCCACTTTGGCGGAAGCAATAACCTACTGCCCAAAGGGTATCGGCGTATATTCACCATGAAGCGCTACGAACAGGATTTCCCGTTGAAACATCCACGGTATATCATTGAGAATGTGGGTTACAAGAACCGCATGTTCCGCATCATGGCATGGGGGCACCCATGGATAAAAATCGGACGCTCTTTTGAGGAACTCTATTTAAACCTGCGCTATGGCAACTTCCAGCATATACGAAAATCATTGATTAACCGTATCAACAAATGGTTAGGACGCAACAAATGGCGCTAATTTGGAGATAAAATGAATTCAAAGCTCAAGATTTACTTCTACCATACCCGTCTTACACGGGAAAGTTATGAAGAATGGAAAGATTTCCGGTTTCCCGGACATATTCTTTATGGTCTGCCGTTATTAGAAAAACACGGCATTCAGTCTGTCATGCATCGGTATAAACCTTATGCAAACCGATGGAAACTGATGCTTTACACCACGAAGGAAATACTTTTCTGCAAAGAGAAATACGAAGTGCTTTACGGTACATCTTTCCGTGGCCTGGAGTTGATTATCTTCTTACGGGCATTAGGGCTATACCGTAAACCGATTGTCGTATGGCATCATACGGCATTACGTAAATCGCCCAATCGCTTGAAAGAGGCTATTTCCCGTTTCTTTTACCGGGGAATTGACCACATGTTTCTCTTCAGCCGTAAACTGATTCAAGACTCCATCGCAACTCATAAAGTCCCAGAGCACAAGCTGGAACTCATTCATTGGGGACCTGATTTAGCTTTTTACGACCACTTATTGAAAGAATTGCCCGCTGAACCACGTGAAGGTTTCATCTCCACAGGAAAAGAGAACCGTGACCTGAAAACCATGTTGCAAGCTTTCTCACAAACGGATGAGAGTCTGGAAGTCTTTATTGCAGAAGAATGTGGTAACCTCAACTACAAAAAGATTGCCGACAATCTGACACAGACAGACAACATCTGCATTCACTATACCGAAGGGGTTATTCCTTATGAACTGGCCAAGAAAGTAGCACGAAAGAAAGCCATCGTCATCTGCTGTCTGGATTTTCCTTACACGGTAGGACTAACTACATTAGTAGAAGCATACGCTTTAGGAATCCCTGTCGTTTGCTCTAAAAACCCCAATTTCGAAATCGACATAGACAAAGAAGGAATTGGTATCGCCGTGGAATATGGAGATGTAGAAGGCTGGGTGAAAGCCATCCGTTATCTGTCCACCCACCCGGAGAAGGCCAGAGAGATGGGAGAAAATGCCAGAAAGCTGGGAGAAAAACGATTCAATCTGGAGATTTTCAGTAAGGAAATTGCCCAAAGACTGTTGCACATAAGTACAAAAAACTCCTAACTTTGCAGAAAAATTGAACGATACGCTATGAGAGTACTGATTATCAACACCGCAGAACGCATCGGAGGAGCTGCTATCGCAGCCAACCGACTGATGGAAGCTTTAAAGAACAACGGAATAAAAGCCAAGATGCTGGTCCGTAACAAGCAAACCGATCAGGTGACGGTGGTTGCCCTCAAGAAATCATGGCGCAGAATCTGGCAGTTCACCTGGGAACGAATTGTCATCTGGGCAGCCAACGGATTCAAACGGCATAACCTTTTTGCGGTTGATATTGCCAACACGGGTACAGATATTACCTCCTTACCAGAATTCCGTCAGGCAGATGTGATTCACCTGCATTGGATTAACCAAGGCATGCTTTCCTTGAAAGATATCCAGCGCATTCTTGCTTCCGGAAAGCCTGTGGTATGGACCATGCACGACATGTGGCCTTTCACCGGCATCTGCCATTATTCCGGGGAATGCGAGAAATATACCGCACAATGTCATGACTGTCCGCTTCTACTGAAGCCTCATCATCATGACTTGTCGGAAAAGACGTTCCATAAAAAGCAAAAGCTCTACACTACGGCTCCCATTACGTTTATCGCCTGCAGCCAATGGCTGGAAGCTATGGCACGCAAAAGCAGCCTGCTGCAAGGACACCCCATTACAAACATTCCCAATGCAATTAATACCAACCTGTTCAAGCCACGTGCCAAGAAATTCGCACGCGAGAAGCTGCACCTGCCTACCGACAAGAAACTGCTTTTGTTCGGTTCCATGAAGATTACAGATAAGCGTAAAGGAATAGACTACCTGATTGAAGCCTGCAAGTTATTGGCCCAACAAGAACCTGAGTTGAGCAAACAACTGGGAGTTGTAGTACTGGGAAGTCAGGCCGAACAGTGCAAATCACTTTTCCCCTTTCCTATTTATCCCATGAATTACGTGAGCAATGAAAAAGAGCTGGTAGATATATACAATGCCGTCGACCTCTACGTCACTCCTTCCTTGCAGGATAACCTGCCGAATACCATTGTCGAAGCAATGGCCTGCGGCATTCCTTGTGTAGGATTTAATGTAGGAGGTATTCCGCAAATGATTGACCATTTGCACAATGGCTACGTGGCCCAATATAAATCGGCTGACGACCTGGCCAACGGCATTTGCTGGACACTGACAGAAGGAGACTACGAAACATTAAGTTCCGAAGCGTACCGTAAGGCTGTAACAACCTACTCTGAAGCAACCGTAGCCAGCCAATATATTCAAATATACAACCACATCACCGGGAAAAATGCATAACATTCATCATTTACATCCGAAGTTTTCCATCATCACGGTTACTTATAATGCCGGAGCCGTACTGGAAGACACTATTCAGAGTGTCATCACCCAGACCTACAAGAATGTGGAATACATCATCGTGGACGGAGGTTCCAAAGACAGAACTTTACAAATCGTTGAACAATACAAGGAACATATACATACCGTAATCAGTGAACCGGATAAAGGACTGTATGATGCCATGAACAAGGGAATCAAGCTGGCCACCGGCGATTACCTCTGCTTCCTGAATGCAGGCGACGAACTGCATGAAGACGATACTCTCCAGCTGATGGTACACTCTATTACAGAGTCCACACTTCCGGATGTGCTGTATGGTGACACAGCCATTGTGGACGAAGAAGGACATTTCCTGCACATGCGTCGCCTGGCTCCTCCAGAAAACCTGAACTGGAAAAGTTTCAAGGAAGGCATGCTCGTATGCCACCAGGCTTTCTTCGCACGACGTGACCTTGTAGAGCCCTACAACCTTCATTATCGTTTTTCAGCAGACTTTGACTGGTGCATCCGCATCATGAAGAAGAGCCAGGTACTCCACCACACTCATCTGGTGCTTATTGACTACCTGAATGAAGGAATGACTACACGCAACCACAAAGCTTCCCTAAAAGAACGTTTCCGCATCATGTGCAAGCATTACGGTGTAGTATCTACCGTGCTGCGTCATGCCTGGTTTGTCATCCGGGCCCTGAAAACTAAAAAGCGTCCCAGTTAAGTGGCCTGAGCCTCTTCACTGGAACGCCTTTATTTCTTCAAACAAACTTCCCGGCCTGTTTACTTCTTACTTTTCTTTAGGGCTAACACAATGGCTGCCAAAATTGCCAGACCCAATATGCCCAATGCAATGAAAGCAACAGTCTCGGTCACATGGAGTGATTTCGGGTCGAAAGTAAATTCTATCACATGTTTCCCGGCAGGCACATTCATCGCACGCAGGATATAATCTGCACGACCATGCGATACCTCTTTTCCATCAATGAACGAGCGCCATCCCGGATAGTAAATCTCAGCAAAGACTACCGTACCGCCCTTCGGAGAGTTTACCTCATATTTCAAGGCATTAGGTTCATAGCTTATCAATACAATCGTACTCAGGCTGTCTGCACCTGCAGAAGCTTTCACTTCGTTCTGGAACTTCTTATCTACCACTGCTACGTGGGCCGGATTTACCTGATGCAACGCTTCTATTTCTTCATTGGCATTGTTCACATACTGCACCTCGTTGACAAACCAGGCATTGCCTAATGCATGAGGATTAAACACCGGAATAGTCTTGCCCTGCTGCAACGGAATGATGAAATAACGTGTATTCAGCATATTCAGCACCGGAGTCAACGTATCGCCTACCTGGCTTAAATCAGCTCCTACTGAGGGTAAAGTCTTATACAGAGCCGTAATTTCACCCTGAATGTGCTCATCAATCATTTCCTGATAACGGCGAAGCTTTGCTGCATGATACCCTCCAATACTTTTGTGCCAGTAAGCTGTATTGTTCTCATTAAAGGTATTGACCGACAGATTCAGTACACGATAATCCAGCGACTTGTCCTGAAGTATCTGCTTGTCTGTTTCCGAAGGTTCCAGGAAAGGCTGCATTTCTGTGCCCTTTGCCACAAACTGCTCGTCATACAGATAGCGTTTGTTTACAGTCCACATATCTACCAAGCAAAGCAAAGCCAGCAAACCAACCAGCAGCTGTGCTTTCAGCTTTCCGGCACAGTATCCCCATAACAACACAGCTCCAATCAATACGACAAAGAAGCTTCTCCAGGCATCCGAAGTAAAGATGGACTTACGTATCTCTTCCAGGTTAATTAAAATCGGAGCCAGCTGATCGGCCGGAATCGCATTCTGCAATGCGTTCATTTCGGCAGAAGACACATACGAAGGGAAGAAGAAACCTGGAGCCAATGCAAACAGCAAAGAAAGACCTCCCGTCAAAGCAAAAGTAATATAGAAAGACTTACGTGATTCATTCCACAACTGCGGACGTTCTACTACTTCCTTTAACGCCATAATGGCCAGCAACGGTATGGTAAATTCTGCAATGACCAAAATAGAAGATACCGCACGGAACTTGCTGTACATGGGCACATAGTCAATAAAGAAATCCGTCAGGCCCATAAAGTTATGTCCCCAGGAAAGTAATATGGAAAATACGGTTCCACCCGCCAATGCCCACTTCATAGGTCCTTTTACGATAAACAATCCCAGAATGAAGAGGAACATGACAAAGGCACCTACATATACCGGACCGGAAGTACCCGGCTGTTCACCCCAATACTGTCCCAACTGACTATACAATCCCATATAGTTAGGGTCGGCCTTCTCCATGGCTTTCTCATTTTGAGCCAAAGGAACAGAAGCACCTCCTTTCACATTCGGAACCAGCAGCGAGAAAGTTTCTCCGATACCATAGCTCCACTGTGTGATGTAGCTTCGTTCCAATCCGCTATTGGTCTGGTTTGCACTGTTCTCCTTTACCAGCTCACTTTTGCCGCGCATGGTCTCCTTACTGTACTCATACGTATGGTACAAATTTGACAAGTTCACACACACGCCCAACAGGCCCGCGATTACCAGTACCACACTGGCTTTGATAAATTGAGGCATCTTCTTTTCCCGCCATGCCATCACCCCATACGCAATGGCCATAAACAGCATGACAAACAAGAAATAGTAACTCATCTGTGGATGGTTGGCCACAATCTGCAAGGCTACAAACAAGGCCGTTACAATCCCTCCAGCCAACAGCTTACCACGATAAGCCAGCACCATACCGGCAATTGTAGGAGGAATATAGGCCAATGCTACAAACTTCCAGATATGACCGGCCGCAATGATGATGAAGAAATAAGACGAGAATGCCCAGATAATGGCACCCAGGGCTGACATCCACACTTTAAAATCAAATGCACGCAAAAGAATGTAAAAACCCAGCAGCATGACAAACACATACCACACGTAAGTAGGCAGGAACAGATGATATACCTGCTGAATCCAGCCCAACGTATCGGTAGAATCATAGCTCGGAGACATCTGGTAGGTAGGCATTCCTCCAAAAATGGAATTTGTCCAGCGCGTACGCTCACCAGTCTTCTCCAGGTATTCACTCATTTCACGTCCAGAACCGATGCCGGCTACCGCATCGTGCTGAGCCAGAATTCGTCCTTCATTTACCGCAGGATAGAAATACGCAAACGAAATAAGGGCAAAAAGCACGATTACCACTACATCGGGTAATAGTTTCTTGAACAAGTTCATATTATTCATAATTAATGTTTTCGGCAGGCAAAGATAACACAATACTGCCTGAAAAGTCGTAAATTTGCCGCTGAAAATCTTTTTTAACGCATGAAAATAGGAATCATTACGGCCATGTCTTCCGAACAGAAGCAACTGGCTAATCAACTCGAGAACAAGACTGAACGTAAAGAAGGCCCCTTCACCTACATTGAAGGAAACATCAAGCAAAATACCATCATCCTGATGCAATGTGGCATCGGCAAAGTGAATGCCGCTGCCGGAACAGTCGAACTTATCCGCAACTTCCAGCCCGACTGCATCATCAGCACCGGAGTAGCCGGTGGAATCGACACCTGCCTGAAAGTGATGGACGTAGTAGTCAGCCAGCAGATTGTGTACCATGACGTATGGTGCGGCGAAGGCAATGCCTACGGACAGATTCAGGGTCTCCCTACTTTCTTCCAGGGAAATGAAACCCTCTTCCAGTGTGCCCTTTCACTCGATACAGAAACGGCTATCCACGGAGGTCTGATTTGTACAGGCGACAAGTTTATTACTGACCGCAGCGAACTGGACGAAATCAAGCATAACTTCCCGGAAGGACTGGCTGTAGATATGGAATCGGCTTCCATTGCCCAGGTGTGCTACCTCTATCAGATTCCTTTCATCAGTTTCCGCATCATCAGTGACACTCCGGGAGCCGACAAGCATTTTGAACAATACCAGAATTTCTGGGGGGAAATGGCCGACCGTTCTTTCCACGTTACTGAAACTTTCCTGAAAGCATTACCCAACAAACTATAATCGCTTTATGAAAAAGATACCAAGCTTTACAGTAGACCATATTCGTTTGCAACGCGGTATTTTCGTGTCACGCAAAGATGAAGTTGGAGGTGAAATCGTCACTACCTTCGATATTCGTATGAAAGAGCCTAACCGTGAACCGGCCTTAGGTCCTGCCGCTATCCACACCATTGAACACCTGGCAGCTACTTTCCTGCGCAATCATCCGGTATGGGCCGACAAGATTATCTATTGGGGACCAATGGGTTGCCTGACCGGCAACTACCTGATAGTAAAAGGTGACCTGCAATCCAAAGACATTGCTCCGCTGATGACAGAAACTTTCCGCTTCATCGCCGACTATGAAGGTGAAGTGCCGGGAGCCAGTGCAAAAGACTGCGGAAACTACCTGATGATGAATCTTCCTATGGCCAAATGGGAAGCAGCCAAGTTCCTGCATGAGGTGCTGGAACAGCTCACCGAAGAAAACTTAAACTATCCGGCTTCCCTATAAAATCACACCACCTGTTCCAGAAACACGAACAGGCTATCACTTTATCAGATGCCGGAAAACAAAGCGTGCCGGCAGGCGCTTTTCAGACAGCCTGCCGGCACGCTTCAGTACTTCTTAGGCAGTACCGAAGTACTTCCCTGGCAGTACTCCAGTACTTTCACGGAAGTACAGCAGTACTACCTAAGGAGGATTACTCAGCCTTCAATACCACTTCCGTTCCTTTCAAGAGAGGAGAAGTCAGTTTCACACGAATCTCACCTTTCTCACCTGTAGTCTGGATATAAGCCAGCAAACGTCCGTGGAAAGCACGGTGGTGATTATCTGTATAATCACTCATATCTCCGTTATTTGAACCTTCCAGTCCCAACAAACGTGCCGGACCTTCAATCTGACAAGTAATGTCGTTATCGCCTAATTTTACGATAGTACCTTGTTCATCCACCACTTCGATCGTTACATGTGCAGTAGCCTTATCCGGCGACAAGACTTCCTTATCCACAGTAGCCCGCAAGGCGTATGGACGTCCAGAGGTCTTGATGGCATAAGATGAAAGCACCTTTCCTGTTGCATCACAACCTTCTGCACGCAATTCTCCATCCTGATAAGGAATATCCCAGTAAATGATACCGCTCTTATCGTCGTAAGGCTTCATCTGGCCCACTTCTTTTCCGTTCAGCAACAAACGAGCCTGCGGTGCATTGGTATAACAAACCACCCGAATCAACTGGCCCGGTTCGTAGTTCCACAAATCCCATGCATCCATTGATACCCAGTCGTGCTTGGGATATGTACCAACATAAGTCATAGGTTTCTCACTCCAAAGCGAAGCACGGAAGTATCCACGTGGTTTAGGAAAACTGCCAAAGTCCAGCAAACCGGTATACAAACCTCTGGAAGGCCATCTGCCTGATTCACCCAGATAGTCCGTACCCGTCCAGAGGAACTGTCCGAAAATAAACTCCTTGTCGCGTACCGCATGCCAAGCCTCAATTCCCACACCGGTTTCACTACCGTAGATTACACGGTCAGGATAAGTGGCATGGTCTTCGTCATAACGGTTTTCCGTGTAATTATATCCTACTACATCTACGGCCTGAGGATACTCTGTCTGATTCGACATTACCACTCCAGCCAATGCACCGGTAACAGGACGTGAAGTATCTACCGCACGTACACAGGCAGCCAGACGTTTCGCAATCTTACCGATACGCATGGCATCCGGCGCATCAGGCTTGTATCCTCCGAACATAGGCTGGTTAATGGTTGTACCATCCAGCACCGGATGAGAATAAGGGTCATTCGGATAGTCTACCTCATTGCCGATACTCCACAAGAATATACAAGGGTGATTCCGGTCACGACGCACCATATCCGTCACATCGCGTTCAATCCATTCCTCAAAGAAATCAAATGTTCCGTCATAGCTTGGTTCACCGACATTCCATCCCTTTATCCATTTCCGTTTCGGGAATTCCCATTCATCCGAAGCCTCATCCATCACCAGGAAGCCCATTCGGTCACATAAATCATACAATACCGGTGCCTGCGGATTATGGCTCATACGGATGGCATTCACACCAATTTCTTTCAAGTTTTTCAGACGACGCTCCCATACTTCAGGAGGAACGACCGCCCCCAGCACACCTGCATCATGATGCAGACACACTCCTTTCACCTTCATCCACTCTCCGTTCAGGGCAAATCCCTTGTTGGCATCAAACTTCAACGTACGGAGACCTACATTCGTCGAACTGCCATCTATCCGTTTGCCGTCACAAAGCAGCTCTGTCTTCAACGTGTACAGATAAGGTGCATCCAGATTCCAGCGGCGAGGTTTCTTCACCTTCAATGATATTGTTTCTTTCGCAATACCTTCAGCTTTATCCGCCACTTTCTTACGGCCCTGTGCTACCAACGTACCTTCTGCATCATAAAGTGCCGCAGAGACCTCCAATGCGCCAGCAGCCTTCACATGTTTCTCCACTTCCATATCGACTGCCACTACCGCCTGCTTATCGGTCAGCGAAGTAGCATGCCAGCCTATTCCCCATTGGGCAAAATGAATGTCAGGAGCGGAAATCATCCACACATCCCGGTAAATTCCGGAACCTGTGTACCAGCGTGAATCGGCATAACGGCTATGGTCAATACGAACTGCCAGCACGTTATCTCCTTCCTTCAAGTAAGGAGTCATATCATACATAAAAGATATGTATCCGTTCGGCCGTTTACCGAGCAAGTGGCCGTTCAGATAAACCTCGCTGCGGTTATATGCTCCCTCAAAATAGATGTAGTGGCGCGCAGCCTTATCGGTAACTTGAAAATGTTTCCGATACCAGCCTATCCCCCCCGGCAAATAACCGGTACAACTTGCCAGTGAAGGAGAAAGCTGTCCTTCTACCGACCAGTCGTGCGGCAAATCAAGTTTTCGCCACTTACTATCGTCATACGATACGGAAGTGCTCAGACTATCGTCCGACAAACTGAACAACCAATTTTCATTGAACTTTTTGGCTTCGCCAAAAGATACTTGGGCTTGCACTACAGTACATACCAACAGCCCCAAAAGAATAATAAAAAATGCCTTGTTCTTCATATAACTTTTTTATTTTAGTTCATAAACTACTGTTGTTACACTCTCTGCATCTAACACAACAGAGTCTTCAGTTCCTAAAACCTTTTCAACCAATTGTTTATTTGCAGAAGTTGTATAAGTTTTTATAGACTTAAGTTCTCCAGGCCAATTTTGACGTGTCTCGTTTAAGCGTACTCCCTTACTTGATAAGTTTGTATACACAGCTACGATACAATCCTGCTGCGGTGAGATCCAAGCAGAACCAAAGAAGCTCATGGACTCATTTAAAGTAGCAGAAATTCGCTGATAATCAGGACGAATAAAACGGCTATAGTTTCCTAATACCCATAAAGTGGCAGTAGCATTAAAACTTCCCTCTTCTTCCAGATTATCCACACTTTCTTTATCTCCAGCCCATCCCTTCGGCGTCAATGAAATCAACAGGAAACGGTTTTTCTGCCCCCATCGTGAAACATCCATAGCTACCCAATAATTCCAAGATGTTACATTGGCAACTGTCAGGTCATTATGAATCACCTTAGACATATACAAAGCAATATCCATTTCCGAGGCTGCATCATATCCCACAAACTCTGACGAACTATAATTATCTCCCAGCATGCTCCACTCACTTTGCCAAACTTCCACGCCATACTGTGTAGCAGCCTCTGCTACTTTCTTACGTACCTCACGCATTCCATCCCATGTTCCATCTGTCCAGTAGCTATGTCCACAAATTAAGTTTTTCACATGCGATAAATCACCCACATAAGCAGATGATGAGGTAGAAAAGAATGCAGAAAGCACATTACTACGATTTGCATCGTCTTTCACCTTGTAAAGATACTCCCAATCTCCTGATTCTCCTAATAAAATATTAGTAGAAAGTCCTTTTTGAGTCAGTTGCGAATCAAGTTCTCTTGCAAGCTTAGCAATCTCTTCATTCTTCCATCCGCTACCTTCCTGACCATTTCCATCCCAATTATATTGAGGTTCATTAACCGGAGAAATATGGCTGACAGAGAAGCCTTCATCCACATAATGTTTGGCGACCTCTGCCATATAAGCAGCAAAATCATCATAACAATCCGCTTTCAGGTTTGCACTGCCTCCATTCTGAGAAAATCCTTTGCCATTTAGAGTGTACTGTACTGGAGGAGTATTACTAAAAAGCACATAATTATTGACACCAAATTCTTTTGCACGACTCATGAAATAACGCTGTCCCTCACAATGTGTCCAGTCTAATGACAAATTATCTGTCAGATAAGACTCCGCACGTCGAGATTTGTCCACAATTCCACTTTCATCTCCTTGTTCCGTACTTCCTCCTCCCAAATTCACACGCCACATAGAAAGCCCGATTCCTTTAGGCTGTCCATCTACAATCTCCGAAGAAAATAAAAGTTCAGAAATACGATCACGGCCACTGGTCCAATACTTTCCAATATACGCAGGCGTCCAGCAATCAGATGCACCAAATCCCACCATTTTCTGGAATGTCTTTCCAGCATCAATTGTTACCCTTTTCTCTACGCTGACAATCTCTCCTGAATCACCTCCATCCTCAGGATTTTCTGGGGTATTGTCACTGCATGCAGTCAGAGCTAACAAACCTAATATTATTGAATATCCTTTCATAACCTTGATTTTTTAAACAAGAATGCCATTCAGAAGAACATACACATTCCTCTGAATGGCATATAACCTAAATTACTTATTTATTATTAATTCCAGTTCGGGTTTTGTTCTATTGAACCGTTAGACATAGTCACTTCATACAAAGGAATTGGGAAAAGAAGGTCACGATCTTCACGGAATGACTTACCCTTATCGCTGGCTTCACCCTGATTGTCCCACTCCATTGCATCACGAGTAGCAGGATCTGTATTCCATTTTACAAATGAACCGTTTTCACCCATCAGATTTGCAATTACCGGTTTACCGTTATCATCCTTCCAACGACGGATATCGTACAAACGATTCTGTTCGAAAGCCAACTCCAAACGACGTTCGTTACGAATAGCATGACGAAGTTCATTTCCAGTTACGCTTACAGAAGCAAGTCCTGCACGATTACGTACTCTGTTCAATGCAGCCTGAGCATGAGTATCATCATTCAATTCATTACAAGCCTCCGCATACATCAATAACACATCTGCATAACGCAAAATACGATGATTAAGCGGGCTCTTATCCGTATTATAAACTTCAGGACGATCGTTCAAAGGAAGGTAATATTTACGAATAATACGAGCTGACTTGTGACCTGAAGGATCAATAACCAAACTGTTCTCTGGCAGATTATATTTCTCTACACAGTCATCATATACAGATATGTCCTTATTGTCATTCAGAATTTTAGCGAAATTCTCTTCTGTTTCACCTTTAATTTCTGTACAGCCAGTCTTAATGATAGTCCATTCACGGCGTTCATCATCTTCACTATAAGCTGCCTCTAAATTGGCAGTAGGCTGACACCATGCCCATCCATCACCCAAAGCAGCACCACAGCTACGGGCACCTGTTATAGTAGAAAGCGAGCCTCCTACAGCCAATGTAGCATGATATTCATATTGTACCTCAAAAAGGCTTTCCACACTATTGTCGAAGTCTTTATCCCATACATCACCAAAGTTAGGAAGCAAATCATACTCTGTAGTCTGTGCGTCTTCACCGGTATAACCAGATTCAGGAATCAACTTCTGTAATACATCGCGGGCTTCTGTCCATTTTTCCTGATACAGATAAACCTTACCCAGCAAACCAAGTGCTGCTCCACTTGTAGCACGGCCCATATCAGCATCCGCATATTCACTACGCTTCGGCAATACCTCAGCAGCAGCAATCAAATCCTCCTCAATAAATTTATAAGTATCTTCCAATGAGGCACGGGTTATACCCTGAATCTCTTCCGGCATCTTGAACTCTGTAATCAAAGGTACACCTCCAAAGTTTCTGGCCAGTTCAAAATAGAAATATCCACGCAAGAAGCGAGCTTCTGCTACCAAGCGTGCCTGCAGTTCCTTGTCTTCCAGTTCAGCACTGCTAATACGGTCAATAGCGACATTACAGCGCAGAATACCTTTATAACGATATTGCCAGAAGTTGGAAATAGGACCATTACTTGCTCCATTACCTTGGTAATGTGCCAATGAAATATAATCACTCTGACTCTGTGTAGTATTTCCCATCCAGGCATCGTCACTACACATTTCCGACAAAAGCCAAACAGTATTAATGTTCCACCATCCGCCACAGGTAATATCCTGATAGCAGCCTGTTATATAAGCCTCGCACTCATCAGCCGTAGTAAAATAAGTATCAAGGTTTTGCTGGCCTCGTACTTCTTCTGTCAAGAAATCCTCACAAGAAGTAAAAGTCAGAGAGCCAAACAATGTCAATATTGCTAATAGCTGTTTCATAGTTATTCAAGAATTAAAATTTAAAGTCTATACCAAACAAGAATGTACGTGGATTCGGATAAGCAATGTTATCAATACCAGTTTCAATAACACTACCATTTGCATTTAACATAGGACGCTCCGGATCCATACCAGAATAACCGGTAATGGTAAACGGATTCTGTGCTGAGAATGAAATACGCAAGTTTGCTCCTCCTACCCACTGCTTAGGCAATGTATATCCAATCTGAAGCAATTTACAACGCAGATAAGAACCGTCTTCTACATAGAAGCTAGACACACGCTGATAGTTCAGGTTCAAATCATTGTATGACAAACGCGGAATATCATAGCTTGTACCTTCTCCATCCCAAGCTTTATTTAACGTACCAGCCCATACATTCTGTCCATTGGCACCAGAATAGTATCCTTTTGTTGTATTAAATATATCATTGCCAATTGTACCATAGAAATTAGCTGCAAAATCAATGTTCTTATACGCGAATCCTAAGTTCAAACCTACCATCAAATCAGGATAAGGATTACCAATGTAAGTCTTATCATTTGCATCCAGATTACCATCATGGTTCAAATCTTTAAAACGAATATCTCCAGGCTGGGCATTGGGCTGAATCAGATTTCCATGCTCGTCAGTATGTGCATACACTTCCTCCCAATTCTGGAACAAACCATCTGCCACATATCCATAGAAACGAGAAATCAAACCTCCATCTTCATTACAAATAATCTGATCACTATTAAATCCACCTGTATAAATCGGTCCATCACCAGAGAATTTAATGGCCTTATTACGTACAGAAGACAAGTTCAAACCGATATTGTAAGAGAAATCACCTTTCTGATCACGCCAATCGATTCCAAGTTCCCATCCATAAGCCTTCATGCTACCTACATTCATCCATACTGTACTATTCCAGTTAGGATAACCAATCGCAAAAATATTCTGCTTTTCATAAAGCATATCTTTTGACTTCTTCTGGAAATATTCAAAAGTGACACCTAAACGAGAATCAAGGAATGACATATCCAATCCTACGTTCCAGTCTTCTACAGTTTCCCATTTCAGCTGGTCATTACCTACTGTAGAAATAAAGTAGCCGTTCGCCAATGTAGGAGAAGTTCCAAAATAATACTGAGTCTGATCCAGCAAAGTCAAAGTAGCGTTATTGTCAATGTTCTGGTTACCTACGCGACCCCAACCTCCACGAACTTTCAAGTCGCTAAAAAGAGACTGGTCTTGCATAAACTCTTCACTGGTCACACGCCAAGAAGCAGAAACTGACGGGAACAATGCGTATTTATTTCCTGATGGGAAACGAGATGAACCATCGGCACGTAATGAAGCTGAAATGTAATACCGGTTCGCATAATTGTACATTACACGTCCCAAGAAAGAAACCATTGAGTTAAATGTAGTTTCACCATAAGCCTCTGCATTGTCTGCATTACCTGCATTGACTTCCTGCATCTGATCCATATTGCTTGGCAAGTCACGACGCAGCGCTTTTGTATTATACCATGCATAACGTTCTGCAGTAAAACCTGCCATCACATTCAAATTATGCTTCTCGGCAAAAGTATCTGCATAAGTAATTGTATTGGTCCAGTTCCAATCTAACCATTCCTGTGACTGGCGAGAAATTTCATTCAAATCTGTCTTTTCCAGTGGATCCAGACTAAACTCCGGAGTAAAGCTATCCGAACGACGGAAATGCGCATTTGTTCCGAACTGCGTACGTAAAGTCAACTTCTGAATCGGATTTACCTGCAAATAAGCATTCAAGATTGCCCCCATTTCGCGTGAGTTACTGTTTGAACGGGCGATTGAAGCTGCCGGATTCCAAACCTGGTTGTTATAAGAGCGTTGATAATTATTATACTCATTATCTACCCATTCTGATTCAGGCTTGAACACCGGAGTAGTCGGGTCCATACCCATAGCTGAAGAGAACTGGTCGGGAGTATCTTCCCAAGACTCCATACGAGGAGCTATGTCCACGCCCATCTTTACGTATTTATTAAAAGTATATTCTGTGTTCAAACGAATATTTATCTTGTCCCAATAACCTACATCAAACTGAGAATTGTTACGATAGTAACCTAAACTAAAGTTATATACTAATTTGTCTGTTCCGCCTGCTACACTAAGCGCATAGTTCTGAACCAAGGCAGTCTTGTTCACTACAGTATCCCACCAATCGGTTCCACCCGGATTTGTAGTAGCTCCTGTATCATTCCAGTTAGAAGTAGCACCATCATTCGTATAACGCTTGTTGTACACCTCTTTATATTCACTGGCATTTGCCATATTAGGTTTCGCGATAGTCTGGAAACCCACAGAAGTAGTAAAGTTAATATTGGCCTTTCCTGCCTTACCTTTTTTCGTTGTAATCAAGATGACACCATTAGAAGCACGAGTACCATAAATAGCTGCCGCAGAAGCATCTTTCAAGACTTCCATTGATTCAATATCATTACTATTCAAGAAGTTGATATTATCACCTACTGGCATACCATCTACTACATAGAGCGGATTACTACCATTTACAGTAGTAACACCACGAATCAATACTTTAGGAGTAGTACCCGGTCCACCACCGCTTGCTACTTGCACACCATTTACCTTACCCTGCAAAGCATCCATGGCATTACCCGTCACAGTCTGTGTAATCTCTTCTCCTTTCACTGTAGAAATGGAGCTTGTCAAATCACTCTTTTTCACTGTACCATAACCGATAACAACCACCTCTTCCAGTAATTCTGTAGACTCTTTTAACTCTACATTAATAACAGTTTTTCCATTTACAGGAATTTCCTGTGTGTCAAATCCGATAGAAGAAAAGACAAGTACGGCGTTTGAAGAAACGTTTGTCAATATATAATCACCATCCAGTCCGGTAATAGAACCGTTTCCGGTACCTTTGACTTGTACTGTAGCACCGATCATAGGCTCTTTATCAGACGCTGAAGTTACCGTTCCTTTTACGGTAAGGGTCTGTGCATAGCTACATAATGAAAGTAGCAATAGACACACAATTAATAATTGTTTTTTCATGTTCTATGATTATTGGTTAATTAATTTGCAGGGACAATTTTACCTCTACCAAGATGAGCATCAAACTCAAATCGATAATTTCCTCCATTCACAATAACAGGCTTCATCCAATTATCTTGTACGGAAGAGCCATCTTCCCATTTCATATTTGTTCCTTCCCAATTAGGATTTACATCATTTTTCTTACTGAAATATCCAAATTTTTCGATTTCTGTAGAATTATCACATCTCCATTCTACATGATCCCACCAGCCTCCAGGATGGTAGTTAGAAATAATAAAGTTCATTTCTTCTCCAGAAGAAAGTGTCCACGTTCCTTCTGATGGATAATAGAACAGATGAGGATTATTGGAATCTTGAACAAACAAGTGAGCTCCAGCATCTTGCGGCGAGCTTCCCCAACCGATATAGAAATCAATCATTTCAGAGCCATTTTCCCAGACATCAAAACACGGCTTTCCATATTCATATTTTATTGGACTAGTCGCCTCATCCACAGAATAAGTCTTTATGTTATAAGTAGATTCTTGTATATTGATATCAATCTCATAATACACATTAGGCGTATCCAATACTATAGGTTTAGCAAGCTTCGGATCGCTCGTCAGTTTATTAGAATCTTTAGGATCCAAGCCAAAACAAACCGGATTAAAACTAGTTTTCTGGGGAAGGAAGAAAATCTCTGTCCCTGCAGCTTTGTTATAATAACGAGCCTTGTATTGATATTCTCCTACATGGTTAATTACCATAGGTACACCAAATACATCGCTATTCAATTCTGCCTCAGTTGCTACATCGGCCAAATACATTTTCTCAAAATCGATTATATCTGTAACAGAGATCGTGCATTTAACGGTATCTGTTCTTCCTGCATAATCAGTAACTGCAATTGTTGTCGGATAATCTTTCTTTTCCGCAGGTAACTCAATTCTCCAATTATACTCAAAAGAAGGAATACTATCAATATCTATAACCAAATCACTATATCCCGCTGCACCTTCTATATTCAGATATAGAGATTTTAAGGCACGATCATCTGTCATTTGAAGTTTCATCTCATAAGGATCAACAGCTCCATCTCTCAACAACATTGTCACAAAACTGCCATCCTGCGGTGCCAAGGCAAATACAGGATCTGTAAAATCTCCATCCATGGTAATCAGTACATCTTGGGATGTTTCTCTTCCGCCGACATCCACAACTGTCACTTTTACTGTAAACTGTTCTCCAACCTCATCCTTTGAAATGCTAAATTTATAGCTTAAATCATAGGAAGTTTGGGGTTCACCATAGATTTCTATTAAATCAATAGTCTTGTTCAAATACAAATCTGCACATTCCAATTTAATTACAGAAATTCCATCTGCATCTGTAAGGGTTCCTTCAATTGTGAAGTCATGGCCCGCACCACTCTGAATATGGTCAGCTTTTAACTCTGCAACAGGTGATTGTCCGTCGACATCTGCATAACCATTATCATCGCTACATCCTGTTACAAAGACCCCTGTGGCAAAAAGCGCACAGAGCAAAGAAACTTTTAAGAATCTTGTCCTCATAATTATTAGTATTTATGATTAAACATTATATTTTTCGATTTCAAAAATACTTAACCTTATTATCAATTAAGAAAAAACATCATGCAATGACCGAGCACAAATCATTCATTGTATGATTTACATCCCTTTAATTCAATAAATATTACTATTTTTGAATCTACCAAAATGAACAATATGAAATATCTTTTTACTTTTTTCCTTTGTATACAGATTCTTTCCAGCTATGGCCAGCAGTATACAATTAAAAAGCTTGGATTAGAGAAAAAGCTATCCAACAGTTATATCATTGACATTACAGAAGACAAAAACGGATATCTTTGGTTTGCAACTGAAGACGGACTCAATAAGTTAGAAGGTGGATTATTCAGTTCCTATTATAAAAAAGATAATAGTAGATCACTTAATCTGACAGGAAACGAGTTGAACTGCCTGTTAGATGACCCTCAAGACCCAGTGTTATGGATTGGTACCCAGCGTGCTGGATTAAACGCATTCAATTATCAAACCAATCAACAAACTGTTTTCTTACATGATGAAAACAATCCATATAGTATTGCTACAAATGACGTAACAGATCTGGCAGTTGCAGCAGATGGTAATTTATGGGTTGCAACTTATTGGAGAGGAATAGAATATCTAGATAAAAAAACCGGAAAATTTACACACTACAACCAGCAAACAGTTCCAGGTCTTCCAAGTAATACCGTTTGGACTCTGGTAGACGACCACAAGGGGAACTTATACATAGGTCATGCACAACACGGAATGAGTATTCTCTCGATTAAAACCAAGAAAATCAAAAACTTTACTTATAACAAACTGGACGATACAACAATACCAAGCAATAATGTCCAATGCATATTCAAAGACAATACTGGAAATCTATGGATTGGTACAGAAAAAGGATTAGCCCTATATAATCCAGAAACAGAGCACTTCATTAGAATAGGAGAACAAGAATCTCCTCTTACGCACCGAATATACGACATCCAACAATTCAATGAAAATGAATTATGGGTAGCCACTGAATTTGGAGGAATTGCCATTATCAATCTTTCCAAGAGTTTGTTTAATACAGCCGAAAGCATACATTATATCCAGGCTGGAGATAATGAATATTACTTAAATAATTCAACAGTACGCTGTCTGTACCAAGACTCACATCAAAATATCTGGGCTGGAACATGGGGAGGAGGTGTCAATTTTCTTAGTTCCAATACCACTCTGTTTAAATCGTTCAGTTATTCACAAAATTCATCTGAAAGTAACCTAAGTTCTCATATTGCCAGCGCTGTATGCCTTGACAAGCAGAACAATTTATGGGTTGGTACAGATGGAGGAGGAATTAATGTAATAAAAGCAGGGAAAAGAACAGCCACTTACACCAAAAATGCAGGAAAACTTAGTGGCAACTCCATACAGACAGCCTTATGCGATAAACAAGGTAATTTATGGTTTGGTATATTTAATGGAGGAATTATGTTTTATGATACGCACAAACAAACATTTCACCAGATTTTTCCAGAAGAGTATGCTACTCAAGACGTCCGTTCACTTTATGAAGACAAAGAAGGCATTATCTGGGTAGGAACCAGTAATGGCGTATTCCAAATAGAAAGAAATAGTAAAAAGATTCGTCAACATACACATATTCCAGATAATCTTGTACGCACTGTCATTAAAGACAAAAAAGGACAAATATGGGTTGGAAGCTTTGGAAGCGGAATCTTCCTGTATTCTTCAAACTGGAAACCATTAAAAAGCTTTAACACCTATCTTAGCTTCCCGTCTAACACTATCAATCAGATTTTTGAAGATTCAAAAGGTTATATATGGGCTGCTACAGGAGAGGGATTAGTACAATTTGAAAACAAAGCTCCCTGGAAATATAAAGTCTACCAGCGTAATGAAGGATTAGCCAATACCTTTATTTGGGCTATCGAAGAAGACGAAAATCAGAACATCTGGTTCAGCACAAATCAAGGAATCAGCTGTTTTGTCCGAAATGAAGGAAATATCTATAATTACGATTTCAGAGACAATATTCCGATGGCAAGTTTTATTGGAAGAAGTGCCTGTAAAGACAGAAATGGAGTTATGTATTTCGGATCAACCAACGGACTTTGCTATTTTACTCCCAGCTATATTCTGGAAAAACGACAAGCTCCCAAAGCCATTATTGGAAAAATAACGGTTTTTGAACCTCTCATCGCCGAGAATAGCAATGAAACAGAAATTCCTTTAATTAACAAAGAGAGTGTACGGTTAAAACACCTGCAAAACAATTTCAATATTTCATTCAATATACAGGATTACTCGCTGAATGAAAGAGTGGAGTATGCCTATATGTTAAAAGGGCTGGAGAACGCATGGTATACGGTAAAAGAACCCAATAACGTCACATTCCGTAACCTACCACCCGGAAAATACGAGTTCTTAATTAAGACCCGTATCCGCAATCAGGAATGGTCAAACGAAATATCATCCATTGAAATTATTATTGCTCCCCCATTATGGCTTTCCTGGTGGGCAAAATTGCTTTATGTATTCTGTGCTGTAGGACTTCTTTTCATTGGACTATGGGCGTACAAACGTAAACTGAACCTGGAGTATCTGTACGAATCAGAAAAGAAAAGCCACGAACAAGAACAAGAACTCAATGATGAACGTCTGCGTTTCTATACCAATATCACCCACGAACTACGCACGCCATTGACATTGATTTTGGGACCACTGGAAGACTTGGTGAAAAGCAATACACTTTCCAGCAAAGATCACCATCGAATCTCTGTCATCCATCAAAGTGCCGTACGACTATTGAATCTGATAAACCAGATATTAGATTTCCGAAAAACAGAAACACAGAATAAGAAACTTTGTGTCACAAAGGGGAATCTAACCAACGTAATCTATGAAACCGGACTGAAATACAAAGAACTAAATAACAAACCAGAGATTCAGGTCCTGATAGAAGCAGAAGATGAAAATATGGTATTGTTTTTTGACAAAGAGATCATCACTATGATTCTGGACAACCTGATTTCCAATGCAATAAAATACACAGAAAAAGGATATATCCGTATCCGCGCTGAATGGATTACAGAAAATGGTATACGATATGCACAACTTTCTGTAGAAGATACCGGATATGGAATCGGACAAGAAGCACTGACACATATCTTCGAGCGCTATTACCAGGAAAGCGGAGAACATCAGGCTTCTGGAACAGGTATCGGCCTGGCCTTGGTAAAGAATTTAGTAAAATTACATGAAGGAGATATTCAAGTAAAAAGTTTGCCCGACATCGGCACTACATTCTACCTACGCTTGTTGGCTGAAAACACCTATCCTCAAGCATTACACGGAGAAGATATGCATGCCGGAAAGCAAGACGTCAAAGAAAAGTACATTGAAAAGCTGGAAATCAGCGACCCAGACAGAAATGCGCGTCCTATCATTTTAGTGGTAGAAGACAATGCCGATATACGCGACTACATTGCAGACTCATTTACAGATTTATATGAGGTAAAAACAGCAGCCAACGGTAAGGAAGGACTACAAATAGCCACAGAATGTATCCCTGATATTGTAGTCAGCGACATCATGATGCCAGTAATGAATGGAATCATGATGTGTCAGAAACTGAAAGCAGACATGCGTACCAGTCACATTCCGGTTATTCTGCTGACAGCAAAAGACAGTATCACCGACAAAGAAGAAGGCTACCAGGCCGGAGCGGATTCCTATCTGACAAAACCCTTCAGCGCCAGCCTGCTGCAAAGTCGCATCAGCAACCTACTGACACAAAGGAGATTATTATCAGAACGGTTTGCCATCCGTCCTGAAAAACCGGAAAAACAAAGTATGGAGAAAAAAAGAGCTATTATTACAGAATCTATGAACAAACTGGACAAGGCATTCATGGACAAGATTACAAATGCCATCACCGAAAGCCTAGCCACCTCAGAAAACGTAGATATTACCGTACTTTCCAATGTGATGTGCATGAGCAGTTCTACCCTCTATCGCAAGGTAAAAGCACTTACCGGTATGTCCACCAATGAATACATCCGGAAAATTAAAATGCAACTTGCCGAAAAGTATCTGCTGGAAGGAAAATATTCGATTTCAGAAATTGCATTTAAGGTAGGAATCAATAGTAGCGTATATTTCCGTCAATGCTTCAAAGAGGAATTCGGTATGTCTGCTTCCGAGTATTTAAAGCAATTGACAGGACAATCCATTGATGAAAAAACTGATGAAAAATAGGCCGTAAACCATATCAAAAAGCGGCTGCTTTCACGAGGAAAACAGCCGCTTTCAAACATTATATCAGATTTCTATTTTATTCTGCTTCACCAGCCTGTTTCGGCATCTTATGACCCATTGTCAGGTAAGCTACCGGAGCAGCTACGAACAATGAAGACAATGTACCGATTACTACACCCAGAATCATAGCGAATGCGAAGCTGCGGATGCTGTCACCACCAAGGATGAAGATACTCAGCAACACAATCAATGTACTCAAAGAAGTGTTGATGGTACGGGCCAGAGTCGTGTTCAACGAATCATTGAACAGCTGTGTACGGTCGCGTTTCGGATACAAACCGACGAACTCACGTACACGGTCGAAGATTACCACCTTATCGTTGATAGAGTAACCGATTGCAGTCAAGATAGCACCAATGAATGTCTGGTCAATTTCCAAAGAGAACGGCATCCATCCATAGCACAAAGAGTATGCACCGATAATCAATACGGTATCCACCATCAATGCTACTGTAGCACCGATACTGAAGGCGATGTTGTTGAAACGAATCAAGATATACAGACCGATAGCAATCAAAGCCAATACAACTGACCATACAGCTGAAGTCTTAATATCGTCGGCGATGCTAGGACCTACCTTCTGAGAACTGATGATAGAACCTCCGGCACGATTATCACGGTCGATAAAGATTTCCAGTGTAGTACCTTCACCCAACAGATTACCTTCTTTCAATGCATTATAAAGGAACTCTTCAATTTCTGCATCGATTGTAGGAGAATCTTCATTGATACGGTAGTTGGTAGTCACACGGATTGTCTTACCGTCTGTACCCAAAGCAATAGCCTGTACGTTTGCATCACCCACTTTCGGCTGCAGCAAGCTACGTACTGTTTCAGGCTGTACAACCTGTTCGAACTGAACTACGAAGTTACGTCCACCGGTGAAGTCGATACTCTGTGCAAGACCACGTACAAAGAATGAAATGATACATACTACAATGATAACTCCCCAGATAGTGAACGAGCGTTTCGTAATACCCATGAAGTTATAGTGTACATTCTGCATCAGGTTCTTTGAAATACCTGTAGTGAATGTCAGGTTCAACCACTTGTCCTTATTCATGAAGTGTTCGTAAACCAGACGAGTCAAGAACACAGCTGAGAAGAATGAGCAGAGGATACCGATAATCAAGGTAGTGGCAAAACCACGGATCGGACCAGTACCGAAGTTAAACAGGATGATACCTGTAATGATAGAAGTCAAGTTAGAGTCGAAGATAGCAGAGAATGCATTCTTGTAACCTTCAGCCAATGCCTGTTTGGTTCCCTTACCAGCACGGAGCTCTTCTTTCGTACGTTCGTAAATCAATACGTTCGCATCCACAGCCATACCCAGTGACAATACCATACCGGCGATACCAGACATGGTCAATGCAGCCTGGAATGAAGAAAGGATACCCAGTGTGAAGAAGAAGTTGATGAACAACGCACCGTTAGCCACCATACCCGGAATGAATCCGTACATCGCACACATATAAATCATCAGGACAATCAAAGCTACGATGAAAGATACGATACCCTGATTGATAGATTCCTGTCCCAAAGACGGACCTACGATGTCTTCCTGTACGATACGTGCAGGAGCCGGCATCTTACCTGACTTCAATACGTTAGCCAAGTCTTTTGTCTGCTCTGGAGTAAAATTACCTGTAATTTCAGAATGGCCTCCGGCAATCTCACCGTTAGAGCGCGGAGCACTGTATACATATCCGTCCAATACGATAGCAATTTCACGACCTGTATTCTTCTTAGTCAATTGAGCCCAACGGCGAGCACCTTCCGTATTCATAGCCATCGTTACGCAAGGTTTGTTATACTGGTCATATGAATCACGTGCATCTGTAACAACATCTCCTTCTAATGGTGCACGACCATTACGTTGAGTAGATTTAATTGCATACAATTCAAAAATACGTCCGCTCTTATCCAAGTCAGAGGCTCTTACACCCCACATCAGTTTCAAGTCGCGCGGCATTACTTCCTTCACAGCCTTCATGTTCAGGATACGGTTTACGTCAGCAGTATCCTTATAGTCAGCATAACCAACGATACAGCCTACACCGCTCTGGTTCAGCTGCAGTACAGCCAGCAACGGATGTTCTTTCTTCAGTTCCTCAATATTTGTATTAGAAGCAGTAGCAGTTTCACCCTTCAATGCAGCAGCCAGACTATCTTTTGCAGATACAGCAGAAGCCTCAGCTACAGCAGTTGTATCAGCTTCTACCATTGCAGAATCAGCAGGAGCATCTGCATTCAGCAGACCACGTGCACGGTTATCAGCAGAAGCCAATACCGGAACGATGTCTTTTGCTTCAAATGTTTCCCAGAATTCCAGGTTAGCAGAACCCTGTAAAAGTTTTCTCACACGTTCCGGTTCCTTGATACCCGGCAATTCCACCATGATACGGCCCATTTTGCCTTCCAGTGTCTGGATGTTCGGCTGAGCTACACCAAAACGGTCAATACGTGTACGCAAAACATTGAATGAGTTGTCAACAGCAGCACTCACCTCTTCACGTAATACTTTTTCTACTTCAGCGTCTGTACTACGGGTATTTACTTTATCCTTCAACTGCTGAGTTGCAAACAGTTCGGCAAGCTTGCCTTCCGGTGCCAGTTTCTTGTATTCTCTGATAAACAGCGTAATAAAGTCTTCCTGGCTGTTAATTTGCAATTTTGCAGCTTCTGCTACAGCTTTATTGAAAGCTTCATCCGGTTTGTTGTCGGCCAACGCCTTCACTACATCTGGTACAGAAACTTCCAGAATGACGTTCATACCACCTTTCAGGTCCAAACCCAACCCGATTTCCATCTCACGGCATTGTTTCAGCGTATAAATCCCCAACCACACCTTCTGATTCTGCATGGAATCCAGGTAATGTGCCGAACCTTTCGGGTCCTCAGCCGCCTTGTTCATCTGATAACGTGTAACGAATGAGAACGAAAGATAAAAAGCACACGCAAGGGTCAGTAATACCGCAAAAACCTTTACAAATCCTTTGTTTTGCATGTTACTTTAGTTTATTATATTTACTTTTAAAATTTGATACGTTTATTCAAGGTTGCAAATATAGTTTTTTTTTCATTTATATGCGGAAAGGATTGTAAATATTTAAGGCTTAGAGCCTAAAAAAGGGAGTACAGCTTGCAAAAATGAAGCTATACTCCCTCTTTTAGTTATACTCTGTACAGATTTTTCCTGCTATCCGGACATTTTATTTCAATCCGCGAGTCTTCAGCAACGCATCCAGGCTGGGCTCCGCCCCACGGAAGGTTACATACAGTTTCATCGGGTCGTCTGAACCACCTTTTTCCAGAATGTTTTTACGGAAAGAAGTTGCGGTAGCCTGGTCGAACAAGCCATGTTCCTTAAATGCTTCAAAGGCATCTGTATCCAGACGTTCAGCCCAGATATAGCTATAATAACCAGCTGCATAACCACCCATGATGTGGTTGAAGTAAGTAGAACGATAGCGAGGCGCAATCTGCGGAATCAGTCCCAGTTTGTCCATCAACTGCTTTTCAAACTGAAGCACGTCGAATCCTTCCATCGTTGTCAGGCAGTGCATTTCCATATCCAGAATGGCAGCTGCCAACAGTTCTGTGGTCATAAAGCCCTGGTTGAACAATGCCTGATTTTCAATCTTGGCAATCAGAGAATCAGGGATAACCTCACGAGTCTGGTAATGTTTCGCATACATTTTCAGCACTTCAGGTTCTACAGCCCAATGCTCCATAATCTGTGAAGGAAGTTCCACGAAATCCTGAGCTACAGACGTACCAGACACACCTTTGTACTTACACTGAGTCAGCAATCCGTGCAATGCATGTCCGAACTCATGATACATGGTGCGTGCTTCATCGATTGTCAGCAGAGAAGGAAGGTCACCTGCCGGTTTGGTAAAGCTGGCCACATTATAAATCAACGGACGGACACCTTCCTGCTGCTCACGGAAGTTACTCATCCAGGCACCGCTCCGTTTGCTGGCACGAGGCATGTAGTCGCTATAGAACACACCTAACAGTGAACCGTCAGCATCCTTCACAATGTAAGTCTTCACATCCTTATTATATACAGAAATAGAATCACAAGGAGTCAAAGTAATACCATACAGTTTGTTGACTACCGTACACAGTCCATTGTGTACATCTTCCTGACTGAAATAAGGCTTGATGGCATCTTCATTCAAATCATATTTTTCCTGACGAAGCTTTTCAGCGTAATACCACCAGTCCCATGCTTCCAGTTTCTCACCTTTTCCTTCACGGTCCATAATTTTCTGCAACTCAGCAGCTTCTGCTTTGGCATTCTTGATAGAATACTCCCACAGGCCATACAGCAGGTCAAGTGCATTCTTCGGGTTCTTCGCCATGTTGTCAGCCAACTGATACTCTGCGAAATTGTTGAATCCCATCAGCTGTGCCTTTTCCAGACGAAGAGCAAGCACCTTTTTCAGCACTTCCTTGTTGTCATTGGCATTGCCACGGTTACCCAGGCTGGTATATGCCTGATAGATATTCTTTCTCAGTTCACGGTTCTGAGCATACTGGAGCAATGGAGTACGGCTGGATTCTTGCAAGGTAAATACCCATTTACCGTCTTTTCCATGTGCCTTGGCTTCCTGTGCAGCCCCTGCAATGACTGCATCCGGCAGACCGGCCAAATCTTCTTTCTTATCTACCACCAGCAGATAATCGTTGTTGTCGGCCAGCACATGATTACCGAACTCAATGGTCAGTGTAGAAAGCTGCTTGTTGATTTCACGCAGACGTTCCTGTTTCTGGGCATCCAGCCCTGCACCAGAGCGAACAAATTCTTTATAATATTTATCCAGCAAATAATGCTGTTCGGTGGTCAACTGAATTTTTCCAGCCTCTTCCTGAGCATGAACGGCAGCCACTCTCTTATATAAATTCTGATTCAGGAAAATATTGTCGCTGTGTTCAGACAGCATCGGAGCAATCTTTGCTTCCAGCGCCATCATTTCGTCATTGGTATCTGCTTCTGTCAAAGCAAAGAACACACCGCTCACACGAGCCAGAATCTCCCCGCTGTTGTCCAGCGCCACAATCGTATTTTCGAAACTCGGTTCCTCCGGATTTTCCACAATAGCCTTGATTTCTTCATTCTGCTGTTCAATACCTTTCAGGAAAGCCGGCTCATAATGTTCCACCTTGATACGGTCAAAGTCAGGTGTTCCATAAGGGGTTTCAAACTCAGACAGGAACGGATTGCCCGTGTCTGCCGCCTGCTGCCCGCAGGCACATACCATACAACTCATAGCTGCTGCAAAAATTAAATTCTTCATCTTTTATTTATTATCAGGTTATAACTTCTCTACCAGGCACCACAGCGGATAATGATCAGATGCCGAAATGGAATTGTCCACACGACATTTCAATACTCTAAATCCCTTGCTCACAAATAAATGGTCTATGCGGAAATACAGAAAATTCCGGTTATACGAGAATCCCGGCCCCCAACCGGCCTCACGGTAAGCATCCGTCAGTCCTTTCCCAATGGTATGATGTGCATACGAAATTGGAGAATCATTAAAATCGCCGCATACCAGCAGATACTTACCCGACTGTCGAGAAATTACCTGTGCCACAGAATCGGCCTGAGGGGCACGAATAGCTACAGCATCGGCCAGTTTACGCAGAAGATATTTACTATCCGATTTTACCTTCTGTTCATTAGGCGATTTAAGCAAGCCCTCATAAAGTTCCTTGTCATGTGCATCTAGTTTATTTGATTCCAAATGATTACATACCAGTGACAGCGTATCTTCTTTCATCTTCAGCTGAAGCAAGAAGCTGGCATTATTGGCACTTACATACGGAATCCGCTTCACTGAGACAATAGGGAAACGTGACAAACAAACCATTCCGTTCTCATTGGAAGCCCTAAGCAGACACCGATAGGGATACATTGGGAAAACTTTTTTTGTTTTCTGCTCATCCCATAAATATTCTTGCAGACAAACCACATCCGCATCACTCTCCTGAATGTATCGTCGTAAAGGATACCCCTCCTCTTCCGTATCTCCCTGCATGTGCATCACATTATAAGTCAGGAATTTCATTACCTCGCCGTCTGCCTCATCCTCTCCATCTTTAAATGGAGTATATGTCAATACAGCTCCTCCTCCGAGCAACAAAAAAGCAAGAGGAAGACACGCTAACTTCCTGCAATGAAACAGCCACACTACTACAAAACCCAGCATGGCAAGTAAAAAGAAAGGAAAAAACAATCCTGCACAAGCAAAGACCGGATGAGTTACCGGCGACACAAGTGGACTGTAGGCACAACATAAAAATCCTACCCCGACAATCAGGTTTGCCAGAATCAGCACACCTCTAAATGTATGTTTCCAAATACTCATTTCTTACTTGCATCAAATAAGCTTTTCTTCTCATCGTCTGTCAGACTGTTATAGCCCGACTTACGCAATTTGTCCAGAATCCGGTCAATTTCTGCCTCACGTTCCTTTTTCCGGGCATTGTATTCATAATCCGCCTGACGTCCTCCGTAGTGCACCTTCATCTTGGGCTTACGCTTCACCGGACGTCCCAAGCCTGCAAACCAGTCGCACACCAGGTTTATCCATTTCGTGGCATCATGACCGCTCTGCAATCCTGCCGCAAACCACCATCCGGCCAGTGCACCACCCAGATGTGCAATGTGCCCGCCTGCATTCTCAGAAGTCATGAACAGCAAATCAAGCGCCACCATAAACAGAGCCACATATTTCAGGCGTACCGTACCGATAAACAGGAACTGTACCGGATAATTCGGTTCACGTACACTTACCGCCACCACAATGGCCAACACAGAAGCCGAAGCACCCAACAAATAGGAAGAATACACGACATCCTGAAAATAAGGAAACACATTATATGCCAGCATATAAAGCAAGCCACCGCAAATACCTCCCAGAAAATAAAGTCCGCGCAAGTGCTTCGACGAGAAAAAAGCCAGAAACAGACGACCGAACCAGAACAGCCACAGCATATTAAACAAGATGTGCAGCACACCGGCATGCATGAACATGTAAGTAATCAGGGTCCAGGGTCTACAGATAAAAGTCTCCGTCCATGCCGGCAGTTCCAGATAATTCATCCACGGTGAAGCAGGCACATTGAATAAGGTCAGAAAAATCTGTACCAGTGTCACCACCAGAAACACCGCCACGTTCACATACACCAGACGCAGCACAATGTCTCCCTGCTGGAACTTTCTTTTCAAATCAGTAATAAATCCGTCCGCCGCCATTTTTCTTTCTCCAATAAACAATCAGTATCAAGCCGAACAACATACCTCCCAAATGAGCGAAATGGGCTACTCCGTCATTGCTGCCCAGTCCCAGAAGCAACTCCAGCACGGCATATCCAATTACGAAATACTTCGCCTTGATAGGCATCGGTATCGGGAAAACAAACATCTGACTGTTAGGAAACAACATACCAAATGCCAGCAAAATGCCATACACCGCACCCGAAGCACCTACGGTAGTCAACTGGTTCAGAAACGCATCCATAGGAATGATACCCAGTCCCGTGTTGACCGAATCGTAATTCGACCATACGGTCAGATACTCCACATACTGCACCACTTCCTGAATCAGACCGGCGCCAATACCACAAATCAGATAATACGTCAGGAAACGTTTAGGTCCCCATACCTGTTCCAGTACCCGTCCGAACATCCATACCGCAAACATATTGAAGAAGATATGCGAGAAATTGGCATGCATGAACATGTAAGTGATAAGCTGCCCCAGGTTAAAATCCGAAGCCAGGAAAAAGTGAAGCCCCAGCATATTCTCAATATCCACTCCGTATTTTCGGGCCACAAACATTCCGAAGAAACAGAGCACATTGATAATAAGCAGGTTTTTCGTTACTGTTGGAAGATTATTCATATTGTTAAATCATTGATTCAGTTACAAATGTACAACATAAAATCGGGTTTGAAGGAATATGTATCCTTAAATTTCATTGAACGTACGCACCGAGTCACGCAGCACCAGCAAGCTTTCCGGTCCCATATTGAACAGCAGGTCAATCACACTGAGATTAGGCAGAAAGCCCAGCTTCTGGTCAAACACCTGATAATAAGGTTTAGGAAAGAATGCCTTGTCTGCCTCCCGATAATCCCGTTTGGGATGAATCAGCTCCCGGAAATCATCGGCACATTCCACTTCCGGCATGTATTCCTCGGTAGGTATCAGGCGAGGTTCCATGTCAATCTGCCGGCACACCCACTCACACAGTTCCAGGTTAAAGTCGAACAGAAACTCATATTTCTGCTCAAAGAACCGGTGAAACTCATCCGCATAGTAATCAAAGAAAGGACTATGCTTGTAAGCGGCTACAAACGCATTCCAGTGCACATGCCGCCAGTTGCCATGGTCTGAAATACGTACATCCTTCATCACACACTTCAGGTCGTCACTCTTTTCCGTCGGAATGGTCAGTGCCAACGGTCCGTCGGCCGATGCAATCACGCACCGGTTACGGTAAGTCTGCTTCATGTAGTGGTCATAACGCTCCACACGTACCGAAGGATAAGCAAAAAGTTTGGTATAATATTCTACGGGAGCCAGATAGGCCGACCCCAAAATCACTTCATTCTTCATTCTTTCTTAGTTTATGTCATTGCACCCGCTGCCAGAAGTGCCCCTTCCGCGAAGAGTACCAGATGCGCCAGGCCTTCCCTATCAGGTGGTCCTCCGGTACGAAGCCGAACAAGCGGGAGTCACAAATATTCACCGGATCATTGGAAGCCACCCAATAATAATCCTTGCTAAACGTATAAGTCTCCACGGGCTTTCCTTTCACATACAACGTATCACGGAGGATTTCCGCAGGCTGGTGTTCATGTGCCACAATCGTATTGCAGAGTAAGGTCACATTCCAGGGATACACCTTCACCGGAACGCCTTTTGCCGGAATCACATACGGATGCACTTCCGTACGGTTCTTTTCATCCAGCGGCACAAGCGGAATCCGCCCCTCCAGTTTCTGCGAAATCAAGTAATATTCATATTGGCTGAAACTCCGTATATACCCCCCGTCGGAAGTATATCCGGCCAGCGTATTTCCTTTGATACCCAGCACCGACAGCACGGTCAGCATCAAATCTTCCGAGGATACCGGATAAGCATACAGCGATTTAGCGTCCGGACTGAGCACCTCTCCGCCCACACAGTTCAGGTCGGCATCCAGCATCAGCGTATCTCCCGGCGTGCCGATACAGCGGCTGATAAACAGCTCTCTCCACTCTATTCCTTTCTCCACCTGCTGGGGATGAGGGTTATTGAACAAGAGAATATCCCCTTTCTCCGCGCGCGAAGATGCCAGCCGATGATAGCCGAAAAGCGAACAAAAAGGCAAACGCAGCCCGTAGCTCCACTTGTTGACCAGAATCCGTTCTCCCTGATAAAGAGAATTTTCCATCCCGGAAGAAGGAATTACACAAGTCGTCACAAGCAGGGTCCGCACCAGCCATACGGTCAACACCGTCAGGCCGGCCGCTCTCAACCACCACCATCCGGACTTTCCTTTGTTCATAGATTATTTAATGGAATCCACAAACTTAAACAGACGGTTCCAGCGAATCTTTCCGTCAAACCAGCCACGATCCTGGTTCAGCGACAGCCAGATAAAAATAGGTTTACCCACAATGTGGTCTTCCGGCACGAAGCCCCAGAAACGTGAATCGGCCGAATTATGACGGTTATCACCCATCATCCAGTAATAATCCATCTTGAAGGTATATTTCGTCGTTTCCTGTCCGTTGATGTAGATTTTTCCGTCTTTCACCTCCAGGCTGTTGCCTTCGTAGTTCTTGATCGGACGTTCATACATCGGCAGGTTATCCAGTGTCAGGTCTATAGTAGCTCCCTTCTTCGGAATCCATATCGGACCGTAGTTATCTACTGTCCAGCCCGTCAGTTTGTTATCCGGATACAGTCCGCCTGCATCATCATCCGGCACGTTTTCAATGGCAGTCACCAAGTCCTTCCGTGCCAGCAAGGCAACCTTCGCCTTTTCAGTCAACGGCATGTTATACACTGATTCCTCCGTATAATAAGCCATCAGGTCCTCCTGGCTGATGCCCAGTTCATGACATAAATCCTCCGGCAACATGCCCTTGGTATGCACCAGATAACGATACTGCACATTATCCGGCTCTTTATTAGCCTTACCGTCCAGGTAAATAATCCGGTTCTTGATTTCCAGTGTCTGGCCCGGCATACCTACACAACGCTTCACGTAATTTTCTCTCCGGTCCACAGGACGGGTAATCACCTTACCATACAATTGCGGATTTTCGTCAATATACTTGCGTCCTACCGCGTAATAATAATCATACACATCCCGTTGCTGCTCCAGGTTCAGGCTGGCCAGGTCAATAGGCTGCGAAAGTTGCTTGCCGATGGCATAGCTCATGCGATAGATATCTTCTGCCGGATTGCCGGTAGCCACCGTATCCCCTGCCGGGAAGTTGAATACCACAATGTCATTCAGCTGCACCTCTCCCAGTCCGGCTACCCGCTTGTAGTCCCACTTCGGCCATTCCAGATACGACTTACAGTTGAACACCGGCAGCGTATGCTGCGTCAGCGGCATGTGGAGCGGTGTCTGCGGAATACGGGCACCATAACTCATCTTGCTTACAAACAGATAGTCACCTACCAGCAGCGATTTTTCCAGCGACGAAGAAGGAATCACATAGTTCTGAAAGAAGTACAGATTCACAAAATAGACTGCTACCAGCGCAAACACGATGGCATCCACCCAGCCCATCACCGTCAGCACGGTCTTGTTGGTCGACTTCTTCCACCATGTCCAAGGAATCTTTTTGGAAATATATGCGTCAAAGATGAACGGAACCACTACCAGTCCCAGCCAGCTTTTCAACCAAATCAGGAAAATCAGGTAAAGCACCAGCACTATGCCGAACTTTATCCATTGTTTACGCGATGCCTGTATCATACTCAAAACTGAAATAAATCATTCATACCTAAGAAGCCCTGGTGTGCAGCCGTATATTCTGCAGCCAGCACCGCTCCCAATGCAAACCCCTTGCGGTTCTTTGCGTCGTGTGTAATTACGATAGAATCAGCCTCCGATTCATATTTGATGGTATGGATACCCGGCACTTCCCCTTCGCGGATGGCACTCACGGGCAATTCATCCGGTGCACAGTCGGTCGTACCTGTCACCGTACCGTCGGGAGCAGTCAGTGTGCCCATCACCCATTTCTGCTTGCGGTCCAGATTTTCCAGAATCCCTTCAGCCAGCGTAATGGCCGTACCACTCGGGGCATCCAGCTTGTGCACGTGGTGTGTTTCTACCATCGACACATCGTAGTTCGGGAACTGGTTCATAATCTTTGCCAGGTACTTGTTCACCGCCGCAAAGATAGCCACACCCAAGCTGAAGTTAGACGACCAGAACAACGTCTTACCTTCCTCCTGGCACAGACGGCGCATCTCTTCGCCATGCTCTCCCATCCATCCGGTGCTGCCCGATACCACTTTCACCCCATTCTTGAACGCCTCCAGACAGTTGCCGTAAGCCACTGAAGGAGCCGTAAATTCAATGGCCACATCGGCCGAGCGGAAAGCCTCCGAAGCAAAATCTTCCCGATTATTTATATCAATGATACTCACAATTTCATGACCTCTGGAAAGGGCAATTTTTTCAATTTCCTTTCCCATCTTTCCATATCCAATTAATGCAATTTTCATAATTCTGATGATAATTTTATTCGCAAAGATAGTGTTTTTCAGTATTAATCATTACATTTACCCAACATTTACAGCTCGTTAACATGGAACATCTACTCCAGTTTGTATGGAAGCACAAGCTTTTTCCGCTCACTCCGCTGCATACCACGCAAGGACAAACCGTGGAAGTCATTGACCCCGGGCTCCCCAATCCCGATGCAGGACCCGACTTTTTCAATGCGAAAATCAAGATAGACGGTATTCTGTGGGTGGGAAATGTAGAAATCCACGTGCACGCTTCCGACTGGAAACGCCACCACCATCATCAGGACCGCGCCTACGACTCCGTAATTCTGCATGTGGCTTCCGACATCGATACCGAAACCTTCCGCACCGACGGCACACCCATCCCGCAAATGGAGCTGCACTATCCGCCCTATCTGTTAGACAACTACCGCGAGCTGATTGAAACCAGCCATTACCCAGCCTGCTACCGCCTCATCCCTCGTCTGCCCAAGCTCCTGCTCCACAGCTGGCTCTCCAGCCTGCAGACCGAACGTTTCGAACAGAAGACACAGCGCATCCAAGCCCAGCTTACCCAGAGCAAAGGCGACTGGGAACAAGCCTTTTTTCTCACATTAGCCCGCAACTTCGGTTTCGGCACCAACAGCGATGCCTTCGAACAATGGGCACAGACCATTCCCTTGCAAGCCGTCAACAAGCACCGCGATAATCTTTTTCAGATAGAAGCCATTTTCTTCGGGCAGGCCGGCCTGTTGCAGGAACTCCCGTCCGACGACTATTCCTCCCAGCTTACCAAGGAATACGCCTACCTGGCCCACAAATTCGAGCTACAGCCCTCCGAACACCTTCGGTGGAAAATGCTCCGCATGCGTCCGGGCAACTTTCCGCACGTACGCATCGCCCAGCTGGCCAACCTCTACCACCGTTCCCAGGGCATGCTCTCCCAGCTGCTGCTGGCCTCTACGGTGAAAGAACTGCGCGACCTGCTGCGTGGAGGTACCTCCCTTTACTGGCTTACCCACTACGTTTTCGGCGAACCCTCGCCTGCCCGTCCGAAAACCCTCAGCGACGCCTCCATCGACCTGCTGATTATCAATACCGTGGTTCCCTTCCTCTATGCTTACGGCAAGCACAAAGGCGAGGAACGGCTCACCGAACGTGCCGGCAACCTGCTGGAGCAACTCAAACCGGAAAACAACTACATCATCCGGCTGTGGAAAGAATGCGGTCTGCAAGCCGCCCATGCCGGCGACAGTCAGGCACTCATCCAACTCAAAAAGAATTACTGCGACACCAAGAAATGTCTGTTCTGCCGCATCGGATACGAATATTTCAAGAAAAAAGAAGGTTAAAAACCCTTCTCACCCCTTACACACGAGTCTTTCATTAAATCAGTACTTCCTTGGCAGTACTCTAATACTTTCCTTGGAGTACTACAGTACTTTCGTGGAAGTACTCAAGTACTGACAAGAAAGTACTGAAATCTATTAAATCTGTATTTCTCAATATGTTACAGAAATTTATAGAAAATCCATCCCTTTCAAAGAAAAATCATTTCCGTCTTGACAAAGGAATATAGACCGAACACTCCCAGCCTGAAAGTCGGTTACGCAAGAAAGGAGACATATTGAACTTCCTTGTCATCCCCCATTTGTATTGCACAGCTACTTCCATGAATCTGAAGTCATACGCCAACCTTGCAAATATCGGCAAGTCGAAGAAACTTTTGTCATAAAAATAAAAAGTAGGCTCCACTCCTACCGACAGATTCAATCCTCGAAACAGGTACCGTCCCACACTTCCAGCAAAAGATGCCGACCACAGATTACGGATTCCTTCTCCGCCCACATACGTCGTATGCACGTCAGAAGAAAGATAACGGAATCCATAGCTGTAACGGCCATATCTTGCCGATAACGACAAGTCGAAGAACCAGCCGGTATCCGGACGATTCAGCCGCCAGCGGTATCCGGCACCCAAAGTAAAATCAGCCCCCAAACGGGAGTTCGCCAAATCGAAAGGCGGTAATCCTTTCTCCGGTGAAGCCATTTGGTAGTTTACGGTATTTTTCCCTCCATAAAGCATCAGGCCTGAAGAACGGAGCATCTGTGCACGAACTGTCATCCATAAAAAGAAAAGGAATAAGAAAAAAGATAATCGTTTCATACTGATTTCCAATTAGCGTTATTATTTTTAATCTGGTTTCTGTTTTATTTACTTAACGATTCATCATTCAGCGAAATAAACGGGTGATTCTTTTTTATCGAATCCCATTATATTCAACATTAAACACTGCATGGTCAAAATCTAACTGTGTTTCAGACTCTGACAGTTCCATCCACTCCGTTTGCCGCAAGCAGCAACCACCTACCAGTCCGAAACCGTTCTCCACATTGGTGTAAGTAGCCCGCATAGGAGCCAGCTCCACATTACCCAGTTCATTATTCTTCTGCTCATTAAGTGATTTCAAATAACGGTAGAACTCTTCAGACAGACTATATAAATAAACCTTATATTGCTTTCTGTTTATAAAAGTTTCATCTTGAATAGAGGTCTTGTAATCAGGTATGTAAGTCATATTCAGGCGAAGTGTGTAATTCTTTCCCTGAATTTTCTCATCGCTCCAAAAATACAGATTCTGATAGTACGCATAGTTTCCCATAAAAATGTCATCCAAACCAGAAGAAGCATCCAATATTGGCTCATCACTCCAGTCCATATAAGCAGAAGACGGTTTGCCATAATGCACCTCCGAAGTCCCCTCTTTCCAATACTTCACCCTTTCTTTGACCGTTACCGCATAGTAATTTTCAATCTTTGCATAATCGGTAAAATTTATCTGAAGCTGGAGCACACTCAACTCAGAGGGTTTTCGTTCTATTTTAACAGCGTTTAAGGGGAAAGGAGCAGGAATAATGGTAAAGGCAGATACTGCTTTCACCCCTTCTACCGAAGCTGTAAGCCGGACACGGTCACTCGTCTCATAGGGCTGCACCACATAATAACTTTTGGCGGGAACTCCCGGCAATGAATCCTCTGCCCACAACAAAGGAACAGCAATGTCATTCACTTCCAACCTGATGTCCCTGCCCTTTAATCCATACATTCTCATGCCTTTGTCATAAACCGGAAGACTGTGCGAAAGACGTACCACCGTAGTATCACCACTTCCAGGATAACTATATACCGTTAATTTAGGAACCTCTGAAATCTTATCCAAGTCAAAATGATACACACAAGATGACAACAGGCTGAAGGCTGCAAGTATTATTATGAGATTCTGTTTGTTTAAATGCATAAATACAATGTTTAGAAATTTGTTATAATCAATGACATTCCAATGCATGCCGATTCAGAAATTTAAGGTGTAGCTAAAAGAAGGAATTATCGGGAACAGTCCGATAGCCTTTCCTCTGAAACTTCCATCCACCTGCCGTTCTATCTTTGTATAAAAAGGATTCATACGGCAATAAGCATTATAGATACTCACATTCCAAATTCGCTCGAATCCCCGCTTGGTAGTCCGCCGGAAATTGATACCCACATCCAGCCGGTGGTAGGCAGGCAAAGTAATATTGTTAGGTTTTCCATACATCGGCTCTAAGTCCGACAACTGCGAGGTTCCAGGTAGGCAAGGATTTTCCACATACTGTGTAGGAACCGTCGCATGGTCACCACTACGATAAGTCCACGCTGCATATACATCCATTCGATGGCTGAATTTACGACGATAGACAAAATTCAGTTTATGACGATTATCAAACTTGCTGGGATACCAACCGGAATAGAAATCATCAAATTTTTGCTTGCTCCATGATAAAGTATAACCAGCCTGAAAGAGGTTCTGCTCATCATGATACACCAACGATGTTTCCAACCCATACGATTTGCCGTCTCCCACCCGTACCACCTGTTCCCAGTTTCCGGCAGGCAATGTAAGACTGCCTCCCGCCTCGTACTCCAACATTCGGCTGGTAGTACGGAAATAGCTTTCCACCTCCAGGCGCAATCTCCACGGAAGTTCCATGTACACACCACCTGCCACCTGTCGCGAATGCATAGGACGTATACGGGAGGTAGAAGGAACCCAACAATCGGTCGGCAAGTTTAAATAAGAATTGGATAACTGGTGCGCAAACTGACTCATCTCGGTATAGGAAACTTTTAAAGTGGTACGACTGAACAGACGGTAACTTGCCGATATTCTCGGCTCCAGCGAATGATATACTGCTCCCGAAACTTGATACATGGTATAACGTCCCCCCAAGTTTATCCGCAGCTTTCGGGTCAGCCTCATATCGTCTTCCGCATAAAAAGAGAATTCATTCCCCTTGTAATGGCTCTCTACTGATGACAATAACGTATCCGTCATTTCCTCCGTACCTCTTATATCCTGTGATAGCGTATGCTGCGGACAATAGATATGATACAAGTAATCGCTTCCGAAGCGAACATGATGACTCGCCGTAGGAAGGTAATGAAAATCCATGCGAAAACCTACGTCATCAATAGTAGAATAACTGTCCCTCTGCATCCGGTCTACAGAATATTCTTTATCATCTTCCCCTTTATAAAAACTATCATCTGACCTGAAGTCATATTTAGACAGATTACGGGCATATACCAAAGAAAAGTTACCGGTCAGTTTATGATTGAACTGATTATTCCATGACAACACGGCAGAAAGATTTCCCCATCTGATATGATATTCATCCGTGGTCTGTTCTTTCTCTTGATGGAGCAGATTTCCTGACGGGAAAAGCTGTTTATCCTTCATTTTAAACAAATCTCTTCCAGAATACACACTAAAAGAAAGCCTGCTCTCATTGGAAAACCGATGTGTAATTTTCGCATTTATATCATGAAAAGCATAACGGGCATTGATATCTTCTTCGGGAAAGAAACGATTGGCAATCCGCAAAGCAGGAGCAGAAAGCACGTCCAACCAACTCCGACGCATACCGAACACAAAAGAAGTTTTTTCCTTTATGACAGGCCCTTCGAAACGTAGCCTTCCGTCCAGCAGCCCCACCGAGACCATACCATGAAACTCCTTTAAGTCCCCCTCCTTCATACGGACATCTGTCACAGACGAAAGCCTCCCTCCGTAACGTGCCGGGAAACCACTCTTGTAAAAATCCACGTTCTTCACTATATCCGTATTAAATGCAGAAAACAATCCTCCAAAATGATTCACCTGATAGAGAGGCATGCCGTCCAATAAGAATAAGTTTTCATCATTCTTCCCCCCGTGTACATAAAGCCCGGAGAGCAGTTCCGTGCCAGCAGATACTCCGGGAAGCTGCTGAATTGCCTTGACTAAATCCGGTGAACTGAACAGTGAGAATTCCGTATTCAACTGTTCTGAAGTCAACGAAATCTTTCCAGTCTGAGTTGTAAAAAGAGAAGTATTCAAATCGGCTGTTACCACTACCCCTTCCAATGCAGTGGAACTTTCCTTCAAATAAATAGTACCAGAATAATCTGAACGCAAGTCCAATTCTTTCACCACCTCTTCATAACCTACATAAGAGAAACGCAAAGTATGCTTTCCTTCCGGTAATGTCAAACTAAAAAAACCATGTTCATCCGTTAAGGTACCGATATGCATATTCTGATCATACACCGTGACATTAAGGAGTGATTCCCCATTATCCTGACACACGTGTCCTGAGAAAGTATACTGGCTCGATTTAAACAACAAAACATAGCTGCCTTTTATCTCCCATTTGATTCCGGTTCCGGAAAAGACTGTTTGCAGATTCTCCTTCAATGACTTACTAGAAGAAAAAATGCCAGATAACCGTATCATTTCCAAAGAAGAATCATAGACGAAATTCACATGATACAAGTCTTGCATTCGTACGATTGCTTTCTTCAATTCTGAAGTTTCAGAACGAGGATGTCCCCCTAAACACAAACAGACAGCCGCCACAGTCCACAAGGTACTCATCATACTTGCTTTTTAATATGCACTTTTAATACTTTTTCTATTATCTCGATGATTTCGTCCAGACTGTGTGCATCGAAGTTGGCTGTCAACCGTTTGTCTGTCCGGTCAGCTACCAGCTTTACCCCATAATAATGGGAAAGCTCTGTAAGTACTTTCGGAAGAGGAGTATTCTCAAATACAAAACTTCCTTTCTTTACAGAATCCGGACGATGGACGATTTGCGGAACATGCTGACCTTTTACCACTTGTGCCTCCATTCCAGCCAGAAGTTCTACACCTTCCGACTGACCTAGTACAGAAAACCGTACTTTTCCCGATTCCACCTGAACCCATGCGGTATCCGCACGGCTTTCATCCATCACGAAACAAGTACCCAACACTTGAACTTCAGCCAACTTTCCTATTACTTTAAACGGACGAGTACAATCTCTTTTTATCATAAAACCAACTTTCCCCGTCAATTTCACTTCACGACATACATCTGCATAATCCTTTGTACGGAAACAAATAGAAGAATAGGGATATACCGTAACGACCGAACTGTCCGGCAACTGGTACTTTACTGCATGTTCGTATGCTGCCAATTCTGTCCACTGCTTCTCAGGAGATATACCCTTCCAGACAATAAACGCCAGCAATATAGCCGCAGCCAGCCCAGATAAAAACAGGAAATACCGGTTCTTTCCGCCTGCCCTTCCAACCACTCCATGCTTTTCCTTGAAAACTTTCAAAGCCTGCCGTGTGTCCAATTTATTCTTTTGATAGTGCCTCAACACAAAACGAAGGCATTTTTCTTCTAATTCATTCATGTTTCTGGTGATATTATACATTCAACCCTGTGACAATAGAAACCCCAAAAATCACTACGTGAAAACACTGAATTTTAGTTAAAGAGAAACATATACACTTTATATGCCCCCTCACGTATCAAACGAAATGCCTTCTGAATATGACTGTCGACTGTATGAACCGAAATATGAAACTTTTCAGCAATCTCCTGATACTTCAGGCCATCCCGTTTATGCAAAAGAAAGACCTCACGGCAACGCTCAGGCAAGGCATCTATGGCAGTCCACATTCGCGCCTCCATCACACTCCGTTCCTCCACCTCCTCATCCAACAAGGTTTCTTCTAATTCAGTAAATGAGACTCCCGATTTGAACAGATTTTCCTGACTCAAATAATCCAAGCTACGGTTCTTAACCATCACATACAAATAGGCTTTCATATTACTTACCTCACAAGACTTTTCATTATTCATTTTCTCCCACAAAGACGAAAAGCAATCCTGCACAATATCTTTGGCCATCTCTACGTCCTGTACATAATGTGTTGCATACAAACACAAAGGTCTATAATAAAACTTGAATAACTCATCTATATTTAATCTGTCTCTTCCCATGTGCAAATCGATTTCTATTTCAAATAGAGACAGATGAAAATACCAAAATCACCATCCTACTTCTGTAAAAAAAGTTAAGTCTTTTCAGTTCTTCATACCTCTCATCGCAATGCCTCTTCCACTGCCCGCAGATACCCGTCCAGGCGATTGCTCTTCAAGATAGCCTTCCGCTGTTTTTTGTCCAGCTCCGGCAACAGGTACTCCCAGCAGGTCTTCAGCTTGGCCAGCAGCTGGGCCTCTCCGCCCTCTATCACCCGATGATAATACTGATACATCTGCCGGTGCATCTGCGCTACCCGTGCCTTCAATTCGTTCTCGGACAATTCTCCCTCACGGAAAGCCAGTGCCAGCGCCGGATTCGCCAGCAGCCCGCGGCCCAGCATCACCCCTTTCAGCCGGGGAAACGCTTCCAGCACCTCCCGAATGTCGGCCACCGTCAGCAAATCACCGTTGTACACCAGCGGCCGCTCACACGCCTCATAGAACGCACGGAACGCCTCCCGGTCCACTGTCCCCTTGTACTGCTGCTTCCCGATGCGCGGATGAAGCGTCACCTGCGTCACCCACGAACGGTTGAGTAACGGCACGAGCACCTTCCACTCCTCCGCATCCTGACCGCCTAACCTCATCTTCACCGAGAAGCGAATCTCCGGAAACACCTTCATCGTCTCCAACAGCGCCTCCACCTTCTCCGGAGAAGACAAGATACCCGCTCCCTTCCCACGGCGGACAATCAGCGGGAACGGGCAACCCATGTTCACATCCAGCTCCCGATAGCCCAGTTCTGCCAGAAAATCTGTCAGCTGCCGTAATTCCTCCGGCTCCGATGCAATCACTTGGGGAATCAACCGGGGCACCATATTCTCAACGGGCGACACATCACGCTTGTCCTTGTTGCGGATAACTCCCTTCTCCAGCCGCACAAAAGGCGTGTAATAAGCCTCCACACCTCCAAAACACTGCGCATGGGCATTGCGCCACGCCGCTTCCGTAAAGCCCTGCAAAGGGGCCGCATAAATTACCGGTACATTCTCTTTCATATTCCGCAAATATAGGAATAATTCCTTATCTTTGTAGAAATACATAAATCTCATCCGCATGGAGAATTACATCTTTGAACTGAAAATGAAGGTCCGCGACTATGAATGCGACCTGCAAGGAATTGTCAACAACGCGAATTACCAGCACTACATCGAGCATACCCGCCATGAGTTTCTGACCTCCGTCGGCGTCAGTTTCGCCCAGCTCCACCAGCAAGGCATCGACCCCGTGGTAGCCCGCCTGAACATGGCCTTCAAGACCCCGCTAACCAGCGGCGACGAGTTCATTTCCCGGCTGGCTCTCCGCAAGGAAGGTATCAAATACGTCTTTGTGCAGGACATCTACCGTCTGCCCGACCTGAAACCCGTCATCAAATCGACCGTAGAGACCGTGTGTGTCATTAACGGACGACTGGGTGACAGTCCCCTTTTCAATGAAATCTTTGCGCCTTACCTGAAATGAACGAAAAAGAACTTCTCTGCCGTCTGGCCCTGCCCCTTCTACCCGGCATCGGTCTGGTAAGCGCCCGCCACCTGATTCAGGCTGCCGGAAGTGCCACCATGCTTTTCGAGCATACCCGCGAGCTACCGGCCCTTATTCCTGGCCTGTCGCCCAAGATAGCCACCGCCTTCCAGCACACCGAAGTGTTCCGCGTGTGCGAAGCTGAACTGTCGTTTGCACAGAAACACCAGATTCAATACCTGACCGAAGACGACGAAGCTTACCCTTCCCGCCTTCGCGAATGCCCCGACGCCCCGCTCGTGCTGTTCTACAAAGGCTCGGCCAACTTGAACAGTCGGCACATCCTGAGCATCGTGGGTACCCGAAACGCCACCGACTACGGCAAATCGCTCTGCCAGCGGTTCATGCAGGAGCTCAGCACTCTGCTGCCCGACACGCTGATTGTGAGCGGACTGGCCTACGGCATTGATATTCACGCCCACCGGGAAGCCCTCTCCCGCGGCTTCGACACCGTCGGCGTACTGGCTCACGGGCTAGACCGCATCTATCCTGCCGTACACCGCCGCACGGCTACCGAAATGCTGACACAGGGTGGACTTCTTACCGAGTTCATGAGCGGCACCAATCCCGACCGACAAAACTTCGTGAAGCGCAACCGCATCGTGGCCGGGCTCAGCGACGCCACCCTCGTGGTGGAATCTGGTCCCAAGGGAGGTTCTTTGATTACAGCGGAAATTGCCGAAAGCTACCAGCGCGACTGTTTCGCCTTTCCGGGCCGTGTGGGCGATACCTACTCCACGGGCTGCAACGTACTGATACAAAAAAACCGCGCCGCCTTGATACAGAGCGCAGAAGACGTGGTAAAAGCCATGAACTGGGACCATACCCCCGTTGTTCCCCAAGTCGTCCAGCGACAGCTTTTCCCGGAACTGACACCCGAAGAAGAACAGGTGGTCACTCATTTAAAGAAACACCCCGATGGCATTCAGGTCAACACACTCGTGGTGGAGACCAACATCGCTATCAACCGCATGACCAGCCTGCTGTTCAATCTGGAAATGAAAGGCGTGGTCCGTGCTTTGGCAGGAGGAGTTTATAAGCTGGCCTGACGCTACAAGGCCGCAATCTCCTCCCGAATCTTTGCATAAGGCGCATCCTTCAGCAATACCTTCTTCGATCCGTCTAGCAGATACAGTGAAGGCATCGCTTTCAGGTCGTACAAAGCCCCCTGCTTCACCGTCTCATGGTCACTGCCTACCGTCCATCCCTGAGGCAAATCACTCAGTGTACGCTTCCATACCTCCTGATTTCCTTCGGTGTACACCGCCAATATCGTCAGCTTCCCGGCTTTCACCGCTTCTGCCAGCAGCCCGTCGGCCACCATCTCCTGCATCGTCTCGTGACAGCTCGGGCACTCCGGATCATAAAACACCAGCAGCAGACGGTTGTTCTTTGCCCGCGTCTGCGCCAGCGACCACTTGCTTCCGCCCGGCAGGAAATACACAAAATCCGTTGCCACATTTCCCGGACAGTTCCGGCTAATCAGGTCAAGGCTGAATTTCAGCGAACTCTTCCGCGCCTCGTCTACATATTTGCTTTTCAGCATCCGCTCCAAGAACAAGGCATACAAGGCCTCATTATGGTAAGGCGAATTCGGGTTATACAGGTAGTCCTCCATCATTTGCAAGAACACCTTCCGCGCATGCTCCTGCACTTCCAGCCCTTTGCAGAAGCTGTCCAAACTGCCTTTTACCTGCTCCCCAGAGAGCGTCCCGTCAGCCAGTATGGCCACGTAATCCGCAGCACCCTGTTCCGCCACGTTCCGGTCATTCACCAATGCCGTATCTGCGAAATTAAAGTTATCCCAGTAGTGCGCCATGAGATACGCTTTCCGTTCGTCCGGCTGGGTGAGCATGGTGGGGATTTCAGGGAAAGGGAACTTGGCTTCCGAGACGGTTTGAGGGTTTTCTACCGTTACGGAAGTTTCCTTTTGTTTTCGCTGGGAAGAATTTCCACAGGCAGAAAACAGCAAAATCATTCCTATCCCTAAAAAGTATCCATTCATTCTTGAGACAGATTTATTGTTTTTTTAATGTAATGAGCGGCACCGACTCACCAATTTCATGACTTACCAAATAACTGAACGTAGTAGTTAACTGATAAACCACGGAAGTATTTGGAACCGTATAGTAAACAATCAAGTCCTCATCCATTGTAAAATCATATTCCGGTCGTAGAGTCAATTTATAGGTCGCTATATTCCCCTCCACAGATTGTATATCCAAATCGCCTACACGCGTGCCATTTTTACGCTGCAACGTAATAAATGAATTGTTACTTAACGGTTCTTCACCGTCTAAAGTCAACGTGCCGGTGATGGGAAGATTCGTAAATGAAGCAGAAGCAGGAGTAAACAATGCTTGCGAATTATCCGCTGTACGGATAGTGACGGTTTCCGCACTTGCAATTCGGCTCGTCAAGAACTTTATCGTTCCTCGTTGCTCCAAAGAAGTGCCTTTCGGTATGGTAAGATAATATCCTCCCACAGTTTCTTCAAGCCATTCCGCATGTTCACCATTAGGGTCACGCTTCAAATTATTCGTTTGAATAAACAGTTTCAAATCCGTATACTGCACCGCAGCCTCCGGAATCGTCAAATACATATTGGCCGGCTGGTTCAAGCCATATTTTACCGCATCCACTTCCGGAGTATCATCTACAATATTAAAATCGAATGTGAAATTCTTCGGAGTTGCCCGCAGCTCAACAGCGGCCGATTTAAACCAATCATCAGAATTAAAATTATAACCAAATTCATTTTCATTATCAATTGAAAAGCGTACCAAATCATCCACATCAGGAGTATTTGTCAGGAAATTCAAAGTCAAACTAGAAACCTTTCCTGGCTTAATCCAATAATAGTTCACAATACCATTCGTCGTAGGAGTCCCATTGTTGATATATTTATTCTTCTCACTGTCCACAGGAACCAATGAAGTGGTCGCAATACGCATCACAGTGTTCGTTGTAGGAGTCCCTCCTGTAAAATTCAACTTAATAGTGACTGGCTGATTGACTGTGGGAGCCAATTCTTTCAATAAAAAGCCCGGATTATTCTCATCCGCTCCATCCATCGTAATATACATATCTTTCGAGCCCGACTGGAATAAAACGACCTTTTCCTCGTCTTTAAAGTTTTCTGCTTCCAGAAATACATGTGCATGATTCTGCTTCTCCGTCAAATACGGGCAAGAGGAACCAACATATTCTACTGTACCCTCCGGATCATTTCCTTCACTTACATTCAATGTAAAAAAGACTTCCTGAATACCTGGTCTGGTGGCTGTATAAACAAATTTATATCCCCAGTTAGCAGTACGGTTTGGTTCTTTCGGTTCTCCATCCTCTGTTTCAATATGATACTCGCAATCCTCTATTATAACAGGTAACTGTACCTCCAAATCATCATTGGCATTCATGGTGTTTGTAGCAATCTTGCAAGTAATCGGGAACAATTCGCTTGGATAATTATCCGGGATGACAAATGTCATGGACAACCTTTCATCTTTCTTCATCGGGACTCCGGTAGACACCCATACAGGCTTGAACTCAAAGGGCTTCATCAGATAAACTTTTATCTGACGGGTAAACACGCCGGCCCGCAACAACAAGGTACCAATCACCGGGTCTTCCTTTGGTTGCGCCAAATTCATTGTAATGGTATATGTATTATTGCCCGTAGAACTCAATTGAGGGGTTACACTGGAAAGTGTTCCATCATTATCAAGCCACGAAACAGAAACGTCCTCACTATTCCCATCGTAAGTAAAATCAATTGTCTGTTCACCTCCCTCGTTGAATATCTGTGTCGTCCCATTCAGAATGTTCAACGTATGCGTTCCGTCGCTGAGTTCTGGAATCTCCGGATCGACAGAGACCCAGGCATTATTGGCTGCAATGCCTTCCTTCGCCTCATCAAAAGTGGTGTAACCCATTGACTCAGGAGGAGCAGAATTAATTCGAATCACATATTTAAAATTACGGTAAATAGGAAGCAAATTCTTGTTGCCATCCACAAACATGATTTTATAATACTTGGCCGATTCCTTCGTTTCTCCAATCAGCATGACGGCATAAACGGGAGCATCGAGCGTATTCGGATTTTCAAATATATAATGAGGGTCTCCTTGCGCCTCATCTCCCTGCACTGTCACATCCGTAGCGTCGGTCGACAACACCTGATAGTCTGCAGCAGGTTCCGTTACATAAGGAGCATCCAGTGAATAATTAAATTTATCTTCATCCTTTTCCGCATGCGGATTAAAAGGAGCAATGGTTCCCCATGCCCGACGGTTACAAACCGCATACCCAAAAACATGCAATCCGACTCCTGACCCTACTTCCCAGCACACCTGGGCCTGGTTACGGTAAAGCACTATCGACGGAAAATTGTTTGATTCTAAGTCTGTTACAGCCACACGTCCCCAATAGGCCATAAGCCCTGAAGCGGAAACAATAGAAGGAATCAAGGTTGTCTCACTCATCCCAGGCACGGCATTTATATCATCCAAATAGACATTCGACAAAAAATGAATTCTACGCGTACTACTCGGCACCGTTACGTCGAACGTATATGCATAATTCCCATTCTCACCGCCGTCCAACCGAATGTTGGAAGCATCACGACGTCCTATATAAGAACCATACCCGTCAAAACAAAACAGATAAAGTGTTTTTATCCCTAAGCCATCGGGGTCAATATCACGTGTAGTCACCACTTTCGCATCCGGTACACTGACACTCAACTGAAGTGCCACATCTCCCTCGGCTACCGTTTCCTGTCCGTTCTCCACGGCAACTTCGTCTGTGCAAGCAGACAAGCCCACCAGCAAGAGCAAACACATCCAAAAAACATATATCTGTTTCATATATCTAACTACTTTTCTGTTTTTATTTATCTGATATTGTGTGCACGCAACTCTTTCAAGTCTTCTGGAGTCACATCCCGTATACAACGTACCTTCCCATCACTTTTTGAATCTGTACCAGTAGGAATCTGCTTGTCTTCAGGCTCTGGATTAGCTGTTTCTAAATATGTATTCGTGTCTGCAGCCCAATAATACTTATCTGTCAACACCATATCCATCACTTTGTCCTGCGTCGATTGGTAACCTGCAATAATCTGCAACTCTGCGTAAGTAGGTAACCGCCAGTCATCAAAACACCGATGTCCCTTACCGTCATAATTTTTCCCTTCCAACCGATCTGCCTTCTCAACTGTATAAATGCTGTGCTCCACATAATATTTGCAGTTATCTTGTGCCTTAACCCAATTTACATCTCCAATATTTCCCAAATTGGAAGCCAACATAAATGCAGGAGAGACTAGTCGGTTATTTTCCTCTCCCAAAGCAGTCACACTCCCTACTCCTGTACCTGTCATTTTAGGACGAGCCACTGTATATTTTTCACTCGTACTGGATATTTGCACCAAATACATCCGGTTGTTGTCTGCCGGAGTGTTTGCCCTCACATGGTCTGAATAGCTCTTATCAATACGATAAATTACACCCTCCCAATAAAATTTAGATTTCATAAAAGGATTATTACCTATATGCCCATCCAGCCCAACTTGTATGTCTTCAGAATATTTACCCTCCAAGTCATCGGGCCATCCACCATTCACCGTCACAATATTATCATTTTTGTCCTTATATTGCTCTACATACGAATACAAACCTGGCACACCCGAGATATATTCCAGAGGATATTGTATCACATTGATTGTTTTCTCCATGCCATCCCCGTTCGTAACGGTCAACGTAAAATAACGTGCTGTCACAATCTTAGGTACCTCACTGTGAATCTTTAACTCCCCAGACAAGGCAGATTCATCATAATCCACAGAATACCAATCGAAAGATGTTTCTTTCAATGAAATCTCATTTCCAGATTTATCCACATAATAAGCTGCATCCAACGTGACTTTTATGGCTGAAGAAGAGAAAAAAGTGACTACCGTGTCAGCCACATTATGCATCTCAATCTCATCTTCGCTGACAATCAAATATTTATAGGCATCTCCTCCCACCTCTATTTCTTTATTTTGCCAAGAAGCAATCGAAATTTCAGGCTTAAGTTCTACAGGCTGGTCTATCTCTTTATTTCCCACACGGTCTACTGTCACATTGATAGTATATACCGTATTACGTTTCAAGCATAAGTCGGCGGCCGTATTGGAGATACGTACCGGAATCTTATAATAATTCTGGTATAAATCTTCCTGACTGCCATCTGTATACGGAATATTCATCAATATATAGGTTTCCTGATCGGCTACATTATCCCCCCATTCATTAGGATAACTATATGCATAAAGCACATCCTTTCGTGCTACCCCACTTCCTTCTGTATAATTGGATGTGGACATACCTGCACCGTCTGCATCGCCATATAAATCAAGAATGGGGATGGGATCCGCCTCTGCCAGCACACGGACATCCTGTGCGTAACGTACAAGTTTCTTCCGTACATCTACAATCGTCCTATCTGCAACCAGAAAATCGTCTGTATAGCTTACATTCACTACAATCTTAGCAGCAGCCCGTGCCAAATCAATGACAATTGTTTCGTCTGTACCTTCACCGGGGGTCCATCCTTCTTTTTTGCCATCCATCATGAATTTCTTTCCCGTATAAATATCCTCATTCCCAAATCGATCATTCTCTACCTTAAAAATATCCGGATCCGTATCACTCAGAGCCACCAATGCCGTCCAAGTTTTTATCCGACTTAAATCCGTCTCTGTGTCCGGAGTAGAAGCATCATCGTACTGATGAAAATTGGCCACTACATAAACGTCATAACTCGCTTCCGGGAACTTGGATTTCCAGTTTCCCGTTTCCAAAAGCACTTTACCATCTTCCCCCACCTCTTTATGATAATAACGGGCCACCTCTTCTTTATTGTCTGCGGCAAAGAAAAACACATCCACATTCTCTACCACATCTTCTCTCAAATCTTCGTCTGATGCAATAGAACGCCCTGCCACAACAGCTTCACCACTTGCCAGCAAATTCAAGACCAGTCCTTCAGAAACAGTTTCCTCGTCAGCCCACATCTCATTTTCCGTGCAACCAGTACAAAAAAGCAGGCTACACAGCAAAAGCAAGCACATATATAAATAATCTCTTTTCATCATATACTCTATATACTCTCAATTTATCATGGTTGAATGGCAGCAGCATCCCACTGGTCAGCTGAAACTTGACGTATCCGGATACGAGTGGTAGTTCCAGGATGATTCCCTTCATTATTGATAACCTGCTCTCCGTTTTCTGTTTCTCCTCCATCCACCAAACGGGTCAAGGTTATATAAAGTTCTGTTTCACGTTCTACAGCTGCATCAAATGCCTGAGTAGGCCGAACAGAAAAAGTGACCGGTCCCGCTCCACCAATACCCGAAGCCGTACCAGAAGCACTTGACTCACTATACAGCTCAAATTCATTTCCATTTGATAAATTGGCAGTCCACCTAGCACCAACAGGAACTTCCATTTCCATCGTAAACGTCACCTGGCGGTTTTCATCATTAAACACCGTAGCATACGCTTTATCTCCCTCAACACGTACATCCTGACTGGAAAGGACAAGACTACCCTTAAACTGGTCATTATAGCTAATGGAAATTTCATCTTCAGTATCCCACGGAAGTACCACGAATTTCAAACTCAGTTCTCCCGAATAGTGAGCATATACCACGACAAAATGATTACGTATTATACTGCCATCCAACACGACCTCCCGACTTCTGAATTCCCCATTTATTGTATACCGAATGACACATTTCACTCGATTTGAGGCTGCTTCATGAATATAATATGGAGTCAGAGAAGTAGCTGTCTGATTCAGGGCGTCAAGATAGGCCTGTTCTTTGCCTTCCTGCAAAGTGATTTTAGTCTGGCCTTTTCCAAATATTATCGTTTCCTGAACAGCTATCGTTAAACTTTCAGAAGAAGCAGAAGTAGTAGGTATAGAAGGAACTGTCGGACGCGAAGTGACTTTGTCAGCCATTACTGATTCAGGAAAGACCGTACCTTTCGATGACAATCTGCTAAAAGCAACTGAAGTCACCCTAAATTCCTCACTGGTCTGATTTGTAAAATAGCAGCCTATTTTGGCCAGACCCCTTTCCAGCGGAATCTGGAAAGTCCCCGTCTCCAACTGGGTTCTGGTGATTCCCGTTACAATTCTCGACATCAACAGTCCCTCGTCTGTCAACATAGAAGATGGTTTACTGAAAACAGCCTCCTTAAGTGCCTTCCGTGAAGATTCAGCAGACAATCCGGTTTCCTCTCCTCCGTTCACCAGCACATAGATGTCCGACTCGCCTTCCCACTCGGAAGGAAGAACCATTTCTACCCGCAACGTGCCCATATTATCTGTATAACGTAAGGCATCAGGCACATACTTATAAGCCAATGCCTTATCCTCATCAGCGGCAGAAGAACCGAAAATCCAGATACGAGCATTATAAAATGTGCTCTCTCCTTCTTCAGCATTTACAATTCCCTCCGCACGCGTACGAGTGGTGTAAGGCTGCAAAGAAGGAAAGTTTAATGTCACGATATGTGCATACGTCGCTTCCTCTTTAACCTCTTCCTTACAACCCGGCAACAGGCTTATCAACGCCCCCAGCAGGACTACCCAATAAATCCACCCTATCTTATACATAAAAACTCTTCTTCCTGTTTCACATACTCAGCCTAAAGTCACATCTTCCAATGAAATTACCCATCCATTGACGATGATATAATTTTGCAGGAAAGTATCTCCATCCACAAAAAAAGTAACGGCATACGTATCCTGACGATCCAGATATTCCTGATCATCCCATTCCGCACGATGCTCTCCTACTGCCTGCAATGACAGAAACCATGTCAAATTAATGTCTAACACATCCTTTCCGGTCCTGTTATTGATAATTCTAAAACGAGGCCCTTGGTTTACCATCATTCTTGACGTATTGAGTTCGGCCACCACCGCATGATTGATTTCCGCATCGTCCGCACGTGATTCTCCAGATGCAGTTTCATCTCTCAACAATTCCTGATAATAAGGCTTATAGGTCACTTCACCCTGCCCATAAGGATCGGCCTTATAATCCAACCATCCATTCTTTCCGTCAATCACAAACGAATAATCTTCCTGATATAAAGTCTGTCCCGCACGAGCCGGCATCAAGATAACACGCAATGTATTGGTACACTTCATCATATCGATAGTGAAGACTTCTTCTTCTGCACCTGTCACTTCCACATCCAGCGTACCGCTCAGCAATCCATTCAAACGAGTGCTACACACATTATCTTCATCGCGGTTCAAATAAGCAGTTAAATCACTCACCGTTGATTGTCCTGCAATCAAATCTGGAAAAGAGAACTCCGACAGTTCATCATCATAATCCATACTTTTTGCCCAAGCCACCAGTTTATACTTACCCACTGACAAAGACGGCAACGCCAAAGTATAACCATTCACAATGTGATCACCTTCATCTTCTTGCATGGAAACGAACTTTCCTTCTTCATCAAAAATCCATACACGTACATTCTCCGCTTCCTTTCCAAAAGCATCATTCTCTACTATATTATACGTGTAACGAAAGTTCACCTTCACACCGTGGCCTACAGTAGCCGGACAATCATCTCTGTCTTCACGAATACAAGATGTACACAGCAATACCCAGAACGCTGCTACCAGCATGCTCCACATCCCTACTTTCTGACTTCGTTTCATGATTCAGTGCTTTTATTTTATATATCGCAGGAAGCCCACTTGGGACATTCCCTCATTGTTTTCTACTTCGGGGCAACAAAACACATGTTGCAAAAAAGCATGTATAGTCTGCCGACTTTTGTATAGTCCATGGAACAAGCAAATTTTGTTCCATGGACCTCCTTAATTTATTGCAAGTCTACATCATAATTACTTAAAACCCAATGATTCACCTGACACTCTACTACCAAATAAGTCTTCGGAGTAGTAGGATCTTCCGGATCAGTATCCGGATTCCATCCACCCGGAATATCATCTCCAATATTTTTTACAGAATTTACAGTCAATCCGTAAATAGTGTTACGCATAACAGACTGATAGTTCACTTGAGCCTGTTCACTATCTGCTGCCGTATAGTTTTGATCTTCAATATAATGCGTATAATACATCACTCCGTCTTCATACACATGAATATTGTATTTCACACGGAAGTCAGAAATAGTTTTTACTGTAGCTTCTTCGCTTGCCGTTCCGGCTTTAGCTGACTTCAGCTCAGCCTCCGCTGCTGCTAGTTCTTCTATTCTATCATTGTCAAGTCCATCTTTATCATCAAATACTGCTGAATATTTAGCTTGAACAGCCCCCAATGTAGCAAAATACTCGCCATTATAGGCATAGAAACAGTTCTTTCCTGCACATTCATCACTTCCTATAACCGTAGCTGTGGCCTTAAAAATTACCCCCGTAGTATTACCATTCAAATCTGAGCCTTCAGCAAAACAATTATCAGCTGTTGATCCTGAGTTATTTTCCATACAATATAAAGCATTTGTAGTAAAAGAAGTATTCTTTACATCAACAGCTGCAGTGTAAGAATCACTTACCTTAGTCACCGTACGGAAATCATCCCATCTGTTATAAAAATTATCAGAAGCATTATTCGTTACTGTGGGGGTTAACAAAGTATTTATATGGGAACTTCCTGTAGTAGTAGGGGCAGCCGCATTCCAATGCTGTTGCAGATAAAAATTTTTGATTCCATTTACCAAAGCAAAACCATTGAATGTAATCCTAGTCAATTCTGTCAACTCTCCTTCTGCAGCACTAATATCGACCCCCCCTTGTTTTTCTTCATAAGTAATCTTTGCTGCTAAACGGTCGAGTTTGATAGGTTCAGCAGTCCTAGCCGGATTGTCATAATCATTTTCAGCAGATACGGTTATCTCCTGCCCTCCTGTCTTATCAGTTCCATGACATTCACTAAACATCAGGAATTGACTATTTGTAGCAAAATCAGCACTACTTGTAATTGCTTTCTCCAAGCTCTTAATATTACCTGTAATTCCATCAAACAAAGTAGTTCCCGGATTTGCAATCACATACACATAATAAGTACCAACTCCAGCTTCTACCGGATAAGTTTCCACGCTGCTATCATCCTTTTTTATACAACTCACTTTCTTTGCAGATTGTATAGTTCCATCAGAAGCACACAAAACTACCATAGCTTCTGAAATCGTTGACTCTGCTACCGTTCCTTCCACTGTACCATCTTCTCCAGCCACCGTTCTGGAACCACTGTTTTCTGTTCCTACCAAAGTCAACGTCAAGAATGTACCGCTATGACTGTTGTCAGTCGACGGTACATTGTCTTCATTAGAGCATGCGAACAAACCCAAGCCCGCAAATGCCAAAAATAAACTTTTAGACAATTTCATAGCAAATAAAAATTAAATTACACATTTTTCTTATATTATTCTCTATCCTATTTCATTCGGCCATATATTCCATATACTGTTTCAGTTGTGTCAGATTCTCCCCTGCTTGAGAATAGCCTTTAGCCTGCGCCTCAGAGAAAGCCTGTACGGCCTTTTCCAGATTGCCAGCCTTGACATAAACCACTCCCTTCATATTTAGCAATTCACCTTCTGCCGGAACATTATCCAGCAAGCGGATAGCTTCATCTGTACGGTTGGCCTCCATCAGGGCCAGTGCAGCATTGTTCACAGCCGTCACATCGTTTGGATAAGCCTTTACACCGCTCACCAAACAATTCACATATTCAGGACTTCCCTTGCCGTAGCTGTCGGCTACCTGCTGAATCTCACTCACGCTCATCAGCTCCGGATGGTTCTTAATCATCTCCCGGCCCTCTTCTACCGTAAAATGACGCACATTATATTCTATACGGTATTCGTTACGACGAACCGCTGGATACAGCTCCTTCAGCAAATACTGATAGATGGTCGGTGGTACCAACGCTTTCAATTGTTTTTCGCAGGCATCTTTGTCATCCCCGCAATGATCGATGATATCCAAAACTTCTTCACGCTTCGGCAGGTCGGAACATTTCACCACCTCTTCACGCAGACCAACCCAGTCTTCACCTTTCCAGTCCACGTGGTAAAGCTGCGGATCAATCGCTTTCAAATCGTCTTTCATATATTCCGTAAAGGCCTTCGCACGACGCTCAGACAGCTTCATATTATAGGCAAAAGTTCCTTCCGGAGAAGCGTAACCCGTTACATAAATCCCCGTAATGGTCAGGTCATCGTTATCTTTTACCAGCGCAATGGAATTGCTCACGGTGTCCAGTTCTGCCTGATTGCCCTTGTACTTCGGCTCAATGCGATAGCTGTCCTGACGGAACTGCAAGCGTGCAGAACGGGTCTCGGAACGACGCTTCACAATCTCTTCCTTCGGCTGGATAAACGGAGAATAGTAAGCCGGAGTCATCGGTGGGAAAATATCGCCCGTAGTAGCTGTTTCGTCACCGTCATTACACTGGGCACAGCCTGTCACATACGCACGGAGTTGAAGATTGCCTCCAATCATCCAGCGTTTGAAGGGTACGGATGCCTCGTAATCCACCGTCTGAGCCTCACCGTTCTTACGGCGTATCTTTGCCACGGCTCTGGGATTGAAATCGACATGTTCAAAAGCTTCCGTACGCTGCTGCATTTTATCGCGCACTTTGCCGTTCACCACAAAAGGAGGAAGTTCCTGTTCCTGACTGCCGTCGGCAGAAAGAATGACCGGCACCACGCGCAGCGAATGCTGTTTTTTGATGTCCAGATTATCCAAATTCACCGTCATCTTCACACGGGCCTGACGGTCGGCCGTCTTCGCCACTTCGCGGTTCACTATCTTTATTTCACTCAGATAAGAAGTCTGGCCCAGAACGGGAATACCGGCAGCCAGCACGAATACGAGAGAGATAATATATTTTTTCATCCTGCGTTCCTCCATCATTTAATTACGTAAATCAAGGATATGGCTGCCTTGGTCAGGCCGAAATAGTCTTTCTTGTCGCTTCCGCGCCATTCCCCACAATGCGGACAATCATACTGGTCGTAATGGGCACGTATCCATCCGGCACCAATTTCAAGCCCCAAGTTCCAATGTTTGGAAAGCACGAACTGGTAACCGTAGCCGATACCGGCTCCGTACATGCTACCTTGATAACGATAGTCCTTAAAAGAAGGGAAAATTCCTAAATCCATATCGGCGACATTAAACTGTCCAGCCAATGCATGAAGTGCCAGAAAATGTCCGTTGAAAGCCTCACAGAACCAGTAACGCGCTTCAGGCTGCACCAGCCAGTGTTTCATCTTCCTGTCATTACCCAAATTAAAAGGATTGTAATTCCCCGACAAATCGATGGTCCACTTCGGCGCCACACGAAACTCTGCACCAATGTTTAACGTGGTGGTTACATCATAAAGAATGTTTGTTTTTACAGCTATTTTTTGAGCAGATATAGATACAAATACAAACAAATAAAATATCCATAGAAGTGCTTTTTTCATAGTACCATTTCTTTTATTGTTGCGTTACTCACTTGTTTAAACCTTAACATATATCCTAAACTAAGAAGAAGAATAAAATAAATACGTATCAATTTATAGAAGAAAAGCTTTTATCCCCTAATAGGCAAAAACTCTTTCCATAATTACAATCTTTACATCTAACTTCATTTTGGAACAAAAGTATATAGAAATAAAATGTCATTGAACGTAAAAAATTCTCATTTTGTCAAAGATTTTTCTTATTTTGTCAGTAAGCATTTTATCCAAATAAGAAATTAAAAGATAACCTAATCAACAATCCTAGGACACTATGTATGCATGATTTGTATATGCCGTGATCATCAGTTCAATATCTTCCGGAAATTATTGGGGCTAATGCCATATTTGTCTTTAAACAACCGGTAGAAGGTAGAAATACGGGGAAGTGCACTTTCTTCGGCCACTCTATTAATAGGCCAGTCGGGATGTTCGCGGAACAAAGTGACTGAATATTCCAGACGAAGGTCATTGAGATAAGTACTCAGGTTGTTGGAGGTAAACTTTTTCAGTATGGCAGCAAAACGGTTGCGATCTACTCCCATCAGCTGAGCATAGTCGTCGCGTCCTAACTGGTAGTTCAAATACAGTTTCTGCTCTTTTACCTGCCAGTCGAAACTGAAAAACAATTTCTCATCGGTTTTAATCTCTTCCTCCCACCGCTCAAGCTCATTCTCCACCGAATGGATTTCCTTACGCTGGTCGTCCAGTTGTAGCACCAGTTCCGCCATTTTCCGGTTTTTTCGGCGAATCACGTGCAGTGTACGCCAAAGCAAGCCAAACAAGACCAGCAACACTAAAGTTATAGCCAGCAATACAGAAATGACATAACGCTGGACCTTCAACTCATAATCGGCCTTTTCCAAATGATATTGACGGGCCACTGCTTCCGTCACATCCGCTAACTGGAATATCTGGCTACGCTCACGGCTGGTAGCCATCTGACGGGAAATCTGATGCACTTGAAGTATCGTAAGATAGGCATGTACATAATCTCCTAAGGCACGGTACGCCTGGCTGCTCTGCTCCAGTGTACGAAGACGAATAAGATTCAATGAATCAGCCTCACTCACCAAGCCCAGATAAGCCTCGTTATGACGCAACACCTCCTCATAACGGCCTACCTTCAACAAATAATTGTTTATTTCAAGCAATCCTCTCTGGGTCTTGGAAAAATTGGTTACATAGAATCTGTTGAAATAAGACTCAGACAGCCCGCCTTTTTTCAGCTTATAAGCCAGATAAGCCATCTTACTGTAGAAGAAACCTTTCTGCCGGTCCAACTCATGGGTATCTTCGCTCAGACACTTCTCCCACGTGGCAAGCACTTCTTCCCGACGCTGACCGACTTCCCAAGCCTTCTGCAGCTGATTATCCGTGATATAATAGGACATTAGGTAACCCATACTGTCGGAAAGCAAGAGATAATCGTCCTGTGTCCTGGCAGCCGAAAGCAACGCCACAGCCTCTGTGACGCATTCATAACTCTTAGACAGAATTCCCATTTTACGGTAAAGGTCCCCCTCCATTTGCAACATATTGGCCTGTAGACCCAAATTATGGCACTTCAAGGCATAGCTTTTCCCCGCGGCTATCACCTTGGCCGCCTCTTTCAGCTGAAAGGACATGATGGACGACTTGGCCCACAGCATATACGCATAAGGAAGCAATATCGAATCCCTCTGCATGCCATCTGTCTCAAACGCACGCCGGACATAATACACGGACATATAATATTGTGATTGCGACTGATAGGACAAAGCCCGTAAATAATCTATCTGATAAGAGAAATAAGTAGAATCAGTCTCCAGACTGTCCAGCGACGCCAGCGAACCCAGAGGGTCATACGCAATCCTCTCGCGCATATCATCAAAAGATACCGCTGCTCCATAAAGAAAAGAAAAGACCAATCCAAACCAAATACATACTATAAACCGCTTCATAATCCCCCAATTTTATACAAAGCTACTCCTAAAATACCAACTTTTTCTTTGCCTTGCAAAAAAACGGGCAAAAAAATGGGAGAACGCTTTCTCCCAACCTTGTTAACCTTAAATCTAATACTATGAAAAAAATCACGTGACAAATGTAAGAATAACACTTATTCTATGCAAATATTCGACACCTGATTTTCAGCTTTTTAAAAGTTTTTAAAAGACAAAAAGAATTCGCCCCGACACAAATATTGTCTCGGGGCGAACCTTTATTTATCCGGAGAAACGTCCGGCAATTAGTCTTTCAGTTTTGCTTTGATGAAGTCGCGGTTCAAACGAGCGATGTTGCTGATTGAAACGCATTTCGGACATTCTGCTTCACAAGCACGGGTGTTGGTACAGTTACCGAAGCCCAGTTCGTCCATCTTGGCAATCATGGCCTTTGCACGGCGCAATGCTTCCGGTTTTCCCTGAGGCAACAGGTTCAACTGGCTTACCTTGGCAGAAACGAACAGCATGGCTGAACCGTTCTTACAAGCAGCTACACAAGCACCACAACCGATACAAGAAGCGGCATCCATTGCTTCGTCAGCTACCGGTTTCGGAATCAGGATAGCGTTGGCATCCTGAGGAGCACCTGTACGTACGCTGATGAAACCACCTGCCTGCATAATCTTGTCGTAAGCAGTACGGTCTACCATCAAGTCCTTGATAACCGGGAATCCGGCTGAACGCCACGGTTCTACAGTGATTACATCACCGTCTTTGAAACGACGCATGTAGATCTGGCAGGTAGTAGCACCTGTAGCAGGTCCGTGCGGATGTCCGTTGATGTACAAAGAACACATACCGCAGATACCTTCACGACAGTCGTGGTCGAACACTACCGGTTCTTTTCCGTCTTCAATCAACTGTTCGTTCAAGATATCCAGCATTTCCAGGAAGGAAGTATCACCCGGGATGTCCTTCATCTGGAATGTATCGAAATGACCTTTTTCCTTAGGTCCGTTCTGACGCCAAACTTTCAGCGTAAATGATATATTTTTATCCATTTTACTTAGATTCTTTAATTGTTTAACTTCACTGATTAGCTCTTGTAGTTACGAGTCTGTACCTTGATAGCTTCGTAAACCAGCGGTTCTTTGTACAATACCGGAGCCTTGTCGTCGCTTCCCTGGTATTCCCAGCAAGCTACATAGAAGAAGTTTTCGTCATCGCGTTTTGCTTCACCTTCTTCTGTCTGATGTTCTTCACGGAAGTGACCACCACAAGATTCTTCGCGGTTCAATGCATCGTATGCGATAAGCTGCCCCATTGTGATGAAGTCGTCCAAACGGAATGCCTTGTCAAGCTCGATGTTCATACCTTCTTTTGCTCCCGGAATAAACAGTTCTGTTTCGAATTCCTTACGGATGTCTTTCAGCTTAGCCAAACCGGTCTTCAAACCTTCTGCAGTACGTCCCATACCTACGTATTCCCACATTACGCGGCCCAATTCCTTGTGAATTGAGTCTACAGACTTCTTACCCTTGATGCTCATCAGGTGGTCAATCTTAGCCTGTACAGCCTTTTCTGCTTCTGCAAATTCAGGCAGGTCAGTAGAGAAGCGAGGAACAGTAATCTGGTCTGACAAGTAATTCTGGATAGTGTAAGGCAATACGAAGTATCCGTCGGCCAGACCCTGCATCAATGCAGAAGCACCCAGACGGTTAGCTCCGTGGTCAGAGAAGTTACATTCACCGATAGCGAACAGACCCTTGATAGTAGTCTGGAGTTCGTAGTCTACCCAGATACCACCCATTGTGTAGTGGATAGCCGGATAAATCATCATCGGGTTGTAGTATTTCACACCGTTGATTTCGCGAGCCAGTTCGCCCGGATTTACGTCGGTGATTTCTTCGTACATATCGAACAAGTTACCGTAACGCTGGCGAACTACGTCCAAGCCCAGACGTTCGATACTTTCAGAGAAGTCAAGGAATACGGCCAGACCAGTGTTGTTTACACCAAAACCGTGGTCGCAACGTTCTTTAGCGGCACGTGAAGCCACGTCACGCGGAACCAGGTTACCGAATGCCGGATAACGGCGTTCCAGATAGTAGTCACGGTCTTCTTCAGGAATATCGCTACCTTTCTTTGTACCAGCCTGCAATGCTTTGGCATCTTCCAGTTTCTTCGGAACCCAGATACGACCGTCGTTACGCAGAGATTCTGACATCAAAGTCAGCTTAGACTGCTTGTCACCGTGTACCGGAATACAAGTCGGGTGAATCTGTACGTAAGCCGGGTTAGCGAACATAGCTCCCTTACGGTAGCAAGACATGGCAGCTGTTACGTTACATGCCATGGCGTTAGTTGACAGGAAGTAAGTGTTTCCGTAACCACCGGTTGCGATAACTACTGCGTGAGCAGCGAAGCGTTCCAACTTACCAGTTACCAGGTTCTTAGCGATGATACCACGTGCACGACCGTCAACCAATACTACGTCGAGCATTTCGTAACGAGTGAACAGTTTCACAGTACCTGCACCTACCTGACGGCTCAATGCAGAGTAAGCACCCAGCAACAGCTGCTGACCTGTCTGACCTTTAGCGTAGAAAGTACGAGATACCTGCGCACCACCGAATGAACGGTTAGCCAGTGTACCACCGTATTCACGAGCGAAAGGAACACCCTGTGCCACGCACTGGTCGATGATGTTGTTTGATACTTCAGCCAGACGGTATACGTTAGCTTCACGAGCACGGTAGTCACCACCTTTCACTGTATCGTAGAACAGACGATAAACAGAGTCACCGTCGTTCTGGTAGTTCTTGGCAGCGTTGATACCACCCTGTGCAGCGATAGAGTGTGCACGGCGAGGAGAGTCCTGGATACAGAAGTTGAACACACGGAATCCCATTTCACCCAGAGAAGCAGCTGCAGAAGCACCTGCCAAACCTGTACCTACCACGATGATGTCCAGACGACGTTTGTTAGCCGGGTTCACCAGTTTCTGGTGAGCTTTATAATTGGTCCATTTCTCAGCTATCGGGCCTTCAGGAATCTTAGAATCAAGTATCTTAGTCATAATGTTTTTTCAATTTAATCAGTTACACTTAAATTAGCAAGCACCGCAACCCATCATGTTTTTCAGGAAGAACACAACGGCTACCAGCATGAAGCCAAGTACGATGATGGTAGAATAGATGTTAGAGATGCATTTCCAACGGTTAATCCAGATGGTGTTGTTCCAACCCAAAGTCTGCATAGAGCTCCAGAATCCGTGAGTCAGGTGGAACCACAAGGCAATCAGCCAGATGATATACAACACGAAGAACACCGGATTAGAGAATGTCTGCATGATGTAGCCGTAACCGTCGGCTGCATGAAGACCACCCATCATCGGGTTGCCGATGATTTCAGCGAACTGCATTTTGTACCAGAAGTTTACGAAGTGAAGAGCCAGACCCAGGATTACGATGATACCCAGTACCAGCATGTTCTGAGATGCCCATTCCACGTTTTTCGGTTTTGCTGTCACTGCATAGCGTTCGTGACCGCGAGCTGCACGGTTCTGCATCGTCAGCCAGAAAGCGTAGATGATGTGAATTACAAACAGGGCAGCCAGTCCGACAGTAGCTACCAGCGCATACCAGTTGGCACCGAGGAACTCACAAACCATGTTGTACGCCTCGCCCGAGAACAATGCAACAAGGTTCATCGCCATGTGAAATGTCAGAAACAGGACAAGGGCGATACCAGTAACACTCATCACCACTTTCCTTCCAATAGATGAATTACTTAACCACATAAATGATTGAATTTAAATTATTTAATTGTTAGAACTATAAATTCGCACTCGAAGGTCCAAATTATGATGCAAAATTAGAAGATTTATTGAGATAACGCAACAGATTATGGAAAAAATTCTGTAATCGGAGGTTGTGAGCCACGCGTAAAAAAAACGCAAGTGCGTTTGAACCAAAACGTCGAAGAGTTTCAATTCAAACGCACTTGCGTTTCAGGGAAAACGTACTTGTGTTTTTCGTCAAACGCAAGTACGTTTTCCGGAGCTTATCTTTTGGGGAAATTCATGCCGGGCTTGCGCAGCAGTTCGATGGCCTTTTTCATGCTGTCGTTCAGCGTATTAATCACCTGGAAGTATTCGTTCATGTCCCAGATGTCGCGGGCCAGCAGGGCTTTCAGCTGTGTCTTGATCAGCGGAAGTGCCGTGCGGAACTGGGCCTCGTTGTAGGTGATTCCCATGGAGGTGCCTTGTGCCACCAGCTCGTCGAGCATGGCCTGGCTCACCTCAAACTCGCGGTTGAAGCGGTCGAACGTCTTGTACTGCTGGAGCCATTCTTTCCGGTGGCGGTCAATCAGCTTGATGTTCAGCTGCACCATGGCGCCTTTGTCGCGCAATGACAGGTAATAGTCGGTGTACATCGTGGTGTCGATGGGCACGAAATAATCGGGCATGATGCCTCCGCCGCCGTACACGGTGCGTCCCAGTTTCAGGGTTTTGGCCTTGAGGGAGTCGGGGAAGTGAATGCTGTCGGCACTCATCATCTCGCCCCGGTTGTAGCGGTCTATCAGGTCTTTATTGTATTGCTCGATACTTTCGTAAGGTTTCTGGATACAACGGCCTGAAGGAGTGTAGTAACGGGCTACCGTCAGGCGAATCATGGAACCGTCGGGCAAATCGATGGGGCGCTGCACAAGTCCTTTTCCGAAGGTGCGGCGGCCTACTACGATACCTCTGTCCCAATCCTGAATGGCTCCGGTCACGATTTCACTGGCGGAAGCCGAAAATTCGTCGACGAGCACTACCAGACGGCCTTTCTGGAAATCACCGTCGCCCTTGGCTTCAAACTCTGAACGCGGGTTGCGGCGTCCTTCGGTATAGACAATGAGCTCTTTCTTGCCCAGAATCTGGTCGCACAGGCTGATGGCGGCATTCAGGTAACCGCCTCCGTTGCCTTGCAAATCGAGAATCAGGTCTTTCATACCTTGTTTCTGCAACTTGTGGAGGGCATCGGTAAATTCTTTTCCGGTGGTAGCGGCAAAGCGGCTCACACGGATGTAACCGATTTTTCCTTCCACCATGTACGAAGCATCCAGACTGTATACAGGAATCTTGTCGCGCTTGATGGTGAAAGGCAACAGCTCCTTCACACCGGCACGCAGCACCTTGACCGTTACTGTAGAGCCTTTCGGTCCGCGCAGACGGCGCATCACTTCTTCCGTATTCATCTTCACGCCGGCAATGACCGTGTCGTTCACTTCAATGATACGGTCACCAGCCAAAATACCTACTTTCTCGGAGGGACCTCCCGACACGGGCTGAATGACGAACAGGGTGTCAGTAGCCATATTGAACTGGATACCGATGCCGTCAAAGTTTCCCTGAAGGGGTTCGTTGAGCCGCTTCACTTCTTCCGGATCGGAATAGGTGGAATGCGGGTCAAGCTCTTCCAGCATGCTGACAATGGCGGTTTCCACCAGCTTGTCTTCGTCTACCTTGTCTACATACAGATTGGAAATGGCGAACTCGGCCAGCTGCAGTTTGCGCGAAGGCGAATCGAGCAGCTTGTTCTGGGCAGGAAGTGCCGTCCATGCCGACCACCCTGCCAATAAAGCAAATACGTATTTTCTGATTTTCATGTGCATTCTTTCATTTTATTCTACTTCCATGCCTTCGGGCAGAAAGTCGGATACATCTTTTCCATACTGCAAAAGCTCACGCACGATGGTGGAACTGATGGAGGTCAGTTCGGGCTCGGTAAAGAGCAGGATGGTTTCTACGCCGGCCAGCTTGCGGTTGATGTCGGCAATGGTTTCTTCGTACTCAAAGTCGTGCACGGTACGGATGCCGCGGATAATGAATCCGGCCTCGCGCTCGCGGGCAAAATCAACGGTCAGATTGTCGTATGCCTCTACCTTGATGCGTGGCTCGTCGGCATAAAGCTTGCGAATCATCTCTACACGCTTTTCGGTGGGGAACCAGGTTTTCTTTTTGTCGTTTATCCCGATACCGATAATAATTTCATCCATAAAGGTCAGGGCACGCTTCACCACGGAGTAGTGCCCGATAGTAAACGGGTCGAAGGTACCCGGAAATATCGCTCTTTTCATCACTGATGACTGGCAGTTTTTAATTATCAATTCTTCATTCTTCATTCTTAATCAAGTCTTCTTCTACCACCAGGTTGTCGATGATGAAGTTCTGGCGTTCCATGGTGTTCTTTCCCATGTAGAATTCCAGCAGTTCCTTCACGGCGTCGGTCTTGCGAAGGGTGACTTGCTCCAGGCGCATGTCCTTGCCGATGAAATGACGGAACTCATCGGGAGAGATTTCTCCCAGTCCCTTGAATCGGGTGATTTCCGGATTGGGACTCAGCTTCTCGATAGCGGCCACCCGTTCTTCGTCCGAATAGCAGTAGATGGTTTCGTACACGCCTTTCTTGCGGTTTCGCACGCGGAACAGAGGTGTCTGCAAAATATATACATGACCTTTCTTGATCAGGTCGGGGAAGAACTGGAGGAAGAAGGTAATCATCAGCAGGCGAATGTGCATACCGTCCACATCGGCATCGGTGGCCACGATTACCTTATTATACCGCAGTCCGTCGAGCCCTTCTTCAATGTTCAGGGCAGCCTGCAGGAGGTTGAACTCTTCGTTCTCGTAGACTACCTTCTTGGTGAGTCCGAAAGAATTCAGCGGCTTACCGCGCAAACTGAACACGGCCTGCGTATTGACATCGCGGCTTTTCGTAATGGAACCGCTGGCAGAGTCTCCCTCGGTGATGAAGATGGAACTTTCCAGACGGGGATCGTCTTCTTCTTTCTTTCCGCCTTTCTGGTCGTTCAGGTGGATGCGGCAGTCGCGCAACTTACGGTTGTGCAGGTTGGCTTTCTTGGCACGTTCGCGGGCTATCTTCGTGACACCGGCAATGGCCTTACGTTCTTTCTCGGATTCCTGAATCTTCTGCAGCAACACTTCGGCCACATCGGGATGCTTGTGAAGGTAGTTGTCTACCTGCTCTTTCACGAAATCGCCCACAAACTTGTTGACGCTGATACCGGAAAACGGATAGGGATTGCCTTCGGAATCTTTTTCAGGAGCCATGGTGAGTGAACCCAGCTTGATTTTAGTCTGACTTTCGAAAGTCGGCTCAATCACGTTGATGGCAATGGCGGCCACCAGTCCGTTACGGATGTCCTGGAATTCGAGATTCTTTCCGTAGAATTCCTTGATGGCGCGGGCAATGTGTTCCTTGAACGCACTCTGGTGGGTACCTCCCTGCGTGGTGTGCTGACCGTTGACAAAGGAATAGTATTCCTCGCCATACTGCGCGCTGTGGGTAAAGGCTATCTCAATGTCTTCGCCCGTCAGATGCACGATGGGATACAGCCCCGGTGCAGTCATGTTATCGTTCAGCAGGTCTTCCAGTCCGTTGCGGCTCACAATGCGATGGCCGTTATAATAGATGGAAAGCCCCGTATTTAAATAGGTATAGTTGCGGAGCATGGTCTCAATGAACTCCGGACGGAAGTGGTAGTTCAGGAACAGGGTATCGTCGGGTTCAAAGAAAATATAGGTTCCGTTTTCTTCGTCCGTAGCACAGGTTTCGTCGCTAACCAGTTCACCGCGTTCGAACACGGCCTTGCGCATCTGTCCGTCGCGGGCACTCCAGGCAATGAAACGGCGGCTCAATGCATTGACCGCCTTGGCTCCCACTCCGTTCAATCCGACACTTTTCTTGAAGGCCTTGGTGTCGTACTTACCCCCGGTATTCAGCATGGAAACGGCATCGACCAGACTTCCCAAGGGAATGCCTCGTCCGTAGTCACGCACGGATACACGCAGGTTGTCTTCCATCTGGATGTCAATACGTTTTCCGGCTCCCATCTTGAACTCGTCGATACTGTTGTCGACGACTTCCTTCAACAGCACATAAATTCCGTCTTCCACCTGCGAGCCGTCGCCCAGACGACCGATGTACATACCGGGACGGGTACGCACGTGCTCCATGTCGCTCAGGTGGCGAATGTTCTCTTCTGTATAGGCAGCAGAGGAAACGGTTTGTTCATTGAGTTCTTCCATATCTATTCTCCCCTCTGTTTTTTAAATCATTTTCTTATAAGCACGGCGACGTTTGTGCTGCACGGATTCGAACGCGCTCCACTGTGCCTGTACTTTCTTGTTGAGCTCAAGCTCCGGATTACTTTCTCCATATTCAAATCCCATCTGCTGGAAAATGGGCACGAGGTCATAGAACAGGAGGGCATTGACTCCCTTGCTCTGGTATTCGGGCTTCACTCCTACCAGCAACAAATCGAGCACGCGCGGACGCTTGATGAAGAGGGCTTTCAGCAGGTGGAACCAACCGAAAGGCAACATCTTCCCCTTGGCTTTCTGCAAGGCTTTCGACAAAGAAGGCATGGCAATTCCCACTGCCACCAGATTGCCTTCCGCATCTTCTACCAGCGACACCATGCGCAGGTCGATGAGCGGCAGATACATCTTTATATACTGGTCAATCTGTCCCTGTGTCATTTTTGAATACCCGTAAAGGGGAGCGTAGGCTTCGTTAATCAAATCGAAGATTTTCTGCCCGTAGTTCTTTTTCTTGATTTCACTCCGCTTGAGTTTCTTGATTTTCAGGTTGTATTTCTGAAGAATGATTTCGGAAATGCGTACAAACTTTTCCGGAAGCTGATGAGGCACGCTCAGTTTGTATTCCACCCAGTCGGCTTCTTTCTCAAAGCCCAGCTGCTCCATGTGTTCCGGATAATAGGAATAGTTGTAGATGGTGGCCATGGTGCTCAGCTGGTCGAATCCTTCTACCAGCATTCCTTCGGCATCCATATCTGTAAATCCCAGCGGACCGACAATGGCTTCCATACCTTTTTCTTTTCCCCATTGTTCTACGGCTTTCAGCAAGGCTGAAGACACTTCTTCTTCGTCGATGAAGTCCAGCCAGCCGAAGCGGACTTCTTTCTTGTTCCAGGTGTCATTGGCACGGTGGTTGATGATACCAGCCACACGCCCCACTATCTCCTCGCCCTTGTAGGCCAGGAAATACTCTGCCTCACAAAATTCAAATGCCGGATTCTTCTTGGGATTGAAGGTATTCAGCATGTCATCGTACAAATCGGGAACGGAATAGGGATTATTTTTATAAAGTTCGTAATTAAAACGGATGAACTTCTTCAGTTCTTTTTTCGTAGTGACTTTTTTAATCGTGATAGTCATTGTGGTATAATTTTCTTTCGTTCGCTTTGAGTTTAGAAAAATTAAGGCTGTAAAGATAGTGTTTTTTCTCCTAAAAAGCGGGCTATTCACTGATTTTCACACTTTAAGGAATTTTTACGGAGGAGGTGAAGACAGACGGGAAATTAAGGATTTGACATGATTTTAAGCTATCTTTTCATTCTGCGTCCAGAATAAAAAATCCAATAAATCAGTAAGTTCTTGTTTTACAGAAAAATAGAACACTTTTCCTTCCTGAGAATTGAAAAATCAGCTTTTCCCCGGCAGATGGTCAGGATTTTTCAATTCTCACAACGGTTAATTCCACCATTCGTCGGGTAAGGAAAGTATCATGGCCACCACCTCGGCATAATTCTTCTGCCCGGAAGGAATCTGGTTCCCTTTCAGGTAATACTCATACATCAGTTCCTGCACACGTCCCACCACCGGATTATAGCGTGCCTGCCAGTAAGCCTGCTTTTCGCGAAGGGTCTGCAAAATTTCCGGACGGATGGAAGAAAGCAGTTGCCGGTAGTCTGCTTCCTCCAACAATGCGGCAGCGTTGGAAAGCACATAAGGCAACAGACCGAAATAGCCGGAGTAGCGGACGGCAGGCGAAACGGAACGGATGCAAATCTGATAGGCCCAGAAGTTGGCTTCGGCTTCACTGCTTACTCCCAGCAGATGGGAATACTCATGGGCATAGGTGAACGGCCATTGCAAGGAAGGCAGCTCACGGTTGAGCTGTGACTCGGCAAAGAAAGGGCCCATGTAGCCCAACACGCCGACACCGGAATAGAGTGCGTTGAACATGACCCGCTTGGGATGCTGGTAAGCTTTCGGTGAAGAGAGGCCAAAGCGGGAAGGCACTTGGGCAAAGAGTTGCTTGGCTTCTTTTTCGATAACTTCGTGCGAAGGAAAAGGCGACTGCGTGTAGGCTTGATTCAGGCGACGGATATAGTCGGCCAGGAAGTGATGGAAGGTAGAATCCTGGTAGGCTACATATTCTAAGGAGGAACGCGTAAAGAAGTCTTTCCGAAAATAATTGATTCCCCAACCCACGTAGAACCAAAGGTACACTCCTACCAGCAGCTCGGCTTCTGCCCGCAAGGTCCATTTCCAGCCTTTCTTTTTCTTCCAGCTCCACAGCGGAATCCCGACAAGCAAAACACACGCCCCTGCAAAGAACCATTCTTCCATGGAGAAAGGAATCCAGGAAACCAGGGCCGACAGGAAGGCGGACAGAACGGGATAAAGGTGACGGGCGTACAGCTCGCCCATATCCGGAAAAAAACGGCAAAGGAGGACGAGGCACAATCCTAGTCCCCCTGCGGTCCAACGTACGTAACGCAAGGGAAAACTTTTCATACACACAAAGTTATATGTTTTCAGACAAGGTGAAGGAAGTGACAAAGAAATTATATATTTTTGTAACACAGATTAATCATGAATTATACTTAGATAGAAATGGCTTTAAACTACATCTGGATTGCATTTTTCCTTCTGGCCTTTGTGGTGGCACTGGTCAAGCTCGTATTTTTAGGCGACACGGCCGTATTTCCGGAGATTATCAATTCTACTTTTGCTTCTTCCAAAACGGCATTCGAAATTTCATTGGGGCTGACAGGGGTACTGTCGCTCTGGCTGGGCATCATGAAGATTGGAGAAAAAGGAGGCGTTATACAGCTTTTCGCCCGTCTGCTGAGTCCGCTGTTTTCGAAACTGTTTCCGGAAATCCCCAAAGGGCATCCGGTAACGGGAAGTATTTTCATGAACCTGGCGGCGAATATGCTGGGACTGGACAATGCCGCCACACCGCTCGGCCTGAAAGCCATGGAGGGACTGCAGGAACTCAACCCGCGCAAGGACACGGCCAGCAACCCGATGATCATGTTTCTGGTGCTGAACACGTCGGGACTGACACTGATTCCCATCAGCATCATGGTATATCGGGCACAGATGGGAGCCGCACAACCCACGGACGTGTTTGTTCCGATTCTGCTGGCGACTTTCTTTTCGACGATGGCCGGCATCATTGCGGTCAGCCTGTACCAGCGCATCAACCTGCTGAACCGGACCATCCTGCTGTTTCTCGGTGGAGCCAGCCTGCTCATTGCGGGCATCATCTGGCTATTCCTTCAGCTCAGCCGGGAACAGATTGACCTCTACTCTACGACCTTTGCCAATGTGTTCCTCTTTCTCGTCATCATCGGCTTTATCGTGTCGGGTATGCGGAAAAGAATCAATGTATACGACGCGTTCGTAGAAGGAGCCAAAGAGGGCTTTTCTACTGCCGTGCGCATCATTCCTTACCTGGTGGCGATTCTGGTTTCCATCGGCGTGTTCCGTGCTTCGGGAGCCATGGATTTTCTGATTCAGGGCATCGCCGGGGTGGTTCGGAGTTGCGGAATAGACGACCAGTTTGTCGGCGCACTGCCCACGGCACTGATGAAGCCGTTGAGCGGCAGCGGAGCCCGCGGACTGATGGTGGATGCCATGAGCACCTACGGAGCTGATTCGTTTGTCGGCCGTCTGGCCTGCATCTTCCAAGGGTCGACGGATACCACATTCTATATTCTGGCGGTGTATTTCGGAAGCGTCAGTGTGACACGCACAAGGCATGCATTAAGTTGCGGACTGATTGCCGACTTCGCCGGAATACTGGCTGCCATTTTCATCGGATATTTATTTTTCAATTGACATAAGCTATGATTAGTTATCAGACAGAAGGCGTGGAAATGCCCGCCATCAAGAAGCGCGAAACGACCGCATGGATCAAAGCCGTGGCCGAAACTTACGGCAAGAAGGTAGGTGAAATCGCGTACATCTTTTGCTCGGACGAGAAGATTCTGGAAGTAAACCGCCAGTATCTGCAGCATGATTATTACACGGACATCATTACATTCGACTACTGCGAAGGCAAGAAACTGTCGGGCGATTTGTTCATCAGCCTGGACACGGTACGCACCAACGCCGAACAGTTCGATGCGCCGTATGAGACGGAACTCTACCGCGTAATCATACACGGCATACTGCATCTTTGCGGCATCAATGACAAAGGGCCGGGAGAACGCGAAATCATGGAAGCCGCAGAAAACAAAGCACTGGAAATGCGGAAAGATTTCATGTAATTCGTATTTTTGCAAAGGATTAAAAACATAAAAGCTAATGGATTTCAAGTATGATGTAATCGTAATCGGAGCCGGTCATGCCGGATGTGAAGCGGCGGCTGCGGCTGCCAATCTGGGCTCAAAGACCTGCCTGATTACAATGGACATGAACAAAATCGGGCAGATGAGCTGTAACCCGGCCGTAGGGGGTATTGCCAAGGGACAAATCGTCAGAGAGATTGACGCCCTAGGAGGATACATGGGACTGGTGACAGACAAGACCGCCATCCAGTTCCGTATGCTGAACCGTTCCAAAGGACCGGCCATGTGGAGTCCGCGCGCCCAGTGCGACCGAGGAAAATTTATCTGGGCCTGGAGAGAAATTCTGGAGAACCTGCCCAACCTGCATATCTGGCAAGATACGGTGGAAGAGTTGTTGGTGGAGAACGGCGAAGTGACCGGCGTGGTGACTTGCTGGGGAGTGACGTTTCATGCCAAATGCGTGGTGCTGACTGCCGGTACTTTCCTGAACGGTCTGATGCACATCGGACACAAGATGCTGGCAGGAGGACGCTGTGCGGAACCGGCATCGTATCACCTGACTGAATCCATCACCCGCCACGGCATTACGGCCGGACGCATGAAGACGGGTACTCCGGTGCGCATCGACGGAAAGAGCGTACACTTTGACCTGATGGACACGCAGGACGGCGAGAATGATTTCCACCGTTTCTCGTTTATCAGCGAACCGCGCCACCTGAAACAGCTGCAATGCTGGACCTGCTTTACCAACGAAGAGGTGCACGACACGCTCCGGAAAGGACTGGCCGACTCTCCCCTTTTCAACGGACAAATCCAGAGCATCGGACCGCGTTACTGTCCGAGTATCGAAACCAAAATCGTGACCTTCCCCGATAAGCCGCAACACCAGTTGTTCCTGGAACCGGAAGGTGAAACCACACAGGAACTTTACCTGAACGGCTTCTCTTCTTCCCTCCCGATGGACATCCAGCTGGAGGCTCTGAAGAAGATTCCTTGCTTCAAAGACCTGGTGGTGTACCGTCCGGGATATGCCATCGAATACGACTACTTCGACCCGACACAGCTGAAGCATACGCTGGAATCGAAGGTGGTGAAAAACCTGTTCTTTGCCGGACAGGTGAACGGCACAACCGGATACGAAGAAGCCGGCGGACAGGGTATCATTGCAGGTATCAATGCGCACCTGAACTGCCACGGCGGCGAGCCGTTCGTGCTGGGACGTGACGAAGCTTACATCGGTGTACTGATTGACGACCTCGTGACCAAAGGCGTGGATGAGCCGTACCGTATGTTTACTTCGAGAGCGGAATACCGCATCCTGCTCCGTCAGGATGACGCCGACATGCGACTGACCGAACGGGCTTATCAGCTGGGACTGGTGAAGGCCGACCGCTACGAAATCCTACAAAAGAAACGGGCCGAAATAGACCGCATCGTAAACTTCGTAAGCACCTTCTCCGTGAAGGCCGACAAGATAAACGACGCCCTCGAAAAGTTAGGAACAGCTCCGCTTACCCACGGATGCAAGCTGGTTGACTTAATCAGCCGCCCGCAGATTACGATTGAAAATATCGCCCCTTATATCCCCGCCTTCCAGGCTGCACTCGACAAAATCGAGGACCGAAAAGAAGAGGTGATTGAGGCTGCCGAAATCCGCATCAAGTACAAAGGCTACATCGACCGGGAGCGTACGATTGCCGACAAGATACACCGGCTGGAGTCCATCCGAATCAAGGGCAAGTTTGACTATGCCAACCTGCAATCACTGTCGACCGAAGCCCGCCAGAAGCTGGTGAAGATAGACCCGGAAACCCTGGCACAGGCCAGCCGCATTCCCGGCGTATCACCGAGCGACATCAACGTGCTGCTAGTGCTTCTGGGACGATAAAGCAGGCATGTTTCACGTGAAACAATTTGTTTAAGGAATACACATAAAATACTGGATATGAATAAAGAAACATTAAAGAAAAACCTTCGAGAAATACCCGATTTTCCCAAGCCCGGAATTCTGTTCTACGACGTCACTACCCTGTTCAAAAATGCGGAATGCTTGCAGGGCATGATAGACGAGTTGTATGAACTGTACAAGGACAAAGGGATTACCAAAGTGGTAGGTATCGAGTCCAGAGGATTCATTCTGGGAGGTGCCCTGGCGGCCCGCTTAGGAGCCGGATTCATCATGGCCCGCAAGCCCGGAAAGTTGCCGGCTGAAGTCATTGAAGAAACTTACGCCAAAGAGTATGGTACCGACACCATACAGCTTCACAAGGATGCCATCAGCAAAGACGACGTGGTATTGTTGCACGACGACTTGCTGGCTACAGGCGGAACGATGGCAGCAGCTTACCGACTGGTAAAACGCTGCGGCGTGGAGAAAGCATACGTTAACTTCGTCATCGAACTGAAAGGGTTGAACGGAAGAAACGCCTTCGAAAAGGATGTAGAAGTTACTACCCTTTTAGAACTATAACACGAGAAGAATCCCCTACTAAAAGGGGAAATTATATGCAGCCTTCTTTGCAGGAAACCTCTCCTCAAAGAAGGCTGTATTCACCCTGACAAGAACCCAACGACATGGAAGAAACAGAAAAGACAAGCAACACCAGCGAATACCTGAAAGGAATCGTATTGAACCTTCCGGAAGGTCCGGGCATCTACCAATACCTGAACAAGGAAGGGGTCATCATCTATGTGGGAAAAGCCAAGAATCTGAAGCGCCGTGTCTATTCTTATTTTTCCAAGGATCACCAGTCGGCCAAGACGCGCATGCTGGTTTCCAAGATTGCCGACATCCGCTACATCGTAGTGAACTCGGAAGAGGATGCCCTGCTGCTGGAGAATAACCTGATTAAAAAATACAAGCCAAGATACAACGTGCTGCTGAAGGACGACAAGACCTACCCTTCCATCTGCATCAGCAACGAGTATTTCCCGCGCATCTACAAGACGCGGAAGATTATTCGCGACGGTTCGAATTACTTCGGTCCGTACAGCCACGTGCCTTCCATGATGGCCTTGCTGGAGTTGATTAAAAAGCTGTATCCGCTCCGTACCTGCCACCTGGCACTGACGCCCGAAAACATTGCGCAGGGGAAGTTCAAGGTCTGTCTGGAATACCACATCAAGAACTGCAAAGGGCCCTGCATCGGGAAGCAGTCGCACGAAGAATACATGCAGCAGATAGCGCAGGCAAGGGAGCTGCTGAAAGGCAATACCCAGAAGGTAAGCAATGCGCTGATGGAAGAAATGAAACACCTGGCAGAAGAAATGAAGTTTGAGGAAGCGCAAAAGCTCAAGGAGCAATACATGCTCATTGAAAGCTATCGCGCCAAGAGTGAAGTGGTGAGTTCAGTGCTTCATCACATCGATGTGTTCTCCATAGAAACGGACGAAAATACGGCGTACATCAACTACCTGCACATTACCAACGGATGCATCAACCAGGCTTTCACCTTCGAATACAAAGTACGTATGAACGAGAGCAAGGAGGAGCTGCTGCAGTTAGGTATCGTGGAAATGCGCGAACGTTATAAAAGCACATCGAAGGAAATTATCGTGCCCTTTGAACTGGACATGGAAATGAACGGCGTAACGTTCACGATTCCTAAAAAGGGCGAAAAAAAACACCTACTCGACCTTTCGCTGATGAACGTGAAGCAGTATAAAGTGGACCGCCTGAAGCAGGCCGAGAAGCTGAATCCGGAGCAACGGAGCGTGCGGCTGATGAAAGAAATCCAGGCACAGCTACAACTGGAGAAAATGCCAAACCACATTGAGTGTTTTGATAACTCCAACATTCAGGGCTCGGATGCAGTGGCTGCCTGCGTGGTGTTCAAGAAAGCCAAACCCAGCAAAAAAGACTACCGGAAATACCTTATCAAAACGGTGGTGGGACCGGATGATTATGCCTCCATGCAGGAGGTGGTACGCCGCCGCTACAGCCGTATTCTGGAAGAGCAGGGCGAACTGCCCGACCTGATTCTGACAGATGGTGGAAAAGGCCAGATGGAAGTGGTAAGACAGGTGATAGAAGACGAGCTGCACCTGCAGATTCCCATTGTGGGACTTGCCAAGAACAACCGCCACCGCACGTCGGAAGTGCTGTTTGGTTTTCCGCCGCAGACGCTCGGCATCAAGCAGGGCACTCCCCTTTTCCATCTGCTGGAAAATATCCAGGATGAGGTGCACCGCTTTGCCATCACCTTCCATCGGGAAAAAAGAAGCAAAAGCCAGATTGCCTCTGCCCTCGACCATATCAAAGGCATCGGCGACAAGCGGAAAACGGCCCTGCTAAAAAAGTTCAAGAGTGTGGCCCGCATCCGGCAAGCCAGCCTGGAAGAGATTGCCGAAGTAATTGGAGAAAGTGCAGCGAAAAGCGTGAAGGAATCACTATCTGAATCCAAATAAATTGCTATTTTTGTAGAAACAAGACGAATCACATGAGAGTAGTTATACAGCGCGTGACACACGCATCCGTGACCATTGACGGAGTTTGTAAATCGGCCATCAAAGAAGGCTTCATGATTCTGCTCGGCATTGAAGCTGCCGACACGCAGGAAGATGCAGACTGGCTCTGCAAGAAGATTGTCAACCTTCGTGTGTTTGACGATGAGAATGGAGTAATGAACAAGTCCATTCTGGATGTGCAGGGAGAAATCCTTGTAGTAAGCCAGTTCACACTGATGGCCTCGACCAAGAAGGGAAACCGCCCCTCTTACATCCGGGCTGCCGGACATGAAATTGCCGTTCCTCTGTACGAATACTTCTGCAATGAATTGAGTATTGCCCTGGGAAAACAAGTAGGAACCGGTGAGTTTGGAGCCGACATGAAGGTAGAATTATTGAACAACGGACCGGTGACCATCTGCATGGACACCAAAAACAAGGAATAACCATGACACTGGAAGAAGCACAGAAGACCGTAGACGAATGGATAAAGACGTACGGAGTAAGGTACTTCAGTGAGCTGACCAATATGGCTGTACTCACGGAAGAAGTGGGCGAACTGGCACGCATCATGGCACGCACCTACGGCGACCAGTCGTTCAAGGCAGGCGAAAAAACGGACTTGGGCGATGAAATGGCCGACGTGCTCTGGGTGTTGCTCTGCCTGGCCAACCAGACGGGTGTGGACCTGACGGAAGCGTTCAGAAAGAACCTGGAGAAAAAAACCAACCGAGACAAGGAAAGACATAAAAACAACCCTAAACTATAAAGTATATGAATCCTAATCACGAACATGCGTGCGGATGCGAACACACGCACGAAGAAGAGAATCAGTACAACAAGTACGAAGATGCGTTGAGCAAATATCAAACGAATCTGAAGGACGATGAAATTGCGGAGAAGACAGCCCGTCTCATCGAAAAGCACCTGGAAGAAAACAATACGAAGGAAGTAAAGAAGTTCCTTTTCAACTGTATTGACTTGACTACACTGAAGTGTACAGACAGCGACACAAGCGTGATGAAGTTCACGGAGAAGGTCAATGAGTTTGTCGACCGCTACCCTGACCTGAAGAACGTGGCTGCGATTTGTGTATATCCCAACATGGCTGAAATCGTCAACGATACACTGGAGGCAGACGACGTAAAGATTGCCTGCGTATCGGGAGGTTTCCCCTCTTCACAGACCTTCATTGAGGTGAAGGTGGCTGAAACTGCCATGGCCATCCATAGTGGCGCAGACGAAATAGATATCGTGATTTCTGTGGGCAAATTCCTGAGCGGTGACTACGAAGGCATGTGCGACGAAATCGAAGAGCTGAAAGAAGTATGCGGCGACAAGCACTTAAAAGTGATTCTGGAAACCGGTGCATTGGGAAGTGCTTCGAACATCAAGAAAGCTTCTATCCTTTCTATGTATTCAGGAGCTGACTTTATCAAGACTTCTACCGGAAAAGAAAGTCCGGCTGCCACACCGGAAGCTGCTTACGTGATGTGTCAGGCCATCAAGGAATACTTCCTGGAGACTGGCCGGAAAGTCGGATTTAAGCCTGCTGGAGGCATTAACTCCGTGCACGACGCACTGGTGTACTACACCATCGTAAAAGAGCTGTTAGGAGAAGAATGGCTGACCAACGAGCTGTTCCGTCTGGGTACAAGCCGCATGGCCAACCTATTGCTTTCTGACATTGTGGGAAGTGAAACCAAGTTCTTCTAAAAAGACTTCGCATAAGGACAAAAAAATCCCCTCTCTTCATTGAAGAAAGGGGATTTTTTTGAATCATTTATTTCGTTCAATCACATAATCGATGTAGGCAGTCAGAGCTTCTTTTAAACTGGAATCAGCCGAAGCAGGAACCAGTGCCAATGCCTTATCGCGGAACTCGTACATCATGCGGGTGGCGTATTCAATTCCTCCCCTTTCTTTCACGGTTTCTACAAAGGCCGCTATTTCTTCTTTTGAAGCGTCCAAGGAACGTATCTTCAAAGCAGTCTGCTTCAAGCTGTCATCTCCTGTCTGATTCAACACATACAAGGCAGGAAGCGTGAGTTTTCCTTCGAGCATATCGTTTCCTGTAGGCTTACCGAGTTCCGGACTCTCGAAATAATCAAAGATATCATCCTTTATCTGGAAAGCGATACCAATCATTTCGCCCAACAATCCGGCTTTCATCACCTCTTCCTGCACGGCTCCTACCGATACGGCTCCACTCTGCGAACTGGCTTTAAACAGGGCGGCTGTCTTCTTCCGGATGACATCGAAATATGCCTCCTCTGAGAAATCTTCCTTACCAATATTGCCTAACTGCAGAATCTCACCTTCCGACAATTCCTGCCCTAAAGTAGCCACCAGTTCTACCAGTTCTACCTTACCGGTCAGTGCGGCATGCTTCAGACTTGTGGCCAGCATGTAATCGCCCACCAGTACGGAAACTTTGTTATTATAGATTGCGTTTACAGAAGACTGCCCCCGACGCTTGTCGCTCTCGTCTACCACATCATCGTGTACCAGACTGGCGGTATGAAGCAATTCCAGCGACAGTGCCGCATGAAAGGTTGATTCATTCAATGTACCGAACAGTTTAGCCGTCAGCATCACCAGAATAGGACGCATCATCTTTCCGCTCCGTTTCTTGATGTAAGCCAACACCTCTCCCAAGAGAGGGTCTGTACTCGTCAAAGAGTCCTCAAAAAGCCCTCTGAATTCCTCTAATTCTTTTTCTACAGGCTGCTTTATTAAATCAATTTTGTTCATGTACATTTATTTAGGCCCACAAAAGTAATAATAAAAGACTGAATACCGTATTTTTTTGTACTTTTACATGAAAAAACTTAATATTTTTACACGAATGGAGAAGCTATTTCTATTAGACGCTTATGCACTGATTTACCGTGCTTATTACGCCTTTATCAAGAATCCTCGCATCAACTCGAAGGGTTTTAACACCTCTGCCATCCTGGGATTTGTCAATACGCTGGAAGAAGTGCTACGGAAAGAAAATCCCACTCACATCGGAATTGCCTTCGACCCGTCGGGGCCTACGTTTCGCCACGAAGCTTATGAAGCATACAAAGCGCAACGGGAAGAGACTCCGGAAGCTATCCGGCAGTCGGTTCCTGTCATAAAGGATATCATACGTGCCTATCATATTCCTATTCTGGAGATTGCCGGATACGAAGCCGACGACGTAATCGGTACACTGGCTACGGAAGCCGGTAAAAGAGGCATCAATACCTACATGATGACTCCCGACAAGGACTACGGACAGCTGGTGGGTGAACACGTGTTCATGTATCGTCCCAAATACGGTGACAAAGATTTTGAAGTGATGGGAGTGGAAGAAGTCAAGGCCAAGTTCGACATCCAGTCGCCTTTGCAGGTCATCGACATGCTCGGACTCATGGGAGATACAGCCGACAACATTCCGGGATGCCCGGGTGTGGGAGAAAAAACGGCACAGAAACTGATAGCCCAGTTCGGCAGCATCGAGAATCTGCTGGCTCACACCGACGAGCTGAAAGGAGCCATCAAGAAGAAGGTGGAAGAAAACAAAGAGCAAATCACATTCTCAAAATTTCTGGCTACCATCAAAACGGATGTGCCCATCGCACTCGACATGGAAGCACTGAAAAGAGAAGAACCCGATGAAGAGGAACTGCGCCGCCTGTTTGAAATGCTGGAATTCCGGAGCCTGATTGACCGGGTAATCAAAACAGAAAAAAAGGCTCCCTCCTCTCCTGCCGCTCAACCCGATCTCTTTGGCTTTTTTGCGGAGGAAGATACAGCTGATGCCAAAAATTCAATTCTCACGAGGTTAGAAGACCTGTCATACGACTATCAACTAGTTGATAATAAGGAGAAAATGGCGGTTTTAGCCGAAAAATTACTTGCACAGAAATTTTTCAGTCTAGACACGGAAACCACCGGAATCGATCCCATCACGGCAGAACTGGTGGGAATGAGCTTCAGTTTTGCCGAAAACCAGGCTTTTTATGTACCGGTACCGGCCAATCGTGAAGAAGCCCTTACAATTGTGAATATATTTAAACCGGCCTTCGAAAATCCCGATTCGCTCAAAATTGGACAAAACATCAAATACGACCTGATCATGCTGGCCAATTACGGAGTGACCCTGAAGGGAAAGATGTTCGATACCATGATTGCGCATTATGTGTTGCAGCCCGAACTTCGCCACGGCATGGATTACCTGGCCGAGATTTACCTGAAGTACGAAACCATCAAAATTGAAGAGCTGATTGGAGCAAAAGGGAAAAAGCAGGGAAACATGCGCGATCTGGCTCCCGAGGCAGTCTACAAATATGCTTGTGAGGATGCCGATGTAACGCTCAAACTGAAACAGGTACTCGAAAACGAACTGGAGACAAACGGCGTGAAAAAACTGTTCGAAGAGATAGAAATGCCTTTGGTACCGGTATTGGCTTATATGGAACGAAACGGAGTACGTATTGACACGGAAGCATTGAAAGAAACGTCACGGCATTTTACAGCCCGAATGAACCAGATAGAAGAAGAGGTACACCAGCTGGCCGGAATGGAGTTCAACATTGCCTCTCCCAAACAGGTGGGTGAAGTGTTGTTCGACCGCCTGAAAATCGTGGAAAAAGCCAAAAAGACGAAAACCGGTCAGTATGTCACTTCGGAAGAAGTACTGGAAAGTCTGAGGGGAAAGCATGAAATCGTAGGAAAGATTCTGGAACATCGCGGACTGAAGAAGTTGCTGGGTACCTATATTGATGCCCTCCCCCAGCTTATCAATCCGGCTACCGGACGCATTCATACTTCTTTCAACCAGACGGTCACAGCTACCGGACGACTGAGTTCAAGCAACCCGAACCTGCAGAACATTCCTATCCGTAACGAAGACGGAAAGGAAATCCGAAAGGCTTTCATCCCCGACGAAGGATGCGAATTCTTCTCGGCCGACTATTCACAGATTGAGCTGCGCATCATGGCGCATCTGAGCAACGACCCGCACATGATTGAAGCTTTCCAGAAAGACCAGGACATTCATGCAGCTACTGCCGCTAAAATATATAAGGTAAAACTGGAGGAAGTGACACGCGAGCAAAGAAGCAAAGCCAAGACTGCCAATTTCGGTATCATCTACGGAATTTCAGTGTTCGGACTGGCAGAACGTCTGAACGTTGACCGCAAGGAGGCCAAAGCACTTATCGACGGATACTTTGAAAACTATCCGAATGTAAAGGCCTATATGGACCAGAGCATTCAGGAAGCTCGCGAAAAAGGATACATTGAAACTATCTTCAAACGCAAACGCTATCTGCCGGACATCAACTCCAAAAATGCAGTCGTCAGAGGGTATGCCGAACGAAATGCAATCAATGCCCCCATTCAGGGCAGTGCCGCCGATATCATTAAGGTAGCCATGATACGCATATACCAGCGTTTCCAGGAAGAAGGTATCCGCTCGAAAATGATTCTCCAGGTACACGACGAATTAAACTTCAGCGTCTTGCCGGAAGAAAAAGAAAAAGTGCAGCAAATTGTGATAAGCGAAATGGAGGCTGCTTACAAAATGAAAGCTCCACTGCGTGCAGACCATGGTTGGGGACACAATTGGCTGGAAGCACACTAAGTCATCCGGATTGTTAACCAATGTTTAATTAGTGACATTTTGCTAATTTATCGCATTTTTTTGCCGGAATGCATACAACATATCAAAGCTTTTACTACATTTGCACCGTCAAAAAGAACAAAACGTAAGTAAAACCTTAAAATTAGAAAGATATGAAAAAGATGAATTTAGCAAAGTGTGTAGTTGTTTTAGTTATAACTTTTGTTGCAAGCTTGTCAACTTATGCTGCTAAAATGAATAACAACCTGATTTACAATGCACAAGAAGTTAACGGATTGAAAGTTGCAGAAACTGTATACAAGAAAGACGGTAACATGCTGACAAACTACATGAAGTATAACTACAAATACAATGACAACAACCAGATGACTGAAAATATGTCACAGAAATGGAATGTAAACAAGAACTGCTGGGAAAACGATTTGTGTATCCGTTATACATACGACAACAAGAGTGTAACTACAGAATACTACAAATGGAATTCCAAGAAGAATGATTTCATTCTGATTCCAGAAATGACTGTTACAATGGACAAATGATTAAATAAGAAAATTCATAAACTCTCTTTTACAAAAGAGGCACTTCGTGATGAAGCGCCTCTTTTTTTATTTCCGACCGACGAAGTCCGCCAAAATTACCGCTCATTCCATAGAAGAATAGGCAGGAACTTAAAAAATAACTATCTTTGCAGAGAATTAGAGTATTATGCATCAGAAATAAATTAGAAATAAACAATAAATTATGGCATTACAATGTGGTATCGTCGGTTTACCAAACGTGGGAAAATCGACACTTTTCAACTGCTTATCAAACGCAAAAGCCCAGGCGGCCAACTTCCCGTTCTGCACCATCGAGCCCAATGTGGGCGTGATTACGGTGCCCGATGACCGTCTGAACAAACTGGCCGGGCTGGTGGACCCCGACCGTATAGTGCCCGCTACCGTGGAAATTGTGGACATTGCCGGACTGGTGAAAGGGGCCAGCAAGGGCGAAGGGCTGGGCAACAAGTTCCTGGCCAACATTCGTGAAACGGATGCCATTCTGCACGTGCTGCGCTGCTTCGACGATGAGAACGTGACGCATGTGGACGGCAGTGTGGACCCGGTGCGCGACAAGGAAATCATTGATACGGAACTTCAGCTGAAGGACCTGGAAACCATTGAAAGCCGCATGCAGAAGGTGCAGAAACAGGCGCAGACCGGGGGCGACAAGGTGGCCAGGCAGACGTATGAGGTGCTGGTGCGCTACCGTGAGGCGCTGTTGCAGGGCAAATCGGCACGCACCGTGCAGTTTGAAACGAAGGACGAACAGAAAATAGCGCACGAGCTGTTCCTGCTCACCTCGAAGCCGGTGATGTATGTGTGCAACGTGGACGAAGCCAGCGCCGTAAGCGGCAACAAGTACGTGGAGCAGGTGCGTGAGGCGGTGAAAGAGGAGGGTGCTGAAATCCTGATTGTAGCGGCCAGGACGGAAGCCGACATTGCCGAACTGGAGACGTACGAAGACCGCCGGATGTTCCTGCAGGAGGTGGGGCTGGAAGAGTCGGGCGTGAGCCGGCTGATACGTGCGGCCTACAAGCTGCTGAACCTGGAGACGTACTTCACGGCCGGAAAGATGGAGGTGCGTGCCTGGACGTTCCACAAGGGATGGAAGGCTCCGCAGTGTGCCGGTGTCATCCACACGGATTTCGAAAAGGGATTTATCCGCGCGGAGGTCATCAAGTACGACGACTTTATCCACTATGGCTCGGAAGCTGCCGTACGTGAGGCCGGAAAGCTCAACGTGGAAGGCAAGGAATACGTGGTGGAAGACGGCGACATCATGCACTTCCGTTTCAACGTGTAACCGTCGGGGGGAGAACACCATGAACTATCTCATCATCGGAACGGGCGGTGTAGGAGGATGCATCGCCGGCTTTCTGGCACTGGCAGGCAAGGACGTGACCTGCATTGCCCGCGGAAAGCACTTAGCAGCCATCCGCCGGCAGGGGCTGCACCTGAAGTCGGACCTGAAGGGGGAGCATTTCCTCCGCGTAAAGGCATGCACTGCCGAAGAATACCGGGGAAAGGCGGATGTCATCCTGGTGTGCGTGAAAGGCTATTCCATTGACTCCATCCGCCCCGTGCTGGAGCGTGCGGCTACTCCCCACACCCTGGTCATCCCTATCCTGAATGTGTACGGCACGGGGCCCCGCATCGGTCGCCTGGTGCCTTCGGTCAAGGTGCTCGACGGGTGTATCTACATCGTGGGCTTCGTGTCGGGCGAAGGGGAAATCAGCCAGATGGGCCGCATCTTCCGCCTGGTGTTCGGTGCGCGTCCGCAGCAGCAGGTGGCGCCCGAACGGCTGGAAAGGATTGCCGGCGAACTCCGCGAGTGCGGCATCAAGGTGGACGTGTCGGACGACATCGACCGGGATACGTTCATCAAATGGTCGTTCATCTCGGCCATGGCCTGCACGGGTGCCTATCACGACGTGCCGATGGGCGAGGTGCAGCACGAGGGTGAGGTGCGCGACACGTTCGTCGGCCTGTCGCGTGAGAGTGCGCAGATTGGGGAGAAACTGGGCATCGCCTACCCCGGCGACCCCGTGGCCTACAACCTGATGGTGATGGACAAGCTCGACCCGCACAGCACGGCTTCCATGCAGAAGGACATTGCCCGGGGGCATGAGTCGGAGATTCAGGGCCTGCTGTTCGATATGATTGACCTGGGCACACAGTTGCACATTGACATGCCTGTCTACCGGAAGGTGGCGCAAAAATTCCGTCAAGCATGAAACATCTTATCGATATTGACACCTGGGAGCGGAAGGAGAACTATCTTTTCTTCCGCGATTTCCATAATTCCTGGATTGCCATGACCAGCGAAGTGGACTGCACGGAGGCGTATGCGGAAGCGAAGGCGCAGGGCCGTTCTTTCTTTCTGTATTACCTGTACGCCATTCTTCGTGCGGCGAATGAAATCAAAGAGTTCCGTTACCGGTGGGACAAGCACGGGCAGGTGGTCTGCCACGATACGGTAGACATCACGACGCCCATTGCCGTGCCGGGAAAAACGTTCTACACGGTTCGCATTCCCTGGAACAGTGATTTCAAGGCTTTCTACGAGGAAGCACGGCGCATCATTACCTCTATCCCGGAGGACGGAGACCCCTACGGCACCGACAAGGAGATTGCGGCGCAGGGCGATTTTGACGTCATCCTGCTCAGTGCCACGCCCAAGCTGTACTTTACCTCCATCTCTTACACGCAGTATGCCCCGGGCCATCCGCTGGACTATCCGCTGATGAATGCGGGCAAGGCGGTGACGCGTGAGGGAAGGCTGGTCATGCCCATTGCACTGACCGTAAGCCACGCCTTTGTAGACGGGGCGCACATCTCACTGTTCTTCGAGAAGGTAGAGAAGTACCTGAAGGAAAGATAAACCTGCTTCTTAAAGAATATCGTTATGACAAAGAAAACAAGCTGGTTTCTGTCTGTGGCCGCCATTGTCATCGTACTCATGGGGGGCGGTTACGCGGCGCTGCGGCATAGCCGGACGCAGGTGCATGCCCTCATCAATCAATCCCTGCAGGAAGCCGAACGCCTTCACTACAACGACCGCCTGAATGCGTTCAGCAGGAACCCGCACATCTACGTAGACCCGGCCCTGAAGGCTTATCTTTTCGCGCCCGTCTCCAGCCGGAAAATCAAAAGCTATACGCTCCAGACTACAGAAGGGAAAACCACTTACCTGTTCAAGGACAGCATCCCGGAAGAGAAAGCCCGGAAACTATTGAACGAATACCTGCTGGCAGACATACAGCCCGTCAGGGTGGAGGAAGTGAACCGGTTGTTTCAGGAACAGCTCGAACAAAGGCATGTCAGCGGAACGGCGGGTGTGTTTTATTCCGACAAGTCGGCCCGCACCCGCACACGGGCAGGCATCTTACCCACGCCCTCTGCCTATAAGACTCCGGTCTGCTCGCTCGACCTGACTCACAGCCTGCAACTGCAAGGGTGGGCGGACTACGACTGGCTGACTTTACTCCGCCATATCCACGCGGGCTTTTACGGGCTGCTGTGCCTGCTGCTCGCGGCCACAGGTATACAAGTCTGCCTTTACCTGAAAAAACGGCAAAATAAGCCCGAAAAAGGGCTGAGCATCGACCTGAAGCAGCAGATATTGCTGATCGACGGCATGCAGTGTGCCATTTCCAGCCTCGACTTGCAGCTTCTTTACCTGCTATGGGAAAAGAAAGGAGAATGTGTGAACCGTGAAGACTTGAAAACGGCTTGCTGGCCGCACGACCCGCAGGCGGATGAGAAATTAGACGCGCATATACAAACAATCCGGAAAGTCCTGCAAGACTTCCCGGATTATCGGATTTCCACCGCCAGAGGACGGGGATATTATCTGACTGCTGCCTCCAGTTAAGGATTCTGCACCAGATTAGGATTGGCGTCTATCTCGGTCTGCGGAATGGGGATGGCCAGACGTGAGTCATTCGGCTGGATGGTATAAGCACCGGAAGTCTCCAGCGAAGTCAGGTGCCAGCTTCCCTTACGCTCCACGGGCAGTTTATTACGCGTATAATCGTACACTGCCAGGCCCTCGCCCACCAGTTCCTTTCTTCTTTCTTTCAGAATGCGCTCCAGGGTGAAATCGGCAGCGGCATTTACTTTCATGGCGGTATTCGTGGTACGGTGGGTAATCACGTCGTTCAGGTATTCCATTCCCTTGGTCGCCTGCTCACCCCCTATTTTCAGACCTGCCTCGGCTGCATTCAGATAAATCTCTGACAGGCGCACGATGCAGAGGTTGTTGTCGCGCGGATCGCCTGTCTTGCCGGGAAACTTCGCCAGATAGACCGTGCGGTTACGGGCTGCTTCGGGGAGGTCGGTGTTATTGGCAATGGCAGACACCTGCATCACGCTGTGGCGCACATCCTGCGGGTCTTCATCCAGCAGGTTCAGGTAGTCTTCCGACAGTATCAGGTTGTTCCAGTCCACTTTTTCCTCATTGGCATAGACCATAGGAGCTCCTTCTCCACCCGAGCCGCCGGAAGGTTCCGTCAGTGAGAAGTAGAATTCGAAAAGCGACTCGCTGGTATATTCCTTTCCCCAGACAGTGGGGTACTCGTCGAGGGTGTACAACTGATACAGGCTTTTACTGTTTTCGATGACATCTGTAGCTGCCTTGTAGGCATTCGGATAATCCAGCTTGTTCAAATAAACTCTTGACAGAATACCCTGCACGGCCCAGTAGTTCAGACAGCCGTCCTTCTTCTCCTTGCTAAGGCCGGCCAGCGAACCCGTCAGGTCAGTGATAATCTGGTCATAGCATTCGGCCACCGTATTGCGTTCCGGCTTGGAGTCAGGCCCGGTAGCGGTAGTAACGATGGGTACTCCCAAAGACTGGCCGTTGTCGTACGAATAAGGCATGGCAAACACGCGTATCAGGTCGTACAGTGCCAGTCCTCGCATGGCCAGTGCCTGGGCCTTGATTTCATCCAGCGCCTGCGTGTCGGTGGTATTCACCTGTCCGCCTTCGATGGCGGCTATCAGGTTATTAATCTGGCGAATCACCTTGTACACCTGGTTCCACGGAAGACTCGTGTTGAAGCTGTCGGTCGATTTGACATTGTATTCGTAATAGGGAGAGACTCTTTTTCCGTCTCCCTTGCTCATACGGGCCTGCACGTCGGCCGCGCGGCAGTCGCCAAAATAAAAGAAGTTATCGCCATAATAGCTGTGTGCCGAAGCCAGACGGTAGATGCCGTTCAGGGCTGTCTGGGCATTCTCCAGCGTAGTAAAGGCCTGGTCGGTGGGTACAGACGTGGACGGATTCAGGTCCAGCCAGCTGTCCGAACAAGAGGTACATGCCAGCGAGGCAGCAAGAAAATAAATATAGAGTGGTTTCATAATCCAATTCGTTTTTAGAAAGTTAATTGTACGCCGAAATTGAAGGTACGCATGGCGGGTGCCTCGCAGAACACTTCTCCGTTGACCGGAGTTTCGGGGTCATACTGTTTCCATTTGGCCCATGTCAGCAGGTTGCTGCCTGAGAAATAAATACGAGCTTTGTCTATCAGGGCCTTGCGGGTCCATTCAGAAGGAAGCGTGAATCCCAGCGTAAGGTTCTTCAGACGCAGATGATCGGTGCTGTGAATGTAGCGCGAAGAGTTCTGAGGTCCGGCATCTTCCCCATACACAAAGCGCGGTACATTGGTCTGGTCGCCCGGCTCCTGCCAACGGTCCATGGCATATACCGGCAGGTTGTATTTGGAATTATAGATATTGCTCGTTCCGTTCTCGATGTAGGTACCGGTCTTATCGTAGGAATATCCACCCAACGAATAGGTCAGCGTAAAGCTCAGGTCCAGCCATTTGTAGTTCAGCATGTTTGTCAAGCCGCCGGACACTTTCGGGTTGACCGACTTATAAGGAATGGCCTGCGCCTCACCGGCATTCTCCGTCAGGCTCCGGTCTATAATCACCGTACCATCTTCCTGCGGTATTTCCTGGTTGCGGTAATACATGGCCTTACCTGTGTCCGGATTTACCCCGGCGTATTCTTTTACGTAGAAGGTGTGGTAGGGCAATCCTACTTTGTGGATGAACCATGTGCCCTCGATTGACTGCTCCAGCTGTCCGTTGAGTGACACAATCTTGTTCTTGTTGTGGCTCAGATTGAAGACTGTGGTCCAGTTAAAGTTGTCATTGGCGAAGTTGATGGTACGCAGTTCCAGTTCCACACCCCGGTTGTTCAACTGCCCCACATTACTCAGGTAGTTCGTAAATCCGGTGGTGGCACTGATAGGAAGGCTGTACAGCAAATCCTTCGTATCGCGGTTATAGTATTCTACGCTCAGGAAAATGCGGTTGATGAACGACACGTCCAGTCCCACGTTCAGGTTATAGTTCTTTTCCCATCCCAAATTGGAGTTGGAGATAGAAGATTCATAAGAACCCAAACCTCCCATATAGCTTTGTCCCAAAGAATACAATCCCATATAGCCATACAGAGAGCCTGGCTGGTTACCGTTCACACCGTAAGAGGCACGAATCTTCAAATCGCTCAGAATGTGCTTCACAGGCTGCATGAACGCTTCGTTGCTCACATGCCACATACCCGATACGGACCAGAAATTTCCCCAGCGGTTATCGGGTGAGAGGCGGGAACTACCGTCGCGGCGGAAGCTTCCTGCCACATAATAACGGTCGTCATAATCGTAGTTCAAACGTGAAATATACGACAGCATACGATAGTCCTGCGTTGATGAAACGAAGCTGTTCAGCACCGCTGCGTTATCCGGCTCCGTCAGTCCGGCATACGACGGCAATTTGGAACGTTCGCCGGATGCCTTATCCGTCTGGTAGCTTTCCACTTCGTACGCAGCCAAGACATCCAGGTGGTGCTTCTGCGCAAAGGTCTTCACGTAATTCACCGAAGTAGAAGAAATCAGCTTCCCATATTCGATAAATCCTTTGGAGGACTGTGCATCGGAACCGCTCTTCGGTCCTGCAGAGCTCAACGGATTGTAGTAGCGCGAGTCCTTCTGGATGGTATAGTCATAGCTTAACGTTTCCTTTATTTTCAGGCCCTTTATCGGTTCTACGGCCGCATAACCGGTGGAGAACATACGCGTCATCCGCGTGCGGTTATAGTCCGTCAGAATATCACGCAGCGGGTTCAACTGTGTACCGTCGTACGCTCCCACATAATTTCCGGCTTCATCTCTTACCAGCATGGAAGGAGTCATGGTCATTGCCACACACAAATACGGGTTGATGGCAGAGCCACGTTCTTCGTTCATCTCCTGGTTCATCTGGGTAAACATCATGTTGGCACCTACCTCACCGTACCGGCCCACCTTCTGGGTCATGTTCAAACGGGCAGAGTAGCGGTCCAGGCTGGAGTTCTTGGCCAGTCCTTCCTGACTGTTATAGCCCAAAGAGGCATAGAAAGTGGTCTTCTCGTTTCCTCCGGATACGGATGCCTCATAATCCTGCTGGATGGCGGTACGAAGCAGTTCCTTTCTCCAGTCGGTATAGCCCATGGAAGGCACAGACGCATACTTGTCAATCTCACCGTCTGCATAGCCGGTAGGGTCTGCCATCTGCTTGTCCGTGGCATAGTTCACCAGGCCCTCGTACAGCAACTCACGGCGCTGGTCGCCGTTCAGTGTCGGACGGAAATCAACCGCCGCATTCGAGAAACCTCCCGACATGTTAAAGGAAACCTGCGCCTTGCCCGCCTTTCCTTTCTTGGTCGTAATCAGGATTACGCCATTGGCCGCACGCGAACCATACAGAGAGGCTGCCGCCGCATCCTTGATAATCGTAATGTTTTCAATATCGGCCGGATTCAGCGTGCTCATGATATTGGTCTTCGAGTTGTTCATGTAAGCCGCATCGGCTCCTCCGGCACTCAGGCTACCGGAAGTGACCGGCACCCCGTCGATCACGAACAGCGGTTCCTGAGAGGCATTGAACGAGCCCATACCACGGATACGGATGCTCTGATTGGCTCCCGGCTGTCCGGAACTGCTGGTAATAGACACACCCGTGGTCATTCCCTGCAGCTTCTGCTCCACACTCATCACGGGGATGTCTTTCATCATATCTCCCTTCAGGGTATTGGCAGACCCCGTAAAAGAAGACTTGGTGAAATTACCGTAGCCCGTCACCACCACCTCTTCCAGGTTCATGGTTTCAGGCTGGAGCACCACGTTCAGGTGTTCTTTCTTAGGAACCTTTATCAACTGAGTTTTCATACCCAGGTAAGCCACGACCAGAATCTTGTCATCCGGTCCCACTTCCAATGTATACTTTCCATCAATGTCGGTCACTACCCCATGCGCTTCGTTTCCCTGTACGGAAATCGTAGCACCGATAAGCGGCTCGTGATCTTCAGCTGAGATAACCAGTCCGCTGATGGTACGCTGTTGTGCAAAAGTCTGTTGACACACCACACACAGCAGCAATAAAACTAAAAGTCTGATTCTTTGCATTTTGACGATTTTTGTTTTTAATTCCGTAGAATACTTCGCAAAACACACGCCAAAAACAGCCTTTTTATACTTTATTTTTTAAAAATTTGATTACAAGAAAGTTACACGCGATTAAGAAAAAGAAAGGCTGTGGAATTTCTGCACATTTGTAGAAATAATCCACAGCCTTTTTTCTGCTTTATTTACTGTTCAGATAGTCACACAGCTTCTGTACGGCTCTTGCCCGGTGACTGATCCTGTTCTTTTCTTCAGCCCCCATCTCCGCAAAAGTCTCGGCATAGCCTTCCGGCACGAACACCGGGTCGTAGCCGAAGCCGGAGCTTCCTTTTTTCTCCCGGATGATTTCTCCCTTCACAATGCCTTCGAACAAGTGCTTTTCTCCTCCTTCCATCAGGCAGATGGCCGTGCGGAACTGCGCCTTCCGGTTCTCCTTGCCTTCCAGTTCTGCCAGCAGCTTCTTCATGTTGGCTTCCGAATCGTGACCTTCACCGCCCGCATAACGTGCCGAATACACCCCGGGAGCCCCGTCCAGCGCTTCCACCTCCAGACCGGTATCGTCGGCAAAGCAATCCATGCCATAATGCGCATGAATATATTCCGCCTTCAGCGCGGCATTTCCCTCCAGCGTATCCGCCGTTTCCGGAATATCGGCCTCACAACGGATGTCTTTCAAACTCAGCACTTCCACTTTATCTCCTAAAATGGCACGTATCTCCTCCAGCTTATGGGCATTGTTAGTAGCAAAAACCAGTTTACGCATAGCCGTCAGTTCAATACGATTTCATCTACAAACAAGAATCCGGGATTGCCCTTGCCGCCGTGCCATGCCGGGATATTCTTTTCGGACAAGGCCGTTACCTTCACGTAACGGGTCTTTACCGGGTCAAACGTCAGGGTATGGGTATAAATCTGGTTGGCATCCGTTTCCTTCATAGCCGGATAAGCTTCCGAAGCCACTTTCCTGAAAGTCTTGTTGTCGTCCGACACCTCTACGGTAATACCTCTGGTATCAAACGTCCAGTCGCCCTTTTCCACGCAAGTGCGCAGGGTCATGGAACTGATTTCGGTAGCCTCCTTCAGGTCAATCACCGCCTCCATGTCATTCTTGTAGAAAGCAATCCAGCGTCCGGTCTTGTAGTTGCGGTCGCCCGTCATACCGTCTACCAGCGTAGTGGCACCCTTAAACTCGTAAGGCTTATTGATAGGCTGCAACAGGGTGATAGGCTTCGCCGTAGACTTGCTGAACGCTATGCTGTCACGCGTAATGCGGGAGTTGCCTTCCGGACGCACGGCCATCATGCGCAGCACACATGCCGCATCGATGGTCAGTCCGTTTTCATACCTGGACGAAGCGGTGGTAGGCTCCGTACCGTCGAGGGTATAGTACACAGGTGCCTCGTCGATGGTGCTTGCCGTTACATCCAGCTTGCCCGTCTCCGTGTTGGGAGCGATGTGCACATTCACATCGAAGATATGCGTCGCGTAGTTCCATCCCTTCAGCTGGTAAATCCTGGTCAGACGAGCGGTGCGTTTCAGGAATCCCTGATAATCCTGCTTCTTTTCAGGAGCGCTCCACTGCGTTTCACAAAGCGCAGCCATACGCGGCAATACCATGTACTGTGCCTGTGCCATGGTCGGGATATATTCCGTCCAAAGGTTCGCCTGCACACCGGTAATGAACTTCTGCTCTTCCGGAGAAAGGGCAGACGGCATCGGTTCGTAGCTGTACACCCGTTCCATAGGCAGATAGCCACCGATGGCCAGCGGTTCACTGTCTGTATCCTTTGCCTGATAATAGTCGAAATACAGGTACGTGTTCGGCGTCATGATGACATTGTGCTGCTGACGGGCCGCTTCAATACCACCGGCTTCCCCTCTCCACGACATCACCGTGGCATTCGGAGCCAGTCCGCCTTCTAAGATTTCATCCCAGCCAATCATGCTGCGTCCGTTCTCGGTGAGGAACTTCTCGGCCTCGTGTATCACGTAGCTCTGCAGATACTCTTCCTTCGAGTGCTTGCTGTCGCCCTTGATGCCCAGCGCCTTGATACGTGCCTGACACTTCGGACAAGTCTCCCACTTCACCTTCGGACATTCGTCGCCACCCACATGGATGTATTCCGACGGGAAGATGTCGATGATTTCCGCCAGCACATCCTTGATGAACCGGATGGTCTTGTCGTTACCCGCACAAAGCACGTTGTCGGAAATACCCCACATGCGCCACACTTCATACGGACCGCCCGTACATCCCAGTTCCGGATAAGCCGCCAGCGCCGCCTGCATGTGGCCCGGAAGGTCGATTTCCGGAATGACCGTGATATAGCGTTCCGCCGCGTAGGCCACGATTTCCCGGGCCTGCTCCTGCGTATAGAAACCGCCGTAAGGCTTGCCGTCATACCGGCCCGAGTTACGTCCAATCACCGTCTCGCTGCGTCTGGAGCCGATTTCCGTCAGCCTGGGATACTTCTTGATTTCGATACGCCATCCCTGGTCTTCCGACAGATGCCAGTGGAAGCGGTTGATGTGGTGCAAGGCCAGCATGTCGATGTACGTCTTGATTTCATCCATGCTGAACATGTGGCGGCCCACATCGAGCATCATACCCCGGTAGCCGAAGCGCGGCGAGTCGTTGATTTCCACCGCCGGCAGTTCCACCGCTCCTGCCCCCTCATGCACCGACACCGACTTGCGGAGCGTCTGGATGCCATAGAACACACCTGCTTCCGAAGGAGCGGAAATCTCCACCTTGCGGTCGTCCACCTTCAGCCGGTACGCCTCCGGAGAACCGGCCTCCAGCCCCAGGCGGAGCAGGATGCCCTCTTCTCCGTCACCTTCCGCCACCTTCAGCGCGATGCCCGTCTGTTCCTTGATAAAAGCCGCCAGGAACTCGGCGTTCTTCTTCATTTTTTCATTCCCTGCCGTATAGCAGATGGTTTCCCCGCTCTTCAGCAGGAACGAACCCTGCGATGCCGCCGTAATCTCCAGCGGCATGGGCACCACCTGATAGTCGGCCACCGCCGTCGGACTGTCCGTACACGAGGCCATCAGCATTCCGGCAAATGCCAGCCCCATACAATTCATTTTTGAAAATGGTTTCATAATCAATACATATAAAAGATTAGTAATCAGATTTTATTCCATCACATCGGCCAGCTGGTGAATCACCACGGAAACGTCCTCCAGCGGCGTACCGTCGGCCGAAGACACCGTGATGCGCTTCGTCTCGCCCGGCAGCAGGTCGAAGAAATTGTCGGAGAAACGCGCCCCCTGCAAGGGCACCTCCACGAACACGTCGCGCGCCAGCACACGCGACTTCAGCGTCAGTTCCACCACCCCGCCCTTCTTCACCTTGCGGCAGGAGATTTCAGCCCTAGGCAGACGCTGCTCCTTGGGATGCACCGGATAGAACACCTCGTCCGAGAGCACCTCCCGTCCGTCCGCGCCCTTGAGCGTCATGCGGATGAACGAAGCCGTAGTATCACAGCCCTCGAAAGCCTTCTGCCAGTCCTGCTCAAAGAACACCTCCGAAGCATTTACCGGCAGCATCCCTTCCACCCGATGGCGGCGGATCACCTTTCCCTGAAAGTCCGTCAGCGCCAGGTGCAGCGTCACCTTCTCCGTCTGCAGGCGGTCGGACAGCACATAGAAACGCAACTTGTCGCCCTCGCGGATGGCATCCACCAGCACGGGCGCAAAGGCACGGCGCGTGTGATACTGCATGGCCTTCCAGTTGCCGTAATAATCGATGGCCGACCACGACACCACGGGCCAGCTGTCGTTCAGCTGCCAGGGCAGGCTGCCCATGCAGTACGGACGATTGCGGCGGTGCGCCACCATGCCCCGACGCATACCGTGGCCCTGCAGCACCAGCCCCACGTACACCAGGTCTTCAAACTTCTCCGGAACCGGATAATACAGGCTCATGGTTTTCTTAATCAAGGCATTCCCTATCGTGCTCTTCTGATGCGCATTCATTACGGGCGACTCCAGCTCATAATCCTCGGGCGAAGCAAAGGTGCGGATGGTCTTCATCTCCGGAAAGGCCTGAAAGCCGTACTCGCTCATGAAACGCGGTATCTCCTTATCTAAACTCTCGAAAGGCTTCTGCCCGTACCACGTGCCCCAGTTATGGCTGTCGCCCACCTTCCAGCTCTCCGGTCTGCCCCAGTTGGCCTCCAGCGGCGAGCCTTCCAGGTAGAAGCGCCCCGGATCAAATTCTTTCACCTTCTGCGGCAAAAGCTGACGGAACAGCACGTCGTATCCCTCCTGCATCTGCTGATAGACCTCGGACGAATATTTCTCCTTCCATCCCCAGTAGCGTATACCCTCGTATATCTCGTTATTACCGCACCACATGGCCAGCGACGCATGATTGCGCAAACGCTTAATGTTGTATTCTGCCTCGCGGGCTACATTGCGCAGGAAAGCCGGATCATGCGGATAGGTGGTACAAGCAAACATGAAGTCCTGCCATACCAGAATGCCGCGCCTGTCGGCTTCCTCAAAGAACGCGTCGTCTTCATAGATACCGCCGCCCCACACACGAATCATATTCATATTGGACGACTGCACATCCTCCAGCAGACGGCTGTAGCGCTGGCGTGTGACACGCGGCAGCAGGGCATCCGACGGAATCAGGTTCGTACCTTTGGCAAACATCGGCACCCCATTCACTTCGAAGTAGAAACTCTGGCCGTCCTTATCCTCCTCCTGGACTACACGTATCGAGCGCAGACCAATCTGGTGACTCTTCTGTGACACCACCTGCCCATCGACTGACACTGAAGCCTCAAACATATACAACGCAGGCTCTCCCCAACCGTTAGGCATCCACAAGTGCGGCTGCTCCACCGTCACAGGAAGAGAAATATGATTAAGCCCCGGCTGCAATTCCACTACCTTCTCTATGCTTTTATCTGACTCACCCGCATAACTGTACGTCACACGTACCACAGCCTGCTGTGTATGATTACCAATATTGTTTATTTCTAAGCGATTATCTACCTCTGCCTGTTCAGCACTGACTGACTGCTGGTGCACGAAATAATCTTCCACTACCGCCCGGTCCGCAAACTGCAAATACACTGGCCGCCAAATACCACAAGTCACCATACGGATGCCCCAGTCCCATCCGTAGGAATAAGGAGCTTTCCGACTAAACACACTTAATTTTTGAGGATAATGGTCATTATCTGCAGGATAATCAAAACCGTTGCTCTCCCATTGGGGCATCAGTTCACGAATAGGCGAACGAAAACGTACTACAAGTCTGTTTTCTCCTTTTCTTAAAACAGACTTGACAGGTACCCGATATCCCACAAACATATTATCTGCTTTCAGCAACAAAGAACCATTTAAGAAAACATCTGCATAGGTATCAAGCCCTTCAAAAACCAGATACACCCCTTCATGATGTAGCTGCTCTTCTGTCAGTACAAATGAAGTGCGATACAACCAGTCTTCCTTTTCTACCCATTGTATTTTCTGCTCATTCATGCCATAAAAAGGATCAGGCAATTTATCATGAGCTATCAGGTCCTGATGCACCGTGCCCGGCACCTGTGCAGACAACCATTCATTACTACCGTACATTGAAAATTCCCATCCAGTATGCAGCTGATGGATTTGAGATAAACTACTGCCCGACGCATGATTTCCATAAGTCAGTAAAAAGGCCAGTAACATCATCAGAGTGACTTTTGACATATTTTTCACGTTATAGATTCAAGTATCGCAATATCAGGTACAAAATAAAATAAGTTTTTCCGATAAGCCAAATTAATCGAAAAAACTTATTTTATTTTAGTTTTTTAAGGGAAAAGTTTATTTTACTTTAAGCTTATCAAAGCCTTCGCCATATACTCCAACTACATTACTTTGTGAAATGAAGGCATTCGGATCAATGTCCTTTACTAAACGGAAGATATCGAGTGATTCCCTTTTTTTAGCCAAAACCACTACTACCTTTATTTCCTGTTTACTATACCATCCCTTTCCATCAAGCAAAGTCACTCCACGATCAATCTTTGTCGCAATCCCTTCGGCTATCTCCTCATATTTGCGTGAGAATATCAGAAACTGCACAGACTGCCGTGTACTGTTAATCACATAGTCAATGACGATACTCATCACAAACAAGACACAAAAGCCGAACAAGACCCTGCGCCAGTCGTGAAAAATAAAATAACAGGATGAAATGATGACGATGTCGCAATACATCATCATCCGCCCCAGCGTAACATCCTTATATTTATTAATAATCCAGGCTATAATATCCGTTCCCCCCGTACTTCCATTATTACAGAACACGATACCAATTCCAAAACCCAACAGACCAGCACCTATCACACAAGCCATAAAATCCTGACCAGGACCTAACAACTGAGGAAGATTGCCATTCTCATCCTTCAAAATCATCTGAAAGAACCAGAGCAGGAAAGTCAGCATAAAGATGGCAAAGATGGTCTTAATACTAAATTTAGGCCCTAATATTTTCAAGGCAAAACCCAAGAATATTGCATTAATCACAAAATAGGAGACCTGAATCTCTATGCCTGTGGCATAATAAATAATTGCCGCAATACCCGTTACTCCTCCGGTAGTAATCTGATAGGGAAGCATAAATGCAGCCCAGCCAATGGAATAACAAATCAGCCCGAAGGTTATGGCCAGATAGTCTCTGGACTCCCGGCCCAACTTTTTCTTTAATAAAGCTTCCATAGACAATAAAAAACAGTCCGGAATGAACAGAAGATACCTCCTGTTCATTCCGGACGAGCATTTAAAAGGTTAAAGTACAATATTTACAATTTTCTTCGGTACAATAATCACCTTCTTCGGAGTCTTGCCCTCAATCCACTTCTGTGACTGTTCTTCAGCCAGTACAGCAGCCTGGATAGTATTATTGTCTGCATCGGCAGGGAACTCCATTGTAAAGCGAGCCTTACCATTGAAAGAAATAGTATATTTTACGCTGTCTTCTTTCAAATATTCCTCATTGAATTCCGGCCAATGTGCATCGCATACAGAAGAAGTATTGCCCAAAGCTTCCCACAATTCTTCTGCCAAATGCGGAGCAAACGGAGCCAAAAGCACTACCAGATTGCTCATCACAGCCTTGTTGCGACATTTCAATGAAGTCAATTCATTGACACAAATCATAAAGGCACTGATAGAGGTGTTGTAAGAGAAGGTTTCAATATCTCCTGTCACCTTCTTAATCAATTTATGAATGGCTTTCAGTTCTTCTTTGGTAGCTTCTCCTTCAGCAGGCAAGAAAGTACCCTGACGGTCATAGAACAAATTCCAAAGCTTCTTCAGGAAGCGGTGTACTCCGTCAATACCATTGGTATCCCATGGCTTAGACTGTTCTACTGGGCCAAGGAACATTTCATACATACGCAATGTATCTGCTCCATAACGTTCTACAATCATATCCGGGTTCACCACGTTATACATGGACTTACTCATCTTTTCAACTGCCCAACCACAGATATACTTGCCATCTTCCAAAATAAACTCTGCATTATGATATTCCGGGCGCCAGTTCTTGAAGGCTTCCACATCCAGTACATCGTTCGATACAATGTTTACATCTACGTGCAACGGAGTTACTTCGTACTGGTCTTTCAAGCCTAATGAGACAAAAGTATTGGTATCCTTAATACGATATACAAAGTTGCTTCGTCCCTGAATCATTCCCTGATTCACCAGTTTCTGGAACGGTTCTTCCTTGATACTGATACCCAGGTCGAACAAGAACTTATTCCAGAAACGAGAATAAATCAAGTGACCAGTAGCATGTTCCGTACCTCCTACATAAAGGTCTACATTCTGCCAGTAATGATCTGCCTTCTCAGAAACCAGCGCTTCATTGTTATGCGGATCCATGTAACGCAAATAATATGCACTGGAACCGGCAAATCCCGGCATGGTATTCAATTCCAGAGGGAATACATTCACGTTATCAATCTTCGTATTTTCTACGACTTCACCTTTGGCTACATCCCATGCCCAACGGGTTGCATGTCCCAAAGGAGGTTCTCCACTTTCTGTAGGCAAGAACTTAGCAACCTCAGGAAGTTCCAGCGGAAGCTTGCTTTCGTCAATCATATACGGCATGCCGTCCTTGTAATATACCGGGAACGGTTCACCCCAATAACGCTGGCGAGAGAAAATCGCATCACGCAAACGGAAGTTGACTTTCACACGGCCCAGATTATGCTCTTTCACATATTTCTTGGTAGCTGCAATGGCTTCTTTAATTGTCAGGCCATTCAGCGTCAAATCGCAATAAGGAGTTACCCCGGCTTTCGGAGAGTTGCAAACGATTCCTTCCTTCGCATCGAAGCTTTCTTCGCTTACGTCACAACCTTCTACCAACGGTACAATCGGCAAGTTGAAATGTTTGGCAAATGCATAGTCACGACTATCGTGCGCAGGTACCGCCATGATGGCTCCTGTTCCATAACCAGCCAATACATAATCACTAATCCATACTGGAACAGATTCTCCTGTAAACGGATTTACGGCATACGAACCACTGAACACACCCGTTACACGACGGTCAGCAATACGTTCACGTTCTGTACGCTTCTTTGTACGGTCCAGATAAGCCTCAACTTCTGCACGCTGTGCTTCGGTTGTCAGCATCGGCACCAGTTCACTTTCAGGTGCAAGTACCATGAAAGTCACACCGAACATCGTATCGGCACGTGTAGTAAAGATGGTAAACTCCAAATCGCTGTCTTTCACCTTGAAACGTACTTCAGTACCTTCTGAACGACCAATCCAGTTACGCTGAGTTTCTTTCAAAGAATCTGTCCAGTCTACCGTTTCCAGTCCGTCAAGTAAACGCTGTGCATAAGCAGACACACGCAAACACCACTGGCGCATCTTTTTCTGCACCACCGGATGGCCTCCACGTTCAGATACCCCGTCTACTACTTCATCGTTGGCCAATACCGTACCCAATGCCGGACACCAGTTTACCATGGTCTCTCCTAAGTAAGCGATACGGTAGTTCATCAGAATTTCCTGCTGTTCCTTTTCTGTCTTAGCTTTCCATTCTTCTGCAGTAAAATTCAGTTCTTCGCTGCATGCTACATCCAACCCCTTTGTTCCTTCAGCCTCAAAATGAGCAATCAGTTTGCTGATAGGCTGTGCTTTCTGGCATGAATTACAATAGAAACTGTTGAACATTTTCTGGAAAGCCCACTGTGTCCAGTGATAATATCCAGGTTCGCACGTACGTACCTCACGATCCCAGTCGAACGAAAAACCAATCTTGTCCAACTGCTCGCGATAGCGTGCAATGTTAGCTGCGGTAGTAACGGCCGGATGCTGGCCCGTTTGAATGGCATACTGTTCAGCAGGCAAACCGTATGCATCATATCCCATCGGATTCAACACATTGAATCCTTGCAATCGTTTGTAACGTGCATAAATATCGCTGGCAATGTATCCCAGCGGATGACCTACGTGAAGTCCCGCTCCCGACGGATAAGGGAACATGTTCAACACGTAGAACTTTTTCTTGGATTCATCTTCGACAACTTTATAGGTCTTACGTTCCACCCATCTCTGCTGCCACTTCTTCTCAATTTCTCTGAAATTATATTCCATAGCGAAATATTATATGATTGATTATTACGTATTTCTCCAATTTCTCCGCAAATATAGTAAGAGTTCAGGAATAAATAAGGATAGTTTCGAACGAAAAGTTTATCTTTGCTTGATAAATGAAAACCTAATCTTAGAAATCTATGCACATCCGTAAATTCTTTCTGCTCGCTACTATCCTCTGTAGTGTATGCAGTCTCAACGCACAGCGACATGAACAACTCTTGGAAACCGGCTGGAAATTCCACAAAGGAGAAACCAATGGAGCTGAAACTGTTTCATTTAATGATTCTCAATGGGAATCTGTCTGTATTCCACACGACTGGGCCATTTATGGACCGTTTGACCGTAATAATGATTTACAAAATGTAGCCATTACTCAGAACTTGGAGAAACAGGCATCTGTCAAGACCGGACGTACCGGAGGACTTCCTTATGTGGGAGTAGGATGGTATCGTACCCGTTTCGATGCAGACCCTGACAAAAAGACAACACTGGTTTTTGATGGAGCCATGAGTGAAGCCCGCGTGTATGTCAATGGAAAAGAAGCCTGCTTCTGGCCTTTCGGTTACAATTCCTTCCATTGTGACATTACTGAGCTTCTGCACAAAGAAGGAAAAGACAATGTATTGGCTGTACGTCTGGAAAACCGTCCTCAATCTTCCCGCTGGTATCCGGGAGCCGGACTTTACCGGAATGTCCATCTGATTACTGCAGAAAAAATACATGTACCTGTATGGGGAACACAGGTTACCACCCCACACGTTGCTAATGACTATGCTTCAGTTTGCCTTCGTACCTCTTTACAGAATGCAGGAAAAGAAGAAATTACCATAGAAACAGAAATTCTGGACCCGAACGGAAAAAGAGTTTCTTTCAAGAAAAACAGCGGACGTATCAATCACGGGCAACCGTTTACACAAAATTTTATTGTAGAAAACCCGCAATTGTGGTCGCCCGAAACACCGTTCTTATATCAGGCCGTATCTAAAATCTATGCCAACGGAAAACTTACAGATACTTATACCACCCGCTTTGGTATCCGTTCCATCGAATTTGTAGCTGACAAAGGCTTTTTCCTGAACGGCCAGCACCGTAAATTCCAGGGGGTATGCAACCACCACGACTTAGGTCCTTTAGGAGCTGCCATCAACGTATCGGCTCTACGCCACCAGCTTACATTATTAAAAGACATGGGCTGCGATGCCATTCGTACCGCACACAACATGCCGGCACCCGAGCTTGTCAGACTCTGCGATGAAATGGGATTCATGATGATGATTGAGCCTTTCGATGAATGGGACATTGCCAAGTGTGAAAACGGATACCACCGCTATTTCAACGAATGGGCCGAGAAAGATATGGTAAACATGCTACGGCAATACCGGAATAATCCCTGTGTGGTGATGTGGAGTATCGGTAATGAAGTACCTACCCAATGCAGCAGTGAAGGATACAAAGTAGCCAAGTTCCTGCAAGACATTTGCCATCGGGAAGACCCTACCCGTCCGGTTACCTGCGGCATGGACCAGGTTAGTTGTGTACTCGACAACGGATTTGCGGCCATGCTCGATATTCCAGGATTCAATTATCGCGCACACCGCTATGAAGAAGCTTACCAACGTCTGCCTCAAAATCTTGTATTAGGCTCAGAAACCTCTTCTACCGTCAGTTCACGCGGTGTATACAAATTCCCGGCAGAGCGTAAAGCCGATGCAAAATACGAAGACCATCAGTCTTCTTCTTACGACCTGGAATACTGCTCCTGGTCTAACATTCCCGATATAGACTTTGCTCTGGCTGATGACCACCAATGGACTTTGGGGCAGTTTGTCTGGACAGGTTTTGATTATCTGGGTGAACCCAGTCCATACGATACGGATGCATGGCCCAACCACAGCTCTATGTTCGGTATTATCGACCTGGCTTCCTTACCCAAAGACCGGTACTATTTATACCGCAGCGTATGGAACAAGCAAGCTGAAACACTTCATATTCTCCCTCATTGGAACTGGGAAGGCAGAGAAGGAAAAGAAGTACCTGTATTCGTCTATACCAACTATCCGACAGCCGAACTTTTCATCAACGGAAAAAGTTATGGGAAACAGACGAAGAACAGCCAAAGCGTAGAGAACCGTTACCGCCTGATGTGGCACAACGCCATTTACGAACCGGGAGAAGTAAAAGTCGTGGCATACGATGAACACGGTACGGCTAAAGCAGAAAAGATAATCCGCACGGCAGGCAAACCTCACCATATTGAATTGGTTTCTTCACGCCAGTCGCTCACAGCTGACGGAAAAGACTTGGCGTACGTAACCGTACGTGTTGTAGACAAAGACGGCAATCTCTGCCCCACAGATATGCGCTTGGTGAAATTTAAAGTAAAAGGAGCTGGAAGCTACAAGGCCTCAGCCAATGGAGACCCGACTTGTCTGGATTTGTTCCACCTGCCTCAGATGCACGCCTTCAACGGCATGCTGACTGCAATTGTGCAATCAGGAAAAGAAGCAGGTACCCTTGAGTTACAAGTCACCGCAAAAGGGCTGAAATCAGGAAAGATACAAATCGAAGTAAAATAACCCTCAAAACAACAGCGGGGAAAAGCAACCACGTTATGTCTGCTTTTCCCCGTTTATATTTTCACCCAGCCTGCTATCTGTTCAGGCTTTCCTTAAATTCAACTTCTACAATACGAAGTTCATGATTGGTTTTATCTCCATCTTTCGCCTTAAACAAATCCAATTCATTGGCTACTGGAGCAGCCACTTCCACAATCTGTCCAAAGGCATCATCCTCTTTACTTGAACCCTTCAACCGGATAGTTATTTCAGAAGCAGGAACCGGTTTCACTTTCAGATGAACGTAACCCAGACTTTTTTCAGTTTCTCCGCTCCAGATCAGTTCATCGCCCGCATAAATTTCCAAAGGATAACTGCGCATACGCCATCCTGTAAGTTTCATACATACCTCATCCACACGCGCTATCCTTTCAAGATGATACTTAATCCATGCAGTGGAAGCTTTTCCATCATTTTTCCATTCACTCAATTCATTGTCATCACAACTCTTACAAGCTTCTTCCGTATTTATTCCAGCCTCTGCAGAGAGCACAGCCACATCCACCGCACGATCTATATAAGAAGGAGACAAAGGCGTTTCTCCACGATCTAAACTTCCTTCCAAATCGTCTCCAGGAATGTATGTACTCAGTCCGTTTTGTACTTCTACAGGAGAAGAAACCAGTTCCAATGAGGCGGAAGCCAATCCTTCTGCTTCAGCTCGTACAACCACCTTCCCTGCTGTAACAGACGAGCGCAATAACGCACGGTTCACCCCACATTCCACGGGAAGTTTTTCCGACATGATATAATTATCCGAGCCTTGCGCTATACCTCCTCGCCATTCTGCCGGACCTTCTACCGTAAAATGAATCAAATCGTTCGCCAGCGGACAACGATTCCCTTCCGCATCGACAACCTCCACTTGCAACAACACCAAATCGGCTCCATCAGCCTTCCATCCTTTCGGATGCTGAATGGCAACTAATTTCAATTTAGCTGGTTTACCTGCGGTTCTTAACTGCATACGCGCAGCTTCTTTTCCGTCATTGTACCCCACAGCTTCCAATACTCCAGGAGTGAAGGCGATTTTATCAAAAGTAAACAAGAAATGATAGTCACGCTGAGCCTGCCCCATTGGTTCTCCGTTTAAAAATAACGCCACACTATCCGTATTAGAAACCACATACACAGGCTTGACCACTCCCGGTTCATAATTCCAGTGTCCTACAATATGCAAACGAGGATTTTCCGTATCTACCCATCCGTCCCACATCACTTGATGAGCGAAATAAGAATCTTTCGGAATACGCATCGGGTCTGTATCTCCACTACGCCGGTAATTCTCTACCCCACGAAAATGAGTATTTGTATCTGAAAAAATAATCTTAGCGCCGCCTGAGCTTACCCTTTTGCCCGTACCCGGACGTTCACGCCAGTAATCAAACCAACGAATCACATTCTCAATGGTGAAAGAGTCCTGATTGCGATTGTATACACTGGCATCTGCCTGTTTTTTCGTTTTTCCGGTAGCCGCAGAATGATAAGCACTGTTTCCTTCTCCATCCTTATGATATGGATAGGAGTAATTATCCCAATACTTGCGCAAGCCTTCATCACGGCAATACTCCATGGCCCACATAGGATGATGCGCACTTTTGTTAATATACAACATCTCTCCCCCATACTCGGCATCACGAATATCCAGCATCTCACGAGAACCGATTGCACGCCCACCATGATAATCAAACTCATCACGTATCTTCTTCATCTCCAGCATGTGTTCACGGCTGATTGATTCATTGCCACATTCATAAAAAAGGATACTCGGATTGTTGCGGTTATAGATAATTGCATCCCTCATTACCAGTTTACGCTGCTCCCACTGACGTCCTTTGCAGTCTTTTTCTGCATCTCCTGCCGGCATGGCCTGAATCAAACCGACACGGTCGCATGACTCTACATCTTGCTTCCAGGGAGTTACATGCATCCAACGCACCAGATTAGCATTGGCTTTCACCATGAGGCCATTACTATAATCACTCAACCAGGCCGGTACCGACATTCCTACAGCAGGCCATTCATTACTTGTTCGCTGGGCAAATCCCTTCAACTGAATCACCCGGTCGTTCAACCATACTTTTCCATCAGCAAATCGTGTCTTGCGAAAACCTGTACGCGTAATTACTTCATCCGTTTTCTTTCCCTCTATGCACAAAGCAGTCTTTACCGTATACAGATAGCCATACCCCCAGCTCCAGAAATGTAAACCTTCTACTTCACTTTCAGCTGAAAGCACTATTTTTTCTCCTGGATTAATTTTCTTCTCCTCGCCACAGAACGCCTTTACAAGCTTCCCGTCACGGTCAAAAAGTTCCACCAGATAACCTACCGTCTGGCTTTTCTTTGTTTCATTTTTCACTTCCGATTCGGCATGAATCCGAGCTTTACGAGCACGTACCTGAATATCTTCCGCATAAATATAGACACCCGTAGTTTGCAGATTACTATATAAAGGTAAGGTCTGGTATAATTTATCCGTCACATGCAACCACACATTCTTGGGTAAGCCTCCATAATTTGCATTAAAATTACGGTTACTCCACTGATACTTTACGCCAGTAGCCTTCTCTGCATAGTCCCAATTGTTATCAATACGTGCAGCAATGACATTTTCCTTACCGGGCTTTACAAATGCAGTAAGGTCAAAACCAAAAGCCATCACTCCATTTTCATGTTGGCCGACCAGGTGACCGTTCACATACAAATCAATTCCTTGTCGTGCTCCTTCAAATTCAATGAACACCTTTCGTCCTTTCGCATCAGCAGGTAAACGAAAATGTTTTCGATACCATACAATTGTATCGGTAAGATCCTTGATATTCAGTTTGAAAGCTTCATCCTCATTGAATGCATGAGGAAGTGTAACCGACTTCCATTCTGCATCCGGATAGTCCATCTCCTCTGCCTGAACTATATCACCCACCTTTAATTTCCAGTCGCTGTTGAAATTATACTTCTCCCGCTCTGCGGCATAAATATGCCCTAAAGCCATAAAAATGAATAAACTTATTAGAATGTACCTCATAGTATTGCCTTTTTTAACTACTTAGCAAAGGTATGTTTTTTGTTTCTACAAGGTATAGGAAAAATAGATAGTTAAGATGGAATAAATGATGGTTATCACCTCAAAAGTCTATAAAAAAGAGGCTGTTTCAAACTTCAATTTGATACAGCCTCTTTATCTATCAAGTTACAATTATCAATAACCAGGGTTTTGTTGCTGTTTCTTTTCTTCAGCAGTTAAAGCGCTACCATCTTTTTGGATAATATCCAAATAAGTTTGAGGTATCGGTCTTAAGCAGTGATAATCCTGAATATTGGGAGCAGCATCTTTATTAAACGCTTTAGCACGTGAAACTAAAGTTTTGGTACGAGCCAAATCTTCCCAACGTACAAATTCACCACACATTTCACGAGTTTTCTCATTCAATAAGAAACACATAGCTACATCATAAGCAGATGCACAACCCAATTTTTGACAAATCTTTTGATCCTCTAAAGGAAGAGCAGATACATTAGAAATGTCTGTAATATTTGTTAATACGGAAGCTTGAGCATTCAAAGAACCTAAAGTTAAATTATTCGACTCATAATAAGAATTACGATCACAATAAGTGCCTTTACCTGCTTCTTGTGCATATACGCTCCAACCTAAAGCATTTTCATTCCAAGCAGCACCACCATCAACATATCCTTCACGATCCTCATTAGCTTTCCATTGAGCGCGTTCACGCAAAGGTTTTAAATATTCCCAAGCCTTATTATAATCACCTTTACGAATATAAGCTTCAGCAATGAAAAAATAATCTTCAGCAGAACGAGCCAAAATGCCATCACGATATCCACCTTCCTGAGATACTGTTTTACGAGAACCATCAAAATATTTATTCAACGGTGCATAATATTTCTGATAAGCATCAGCTTCCATCAAATTACTATTCTCAGAAGCTCCTTCCGGATAAATAGCAAATACTGTAGGAACCAGCTTACCTGTTTCTGCGTCTCTTACTGTTTCACTACTTTTAATATCGGAGAACCTATTATCTCCTGGCTGATTCAAAATATACATTAGACCTCTGTCACCTGGAGCATAAGAATCATTAGTACCTTCTACAGACAAAGTACAATTAAATTTTGTTCGGAATGACTTCCATAAACGTGAATCATTTACATGATCGAATACATTATATGTATAATATGTCGTACGTAAACGCTGATATTCTCGTCCACCAGAAATATCACGGCTCATACCAGGAAGATCACGATAAATATTTAAAAAGTATAAATGCTGTTCATTTCCATATTGTCCTTGGGTTGCATCACTTGCCGTAAACTGAGCAGCTAAAACAATTTCAGGTAACGTTTCATTAGCACCATCTGGTTCTGTATACGCCCATAAATCTTTGTAATTATCAGCCAAAGGATGTTTTTTAATGACTTCATCGGCATATTTAATAACTTTATCCAAGTCTTCAGCTTTGGTTGTTGCATTCCATTCGTCACAAATTTCAGACGTACGCCACAAATAAGCTTTTGCAAGGAAATGAGCAGCAGCCGACTTCGTCAGCTTTCCTTCCATAGATTCATTTTCAGGAAGGTAGTTGTATGCGTTTTCCAAATCACTTAAAACTTGATTCATTGTTTCTTGAGCAGTTGAACGGGTGAATTCACGTTCTACAGTAGAAGATGTAGTCAATTTTAAAGGAACACCACCGTATTGTCTGAGCAACTTAAAATAATTAAATCCTCTTATAAAGTATGCAGTTCCCATTGCTTCGTTTTTATAAGCCCCATTATAATTTTCACACTTTTCTAATAATAAATTAGCAGAAGCAATTCCAGTATACATATTATCCCATACATCGTATGCATTAGTTGTATTGATATTTACTGCAGGAACATCTGAGCTCAAACTAGAAATATAGGAATTCCACATGGCATTTGATCCATCACCACCTACGATAAACTCATCTGTTCCGTAATTAGTCGTAGAAAATGCCCATTCAAAAGAAAAATGGAAACGAAGATTATAATAAATACCATTCATCAAGGATTCAACTCCTTCATCTGTATTAAAATAGTCTGTATTCTGCTTGGTTGTCAGGTTCTCATCCAAAAAATCACTACATGATGTCATGAATGCTCCTCCCATGAAACCAGCTAATAAAACCAAAGCTATATTTTTATTTGCTATTTTCATAATTCAAGTCTTTAAAGGTTATCAAAATGAAACATTTAATCCAAAAGTGAATCCAGAGTTATAAGTATTGCTATAAGTATCCAGATCCATAAAATCAACGTTACTGAACAGCATGCAAGGATTTTTGCATTGAGCATATAATCGCAGATTGGAAAGACCAGCTTTCTTAATCAGTTTAGTTGGGAAAGTATATCCTAAAGAAATATTACGAATTTTCAGATAAGACCCATTCTTGTAACCCAAGATACTATAATATTGGTCAATACCACCTTCATCAAAAATAGGTTTCTGATATTCAGCATCTTTGTTGTTTTCATTGTAATAATCATAGCTACGAACATTATAACGTCCACCTACCCATACACCGCCTGTATTATAGGTATAATCCAAACGTCCATAAATTTGAATACCCAAATCCCAATTTTTGTAGTTTAGATTTGTATTAATACCTAAAGTCCAGCGAGGATCTGTATGGCCTATAATTACACGGTCATCATTGGCATCTATCTTATAGTCGCCATTCTGATCAACCGGTTTAGTCATACCAACCTGGAAGTTATGTCCGTTTGCATTGAATTTAGCCATTTCTGCAACATCACTTTCTTTCCATAAACCTCCACATTCATAACCGTAAATAACACCTGTTGATTCACCGATAAACCAACCGTTCGTGATATCATCTTCTTTACCATTTGCCAAAGAAACGATTTCATTACGAGTATAAGCAGCATTCAAGCCTACTGTCCATTCCCAGTCACGTGTTTTTACAGGAACCAGATTCAAAGTCAAGTCATAACCGAAATTCTTTGTTTCACCAATATTATTATAGGTAGTCATATAACCTGTCAATGACGGAATATTCTGCTGCATCAGCAAATCTGTGGTATGAGATGTATAAATATCAAAAATACCACTGATACGGCCATTCAAGATACTAAAATCTACACCAAAGTTCCATTGTTTAGTTTTTTCCCATCCCAGATTTTGATTGGCCATTGCTACCTGACCACTGGCACCCAGCATAGCTTCATATCCTACATAGCCAGGAGCTAAAGAACTGCCAAATGGATAAAACAAGCTTGAAATTAATCCTTTAGTTTGGTAAGGAGTAATAGCAGCATTACCTGTTACACCATAACCTGCACGTACTTTTAATTGGTTAATCCAAGAGATTCCCTTCATAAATTCTTCCTGTTCCATACGCCAGCCTAATGCGATGGAAGGGAAGGTTGCCCATTTATGCCCATCGGCCAACTGAGAAGCACCATCACGGCGTACTGAAGCTGTCAACATGTAGCGGTCATTAAACGTATAATTGATACGCCCCATATAAGAAAGCAACTGTTTTTCGCTCATGTCAGAATTCCAATCTTCCAGCGCACTGATATTTTCTTTATTGAGGGCATTCCATAATGAACCTGCCAAAGGTATATTTTGTGCAGCCATAGAGTTTACTTCATATTCATATTTAGTAGCTGTCTGTAGGAATGTCAAGCCAAAACTATGTTTTCCGATAGTACGGTTATAATAAATCAGATTATCCAATGTCCATGAGAAGTCTGTACTTTTGGTCAGTGACGCATAGTTAACACCTTCGCGGTTTACGCTGTTCGCATCATTAAACATACCGCGGCGATAGTAACGGAAATCAGGTCCGAAATTCAACTTGTAAGAAAGTCCTTCTAACGGTTTCCATATTTTACCTAAATCCAGTTGAGCATAAAAGCTACCCAAAGCACGAAAAACTTTACGTTCGTCTTTAGAATATTTCCATTCATCTACTACTGTTTTAATTTTTGAATCAGCACCCGGATAATCAATACGATTTCCTTCGTCATCGAACGGTACAGCATAAGGTAAGTTAGCCATAGCAGCTGCATATGCGCTAGACGGTCCTGAGGTTGTACCACCATCATTTGACATACCATAATTTTGAATACTATAAGTAGCATTGATTGAGGCACCTAATGACAACCAATCGGTTAATTTCAGGTCATTACTTACTTTTGCGGTATAGCGAGTATAGTCTTGCCCCTTAATGGTTCCTTTATTATCTAGCCAGCCGAAAGAAATATAAGAATGACTCTTTTCTGTACCACCAGAACCACTAATGGTATGCTCTGTCGTGATACCTGTTTGGGTGACAAAGTCAGCCCAGTCCGTAGTAGCAACTTTTGAGCCGTCCCAGCTTCCGCCTTCCCAGCCTTTCATAATATTTGCCCACGCATATTGATCATTGGCAGCATTGAAAATAGCTTTATCATTTTCAATAGTCGGCTGGTCACCCCTTGGATAAGAAGCCGGATCACGATAATAATATGCCCAACGACGCCAGTCAATATACTCACCGGCAGTCATCCAAGTTGTACGGTCTTTAATATTTTCTACAGAAACAGATCCGCTATAGTTCAATGTAAAACGGCCTTCTTTTCCTCTTTTTGTCGTAATCAGGACAACTCCGTTAGCTCCACGAGAACCATAAATAGCCGTAGCAGAAGCGTCCTTTAAGATTTCAACAGATTCAATATCGGAAGGATTTAATGATTCCAATACACCTCCACGTGGAGCATCCCCGTTCAGTTTTTCTTCCGGAGTCTGACCAACTGTACCGTTCAAAGGTACTCCATCAACCACATACAATGGAGAACTGGAAGCAGTCAGTGAGCGGATACCACGAATATATACATCTCCCATTTCTCCCGGACGGTCACTTGTACGAATATCTACACCAGCTGCTTTACCTTGCATTGCTTCAAACACGTTTGCTGTCGGACGAGATTTTAATTCATTCGCTCCCACACTTACCATAGAACCTGTAACATCAGACTTTTTCTGAGTACCATAACCTACTACGACAACTTCATCAAGTACTTCGGTGTCTTCTAACATTGTGACATTAAATGTTGTTTTTCCTTGTACCGGAATCACTTGAGTCTTGTAGCCTACAAAGCTGATTTCAAGTGAAGCGTCATTAGGTACATTAGATAAGGTAAACTTACCGTCAAAATCTGTAATAATACCATTCGTAGTTCCTTTTACTACTACACTTGCACCAATTACAGCCTCACCATTTTTGTCAAGTACTGTACCTAAAACTGTCTTACCTTGTGCATACGCTCCAATAGCGATGAAAAAGAACAAGGACAAGAAGAACAAACGCTGCAAATAATTAGTGCAACGCATTAGACTGAAGTCATTTCTGTCTTTCATACTTTTAATTTGGTTAGGTTAAACAAATGTTTTTCTATGAATTCAGAATTATTGTCAATTCTTAAAATTCAATTACAAATTTATAAATGTGCAAACAAAGCCACCATGTAAAATTTTACGAAAAACATAGAATATTTTACGCGAGATATTCCATGTCATAAACAAGTTCTAACCGTAAAACAATACACCAGTTATAAATTCTGTATATTTTCTCCACACGATAAAACATATTATCTTTTTCCAAATACACTAATACAAATAAGTCTTATTCTCTTCCATCACATCAAGTAGCAAATCAAATTTTCGAATGCAATAAAAACATTCTGAACGTACTATTACTTATCTTAAAAATTTATATTCAAATAATAATAAAACGATATTTCTAAAAGAACTTTTACTAGTTCTATGTTTTCTTATCTGAATCCATAAGTTTCTCAATCTTCAAACCTACGTTTTAGGACTGAAAAACATATATTTCCTATAAGCAACACATAAAATCTACAAGCACGAATTCGGCTCTTTGCTATTGAGTTTTCCCAACTATATTAAAACGTACGTTAAGATGTTAAATTAAAAACTTAAAATCAATTCTATTATTAACATTTCAAAAAGAAATAAGTACATCACTTCTTCGGAAGAGGTGAAGAAAGCTTTTTAATGCAAAATATACCTATCCACCTGTATCCAATAATCTCGTGCTGATTTTTCCATGTTTCTACACAATTTTACATTGTTTACCCTCTCATACAATTGTACTTTTACATCGCATTCAAAAATGCAAAATACAAAGATATAATGAAACTAACTTTTGTTTAACTTAACCAAATTAGAGGTATGAAAGACAGAACTTATTCTAGTCTGATGCGTTGCGCTTCTAACTTGCAACGCCTGTTCTTCTTAGCCTTGTTCTCTGTTATCGCTATTGGAGCGTATGCACAAGGTAAGACGGTGTCGGGTACGGTACTCGATAAAAGTGGGGAATCTGTAATTGGTGCAAGTGTAGTAGTAAAAGGAACTACTAACGGTACAATTACTGACTTTGACGGTAAGTTTACCTTATCTAATGTACCTAATGACGCTTCACTTGAAATCAGCTTTGTAGGCTACAAGACTCAAGTGATTCCGGTACAAGGAAAAACAACATTTAATGTCACAATGGCAGAAGACACCGAAGTGCTCGATGAAGTTGTCGTAGTAGGTTACGGTGTACAGAAAAAATCGGATGTTACAGGTGCAATGGCACGTGTCGGAGAAAAAGAATTGAAAGCGATGCCTGTCAAAAATGCACTAGAAGGTATGCAGGGTAAAACCGCAGGTGTGGATATTACTTCCAGCCAGCGTCCGGGTGAAGTAGGAAGCATTAATATCCGTGGTGTACGTTCTATCACTGCCGATCAAGGCCCGCTGTATGTAGTAGATGGTATGATTATCCAAAACGGCGGTATCGAAAATATCAACCCAAGTGATATTGAATCTATCGATGTATTGAAAGATGCTTCTGCTACTGCTATTTATGGTTCACGCGGTGCCAATGGTGTAATCTTGGTTACTACTAAGAAAGGAAAAGAAGGAAAGATTTCATTGAATTATTCAGGAACCGTAACCTTTGAAACCCTGCATGATGTAACAGAAATGATGTCTGCTTCAGAATGGTTGGATTACGCTCGTCTTGCTAAATATAACATGGGATCTTACGCATCTGCAACTCCTGATTACGAAGCTGATAAAGCAGCGTTTGGAAGTGTAGCCGCTTCTTGGGCAAACATTGAAAAAGCATGGGAAGGAGGAACTTATGACCCTTCAAAAGTAGGTTCCTATGATTGGGCTTCCAATGGCAAACAAACGGGTATTACTCATGAACATACATTAAGTGCTTCTGGCGGTACTGACAAATTCCAAGGTTATGCTTCATTTGGATATTTAAATCAGAAAGGTACACAGCCTGGACAGGCCTATGAACGCTATACATTAAAAACTTCTTTTGACGCTTCTCCTCTGAGTTTCTTTAAGATGGGTTCTTCAATCAACGCATCTTATTCAGATCAGGATTATGGTTACAGCTTCACAAAATCAGTTACAGGTTCTGGAGACCTTTATGGAGCATTGAGAAGCATGCTGCCATGGACTGTACCTTATGATGAAAACGGAGAATACATTCGTAACCCGAATGGTGATGTAAACATCATCAACCCTATTCGTGAACTGGATTACAATACCAACCAGCGCCGTACATTCCGAGCTAATGCCAGCATGTATGCACAAGTAGACTTCGGAAAAATCTGGGAACCACTGGAAGGACTTTCTTATAGAATTCAGTTTGGTCCTGAATTCCAGTATTATACTCTGGGAATAGCCAATGCTGCAGAAGGTATCAACGGAGATGGAAATAATGGAGCTCAATACAAAAATGAACAGAAACGTTCATGGACACTGGATAACTTGATTTATTACAACAAGACATTTGCTGAAAAACATAATTTAGGATTGACTTTGATGCAATCAGCTTCTGCTTATCACTATGAAATGGGTGATATGCGTGCTACTAATGTTGCTTCATCAGAAGAATTATGGTATAATATGTCTACAGCAGGTACGTTAAGTTCATTCGGCACGGGACTGACAGAAACCCAGATGACTTCTTACATGATTCGTGCAAATTACGGATTCATGGATAAATACTTATTGACCGCATCTATGCGTTGGGATGGTGCTTCACAGTTAGCCCCAGGACATAAATGGGCAAGCTTCCCTTCTATGGCGTTGGCATGGCGCCTGGATCAGGAAAATTTTCTGAAAGACGTTAACTGGTTAAGCCAATTGAAATTGCGTCTTGGATTTGGTATCACAGGTAATGCCGCTATTGCAGCTTATGCCACTAAAGGAGCTATTACCGGATTGTACTACAACTGGGGACAAACAGATTCTTCATTAGGATATGTTCCTTCAGATCCTTCTGCAAAAGATCCGGCTAAGATGGCTAATCAGGATTTAGGATGGGAAAAAACAACTCAGTACAACGTAGGTATCGATTATGGATTCTTTAATAACCGCTTAAGTGGTAGCATTGATGCCTATAAGACTAAGACCAATGACTTGTTGCTCGGTATGACTATTCCTTCATTAACAGGTTACACTTCTACATATGCCAACGTAGGAAAGACATCCGGATGGGGTATTGACTTACAGGTAAATGCCATTCCTGTTCAAACAAAAGATTTCTCTTGGAATACTACATTGACATGGTCTATGGACCGTAACAAGATTGAACAGTTATCTAATGGAAGAACTGAAGATGTAAACAACAGATGGTTTGTAGGTGAAGAAATCGGTGTATACTATGATTATGTATATGATGGAATCTGGAAAACATCTGAAGCTGAAGAAGCTGCAAAATATGGTCGTAAACCTGGTCAGATTAAAGTAAAAGATTTAAATCAGGATGGTTCTATTGATGCCACAAACGACCGTCAGATTGTCGGTAAAGTACGTCCTGACTGGACTGCCGGATGGAATAATACATTCAGCTACAAGAATTTTGAACTTTCATTCTTTATCCTTTCACGTTGGGGCTTTACCGTTCCACAAGGAGCTGCCACTCTTGACGGCCGTTACATGATGCGTAAATTGGACTATTGGGTAGCTGGCACCAACGAAAATGCACAATATTACTCTCCGGGTTCAAATGGAGAAGCTGCAGATACATACAGTTCTTCAATGAACTATCAGGATGGTTCATACATCAAAGTACGTAATATTTCTTTGGGATATAACTTTACTTCTAAGCAACTGAAAAATGTAGGATTGAACAATCTTAAAGTATACGTACAGGCCATGAACCCATTCACTATTTATAAAGCTTGTGATTGGTTGGATACTGATTTGCTTAACTATGATAATAACACTAAAACATTTGGTTCTGCAACAACTCTGAAGAGCTTTGTTATCGGTGTTAATATTGGATTCTAATCATAAAATTAAGGAACTATGAAACTAAATAAAATATTATATACTGCATTAATGATCAGTTCTATGGGAAGCAGTCTGTCTTCATGTAAAGATTCTTTCCTGGATGAAGAACTAATTACTCAATATAGTACCGACCGGTTTGAAACCCAAGAAGGTCTCGATGAACTGGTTACCGGTGCATATCAGAAATTGAAATTTAAATATAACTACATTTGGGCAATTGAATGCTACAACATGGGAGTAGATGAATTTACCGATGCAAACAACACTATGCCTGCATGGAATCACTACAGCCAAGACTTGAACTCTGCAGAAACAGGCGCTAACCAACCGGTCTGGGATAATTTCTATGGCTTGGTAGAACCGGCAAATATCATCATTGCCAATATGCCTCAATATTACGATAAAAATAGTGCTACCTATAAAACCCGTTTGGGAGAAGGCTATTTTTTAAGAGCGTTTGCCTATTTTGAACTGGTTAAACAATTTGGCGGTGTGCCCCTTAAGCTAACCCCTTCAACCAGTGTAGAGACCTATTTCACACGCGCATCTGAAGAAGATGTTTACAAACAGATTATCAGCGACTTCCAAGAAGCTTATAATTTGTTGCCAGAAAGCCCAGAGCAGACAGGCCGTATTACAAAATATGCCGCAGCCCATTTTTTAGCTAAAGCACATCTGTTCCGTGCTTCTGAGTTATACAGTGGATGGAACTCAAGCTATGTTGCTGAAGACTTGGACGCCGTAATTCAGTATGGTTCGGAAGTGGTAAGCAAACACCCGATATGTACTAACTACGTAGAACTTTGGGACTACCAGGAACCTAATGGAGCAAATGAAAAAGTCAGTGAAGTCGTATTGGCAGCACAGTTCTCAAACGATGAATCTACATGGGGACGTTACGGTAATCAGATGCATCTGTATTACCCATCTGTATACCAGGATATACAGGGAACTAAACGTGACATCTCTGGTGGCCGTGAATTCTCTTATGTAAGTGCAACTGAATATACCATGCAGGTATTCGACCGAGTTAATGACTCCAGATTCTGGAAATCATTTATTACTTGCTATGGAGCAAACGACACAGCCGGAGCACCTACATGGACTGAAGAAGATATAAATAACGGCGCACCCGCAGGTGTTAATGTAGGAGATAAGCGTTTTATCGCTGGAGAAGTAGGTATCAAATATATCGTTAACGAACCGGGAGACGACCGTTTTGAAAACTACTCAACAGGGGCAGCTGATATCAAAGTAAAGAAAAATGGAGAGATTTGTGCACCACACACATTTGTACGTTATTTCAAAGGTGAAAATCAGCTGAACTGGAACCTCTCTACACACACAGGAAACTATTATAACATTATTCCTCACAAACGCTCTGTTGCATTGTCTAAGTTCCGTGACGGTTCGCGTAACTCTATTGCTTCTCAGTTTGGAACTCGTGATGCCATTATCGCACGTTCAGCTGATGATGTACTAATGGTAGCAGAAGCTTATATCCGTAAAGGAGAAAGCCATTATGCAGACGCTATCACCTGGATTAACAAATTGCGTGACCGTGCTGCCTATAAAGAAGGTGAAGACAGAAGTGTAAACGTGGATGGTGGTCAATCTTACAAAAACAATACATACTGCTCCGGAAAAGGAGGAGGTTACTCTGCTGACGGAGCCATCTATTCTGAACAGAACACTTATTATGAATCTAATAACCTGGAAGGACAGGAAAGTGTTTACAATGCACAGTCATCTCTTTCAGGCATGCACCTGAACAGCGTAGACGATGTATATAATTCTCAAACAGATGCACCTATCTATCAGGCACTGAATTGTACTAGCAATGCAGAAAAAATGATGTGCTTCTTGTTGAACGAACGTACACGTGAACTTTGTGGTGAAGGATATAGATGGGAAGACCTGGCACGTACAAAAACTCTTGATGCACGCTGGCATGCATTTAACGACGGTGTAAGCCGTGGTATCGGTGAGTTTAACCCAGACAAACATTACTATCGCCCAATTCCACAATCATTCCTTGATGGTATCACAAATGAGAGTGGAGCAGCTTTGACCAATGAGGAAAAACAAGCAATGCAGAATCCTGGCTATTAACCAAAACCTTATTTTTCCATACAATTTTAAGAGACGCTTTTCAAAAGAGAGAAGCGTCTCTTTTTTATACAAATTTACAGCAACATGTACAATACTCCAGTCCCTAAGACAGAAGCTTTCCCGTACTTTGTAAAATGATTATTTTTCCAATAAAACTATGAAGAAACTGTGGTTAATAGGACTTTTGATGTATAGTCCGTTTACGATGAATGCACAATCCGGAACGACATCCGGACTGGACAAAAGCCATTTCAGTAAATACTGGAAGGTGGAATCCGAATCTCCTGACTATAAAGTTTCCTTTTCAGGAGATACCTGTGAAATTTTGTCTCCTAAAGGACTGACTCTGTGGAGAAAAGAAAAAATGTCGGGCAACGTCACCATTGAATACGATGCCTGTGTGGCAGTAGAAGGGAAACCAGGTGACAGACTAAGCGACTTAAACTGCTTCTGGATGGCTTCCGACCCGAAAGCTTCTGACATCTGGAAACGCATGAACTGGCGAAACGGAGTTTTCGTAAACTGCTACAGCCTTCAGCTGTATTATCTGGGATATGGAGGTAACTACAATTCTACCACTCGTTTCCGCCGTTATGACGGCAATGAAGCCGCGGTAACAGATGAAAAGGTACGTCCTGCCATTTTGAAAGAATATAAAGACCAAGATAATCTGTTGACAGCAAATAAATGGTATCACATTAAGATTCAAAATACAGACAACAGGGTACGCTATTACATCGATGGAAAATTACTTGTCGACTTTTATGACCCGTCACCACTGACTTCCGGCTGGTTCGGTTTCCGTACCACATTGTCCCGAACCCGTATTACTAATTTCAAATACTCCATTGAAAAAGAAAAAGCTACTGAAGCTCCTTTACACTGGATTGGAAAGGTTCCAGAACAAGCACGCCCCATCAGTTTTGGAGTTCCGTTCAAACAAGGTAAAGTAAAATCAGGTACCCCCTTGTGTGTACAAACTGAAAACGGAGAATTAGTGGAGGCCGACACATGGACCACAGCATACTGGCCCGATGGATCTGTAAAATGGGCAGGTATGGCTGCTGTTATTCCGGGTAATACCCGTTCAGTAAAAGTAATACCTTCTTCTAAAAAGAAAAAAACGACCAATACAGAAGAAATTCATGTCACAGAATCCGATAACCAACTGACTATAGCCACTGGAAAAATTACTGCTTTTATCCCTAAATCTGGAACTTGTATTCTAGACAGTCTTCTGTATGGGAATGTGAAAGTAGGTGGAAAGGCGGATTTAATTGCCAGCACACAAGATTCTCCATCACGAGAAGATGCCACTGAGATTCATTTTCAGTCATTCAATAGCCTCATCAAAAAAGCCGTAATTGAACAGCAAGGAAAAATACGTACTACCATCAAACTGGAGGGTGTACAGCAGGGAAAAGACGGACGTGAATGGCTTCCGTTCACTCTGCGCATGTATTTTTACGCAGGAAATGAGCAAATCAAAATGGTACACTCTTTCATCTACGATGGAGACCAAAACAAAGATTTTATCCGCTCACTAGGAGTACGATTCCAGGTTCCAATGAGAGAGGATTTATATAACCGTCATGTAGCCTTCGCCTGTGCCGACGGAGGTGTATGGAGCGAACCGGTTAAACCGCTGGTGGGAAGAAGAATCCTGACACTCGACAAAGACCAAAGCTGGCAGAAACAACAGATGGAAGGAAAACGCATTCCTGAATACCAGCGTTTTGATGCAAAAAACAGAAGTTTGATTGACAATTGGGCTGCATGGGATAATTTCCGTCTCTCTCAACTTACAGACAATTCTTTCAGCATCCGCAAACGAGCTACAGAAGACAGTCCCTGGATTGGTACTTTTACCGGCACACAAGCCGGAGGATATGCTTTTGCCGGTGATGTCAGTGGAGGAATAGGAGTTGCTTTGCAGGATTTCTGGCAAGCTTATCCTTCTACACTGGAAGTACAGCATGCACGCAGCCAGGAAGCTTCACTGATTGTCTGGTTATGGAGTCCGGAGTCAGAAGCTATGGACTTAAGACACTATGACAAGGTGGCACATGACCTGATAGCCAGCTACGAAGACGTACAGGAAGGAATGAGTACCCCCTATGGTATTGCTCGCACACACACACTGACCGTTGTTCCACAAGCTGCTTATCCAGGTAAAGCCGGCATTGCAGAAACGGCACAGATTCTATCAGAAGCAGCTCCGCTGATGTGTACACCGGAATATCTCCATGCCTGCCGGGCTTTTGGCATCTGGTCATTACCTGACAGAAGTAATCCGCAGCGCAGTAAGGTAGAAGACCGTCTGAATGCTTATATCGATTTATATCAAAACGCCATTGCCCAACATAAATGGTATGGCTTCTGGAACTATGGTGACTTAATGCATGCCTACGACCCGATACGCCACTCTTGGAGATACGATGTAGGCGGATATGCATGGGATAACACCGAACTAGCATCCAACATGTGGCTGTGGTATAATTTCCTGCGTACAGGACGGCAGGACATCTGGAAAATGGCAGAAGCCATCACACGTCATACGGCAGAAGTGGATGTATATCACATCGGTCCCAATGCAGGCTTAGGAAGCCGTCACAACGTCAGTCACTGGGGATGCGGCGCAAAAGAGGCTCGTATCAGTCAGGCCGCTTGGAATCGTTTCTATTATTACCTGACCACAGACGAAAGAGCCGGCGACTTAATGAAAGAAGTAACCGATGCAGACCAGAAGCTATATACACTCGATCCGATGCGTTTGGCCGAGCCAAAGAGCCAGTTCCCATGCAGCGCACCTGCCCGATTACGCATCGGCCCCGACTGGCTGGCCTACGCTGGTAACTGGATGACTGAATGGGAACGTACGCAAAATACGAAGTACCGCGACAAGATTATCACAGGCATGAAGAGCATTGCAGCCCTGAAAAATGGATTGTTCACCGGAAATATGGCCTTAGGATATGACCCGGCAACTGGAGTTATCAGTTATGAGGGAGATCCCAATAGACAAAATACCAATCACCTGATGACTATTATGGGAGGCTTTGAAATAATGAATGAAATGCAGGAAATGATTCAGGTTCCGGAGTTCAACAAAGTATGGCTGGAACATGCACGTGACTACAAACAAAAAGCACTCGAAATTACGCATAATCGTTTCCGGGTTTGCAGACTGATGGCATACGCTGCATCCCATCTGTATGACCCGAAAACAGCTGCAGAGGCCTGGAAGGATTTATGGAGCAAACTGGAACATACTCCGGCACCGGAATTCAAGATAGAAAAAGTGCTTCCCCCGGAAGTTCCGGCAACTATGGATGAATGTAAGACAATCAGCACCAATGATGCTGCTTTGTGGAGTCTGGATGCGATCTATATGCAGGAGGTAATTCCGCAATAAGCCATAATAGATAATAAAAACGGCTTTAAATGATATTCTTCTATCATTTAAAGCCGTTTTTTACATCCAATATTTTCTTTCTTCTAAAATTTGAAGACCAATACACCGGCTGTAGCAATATTAGGAGTACCAATCAACACTTTTGCTCCTTGAGGAAGTGCAAACTGATAAGGTTGGTCACTATAGTTTAGCACTATACCTAATCCGTTACGGTATTCCATTGTCACACCGTAAGGTAAATTCATTACTTCAATTTGCAGACGACTATACAACTTATCCAAAACCTGACGCTCCAAAGCCCCGTCTGAACTATCTACCCCGATATAAGTCACAGACCCCTTTCCTAATTTACGGAAAGTAACCGCAGGTTTTCCTTCATAAAATTCATTCGTATAAGTAGCCCAAACCTCATTGGAAGCACCGGGTTGCAAAATCTCTCCCCAAGTATTCCAAGTATAGATTTTTCCATCCATCTTTACTTGTCCTGGATCTTGAGGCAACAACAAGTCATAAAACTCCATGTGATTTCCGGTCAACTCATCAATCATTGAACCAAAAGGAGCCTCCGGTAAACGTCCAAAACGGTCTTTCTGTGCGGTACGGCAAGTCAGCACCAAGTTTCCTCCTTCTTCCACATATTTTTTCCACCTTGCCACCAGTTCTTTATCGGCCAACTGATATGCCGGAACGATCATCACCGGATATTGTGAGAAATCTTTCTCTTCAGAAATAAAATCTACAGGAGCTGCATAAGACTTAAGTGTACGATAATATTTATCTACATGAGCAAAAGTATTCCATGTTGCATTCTGTTTCTGACGGTCAATGCTCCAATAATTTTCCGGATTCCATAAAATAGCTGTCTTCCGTTTCAGATAGGTTTCCGGTTTATCTTCCTTCGGGCGATAATCTTTTCTCAAAGAACGGATTTCTTTCATAAACTGTTCATACTCTCGTCCGCCTGGTGTCACAGTTACACCGTCTGTGCCCACAATACCATAATGGTACTGTTCAGTTCCATACAAAGGCTGACGATAGCGATACGTACAGATAAAATCAGAGCCTCCGGCAAATACACTCCATAACCACAAACGGACAGCACCTGGCAAAGGTTGAGGATTGATACTTCCCCAGTTTACCTGTCCCGGCTGCAACTCCATTACCCCGTAAGTACCATTTACCGGACGGAAAAAGTCATTTGCCATGGCAATCCGTAAAGGATTTCCCACACGATATCCTCTACGACCGATACCTTCATTGTCACCATATACCATATAGCGGGTATAGCTGACAAAATCCAAGTCCTTGCTACCTCCAATATGTCCTTTATCATAATCTGGAATATAATTGGTAGTCACCCACTGGTTCTTGGCATATTTCTTGATTAATCTGCATTGTTCATTCAAGAAATCATTAGTCTGCTTGGCTGCAAACCGACGATAATCCAGAATCTGATGATGATTCATAAACATCTGGGCAGTTTTAGGTAAGGTGATTTCCTCAAACCGAGAATAGACTTCACTCCAGAAGGCAGTGCCCCAAGCTGCATTCAGTTCCTGAATATTGTGATGGTATTTTTCTTTCAAGAATTCCCGGAAAGCTTCTTCTGCTGCCTGATTATAATCAAATTGTACAGTAGGCTCATTATCCAACTGCCAGCCAATTATGCGCGAATCCTTTCCATAATGGCGGGCCAGTTCTTCAATCATACGATAAGCGAGTTTCCGGTAAACAGGAGAAGCAAAAGAAGCATGCTGGCGTGCCCCATGATCTTGCACAGTGCCGTCTTCGGACTTCAGCAAAATCTCCGGATATTTACGGCTTAACCATACAGGAGGAGTAGCTGTAGAAGTGCACATCACGACCTTCAAATCATATTTGGCCGCCAAGGCAACTGCCCGGTCCAGCCAAGAAAAATCATATACCCCCTCCTGTGGCTCAAGCTGCGCCCAAGCGAATTCTGCAAAATGAGTAAATTCAAATCCTAGTTCATGCATCTGTTTCAGGTCGCGTTCCCATTGACTTTCATCCCAATGTTCCGGATAATAATAAGCTCCTGTCAAGGTCAAATCTTTGTCATTAAACCAGGTATGCTGAGCAAAAACTCCCCCATAGAACAAGCACCCGCATACCATTGCAAGCAAACGTTTTTTCATCGTATTCAAGTATTAGTTTTGAAATGTATTACTCTTGCAAAGGTAGAAGGAAATCACAATCAGCCTGCATGATAGCTCATTTTTTTCAGGAAAGTGTATGATAATCGAGGAACATGTATAATAATCCATGCTCCTTTCAATTCAAGATGCGTAACTTTGCTGAAACAAGGACAACATTTTATCAAGAACTATGAATTCACTGAAATTATTTGTGACTGGATTGTTTTTATGGAGCATTTTGGGGGGAATTTCTGCTCAAAACAAAGCACTTTCTTTCTCTATGCCCGATGGTTCAGGTACACTCAGACTAGGCATTATTGAAAACGACTCAAGCCGATGGCTAGATAAGAAACAGACACAGCTGCATATCGATTGCCATCCACTCAGTGATACAAAAGGATTCATTCTGGAAATCGAAAATAAGAGAGAAGATATTACATTGGGATGGGCTTTTGGAGGATGCGATGCGACCACTCCAGAAACAGATATTGAACCTCAATATTGCAAAGACAATGTTTTCAATGTAGAAGGTACACAAGTTACAGTCTACCACGGAAAAGTTATGCAACTAAAAGTGACCAATCTTATAGTTCCCTCAGCTTCTTCCATTCGTTTATCCGACGGACACAAACAAGATACTCCGTTGGCACTTTTCACATCCGGGAAGAAAACAGATGCTCCCGTACTGGCAGCAACCTGCCTGATTCGTAAAGGAGAAAAAGTATACTTCTGTGCATACAAGCAAAATGCAAAGGCCGACTATGCCGACTACATGTTACCAGCATTATTTTACCAAGAAAAGCAACAACCATGAATAAGAAAATCATCATTTGCTTGTGGATTTTGTTTCTCTGTACAAACATACTGCAAGCAAAAATTTATAACGTAAAAGATTTCGGAGCCGTAGGCAACGGGCAGCACATTGATTCTGAAGCCATCAATCAGGCTATCGTGCAAGCTGCCCGCGAAGGAGGAGGAACAATATATATTCCTGCTGGAAAATATGCCTGTTATTCTATCCGACTTGCCAGCCAGATTCATCTGTATCTGGAACAAGGTGCTACAATTGTGGCTGCTTTCCCTACGGCCGAAAAGGGATATGACAAAGCAGAATCCAATCCCCATAACAGCTATCAAGACTTCGGACACAGTCACTGGAAGAATTCCCTTATCTGGGGAATTAACCTGGAAGATATTACAATCAGTGGTCCAGGAAAGATTGACGGAAAAGGATTGACACGCGAAGAAAGCCGACGCGACGGAGTAGGCAATAAAGCCATCAGTCTGAAAGAATGCAAGAATGTTACACTGAAAGATCTGTCTATGTTTCGCTGCGGTCACTTTGCCCTACTGGCTACTGGAGTAGACAACTTGACCATCGATAACCTGAAAGTAGATACCAATCGTGACGGATTTGACATCGACTGTTGCAAAAATGTACGTATTAGCCGATGCAGCGTCAATACTCCATGGGATGATGCTATTGTACTAAAATCATCTTATGCATTAGGATACTTTAAAGATACAGAAAATGTAACGATTTCTGACTGCTTTGTCAGCGGATACGACCGTGGAAGTATGCTCAGCGGTACTTGGGAACTGGATGAACCTCAGGCACCGGACCATGGCTACCGTACAGGACGTATCAAACTGGGTACAGAATCTAGTGGAGGATTTAAGAATATCACCGTAACCAACTGCATTTTCGAACATTGCAGGGGACTGGCTTTGGAAACGGTAGACGGAGGGCATCTGGAAGACATCGAAATCAGCCATATCACCATGCGACACATTGTCAATGCCGGCATCTTTCTCCGTCTGGGGACCCGTATGCGAAGCCCCGAAGGAACTCCAGCCGGAAGCATGAAGCGTATCCGTATCAGTCACATCAATGCATACGATGTAGATTCCCGTTATTCTTCCATTATCAGCGGTATCCCTAATGGGATTATAGAAGATGTTACCTTCGACCATATTCACTTGTATTATAAAGGAGGATATACAAAAGAAGATGGAAAAAGAGAGCTTCCGGAACAAGAAAAGGTATATCCTGAACCATGGATGTTCGGTACTATCCCGGCAAAAGGCTTCTACATTTCACATGCTAAGAATATCTCGTTTCATCATATCAACTTCTATTATGAGAAACCAGATGGACGTCCTTTATTCGTAACCAAAGATGTAGAAAACATCCGCTTTACAGATATTCGAGAGAATGGAGAAGATGTTTCAATCACAATAAATCAATAATCAAATATCACATAAAATGAAGACACAAAGGAAATGGCTCATGGCATTGGCTGCCTGCAGCCTGGGAGTACTCAGCTCCGCACAAACGAATTATGATTTCAGTAAACTGCAGCGAGAAAAACTCGGAAGAGGAGTTGTCGCCGTCAGAGAGAATGCACAAAAAGTAGCAGTTTCATGGAGATACCTTTCTTCCGACCCAATGGAAACCGCATTCAATGTTTACCGGAACGGAAAAAAGATTGCACAAGTTCCAGCTGGAACAGGAACTTTTTATACAGACAATTATGCAGGAAACCAGAAGGCAGTCTATACGGTAAAACCTGTAGTCAATGGAAAAGAGACTTCAAATGAAGGGAGCTATACTCTTCCGGGAAATGCTCCTTCAGGATACATTGACATTCCACTGGACAAACCCGCAGACGGTGTCACACCTGCCGGAGAAAAATACAGCTACAGTCCCAACGATGCCTCCATCGGAGATGTAGATGGAGATGGAAACTATGAAATTATCCTGAAATGGGACCCATCAAACGCACACGACAATGCACACGATGGTTACACAGGAAACGTATATTTCGACTGCTACCGCTTGACCGGAGAAAAACTATGGCGCATTGATATGGGAAAGAACATACGTGCCGGTGCTCACTACACCCAGTTTATGGTATATGACCTGGATGGAGACGGAAAAGCTGAAATCGTGATGAAAACTTCCGACGGAAGCATAGATGGAAAAGGAAAAGCAATCGGAGATGCCACGGCCGACTATCGTGAACCAGGAAATCCCAACCAGCCTAAAGGAGGAGATTTTCCTCCCAATGACCCTCGAGGTAAAGGAAAACCTACAGACCCTCTTCGTAACCAGGGACGTATATTGACCGGAAATGAATACCTGACTGTCTTCAACGGACTGACAGGCGAAGCTATGCAAACCATTGACTATATTCCATTACGTGGCGATTTGAAAGGCTGGGGAGACGAGCGTGCCAACCGTAGTGACCGTTTTCTGGCATGCGTTGCTTACCTGGACGGAGTTCATCCTAGCGTAGTCATGTGCCGTGGATATTATACACGTACCGTACTGGCTGCATTCGACTGGAACGGAAAAGAACTGAAAAACCGCTGGGTATTCGACAGCAACAACCCGGGATGTGAGAAATATGCCGGACAAGGCAACCATAACCTCCGTGTAGGAGATATTGATCAGGACGGATGCGATGAAATCGTATATGGCTCTTGTACATTCGACCACGATGGAAAAGGACTTTATTCCACAGGAATGGGACACGGAGATGCCATGCACCTCACTCAATTTGATCCGGCTTCAGCCAGTCTGCAAGTATGGGCCTGCCATGAAAACCGGAAAGACGGTTCTTCATTCCGAGATGCAAAAACCGGAAAAGTATTGCTTCAATATCCCGACAAGACCGATGTAGGACGTTGTATGGCTGCCGAAATTGACCCGACAAGCCCCGGTGTAGAAATGTGGTCACTAGCCTCAGGAGGAATTCGTAACATCAAAGGAGAAGTAGTGGCAGAAAAAGTTCCCGGACTGTCTTACAACATGGCAGTATGGTGGGATGGCGACTTGCTCCGTGAACTGCTTGACAAAGGAAAAGTAAGCAAATACGACTGGAAAAACAAACGCTGCGACACAATCTTCACATTTGAAGGATGCGCATTTAACAATGGTACCAAATCTAATCCCTCACTTCAGGGCGACCTTATCGGTGACTGGAGAGAAGAGGTGCTGGTTCGTACCGAAGACAATAAGTCCCTCCGCTTGTACGTAACCACAATTCCTACTGAGTACCGCTTCCACACTTTCCTGGAAGACCCTGTATATAGAATCAGCATTGCTACACAGAACGTGGCTTACAACCAGCCTACCCAGCCTGGTTTCTATATCGGACCGGAACTGAAAGGCACTTTCAGAGGATATACATTCAAATAACCCATTACGCTTACATTTAAAACTAGTTATATGAATAAACTCGTCTTAAACTTCGCACTGCTGGCGGCTCTTTCTGCCGGTCTTAGTGCCCATGCACAAAAGAAAAAGGAAGTCATCAATGACTCCAATACTCCACTTCATCTTTTGCAGCCTGATTATCAGGTAGGATATGGTATTGTATCAGCAGAAGACATCAAGAAAGACATGGACCGTGTCTTGAGATACCTGGAAAGTAACACACCGACCAGAGTAGTTGATAAACGTAACGGAAAAGTCATTACCGACTATGCGAACATGGATACCAATGCACAATTGGAAAGAGGAACTTTCCGTCTGGCCAGTTATGAATGGGGAGTTACTTATTCCGCCATGCTGGCTGCCGCAGAAGCTACGGGTGACGAAGCCTACAAAAAATATGTATACGACCGTTTCAAATTCTTATCGGAAGTAGCTCCTTACTTTAAGAAAGTATATGAAAAATACGGTACAACCGATGCACAGATGCTTCAGATTCTGACTCCTCACGCCTTGGATGATGCAGGAGCCGTATGTGCGGCAATGATGAAAGCACAGATGAAAGACAAAAGCCTGAAATTGCAGGACATGATTGACAATTACTTCCATTTCATCATGTACAAAGAGCATCGTCTGGCCGACGGAACATTTGCTCGTAACCGTCCTTACCACAACACATTGTGGTTGGACGACATGTTCATGGGCATCCCCTCTGTTGCTCTGATGGGACGCTATGCATCCGACCACAATGACAAATATTATCAGGAAGCCGTACGCCAGGTACTGCAGTTTGCAGAGCGCATGTTTGTTCCGGAAAAAGGCTTGTTCCGTCATGGATGGGTAGAAGGTATGAAAGATCATCCGGCATTCCACTGGGGACGTGCCAACGGATGGGCTATTCTTACTATGTGTGAAGTGCTGGATGTACTTCCGGCCGACTATCCCGGACGCGATAAAATTATCAGCCTGTTGCAGGCACACGTTCGCGGACTGGCTGCCTGTCAAAGCAAAGACGGTTTCTGGCACCAGTTGCTCGACCGCAATGATTCTTACCTGGAATCTTCTGCCACTGCCCTCTACGTATACTGCATGGCACATGCCATCAATAAAGGATGGATTGACGCCATGGCATACGGTCCGGTAGTGCAACTGGGATGGCATGCCGTATCTTCTGCCATCAACGCCCAGGGACAGGTAGAAATGACCTGTGTAGGAACCGGTATGGGATATGACCCGGCATTCTATTACTACCGCCCGGTAAATGTATATGCAGCCCACGGGTATGGTCCTGTCATCTGGGCCGGAGCCGAAATGCTCAATTTACTGAAGCACCAGCATCCGCGTATGAACGACAGCGCCGTACATTTCTATCCTACAGAACAGCAGACGAAAGAACCTATCTTCTTCTATTCTGAGCCGGGAAATCCACGTGAATTTGTAGCAGGAGTAAGCCGTATCAACGAAAAGAGTCCTGTCGCTTTCCTGATTGGAGACTCTACCGTAAAATGTGGAGCAGGCAACGGAGAAGATAACAAATGGGGATGGGGAAGCTACTTGCAAAACTACTTTGACACAACCCGCATCAGCATTGAAAACTGTGCATTGGGAGGAAGAAGCAGCCGTACTTATTTTACAGAAGGCCTTTGGAACCGTGTACTCCCTGCCATCAAACCGGGTGATTATGTATTGATTGATTTCGGACACAATGACGGAGGCCCGATGAATACCGGACGTGCACGCGCTTCTCTGCCAGGCACTGGAGATGACTCTAAAAAAGTAGTCATGGAAAAAGACGGAAGCACAGAAGAAGTATACAGCTTCGGCCACTACATCCGTATGTATATCCGCCAGGCAAAAGCTAAAGGAGCAAAAGTCATCGTAATGTCACACACTCCGGGTAACCGCTGGACCGACAACCGCATGAACCGTTGTGACAAGACCTACGGCAAATGGTCAAAAGAAGTAGCAGAACAGGAAGGTGTAAGCTTTATTGACTTGAACGACCTGACTGCCAAGAAATTTGAAGCGATGGGAAAAGAAAAGACTGCCGCTTACTATGCAGACTCTGTACACAACACTCAGGAAGGTGCTGTATTGAATGCAGAATCAGTGGTAGAAGGTATCCGTTCGCTCCAGAATTGCGACCTGAAAGACTATCTGAAATAAGCATTTACAGATAAAATCAATGCCCCGCACTGAATTGGCAGTGCGGGGCATTTTTTATGAGATACTATTTCTTTTTTATTTCTGGAATTCAGCCCAGTCTGTCAAACGCATATCACCTTTATTGATAAACACCTGATGCATACCCAACGCAGCAGACAGGCTGTGACAGGTTTGTCCTTTCGTAGAAATCTTCAAGTAATCCCAAAGCAGCTGCTTGTAATCAGGATGTGCACAGTTTTCAATCACCGCTTCCGCACGTTCCATCGGACTCTTTCCACGTAAATCGGCTATACCCTGTTCAGTAATAATAACATTTACCGAATGCTCGCTGTGGTCCAGATGAGAAACCATCGGTACAATAGAACTGATACAACCTCCCTTGGCCGTCGACGGACAAGAGAAAATAGAAATGTAGGCACTGCGGGTAAAGTCACCGGAACCTCCGATACCATTCATCATCTTGGTTCCACAAATATGAGTGGAGTTGACATTTCCATAAATATCTGCTTCAATGGCAGTATTCATAGATATCACACCTATACGACGAACCACTTCCGGACAGTTGGAAATTTCAGAAGGACGCAACACCAGTTTATGACGGAAAAAGTCCATATTATCGTAAATATCTTGCAAACAATCATTCGTCACACTCAAAGAGCAAGTGCTACCAAACTTGATTCTACCCTCTTTCACCAGTTTAATAACGGAATTCTGAATCACTTCAGTGTACATCTCAAAAGGAGGAATGCTGGGATCCTTACCCAATGCGCTCAACACGGCATTGGCAATATTTCCTACTCCCGATTGTAAAGGAAGGAATGTAGAAGGAATTATTCCCTTACGCATATCTGAAGCTAAAAACTCAGCCACATTTTGACCGATTTTATCCGTCACTGGATCAGATTCATGGAAACCACGTGCCTCATCCGGTATATTCGTTTCTACCACACCCACAATCTTGGAAGGATCGACCTGAACATAAGGAAGACCAATACGGTCGCTAGGACGTACGATAGGAATCGGACGGCGATAAGGAGGACGCTCCATTTCATACAAATCGTGCATGCCTATCAGGCTTTTACTATGCGCCGCATTCAATTCCACAATAATTTTATCAGCCAGTCGAGCGATAGTAGGTGTAATACCTACTCCTGCAGTCAGGTAAATACGTCCGTCTTCCGTTATTTCACAAGCTTCTATGATAGCTACATTCACATGCCCCAAGAAACCTGAGCGCAAACGTTGAGCCACTTGTGAGAGGTGAATGTCTGTATAATTGATTTCGCCGTTATTCACAGCCTTGCGGAAATCTGTATTAGTGGTATAAGGTGCACGGAACTTAATGGCGTGCGCACGCGTCAACATCCCGTCACAAGAATCTCCAGTAGAAGCTCCCGTTATCACACCTATCTGAAAAGCTTCTCCCCTTGCATGCTTTTCTTCTGCTATTTTCGCTAACTCTGCAGTCACAGCTTTCGGACTTCCGGCAGGGGTGAAGCCACTCAGTCCAACAATGTCTCCATCCTTAATATAGCTGGCAGCTTCGGCTGCCGTAATAAAGTTAAAGCTCATAGTATCAAGTGTTTTTTATGTTAGTATTAAAAAAGTTAGTCAATCAGTCATATTTACGACGAAAAATTTCAGAATAGATAAAAGCCCTACGTGCATCTGCTGCATTACGAAAAGCTATTTCAGGCTTCTGCTCCTCTTTTTTCGGTACATTCAATGCTTGTTCTTTCGGAGTGGAAGGTTTGACAGAAGTGTATCTCCGTTTCTTCCTTGCTTCGGGTACAGGAGCTGGTATCACTTCTTCAGGAATCTCCTCTTCTACAGAAAAAGATGCTGCCGGAGGTGCCTGTCTTACGGCCTTTGCACGCTTCGGCTTCTTCTGTTTTTGAGTTCTGGCCTGAAAAAGTCCCCAGCCAATTATACCTAAAAAAACAAGAACTTGAATTATATCCATAAATATTAAGTGTTAAGGTTTTCTTCAAAGATACGAATAAAATCTATATCTCCCACCCTTTTTATGGAAGTTAACCAAGAAACAGATATCTTTGCAAGCAAATTTTTAATATAGAAAACCTTATGACAAAAGAAGCTACAGGAGCAGACTTTAAATCTGCAACTGAACACGAAAACAAGAAATTGTTTATCGAAACCTACGGATGCCAGATGAATGTGGCAGACAGTGAAGTAATTGCATCTATCATGCAAATGGCCGGATATTCTCCTTGCGACACACTGGAGGAAGCCGATGCCGTATTCATGAACACCTGCTCTATCCGCGACAATGCGGAACAGAAAATCCTGAACCGACTGGAGTTTTTCCATTCTTTGCGCAAAAAGCGAAAAAACCTGATTGTGGGCGTACTGGGATGCATGGCCGAGAGAGTGAAAAATGAGCTGATAGAAAAGCATCATGTAGACCTGGTAGCTGGTCCGGATGCCTATCTGACCCTCCCCGACCTGATTGCAGCCGTAGAAGCAGGCGAAAAAGCCATTAATGTAGAACTCTCTACTACGGAAACTTACCGTGACGTGATTCCTTCACGTATTTGCGGAAACCATATTTCGGGATTCGTTTCCATCATGCGAGGATGCAACAATTTCTGCCATTACTGTATTGTGCCTTACACACGCGGACGGGAACGCAGCCGTGACGTAGAAAGTATCCTGAACGAAGTACGCGACCTGCAACGAAAAGGCTATAAGGAAGTAACCCTATTGGGACAGAACGTCAACTCATACCGTTTTGAAAAAGACGGCCAGACAGTAACCTTCCCTATGCTGCTCCGTATCGTGGCCGAAGCGGTGCCCGACATGCGCGTACGTTTTACCACTTCACACCCCAAAGACATGAGTGACGAAACGCTTCATGTCATCGCAGAAGTGCCCAATGTATGCAAGCACATCCACTTGCCCGTACAGAGCGGAAGTTCACGCATCCTGAAACTGATGAACCGTAAATATACCCGTGAATGGTACCTGGAAAGAGTGGCTGCTATCCGGAGAATTATCCCCGACTGCGGACTCAGTACCGATATTTTCTCGGGCTTCCATTCTGAAACAGAAGAAGACCACCAGATGTCTTTGTCGCTGATGCGCGAATGTGCTTACGACTCGGCTTTCATGTTCAAATATTCTGAACGTCCGGGTACATACGCTTCCAAACATCTTCCGGATGACGTACCCGAAGAAATCAAAATCCGCCGACTGAATGAAATGATTGAACTGCAGAACCAGCTTTCTGCCGAAAGCAATGCCAAAGATGTAGGAAAAACTTTCGAAGTATTGGTAGAAGGTGTATCCAAGCGCTCTAAAGAACAGTTGTTCGGTCGTACGGAACAAAATAAAGTAGTAGTCTTCGACCGTGGCAGCCATCGCATCGGCGACTTTGTAAAGGTAAAAATTACAGAGTCCAGTTCTGCTACTCTGAAAGGCATAGAAGTAACTGAATAATTCTTACTGAAATAGTTTGGAGAAATCTCAATAAAAACCTGCAAGCATTTTTTTCAAGATGCTTGCAGGTTTTTTACGTTTCACAAGGCGGAAACTTACGTTTCCGGCATGAAAAACATAGGTTTCCGCTCCGCAAAACATACGGTTCGCGCGAGGAAAACCTAAACAATTACAGCACGTATACTGCTTTATACAAGTCTGTTTTTTAATTACTTTCTCTTCCGGCCTCCGGCATTACCAGCCAGAGAATCAGATAAACCAATCCACCAGAAAAAGCCGTAAAAAATGTGGCCAGCACATAAATAATACGTACTAAAGTAATATCCCATCCAAAATAATCGGCTATTCCAGCACAGACCCCACCTATCATACGATTGTTTGACCGTGTCAATCTCTTTTTCTCCATAATCTATTGGCAAATATTCATTATTCGGGGCTAAGTTACAAAAAACATACATAAAGCATCCTATACTCTTAAAAACTTTTAAAGAAAATCATGGCATAGGCTTTTTATTTGTTATTTTGCAGCAAATTAGGGAATAAAGTGAATATACTGAAAATAGATAAATGTCCACTTTGTGGAGGAAACCACTTTGAAGAGGTAATGACATGTACAGACCACTATGCTTCCGGTGAGTCTTTTCAGATTTGTCGTTGCAAAGACTGCGGTTTCCAGTTCACTCATCCTGTTCCGGTTGAAGCAGAAATAGGACGCTACTACGAAACTCCAGATTATATTTCACACAGCGATACACACAAAGGGTTAATGAACCGTGTATATCACTGGGTGCGTCGCGTTATGCTTGCCCGTAAAGCACGCCTTGTCAAGCATAATTCCAGATTAAACCAAGGCAGCCTGCTGGACATCGGTACAGGCACAGGCTATTTTCCGCATTTCATGCAGGAAAGAGGATGGCACGTTTCTGCCATCGAAAAAAGCCCTCAAGCCCGCCAGTTTGCCAAAGAGCACTTTGAACTGGACGTGGCAGCTCCGGAAGCCCTCAATGAATTCGCCGACAAATCGTTCGATGTAATTACATTGTGGCATGTCATGGAGCATCTGGAACATTTAAATGAGACCTGGAAAACACTGAAGCGTATTCTGAAAGATCAGGGTATACTCATTATAGCCGTGCCCAACCCCACTTCATTCGATGCAGAGAAATACAAAGAAATGTGGGGTGCCTACGATGTTCCCCGACATTTGTGGCATTTCAGCCCTTCCGTTATGCAGCAGTTTGGAGCCAAACACGACTTTATTCTCTGCGAGCGACATCCGATGCCTTTTGATGCGTTTTACGTATCTATGCTGAGCGAGAAGTACCGGAAAAGTGCTTTCCCGTTCATAAAAGGCCTGATTACCGGAACGGAAGCATGGATTGTTTCACTGGCTAAGAAAGACCGAAGCAGTTCCATGATTTATGTATTCAGAAAAAAATAAGAAATTATGAGTCAGAAGTCGGGCAATCTTTTCGATATGCAATTCATTACCTCCTGCATCAGTACAATGCTGGTACTGCTGTTGTTGGGTATGGTGGTCTTTTTTGTCATGACCGCCAATAATCTTTCTGTATACGTACGTGAGAATATCAACTTTTCCGTTCTCCTCAACGACGACATGAAAGAAGCAGAAGCCATCCGCTTCCAAAAACAGCTGGAAGAAGAGCCTTTTGTAAAGCAGGCCACCTACATATCAAAAGCACAGGCCCTGAAGGAACAGACAGAAGCCATGGGAACAGATCCGGCTGAATTCTTAGGCTATAATCCGTTTACGGCTTCCATCGAAATCAAGCTCAATGCAGCATATGCCAATTCTGACAGTCTGAGCTGGATTCAGGAAAAACTGCTGGACAATAAAAAAGTCATTGAAGTAAATTATCCGCAGGACCTGATTGACACCATCAACCAGAACATACGTAAGATCAGCATGTTCCTGTTAGGGCTGGCTGCTTTGCTCACCCTTATTTCATTTGCATTGATCAACAATACCATACGACTGACCATTTACTCCAAACGTTTTCTGATTCACACCATGAAACTGGTAGGTGCAAGCTGGTCATTCATCCGGCGACCGTTCATTGTCAGAAATGTATGGATAGGCATTCTTGCGGCGGCTATGGCCAATGCCCTGCTTATCAGTATGTCCTACATGCTCGTCAACTATGAGCCGGGACTGCTGGAACTTATTACTCCGGAAGTTATGCTTTGCGTAATGGGTGCTGTCTTTATCTCGGGTATCCTCATCGCCACCTTATGTGCCTACATCTCCATCAACAAATATTTGAAGATGAAAGCCGGAGATTTATATCGCCTTTAATGTTCAAACTAAATAGACAAAATTCATTATGGACAAAAAAAGTTTTGCTTTTGATAAAACAAACTTCATACTGCTTGCCATAGGTATGATAGTCATTATCATCGGATTCCTGTTAATGAGTGGACCAGGCTCCACTGAAACTGCTTTTGAACCGGATATTTTCAGTGTACGCCGCATCAAAGTAGCTCCCGTTGTTTGCTTTTTGGGATTTATTTTCATGATTTATGGCATTCTGAGAAAACCTAAAGATAAAGAAATAACTACAAAAGAAGAGGAAAAATTATAATGGAAGGAGATTTAAACTTATTTCAGACAATTGTAATTGCTATTGTAGAAGGACTTACCGAATTTCTTCCGGTATCATCTACAGGACACATGATTATTACCCAACACATTTTAGGGGTAGAAAGTACGGATTTTGTCAAGGCTTTTACATTTATTATCCAGTTTGGTGCAATCTTGTCGGTGGTATGTTTATACTGGAAAAACTTTTTCCGTCTCAATCATACGCCCATGCCAGAAAATTGTACTCCAGTGAAGCGTTTCCTTCACAAATATGATTTTTACTGGAAGTTATTAGTTGCTTTTATTCCTGCCGCTGTTTTGGGACTTCTCTTCAGTGACATGATAGATGCGATGCTGGAAAGCGTAACTGTAGTAGCTGTCATGTTAATAGCAGGAGGTATATTTATGCTATTCTGTGACAAAATTTTCGGCAACGGAAGCGAAAAAACTGTTTTGACAGAAAAAAGAGCCTTTTTTATAGGATTATTCCAATGTATTTCTATGATACCGGGAGTATCACGCTCCATGGCGACAATTGTAGGAGGTATGGCACAAAAACTTACCCGAAAGAAAGCAGCAGAATTCTCTTTTTTTCTGGCTGTGCCCACCATGTTTGCAGCTACAGTGTATAAAATGGCCAAATTATTCATGGATGGAGGAACAGAAATCATATCGACGAATCTGACAACTTTAATTGTGGGTAATGTCGTAGCCTTCATCGTAGCATTGCTGGCTATCAAATTTTTCATCAGCTTTGTAACAAAATATGGATTTGTAGCTTTTGGCTGGTACCGTATCATTGTAGGAAGCATCATACTAATCATGTCTTTTTTAGGATATAATTTAGAATTGGCTTAATGAATTTCAAAGAAGGAGAAGTATTATATTTTGACAAGCCACTGCGATGGACCTCTTTTGCCGTGGTGAATAAGATAAGATACCACATCAGCCGCAAATTAGGAGTAAAGAAAATAAAAGTAGGACATGCCGGCACGCTCGATCCGCTGGCCACCGGAGTGATGATTATCTGTACCGGAAAGGCCACAAAGCGTATTGAGGAGTTCCAGTATCATACAAAAGAGTACATTGCCACTCTCCAGCTGGGAGCAACCACTCCCTCATTCGACCTGGAAAAGGAGATTGATGCGACTTACCCTACCGACCATATCACCAAAGAAATGGTCGAAGAGACATTGAAAAAGTTTGTCGGCACCATTGAACAGGTACCACCGGCATTTTCCGCATGCAAGGTAGACGGGAAGCGTGCATACGACCTGGCTAGAAAAGGAGATGAAGTAGAACTGAAACCCAAGATTCTGGTCATTGATGAAATCGAGTTGCTGGAATGCAACCTGCCGGAAATTAAGATAAGGGTAGTCTGCAGCAAGGGTACTTACATACGGGCATTGGCCAGAGACATTGGTCAAGCACTGCAAAGTGGTGCCCACCTAACTGGTCTGATACGTACACGGGTAGGAGAAGTAAAGTTGGAAGACTGCATGAAAGTGGAAGATTTTGAAGCCTGGCTCGACCAGCAAGAAATAGAAGTTATAAACGATTAAGGAAAGAAAGGAAGAAGATGAAACTGTCACAATTCAAATTCAAGTTGCCGGAAGAAAAAATCGCTCTTTATCCGGCTAAATACAGAGATGAATCCCGCCTGATGGTAATTCACAAGTCAACCGGAGAAATTGAACATGTCAATTTCAAGGATATACTGAACTATTTCGACGACAAAGACGTGTTTATCTTTAACGATACCAAAGTCTTTCCTGCTCGTTTGTATGGTAACAAGGAAAAAACAGGTGCCCGCATTGAAGTATTCCTGCTTCGTGAGTTGAACGAAGAGCTGCGCTTGTGGGATGTATTGGTAGATCCGGCCCGTAAAATCCGTATCGGTAACAAGTTGTATTTCGGTGACGATGACTCGATGGTGGCCGAAGTAATTGACAATACGACTTCTCGCGGACGTACACTCCGCTTTTTGTACGACGGTCCTCATGATGAATTCAAGAAGGCTTTGTATGCCTTGGGAGAACCTCCATTGCCTCCTTTCATCCATCGTCCGGCAGAACCGGAAGACGAAGAGCGTTTCCAGACCATCTACGCAAAAAATGAAGGAGCTGTTACCGTGCCGGCAGCCGGTCTCCACTTCAGCCGTGAACTTATGAAGCGTATGGAAATCAAGGGTATTGACTTCTCTTTCATCACCATGCACGCCGGATTGGGCAACTTCCGCGACATTGACGTGGAAGATTTGACCAAACATAAAATGGATTCTGAACAGATGTTCGTCAACGCGGAAGCCTGCCGCATCGTCAACGAAGCCAAAGACAGAGGCAACAAAGTATGCGCCATCGGTACTACCGTGATGCGTGCCATTGAAACAGCTGTGGGTACAGACGGCCATTTGAAAGAGTTCGAAGGATGGACCAACAAGTTTATTTTCCCTCCTTACGACTTCTCAGTAGCCAATGCCATGGTAAGCAATTTCCACATGCCGCTTTCTACCATGCTGATGCTTGTATGTGCTTACGGAGGATATGAACTGGTCATGGATGCTTACAACATCGCACTGAAAGAAGACTACCGTTTTGGAACATACGGTGATGCCATGCTGATTCTGGATAAATAAACCATCATTCTATGGCAACAGTTTATCTGGGATTAGGTACAAACCTTGGCGATAAAGAAGCTAATTTACGTACCGCCATCTATAAACTACAGGAAAGGATAGGGAAGCAAGTTTCCCTATCCTCTTTTTATGAAACAGCCCCTTGGGGATTTAAATCAGACCACAGCTTTCTGAATGCAGCAATCGGACTGGAAACCAATCTCTCCCCTATCGAAGTGCTTCATATCACGCAGGAAATAGAGAAAGAACTCGGCAGGACAAAGAAATCAGTCAACGGCAGCTACAGCGACCGGCTCATTGATATTGATATTCTTTTATACGACAATCTCGTACTCCACACACCTGAGCTTACGGTTCCTCATCCATTGATGACGGAAAGAGATTTTGTAATGAAACCGTTAATCGAAATTGCGGGAAATGCAATCCACCCCACCCTTCAAAAAACATTGTCAGAACTATATCAGGAATGATTTACCGACAGGCAGGAGCATAAAGCTATGTTAAAAAGAAACTGAAATTGTAATTATTCCAATTTATATCGCTATCTTTGCAGCGAAAATAAAAAGTGGAAAGATTTGAGTAGCTTGCAACCACGGAAAAAAATGCTAAAACACATTGTTATTTCCCCGAAGATTACTTCTCTACTCTGTCCGTACACGGATAAAAACAAACCATTAACAATTTTAATTTACCACAACAATGGGATACTTATTCACATCCGAATCGGTGTCTGAAGGACACCCCGACAAAGTGGCCGATCAAATTTCGGACGCTGTGCTTGACAAACTGTTGGCTTACGACCCCAGTTCAAAAGTAGCTTGCGAAACTCTGGTAACTACCGGACAGGTGGTACTGGCAGGAGAAGTGAAAACCAAAGCGTATATTGATTTGCAGCGCGTAGCACGCGAAGTGATTAATAAAATAGGCTATACCAAGAGCGAATACATGTTCGAAGGTAATTCATGCGGTGTATTCTCTGCCATTCACGAACAGAGTCCTGACATCAACCGTGGAGTAGAACGCGAAGACCCGATGAATCAGGGAGCAGGCGACCAAGGTATGATGTTCGGTTATGCTACCAACGAAACTGAAAACTACATGCCGTTGTCGCTCGACCTGGCACACAAACTGCTGATGGTATTGGCCGACATCCGTCGTGAAGGAAAAGTAATGACTTACCTTCGTCCGGACTCTAAGAGCCAGGTAACTATCGAATACGATGACAACCGTCGTCCGGTACGTATTGATACCATCGTAGTATCTACCCAGCACGATGAATTTATCCAGCCGGAAAATGACTCAAAAGAAGCTCAATTGAAGGCTGACGAGGAAATGCTGGCACAGATTCGCAAGGACGTAATTGAAATCCTGATGCCGCGTGTCATTGCCGAAATCCACAACCCGCAGGTACTGGCTTTATTCAACGACCAGATTAAATACCACGTAAACCCGACAGGTAAGTTCGTGATTGGTGGTCCTCACGGTGATACCGGACTGACTGGCCGTAAGATTATTGTAGACACTTACGGTGGTGCCGGAGCTCACGGAGGAGGTGCTTTCTCAGGAAAAGACCCCAGCAAGGTAGACCGTAGTGCTGCATACGCTGCACGCCACATTGCCAAGAACCTGGTAGCTGCCGGAGTAGCAGACGAAGTATTGGTACAGGTTTCATACGCCATCGGAGTAGCACGTCCGATCAATATCTACGTAAATACTTACGGACGTAGCAATGTAGCTCTGACCGACGGAGAAATTGCTAAGAAAGTGGATGAAATCTTCGATATGCGTCCACGTGCCATCGAAGAACGCTTGAAACTGCGCAACCCGATTTATAGCGAAACTGCTGCTTACGGACACATGGGACGCGAACCGCAAATCGTTACCAAACATTTCGAATCGGTTTACGAAGGCAACAAAGACGTAGAAGTGGAACTCTTCACTTGGGAGAAACTGGATTATGTAGACAAAGTGAAAGAAGCTTTCGGACTGAAATAAGCTGAAATCTTCCACTAACCATACAGAGGGCTTGATACATCAGAAGATGGTCAGGCCCTTTTTGCTGGCACAACGGTTTGGCTATGCACTCACCTTTACCTATCTTTGCAAAAACTAAAAAAGACCATGAACGATATCAAAAATATATGCGTATATAGTGCTTCCAGCACTAAAATTGATTCTATCTATTTCGAAGCAGCCGAAGAACTTGGAAAAATTCTTGCACAAAAGCACATCAACCTTATCAACGGAGCCGGATGCCTGGGACTGATGTGCCGCATCAGTGACGCAACCCTTGCTGCCGGAGGAACCGTAACCGGTGTCATTCCCCGGTTTATGGTGGAGCAAGGCTGGCATCATAAAGGACTGACCCGACTAATAGAAACGGAAAGCATGCACGAACGCAAACAACTTATGGCTGATTTATCCGATGGAGTGATTGCCCTGCCCGGAGGATGCGGCACATTGGAAGAATTGCTCGAAATCATTACCTGGAAACAACTTGGACTATACCTGAAACCCATCGTCATACTGAATACCAACGGATTTTATAACCCACTGCTGGAGATGCTTCAACAAGCTATTTCCCAAAACTTCATGCGAAAGGAACATGGAAACATCTGGCACGTGGCACAAACTCCCGAAGAAGCTGTAAATTTATTATATACCATCCCTCACTGGAGCAAAGAAATTCGTAAATTTGCCGCAATATGAACAAGTTCTGCCATACCGGTTTTTCACAGATTCAAGAACTCTACAACCAGCACGTAGAGCAAATAGACAGTGCACTGCAGCATTGTAAGGAAACACCGTGTACAAACGGTATGGTAGGAGAACCTGTCCCTTATCAGTTACGTAATGACTTTGCAATTACAGGTATTGTGTTTCTTTGCTTCTTTTTGGTCACTTATTCCTTAAAAAACGGACAAAAATACCTGTATCAACACATCAAAAGCTTTTTCCGACATAAAGAACGAGCCGGACTCTTTGATGAGAGTTCCGGATTTAACATTCGCTACACCCTCACTTTAGGCGGTATAAGTTGCATATCTGCCGGGTTATTTGTCTATGATTTCTTCTCTAAGACCGAACCTTTTCTATTTCAGACAGTTTCACACTATGCCATTCTGTTTGTCTATATTCTCTGCATCTTACTCACCGTTGTAGGGAAAGCCGCTTTATATCAATTTGTCAACTGGATTTTTTTTGATAAAGAAAAAAATAGTACCTGGATTTCGGCCTATTTTGATTTGCTTTCTGGAGCCGCATTTGTTTTATTTCCTCTATCCTTGCTTATTGTCTATTTCAACTTAGACTTTAATTTTTCTAAAACCTTCGTATTCATTGCAGTAGTCAGTTTCAAAATATTGTTATTTTATAAGTGTATTAGGAACTTTTTTAATCATTTCCATGGCATTTTACATTTAATTCTGTACTTTTGCACCCTCGAAATCATACCCTTACTTTTCCTCTGGAAAGGATTGATATATATAAATAACATTTTGATTTTAAAATTTTAGTAACGTTGAAAATAAAGAAAGTCCTCGTTTCTCAGCCAAAACCGACGACAGAAAAGTCTCCCTATTTTGACATTGCTGAGAAGTACGGAGTGAAGATAGATTTTCGCCCGTTTATTAAAGTAGAAAGTTTGTCAGCTAAAGAATTCAGACAGCAAAAGGTTTCTATCTTAGATCATACAGCCGTTGTGTTTACTTCACGCCATGCTATCGATCACTTCTTTAGCCTGTGTGCAGAGTTGCGCGTAACAATTCCGGAAACAATGAAATATTTCTGTACTTCGGAAACCATCGCTCTGTATATTCAGAAATACGTTCAATACCGCAAGCGTAAAGTATTCTTCGGAGCTACCGGAAAGTTTGCTGACCTGCTTCCGCAAATTATCAAGCATAATACGGAAAAATACTTTATCCCGATGTCGGATGTACACAATGACGAAGTAAAAGACTTGCTCGACAAAAACCACATTCAGCACACGGAAGCTGTAATGTATCGTACTGTCAGCAACGATTTCACTCCAGAAGAAGAATTCAACTATGACATGCTGATATTCTTCAGCCCGGCAGGTATTCAGTCATTGATGAAGAACTTCCCGAATTTCGAACAGAAAGACATTGCTATCGGAAGCTTCGGACCGACTACAGCTAAGGCCGTAAAAGATGCAGGTCTGCGTCTTGATTTGGAAGCTCCTTCAAGTGTAGCTCCTTCCATGCCGGCAGCGTTGGATATGTTTATCCGCGAACATAACAAATAAAAAAATAATTCTGACAAACAAAGCGAAGCAATCCATTTTCCCATTACTTCGCTTTGTTTTATTATATACTCTCTATGAGCGATTCTCCCAAATTAACACTATCGAAAGTAGAACGACTGAACAGCCGAATTCTGATTGAAAGACTGTTTACAGGAGGCAGCAAATCATTGCCTGCTTTTCCGTTGCGTATCGTATACATGCCGGTGGAAGGAGAGAATCTACCTGCAGCCACTATTCTGATTAGCGTACCGAAAAAAAGATTCAAGCGGGCAGTCAAACGCAATCGTGTAAAACGTCAGGTACGTGAGGCCTACCGTAAAAACAAACACATCCTGCTCGATGCATTAAAAAGTTCAGGACAGAAAATTGCCGTCGCCTTTATCTGGCTCGACAATGAACTGCATGAATCGGCCGATGTGGAAGCTAAGGTGGTTAAATTGTTGCAACTTACCGCTGAACGTCTGGCATGAAAAAGTTCATATCTTTCCTGCTCCTGCTCCCCATTTATTTTTACCGGAACTGCATTTCACCTTTTACGCCTCCCTCCTGTCGCTTTACTCCGACTTGTTCTCAATATGCCATAGAAGCGATACAAAAGCATGGACCTTTCAAAGGACTTTACTTAGCCATACGACGCATTCTTCGTTGCCACCCGTGGGGAGGTTCGGGATATGACCCAGTTCCTTAAAAAGCCTGTTTTCACATGATTGACACTCCCTTTTTCGATGCACACACACATCATTTGCCTCAGCCACAGACCACTGCCATCGTAAGCTGCCGCATGGACGAGAAAACGACTTCCTCTTACCTGCAAGCTACATTTATCTCCGCCAGCCTGCACCCGTGGTATCTCACGGAAGAAAACATTCAGCCACAAATAGATTGGCTGGTACAGACTATCCAAAGTGACTCGCGAGTAGTCGCACTGGGAGAAACCGGACTGGACAAAGTATGCGATATCCCTTTCGACTTACAAATACAGGCCTTCAGGAAAGTAATAGAGATATCAGAAACCTATCATCTCCCCTTAGTGATACATTCCGTAAAAGCCACTGAGGAGCTGCTTGCCTTGCACAAGGAATATCACCCCGCACAAGCCTGGATTATCCATGGTTTCCGGGGTAAAAAAGAACTTGCCACCGACCTGATACGACACGGATTTTATCTCTCTTTCGGAAAAAAATACCAGGAAAAAGCATTATCTATCGTCCCTGCAGACAGATTTTTATTAGAGAGTGACGAAGCAGACACAGACTTTCCAGACTTCTACCGGCAAGTAGCTTCACTACGCGGAACCTCTTTTGACAGCTTGATTGAAAATATCAAAGAAAATGCTAACCGTCTCTTTTTTAATCGCTAAAAATTGGTTATTCAGATAAAGTGTCGTACTTTTGCTTCTGTATTATTAAATAAATATGTTAAACTAAGAATTTCATTCGATGAATTTTGTAGATGAACTAAGATGGCGTGGAATGGTACATACCATGATGCCGGGCACAGAAGAATTGCTGGAGAAGGAAATGGTGACAGCTTATTTGGGTATTGACCCTACAGCTGACTCGTTGCATATCGGCCACTTGTGTGGCGTGATGATGTTGCGTCATTTCCAGCGTTGCGGCCACAAACCGCTGGCTCTGGTAGGAGGTGCAACCGGTATGATTGGAGACCCTTCAGGTAAGTCACAGGAACGTAACTTGCTGGATGAGGAAACACTGCGCCACAATCAGGAGTGTATCAAGAAGCAGTTGGGCAAATTCCTCGATTTCGAATCGGATGCCCCTAACCGTGCAGAACTGGTAAACAACTACGACTGGATGAAAGACTTCTCTTTCCTGGATTTTGCCCGCACCGTAGGAAAACACATCACCGTGAACTACATGATGGCAAAGGAATCGGTTCAGAAACGTCTGAACGGAGAAGCACGCGACGGTCTTTCATTCACTGAATTTACTTATCAGCTGTTACAAGGATACGATTTCCTGCATCTGTATGAAACCAAAAACTGCAAGCTTCAGCTGGGTGGTTCTGACCAGTGGGGAAACATCACCACGGGAGCAGAATTAATCCGCCGTACCAACGGAGGTGAAGTATTTGCCCTGACTTGTCCGCTGATTACAAAGGCCGACGGTGGTAAATTTGGTAAGACAGAATCAGGAAATATCTGGCTGGACGCACGATATACCTCTCCTTACAAGTTCTATCAATTCTGGCTGAATGTAAGCGACGAAGACGCTAAGCGTTATATTAAGATATTCACTTCACTAAGCAAAGAAGAAATAGAAGGCCTGATTGCAGAACACGAACAGGCTCCTCACTTGCGTGTACTCCAGAAACGTCTGGCTAAGGAAGTAACCATCATGGTTCACTCTGAAGCTGACTACAACGCTGCTGTAGAAGCTTCTGGCATCCTGTTTGGAAATGCAACTTCTGAAGCATTGAAGAAACTGGATGAAGATACCCTGCTGTCTGTATTCGAAGGTGTTCCTCAATTTGAAGTAGCCAAATCGGATATTGAAGCCGGTATCAAGGCTGTAGACTTATTTACTGAAAAGGCTGCTATCTTCCCATCAAAAGGTGAGATGCGTAAGCTGGTTCAGGGCGGCGGCGTTTCTTTGAACAAAGAAAAACTGGCTGCATTTGATCAGGAAATTACTACTGCTGACTTGCTGGATGAAAAATACCTGCTCGTACAGCGCGGAAAGAAAAACTATTATCTGGTAATTGCCAAATAAATTCTTTTAGAAAAAATACCGGAAGGCTGTCTCAATTCAATTTGGGGCAGCCTTTCTTATGTCTTACAGTTCCTCCATAATTCTTTATCAAACAGCAAGGAACAAGTTACCAGTACTTTCAGGCCAGTACTGCAGTACCCCCTAAGCAGTACTTTAGTACTTTCAAGGAAGTACTGGAGTACTGCCAAAGAAGTACTGGCAGGAGATGAAAATCACCTTAGGAAATAAAGCCATGGGATAAAAAAATACCGGCTGACTCCTTGTGAATCAACCGGTACTTTAGAGTATGTCCGGAAGGCAATCCTTCCAGATATTTCAGTACTTATTTCTTTGCATCCAGCTCTTTAAGCAGTTCATCTACCGCAGCCTTCAACTGTGTATCCTCTCCTTTCACCACTGTTTCAGGCGCATTCAATACATATACATCCGGCTCCAGCTCTTTGTTTTCCAGGTAGCTTCCATCTGGCAGACGATAACCAATCACAGGAATACCGTAAATCAAATCCGGATCCTGCATCTGTACCCAGTTTACACTGGTCATGGTTCCAGGTACCGGAGCACCTACCAGCTTACCCATCTGGCGATGTTTGTACACCCACGGCGTACCGTGTGCATTGGAATAGTTGGCTTCGCACTGTACCATGATAGAAGGCTTGTTCCAACGACGGCTCGGCATGTCGCATGCTTCACGACCACGAATCACCTGTGTCAGATACTTCTGCCCACTGAACAGCACTTCAATATCTTCATGCAAACGTCCTCCTCCGTTGAAACGGGTATCAATCACAATACCTTCGCGGTTGTTGTATTTACCCAAAATATCGGAATATACCGTACGGAAGCTACCGTCGTCCATTGATTCGATATGTACATATCCCAGACGGCCATTAGACCATTTATCCACATCTGCCGCACGCTGCTTTACCCAACGTTCATACAGCAGACTGCTCAGCGTTCCACCACTGATAGGCTTCACCACCTCATCCCAGCGTTCTTTTGATTGTGCATCGTAGCATGAAACCAATATCTTCTTGCCTGCTTTCCCGTTCAGCAACGCAGAGAAATCGGCATCTACCGGCTGACCGTCAATCTTTTCAATCACCACACCCGGTTTTACCCGTGTAGTTTTCCGGTCAAACGGACCTTTTTCCACTACTTCGTCCACTTTCATGCCTTTTCCTGTATAATTCCAGTCATAAAGCAATCCCAAGCTGGCAGTTGCCTCTTTTACTCCCGGACGATAACGGCCACCTGTATGCGATACGTTCAGTTCGCCCAGCAGCTCACTCAACATTTCCGCGTAGTCATACTTATTATTGATATGCGGCAAGAAACGACGATAATTAGCGGTCATAGCCTTCCAGTCTACCCCATGCATATTTACCTCATAAAAACGTTTCTGTTCCTCACGGCACATATTATCATACATATAAGCACGTTCGGCAGCCAAATCCATCTTCATTTCTGCACGATAAGAAATAGGCTTCAACTTCTCACCGCCCAAATCCATTTTCTGCATGGAGCCTGAACCTAATACGAAAAGATTTTTTCCTTCCTTATCCATTTCCATATCGGCCCATCCGGAACCCATCTTGTGCAACAACTTGGTTTCCCGTTTGCGCAAATCCATCTTCCACATGTCGAATCCACGCTCAAAAGCCGACAGGTAATACAAACTTTCTCCATCCTTTGAAAGAATGGCCGAAGCGATGCTCGATGAATTCGGAGTCAGACGTACGATGCGGTCCTGAATACCCTCCAGTTCCACCACAATATCTTTCACCTTGTCGGCTTCTTCTTTCTTGTCCTTATCCTCTTTTTTATCTTCTTTTTTCTTTCCGTCTTTCTTGTCCGCAGCTTTTTCCTGTTCTTTTTCCAGTTCCTTCTGGAGTTCATAATCCTCCTTGCTCATACGGAATTTGTCGTAGGCATCCTGATTGACAAATACCATCATCACATCGTCCAGTGAACCCCATGAAGCGTGATTTCGCATACCGTAACGCTCTGTAGTAAACAAAATGGCATTACCGTCCATTGTCCACTTCGGAGAGCTACTTGTATAACCACTATTCGTCAGGTTAACTAACTCTCCCTTTCCGTCTGCACTGACCAAGGCAATGTCCGTGTAAGGATCATGCTTGTTTCCGATAAACTCCAACGTAAACCATTTACCGTCGGGCGACCAGGCATAATTAAACCCTCCACTCAAGCTGTACCAGGTACTTCCATCAGTAATCTGACGTACCTTGTTCGTCTCCAGATTCAATACTTTCAGACGGATACGGTCTTCAATGAAAGCCACTTCCTTGCCATCGGGTGAGAACTTAGGATACATCCGTTCCACAGTCTTGGAAGGCAACAGCACTTCTTCTTTTATCAATGTCGCATTCGGGAAATTCAAATCCTCTTTCCGTTCAATTTCCGCCTTATAAAGCTGCCAGTTTCCATTGCGTTCGCTGGCATATACCAGTGTACGGTTGTCTGCCCCGAAAGAAAGTCCTTCTTCAGCTTCAGGTGTATGCGTAATCTGCTTGGTAGTACCATATTCCACAGAAGTCACGAACACTTCTCCACGTACAATGAAAGCCACCTGCTTACCGTCGGGCGAAGCTACTGCTTCCGACGCTCCCCGAGTATAGCTCAATGTAACCGGAATTTCCTGGTCATCCCGTGTCAGTGACACATTCACCTTACTCGGCTTTCCACCTTGTTTCTGCGTATAAATTTCTCCATTATAAGTATAGCACAGCGTACCGTCGCCTCCCAAAGAAAGGAAACGTACCGGATGTGTAGAGAATGAAGTCAGCGCTTTCACCTGTTCCGGATTATCCAATGGGAAAGAATAGACATTAAACGAGCCTTTGTTACGTTCACTCAAGAAGAAAACCTCCTTGCCATCCGACGAAAGCACCGGATTACGGTCCTCTCCTGCCCGCTTGGTCAGATTGGTATGCTTGCCCGAAGCCATGTCGTACATCCATACATCCCGTGTAATAGAAGAAGTATGATGTTTACGCCATTCATCTTCAAATCCTTTCCGATCCTGATACAAGAACTTGTCGCCTGCCGCATTGAAACAAACCATCTCGGCAGGAGTACCCAGAATTTGTTCCGTTTTTCCACCCTCGGCAGGAACCTTATACAATTCTGTCATGGCAGAAGTCGGAAACAATGCACTACTAGCAGGGTCTTGAATACTTGCAGAAAATACAATAAACTTTCCGTCCGGCGTGAACGCAGAAGGAATTTCCGAAGCAGAATTCGTAGTCAGTCTACGTGCAGAGCCTCCATTAGCCGACATAACAAACACATCCGTATTTCCAAAACGATCGCTGGCAAAAGCAATCTGTTTACCATCAGGCGACCACACCGGCGATGACTCATACGACTCTTGTGTAGTCAGTTGTACTGCTTCTCCACCCTTGGCAGACACTTTATAAATGTCCCCCTTATAACAGAACAAAATTTCTTTTCCATCTGGAGAAATACGCACGTCACGCATCCATAGCGGAGTAACCGCCATGGCATGTGCAAAAGTACTCCCCAGCAACAATGTGCACAATATTTTTTTCCTCATAAGCTAAGTTGTTTTGCAAACAAAGGTAAGGATTCCCATCAGAAACAGAAAAAAAGTCAGAAATTATTTGGAAGGTATTCATAAAAACGCTTATCTTTGCAGCGTTTTCTGAGGAAAACACCAAGAAGTTTGGACTATGGTGTAATGGTAGCACAACAGGTTTTGGTTCTGTTTGTCCAGGTTCGAATCCTGGTAGTCCAACGTTTTTCAAGACATTTATAGTCAAAAGCCCGCTAAAACGACATTTTAGCGGGCTTTTTTGTTATCCTGACAAAAATCACCGTCAAAATTTACAATTCCATCGGTGACATTCAAGGTGACATCATTACCTTCCTGATGCTGTTTTTCAATGTTCCATCAACACGCTTTATATATGGAACAAATACAAAAGCATTCTAATAGTACGCATCTATACCAACTTTATAAATATAAGATCAGACTATTTTTCTATCAATTTAAAACCATACAAAAAGATAAAATTATCACATAAAATCTCATATAAAACACGATTTTTCATACATAAAGTTTTTTATTGCATAAAATTTCTGACTTTCAGAGAAAAGTTATACCTTCGCGCCCGATTTTAACTACACAAAAACTTATAATTTGAAAGTATAGTATGAAAATTATCTGGTCTATCCGGTCATTTAACTTTACAAACGTGCCTTAGAAAGGATTCCTGGCGAGAGAAAAACTTTCTATGTTTCATTTTATAATCAACAATTTTCATGTTCACTTTTATTTCTATAATGGCTGTAGGAGTCCTTATAGGCTATCCTTTGCGCCGTAAACAAAGCATTCATAAGATACCCGTACTGATACAAATCGTAGTTTGTCTGTTACTTTTTATTTTGGGACTGTCTATCGGAACAAACAAACTTATCATTGGCAACCTGAGTTATTTCTGCCAACAGGCAGCCATCATCTCCATGCTGAGTCTGTTGGGAAGCTCTGTAGCCGCTCTCCTTGTGTCTCACTTTTTCTTTAAGAAAGGAGCAAACCGTGAAGGGTAGTCTTTTGATTCTGATATTTTTCCTGATGGGATGCCTCATCGGCTATTTTTATACCATCGGATTCGACATTCATGAAATGTCAGTAAAAGTACTTTATGTATTGATGCTCCTGCTAGGAATGAACCTGGGAGGTAATCAAGATTTAAAAGGATTTGTCGCGCAATTTAATTTCAAGATGCTGCTCGTCCCCATTGCCACAGTATCAGGCACATTTCTTTTCTCTGCCATCGCCGGCTTTATTTTGAGCCAGTGGAGTGTGTTCGACTGCATGGCAGTAGGCAGCGGATTTGCGTATTATTCCATTTCATCGGTCCTCATCACACAGCTCAAGACACCGAGCATGGGACTGCAAGTAGCCACGGAATTGGGAACAATTGCCTTGCTGGCCAATATCTTCCGTGAAATGACCGCACTGGTCGGTGCACCTTTCATCCGGAAATATTTTGGACGTCTGGCTCCCATTTCAGCAGCAGGCATTGGCTCTTCCGACATTCTGCTGGCCGCCATCACCAAATACTCCGGAAAAGATGCTATTCCGCTGGCCATCCTTCATGGTATTCTGATTAACCTCAGCGTACCTTTCTTCGTTTCATTATTTTGTAACCTGTAATACAGATACACAACTTCATGTAAACGTAACTACATAGCAACTTTTCTGTAATAAAAAACACTGACCTTTGGACAGACTTTAAAAAAGGAGATTATTATGGAAACAGTTGCAGACAAATATGTAGTAGAATGTACGCCCGACGGTGAATATTACGCTTACCTGTGCAATCATGAACAATGCTTTGCATACGGTGAAACTGAAGAAGAAGCACTGGAAAATCTGGAAACCGCGGCAGAAGAATTCTATAATGAATTCAATTCTATTTTCTACATGGAAGATATAGCCTGATACTATATTGAAAAAACGCACATTGTAAGTAAATTGCCGATATTTAGTCATTTCTCAAAAGCCATTTCTGTGGGACGCAGGAATGGCTTTCTTCTTGCTCCGTCTTCTCGCTTGTTGAAACAAGTTATTCATTTGACAGTCATACCCTTGTAATATACATTCCCTTCTTTTGTACAGCGTTAAGAAAAACATGAAGCATGAAAGAAAGACCTTATTACCGGACCATTGTGGTGTCGGACATTCATTTGGGAACTACCCATTCGAAAGTAAACCAAATCAGCGATTTTCTTAGTAGAGTAGACTGCGGACGACTGATTCTGAACGGTGACATCATCGACGGATGGCATCTGCAGAAATCCGGCATCAGCAAATGGAAAGCGGAACACACGCACTTTTTTAAAATCATCATGAAAATGATGGAAAAACACGGCACGGAAATCATTTATATCCGCGGCAATCATGACGATTTTCTTGACAATCTTGCTCCACTACAATTCGCCAACCTGACCATTACAAAAGATTATATACCTCAAATCCGCAACTAAGCTCTTCAGCGTCCTTCTTGCGTCTAAACGTC